>ERZ839823.27-NODE-27-length-235032-cov-7.559927_pt1 | contig 235032 bp, 206 predicted proteins | sample MGYA00519862_ERZ839823 | MGnify/ENA primary metagenome ERZ839823 (study PRJEB31850, sample SAMEA3708853) | human gut metagenome | biome: human gut; feature: human-associated habitat; material: faeces | place: China | collected 2014 ...
AATACAGTTCCTCACTGTATGCTTTTCCTGTTGCATCATTTATATTTGGAGCTTCTAAAGATGCAACGATCTCATCTGTCTCCTCATCCAGAAAGCTGATCCCGCCATCCATTGCATTTTTCTTTGGTGTCAGTCCCTTGGCTTTAAAATGGAACTTCAGAACGTTTCCTTCGGGTGCTTTTGTCAGGACAATGCTTTCTTTCACTCCTGTATTCAGGGATTCATAGGAAAATGTGCAGTCTTTCTTCTCTGATTCATATGAGACTTTTACCTGTTTTTCCTCGGTATTTCCCTGTGCATCCTCCACCGTTTCTTCTTCCAGTCCGGTACGTGTTAATTTCTTTACCGATGTGAGAGCATCTTCCTGATCGTCTTTGTCTGTTGCTTCTGTATCTGCTGACTGATCGTCGGATGTTCCGTCTGTCACGGCACGGACTGCCTGATCTGCCTGTGCAACTGCCTGTTCCACAGCTTTGGATGTCCGGTTATCTGACTGATCTTTTGAATCTGTTGTGTTGTCTATATCTGTATTATCTTTATTCTCTTTTTCCTCTCCATAGATCGGTGCGAAAGAGATCTCATACTTTCCATTTTCCATCAAAACCGGGGTCTTGTCTGTCAGTTTCTTTGGCAGATAGTGTTTCTTATCCCCTGTTTCATTTTCATAGGCATAGTCTTTTAAGCTGTTTCCATTCTCGCTTTTTGAATCTTCTACTTTTACGAGTGTTGGATCGTAGTCTTCTAATGTTCCATTGTCTGTTTCAAAACGGACATCCTGCCCATAAAAGATGGTATTTTTCTTTCCTCCAGTCATCTGAAATGTGGTAGAATTTGTAGTTTTCTCTATGATTTTCTTTGTTTCGCTTGTCTCATTTATTGTCTGTTTTGCATGAACTGAGTGAATCATCCCTGCAATTCCAGACCATTCCACTGATGTCAAACATAATGTAAATGTCAATAATACTGCCAATATCTGCTTTCCTAGTTTTTCTTTCATAAGCGTACCCTTTCTGTGCTTATTTTTCATTTGGGCATTATTGATTTTTTGGTATGATTGACTTATCCATGTGATACTGCTATCTGCTGTGTGCAGATAGCAGTATCACATGGATTTTGTCAATCAAGGGTATCATCTCCTTTCTTGATCATTATTTTATTTTTTATAATAGCCTTTAGCTTTTAGATTACTACCCATCATATTTTGTACAAATACACTGTATGTACCTGCTTTTTTTATTGTAAAAGTCTTTCTTCCTCCTGTTGTAGTATCATAATACATTTTTACATCTCCATTTTGTATAATTCCAATTCTTGCTTTTTTTGCTGGGCTAATATCTATTTTTGTATAAATACTACTTCCTTGTTTTTTATAAAATTCACTTGTTCTTTTTAATACGTTCGCTTTTACAGTCCAATCTAAAGATACTTGCGTACTATTGGGAATAATCCCTGTATTCGATTCAATTTCTTCAATAAAACCATCTTCTAAAATAATATCTGACTCTATATACTCATTTTCTTCTGCTCTTACATTATAATGAGTTCCACATATACAGATAACTACCATCATCATACTAATTATTTTTTTCATTTGCTGCTTCCTCCTCTTTTAAACTACATGTTCCTGCTACATTAACTACTTTCTCCCCATAATTTTCTACATATATTTTATAATACCCTGACTTTTCTATTTTGAAAGAATACCATAAATCCCAATCATCGCTTATATATCTTGCATTCCCTTTCATATCTGTAATTCCTGTGGAAATATCTTTACTATCTCCGTCTTCTTCCATTCCTGAAGTTACCGACAACTCAACGATTGTTCCTCTTTTGATATAGGCTTTTTTACTTTCTAGTCTTTGTCCTGCTTTTATCGTATTACTGAATGCTATTTCACCATTCATTCGTGGAATTTTTTCATCTAATATTATTGTTGTTTTACTTTTTGACAGTTTTTCTGTTTTTTCCTCAAAATCCTGTTGTGGAACATCTTCTATTGTAGCAATCTCATTATCTTGTGTCTTATCCGCAATATAACTATACCCCTTAGCATACCCAATAGATGATGCTGCCACCGTCACTGCACTGACTCCAAAGACCATCATTACCAATCCTGCAGATACAACCTTCTTTAGTGGTCGCTTCTTCATATAGGCATTCATTCTCTGCATTCTTAACATAAGCAGCTTGGTTCCCTCACAAAGTCCTGCCATATAGACATCACATTCTGGTCGTTCTACCGCTATTGTTATAATAATATTGAAATAGTCTTTTACACTCTTTACATATCTGCTGACCGTCATATCACATACTGTCTCTCCCCATTGATCTAGCTGTCTCAGAATATCCTGCATTGCAGGATGAAACCAGTAAATACATCTCGTGATCTGAAACAGTTGTTTCCAGAACAGATCATGGTGTTTATGATGTACTAGCTCATGCAGCAGAATCACTTCTAATTCCTGTTGACTATATTCTTTGGCTGGCAGCAGAACTTTTGGCTGGAAAAGTCCATATGCCATTGGAACTTCGATCATATGTAATATCACTGGTTTTACACTTCTGTGAAGTTTTACTCTCTTACTGATTTCACTGATTTGTTCTTGCAGTATTGGAGATTGTTCTTTAACTTCACATTGTCTGATCGCTTTATGTATCTTTCTATGCTGATTTCCATAGCGTATTATACATATCACAGTTCCAGCTACCCATATAAAAAATAAAATAGAAGCTATGTCCATAATAAAAGCTGTCTTCCAGAATTCAAATCCATACAAACCATTTTTCCTTATCTTTAATAACACAAAAAATGATATCGGACACCAAAAAGATAATAATACAACTTTCCAGATCCAATAGCTGATATCTACATATCCTCTCTTCTCAGACCATCGTCCAGCTAATTTCCATATCAAATATACGATCGTTCCTAAGGCTGTTCCAAAAACGATATATGTAAATCCATTGATCACTATATTATTTAAAATCCATCTCATCTAACATATCCTTCAAACTTTCTTGATCTTCTTTGGGAATCTTTTGATTCAATGCACTGAACAGCTCTTTTGCTGATCCGTCAAACCATTCATCCAGCATGCTTGCTGCTTTCTCTGTCTTATATGTTGTTTCGTCAATCAATGCATTGATATATGCTTTTCTTCCCCTTTTCTCTACTTTAATATATCCTTTATCTTCTAAACGGAACAAATAGGTTCGAATACTTGTACGTTTATATTCTTTATGAAATTTGTCCTTTAATTCTTCTCCCATTCGCAGAAATGGCATCTCTTTTCCGTAGTTCCAGATACATTTCATCATTAATTCTTCTGTGTTAGTTAAATATTCCATCTTACTCATCCCCTTTTTAACTGTTTTTTTAATTACTTTTACTTTAACATGTTTACTGTTTTAATTCAACTTGTTTTTTAGTTACTTTGAATAATTTTATCAATATATCGTCTATATTATTTTGCAAAATGTACAAAAGAGATTCAATCTAATCTATATCAAAAAAAGAGATGCCTTTTCCTTTGGCATCTCTTTCTTCAAAATAAATCTACAATCTGCTAATAAATTTTTCATGTACTCTCAAATTCTCATCCAATTCCTTCAAATTCCTTCGTTGTAAAGAAGCTTCCTAGCTGTCTTCCATATGCATTCCTTTTCACACACATTGGTATCGTTCCAAAGTATGTTTCTTCTTGGTCTTTGATATCTTTTGCAAGAAGAATGAGTCCTGCACAGGTTGCGAGGACTGGCATTCCTTCTTCGATCTATTTCTTGATCGTATCAAACATATCCAGTTCTTTTAAGAGTTTCCCCTGAACGGTGCTTTCACCGCCGGGAAGGATAATTCCATCGTATGGTTTTTCTAAATCTTCTTTGTTTCGTAATTCAATACAGGAAACTCCTAGTTGTTCAAGCATTTTTTCATGTTCGATAAATGCGCCCTGTAATGCTAAAACACCGACTTTCTTCATCTTATTTTCCTCTTTCTGCCATTAATAATTCGATTTCCTGTTCGTTGATTCCTACCATTGCTTCTCCAAGGTCTTTGGATAATTCTGCGATTCGTTTGGCATCTGTAAAGTTTGTGATTGCCTGTACGATCGCTGCTACTCGTTTGTCTGGATTTCCAGATTTGAAGATTCCTGATCCTACGAAGACTCCTTCTGCTCCTAACTGCATCATCATGGCTGCATCGGCTGGTGTTGCGACTCCACCTGCTGCGAAGTTTACGACTGGAAGTTTTCCATTTTCATGAACGTATAATACCAGATCATAAGGGACTCGTTGTGTCATATCTTAATAAAATAAGAAAAGTCATTGAATGCTCTTATTTTGTGAAAAATAATTTGCATTCAATGACTTTATAACCACTGTGTCACACAACTATGTTTCTTTGTCTTCTTATCATAACTGATTCCAACACCTAAGATTTTATGATCTGTTTTTATTTCACCTATTTTTCCTTGAAATTTTAATTTATAATCTTTGTCCACAATCTGCTTTAATGCTTCTCTTGGACTATGATCTACTTTTAATTCTAATATAATTCCTGGATCCTTCTTATTCTCTGGATAAAAAATATAATCAACAAATCCCTTGCCTGCTTTGTCTTCTCTTTCTACACGATATTTGTCCCTTGCTGAAAGATAAACAAGATTTATAATTGCTGATAATTCCGTTTCATTATTATATGATAGAATTGGTGTTTCTGTATTATGTGCATATTCTAAGATTTCTTCCATTACCTGAGTATCTTCTGCTAAAGTTGCTTGTAACATTCTTTCTGACTCTTTTGCCAAACGATAAACATATCCTAGAGATTCTTCTTTTTGAATCATATCATCAAATTTATTCATCAATTCTTTATTTGGTATTCTTACTTTACCATCTTCATAACTCAAAAATCCATATACTACCATAGCTGAAAATATCTCACTTTTTGTTTCAAGTCTCATAGCTGCTGCAGCATATTCCTGAATTTTTACCTGCACTGACTCTCCTGATATCATTAGAGCCAGATCATTTTGTACATCATCAATATTCTTTCTGATATAATAAAAAATTTCATCGTATGGTCCTGAACTTGTCCAATAATTTCCTATATTGTTATTCGTAAGAGCAAGTACAACGGATCTGGGATTATAGATTCTCTCTCCAGATTTTGTTGTATATCCATCATACCAAATTCTTAAATCTTGTCTTGAAATTTGAGCATTCTCATTATTATGTTCATACCTTTCAAAAAGTTCATCTACCTCCTCATCTGTAAATCCAAAATATTCACTATATTTTGTTTCTGATGCCATATTATATTCCCAGAACATATTTAATTCAGAGCCACTTGAATACTTAGCAATTGGTAAAATTCCTGTCATATATGTCATGATTACATACGGACGATCTTTTAATAGATTACTCAAAAATAGAATATATTGCTTTTTATCTTCCTAAAAAAGAGGCAATCATGTTTGCAATCATTGTTTTTCCAAAACGTCTTGGTCTTGTAATACAAATATGTGTATTTCCAACTTCTAAAAATGGAAATAACTCTGATAACAACTTTGTTTTATCTACAAAATATGGCTTCATCGTTTCATTTTTGTATAATACATATGAAGTTGAACTGTTTAAGTATCTTCCCATATCAAGACCTCTTCTTTCTTATTCCATGATTCTATACAAAGTTGTATTTTTTTAATTCAATTATACCAAAAGATATGGTTAAAGTACAGCATAACAAACTGAATTGATGCATTGACTGCTCTTTGAAATAATCTTTACTTCCTATTTTTTCAATTACACTTCATTTTTAATACAAACATCCAATTTCTGATAAGGTATCTCTATTCCTTCCTCATCAAATCGAAGTTTAATCTCTTCATTCAACGCCCATTTTGTTGCTACATAATCCGATGTTGGAACCCAGCACCTGATCCCCATCATCACAGAGCTGTCTGCTAAACTGCTCACAAAAATTTCAACTCCATCTTGATCAATGATCCTTTTTTCTTCTCTTGCAATCTCATTTAAAATCTTTTTGACTTCTCTGATATCTGCATCATAAGAGATTCCTACTTCAATATCGATCAGTCTTCGATCCTGTTTCGTATTATTGATCAGATTGGAATTGCTTAATGTACCATTTGGAATAACGATCACTCGGTTATCAACAGTCTTAAGCTTTGTGTAGAAAATGTCCATCGCTGCAACTTCTCCTTCGCAGTTGGTTCCTGTTAATACGATATAATCTCCCACCTGAAATGGTTTCAGAATTAATAATAAAACTCCGCCAGCTACGTTAGAAAGTGTTCCTTGTAATGCTAAACCTACTGCTACACCGGCAGATCCTAATAATGCGATAAAGGAACTTACTTCTACTCCCATATGTGCCACTGCCATAAAAATTACAATACATCGCAATCCAATCCTTATGAAGGAACAGGAAAATGAGATCACTCCATAATCGATCTCTGCCTTCTCAAGGGTTGTTTTTAAAAGAGTAATCAGGATTTTGATCAGTTTAAATCCGATGACAATGATCAAAAATGATACAATAACTTTCCCTATGATACTCATTGCAATTTCCAGATATTTTTCAAAAAACTGATTCCAGTCAATCTTACTTAAGTCCACTGCTGCGAACATTGATTGTATCTGTGCTAACATACTATCTCCTTTTTTATCTTATATTTTTTCATGTACTTAGCAACGTGCGCCATAAGACGCATAACATGAAAGAAACACGTATTTCTACGTGTTTCTTATCATAGCAAGTTTATCTATTAATTACAATGCTTATTTCTTTGTAATATATCCTTTTGCTTTTAATGTCTCTGCACATAATACAGCTCCACCTGCTGCACCACGAACTGTGTTATGAGAAAGTCCTACGAATTTGTAATCGTATACTGTGTCTTCTCTTAAACGTCCAACAGAGATTCCCATTCCGTTTTCGTAATCTACGTCTGCTTTTACCTGTGGGCGGTTATCTTCTTCTAAGTACTGGATCATCTGTTTTGGAGCACTTGGAAGTTCTAATTCCTGTGGAAGTCCACTGAAGTTTACTAATTTTTCGATCAGCTGTTCTTTTGTTGGTTTCTTTTTGAATTTAACGAAAACTGCTGCTGTATGTCCGTTTAATACTGGTACACGGATACACTGCGTTGTGATCACTGGTGTTTCAGCTTTCACGATCACACCGTCTTCAATGTGTCCCCATAAACGAAGAGGTTCCTGTTCACTCTTCTCTTCTTCTCCACCGATGTATGGGATGATGTTTTCTACCATTTCAGGCCAGTCTTTGAAAGTTTTTCCTGCTCCGGAAATTGCCTGATATGTTGTAGCTACGACTTCATATGGTTCGAATTCTTTCCATGCTGTTAAAACTGGTGCATAACTCTGGATAGAGCAATTTGGTTTTACCGCTACGAAACCTTTTGTTGTTCCTAAACGTTTCTTCTGGCTTTCGATAACTTCGAAATGTTCTGGGTTGATCTCAGGTACTACCATTGGTACGTCTGGTGTCCAGCGGTGAGCACTGTTGTTAGATACAACTGGTGTTTCTGTTTTTGCGTAGTCTTCCTCGATCTTTTTGATCTCATCTTTAGACATATCAACTGCACTGAATACAAAATCAACCTGAGAAGCAACTTCTTCTACTTCGTTTACATTCTTTACGATCATAGATTTTACTGCTTCTGGCATTGGTGTATCCATTTTCCAGCGTCCACCTACTGCTTCTTCATATGTCTTTCCTGCAGAACGTGGGCTTGCAGCTAATGTTGTAACTTCAAACCATGGATGGTTCTCTAATAATGAAATAAAACGTTGTCCAACCATTCCCGTTGCACCTAAAATACCAACTCTTAATTTTTCACTCATGCTTCTTCTCTCCTATAGTACACGAACTCGAACGACTCCGTCGATCTGTTCCATTTTCTTAACTGTTTCTTCTGTTGGTGCTTTCTTTTCCATATCAAACATAGAATAAGCCCATTCACCTTTGGATTTATTTAACATATTGGCAATGTTATGTCCATCTGCTGCAAGGATCGCTGTTAACTGTCCGATCATATTTGGAAGGTTTTTGTGATGCACTGTGATACGTGCTGCACAATTTGCTTCTCCAAGATCACAGTTTGGATAGTTGACTGAATTTACGATATTACCATTCTCTAAGTAATTCATTAACTGGTCAACTGCCATCTCTGCACAGTTTTCCTCAGATTCTTCTGTAGAAGCTCCTAAATGTGGAATTGTGATCACTTTATCAACTCCAGCAATCTCTGCACTTGGGAAGTCTGTAACGTAATGTTTTACTTTTCCAGATTCTAATCCTTCGATCACTGCCTGATTCTCAACCAATTCTCCTCTGGCAAAGTTTAAGATCGTCACTCCGTCTTTCATCTTATCGATGGCTTCTTTGTTGATCATTTCTTTTGTTGAATCCATATATGGAACATGGATCGTGATGTAATCACATGTCTCAAATAATTCATCGATAGATGCGATATGTTTTACCATTCTTGATAAACTCCATGCGGAACGTACAGATACATATGGATCGTATCCGTAAACTTTCATTCCAAGACGGTTACAGATATTTGCTACTAAAACTCCGATAGCTCCAAGTCCGATGACTCCAATGCTCTTTCCTTTTAATTCGTTTCCTGCATACTGTTTCTTCTGTTTCTCAACTAATTTTGCAAGATTTTCTTCGGAAGCATTTTCTTTAACCCAGTTATATCCACCAATGATATCGCGGGATGCAAGTAAAAGTCCTGCAACAACTAATTCTTTCACTCCATTTGCATTAGCTCCTGGTGTATTGAATGCTACGATACCTTTCTTGGCATATTCATCTAATGGAATATTGTTAACTCCAGCTCCAGCTCTTGCAACTGCAAGAAGGCTTTCTGGAACTTCAAGTTCATGCATGGATGCACTTCTTACTAAGACTGCATCTGCTGCATCTAAATCATCAATGACTTTAAAATCTTCTGTAAATAAATCAAGCCCTTTGTCTGCGATCGGGTTTAAGCATTTTACTGTATACATGGCTCCTCCTTATTTGTTCTCTTCTTCAAATTTCTTCATGAATGCAACTAATTTTTCAACACCTTCTTTTGGCATTGCGTTATAAATACTTGCACGCATTCCACCAACGGTACGATGTCCTTTTAAGTTTTCAAATCCAGCTTCTTTTGCTTCGGCTACGAATTTGGCATCCAAATCTTTGTCTCCTGTTACAAATGGAACATTCATTAAAGAACGATCTTTTTTGACTACTGTTCCTTTAAACATTTCACTCTGATCTAAGAAATCATATAAGATCTTTGCTTTTTCTTCGTTACGTTTCTTCATTGCTTCTAGTCCACCCTGGTCTTTTAACCATTTGAAGACTTTACCACAAATATAGATTCCATAGCATGGAGGTGTGTTATACAGTGAATCTGCATCTGCCTGTGTTTTCCATTTTAACATGGTTGGTGTTCCTTCTAACACATCATCTGTAATCAGGTCTTCACGTACGATACAAACTACAACTCCAGCTGGTCCAACATTTTTCTGTACTCCAAAATAAATAACTCCAAAGTCTTCTACATTCACAGGCTCAGATAGAATGCAGGAAGACATATCTGCAACAAGGATCTTTCCTTTTGTGTTTGGAATCTGCTGATATTTTGTTCCATAGATTGTATTGTTATAGCATACATATACATAATCTGCATCTTCTGATACTGGAAGATCAGAGCAATCTGGAATATATGTATATGTTTTATCTTCAGATGAAGCTAAGATATTTGCTTTTCCATATCTTGCTGCTTCCTGATATGCTTTCTTTGCCCACTGTCCTGTGATGATAAAATCTGCGACTTTGTTCTTCATCAGGTTCATAGGGATGGCTGAAAACTGCTGGGAAGCTCCACCCTGAAGGAATAATACTTTATAATTATCTGGGATGTTCATTAACTCTCTTAAGTCTGCTTCTGCAGTTTTGATGATGTCATCAAACATCTTGGATCTGTGGCTCATCTCCATAACGGACATTCCGCATCCTCTGTAATCAAGCATTTCCTCTGCTGCTTCTTTTAACACTTCTTCCGGAAGTACTGCCGGTCCAGCTGAAAAGTTGTATACTCTTGCCATTTCTTTTCTCTCCTTTATATGAAAATAAATTAAAAGTTATCTTGCCTGCGCCTCAAGATCCGCTTTATCAAATGCATCTTCAATGGAGCCGCCTGGATTAACCATTGGCCATACTTTGTCATCTAAATCGATATGACAATCAAGAACCATAGGTTTTCCTAACGTTAAAGCTTCTTTAAATGCATCTTTGAATTCATCGATATCCGTGATCTTCTTTGCATCAACTCCAAGACCTTCAGAAACTTTTACAAAGTCCACTTTGTCCTGAAGTGTTGTATACGAATATCTTTCTTCATAAAACAGATCCTGCCACTGTCTTACCATTCCTAATACACTGTTATTGATGATTACTTCTATAACAGGAATGTTGTATCGCGAGGCGGTCGCAAGCTCGTTTAAATTCATACGGAAACATCCATCTCCTGCAATGTTTACTACGATCTTGTCTGGATTACCAACTTTGGCTCCAAGACTGGCTCCAAGACCGTATCCCATTGTTCCAAGACCTCCAGATGTCAATAATTTACGTGGTTTATCATATTTATAAAACTGAGCGGCCCACATCTGATGCTGTCCAACTTCTGTTGTAATGACTGCCTCACCTTTTGTAATATCATAAATCGCTTCCATGATCTGAGGACATGTTAAACATCCCTTGTCATATGTTAATGGATATTTTTCTTTATATTCTTTGACTGTATTCATCCATTCTTTATGTTCCTGTGCTTCTAAGCGGCGATTGATCACAGTCAGAACTGCTTTTACATCTCCGATGATTGAAGCAGATACACAAATATTCTTATTGATCTCAACTGGATCAATATCGATTTGTAAAATCTTGGCATTCTTTGCAAATGTCTTTGGATTTCCTAATACACGATCACTAAATCTTGTTCCGATCGCGATCAGTAAGTCACAATGAGAAACTCCAAGATTTGATGCCTTGGTTCCATGCATACCAAGCATTCCACTGTAACGCTCATCTGTACCATTAAATGCTCCTTTTCCCATCAAGGTATCACATACTGGGGCATCAACTTTATCTACAAACTCTTTTAATTCATCTGCTGCATCAGAGATAACTGCTCCTCCACCTACTAAGATGTATGGACGTTTTGATTCTTTGATCATCTTGATCGCATTCTGAATATCTGCTTCTTTGATTCTCTCACTGAAACGGATGATCTTCTCTGGTTTTTCTGCTTCATAAGATGTCACGGCTGCCGTCACATCTTTTGGAATATCAATTAAAACCGGTCCTGGTCTTCCTGTTTTTGCAATCTTGAATGCTCTTCGAATTGTATTTGCCAGTTCTTCTACATTCTTTACAATAAAGTTATGCTTTGTGATTGGAATTGTAACTCCAGAAATGTCAACTTCCTGAAAACTATCCTTTCCAAGAAGACTCACTCCTACGTTACATGTGAGCGCAACAACTGGAACAGAGTCCATATTCGCTGTTGCAAGTCCTGTGACAATATTTGTTGCTCCAGGTCCGCTTGTTGCAAAGCACACTCCAACTTTTCCTGTAGATCTTGCATATCCATCTGCTGCATGAGAAGCTCCCTGCTCATGAGAAGTCAGGATATGTGTAAAATACTTTTTCTGTTTGTATAATTCATCGTAAATGTTTAAGATAGCTCCACCTGGATACCCAAAAATGGTATCCACGCCTTGCTCTTTCAAACATTCTAAAACAATCTGAGCACCTGTCAATTGTTTCATCATTTGATCCTCTTTTCTTACTTCATTACTCTTTGATTTCTAAAACTGCTCCGCGGTTTCCAGATGTAACTAAAGATGCATATCTTGCAAGATAACCTGTTGTAACCTTAGGTGATCTAGGTTTCCAGTTTTCTTTTCTCTTTGCTAATTCTTCATCGGAAACTTTTACATTTAATGTATTTGCATCGATATCGATTGCGATGATATCTCCTTCTTCTACTAATGCGATTGGTCCACCAACGGCTGCCTCTGGAGAAACATGTCCGATACAAGCTCCTCTGGAAGCTCCGGAGAATCTTCCGTCTGTGATCAAGGCTACACTTGATCCAAGTCCCATACCCATGATCGCTGATGTAGGATTTAACATTTCTCTCATACCAGGGCCACCTTTTGGTCCTTCGTAACGAATAACGACAACATCGCCTGGTTTGATATCTCCACCTTTGATCGCTTTGATCGCATCTTCTTCGCAGTCAAAGACTCTTGCTGGTCCTTCCATCTTAAGCATCTCAGGAGCAACTGCTGAACGTTTTACAACTCCTGAATCTGGTGCTAAGTTTCCTTTTAATACGGCGATTCCACCAGTCTGGCTATATGGATTGTCGATCGGACGGATAACTTCTGGGTTCTTGTTTACGCATCCTTCAATGTTCTCTGCCACTGTCTTACCTGTTGCTGTGATAAGATCTGTATGGAGAAGATTCTTCTTATTTAACTCATTCATAACGGCATAAACACCACCAGCTTCATTTAACTCTTCAATGTATGTATGTCCTGCTGGTGCAAGATGACATAAGTTTGGAGTTCTCTTACTGATCTCATTTGCCATTTCAAGATTTAATTCAACACCTGCTTCATGAGCGATCGCTGGTAAATGAAGCATACTATTTGTACTACATCCTAATGCCATATCAACAGTTAAGGCATTTTCAAATGCTTCCTCTGTTAAGATATCTCTTGGGCGGATATTCTTCTCTAATAATTCCATAACCTTCATTCCTGCATGTTTTGCAAGACGGATTCTTTCAGAATATACGGCTGGAATTGTTCCATTTCCTTGTAATCCCATACCAAGTACTTCTGTTAAACAGTTCATGGAGTTTGCTGTATACATACCGGAACATGATCCACATGTAGGACATGTTTTATTTTCATATTCATCTAATTCTTCTTTTGTGATCTTACCTGCTGCATAAGATCCTACTGCTTCAAACATACTTGATAGACTTGTTTTGCATCCTTTTACACGTCCCGCAAGCATTGGTCCGCCACTGACGAACACTGTAGGTACATTAACACGTGCAGCTGCCATTAAAAGTCCTGGTACATTTTTGTCACAGTTTGGAACCATAACTAAAGCGTCAAACTGATGTGCTAATGCCATACATTCTGTAGAATCAGCGATCAGATCACGTGTTACTAAGGAATATTTCATTCCAACATGTCCCATTGCAATACCATCACATACAGCAATTGCTGGGAATACAACTGGTGTTCCACCAGCCATAGCAACTCCGAGTTTAACCGCTTCTACGATCTTATCAATATTCATATGCCCTGGTACGATCTCGTTATACGAACTTACGATTCCGACCAATGGCTTTCTCATTTCTTCTTTTGTGAAACCTAATGCGTTAAATAACGATCTCTGAGGAGCATATGCTTCTCCCTCTGTAAATTTATTACTCATAAAACTAACCTCCTAGTATAATATACCTTCTTCTATCTATGATAATTATTTAATCTTGTCGATGATCAGCTGTCCCATCTCTTTACATCCGACTTTCTTCATTCCATCAGACATGATATCAACAGTTCTGTATCCATCTGCTAAAACTGCTTTGACTGCTGCTTCAATTTCATCTGCTTCTTTATCAAGATCAAAAGAATAACGAAGCATCATAGCTGCAGAAAGGATCGTTGCGATTGGGTTTGCGATATCCTGTCCTGCGATGTCTGGAGCTGATCCGTGGCTTGGTTCATATAATCCAAACTTACCTTCTGCAAGGCTTGCAGATGATAACATTCCGATAGATCCTGTGATCATACTTGCTTCATCGGATAAAATATCTCCAAACATGTTCTCTGTTAAGATCACATCGAACTGACGAGGGTTATTCACTAACTGCATTGCACAATTGTCAACTAACATATGTTCATATGTAACATCTTCATAGTCTTTCGCTACTTCTTCAACAACGGCTCTCCATAATCTGGAAGAATCAAGCACATTTGCTTTATCAACACTGATTACATGTTTTTTACGTTTTCTTGCAATATCGAATGCTTTGATCGCGATTCTTCTGATCTCATTTTCATTGTAAGATAATGTATCAACCGCTGTTCTTACACCATCAACTTCTTCTGTATGTCTTTCTCCAAAGTAAAGACCACCTGTTAATTCTCTCATAATGACCATATCAAATCCATCACCGATCACTTCATCACGAAGTGGGCATGCTTTCTTTAACTCATCATATAAATATGCTGGTCTGATATTGGCAAATAATCCAAGGGCTTTACGAAGTTTTAATAATCCTGCCTCTGGTCTTAACTGTGCTGGAAGTTTGTACCATGGAGATGTGCTTGTATTTCCTCCGATAGATCCCATTAATACTGCATCACTATTCTTAGCAATCTCTAAAGCTTCTTCTGTTAATGGTTCTCCGTGAACATCAATGGATGCTCCTCCCATTAAGATCTGTGTGTAAGAAAATGTGTGTCCGTATTTCTCACCTACAGCGTCTAAAACTCTCATTGCTTCTGTGACAATCTCTGGTCCGATTCCGTCACCTTTGATGACTGCTAAATTACAATTCATATCTTCTTCCTCATTTCTTCTTGTCTTCTTGATATTACTTATGTCTGTCAATGAATTGGCAGATTTATTTACCCTAAAACTACTAATGCGATAAACGCTCCAATACAGCTTGCACATGCAACTGTAACAATATTTTTTTCATTATATGCAAAAATCATCGCAATTGCAAACCCAATTGTCGATGCAATCCAATTTCCTGTGGCATAAAACACGGCTGGCATGATCATTGCCGCCAAAACTGCATATGGTACATAATATAAAAAGGACCTAAAAAATCTATTCTCGATCTTCTTCTGTATTGCAATCAGTGGAATGACTCGTATTAAATATGTAGAAACTGCTGTGACTGCAATGTAGATCAATAATCTGCTAAGCTTCATCAGTCTCCTCCTCTTCTACTGGAAATAAAATTGCTCCAAGTGTTGCTGCGATCAGCGTACAGATGATGATTACAAAACCACTGGATACAAAAGATAACGCTTTGATATATTTAAATAATAAACTGATGATCATGGATATGATGATCACGATCGTTATATGCTTATCATGTCTTGCCGGTGGAATAATGATTCCAATTAACATTCCATAAATTGCAAGTCCAAGTGCATTCCTTAAGATCAATGGTAATAATGTATTAGCTGTTGCTCCTAATAATGTACCTATTGTCCAGCTGATCCACGGAATGGACATCAATGCATAGAAATATTTTGGTGTAATTTCTTTTCTTCCTGCACAGGAAACTGCAAAAATCTCATCAGTTACCATAAATGCCATCGAAAGTCGATTCCATAGTGTCGACTTCTCCGACATTTTCTGTCCGATCGCAATCGACATGATTGAATATCTTAAATTAATAATGATCTGTGATAAGACTAATTCTACTAGTGATCCTCCCGCTGTCATCGTAATGATCGCTGCAAATTGTCCTGCTGATGTTACACAAGTTGCAGAGATCAATGTAAGTGCCCATACAGGGATTCCATGAGATGCTCCTGAAATTCCAAATGCAAATGAAACAGCTACATAAGCTAATCCGATTGGAATCCCATCCATTAGTCCTCTTCGAAATTCATTGTCTGATTTCATTATCTGCTCCTATAGTTCAAAATAATTCGATTCCTGCAAAAATTTATAAATTTCTCCCAAAAATCGAACTTATATAATAGGATACCACATTCTTAGACAGATTGGAAACTATTTTTCAATGAAAACCGCATGAAATTGATGTTTTCGTTGAAATACATCACAAAAAATATTATAATCTTACTGTAAATCTATAAATTCAAAAATAGGGGATGCATATGTTAAAGAAAAAATTTATTTGTCTTGGATTATCTATGATAATGCTTTTTACGAGTATCATAAATACTCCTGCTGCTGTAACTGCTGGCCAGTATTATAAAATCAAGTATACACATAACAAGAAAACTGTTACAAAACGAGCCATTGATGCAAGATATAACAACAAAGTGATCAAAACAAATATTCCTGGATATATTGAAGGTTCTATTTCTATGTACTCTGCATACTGGATCTTTGGACGTTGTTCATCAATCAGCACTAAATATTCTTATTCATCAAAAACAAAGAAGATCACTCTTACGCGTGGTTCACAAAAATTAGTTTTAACGTTAAACAGCACAGCTGCAACGATCAATGGAAAGAAAATCACTCTTCCATCTGCCCCAAGGAAGGTATACTATCCTGCACGTAAGAAGAATTATATTATGGTTCCAGGGGATGCTGTGGCTAAGAATCTGCAACTGAACTATACATGGAATAATCGTCTGCTTGCAGGCCTTATTACTAAAAAGGGATCAACTAGCACACAACCTACAACAGCACCGTCTAATACTAGCACAACATCTACAACCCTTGGTTCAAAAACTAAGATTACAGCTTCTGCATCAAATTATTCTATCAGAATCAAGAAGCCTTCTGGATTGTCAGCTTCTGCTGTTAGTTGTACCGATGATTATTCAAATAAACGACTAAGAATCATCGTTAATGGGAACTATAAGACTTTCTTCAGTTCTGCTTCTAACAGATATATCAAGGAATCCCTTACATACAATGTATCTTACAGTGGCGGCAAAACTTATATTGATCTTAAGACAAATGTAATCAAGGGATTCAGTGTAATACAGACTTCTTCCTATATATATGTGAAATACGCAGATCCAAAGAAGATGTTCTATCATGTAGTCGTTGTTGATGCTGGTCATGGAGGAAAGGATTCCGGTGCAGTTGGAAACGGATACTCTGAAAAAAACATGACTTTAAAGATCGTTCAAAGTATCAAGAGTAATTTTGACAAAAATTCTAGCTACAAAGTTTATTACACAAGGCTTTCCGACTGGTATCCAAGTCTTTCTTATCGTTATAAGATGGCAAACGAGGTGTCCGCAGATCGTTTCTTGAGTGTTCATATCAATTCAAGTGATAGTTCATCTTCTAAAGGAACTGAAACACTTTACAAAACTTATAAATCCTATGCACAGACCCTTCAGTCATGCACTTTGACCGGAATGGGCTACGCATCAAACAGTTCCTATAATCGTGGATTAAAATATCGTTCTGATCTAGCCGTATTAAATGGTCCAAAGATGACAACTGCACTTGTAGAACTTGGATTCATCTCAAATAAAACCGAGGCTAGCCGTATTAATTCGAGAACATCCACGATTGGTTATAATCTATATAAAGCGATTTGTAATTCTTTCTAATTTTAAATTTCTAAAAGTCATATTGCAAAATATGACTTTTTTCTTGCAATAATATTACATATATGTTACAGTTAATTCTCGGAAAGGAAGATACAAATGAAATTACAGAAATTTATTATCACAACATTGTTATCAGTTTCAATTATCGGTACAGGAATACCTGCAAATGTTTCTGCATCATCATACGCTGTAACAAAACATACTTATACACTAAAAATCAACAAAAAAAAGCAAAAGAAAAAAGCTGTTGGTGCTTCTTACAATGGAAAAACCATTAAAACAAAAGCTCCTGGATATAAGACTGAAAACACTCCGATGCTCTCTGCATATTATGTTTTTAAAAAAGGCATGGGTGTATCTTATTCTTATTCTAGAAAAAATTGGAAAATCACTTTAAAACGTGGTTCCAATAAAATTGTTATGACACGCGGTAATAAATACGCTTATGTAAATGGTAAAAAAACAAAAATGCCAACTCCTGCACGTAGTGTCTATTCTTATGAACAGAAGAGTAACTTTATTTATGTACCTGGATCTTTTTGTGCAAAATATCTTAGATTATCTTATTCTTGGAATGATTCTTCTTATACTGAAACATTCAAAAGTAATTCTACTGCAAGCACTACAAGCAAAACTTCTTATGTACAGCTTGCAAAACCTTCCGGTTTAAGCAATAGAAATGTTTCGAGCACGGATGATTATCATAATTATCGTTTGATTCTTAATATCAAAGGTAACTACAAATCATTTTACGAAAAATCTTCAAACCACAAGGTTGTGAATGATTCTTCATTTAAATCATACTCTGTAAAATATTCTGGTGGATATACAAAAATTTATATTAAGCCACGCAGTAAAACGATCAAGGGATTCCGTGTAACCCAAACAGATTCCTATATCAGAGTTTACTATGCTTCACCTAAATCTATGTATAAACAGATCATCGTATTAGATGCAGGTCATGGTGGTTCTGATTCTGGTGCTGTTGCATATGGCTATAAAGAAAAAAATATGACTTTAAAAATCGTTCAGGCCGCAAAAAAATATTTTGATAAAGACCCTAACATCAAAGTATATTACACTCGACTTTCTGACACTTATCCAAGTTTAAGTGATCGATCTGCCCTTGCAAACAATGTTGGTGCTGACAGATTCTATAGTGTACATATTAATTCCGCCGGAAAATCTGCTCACGGAACAGAAACTTTATATAATTCAAAAGGATATAAATCAACTTCTGGATTAACTAGTTACAAATGGTCAGCTACAATCCATCCATATATCCGTTCTGCTACAGGATTCACAAACCGTGGACTCGTTGATCGTACTGGATTATATGTACTCCGCCACTCAAAAACAGCATCCACATTAACAGAAATTGGATTTGTATCAAATAAAAGTGAATCTAAAAAAATGAATGCTAACCTAAATAAATATGGAAAAGCAGTTTATAATAGTACAAAAGCTTCATTAAACAAAAATCCTACTAAACGTTAATTTACCAATCAATATATTTATTTGAATAAAATATTTCTAGCCATCCTTTACTCATTGCAAAGGATGGCCTTTTTATTTATTCCTCTTTTTCTTATCTTCTGACTGTATAATATGGAATTACCAGATACATTCCATCTGTAATCTGTCTATCATAGATGTGATTCGTCTCACATACTTCATCTATATAATCATCAACAGTATCATATTCATCTCCCATATGTTCCTTAGCAATGCTCCACAAGGAATCACCTTTCTTAACCTGAATACTTGTAAACTTCTTCTCCTTTGTCCCCTGTGCCTCTATAGTAGGAGTTTTCATAAATAATACATGAAATGCCATAAATAATACTCCTAAAAGAATTATTAAAAAACACCATCTTCTCTTCTTACTTATCATAATGTATTCCTCCTCTTATTTATCGAACATCTGTTTTGTCTTTATTATAATTCTCGAACATTTGTTTGTCAATATTTTTTCGAAACTTTGTTCGAGAACACTTGTTTCTATAGTGATTATATGTTATTATGAATATAATAAAAACACGGAGGATATAGTACATGGCAAGAGAACAATTAAGTGATAAACAACAACAGATTCTGGAATTTATCAAGCGCCGCATCCTTGACAAAGGATATCCACCTGCAGTCCGCGAAATCTGTGAAGCCGTGAACCTTCGTTCCACATCTTCTGTCCATTCTCATTTAGAGACATTGGAACGAAAGGGATATATTCACAGGGATCCTACAAAGCCTCGTGCAATTGAGATTATCGATGATGATTTTAACCTCGCTCGCCGCGAGATCATTAATATTCCTGTAGTTGGTACTGTAACAGCTGGAGAACCTATTCTGGCTGTACAGAATATTGAAGATTATTTTCCAATGCTTCCAGATCGTATCAGTAACAAGAATACATTCATGTTACACGTCCGTGGCGAAAGTATGATCAATGCTGGAATTTTCGATGGTGATCTTGTTATTGTCGAACAACAGTCAACTGCTGAGAATGGTGACATAGTTGTTGCAATGATCGAAGATTCCGCCACAGTCAAAACATTCTACAAAGAAGACGGCTACTATCGCCTTCAGCCAGAGAATGATTCCATGGAACCTATTATTGTGAACGAAGTATCTATCATTGGCAAAGTGGTTGGACTTTACCGCTCAATGAAATAAAATAAAAAGAAGCCAGAACCGAGAATCTTAATGCGATTTCTCCATTCTGGCTTCTTTATTATCTTTTTTAATTTAATTCTTCAATAGAAACTTCTTTTCCATCTTTCCAGATTCTCTCAAGATCATAGAACAGACGATTTTCTTTATCAAAGATATGGATAATGATATCTCCAAAATCAAGTAAGATCCAGTTTCCTTCTCTGTATCCTTCCATCTGTTTCATTTCATATCCAGCCTTAAACAGTTCTTCCTGCACATTATCTACCATTGCCTGCACCTGGTTTTTATTATTACCATCTGCAATAATAAAATAATCTGCTAAAACTGAAATGCTGCGAATATCAATGATCTTAATATCTTCTGCTAATTTGTCATCTAACGCATCATATGCGATCTTTACCATATTTAATGACTGATCCATCTTAATTCTCCTTCTTATTCTTATAATACTCATAAGTCTTGATTGTGCGCTGATCAATTTCCTGTCCGCATTCTGTCAGATAATTAATCGTATTGTTAAGAATCTCATATGCACATGCATCCAAATCTTCAAATGCAAGTTTCCGTACCTTTATAAGTCCCGGTATTATTTTTCTATTTGGCTCTATATAGTCTGCAATAAAAACAATCTGATCTAAAGGACTCATTGCAATCTTTCCAGTTGTATGACATCCAATCGCTGATAAGATTTCCTTGTCTTCTTCCTCATAATCATCTTTTGCAAGAAATGGGGCAATCTCCTGATGCATTAACTGTGGACTCTTTGTTAATGTTCCTTCAAGACAAATGTTATATCTCTCACATAACTGTCTTTGCTTCTCAATCGAAAATCCTTTTGCACAATCATGTAACAATCCAGCTCTGTAAGCTCTCTCGGTATCTACATCAAATACCATCGCCATACATGAAGCTGTATAGGCAACTCCTAAAGTGTGTCTGTATCTGGATGGTTTTAGTACTGTTTTTAATTTATCTTCAATCTGCTGTAATTCCATATAAATCATTTCTTTCTATATAATCGATCACATCCTCTGGAAGGAAAAAATGAATACTTGATCCATTTTTGCATCTCTTTCGGATATCATTCGATGAAATCTCGATACTTGGACTGCTTAAATGATAAATCTTCCCGCTATATTTTTCTTCCAGATAATCAATCTGGGCATCTAAGGCACTTCTTGAATCGTTTCTTGTAGCAACCAGAATATTCGCCATATGAAAAATCTGATCTGGATCTTTCCATGTCTCAATCTGATAAAGGGAATCTGCTCCCATAATAAAATAATACCTGCAGTCATCATCTTTCTGTGTAAGGGCTCTTAATGTATCCACTGTATATGTCGTGCCATCTCGTTTTAATTCCATATCACTAAATTTAAAATATGGAAAATTGGCAATTGCAAGTTTGATCATATCGACACGATTCTGCTCGCTGACTCCTCCACTGATCATTTTGTATGCCGGATTCTTTGTTGGCATAACAAGAATCTCATCAAGTCCAAATTCCTCTTTCGCTGCCTGTCCAAGAATTAAATGTCCATGGTGGATCGGATTAAATGTCCCGCCAAGAATTCCTATCTTCTTCATGGCTCTTCCTCCGATATTATTTTCCTGCTTTTGGCAGTTCAATTCTTTTATGATTCTTTGATTCTTTATATAATACGATCTTCTTACCGATCACCTGTACAACCTGAGATCTTGTTCTCTCTGCTAATACAGTTGCCAGTTCTTTTGGATCGTCCATGCAGTTTTGAAGTACACCAACTTTGATCAGTTCTCTTGCTTCTAAGGCATCTCTGACACCCTGTACAAGTTCTGGTGAAATGCTTCCTTTTCCGATGTTATAGATCGGATCGATTTTCATTGCAAGGCTCTTTAAATAAGCTCTTTGTTTGCTTGTCATGTTATCCTCCATTAAATTAATTATATATCTATCTATAGTAGTCAAACTCCAGATTATAAAGACGTACAGTATCACCTTCTTCGATTCCCATCTCTGTTAAACGTTCAATGACACCGTTTTCTTTCATAAATTTCTGGAAGAAGTCAAATCCTCGCTCTGATTCCAGATTTGTATATCCAAGCATTCTCTCTACTTTTGGTCCTTCGACTGTATATAGGCCTTCTTCTGGATGAGCAATAATGATTCCACCTTCTTCTTCTCCAAAGTTTAGTTCATATTCCTGTTCAAATTCTGTTGCACCTTCTGGTAATTCATCTAATAATCCCTGCACGTGCCATAATAATTCCTTGACGCCTTCTCCACTAACTGCAGAGATAGGGAATACCTTAATTCCTTCTGGTTCAAACTCTTCTTTTAATAAATCGATCACAGTCTCTCTGTCTGTCTCAGACATCGCGTCCATCTTGTTGGCTGCGATCACCTGTGGTTTCTCTAAAATCTCTTTGTTGTATTTCTTTAATTCATCTGTAATAGCATGGATATCAACGATCGGATCTCTTCCTTCTACAGAAGCTCCATCTACCATATGGATCATAACTTTTGTACGTTCAATATGGCGTAAAAACTCAAATCCAAGTCCAACACCTTCAGACGCACCCTCAATGATTCCAGGGATATCTGCAATAACAAATCCTTTGCTTCCATCCATATCTACAACTCCAAGATTTGGATTCAATGTTGTGAAATGGTAGTTCGCAATCTTTGGATTCGCATTTGTTACTCTTGATAAAAATGTTGATTTTCCGACATTCGGGAATCCAACTAATCCAACATCAGCGATCACCTTTAATTCCAGCATAACTTCAATTTCCTGTGCTTTTCCACCTGGCTGAGCATATTTTGGTGCCTGCATGGTTGGTGTTGCATAATGCTGGTTTCCTTTTCCACCACGTCCACCTTTTAATAGTACAACTGGTTCTTTTTTATTTGACATATCAAGGATAACTTTCCCTGATTCTTTTTCTTTTACTACGGTTCCTGCTGGAACTTTCAGGATGATATCTTCTCCGTCAGCACCATGGCATCTTCTTCTGCCACCTTCCTGACCATCTCCTGCCTTGAATTTTCTTCTGTGACGGTAATCAGATAAAGTATTGATTCCTTCATCTACAACAAAGATTACATCACCGCCACGGCCACCGTCTCCACCATCCGGTCCACCGTTTGGTACATAAAGTTCCCTCCGGAAGCTTACATGGCCATCTCCACCTTTTCCGGATCTGATTATAATATTAGCTCTATCTGCAAACATTGTCTTTTCCTTTCTGTATCAAAAAACAATTTCCGGTCACAAAATTCCTTCATTATCTTATATCATAATGAAAAACGGCCTCAAATATGTATTTGAAGCCGTAATTACTGAATCTCAAATGATCTGTTCCTGTATGCAATTAAATTATGCTACTGGATGTACAGAACACTGTTTTTTATCTTTACCTTTTCTTTCGAAGCGAACAATACCATCAACTAATGCGAATAATGTATCGTCACCACCGCGTCCTACGTTAACGCCTGGATGAATCTTAGTTCCTCTCTGTCTGTAAAGAATATTTCCAGCTTTTACAAACTGTCCGTCAGCTCTTTTCGCACCTAATCTCTTAGATTCAGAATCTCTACCGTTCTTTGTAGAACCCATTCCTTTTTTATGAGCGAAAAATTGAAGGTTCATTTTCATCATTTTTGTTACACCTCCTTAAAGATTACATCTAAATACTGTTCATGTTCTTCTTCCACCGAAGTAAGTCCAAGAATCAGTGATCTTAATAACAAGCTTCCATCATGTGAAAGCTCTTCCGTAAATACTACGTCAATTTCTGCGTTCTCCTGGTTTACATCAATCTGATAGTGATCATCTGTCAGCTCATCCAGGGAATTCACAAAATTAATTACCAGCGCAGATACTGCGGCACAGACAATATCTTGTCCTTCCGCACTGTAACCTGCATGGTCCTGTGAATGGAAGCCATGAAAGCTTCCATCAACTCCTTGATAGAATGTTATCTTTGTCATAACTCTATCCTCAGGATATTATCCAACGATACTATCGATCTTAACCTGTGTAAATAACTGTCTATGACCGTTTTTCTTATGGTATCCAGTTTTTCTCTTGTATTTGTAAACGATGACTTTCTTACCTTTTCCTTCGCTTACTACAGAAGCTTCAACTTTCGCACCATCAACGGTAGGTGTTCCAACTTTAACAGTATCTCCACCAACTAAAAGTACATTATCAAATGTTACTTTAGCTCCTACTTCAGCGTCAAGTTTCTCAACTTTGATTACGTCGCCTTCGCTTACTTTATACTGTTTTCCACCTGTTGCGATAATTGCGTACATCACGGCACCTCCTATTATCAAATCTCGCCAGCTTTGGTGATTTCTCGCATTCTTTAACCTCGCTGTGCGGCATACTCATATATAATAACAGCACTATCCTAATATGTCAATACTTATTTGTCGAAAAATTGGATTTTTTTCTTTTTTTCTTGTAATCTCCATAATTCCGAGTTTTGTAATGTCTACTGCGACTGCTTTTTTTGAGTCATCATTTAAATAATGCTGCATTACCTGTAATAATTCTTTCTCATCTTCTTTTGATCTCATATCAATGAAATCGATCATGATGATCCCGGATAAGTTTCTTAACCGGATCTGTCTTGCTGCTTCCTTTGCAGCTTCTAAATTTATTTTCTTAATATGTGTTTCCTGATTTTTCTTTCCGATAGATTTGCCAGTATTCACATCAATAACTGCCATTGCCTCTGTCTGCTCAATATAAAGAAATCCCCCAGACTTCATAAAGATCTTTTGCTTAAATACTTCTGACAGATAATGACGGACTCTGTATCTGCGGTCAATATCTCCTGCCTCATAACAGCATAAAGATACCTCATAGCCTTTTTCTTTTAACTGTTCATACAGATCTTCCTGGTCTGTTACAATACTGTCTGCTGCTTCTGGTTTTATATCACATACAAGAACTGACAATGCATCATAATTTGTATCTACAAGCTGTGGTGCTTTGCGGTATGACTTCTTACGGACAATCTGCTGATACTTCTCTGCGAGCATATCCGCCTCATAAAGCACATCTTCCTTATCGGCTTTCGCTGCCTCAGTACGAATAATAAAACCATATTCCTGTGTCACCAGAGGCTCTGCCATCTCTCTTAATTCCTGTTTCTTGTCTTTTTTATGAATCTTATTAGAAATCCCTACAGAAAGCTTGTCTGAAGTCAGCACAAGATATTTGCCAGTTAATTCAATCTGGTCTGATAACATTGGGCGTTTTTCCTTCGTCGCCTCTTTCTTTATCTGCACCAGAACTTCATCTCCCGCTTTATATTGCTTATGTTGCATGGAAAGAAATCCCATCTCATCTTCATCAAACTCGACAAAAGCTCCATTGATATTTTTCACAACATTTTTTACGATGCCTGTGTAAATATTTCCGATTTCGATTTTGGCTTTTTCACTCACACATTGAAATTCCACTGGCTGGTGATCTTTTAATAACATACTTACCAGATGGTCTTTCATCTTTGTGATCACAATCTCTGTATACGCCATTATTCTTTGATACTAGGAATTTCTACAACTGGATCCGTCTCTGCTTCATAGTCAATTCCTTCCTCATTAAATCCAAACATACGATAAAAATCTTCCCAGTAACCATCAACATCTGCCAGTTCCTTGACATTATCTGTATCAATCTCTTCCCAACGCTTCTTCACTTCATTCTGAATATCATCACGAAGTTCCAGATCATCCATTCGAATCCATCCATGTTCATCTGTGACTGTATCTGCTAATAATTTCTTTTCTTTAAATAAACGTTCAATCTGTTCGATACATCCTTCATGAACATTATTTTCTTTCATAACTTTATATAATACAGACATATATAATGGAACAATCGGAATTGCTGCACTCGCCTGTGTTACAAGCCCTTTATTTACAGAGATCAGCGCCTTTACTCCAACCTCTTTTGTAATCTCATCAGCTGTCTGATGCAGATGTTTCTTTGCTGCACCAATCGTTCCTTCATAATAGATCGGATAAGTAAGTTCAGAACCAATATAAGAATATGCAACCGTACTTGCGCCTTCAGATAATACATCAGCATCCTTTAAAGCCTGCATCCATAACTTCCAGTCTTCACCACCCATAACTTTGACTGTCGCTTTCACTTCTTCTTCTGTCGCTGCAGGAATGCTCTTCATTCCAATACTATTATCTTTCAGGTTAAGATTCTTATTTGTAAATTCCTCTCCTGTTGTCTTTAGGACAGAACGATATGTTTCTCCATCTGGTGTTGTTCTTCTTGGTGCTGCGAGACTGTATATAACAAGATCTACTTTACCAAAATCTTTTTTGATCGTTTCGATCGTCAGATCTTTAATTTCCTTAGAAAATGCATCTCCATTGATTGTTTTTGCATAGATTTCTTCTTCATTTGCAAACTGTTCAAATGCTGCTGTATTATACCATCCAGGACTTGCTGTCTTCTTTCCATTAGATGGTCGTTCAAACATGATTCCAAGTGTATCTGCATGACATCCAAACGCTGTTACGATTCTTGATGCCAGTCCATATCCTGTAGAGCATCCGATCACTAAGACTTTCTTTGCTTCTCCAGGAATTTCTCCCTGCGCTTTTACATAAGCGATCTGATCTGCTACATTCTTCTTACATCCTTCTGGATGTGCTGTTAAACATAAATAATCTTTGACTCTTGGTTTAATGATCATAAATTTTCTCCTTTAAAAAACATCAGTCCAATAAGGCAGATGTATATTTTACTAAAATCTGTTATTTAAAATTATAATATGTATCTGTTTTATCTGTCAAATTTTTATGCTACATATCTTAAATTTTTGTTGGATATCTTCAAAAAGATTTCTTTCTTTGAATCTCTTATATTTTTAAAGTTCTATCTTAATGCACAAAAAAGACATCTCTCAAATTGAGAAATGCCTTTTTGATCTTACTGAACAATTCTTCTTACTGTTACGATCTTTCTGTATCTTGCATTGTTAGAGATTTTAATTCCACCTCTTGGATATGGTGCTGAATTACTTGCGTGTACAATCTTGTTATTTCCCATGTAAATTGCAACATGTCCGCTATAACAAATTAAATCTCCTGCTTTCGCATTCTTAATTCCACCTTTTACTTTCTTACCATATCTTCTCTGTGCACTTGAAGAATGAGGAAGGCTCTTTCCAAACTTCTTATATACACCTCTTGTAAATCCAGAACAATCTGTTCCTTTTGTTAAGCTTGATCCACCGTATTTGTATTTATTTCCTACAAATTTCTTTGCATATTTAACAACCTGCTGTCCTTTTCTGCTTGCTGCCTGAACTTCCTTTGTCTTTGTATGTACATTCATTGTAACTGCCGCTGATGCCATTGCTACTAATACTGCTAGTCTTAAAATAATCTTTTTCATATTGTCTCCTATATGTATATCAATTTTTAAATTTATTTCAAATGTTTCGTTCAACAGTTAATATTGTACGATACGCAGCAACATTTGTCAACAGTTTTTTAAGATTATTTCAGTTTGCTTAATATTTTTGTAACATTTCTGTTTTTTCTCTTTAATAAATCCAAATGACGTTTTACGATCACTACTTCCTGATCTGTAATATCTCCATCACTAAACTTTGCTTTTTCAATAATCCCGTATGTCATCAGTTCAGCTGTTTTCCTTGATTTTCCTTGGTTTTCTCCATATTTTTTTAATTTATTTTCGTAGTAAAGAATCTTTTCTTTGTTGTCCATTTTCTTTAACTTCTGCAAGTTTTGTAACATTTTTATTAATATTACAACAACCAAAATAATTGCAATTATTGCTACAAAATGCAATACTTTTTTTACATTTGTCACAAATTGTTTTTTATTTGGTACAATCGCATTGCTCTGTTTATCCAATTTTTGTACTTGCTCATATGCTGTTTTACCTGTATTCATCCCAGTAACTTCCACAGGCAACCACCCAATGTGCTTAACATAAACTTCTGCCCAGGCATGCGCTTCATAATCCGTCACTTGTGCCTTTCCAAGTCTCCACTGATCAGATCGAATCTTATACCCTTCTACATATCTTGCTGGAATCCCAGCATTTCGAAGCATAAAAACTGCTGCCGATGCATACTGGGTGCAAAATCCTTTCTTTCGATCTTTTAAGAAATAAACTATCGGATCTTTTCCTTGTGGTGTCAACCCTGGACGATAACTATATTGGTAATTACGTTTTAAATAAGACTGGACTTCTTCAATATTTTGATTCTCTGATTTCTTTAAATCGGTCTTAAGATCTAATGTTTTTAAACATTTTTTTATGGAATCTGGTATTTTTAAATATTCTTTTCTTACATAAGTTCCATAATCATCCATCGTCTTTATGTAATCTTTTTCCATGATCTCTTCCATTGTGCTTCCGATTTTAGAAAAATCAAGCCTTTGTTGTGCCTGAAATACTGCTTTGGGATTCTTTGCCTGATAATATACCATGTCATAATCCTTGCGACTGTTTGTCCTGCTGATCATGCTATCAGAAATAACATTTCCTTCTATCTGGCTTATATCACAAAAATATGGAAACAAAAGATATCGATCTTGTTTCTTCTGATAAGAGATTTTCAAGTTCCTTTTTTCCGAAAACATCATATCTTTATCCGTTTTAATGTAATCTTTATCATATGTAACAAAATCGTCCATATGAAGATCTGGAAATAGAAACGGAAGTTCTATTGCTGACTCACCACCATATACAATGGTGTCTTTCGTACTTGCTATCCACTTTCCATTTACGTAGTCACTGCTTACATAACTTTTCAGATAAAGATCATCTTTTTCTGGCGCATAAACCTGAAATAATTTTTCTCCTGTCGGTGATACTTCTCCCACTGAAGCAATATCCCCATTTCCAAGTCCTCCTTCTGCTACATAAGATTCACCTTGCGTCATCTTTCGAATCTGTACTAAGATGCTACGCTTGATCATTGTATCTGCAGGAACCGTCGTTTGGTCATGAAAATATAATGGAAAGATCATCAAAATACATAAAATACCAATTAGTCCCGCAAATTCCTTTTTCCCTTTGCGTAAGCTAAAATAAACGATCCATGATCCAAGAAATAAAAAGAATACAGCAGAAATACTATATGGTGCCACAATCAAAACAAAGCACTCCATCACCCCTGTTAAAACAAACAAGATCAACGGATATTTCCTTAAAAATGATAAAAGTATCCCTGCAATCAGAAGAAAAAATACAACCGCCAACACACTGTCTCTACGGCTGTTTTCCATCTGTACTGATACATAATAATAAAATCCAAGATCCATACTTTGATTCAACGCAAGTGCCATTTTATTATTGATGATTCTGAATCCATTTAAAAGTTGTGTATGAAACACCGCTAAAAATAATCCAGCCATAATGATCATCAGATAAACTGTCTGTTTCAACCGATCACATAACGTACATATTCCAAGAAACAGTACAACACTTCCAGAAATCATAATCCATTGGTATCTGGAAACCCTAAATCCTGCAAAAATCCCCCATATGACAGAGGCAAAAATAATCGCAGGCAATATATATTCTATTTGTAATTTCCTATTCTTCTGCATTATAACTCCATCTCATATAAATATTTCTGGATACTTTTTATATTATCATCAAGTGTAATTGCCTGGATATTAGGAATTTCCATAGATATCTCTGATATTCCACACTCAAATATATCCGTAAAAAGTTCTTCATATTGTTCTATATGCTTTAATAAAAACATATGGTTTCCATAATAGATTTCTTGATTTACCCCGGCATTCATATAAAATAACAAAACGGAATAAACCACTGCAAAATAATCAGAAATTCGATCTTTATTTATATCTTTAAGGCTAATTGCAATCTTTACACTTTCCTGTGCTTCATCCTCATTTTTTCTAACCCATAAATCTCTGGATGTAGCATAAAGGTTCCAATGAATTCTTGATAATCTGTCTCCTTCCCGGTATTTCCTTACTCCATCATATTCAAATCCCTGCTCACAAGAATTCATTTTCTTGAGTCGATCATTCATGGTTCCTAATTCATAAGAATGTGGCATTACAAGAATCCAGATTTCTTGTTGTAAATATTTTTTTATTTTATAAATTCCAGTAAGATCTTCCCATGAAACAGATATCAAGCGAAACACAACATGATCGCATTTTTTCATTTCTTCTGTCAAAAGCAGATTGTCTATCTTCTGATTCCATCGAATCTTCTGTCTTATTTTGTTTTTAGTTCCATAAAATTTTGATTCAATCTCATATTCAACTTCAAAAATATAATCATCATTCCTTGTATTAATTCCAGAAATCTCTGGAATGATCTTGATCATTTCTCCTTGAGTTATGATCCGTTCTTGAACATTTGCCTTAAATTCCAGCTGTTTTTCCTCTTTTTTGCAGCGACTGATACTATAAATCAAAATAAGAAATAAGGATGCCATAAGGCACCCTCCAATCCAGTTTCCATAAATGATCCAGTAAACAGCCTCAAATACTATGACAAAAAAATACATCTTTATCCTTTCTGATTGCCCTTTGGAAGTGGAATCTTGTAAAAAATGTCTTTTAAAATTTCCTTCCTTGTCTTTTTCTGAATCCTTGCTTCTTTACTTTTTATAACTCTGTGTTCAATTGTTTCAAGAAATACATTTTTTATATCCTCTGGTATCACATAATTGCGTCCATCAAGATATGCGTTAGCTTTCGCCATGGATAACAATGCAATCGTTCCTCTTGGACTGATCCCAAGCTCTAAATCTCTAGATCTTCTTGTTTCATTTGCAATTTCTACAATATATCTAATAATATCTTCATGAACAAACAATCCTTTAACTTCCTTACGAGCTTTCTTTAACTCTTGTGCTGAAATCTGTTCTTTGATATTCTGCTCTGTCAGATCAACACTTCCCTGCATAAGCATCTGCACTTCACTTTCCATATCTGGATAACCAAGGGAAGTTCGAATCATAAATCTGTCTAACTGTGACTCTGGAAGTGTATGCGTTCCGATTGATCCAAGTGGATTCTGTGTTGCAAGCACAATATATGGATCCGGCAGATCTCTTGTCACTCCATCGACCGTAATCTTTCCTTCCTCCATCGCTTCTAATAATGCTGATTGTGTCTTCGGAGACGTTCTATTGATCTCATCCGCAAGAAGCAGATTCGTCATTGCTGCACCTTCCCGATATTCAAAAGTTTCACTTTCCATATGATAGATAGAAAATCCTGCAATATCTGTCGGCATAATATCCGGTGTAAACTGAATTCTCTGATATGAGAGACCTAAAACCTTCGAAAAAGCCAATGCAAGTGTTGTCTTCCCAACCCCTGGAATATCCTCGATCAAAACATGCCCTCCGGCAAGAATTGCTGTCATGATCTGATGAACTGTACGCTCTTTGCCGATCATGACACGATTGATCTCTTCCATTGATTTTATGACTTTTTTATCCATCAAGATTTTGCTCATATTATCTTCCTCGTTTCGCTGTCATAACTATAATTGCCATAACAACTGCCAGACTCGCTAATGCTGATGCAAGTCCAATATAACCACTTCCAGTAACTCCAGATAAGATATACCCAATACTTGCACATAACGCTACCGTTAACGCATACGGCATCTGTGTTGACACATGATCAATATGCCTGCATTGTGCACCCGCAGATGAAAGGATCGTTGTATCCGAAATCGGAGAAATATGATCTCCACAAACCGCTCCCGCAAGAATCGCTCCTACACAGACAGACATCATCATATAATTACCACTTAAAATTGTAACAGAAATAGGGATCAAGATTCCAAATGTTCCCCAGGATGTTCCTGTTGCAAATGCAAGTCCCAAGGAAATCAAGAAGAAAATAACAGGCATCACTGCGATTGCCATTGTACTTCCTCCAACTGCTGCCTTTACAAATCCTTGAATATTTAAATATTCAGCTCCACAAATTCCTGATAATGTCCATGCAAGACAAAGAATCATGATCGCAGATGTCATTGCTTTAAATCCTTGTGCAAAACTTCCACAGAAATCTACGAACGCAAGAACTTTTCTTGGAATATATAAAATAAACGTAAAGATCAACGTTAAAAATGATCCTAATACTAGACTTCTCGCGCTAGAACAATTTGCAAATGCTTCTGCCAATGGAACTCCCTTAAAGAACCCTCCAGTATACAGCATAAACCCAATGCATGATGCGATCAAAAATAAAATTGGCAGAATCAGATCTTTTACTTGTCCATGCCCAACGATCGGCACTTCTTCTGCATCCTCCACAACCTCTTCTAAATGTGCATTCAGCTCGTACTGTTTCATCTTTGAATAGTCAATATTTGCAATGATCAAAAATGCTAAAAATGCTAATGTAAGCAATGCATAGTAATTAAATGGGATTGCATTTAAAAATAAAGTGAATCCATCAATATTACTACCTGCTGGTAAAGATGATCCAACTGCTGCTGCCCAACTTGAAATTGGTGCAATGATACACACCGGTGCTGCTGTTGCATCAATGACATAAGCTAGTTTCGCTCTTGTAACTTTATATTTGTCTGTTACTGGACGCATAACTGTTCCGACTGTCAGACAGTTAAAATAATCATCAACGAAAATTACAACGCCAAGACAAATGGTTGCAAACAACGCCTGTCTCTTTGTACGGATTGCTTTCGCTGCCCACTTTCCATAGGCTCTGGAAGCACCAGATTTTGTGATCAGTGCTACCAGAATTCCCAATAATACTAAAAATATCAAAATATCGCAATTGGCTCCAATTTTCTCTCCCATGATCGCAAAAATCGTATCCATGGCCTTGATCAAATGAAAATCATGATACATCAAGGCGCCTGATGCGATTCCGATCATCAGCGATAAATATACCTCCTTGGTCACTAATGCCAAAATAATTGCGATCACCGGCGGAAGAATCGCCCAAAATGTACCTGTCATGTATATTTACTCCTTAATCCTTTAATCTCTGTAATAATTGATGAGACATCCTTTTAAGATGATCTCTCTCTCATCATCTGTTAATTCACCTAATGTTAAGGTGATCTCTTTCATTCCTTCATTTACTACATATGCAGGAATGCTTGTAAGTTTGTCTTCTACCGCTTTGCGGATCTCTGGAACAAAGATGTAATCTTTATTCTTAAATGGAAGGTCACCCTTCTTGATTGTAAATGGTAACATACCCCAGTTGATCAGGTTGGAACGGTATCTCTTTGTCGCATATTCATTTGCGATATTTGCCCATCCACCTAATACTTTCTGGCAGGAAGCTGCCTGTTCACGTGCAGAACCATCTCCTGGTTTTACTGCAAAGATCGTACTTCCGATTCCTAGATTATCCTGAGTCACATCTGCATAAGATTCTTTGACCGTTGCTAAGATATCTTTCACTTCTGGAAAAGCTTCGGCTGCATCTTCACCAGCTTCGATTGCTTTCTGTGCTTTCTGTACTTCTTTTGCAAGTCCTACATATGCAGGATCTTTTCTTGATAATGCAAACTCTGCAAGTCCTAATGGGTTAGAACGATAAGATGAAGTCTCTCCTGAAGGAATCAGTTCATCTGTTGTTGTAACAGGATCATGAATTTCTGAAACAACTTTTAACAACATATTCTGTGGAAGTGCAGACATCTCTGGCCAATCTTTGATGTTTGGTCCAAACTGAATCTCTACAGATGGATCTGCAACACCTTTGCTGTCAAATACACGATTATCGTAAATTGTCTTATCAAAATGATATTTTGGAATAAAATCACTTGCTTCCACATCAGTTGCAGCTGTTAAATATCCTTTATTCGCTGCAGTTGCCGCGATAGAACGTGCATCCATTAATGCTACAGAAGAAATCTGACCATTCTGAAGTTTAGAGCCTTCACGATTTGGAAAGTTTCTTGTTGAATGACGAATACTGAATGCATTATTCGCAGGTGTATCTCCGGCACCAAAGCAAGGTCCGCAGAAAGCTGTCTTAACGATCGCACCTGTCTGCATCAAATCTGCAACTGCTCCATTCTTCACCAGTTCCATATAAATTGGTGTACTTGCAGGATAGACACTTAATGTAAATTCGTCAGAACCGATACTTGCTCCCTTTAAGATGTTAGCTGCCGCACAGATATTCTCATATCCACCACCAGCACATCCTGCAATGATTCCCTGATCGACATAAAGTTTTCCATCACGTACTTTATCACGTAATGAATAATCAACAGCTCCATCTAAACTTACTAATGCACGTTTCTCTACATCTGCTAAGATATCATCAAGGTTTGCATTCACCTCTTCGATCGTATATGTATTGCTTGGATGGAATGGCATAGCGATCATTGGTTTGATCTTATCTAAGTCAACTTCCACGATTCCATCATAGTAAGCAACTTTTCCAGGATTTAATTCCTTAAAGTCTTCAGATCTTCCATGAATCTCATAAAATTCTTTGATCTTGTCATCTGTTCTCCAGATAGAAGACAGACATGTTGTCTCTGTCGTCATAACATCGACACCGATTCGGAAATCTGCACTTAAATTAGACACACCAGGTCCGACAAATTCCATAACCTTATTATTTACATAACCTTTTTCAAATACTGCTCCAATAATTGCCAGTGCAACATCCTGTGGCCCGACTCCTTTGACTGGTTTACCTTTTAGATAAATTCCGATTACTTCAGGCATGTTGATATCATAAGTTCTGTTAAGAAGCTGTTTTACAAGTTCTGGTCCCCCTTCTCCCATTGCCATGGTTCCAAGTGCTCCATAACGAGTATGGCTGTCTGATCCAAGAATCATCTTTCCACCGCCTGCTAACATCTCTCTTGCAAACTGATGAATAACTGCCTGATGAGGTGGTACATAAACTCCACCATATTTCTTTGCAGCTGTTAAGCCAAACATATGATCATCTTCGTTGATCGTTCCACCAACAGCACACAGACTGTTATGACAGTTTGTCAAGACATATGGTACCGGGAATTTTTCAATTCCTGATGCTCTTGCTGTCTGGATAATTCCAACAAACGTAATATCATGGGATGTTAATTTATCAAATTTGATCTGAAGTTTTTCCATATTTCCGGATGTGTTGTGATCTCTCAAAATACCATATGCGATGGTATTTTTCGCAGCATCCTCTTTGGATACTTTTTCACCGACAAGCTGCTTTAAAGCTCCGGCTTCAGATTCTTTTACTAAAGTTGTTCCGTCTACAAGATATGCACCTTCTGAAAATAATTGAATCATGTATCTGTCCTCCTGCAATGCATTTTTCTAATTATTATAACATACTTCTGCACTTTATGGAAGTAAAACGTTAAAAGGCGCAGACATCGAAGCTCTGCACCTTATGTATTTTATTTACCTTAAATGAGAATCAGATAAACTGTTGCAATTGAAATAACGATCTGAATGATCGCAAATCTGAAAACTGTCTGTGTATTAGACCATCCGATCTTTTTGCGAACATGATCATGAAGCGGCATGGTTGTATTTTCAAAAATATGAATCTTTAAAAATCTTAATAATGCCACCTTTAAAAGTCCTAAACCACCATCAAGGATCAGAATTAACGCTACTAATAAGAATAAGAACGGACTTCCTGTCTTAAGCACTGCAATACTAATAAAAATTCCCATTGCACGGCTTCCTGCATCTCCCATCATCAGACGGCTTGGTGTTGCATTATACCATAAATATCCAAGGATACATACAACAAACAGCAGGATGATATATGGAAACTGTGTTTCGTTACCACGGATCTGGTCGATCACATAGATTGTCATTAATGTAATGATCGTTAATGTTCCTGATAATCCATCAACCCCGTCAGAACAGTTTGTGACATTGATTGCTGCCCATACTAAGACGATCGTAAGGATAAAGAACAATACTGGTGGAATGTAGAATTTCACACCAATCGTTGCAAGCTCTACATAAGTAGAATTAAAATGCATATAGTTAAGTGCTGCTACTGCCGCTACAAGGAAATCAAGAATTCCTTTTTTCAGCTCACCCCATGGCACTTCTGCTGCATCATCCAAAAAACCTGTTAACATTTCAATGAACACAAGTACCAGATAGATAAACATCTCTACAGACATCTCTCCAAACAGCAATGCTGCAATACAAAACACAGAAATAAAGATGATTCCTGCACCCCTTGGTTTTCCTGCGGATAACTTTCCATTATGTGCAAATTCTCTTCCATGATCTCTTGGCAGCCAATCATTTAAAAAGGATGTCAGGATACACGTTGCAGAAAATGCAAAAAATACTCCGATAAATGCCGTGATCGGTAAAACTTCTCCGGCAAACATATTTAACATTGGTATTCCTCCTAATTATCTTTTGATATGCTCTTTTTTATCACACAATTATTTAGTATATCACGGATTTCAAATATTGCAATTCCCTTTTTTCTATTCTTGCTTCATTTTTTTTACTGTTTTTAACAGCTCTTTTGTATCTTTTGTAATATCTTTTGCACCAAAAATTGCTGAAACTACAGCAACACCATCAATCCCTGTTCCTGTTAAAGCATCAATATTATCTTTTTTAATTCCTCCGATCGCCACGATTGGTATATCCACAGCTTCTTTAATCTTTTTAATTTCTTCTTTGGATACAACATTCGCATCTTTCTTTGTCGATGTCGCACATACGGCTCCAACTCCTAAATAATCTGCTCCACCTTTTTGTGCTTTCAGTGCTTCCTTCACATTGTGAGCGGATACACCTATGATCTTATCTTCTCCAAGAAGTTTTCTTGCTTCTTCCACAGACATATCATCTTGTCCAATATGTACTCCGTCAGCATCTACTTCCAGTGCAACTTTGATATTATCATTGATCACAAATGGAATCTGGTATTGTGCTGCCAGTTTCTTCATCTCTCTTGCTTCTTTTATAAATTCTCCCTCTGAAAGCTTCTTTTCACGAAGCTGCAAAAAAGTAATGCCGCCTTTTAGTGCTTGTTTTACCTGCTCCATTAGTGTGACTTCTTTCGCCCATGCTCTGTCTGTGACTGCGTATAATGTCATTGTTTCAGCTTCTACTCTCAATCTGATTACTCCTTTCCATCCATGTTTCATCTATATTACTCATCGCATCTATAAGATGCACTTTTAACGTTCCTGTTCCTTTTGCATTTTCTCTGGCATATTCCCCACAGATTCCCATTGCAGAAACTGCTGTGACTGTTGCTTCTAGGATATTTCCTTGGTTTGCCCCGATAAATCCTGCGATCACGCCATCAAGCATACACCCGCATCCTGTAATTCTTGCCATTTCCGGAACACCATTTTTTATAAAATAAACAGTTTCTCCATCTGTTACAAGATCAGTTTCTCCTGTGATCACAATAACAGCTTTTGTTTTTACTGCCAGCTCTTTCGCCATCCTGATTACTTTTTTCTGATTATCTTCCGTTATAATATCATCTTTCTTCGCATCCACACCATAAGAATTTTCACTCCATTCATATAGTGTCTTTATCTCTGATATATTACCACGGATGACACTAAAATGAACCTCATTAAGCAGTTTTATTGCTGTATCTTTTCGAAACTTTGATGCTCCGACTCCTACTGGATCAAATACGATTGGATGACCTGATTCATTTGCTTTCTTTCCTGCAAGCAGCATTGATCTTACGATATTTTGCTTTAATGTTCCCATATTGATCACAAGGCAATCACTGATACCCGTAATCTCACAAACTTCTATTGGGTCATCCGCCATGATCGGAGATGCACCCATCGCAAGAATAATATTCGCTACGTCATTGATCGTTACATAATTAGTAATACAATGAACCATTACTGAATCTTTTCTAACCTTGTCAAAAACATTTTGAAAATTCAATTCTCCCATTATTTTTCCTTCTTTGTTATTTCTTTTCATACATTCTATTGCAGATTATACCACAAACACAAAAAAAGGTATACCAATGAATTTTTCTCACATTTTGCCATCCATAGAATATTATAAACTGTAAATAAATCTTTGGAGGTTTTAGCATGAGTGATTTAGCTGCAACTGGCTGCGGAGGATCTTGTGGTTCATCTGGTTTCGGAGGAAATAACAGCTGCCTGCTTCTTTTAATTCTGCTTTGCTGCTGCGGATGCGGTAATAACGATGGATGCGGATGTGGAAATGGCTGTGACAGCCTGATCTGGATCATCTTAATCCTGTGTTGCTGCGGTAATGGTGGTTTTGGATGTGGAAATAACAATGGCTGTGGATGTGGATGCTGATCCTATCAATTTTGACATAACACGATCTTTCCTTAAAACGTAAAACGAGGATGCCTCAAACTGGCATCCTCATTTTTATTATCGTACGATTAAAAATAGCAGACATAAAATCCATATATTCGGCTGATTTTGTTTTCTACATATTGCTTTTGTTTTCTGTGCATGATAACTGTTTTTATTTCTTATTTCCTTTGAATCCCTCTGTCTTCTCTTTTGTTCTTCTTTTCTTTTTAGACACTCTGCATCTAATTCATAGACCGTATTTTCTTCTTCCACAAAAATTTCACTCATAATTTACTTCACCTCCTAATACTATAGGATATGAGAATAAATCTGAAGGTTGTGACAATCATGGAACAAAACCAAATTTCCTGGGAAAATTTCTTCCGCAGTGATTCTTCTAATATGTTAGAAGATGCCCTTCCATATCTGCCGCCAAATTTAAAAAAAGTGGCAGCAATCTATATTAAATTAACAGAATTATCCCGAATCTCCACTCAATTTGATAATGAACAAACGCTTTCCGCCTGTGGTTTTGACCAAAATCCTGCTTCTATGGAATTATTACTAAATGCCATGAAACTTCGTGCGCCAAAAGAAACTGCCGAGCAAATTGAACAAATTCTCCAAATGATGCAGATGTTTGAAATATATCAAAATTACCAGCGTTTTGTTGACACTACTGGTAATCATAGTCCTTCTTCATCAAATAAAAATTCTAATGCAGATCTTTTTTCAAAACTAATGCCAATGATGATGGCAGGCGATTCATCTTCTAATAACCATCCGAAGCCAAATGCTGATTTTATGAACAAATTAAACCAGATTCTAAAAAAATAAAGGAGTTTTTTATGTCTGATCATTCCAGCCATTTAAAAAATTTATCAGATCTTAATCCAAAAAAACTGGAGATCATTGAATTTGTGATCTCCAGCTGTCAGGGAAAGCCTCTTGAACTAATTCTTCCTGATCTTATGGCAGCTGCAAGCCGCCTTTCTGAACAAGGTCTTTCTTTTACAAATGAAGAAATCTCTGTGATCATGGATAGTCTTAAGGAAACAATGTCTCCTGAGGAACAGCAGCGTATTGATATGATCCGTCCATTGATCATGTAACTTTAAGAAAGCAGTTCTTCTGCTTTCTTTAAATAACCACGGATCACGTCACAAGAATGGGCAAACTGTGCCTCTTCCTCCGCTGTAAGTTCCATTTCCACAATCTCTTCTATTCCATCTGTTCCGATCACAACAGGTACTCCTGCTGCCACATCTTTCTGTCCATACTCTCCATCTAGATGTACAGATAATGGCCAAATTCGTTTTTCATCATGAAAAATAGATTTTACGATCTCACTTAATGCAATTCCGATTCCAAATTCCGTACTTTTCTTTCCAATAATGACCGTCATTCCTGCCTGACGTACTTCATCCTGTAACTGTTCAATCGTAATCTTTCCTAATGTATCTGGATTTTCTTTCTGTAATTTTACAAATGATTTTCCACCAACGGACACATGAGATAATGGGACGATCTGGGAATCTCCATGTTCTCCCATACAGAAAGCATCAATAGAATTTCTATGATATCCTGTTTTTTCTTCCAGAATTCGCTTAATTCTTAAACTATCAAGACTCGTTCCTGTACTAAAGCAACGGAATCTATCAATTTCCAATGCCTTTCTTAAACATTCCCCAACAACATCTGCAGGATTTGTGATACTGATCAAAATTCCTTGAAACTTTGTGTTTTTGATCTTTGGAATGATATCTTTGAGTCTCTCTATAGAGTCTTCAAACATGTCAAGTCTCGTCTCTCCCTCTTTACGGCTTCTTCCGATCGCATTAACAAGAATATCTGCATCACAAAGATCGTCGTAATTTCCTGAGCGAATCACAACTTTTGCAGGAATGCATGCTCCCATATCATCAAGATCCAGCACCTGGCTTTTTGCTTTTTCTTCATCTGTGTCGATCAGCACAATTTCATTTGCAAGAGCACGAAACATCAATGATAATGCACAATGTGTTCCAACATGTCCTGCTCCTAAAATCACGATTTTTCTATTCTCCATCTGCTTTTCCTTTCATTTTAATTAAGTATCTGTATTTTCCGTTATCTGCACTCGATCACTGCATAAGGTTTTTGGTTCGCATCACACATGCTGACCAGTATTCTGTTATCTTCTTTTGCATATCTTGGATATAAAATATCTCCTTCATATGCTTGTTTTTTGTATTCCACACGAAGTTGTCTGACCTCTAAATCCTGGGGCAGCTGCTCAAATGCTGTCTTTACATACCAGCTGTTATTGACATGTTCATTGCTGTCGATCCAACTTCTTTGTACCTTTACTGCTTCTTTGTCTTCCCATTCTCTGGATAGTTTGATCTTTCTTGGTTCATATTCCATCTCTAACGGAGTTTCTAATTTGTAAACATTTATTTCTTCCTGTCCTGGTCGGACTGGCATTCCTGTTTCTGTGTTTATATATACCCAAATTGAATTGGCATACGCTAATCGTTCACCTTTTGTTGTCTCCATAATAAAATTCCTTGTCGCATGGAACTTATCAAATCCAGAGCCCCATGTTCCAACTATAATATTTTCACATTCTTCTGGTCGTCTTTCAAAGACGATCTGCCAAGAATTCAAGATCCATGCACGTTTTTTATTTGCAAGATATTCTACTCCAACACCCAATTCTTCTGACTGAAAAACACTGCAGTCCTGAAAATAATCAACTACTGCCGGAATTGATAACCTTCCGCTTCTATCGATTTCACTGTATCGGATTCTACTGTCAAATGTATACATATTATAACCTTTCTGATTTTTAAGTGAAAAAATAGCGCAGACACTTTTCATCGTTATCTGCGCCATTTGTATCATTTTATTTCTGAACGATATTTACGATTCTTCCTGGTACATAAATTTCTTTTACAATGTTTCCATTTAATTTATCTCCAAGAACTTCTTTTGCTTTCGCAAGAACAGAATCTTTATCTTCTTCTGCAGCAATGACAAGTTTTCCTTTGACTTTACCATTGATTTGAACAACGATCTCTACTTCGTCTTCTTTCATTGCTTCTTCATCATATGTTGGCCATGTCTCAGCAAATACACTATCCTCATGTCCCATTGCTTCCCATAATTCTTCTGCGATATGTGGTGCAAATGGTGCTAGTAATACAACTGCATCTTCCAGAGTTTCTTTGTCAACTCCATCTTTTTTAGCCATTGCTGTTAATGTATTTGTGTATTCCATGAATCCACTGACAACAGTATTTAAGCTGAAGTTATTTAAACGTGTTGTAATATCATAAATCAGTTTATGACGAACTTTTAATAATTCTTTATCAGCTTTTACACCTTTATCTTTCTGGTCCATAACGAGTTTGTAGAATCTTGTTAAGAATCTATGCACTCCGTCAATACCACTCTCATCCCATTCTGCATCTAATTCAGGTGGTCCGACGAACAGTTCGTACATTCTTAAGGAGTCACATCCATAGTCTCTTACAAGATCATCTGGAGATACAACATTTCCTTTAGATTTACTCATCTTGATACCATTTTTACCTGTGATCATTCCCTGATTGAACAGTTTGTGGAATGGCTCGTCAAAGTCGATCACTCCGATATCACATAAGAATTTCGTGTAGAATCTTGAATATAACAGATGTAATACGGCATGCTCTACACCACCAATGTACATATCAACTGGTAAATATTTATCTGCTTTCTCTCTGGATACTAATTCTTCATTATTCTTGTTATCGATATATCTTAAGAAATACCATGAAGATCCAGCCCACTGAGGCATTGTATTTGTCTCACGTTTGGCATCTTTGCCACATACAGGACACTTGCAGTTTACCCATTCTTCGATATCTGCTAATGGAGATTCTCCTGTTCCTGTTGGTTCGTATTTCTCTACTTCTGGTAATGTTAATGGCAATTCTTCTTCTGGTACCGGAACTGCTCCACAGTCTGGACAATGAACAATAGGGATTGGTTCACCCCAGTAACGCTGACGGCTGAATACCCAGTCACGTAATTTGTAGTTTGTTGTCTTCTTACCGATTCCCATCTCTTCGATGATCTTTGGTGCTTCTTCTTTTAATTCAGAAGATTCTTTTCCATTCCAGTCTCCGGAATTGATCATGATACCTGATGCTTCTGTGTAAGCTTCTTCCATGTTCTCGATCTCTTTACCATCTTTGGCGATAACCTGGATGATAGGAATGTTGAATTTCTTAGCGAATTCAAAGTCACGATCGTCATGAGCTGGTACACACATGATCGCTCCTGTACCGTAATCAGCAAGTACATAGTCAGATAACCAGATTGGTACTTTTGCTCCATTGATTGGGTTGATCGCATAACTTCCTGTAAATACACCTGTCTTTTCTTTATCCTGCATACGGTCTACGGATGATTTTAAGGATGCCTGATAAATATATTCTTCTACTGCTTCTCTTGTCTCATCTGTTGCAAGTTCTTTCGCAAGCTCATGTTCTGGAGCTAATACCATGAATGTTGCTCCATGTAGTGTATCTGGACGAGTTGTGTATACTGTGATCTCATCATCTCTTCCGTCCACCTTAAAGTTAACTTCTGCACCATGGCTCTTACCGATCCACTCTGCCTGCATCTTCTTAACTTTCTCCGGCCAGTCAAGTTTATCAAGATCTGCCAACAAACGATCTGCATAAGCTGTGATCTTTAACATCCACTGTCTTAAGTTTTTCTTTGTAACGTCTGCTCCACAACGTTCACACTTACCATTAACTACTTCTTCATTTGCAAGTCCTGTCTTACATGATGGACACCAGTTGATCGGCATCTGTTTTTCATATGCAAGACCTTTCTTAAACATCTTTACGAAAATCCACTGTGTCCATTTGTAAAATTCAGGATCTGTTGTGTTAACTTCCATATCCCAGTCATAGATTGCTGAAATCTCGTTGATCTGGCGTTTGATGTTCTTAATATTGGCTTCTGTAGAAATGCGAGGATGTGTTCCCATCTTGATCGCATAGTTCTCTGCTGGAAGTCCGAATGCATCCCATCCCATTGGATGAATGACATAATATCCATTTAACAGTTTGTAACGGCTCCATACATCACTGATCACATATCCTCTCCAGTGGCCTACGTGAAGTCCACTTCCTGATGGATATGGGAACATGTCTAAGCAGTAATATTTTGGTTTCTTACCGTCATTTACATTGACAGGATGTTCCTGCCAGTGTTTTCTCCATTTTTGTTCGATTGCCTTATGGTTATAAGGTGTTGCCATATTTTATTCCTCCTAGCCGTATCTATCTCTTGCTGACTGTCCTATTGCTTATGCCAGCTGATAAATTCTTTAATCTTTTTTATTTTATCATACTGAAATGTCGTGTCAACTATCCTGCTAAAAAACTTCAAAAATTATAAAGAGGAAATGCATCATTTCCAGATACATTTCCTCTCTTAAATTATAATTACTGTTCAACTGGCTGATCAGTCTGCTCTTCTGCGGATTGTTGGGCTTCCTGTTCTACATTATTTACTGTTACTGTAACTTTATATGTTACAGTCTTTCCATTCTTTCCTTTGTAAGAAACTGTTGCTGTAATAACTCCTGTTTCAGTATCTTTTGAAACTGTTACAGTTGCTGCAGTTGATTTTACAGTTGTTCCATTGTCTGTGATCGTAATTGCTTCACATACTGCTGCCTTGATCTGATCATCTGTTGCTGAATCTTCCACTGTCACTGCTTTTGTTGATTTGATCACTGCATCACCTAAAACTGTGATCTTAACAATTTTTGTAGCTGCACGATTTGGTTTGTTCACATTCTTCGCAACATACTGTACATAATATGTTCCAGCTTTTGTAAATTTGTATGCTTTTGCTTTGGCATAGCTGTATGTTGTGTAGCTGTTTTCACCTGGTGCTTGAATCTTCACACTCATGCTGCTTGTTACACTCTTACCACTTTTCATCTTCGCAGATACACCGCTGACTGCATTGGTTGTATTGATATTCACTGTACGATCCTTAGCTGTGATCACTGGTGCCTTTGTATCAACAACTCTCACTGTAAATGTCTTTGTTGTTGTAACTCCTAAAGAAGATTTTACAGCATATTTGATTCGATATGTTCCAAGTGATTTTGTTGAGAATTTTGCCTTCTTATACTTACCATTGCTGTATTTTGTTACTCCGTATGTAACTTTGCTTGTAAGACTTCTCTTTGTGATCTTATCTTTTGCTGTTACACCAGATTTTATATTATAAGAAGTTCCATACTCTGCTGTCGCAGCTTTCTTTGATGAAATACTGATCGTTGCTTTCTGTTTGCGATATGGATTCTTCTTATCTGGATCTGTTGGATCCCAGTACATTCTTCTGGATGTTGACACTTTGATTCCTTTTGGTTTACCAAGAGGTCCTGGGTTCTTGCTGCTGTATACAGTAACTTTTGTTCTTAGTGCACAGTTATCATAGATCCATTTTGCATCTGCTACTGATAATCTGACACATCCATGAGATGCCGTCTGCCCAAGTTTATTAAACTGTACCGTTGACTGTGTTCTCTTATCTTTCTGATAATACCATACAGAATGGAAGAGGATTCCTCCATGGATCCTTGTACAATACTGTCCATAACTTGGTCCCATCAATGTCTGCCAGCGATATTTGGCTGGTGTATAGAAAGTACCTGATGGTGTGTTAGATCCTCCACAGGAAACCAAAAATGCTTTGATCGGTTTATACTTTCCTCTCTTTAACTGATAAACAGTTGCTACATTTGCCCGTTTGTTAACTTTGATCCAATACTTTGTATTGGCAGCCTTCGCAGTCTTTGGTGCTGCAAATGAGAATCCAAATGCTGTCACGATCATTAATACGACTGCACATAATTTTTTACATCTTAATTTAAATGATTTCATATTGCTCCTTTCTTTCCGCCTGTTCTTTTCTATTATATCTTTGCATTTTCTTCTTGTAAACATATAAATATGCTGATATGATAAATTTAAATTTTTTTTAAGATTTGTAATCATTTTTTATTCATTTTCAAATGATTACAGTACAATAAGAAAGGATGTTTTTATGTTTCAATTTAATCACTTTAATTTTAACGTTTTAGATCTTGAAAAGAGCTTAAAATTCTATAAAGAAGCTTTAGGACTTGACGTTGTCCGCGAAAAGGATTCTTCTGATGGAAGTTTTAAGATCGTTTATCTTGGCGATCACTCTTCTGATTTCTTATTAGAGCTTACTTGGATGCGTGATCAAAAAGAGCCTTATAATCTTGGAGATGAGGAATTTCATCTTGCTTTGACTGCAGATGATTTTGATCAGGCGCATGCACTTCATGAGAAGATGGGATGTATTTGTTTTGAGAACCATGATATGGGGATTTATTTTATTAATGATCCGGATGGGTATTGGATTGAGATCATTCCAGCGAAATAGATTGATTGATACTATCTAGGCTATAAATGAAGAATTGCTCTATCATCTGGCTCGGAACGCGTTTTCACTCGGATTCTCACGTAACAGACACTAAATTCGACAGCGACTATCGTCACTGCTCATTAAGTGCTGACGTGTTCATACGGTTCTGTGCCAGATGATAGATCAATTCTTCTTATACTTTATCATGTCCCCCCTATATTAAAACAAGCTGACACCACATATTTCTGTGATATCAGCTTATCTTCACATATCTTATCAAATTTTATCTACAATTCTTCAAGAATGCCTCATATCCTTTTTCCACTTCATAGATATCGGACTTACTTGTGATTTCCCATGGTGCATGCATGCTTAGAACTGCAACGCCACAGTCGATGACATTCATGCTGTAGGCTGCTGGAATGTAAGCGATCGTTCCTCCGCCTCCTTCGTCAACTTTTCCAAGTTCAGCTGTCTGAAACGCTACTTTTGCATCATCAAAGATCTTTCTTAACTGGGCGATGTATTCTGGGTTTGCATCATTGGATCCTGATTTTCCTCTGGCTCCGGTGTATTTGTTTAATACTAAGCCCTTTCCGAAATATGCACAGTTTTTCTTCTCCATAACACTTGGATAGTTTGGATCGAAGGCTGCGCTTACGTCGGATGATAGCATGTAGGAATTCTGCAGGGTTCTTCTTAATCTCAGGTCATTGTAATCTCCTGTTAAGGCTAAGATTTCCGCGACTGTATTTTCAAAGAATTTAGAGTGCATTCCAGTTGCTCCAACACTTCCGATCTCTTCTTTATCTACTAAGATGCAGCAGGATGTTCTCTTTGGTGCTTCTACATTTAACATAGCTGCTAAGGATGTATAGGCACAGACTCTGTCATCTTGTCCGTAGGACATGATCATGCTGCGATCTAATCCAAAGTCTCTTGCTTTTCCTGCTGGTACGACTTCAATCTCTGCGGATAAGAAGTCTTCTTCTTCTATTCCGTATTCTTCATCTAATAACTGTAACAGCTGTTTCTTAACTGCTTCTTTTTCTTCGTCTTTTAATGGTTTACTTCCGATCAGAACGTTAAGGTCTTCTCCTTCTACGATCACATTCCCTTTCTTCTGCATCTGTTTTCCTGATAAATGGATTAAAAGATCTGTAATTCCCACTACTGGATCTTCGTCTTTTTCTCCAATACAGATGTTGACTCTTGTTCCATCTTTTTTAACTACAACTCCGTGTAATGCCATTGGAAGTGTAACCCACTGGTATTTTTTGACTCCACCATAGTAGTGTGTGTCTAATAATGCCATCTCTGTATCTTCATATAATGGATTTTGTTTTAAATCCAGTCTTGGGGAATCGATATGGGCTCCTAAAATATTTAATCCGTCTTCGATCGCATCTTCTCCAATCTGGAATAATACGATCGTTTTCTCCATCCATGTGCGATAAACTTTATCACCTGCTTTTAATGGTGTCTGATTCTTGATCAGTTCTTCTAAATCCTGATATCCGGCTTTCTCTGCCAGTTCTATAGATTGTGCCACGCATTCTCTTTCTGTCTTTCCATTGGATAAGAAATCTTTGTATTCCTTACAAAGTTCTTCTAACGCCTTTAAATCTGCTTCTTCATATGTTGTCCATGCATTTGCTCGATTCATCTATAATGTCTCCTTCCATTGTGCTTCTTTAAATCCAATCAGCACGAAATCATCTCCTACAATCAGTGGTCGTTTTACTAACATTCCGTCTGTTGCAAGCAATTCATATTGTTCTTCTTCTGACATTTCTGGTAATTGATCTTTCAATCCAAGTTCACGGTATTTCATGCCACTTGTATTAAAAAATCGTTTCAGCGGCAGTCCGCTTCTTTGATGCCAGTCTTTTAGTTCTTCGGCGGTTGGATTATCTTCGATGATATGGCGGTCTTCATAGGATACGCCATGTTCATCCAACCATTTCTTTGCTTTCTTGCAGGTACTACATTTTGGATATTCTAAAAACAGCATTGTTTCGCCTCCTCGCATTTATCTTATCTGTTTTATCATAGCACATTCGCGTGTCAGCGTAAATCTTTGAATGATTTTCTCAAAATAGTACCAGTAATCTTTCCGTTTTATGTTCTGTTTTGTGTAAACAGGTATAGCCTTTTGACTTTTCCCATTGACCAGATATCGAATTTCTCCAATCTTTTGCCCTTTTTTCACAGGGGCATCAACGTATGAAGGCAAAATACTCTCAACCTTTATCTGATCCGTTTTCTTTACCAGAAATGAAACTTTCAGATTTCCTGTTTTTAATAAGACTTTTTGTTTTAAGCCATCTTTTACATAAATCTCTTTGATCTTACTTGTATCTGCAACAATCTCTCGTTTCTCGTAATGATCTATGGCATATTGGACCAGCTTTCTTACATCGTTCCATTTATAGGTTTTATGTGGCGGCCATCCACTTGCAAGAACTGAAAGTGTCATCGTCATATTTTTCTGCTTCACTGCTCCGACATAGCAATATCCCGCTTTCGAAGTATACCCGGTCTTCCCAGATATAGCTCCCTGCATAGTAGATAACAATGCATTATGATTGTTACAGGTAAACCTTCTCTTCCCACTGTCATCCGTAAATGTATGCTGTTTTGCCTGTGTAATTTCAAGGAAGTGCTGATTCTTAATGCAAGATGCCATAATCTTTGCCAAATCCTGTGCGGTTGTTTCATGCCTTCCGTTCTTGTCTGTCCCATCCAGTCCATTTGGTGTTACAAAATGTGTATTGGATGCTCCAAGTTTTCCTGCCAACTGATTGACTCTTTTTTCAAATTTTTCTACACTTCCTGCGGCGTATTCTGCCAGCACTACTGCACAATCATTATAAGATTCCAGCATCAGTCCATAAAGTAGATCTTTCACTTTATAACTTTCTCCTTCTCTAACCCCTAATCTTACTTTCGGCTGTATTGCAGCATTTTTGGAAACTTTAGCCTTCTTTTCAATATCACAATGTTCTAAAATATATAAACACGTCAAAATCTTTGTCGTACTTGCATTGGGCATTTTCTGGTCCTTAGATTTTCCATAGAGAATCTTGCCGCTTTCAGCATCCATGATCACAGCTGCCTTTGCATTTAAATTTAATTCGTCTGCTGATATCGAATATATCTGTACACTGCATATGATCATATATAAAAAAACAAAAACAATGGTTTTCATATCCTCATACCTTTCTTTTTATTCATCGAAAATTCAATATAATACAAGTATATGGAATCCATTGTTTCTTTATTATAATTTTATGATAAATACTGGCATTGGCGGATTGTTTTTCTTGTTCGGGAAGTCCTGTCTTGCAATAAAATATTTACGATCATCCAGCTGACTTAAGTATTCAAGTACACCATCTCGTTCCTCAAATCCACTATCTCCTCCACTGTAAATACAGATACTCATGATCCCACCAGTTTTTAGCAGCTCAAACCCTGCTTGTATTGCCTCAATCGTTGTGTTTGTCTTCGTTGCAAGATGGTGATCTCCACCCGGAAGATAGCCAAGATTAAACATAATACAGGATACTTCTGATTCTTTGACGTACTTTTTCATATGTTCGTGTCCATCCAGGATCAGTTTTGCATTCATTTCATGCTTATCTAACTTTTCTTTTGTTTGTCTTAATGCATCCTCCTGCACATCAAAGGCATATACTTTTCCATCTATTCCTGTTTTACTGCATAAATAATAAGTATCTCCACCTTTTCCCATCGTTGCATCAATGCAGCAGTCTCCTTCTTTGATATATCCATCCAATACCTGATGGATCCAATCTGTCATAGTAATTCTCATTTCATTATTTCCTTTTATCTGCTTATATTAATGAGTCCTGTTTTTTAAGGATTCTCCACCAACAATAAAAAAGCAGGGAAGTTTATTGGCAAACTCCCCTGTATTTTTATTAATAGTATGTTACAACCGGGTCACCCTGGCTTACTAATTTGTATAATGTTGCTGCGGAAGATGTTGGAAGGTTAACGCATCCATGAGATCCGTTAGAAACATATTCACTTCCACCAAAGGATCCTCTCCATGGTGCAGAGTGGAATCCTACATTGCCAATGAATGGCATCCAGTATTTAACGTCAGAACTGTATCCCTGTCCACTTAATGTCGCACTTGGCTGTTTATAAAGAATATACGCAACACATTCTGGTGTCTTACGGTCTGCTGTAAGCTTACCAGTAACACAAGCTGTCGCAAATTTTAATTTTCCTTTTTTATAATAATAAACAGTCTGTGCACCCATATCTACTTCTACATAAGTATCTCCGATATCTCCGTTAACACCATCATAGACTTTCGCTTTTTCTCTCCAGTATGGCTCTCTTGTTTCTGTTGTTCCTTCTTTTAACATCTTCTTTACAGAAGCCATTTCTTTGTCTTTACTGATACGCCATCCATATGGTCCACCATAGATCTTCTTTGTACGTCCATCATGTGTTTTAAACTTATGCCATCCATACTGTGTATTGTATTTATACATAAATTTTAATAGCCAGTTTTCCATTGCATTTTTGTCTACTTTATATCCTGAATAATCTTTCTTGGTCTTTAACCAGCTACTGTATGTATTCTTATCAAGAACAACTACCTGTTTTCCAAATTTATATGTAATACTTCCTTTTAACTTCTTGTTCATCTCTTTTGTAAGACTTACAAGCTTGTCACTCTTAGATGTATATTCTGGATTGTTATAGCAGTTCTCTTTATCCAGAGAAATTGAAGGAATTCCATCTTTGACAGCTTGTCCAATCTTCTTTGCTGCTATATCTTCCTTAAGTTCTGTTCCTTCCTCTTCTTTCTGGATGATGAATTTTCCATCTTTATATACTGGTTTTGCATTCGCCGTCTTGATCATCTTCTTACTATTGAATGCACCTAGTTTCTTATATGCTTTATTGAAAGACTTTGTATCATAAGAATACATTGTCACATTGTCATAATGTTCTGTACCAAATAGTCCTTTAATCCATCCAAATGATCCTTGATCTTCTTTAATCTGTTTAATCTCATCGGCACCTTCAAACTTGGTTTTAACCTGATCACTTGTTAATGTTTCTGTCTTTCCTTTTCTTTCCCTGATAGTTAAAGAATAGTCACTTGCATTCTTATTGAAAATCTCAACAACTTCATCTACTGTCTTTCCAGCAACATTCATTCCATTGATCTTAGTTCCCCAGAAGAATTTCTTACTGAAGTAAAAACCAATCACAAAATAGATTACCAGTACCGCAACAACTGCAATTCCAAGATAATGTTTCCATGTTAGTTTTTTATTTTCCATTTGTTTTATCCCTCCTAAATACAACTTCCTATTATAGTACAATCTTTCTAAAATAACTACTGTTTTTTTATACTTTTATGTATTTTTATAGAATCAATTTTCATAATTTTTTTGGTTTTTTTAAGATACTTTGATAATTTTTTAACATTTTCTCTTGTACTTACACATTCAAAATGATAAAATATAACTAGTGTGTTAACAATGAAACTTAGATTTCATCTAATTTATTTTTAGGAGGACTTATTATGTCATTCACGCAAGAATATCAAAAAAAATTAACAACAGCAGATGAAGCAGTTAAGGTTGTAAAATCTGGAGACCGTCTGGAATATGGATGGTGCGTAACAACTCCAGTAGCTTTAGATGAAGCACTGGCAAAACGTATGCCAGATCTTGAAAATATCCAGATCCATGGTGGTATCGTTATGCGCCCACTGGCAATCACTCAGATTGAAAATCCAGCGGACCATTTCACATGGAATTCCTGGCACATGGGTGGTTTAGAAAGAAAATGGATCAATGAAGGATTCTCTTTCTATGCACCAATTCGTTACTCTGAATTACCAAGCTACTATCGTGATTATCTTCCAGAAACTGATGTCGTTATGATGCAGGTTGCACCTATGGATGCTCACGGATATTTCAACTTTGGTCCTAGTGCATCTCATACAGCTGCTATGCTTGAGAAAGCAAAATGCGTTATCGTTGAGGTTAATGAGAATATGCCTCGTTGCCTTGGAGGATTTGAAGAAGGAATCCATATTTCCAAAGTTGATATGATCGTTGAAGGAAATAATCCAGCAATCGATGAATTAGGTGGCGGAGGAGCTGCGACTGAAGTTGATCAGGCAGTTGCAAAACTGATCGTTGATCAGATTCCTGATGGAGCTTGTTTACAGCTTGGTATTGGTGGTATGCCAAATGCCGTTGGATCTCTGATCGCAGAATCTGACTTAAAGGACTTAGGTGTTCATACAGAAATGTACGTTGATGCGTTCGTTGATATTGCAAAAGCTGGTAAGATTACTGGAGCTAATAAAAACATCGATCGTTATCGTCAGACATATGCTTTCGCAGCAGGTACTAAGAAGTTATATGATTATTTAAATGATAACCCAGCATGCATGAGTGCTCCTGTTGATTATACAAACAGCATTGCTACTATTTCATCCATTGATAACTTTATCTCTATCAATAATGCGGTAGATATTGACCTTTATGGACAGATCAGTGCTGAATCTTCAGGAATTCGTCAGATCAGTGGTGCCGGCGGACAGCTTGACTTCGTTATGGGTGCTCACTTATCTAATGGTGGTAAGAGTTTCGTATGCTTGTCTTCTACTTTCACAAATAAGAAAGGTGAGACATTCTCAAGAATCCTTCCTACATTACATAATGGATCTATCGTTACTGATACTCGTGCAAATGCTCACTATATTGTTACCGAATATGGTATGGCTAACTTAAAAGGTAAGTCTACATGGGAACGTGCTGAAGCATTAATTAACATCGCTCATCCAGACTTCAGAGACCAGCTGATCAAAGATGCTGAAACTGCTCATATCTGGAGAAGATCTAATAAATAAACTTCCAAAAGAGGTTTAATAGTTTTTTAAATTTTCCAAATTTTAAAAATCCCGAATCCATTCATTCTGTTGGATTCGGGATTTGTTTTTATTTAATTTTTACGCTCTCAATATTCTTAATGATGATCGTGCTTCCACCACCTGATTCTTCAATGATCTCAACATTATCTTTCATATTATATTCTTCCATTGGAATCTTAATCTCAATCCCTGTATCTGTTTCTAGCATCTGATATTCAAGTCTCTTTACTGTATTTTCCTTTGCTACAGTAAATGTATCATACTGCATATCGTATCGTTCAATCTTCTCATCAAATTCCTGTTTCTTTCCTTGATGATTTCCAAAAAGTTTATCTCCGATCTCATTAACTTTAAACGCCTGATTCTCTGAAAATTCTTCTCTTAAACGGCTTTTCATATCCAGCCTTTTTGCAATACCATCTTCTGGATAATGATTGTTGATATCATTGATGACTTTATTTAAAATCTGAAATTTCTTTTTTGGTGCAAGATCTGCATAACATTGTAAAAAACGTTCTGACAGATAATTGATCTTATCTCCATTTAACATCTCATATTTCTTTTCTACCAATCGCACTTTATATTCTGACAGATCAATAATAACTGCTTCTGTAAGTTTTGCCGAATCTGTCGGCATAACTCTTTGTTTCACGATATCATTTGCCTGTACATCTTCTTCTTCCTGATGCACATATGTCACCTTATAATTCATTTTTAGCAATGCCAGATGAACTACACTTTGAACTTGAAATGTAACACAAAGTAAATCTCCTGCTGGGATTGTAACACTATCACACATGATGTCAAATAAATTTTCTCCAAGTATTCTCGTTGCCTCAATAAAACTCTCGTCATCGGTCTCATCCATGCTTTCTAACAGACTTAAAATTGGTGAAACACTGCCATCAAACTGACATCTTTTCGCATCATCACTTTCCATAATCTTAAAAATATGCCCTCTGACAAATTCCATAAGATCTGGTCCCATATCAAGAAGCTGGCTGGATAGCCCAAGGTAACCTGTATGACTATCTAATATATGTAAAATTCCTTTTCTGATGATAATATCGTCTTTCTGTATATGTTCCATCTTTATCTCCTTTTTGTTTTTATTCCTTGTATTTTATCATATCGACTCTTTTTAGGCAAAAGATAATCCTGGTTCGCAGAAAAAAATTTTATAACAAAAAAGTCATGGTTCCCTACACCATGACTTCTGCTAATATGAAAAATCCCCATGTATCCTCACTACATAAAACTGGCAACCCACTGTCAGTGATTCTTTCTGCGAACCCCTTCACAAAAACAAATCAGTGAGAAATGTAAAATTCCATATTCTCTATAGGATCCACTCATTGATATCTTACTCGTGGCAAAATGTTATCTTCAGGCTCCCTATTTCCTAAAAATAAAAAACCGTATATAGAATAATCTCATAATCTATAACGGTTGCCTCTATCAGGATAAAATATCCATATCACATTCCCTTAATGTTAAATGTGGCAACCGGCTGTCATAATCTCTAAAAAGACCTTAGACCCTTTGGCTTTGCGTCCCTGCCTTTCAACAGGTTTGCCCTATGAATAAATATGAACTTTTATTTACATATATAATATCATGATTCATAAATAATGTCAATCATCTTTTTCTTAGTTATTAATATTTATAATAGTTTTCTTTCCTTATACATATAAAAAGTCCGCGATAAAATTACCGCGGACTACTTAAGGATTAAATTCTCAAAAGTTGATTATTTAACAACTGCTCTTAATTTTTCTGTTAAAGCTGGTACGATCTTGTTTAAGTCTCCAACGATTCCGTAATCAGCTACATCAAAGATAGGAGCTGTCTCATCTTTGTTGATTGCAATGATGATATCAGATTCTTCCATACCTGCAACATGCTGGATTGCTCCAGAAATACCGATTGCGAAGTATACGTTAGGACGTACAGTTTTTCCTGTCTGTCCAACCTGAATATCTCTTGGCTGCCATCCGTTATCTACAACGGCACGAGAACAGCTTACTTCTCCTCCAAGAACATCTGCTAATTCTCTTAACATTCCGAATCCTTCTTCTCCAACTCCACGTCCACCAGATACTAAGATCTTAGCGTCCATGATATCTACTGTATCTGTAACAGATTTAACGATATCAACGATTTCAACGTATTTGTTGTCTGGAGTAAATCCAGGATTGTATTCGATAACTTCAGCTTTTGCTCCTTCAATAGGATCGATCTTCTGCATAACACCAGGACGAACTGTTGCCATCTGAGGTCTGTTGTCTGGGCAAGCGATTGTTGCGATTGTGTTTCCACCGAATGCTGGACGAGTCATTAATAACTGATTATGTTTCTGTTCTTTTCCTGGGATTGCTCTTAATGGGAAATCACCGATTTCAAGAACTGTACAGTCAGCTGTTAAACCTGTCTGAACACGTGCAGATACACGAGGTCCAAGGTCACGACCAATTGCTGTCGCACCAACTAACATAATTTCTGGTTTGTATTCATTGATTACAGATGCTAATGCATGTGTATATGGTTCTGTTCTGTATTCTTTTAATTCTGGATCGTCAACTACGATTACTTTATCAGCACCGTATTTTGCAAGATCATCTACTAATCCTTTAACGTCAGAACCTACAAGAACAGCAGTTACGTCTGTATCTAAGTCTTTTGCTAAGTCTTTTGCTTTTCCAAGTAATTCGAATGCGATTCCGCTTAATTCGTTATCTACCTGCTGTGCAAAGACGTATACGCCTCTATATTCTTCTAAACCCATTTTATTCACCACTTTTCCTTTTCACTAAATTACATGTTTTTCAGCTAATTTATCCATGATATAATCTACTGCTTCTTCTGGATCAAGTGTAACTTTTTCTCCAGCACCTTTTCTTACTTTGTCAGATGCTTTTGCAATCTTAGTTGGAGATCCAGCAAGACCAAGGTTAGAATCATCTACATCTTTAAGGTCTTTTCTTCCCCAAACAGTTACTTCTGCATCATATGCATCAAAGATTCCACCTGGAGTCATATATCTTGGCTCGTTTAATTCAGCTAATGCTGTAACTAAGCAAGGCATTTTAGCTTTTAAGATGTGGTATCTATCTTCATACTGACGCTGAACAACTACGCTGTCACCGTCAATTTTAATGTCTTCTGCATAAGAGATAACTGGAATATCAAGATGTTCAGAAATCTGTGGTCCAACCTGAGCTGTATCACCATCGATAGCCTGACGTCCTGTGATGATCAGGTCATAATCAAGATTTCTTAATGCTCCAGCTAATGTAGTAGAAGTTGCCCATGTGTCAGCTCCTCCTAATACTCTGTCAGTTACAAGGATACCTTTGTCAGCACCCATTGCCATAGCTTCACGAAGAACTTCGTCAGCTTTTGGAAGTCCCATTGTAAGAACTGTAACTTCAGCTCCATATTCATCTTTAATTCTAAGTGCTGCTTCTAATCCAGCTTTGTCATCTGGGTTCATGATAGTAAGCATAGCACCTCTGTCTAATGTACCATCTGGGTTGAATTTAACTCCACCTTTTGTATCTGGTACCTGTTTTACACAAACAACTATCTTCACGGTAAGTACCTCCCTATTTCAATAAGTTTCCAGAAATAACCATACGCTGAACTTCAGATGTTCCTTCGTAGATTTCTGTGATCTTAGCATCGCGCATCATACGTTCTACATCGTATTCTCTGATGTATCCGTAACCACCATGTAACTGAACAGCTTTTGTTGTTACTTCCATAGCAACTTCTGCTGCATATAATTTAGCCATAGCAGCTTCAACACTGTATACTTTCTGAGTAGCTTTAGCCATAGCAGCTTTGTATACTAACTGTTTTGCAGCTTCTACTTTTGTTGCCATATCAGCTAACTGGAACTGTGTATTCTGGAACTGTCCGATAGAACGTCCGAACTGTTTTCTTTCTTTTACATATTCGATTGTTCTTTCTAAAGCACCTTCTGCAAGTCCAAGAGCCTGAGAAGCGATACCAATACGTCCTCCATCAAGAGTATGCATTGCGATACCGAAACCTTTACCCTGTTTTCCTAACAGATTTTCTTTTGGAATACGGCAGTCTTCAAAAATTAATTCATATGTAGCTGATCCGCGGATACCCATTTTCTTTTCTTTTGTTCCGAATGTGAAACCTGGAGTTCCTTTTTCTACGATGAATGCAGAAATTTCTTTCATCTTTCTTCCGCGTTTTTCAACAACACCTGTTACTGCGATTACAATATAAACGTCTGCGTAGCTACCATTTGTAATGAAGCACTTAGATCCGTTTAATACCCATTCGTCTCCGTCTAATACGGCTTTTGTCTGCTGTCCCTGTGCATCTGTACCAGCACCTGGTTCTGTCAGACCAAAAGCTCCTAATTTCTTACCAGATGCTAAATCTGGGATATATTTTTTCTTCTGTTCTTCTGTACCAAAAGTCTGGATTGGATCGATACAAAGAGATGTATGTGCAGAAACGATAACACCTGTTGTACCACAAACTTTTGATAATTCTTCAACACACATAACGTATGTTAATGGATCGCATCCCTGTCCACCATATTCTTTAGGAACTGGAATACCTAAGAATCCTGCTTTAGCCATTTTTGCTACAGTTTCAACTGGAAACTGTTCATTTTCATCCACGTCCTGTGCAAGAGGCTTTACTTCTTTTTCAGCAAACTCTTTGAAAAGAGTTCTTGCCATTTCATGTTTCTTACTTAATGTGAAATCCATTCTTTATTCCTCCATCATGATTTCTATAAAGTTAACTTCTGCATCCGGAGTTCACCATCTCCGGATGCAAAAGAAAAGCTCTTTTTCTTACTTGCTGTAATCGTAGAATCCTTTACCAGTTTTACATCCTAATAATCCTCCACGAACCATCTTTCTTAATAATGGATGTGGACGATATTTTGTATCACCGAATTCATTGTAAAGTACTTCCATGATTGCAAGGCAAACGTCTAATCCAATTAAATCACCTAAAGCTAAAGGTCCCATTGGATGGTTTGCTCCTAATTTCATAGCTGTATCAATACCTTCTACAGAAGCTACTCCATCAGCATAAATTCCGATTGCTTCGTTGATCATAGGAATTAAGATTCTGTTAACTACGAATCCAGCACCTTCTTCAACCTGTACAGGTGTTTTACCGATTTCTTCAGCGATTGCTTTGATCTTATCAACAACTTCTTTTGGTGTGTTGATACCAGCGATAACTTCAACCAGTTTCATAACAGGAGCTGGGTTAAAGAAATGCATACCGATCATTGGACGATCAAGTCCTGCACCAATTTCTGTGATTGATAAAGAAGATGTATTTGTAGCAAAGATAGCATCTGCTTTACAGATATCCTGTAATTCTTTGAATGTCTGTTTTTTGATTTCCATGTTTTCAATAGCTGCTTCTACGATTAAATCGCAGTCTGTACAGATATCTTTTACACCTGTTGTGATCTTTGCTAAGATAGCATCTACAGTTGCCTGTTCCATTTTTCCTCTTGCAACACGTTTTTCTAAACCTTTTGCGATTTTAGCTTTTCCGTTTGCTGCAAATTCTTCATTAATATCACATAAGCATACTTCATATCCTTCTGTCTGTGCAAATGCCTGTGCGATTCCGCTACCCATTGTTCCAGCGCCGATTACTCCAACTTTCATTATAATTCCTCCTGTAAAATTATTTTACTATGTGTTTTTTCAGTCTGCAGCAAATACCGCAGACTGAAAATATATTAAATTTCATTATTATTTGTTCTGGAAAGGAACAACTTTTAATTTCTTAGATTTATCTTTCTCTAAAAAGTTACCCATTCCTGCTTTCTGGTCTTCTGTTTCAAAACAGCTTCCAAAAGCTTTTTCTTCAACAACGATTGCCTGATCCATATCTACCTGAAGACCTTCGTTGATTGCTTTCTTACATGCACGTACTGCGATTGGTGCATTAGATGCGATCTTGTTAGCTAATTTCTTAGCTGCTGCTAATAATTCCTCCTGTGGATATACTGCATTCACAAGTCCGATTCTGTAAGCTTCTTCAGCTTTGATGTTAAATGCTGTATAGATCATTTCTTTGGCTTTTCCAACTCCGACGATACGAGCAAGTCTCTGTGTACCACCGAATCCTGGTGTGATTCCAAGACCAACTTCAGGCTGTCCAAAGATTGCGTTTTCAGAACAGATTCTGATATCACAACTCATGGAAATCTCACATCCACCACCTAAAGCGAATCCATTGACTGCTGCGATAACTGGAATAGGGAATGTTTCGATCTTGCGGAATACATCGTTTCCTGTCTTACCGAAAGCTTCTCCTTCTGCTTTTGTTAATGTACTCATCTCTCCGATGTCAGCACCGGCAACGAAAGATTTATCTCCAGCACCTGTTAATACAACGGCTCTTGTTGCATCTAAGTCAATTGCATCAAAAGTTGCTTCGATCTCTTTTAATACTTCACTGTTTAATGCGTTTAATGCTTTTGGACGATTGATTGTTACAACACCTACAAAACCGTCCTGTTCATATGTAACGAATTCCATTCTAAGAATTCTCCTTTCCTAATTATCTATAATTAATTAGTCTCTTTCAACGATAGTTGTGCAACCCATTCCACCACCGATGCAAAGTGTTGCAAGACCTTTCTTAGCGTCTCTCTTCTGCATTTCATGAAGCAGTGTAACGAAGATACGGCATCCTGAAGCTCCTACTGGATGTCCAAGAGCGATTGCTCCACCGTTTACGTTTACTTTGCTCATATCGAATTTCAGATCTCTTGCTACTGCTACAGACTGTGCTGCGAAAGCTTCGTTTGCTTCGATTAAGTCCATATCGTCAATTGTTAAGTTTGCTTTTGCTAAAGCTTTCTTTGTAGAAGCTACTGGTCCAACACCCATGATAGATGGATCTACACCACCAAGAGCTCCTGTTACATATGTAGCCATTGGTGTAACACCTAATTCTTTAGCTTTTTCTTCGCTCATTACTACGACTGCTGCTGCACCATCGTTGATTCCTGATGCGTTACCAGCTGTAACCATTCCACCTTCTTTTCCTGAACAGCATCTTAATCCTGCTAAAGATTCAGCTGTTGTTCCAGGTCTTGGTCCTTCGTCTGTATCTACGATAACTGTTTTCTTTCTCTGTTTTACTTCTACAGGAACGATCTCATCTTTGAATCTTCCTGATTCCTGAGCTGCGACTGCTTTCTGCTGAGAAGCTGCTGCAAACTCATCTAATTCTTCACGAGTTAATCCCCACTGTTCTGCTACGTTTTCAGCTGTGATCATCATGTGATAGTGATTGAATGCATCTGTTAATGCATCGTTAACCATTGTATCTACCAGTGTTCCGTTGTTCATACGATATCCGAAACGTGCTTTTGGTAATGCAAATGGAGCCATTGACATGCTTTCCATACCACCGGCAACAACGATATCAGCATCTCCTGCCTGAATCATCTGTGCTGCCATGTTTACACAGTTTAATCCTGATCCACATACTACGTTAACTGTAACTGCTGGTGTTTCAATTGGAAGTCCTGCGTTTAAGGAAGCCTGACGAGCAACGTTCTGTCCTAATCCTGCCTGGATAACGCATCCCATGTATACATGGTCTACCTGATCAGCTGGAACTCCTGCTCTCTTTAATGCTTCTTTGATTACGATTGATCCCATGTCTACTGCTGGTACTGTGCTGAGTACTCCACCCATTTTACCAATCGCTGTACGGCATGCTCCTGCGATAACTACTTTCTTTGCCATATCAATTTTCCTCCATATTCTTGATTATTATACTTTGGCGATCTTCTCTCTCGCCGATATGTTAATACTATCACAATCTTTTCTTATTTTCAATTGCTATTTTTTAAAAAGATTTTCAATAAATTGTGCAAAGTGCCAAAAACCGCATAAATACGTATTTTTTCGATGTATACAATGTCCTTGTCGGATTGTATTTTTTTTAACACAATCCGACATAACTTATGACACTTTCTCACCAAATTGATAACTTTCTTGTATTTTCTATGAAATAATCCTGATTTTTTCGTGAAAAAAATAACAATTTTTACAATATAAATATATTTACACTCTTTATAGATTGATTTTTTGTTAAATTTACTTCACTTTCAAGATGTCTAACTTAACACATCCCTGTATTTTTTCATTGAAAGAAAAAACTTTTTATTCCTATGAAAAATCCCCATATTTTTTAAAAACTTATTTCTGTACACGCAAAAAAGAGAGCTTGGTGTGTGCGTTAAAACGCCAAACTCTCTTTTCTCTTCTATATTATTGTCTTCTGATCATTAACGATCCTGCATGCTGATACAATCGATCGCTACCGGACCACCTCTGACTACTTCAATATTTGTATAACGTTCTTTAAACACCTTTAAAATAGAATCATTCTTTGTCTCTGTACGAATTGCTTCTATTAATAAGCTGTCTTTTCCCATATCCTTGATCAGGAAACGGAACACTTCTGCCATCTGGAAGATCTCTGCCATCTGCTTCTCTGTAAGACTTTTCACTTTGATAAACATGATTTCCTTTGTTCGGATCGATGTATCTGTATAGTCAATAACTTTAATAACTTCCACGCTTCGATTTAACTGTTTCTTGACCTGTTCAAATGTCTTTTCATCTGCATCAATACAGATCGTCATACGAGACATTGTTGGATCTTCTGTTTCTCCAACTGTAAGACTGTGTATATTGTAGGCTTTTCCAGAGAATAGTCCGGAAATTCTTGCAAGAACACCAGCACGGTTTTCTACGAACAAGGAAAGCCATCTTCTTTCCATCTGATTACCCATTTTCATTCCTCCTATTCTTCTCCACGTTCCATGATCAGATCTGTGATAGATCCATTTGGTTTCACCATTGGCATAACAAGTTCTTCATTCTCAATGATAAATTCAATGATCGTTGGCCCATCTGTTTTCGCTTTTGCTTTCTCAAATGCTGGGATAATTTCTTCTTTCTTAAAGACTCTGATCCCCTGTGCTCCATAACTTTCAGCAAGTTTTACAAAATCTGGTGTATATGGCGGACATTTTGAAAAATCTCCATCACAATGATGTTCACAACTCTTTCTTCTTCTTAAACATGTACCTGCATATGCTTTATCATAGAAGAGATCCTGCCACTGTCTCACCATTCCAAGATACCCATTATTTAAAATACAGATTGTAATAGGAAGTTCCTGAATCACAGCTGTCGCGATCTCCTGGGAATTCATCTGAAATCCACCATCTCCAGATACACAAACAACTTCTCTTCCTGGATTACCAATTGCTGCACCAATTGCTGCTGGAAGACCATAACCCATCGTTCCGAGTCCACCAGATGTCAGCATCTGTCGTCTTCCATATAGTTGTAAGAACTGTGTCGTCCACATCTGATTCTGTCCAACGTCTGTTGTAACAATTGGTTCATCAAAGTACTCATTGATCGCATCAATGACCTGTTTTGGAACTAATTTTTCTTTTTCTTCCATTACTAATGGCTTTTGTTCATGCCATTCATTCATTCTTGACAGCCATTCATCTACTTTACATGGTTCTTCATTTTCTGCAATAGACAACATTAATGCGATGGCTTCTTTTGCATCTCCTACCAATGGCACATCAACTGTAACGTTCTTAGAGATCGCCGCTGTATCAATATCAATATGAATGATCTTGGCATCCGATGCAAATGTTCCAAGTTTTCCTGTAATTCGGTCATTAAATCTTGTTCCAATGGAAATCAACAGGTCACAACCATTTACTGCCTGATTTGCAGCATAATTTCCATGCATTCCAATATTTCCATAATATAATTCATGATTTGTTGGTACGATTCCTCGTCCCATGATCGTTGTAACAACTGGAACCTTTAATGTTTCCATTAATTTGCACATCTCTTCTTGTGCCCCTGCGATCTTCGCACCTCCACCAATTAAGAATAATGGACGTTTCGCATCATAGATCATATTCATTGCACGAAGAATCTGTCCATGATGTGGTTTCGTGTTTGGTTTATATCCACGGATATTGACTTCCTCTGGATATTCATCACTTCCTAATTCTGCCATCACATCTTTTGGAAGATCTAATAAGACTGGTCCCGGTTTCCCTGTTCTTGCAATATAAAATGCCTCTTTGATCAGGCGATTCAAATCCTCTCTTTTACGGACAACTATAACAAATTTCGCAATATTTCTTGTAACTCCGACAATATCGATCTCCTGAAATGTATCATTACCGATCAGATTTGTGGCAACCTGTCCTGTAAAGCACACCAATGGCACACTGTCATAATTCGCTGTTGCTATTCCTGTAACAAGGTTTGTGGCACCTGGTCCACTTGTTGCCAGACAGACACCAACTTTTCCTGTAGCTCTTGCATATCCATCTGCCGCATGGATCAACCCCTGCTCATGTCTTGGAAGAATCAGTTCTACTTGATCCTGCTTATAGATTTCATCAAAAATATCAATGACACACGCACCCGGGTATCCAAAGATCTTCTCTACGCCTTCTTCCTGTAATGCCTTTACCAGAAATTCATTTCCTGTCATTTTGCCCATACTACATCTCCTCCATCTCTTCTTCCAGATTAGTCTCATCTAGTGTATATTTCACTTCTTCCTGAGCCTGTATTTTAAAATCTTCCACCTGTTCTTCTCCAACAACTGGAAGATCATCTGTTGATTTTACTCCAAAACATCTCAAAAATTCTTCTGTCGTACGAAACAAGATCGGACGTCCGATCGCATCCAGCCGTCCAGCCTCTTTGATCAGCCGGTATTCTAACAGCTTGTTGATCGGATGATCGCATTTCACACCTCGGATCGCTTCAATCTCTTGTTTCGTTACTGGCTGCTTATAAGCAATGATCGATAAAGTCTCAAGCATTACATCCGTAAGCCTTGGTTTCTTTGGATGATTCACAATTCTTATCAATGATCCATAATATTCTGTTTTGGTACAAAGCTGATAAGCATCATCCAGTTCCAATAACCGGATTCCTCTCTCTTCTTTGTCATATTCTGTCTGTAACAGTTTGATCAACTCATCAAACTGTTCATCATCTATCTCAAGTGCCTCCATCAGCTGCCGCCTTGTCACACTTGTTCCCATCGAAAATAAAATTCCTTCGATCGCTGCAAGTTTATTCTTCATAAATTCATTACTCCAGTGCCCGTATGAAAATATCATCTTCGATATTTTCCTGTTGAACGTAAATCTTTCCTGTCTTCATCAATTCAAGAACCGCCAGAAATGTGACGATCACTGCTTCTTTTGTCTCCTGTTCGTTTAGAAGGTCATAAAAGTTCACTTCTTTATATTGTATAATATAATTATACACTTCCGTGATCTTATCTTCTAATTTGATCTCTTCCTGCTTGATCTCCCCAAATTCGCTTCGGATCGGATCTAACTTATCCTGTCGTTTTCTCATCACAAACTGAAAAACTTCAGAAATCCTCTGTAAAGTTACCTCTGATAACATCTGCACAGGATCGATCTCTTCTCTGTATGCAAGTACTTGCGGTGGAATATCTGGTGATCTAAAAAAACTCTTCTCTGCCGTCATCTCCCGTTCTTTCAACTGTAAAGAGGCATATTTATAAATCTTATATTCAATCAGTCTTCTTACAAGTTCTTCTCTCGGATCTCCTTCTTCTTCCTCTTCTTCCTTCACTGGAAGCAACATCTTCGCCTTGATCTTTAATAATGTGGCTGCCATAACGAGAAAGTCACTCATCACATCAAGATCTTCCTCTTCCATAGAGCGGATATAATCAAGATACTGGCTTGTGATCTCAGAGATTGGAATATCATAAATATCCACTTTATTCTTCTCGATCAGATGCAACAGAAGATCTAATGGTCCTTCAAATGCATTTACCTTAATATCTATTCCCATAAATCAGTCTCTCTTCTTTAATTCAATGCATGAAATCTCTGGTTTATTAAACAATCTTAATTTGATGGAATGGTTTCCAAGTCCACGGCTTAAGATCATCGTTGTCTCTCCCTCATGAAACTCTCCTGCATCGTATTTTGGAAAAATCTGAAATTGCGGTGAGATCACACCTCCAAATTTCGGAATTCTTACCATTCCTCCATGGAAATGACCAGCTAAGACAAGATCACTGCCCCAATCTGCATATGTTTTTAAATAGTTTGGGTTATGTGCTAATAAAATATGAAAAATGTTTCCTGGAGAACTTCCTACCACAGATTCCATATGAGAAAGCGGCATGCGCGGTACATGAAATCTCTGATAATATTTCTTCTCAAGATCAAACGCAGTTAAAGAAATAAATCCAGTCTCTGACTGAATTACGATCGTTTCATTCGAAATGTGATGTATGTTATACTCTTTCAGGCTATGAACATAATCTTTATACCGCACACCAAAGATTTCTTCATTCCTTGCAAGTTTCAGTTCGTGGTTTCCATCCGCATAATAGATCGGATACTTTGCAGATAACTCTTTCATCAGTGCAAGCGGCACTTCCTCATTCGAAGATTCGCGGCTTATTACCATATCTCCTCCAACCAGGATCATATCCGGTCTGCATTCATCAATTCGTTCGATCAATTCCTGATTATTCTCTCCAAACTGTGCACAATGCAGATCTGTTAAAAACACGATCCGATATCCATCAAATGCTTCTGGAATCTTTTCTGACTCTATTTCGTAATATTCAACTGTCAATCTCTTATTTTCATAACTGCTTAAAAGCACTGCCACGGCAATCCCCACAACCAACAGCACTGCTATGATCCATATCCATAAAGGAATCATAAACACTCCTTCTCTCTGTTTCCCAATCCATCTTCTGATTCGTAAATGTCTTTTTCCTATTTTACTAGATATAGCAAAAAAAAACAACCCATAGCACAACATCTTTAGGAATATTGTACAAAAAAAGAGAATGCCCAGATTCTAACATCCTCTTTTTCTCATTATAATATTACTGTCTGGAAAGCAGCCTTATTTTACGATTGCGATCGTGCTTCCGATATCAAGTGCTGGAAGCTCGGCCTTTTCCATGCAGATAGTTCCTGGAAGACACTCAGCGTCTTCTCCACCGAAGTTATATGTAACATGTCCTAAATTCTTCAGATTCTCGTTGGCAACTTCTCCAACTTTTACAATCTTGAATTCTTTACCGTCAATTACAAGTTTACATCCAGGAGTTACTTCTCCATCTACTGGATTTACATCGATGGAATAGCAGAAATCTTTCAGAGTATCTGGTGCGTTATCACCAAATGTAACGAAGATCCCTTCTTCTCTAAATGCGTCTACCATAGCTCCTTTTCCTTTAATCGTTACCTGATACATAATACTACTTTCCTTTCTCACTAATAATTATTTTTATTTTGCTGCATATAATCCAAAGCTTGCTAAGTAACCAACGATAACTCGAGGTACACCAGTGATAAATCTTGAGTACAGTACAGCTGGTACACCAACTTCTACTGTTTCAGGATCTGCTTCTGCAAGTCCAAGTCCTACTGGAACGAAGTCACAAGCACACTGTGTATTGATTGCAAATAATGCTGGAAGTGCAAGGCTTGGTTCAATGTTTCCTTTACCAATTTCTACACCGATCAATGTTCCGACGATCTGAGCAATTACAGCTCCAGGTCCAAGCAGACAGCTTAAGAATGGAATAGAACAAATAAATCCTAAGATTACAAGTCCAATGATATTTCCACATAATGGCTGTAATAATTTAGCAAACCAGTTACCGAATCCAGATCCCTGAATGATACCGATCAGCAATGATACGAATCCCATGAATGGAATGATCGTATGAAGTACTGTGTTTGTAGATTCTTTCGCTGCACTATTGAAAGTAGCAACGACTTTACCAGCTCCCATACCAATTCTCTGGATCAAGCTTGATTTTGATGAGCTTCCCATTGTTTCAGATACTTTCTTATCTGCGCTGTATTTGAAGTCTTTTTCTTCTTTTGCAGGTGCTGCTTCTGAAATAGGTGCTGCAGATCCATCTGCCAATGCAATGTTATCATTTTTAACACCAGATACATAAATATCTTCTGTGATATATTTTGCCATTGGTCCAGATTTTCCAACTGGGTTGATATTGATCGTTGGAATTCTCTTCTGTGGATAAATTCCACAACGAAGTGTTCCACCACAGTCAATGATCACAAGGAAGATCTCTTCTTCTGGAACAGATGTCTTAAATCCGTTAACTGGGCGGCATCCTGTTAATTCTACGATTTTAGGTAAGATATCAGGTTCTGCTCCACCACCTGTGATATATAATAATACATCTTTTCCTTCTTTAGGTTCTACTGTTAATGGACCACCAAATCCGCCGCTTCCCTGTGTGATCGTAATCGCTCTATATTCTGACATAGTTTTTCCTCCTAATTATACTCGTAAATCCATCTTATTTCAATTCGTTACTTAATTCGATTCCCTGCTGTTTCATAACCATCTTTGTTGTAAAGTCTGTTACCCATCCTGAGAAGAAGTTCATAACAAGACCAACTAACATATAACGAAGACCTAATTCTGTCATATCAAATCCAGCTTTCTGAACACCCTGTGCAATTCCAAGGTAGATAAAGATTTCACCTGGGTTAATATGAGAGAAAATTCCACTGTTTGTATGGCAATGATAAGAAGCTGATGCATAATAGCTTGGTTTCATTCTTTCTGGAAGGAATTTACCCATTGATAATGCCATTGGGTTTCCTAACATAAATGCTGAAATAAATGGTAATACTCCATATGCAAGGATTACGTTTCCTGAACATACTTTAGCAAATTTATTAACTCTTTCCTGTCCAATCAGGGCGATGATCGTATTCATTAAGATTAACAGTAATAATACCTTTGGTACGATTCCTGACACCCAGCTTACAAATGTTTCTGCACCTGTATCAAACAATCCCATGAATCCTGATGCACCTTTAATAATGATATTCATATAGTTCTCCTTTCATTTCAGGCTTTTTTCTTATTGACACCGTAAATCTTGTCTCCAATTCTTGTAAACAGACTCGGCTTTTCTAAGACTTCGCCTCCACTCATAATCGTGTTGTAATTTGAGGAAGCATTAAGCACTGCTCTTCTTAAGGATACACCGATCGTTGCACAATCATCTTTTTTAATCGTTCCAACATCAATTCCATTAAAGAAATCCCAGTTTTTAAATCGTGCAAGCATTGTAAATCCTCTCATAAAGCAACCATCTATGATCACTCCATCCTGATCGATCGCAAACATAACGATCGCACCTGCATGAAAACCGCCTTTTGCCTTTCCTATGGCAACCCGGCCTTTTTTTCGAAGTTTTGTATAAAATTTATTAAAACTTTTCATCTGCACCATCTGAAATAAAAACTGCAGACAAAATGCTGCAAGCATCGCCACAGCTATGACCATAAATGACATCGTCTTCCTCCTTTTCGTTTACTCAAATATATTATTTTCTTCTGCAATATAGAGAAGAAATTCTCTGTAGCTTTCCATTTTCTGGATCTTAGGAATGACATCCGGTTTCTTGCCGATCGACAAAATATCATCATATAATCTGACAAGTACTGTGTCATCTTCCATTGATTCAGGGATTCCCAGTAAAATAATGATCCGGATATTTCCGTATTTATCATCTTTTAACATATCTGGAAATACACCCATTGCCAATGTTAATTTTGGCAGCATATTCTTTGTATGTGGAAACGCAATATTCTGGTCAAGAACCATTGTTGAATATTTTTCACGTTCTCTCACTCTCTGGGCAAATCCTGCATCAAGTTCTCCCTGATTGGTAAGTGCCCTTGCCATCCGATCAACATTCTCATCATATGAACTTTCTTGATCCAGAACAAAAAATCTCGTTTCATCTAATAAGTTCATAAACAAAGAATCTATTCCCTTTCGGATCGTTCGTCCTGCTTCAGAAAGATATCTCATATTTTCAAATTTACGTTGAATATATTCTCTATCGAATACTTCATCCATAAAAACAATCGGGGTTTTCGTATCCATATGTAATTCTGTCGTCGTAACAATATAATCAAAATCATCTTTGCGATTTTCATCGAAGATACCATAGAAAAATTCAAATTCCGGTTCTACATCAAAGACTTTCTTTAACTGATTCTCGATCAGACGTCCGATGATCTTTCCAGATCCGCAAACGATCGCGATCTTGCATCGTTTCTCTTCTGGTTCCTGCTCTAATAAAAACACTCCAAAATAAGCAGCCAGAAATCCCATCTCATCTTCTGTCATTTCGATTCCTATGCGTTCTTCCAAAACACCTTTTGCAATCTCCGCCATCTTATAGGCTACACTGTATTTGTTCTTGAAATCATCAACCATCGGATTATAAATATGGAAGCCATATTTTAGCCGGTTGATCATAAAAAATACGTGATAGACAAAATCATCAAATAATTCATTTGCTACAACTGTTACATTAAGTTCTGCTTTGATCCGATCTAAAATTTCAATGATAAGATCTGCAACACCTTCCGAAATACTGATCTTTTGCTCGATCTCTGCTGTATTTGCCGGTGTTCTCATTCCTGCTACAGATATGCTTAAAAACAATCGCTCTTCTTTGGATATCTTATATCCTTTGACCTGTTCAATTTCATTAAGGAACTCATCCACGATCATATATGCTGAACTTTCGTATAGTTCTTCATATTTCGGCTTCAGCTTTTTGATCGTATGACCGCTTTCCATTCTCTGGATCATCACAACAAAAAATCTGTAAAAGAAACCAAACCCTAGGGCATCCATCGATAATCTTTCCTGAAAATCATATAGTTTTTCACGAATTGTCTGTCCAAGTGGGAAATTTAAATACAGTTGTTCATAAATATTTTCTAAGATAAATAGGCGAATGTTAAACTCATCACCACAAAGAGCCAGTCCTGTATTTGCTTTTCCTTTGATCTTCAGGTCGTATTTCTCGATTGCCTTTCTTAATCGGTTCAGATCACCGATCGTTGTTGTTCTGGCAACTTTCATCTCCTCAGAAAGATCATCGGTAAGATACGGTTCCTCGGCATGCATCAGCTGCCAGAACATATATGCCATTCTTGTATGACTTGAATTAAAAAGGTCTTCCTGCTTGTAAATCTTATTGCGGATTTCTGTAAAACCTTTCGGTGCAAACACGATCAGTTTACATGTTCCTTTGTTATTGCTGATACATGCGTATCCTCCAAGCAGGCAATTCAATTCCTTAATGTCATTGCGGATCGTTTTTTGCGACACATCAAGCTTTGCCGCGAGGCTTTCTACACTGCAAACAGATTGCATTTCGATATTCTTTAAAATAACTGCGATTCTGTTTTCATTGTTAAAAAGCTGTTTCATATTGATCCTCTTTTCTATTGATACAGGTTAATTGTTTTTAACCTCTTGTTTTTCCTCCTGCTACGTTCACTGTAACTCCATGAACATAAGAAGCTCTCTGACTTGCAAGATATACACACAGATCTGCAACTTCTGATAATTTACCAGATCTTCCTAGTGGAATTGTAGATGTTTTAGAATATCCAGCTCTTAAGTCATCTACTGTGATTCCTCTTGTATATGCTAATGCTGATTCATAAGCAATTGTACGAAGTCCTGTAGCTTCCATGATTCCAGGTGCTACTCCGACAACTCTGACTCCCTGTTTTCCAAGTTCTTTTGCCCAAGATCTTGTTAAAGAGTTTACAGCGTTCTTTGTTGCTGCGTAAACGCTCTGTCCTTCAGATCCTTCCAGACCACTTTCAGAAGACATGTTAATGATAACTCCTTCACCTTTTTCAACAAGCACACGTCCAACGGCCTGCGCACAGAAGAATACACCTTTTAAGTTTACGTTACAAACTTTATCCCATACTGCTTCATCTAATTCATACTGTCCTTTTGGATCTTTTGGATCTACTAACAAACGAGGAATGTTAATTCCGGCATTGTTTACTAATACGTCGATCGTTCCGAATGTTTCTTTGGTTTTTTCTACCATTGCTTCAACATCTGCTACTTTTGTAACATCTGTTTTCACATACAGTAATTTTCCTGCTGCTTCGTCCATCTCTGGTGCTTCAGATGCCATATCAGAAATGACTACGTTAGATCCTGCATTTAAGAATCCCTGTGCAACTGCTTTTCCGATTCCAGATGCTCCACCAGTTACGATGACTGTTTTTCCTTCAAGATTTAACCAAGATTCGCTCATTATAATCCTCCTTTGAATCTGTGTTTCTTTGCTTCATGAGTTCATTATATAGAGCGTCAAGAAAAAATTTAATTCTTTCATTTTCCATCGTGAAGAAATTTTGTGGACTTATTACAAAAAATGGCTTAAAATCAAGAAATATTGAGTGGAAATTTTTTTAATCTGTGTCAAAAAATCTGCCTTATTTATTGTTTCTTGTGCCAGGATCTTTTCTTTATGGATCATAATATTACCTTTGCTATATTGAATCTCACCAATCTTCTGTCCTTTCTTCACTGGTGCTTTCACAGAATCTATCTTGATCTTTTTCACGATCTTTCCCTTCTGTGTTTTAATATCGATCAGATCAGCAGTCACCTTTTCCTGGCAAGATACCTCTGATCTCTGACCCTTTTGTACTGGAATCCTTCCGATTTCTTTTCTTGTAGTTTCGCTGTGTATCCGCTGGCAGTTTGAAAATCCATAGTCCAAAAGAGTTCTTGCATCTTTGATCCTTGCTTTAGAGCTTTCACACCCCATCACTACCGCAATCATATGAATCTTATTTCTTGTTGCAGTTGCACTTAGACAAAATCCTGCTTTTCCTGTACTTCCAGTCTTCATTCCTGTACATCCATTGTAGTGGCGGATCAGTTTGTTTGTGTTACTTAAACCAAATTCTTTCTCACCTTTTTTCGTTTTATGTATGATCGTATCCATCCAGATCTTTGTATATTTAAAAACTTCTGGATATCTTTGTGCAAGTTCTCTCGTCATCAATGCAATATCATATGCACTTGTCACATGTCCTTTTGCATCAAGCCCGCAGGCATTTTGAAATGTCGTATGTTTCATCCCAAGCTCTCTGGCTTTTTTGTTCATCCTTGATACGAACGCTTCCTCACTTCCGCAGACATGCTCTGCCAATGCAACAACTGCATCATTCGCACTTGAGATCACAACACATTTGATCAATGTTTGTACCTGCTGCTTCTCTCCTGTTTCTAAAAACACCTGAGAGCCGCCCATAGATGCTGCATGTTCACTGACTGTAACCGTATCTGTAAGTTTGATCTTACCTTGCTTTAAGTCTTCAAAAATAAGCAGCAAGGACATTATTTTCGTTACACTAGCTGGTGCAAGTTCTTTATCCTTATCTTTCGCAAATAAGATCTCCTTGCTTTCCTGTTCCATAACTACTGCTGATTTTGCTGAAAGATCAAGTACTGGTGCTGCTGTTTCTAAAAATCTTGCCTCTCTTGCCATGACTGGACAATGAAAGCTTTGAACGAGTATTGCTGCAACGAGCAGTATCACTTTCCATTTCTGCATGCATCCACCTCAAACCTGTTTGTTATAGTTTAGTGGCAGATACTTAGATTTATACATAATTTCTTTGCTGTATATGTTTTTTAAAAAAAGAAAACCAGAAATATCTTCTGATCATATCTCTGATTTTCCTTCATTTATCTTGTTTTCTTACCCCAACGATTCGCAGATCTCAACTTTTTATATTCATCATATGCTTGTTTTAAGATCTCTTTCTCATTAGGAAATTTCAATAAGTGGTAAGCCTCGTGAAATTTGTAATACCCTGAGTCTACAAAAAACTCTTCCTTCTGAGGTTTTGAGTGATAGTTCTCGGATTCCATCAAGTACCAGTGTACACTCTTTATGATCTGTTCATGAAATGAATAGAAAGAATATTCACTTTTCCCTACATACTTGATAATTGATGCGTCCGCGTCTGTCTCTTCTTTTACCTCACGAAGTGCTGTCTGCTCGTGAGTCTCTCCTTGCTCAACAGTACCTTTCGGAAGTACCCAGCCATCATATCGGTTCTTATAACTTTTGTATAACAGCAAAATCTTTCCTCTAAATATTACGACACCACCACAGCTCGTTGCTTTTGTCACCAGTTACAACCTCCTGTCTCTTAAACGATCTTATTCGCCTAAGTATGTGTGTCTTTCTCTGACAAATATTATACATGGATTGTGAACTGATTTCAACTGCTATCTGTTTTACTCTTTTGAAAACATCAATCTAAAAATGCATGAAATACTTTATCTGCGATTGGCGCCGCAACTCGTCCTCCAGAATCTCCACCCTCTACAAGAACACTGACTACGATCTTCTTCCCGCCTCTTTCGGCACATCCGATAAACCATGCGTGGGAATCTTTCGCGCTGTTATATTCTGCTGATCCTGTCTTTCCATATACATTATAGTGTGAAGAATAAGCTCTTGTTCCAGTTCCCTTTGTGACAACTTTTCTCAACATTTTCTTTAATGTCTCACATTCCGATGCCTCTAAAGGTTCTGATAGTTTTGATGCTTTTGTTTCCTTGATCACTCCACCGTCAATATTTTTGACATTCTCTACCAGATATGGCTGCATCACAACTCCATCATTGGCGATCGCAGACATGACCATCGCATTTTCAAGTGGTGTGATCAAAGTCTGACCTTGTCCGATCGAAGTGTGTGCCATCTCATTAGTTCCTGATTTCTTATCAAGAACAAAACGACTGCTGTTTGCAAGAAGATTGATCGGAACTTTCGAATTATACATCAGATCTCCTGCAAGACTTGCGAGTTTTCCTTTGTTGATCTCTTCTGACATATGCACAAACGCACAGTTACAGGATTTCTCGATTGCCTGTTCAAGATTCACCGTTCCATGTGCTTCTCCTCCATAACAATGAATCTTTAAAGTTCCAACCGTTGTATATCCAGTACAATGGTATTTGAAATTCTTATATGTGTTTTTATGTTCTCTCATATATTCTAATGCCGTCACAACTTTAAATGTTGATCCTGGCGGATATAATCCTTGCGTTGCACGGTTTAACAACAAAGAATTCTTGCTTGTATTTAATTCTGTCCAGTTTTCTTTGACGTAAGCTGGTCTGTAATCTGGTTTGGATACCATTGCGTAGATCTTTCCTGTCTCTGGATCCATCGCAACAACCGCTCCCTTTTGTCCCTGCAAGGCATAATATGCTGCTTTCTGAACTTTGGTATTTAATGTTGTGTATACATTATCCCCTATACTTTTCTCACCTTTTAAGCTGCTTGTGATCTGTGTCATCAAGTTCGCATCCGATTTTAATAGATCAAAGTTACATACAGATTCCAGTCCTGACTTTCCTTTATCGTTATATCCTACAACATGTGCAAACATTCTGCCATAAGGATAATCTCTGATCTCTGATCCATTTTCAGTAAGTGTCTGTGCCAGCACTTTTCCATCACTACTGATGATCTTTCCTCGTACTACTTTCTCTGCCATAGACTGTAATCTCCGGTTATGTGCATTCGTGATCACATTTTTACTATCTACCGCAACAAAATGTGCAATATAAGCGATCAATGCCAAAAATGATACAACAAATATATAAGTAATCTGCAGAATCTGGCGATTTGCTCTTTTTTTCTTTTTCTTCTTTATCTTATTGATTCTTTCGGTTGTTTTGTCTTGTATATTGTTTTTCTGATTCTTGTGCCTTAATATGCTCATATTCTTCTTCCTCGCTATCTGCTAACATATGTAATCCTTGTATGATATTAAAAATGATCAAAGTACTGATCACAGAGGTTCCTCCATAACTTACGAGTGGAATCGTAACTCCTGTGGATGGAATGAATTTTGTCACACCACCGATACTTAAGAATACCTGGAATAAGAAACAAACTCCGAATCCAAGGCATAACAATTTGTTAAACAATTTTCTGCTTCTTGTGGAAATATCCATAAAGAGGATAAAACTGCTCATTAAAACGAAGATCAGGCAGATTCCAAAGATCACACCAAATTCTTCACAGATCACAGAAAAGATAAAGTCTGATTCCCTGACCGGAATATCAAACGGTCGTCCGTTTCCAAGCCCCATTCCAAACCAGCTTCCAGTTCCAATAGCAAATAAGGATTGACAGACCTGAAGTCCTCTTCCTTCGATCATGGAAAACGGATCTTTCCATACCGCTACACGGATCTGTACATGAGTAAAGATCTTATCTGCGATAATAGCAGCCACAGATCCTGCTGCCAAACCGCCAAATAAGTAACTTGCTTTTGCGGTTGCAACATAAAGCATCATCAGATAGATCACAAAATAAAGCAACGCTCCGCCTAAGTCCTTCTCAACAACAAGCACTAATACATAAAGTGCTGCGATCACTGTGATTTTTACCAGATCTTTAAATTCCTTTGCCTTAGAAAGCAGTGCTGCAACAAAGAACACAAAGATGATCTTTACAAATTCAGAAGGCTGAAATTTAAGTCCCGCAATGCTGACCCAGTTATACGCCCCATACTTGTTGATGCCAAACACGAATACTGTAGACAACAGTAAAAATCCTGCCCCTGCATAAAGCCATCCAAATTTATTCCAGATCGTGATCTTATGCATCATCAATGGAATAAAACTTGTCACGATCACACTTCCTGCCGCGATCGCAAACTGTTTCATTGCCAGATCAAATGATAATCTTGTTAATATCACAAACCCAACTCCTAACAAAAAACAGGTGTTATTGATCAGCGGTCTTGAACATCTTTTATAGATTCTCGGAAATACGATCATCAAAATCTCGAAAAAGATCACTTGTACCGCAAAAAAGATCAAGATCTTTAATTCAAATTTCTGCAAAAACAGTGCCGTGTAACATAAGAACAAAAATACAAACATATAGATGACCTGATTGTCTAACAGGTCTTCCTTTCTATCTCTATTCTTTGGACGAAATACTGTATAACATGACAGTGTATAGATCAGACACATAATGATGATCAGATATTTTGCTATCGTAGTAATAATGTCTATCATATGGTTTTATAAAACTTCCCTCTTTAAATGCCCTGTCGTATATTCTGTGGCAAGAGAAGCTCTTTCCCCTTTCTGTATAGATTTCGCTGCATTTAAAATCTCCTTGACCTGCATCTCATTTTCTCTTGTAATATGAAAACGGATCACGGATGGATGAAGATCATTAAGAATTCCTGCTTCATTTCCAACCCACAATGGTTTTCCATTATAAATCTCATTGATGCAGTCACAACAACTTGTGTGAACGAAGAAGTTTGCATTGTAACGATCCTTTAATGTCAGCCAAGATGGAGTCTTATCACATCCTCGAAGATTATTCTTCACGCATTGTGCAGACACCATCAATGGCTGATAACCATAGAGGAACAGGTCCGCATTCAGAAGTTCTAACTGTTCCATCTCTTTTTTGTTTAATTCCGATGGATACGTCATTCGAATTTGAATACCTGATAATCTTTGATATTCTTTGACAGCCTCTTTGTTATATCCATAAAACATGTAATCCGCGATCATTTCCTTTTGATATCCCTCTTCGATCAACCATGAAAATTCTTCTAAATTGCGTACGAGCAGCCCATCAATTTCATTTGTAAATATAAGATCTTTCTTTGCCTTTAATTCTTCCATCTGACGTTTTCTTGCAATCTGTGGAAGCATCAGATAACACTGTTTTCCTGCAGTCTTTATTTTATTCAGGATAGATTGTGGATCCTCCTGCTGTTTGAGTTCCATCCATGAAAGATAGATTTTCATTACTTCCCTGTCTTCTGTTACAATATCCAGATACTCAAGGTTCTCCATAGAAACTGCAATCTGTATCTTGCTGTCTTCCTGTTCCTGACTGCTTGCTACATCATTTTCTTTGACTGGATCTTCGTAAGTTCTTCTGTATTTTAAAATCTTTGTCTGATCCATCTGTGCAAATGCTTCTTTTCTTAGTTTCTTGAGCACAGAACCTGGTACGAACAAGTTCTCTCCAAGATCAACTTCTAATTCTTCAAATGTATAGTGGGTCTGTCCTGTTTTCTTAAGAAGCTTCTCAATATCTGCTGGCATGGCACCATTTTTCTTCGCTTCTTCGATCACTGGACCAATTACTTCTACGTGATTTTCTCCGTCTTTGAGAATGAGTTTAGCACACTGATCTTTCTGAATTATGATTTTTCCCTTAAGATTTTCTTTCTTTTTCTGCTTTAATCCTTCATCAATCCGTTCGATCATTGGATGATTCAAGGTTCTTTTAATTTCCATGCCTTCATGAAGTTTCTTCATTTTCTGTCCATTTAAAACAACCTTGCTGCCTGCTTTAAATTCAGAGGGACTGGTAAGTTCTACTTTTTCTTCTGAATTGATACGGATCTGCAAAGCATCTCCTTTGTGGATATCTTCTTGGGCCGTAAAAGAAATCTTACCTTTCATAAGTTTGCTGATCTTCCCAACATATAACCCCTGATGATCTGGCCGTTTCATACTCATCATATCTTTTCCATGATATTCTTTATAATATCCGCCAGTAAATCCCCCACGGTTAAATACTTCCATCAAGATCTTCAGATCCTCGGATTCTACTTTATATGGTTTTTCTGAAAGATAAAGATCTACGTATTTGCGGTAGATTCTTGTGACTTCCCCGACATATCTTGGACCTTTCATGCGTCCTTCAATCTTTAAGGAATCCACTCCATGATCTAAAATCTCTGGTAAATGTTCAATGGTACATAAATCTTTCAAACTTAATGGATACGCATTCTTTGTATTCTTTGTCCCGTCAAGATAAAATGGCAGACGGCATGTTCCTGCACATCGCCCACGATTCCCACTTCTTCCACCTAACATACTACTCATAAAACACTGTCCTGAATAGCAGTAGCATAATGCTCCGTGAACAAAACATTCCATGTCAAGTCCTGTATCATCCTTAATCTCCTGAATCTCTTCCAAAGATAATTCCCTTGCTGGAACAACTCGTTTTGCACCCATTTTCTTTGCGATCCTTGCTCCATGAACCCCTGTGATCGTCATCTGGGTGCTCGCATGAATCTCAAGTTTCGGAAAGTGTTTTCGGATCACGGATACAGCTCCCAAATCCTGTACAATCACCGCATCCAGTCCTTGCTCATAAAAAGGTTTTAAAAATCCCGGCAGTAATGGAAGTTCTTCTTCTTTCATCAGAGTATTGACTGTAAGAAATAATTTTTTACCATACAAATGTACGTAATCAATTGCTTCTAATAGTTCTTCCTTATTAAAATTCCCGGCATAAGCTCTGGCTCCAAACATCTCTCCACCTAAATAGACGGCATCCGCTCCATTTAGAATTGCTGCTTTTAGGCATTCCATGGAACCAGCTGGAGCTAATACTTCAATTGGTCTGTTCTTTGTTCTCATCTGTTATCTATCCTCTGGTATTGGTAAATGAAAATGCTCATATGCACTTCTTGTTACAACTCTTCCTCTTGGTGTTCTCTGAATCAATCCGTTCTGGATCAGATATGGCTCATACACATCTTCGATCGTTCCTGAATCTTCTCCGATCGCTGCTGCTAATGTATCAAGTCCGACTGGTCTTCCTTCAAATGTCTCCATCATCGTCTTTAATAAATTTCTATCTGTCTGATCCAGCCCGATCGTATCAACTTCTAAATGATTCAGTGCATCTCTTGCAATCTCTAATGTAATCTGTCCATCGTATTTTACCTGTGCAAAATCTCGCACACGTTTCAATAAACGATTGGCAAGTCTTGGTGTCCCTCTGGATCTTCTTGCAATCTCTAATGCACCCTCTGGATCGATCCCAATCTCTAAGACTTCTGCAGACCGTTCAATGATCGTCTGTAACTCTTCACTGTTATAGAAATTCAAGCGGTTTACAACTCCAAATCGATCTCTTAACGGTGCTGTTAACATTCCAGCTCTTGTCGTTGCCCCGACTAATGTAAATCTTGGCAGTTCCAGCCGGATCGATCTCGCAGCCTGTCCTTTTCCTACTAATATATCAATGGCATAGTCTTCCATTGCTGGATACAGAACTTCTTCTACCTGTCGATTTAAACGGTGAATCTCATCAATAAATAAGACATCTCCTTCCTGCAGATTATTAAGAATTGCCGCGATTTCTCCTGGTTTCTCGATCGCTGGTCCACTTGTTACTTTCAAATGTACACCCATTTCATTTGCTACGATCCCTGCAAGTGTTGTCTTTCCTAATCCTGGGGGACCGTAAAACAGTACATGATCTAAAGATTCTCCTCGACTTTTGGCTGCCTCAATAAAAATTTTTAAATTCTCTTTGACTTTTTCCTGTCCAATGTAATCACTTAACATTTGTGGGCGCAGATGATTTTCAATTTTGATATCTTCTTCCACAAGTTCTGTGGAAATCATTCTGTTTTGCATAATTACCCTCTATCTATATCATAATATTCTTCAATGCTTTTTTAAGAAGTTCTTCTGGGGTGAGATCTTTCGCATCTTCTACCTTGTTAACTGCGATCGCTGCTTCACTTTTTGAATATCCAAGACTTACTAATCCTTCAATCGTGATCATCACAGAATCACTGCTGTCTGCAGATGTATCAAAGATCTCTGCTCCCACACCATCTTCTTCTAATTCTTCAAAGCTTAACTTATCTTTTAATTCTAAGATCAATTTCTTCGCTCCCTTAGGTCCAAGTCCCGGGGTCTTAGAAATTGTCTTGACGTCTTCACTGATCACTGCCATCTTAAGTTCATAAACGGACAGCGTTGATAATACAGATAATCCTACCTTCGGTCCGATCCCATTGACTCCGATCAGAAGTTCAAATGCTTCTTTTTCTTCTTTTGATAAAAAGCCAAATAAACTGACATCATCTTCTCTTACATGCATATGGGTATAGATCTTGATTTCTTGTCCGATCTTAGGAAAAGATTCTCCTCTCATCGGAACCATCATCTGGTACCCAATCCCATGATTATCCACAACCACCATCCCTGGTGACATATCTTCTAGTATTCCTTTTATATATGAAATCAATTTGGTTTCTCCTTATTCTGTCTTTTTCCATTCGTTTCGTATTATACCTTATCATGTCTTAACAGTCCAGTCTATTGGATCAGAATTCACAAATAATCCGTACGTATGTTCTTATCTTAAATGATCATATGATGGAGTGTCATACTCTGGTTTTCCATTCATTGCAAATCCGATCAAAAGCCGATATAATAAATCTGTGGATATGATTCTTGTTCACAGAAAGGATTTTTATGGAACATAACATACAACAATCTTTATTTTTTGATATAGAAACAACTGGATTGAGTGCTGATATCTCAGCGATTACTGTGATCGGATGCTGTGATATGGATGGAAATGTAACACAATGGTTTAATGAAGACGGACTATCTCAGGAACAGATCTTAACTGATTTTCTTGCATTTATCCAACCTTATAATACACTGATTACATTTAATGGCAAAACCTTTGATCTTCCTTTTTTGACATCGAAGATCAAGGAGTTTAAGATCAATGCATCATTTGATCAGTATGAACATCTTGATCTTTATCAAATTTTAAAACCTTATAAAAATCTGTGGGGATTAAAGAATTTCCGGCAGAAGAATCTGGAAGAATATTTAGGAATTCAACGAACCGACAAACTTTCTGGAAAAAAACTTATCAAAACTTATCAGGATTATCTTGAGAATGGAGAGATCAAGAATAAAGAATCGCTACTTTTACATAACCTCGAAGATCTTATCGGTTTACATAAAATTTATTCGTTGATGTCTTATCCCGCATTGCTTGATAAAGAATTTACTTTATCATCCTATTTTATTGAAAATGATCATTTTGTTGCTCATCTGAATCTTGATATACAGATTCCTGTCAGCTGCAATTACGAAAAGTCTGGCATATCTCTGACTCTTGATCATTCAAATGCTATACTTACATGTCCTTTGGAAAATGGTCATCTAAAACATTACCTCAAAGATTATAAAAATTATTATTACCTCCCTATGGAAGATCTTGTGATCCATAAAAGTATGAAGTCATTTGTGGATACTACGAGTATCATTCGTGCCGATAAAAACAATTGTTATTCAAAATTTACTCCAGGAGATAGCTTCTTATCTGCAAAAACTGATGTTGCCAATTATTGTGCTGACATTATTTATTACATTTTATCTGAAAAATAAAGTAAAAAAACATCCATCTGAACTTTAATTCTCGATGGATGTTTCTATTTTTAATCTCTCCCGATCTTTCGGATTTCACGATGTTGTAAAATTTCTTGTTTTAACACATCTACAGAGCGATTCACTACTAGTTCTTCTGGGAAATTCATCTCTTGTAATAAGACTTCCACATGATCAAATACGCCAACCGCACTTGAAAAATGTGCATCTGTCCCTGCGACTACTGGCACTTTCTTCTCTTTACACATCTGAATCATGATCTGCAGATTCTGCCATGCTCCAACTCTTGATGACAAAGAATCCAAGGAACTGTTATTTATCTCTAATAATGTATGATTTTCTTTTGCCGCATCTACGATCGTTTCATAATCAATCGGTATTCTGCTGTCATCTGGATGACTGATAATATCGATCATTGGATTCTCGATCGCTTTTACATAGGCATTCGTATTTTGCGTGACGGTTCCAACTTCATAACATGGAAGATGGATTCCCGCAATTCGGATATCCAATGTCTTCTCAATAATTTCTTCTTCCATACTTAAAGTTCCATCATGATCGATAATGTTGATCTCAGAGCCAAACATCAGATCAATCCCGTACATCTTCCTTGGAATAATACGCATATTATGGAAATAAATCTCATCGCATGTTCCAGGAATTCCTTGTGCATGTTCTGTGATTCCTAAAAGTTTCAATCCTTTATCTGCCGCTGCTTTTGCCATCTCCTGTACTGTTGAATACGCATGTCCACTGGCTACTGTATGTGTGTGTAAATCTAATGTAAATTTCATTTTTCAAAACCTCGTTTTATCATCCACTTCTGATCTTTATGAAATTCTTGCGATCTGTTCTTTGACCTGTTTTAACATCTGCTGATATTTGGCAAGTTTGTCTTTTTCTTCCTGAACTTTCGCTTCAGGCGCTTTGCTTACGAATCTTTCATTTCCAAGCATTCCTTCGCAACGTTTGATCTCGCCATTTAAACGTTTTTCTTCTTTTGCAAGACGTTCTTTCTCTTTTGCAATGTCAACTAATTCTGCAAATGGCATGTAGATCACAGCTCCTGCGATCACACTTGATACTGCATCGTCTCCGATTCCGTCTTTGTTATCCTGAATGATAACTTCACTTGCATATCCAAGTGTAGCAAAGAAAACTTTCCCTTGTTCAAAAATATCTCTGATCTCCGCATCTTCAGATACCACGTAAACCTGTGCTTTCTTCTTTGGTGATACGTTCATCTCTGCACGAACATTACGGATTCCTCTGACTGCTTCTTTGATCGTCTCTACAGCCTTCTCATCAGCCTTGAAGTTCCATTCTTCTTTGAACTCTGGCCATTTTGCTAACATAATAGATTCTTCATCTGTTAAATTACAATAAATCTCTTCTGTGATAAATGGCATATATGGATGTAACAGTTTTAATGCTTCTGTTAAAACTGTATTTAATGTCCAAAGTGCTGCTGCCTTTGTCTGGTCTTCATCATTGTACAGACGAGGTTTTACCATCTCAATATACCAGTCACAGAATTCTTCCCATAAGAAGTCGTTTAGTTTCTGAACTGCGATACCAAGTTCGTATTTCTCCATGTTGTCTGTAACATCTTTGGCAAGTGTATTTAACTTAGATAAGATCCATTTGTCTGCACTTGTAAGATCTTCTAATGTAACATCAGAGAAATCAGCCTGCTCTAAGTTCATCATAATGAAACGAGATGCATTCCAGATCTTGTTTGCAAAGTTACGACTTGCAATGACACGTTTTTCTGTGTAACGCATATCATTTCCAGGGGCATTTCCTGTGATCAGTGTAAATCTTAAGGCATCTGCACCATACTGTGCAATGACATCCAATGGATTGATACCATTTCCAAGGGATTTACTCATCTTACGTCCCTGTTCATCACGAACTAATCCATGGATCAGTACTGTGTCAAATGGACTCTTTCCTGTCTGTTCGTATCCTGAGAATACCATTCTGACTACCCAGAAGAAGATGATATCATATCCTGTTACCAGTGTATTTGTAGGATAGAAATAATCTAATTCTTTTGTCTTCTCTGGCCATCCGAGTGTTGAGAAAGGCCACAATGCAGAACTGAACCATGTATCCAATGTATCTTCATCCTGTGTGAAATGCTTGCATCCACACTTAGGACATACTTCCGGTGTTTCTCTTGCTACGACAACTTCTCCACATTCATCACAGTAATATGCTGGAATTCTGTGTCCCCACCATAACTGTCTGGAAATACACCAGTCACGGATGTTCTCTAACCAATGAAGATATGTCTTTGTATAACGTTCTGGTACGAATTTCAGATCTCCGTTCTTCACAGCTTCGATCGCTGGTTTTGCGAGTTCTTCCATCTTCACAAACCACTGTGGCTTGATCATAGGCTCAACTGTTGTTCCGCAGCGGTCATGTGTTCCTACGTTATGTTCATGTTCTTTGATCTTAACTAAATATCCCTGTTCTTCCAAGTCAGCAACAATGGCCTTCCTTGCTTCATAGCGATCCATACCTTCGTATTTACCACCATTCTTGTTGATCGTTGCATCGTCATTTAAGATATTGATCTCTGGCAGATCGTGGCGTTTTCCAACTTCAAAGTCATTTGGATCATGTGCTGGTGTGATCTTAACGGCACCTGTTCCAAACTCACGGTCTACATATTCATCTGCTACAACTGGAATCTGACGGTTGCATAATGGCAATTCTAACATCTTACCAACTAAATGTGTATATCTTTCATCATCTGGATGAACTGCAACTGCAGAGTCTCCTAATAATGTCTCTGGACGTGTTGTTGCGATTTCTACATATTCACCTTCGCTTCCAACAACTGGGTATTTAATATGCCAGAAATGCCCTGCCTGATCTTCGTATTCTACTTCCGCATCAGAGATAGATGTCTGGCAGACCGGACACCAGTTGATGATTCTTGATCCACGGTAAATATAACCTTTTTCATATAATTTAATGAAAACTTCTTTGACTGCTTCAGAACATCCTTCATCCATCGTGAATCTCTCACGATCCCAGTCACAGGAAGATCCAAGTTTCTTCATCTGTTCGATGATCGTTCCACCATATTCTTCTTTCCAATCCCAGGCACGTTCTAAGAACTTCTCTCTTCCAAGATCTTCTTTCTCGATTCCTTCTTCTTTCAGTGCATTGATGATCTTTACTTCTGTCGCAATACTTGCATGGTCTGTTCCTGGTATCCATAATGCATTATATCCCTGCATCTTCTTAAATCGGATCAGAATGTCCTGAAGTGTCTCATCTAACGCATGTCCCATATGAAGCTTTCCTGTGATATTTGGAGGTGGAATCACGATCGTATATGGTTGTTTTGTCTCATCTACTTCTGCATGGAAATACTTGTTATCCAGCCATTTCTGATACAGGCGTTCTTCAATCGCACCTGGATCATAGGTTTTTTCTAGTTCTTTCTTCATCTCTAAACTCCTTCTATAGTTTCGGAATCTGCTTGTTCACCGATTCCTTCTAAAATCTGCTCATGACGAATCAATTCCTTGCTACATATATCTTTTCTCTGATTCAATGCATTCAGATAATCCCTTCGTTTGATCAGATTATATAAAACCTTTGGATGATACATCCAGAATCCAGATGTCTTCCATTGGTTCTTGTCTAATAATTGTTCCAGATCAGCGGACGCTTCAATGATTGCATCGCTAAATCTTAATCTGGCTGACACTTTACCACAAAAATCAAATAATTTCCACTGTTCTGGGGAAATATATGAAAATACGTTCTCAAATTTCTCATAGTAGAATTTAAGATCATTTCCAATCTCTCTTTTATCATCTTCCAGCCGTTTTCCTGTATGACCTTTGTGAGTAACCATCATCTCTAACAGCTTTAACTGGTCAGAAACTTTCTTGTGTGATTGAAATAAGATTAGTAGGAATAATACCACGATCACGCCCGCACACGCAAGCTGCCATGCATACTGCTTGACTGGCACTGTGAAATGATACAGATAAAATCCTGTCACACAAACTGCCGCAACAGCCATCAGGCAAAAAGAAATCAATATTGCTTTCTTATTCTTCTTCTTTTCATAAACTGCCACAATCCTGCCATCCATGGAAATCTCTTCTTCATTGGCACGTGCAAGTTCTTTCTCCAGCTGTTTTTGTTCTCCTTCCAGCGAATTAATGGAATTGATCCCTGTTTTTAATTCTTCTTCGCGTTCCCAAAGATCAAAGAACTCATCATCACTGACTCGTCCCTCACAGACATCATAAAATTCTCTTGCAAATGCCCGGTAATAGGCTCTTGCTTTCTCTTCCACTTCTCCTTTTGCATCAAAATCTTTCTGATCAAGTTTCTTAAGATCACTGATCTGTTCATCAATCTTATCAATCTCTGATTCATACAATTTTACAAAACGTTTTTCTATGATGATTTCGCCATCATTTAACAGGTCATTAGATAATCTCTGCTTTGTATTCATCTTTCCACTTCCCTAACGTTGTTTTTACTAACCGGCGGGTCATGCTTTTATCTGCCTTCTTTCTATGATAATCTATTTTCGCCAGTTTATCAAACTGTTCTTTCTCAAAAATCTCTTTTTCACATTCTTTGAGGTTTTCATATATGGTTTTGCAGTGTTCCTCGTCAAAAGAAACTGCTTTTCCATCTTCGATAAAGCTTTTTTCATCCCCGCTTAGATAAGATATCATAAAATACGCTTCCTGAATCTGTTTTTCTGGTTTTAGCATCAATGCTTTGCGAAAAGATTCTTTTGCCTCATCAAAACAAAACATTCTACTCTGGCATAATCCCATGTGATACCATACATGCATCTGTTCATTTGGATTTAATTTTCCTGAGACCATCTCTAATTTCTGATAAGATGTTAGTGCCATCAGATATAAATGATGTTTCAGGTACATATCTGCCAGAAGCTTTTGTTTCTTTGCAGCGGAATATAAGTAAGTTGTCCTTATCTTCTGCTGAAACTGAATCTTTTCATCTGCTGTAAAATAATTCTGAAAATTTATGATTTCTTTTACCTGCTGGACTGCATCTTCACTCTTAATCTCCAGATTCAGATATTCTTTTAAATAATTTTTTAATGAACGATCAATCCCCTCACTTAAAAAGAAGATCAGATAATGTTCCAACAGCCAGCAAAGTTCTTCATAACTTTGAAAACTTCGATTGATCTTATGGATCGTATACGCTGTTTTTGCAGGTTTTGTTTCACACAAAACAATCTTACTCATTATAATCACCTCTTTCCAGATAAATGATCTGCTGCCATGTCTGATAACTTGCCGGTCTTATCTTTCCAAATCCAAGATCTGTGATCTTGATCTTGCACTGATCTGCTTTTATGTATTCTCCCTGTATCTTTAATTTATACACAATATCTGCATCCTTTTTCATTCCATCAAGCGGCATACGGATAGATGCTTTTTTCATTCCAGAACGATTTCTTACTTCAAAGCTTAAGCCATTGATTCCAGATACAAAGATTTCCATCTCACCTCTGCTCTCTTCCCATGGTTTTCCCTCCATGATCAGTGGGCAGAACATATCCCTGCCATGATGATGAACAACCAGACCAATCTGACTGATCGTTGTATGATTTACGGTTGCCGGAACTTTTTGTTCTCCTTGTCTGTTTGCACACAAATACGCCGCTCCAGATGCAAAGAGATGTTTTCCCATAAACACTCGTCTTCCGATACAAAGAGCATTGGTTGACTGACTAAACCAGTTTCCATCAAATCCTTCTCCACATAAATAGATCGTCGTTGTAATTCCTCTGGCCAATGCCTGTTTGATGATCGTTAAAAATGCTGCATCTTTTTCCTGGTCTGTAACAGCATGTTTGATCTGTTCTGTGTAGTCTTTTGCTTCCACGATCACTGAATCTTTTTGTTTCTTTACTTCATAATATACAAAATGTTTTCTTGTGTAGTCAAAAATTCCTGTGTTTCCTTTTGCCAGATTGTCTCCTCGAAATAACACAACCCCAAGTGCTGCTTCTTCTTTTGTAAAGAAGTTTACCTGTCCTTGCCGCAATCCAGATCTAATGCATTGTTCTTCTGCATCCTTTACGATCTTTCCTGTTGCATCATCAAAAACAACTGCGATTTTTCCTTCTTCCTGTGCCTTGGCAGTCTGAATCACAAATTCTACTCTCGATCTTCCATAGGAAACAGGCTCTTCTTCTTTAATTTTTCCATGATCAGATACACATATATATGCCTGATCTCCTTCAAAATGTATCGCTGTCTGCATATTTTATTCCTCTGTCATTGGTTTTACCATCTGTGTCATCATTGTTTTTACTGCATAACGTTCCATCATTTTCTGAACATCTTCATCCTGCTGATGAATTAAAAGTTCATTTAATTCATAAAATCTGCTGCCTTTGCTGTATTTCATATGGTCTGATATGATCACATCTTCTCTGTATCTTCTTAACTCTCCTGATACACTAACATAGCAGTCTGACAGCTCATGATAAAAGACTGCCAGGGACAAAACATAATATCCAGGGAGTAACTCATTCATTGGCTCTTCAATCCAATGCCCATTGTCACTGTCCATATAATGAAATACTACATTGGCACTGCTCTTTGCATAAAACTGTACAAATGTTTCAGCACAAAGATATTTTGGCAGTGAGATCACATCAACATATTCAAATAGTACAGGCAGAATATGATCTCTCCTGATGATCTGATAGTCTTTGATCTTTTCAATACGTTTTAAACTTCGCTCAGATAATTGTTCTTTCTTATCTTTGTAGTAATCAAGATACAATTGCTGGTACATCCAGTCCATCTTCCCATGATCAATCTTCTCTCCGATCAATTCGTAAAATTTCTCTGGAAGTTCTTGCTTATTATCATATGCATAATTTACATATTCCACCAACATTGCATTGATCAGACCTTTGTCTGTTTCTGACTGGTTTAAGTATTCTTCAAACACTTTAAATTCAGTTCCATCCACGCCATCTGCAATACATGCTCTTAGCACACTCTCCACAAATACTCTGTCATACATACTGACTTTCCGTCCTGCATCAAATACAGCTAACATCTCTTCTTTTGTTCCATGGAAGTATTTTTGCAGATACTTGATCACTTCGTTATTTTCATTGCCTAACTCAAAAGATTCCCTACACATTTCTACCAAAAGATCTGACCGTCTGTTGCTCAATGTTGTAAGTGCATACAAACAGACCTCTTTTAACTGATCTTTGTCAAGGAATTGATATCCGTACTGTCCAATTCCTTTCAGTGCATCCTCATACAGTCCTGCAGCAATAAAATATCCAATCATGTGTCTTCTGTTCTCATCTTTTAAATTCTTCCATTCGACATAAGACAATGCATTCTGCAATTCTTTCTGCAATTCATGTGCTTTATAATACTCAAGAACTTTCTCAAACAATTCCTGCTCATAATCAACATCTAAGTTTCTGCTTTTTAATGCATATAGCACAACTGGGAAATCTTCTTCTTTAAGCTTTTCTCTTATTCCAAATCCTGCTGCTTTATACATAACATAATGTGGATTATTTCCATCCGCACTCTCACAATACATCTCCATCTGTTCTCTTGTAAAAACTGGTTTTAACTGATAAGCAACGGATCCAATATAACGATTTCCTTCATTGTCAAAGAAAATAAATGCTGCATTCTGGTCAAAGATTTCTACATAGCGGTTAGGCTCTGACAGATAGCAGACGTCCAGATTTTTCTTCCACTCCTGACTGATCTCTGCTTTCTGAATAAATTCATTATCACATATCAGCTTCTGTACAAACACAACATTTCCAAGATTTTGTCTGGACACCTCATCATGAAGAAGTTCCTCATAATAATAACGATACAGTAAAATAAGATCTTCGTTGATCTGTCCTTTTTGCAGTTCTTCTCTTAAAAATGTACGAATCAGTTCTTCATAATTCGGAAAGATCTTATGATAGTTGCGTCTGTTATGTACTACATTGGCAAACAGGCGGCTTTGTTCTTCTGTCCCAAGACTCATGCTGTATGTAAAATACATAAGAATCTCTTCTGGCAGTAATGGGTACTCTCCTTTGGGAATCGTTCTTAAAAATGCTTCCTGTAATCCGATCAGCTGTACACCTCGCTGCAATGCTTCCTCATAGTATGGATGGCAGTCTTCATCCATACAGTTTCCCTGAATCATCATGGCACAAATTGCCTGCAGCACATCTGTCTGTGGATATTCTTTATATATACACATAAACAACCATAAGATTTCTTCTGAAAATATCTTATTTCTTGAAACAAGAAAGCATAACTTTCCAATCAATCTTGTATTTAAAATCTTCTCCTGTGCACCGAATTCCAGTACCCATAATTCATAAGAATCTATACATGTTAATAATTGTTCATCTTCCCCTAAAATACAGCAGCCTTCAAAACGAAGCAGAGGGTTTTGACATCCCTCCTGATATAATTCTTTGATCTGTTTCATTCGAAGTGCTGAATCTTTCATCAAATCTTCACTTAAATTCATAAGAAACCAGAACAAATATCCTTTAACATTGATATCATCGCTGTTTTCATAGAGAATTTTCATCTCTTCTCTGGATTCATCTATCGTATCATCTTCTTTATCGTAACATGCCTGCAGATACCAGACATATCCCTGACAGATTTCAAGCGATTCCTTCTTTGCATCTTCCGGAATGTGCTCTTTTAGATCTTCCTTGCCACAAAGAATATCCAAATGAAGTTTCATAAGATCATAAATCCGATTTCTTACCGGATGATCTGGCATCTTATCAAGTACAGATCTTGCACGTTCAGCAAACTGCTCCAAGCGGATCCTTCCACTGCAAAAATCAATGTATAATTCATAAAGTTTCTTTTGTCTAAACTCTTCTTCCTTTTTTCTTTCACTTTTTTCTTCTTTGTATATCACTTCAATCTCGATCGTCTGATAGACAGTCTGCACGATTAAATGGTCTCTGTCTCCATCTCGTGGTATTGTTCTAAGATCCACATAAATAGCCATCTGTCCATCTTCAAAATCTTCAGCATGAAATGTATCTTTGTGAAGAGTGATAAACTTTCCTTCTGTCTTAACTCTTCCTGCAATGTATCCCCATCCATCCTTCCTTATCGTAATTTCCAGCGGTTCATCTAAATTTGCAATTGTTGCATGATACATTGTTTTTGTTACATCAAGCAATACTGGTGATTTCTGGTCTGTACTTAGTAAAAATTCTTCTAAGATCTGATCTCTGTTTCTTCCCAACAGCAGCTGATGATATAGTTGTTTTTCTTTTTGTTTATCTTTCAGAAATTCTTCCTTAAATGCTTCAGAAAAAAAGAGCGTTTTAGCTCTTTGATGATCTTCCTTCGCAATACTTGTAAACTTTTCTAATGATTCTGACATATTCTTATTCTGCTCCTTGCCAACCAAAAGATTTTGTGGGTATAATAATACATAATTTCAATTAGTATTCATTATACCAAATTTCGACACAATATTAAAGGAAAAGAGGAATTACCATGTCAGAAAAAAAACAAGAATTTCACGGAAGTGATCTTGAGAAAGTCGAAGCTTATTATGGAATCAAAAAAGAGACGATCATTCCTTTTGCAGGAAATGTCAATCCTCTAGGAATTTCACCTTTATTGAAGAAAAGCATGGCATCTCATATTGAATGTATCAGCGAGTATCCTGACCGTGATTACAAGGAACTTCGTTCTACCCTTTCACTATACTGTAATGTCCCAATGGAACATATCATTGTTGGAAATGGTGCAACCGAGATGATCAGTCTTACAATGCAACTATTACGTCCAAAACACGCACTGCTTCTATCTCCTACATATTCCGAATATACACGAGAGATCGATCTTGTTGGTGGTCATGTAGAAGAATATTATCTAAGAGAAGATCTTGATTTTCAATTAGATCTTGATGATCTTTTTGCAAAACTCGATGACAGTGTTGATCTTCTTGCAATATGTAATCCGAATAATCCAACCTCTAGTGCTCTGAATACGGAGGAAATTTCAAAAATCCTTGCACATTGTAAAAAACATAATATCTTTGTTATGATTGATGAAACTTATGTAGAATTTGCCCCCGATATCCAAAAGATCTCAGCGGTTTCTCTCACTACAAAATTTGATAATTTCATGGTTCTTCGCGGAACTTCCAAATTCTTCTGTGCTCCAGGACTTCGTCTTGGTTACGGAATCTGTGGAAACCTTTCTTTCCTTGAACGTATGAACAGCATCAAAAATCCATGGACGATCAACACACTGGCTGCCCTTGCCGGAGAAGCAATGTTTATGGATAAGGATTATATCAAAATGACGAAAGATTATATTGATTCTGAGCGTTCCCGCTGTATGAATATTTTATCCAAACGTCCTAATCTTAAGGTTTTTAAGGCTTATGCAAACTTTATTCTTGTAAAACTTTTAGATGGAACTACTTCTTTTGAAATGTTTGAACGATGTATCAAAGAAGGTCTGATGATCCGCGACTGTGCGAGTTTTCATGGACTTGATGGTGAATTTATTCGTTTCTGTATTCAGAAAAAAGAAGATAATGATCGTTTATTAGCATTATTAAAATAAAATATTTATTTTATATAAAACTAAAAAAGTTCCGGTAATGAATCTGTTTATCCATTATCGGAACTTTTTATTTTCTTGTTATTATTTTACTGCAATAACTTCAATCTCGATCAGTGCTCCTTTTGGAAGAGCTCCTGCCTGTACACATGATCTTGCTGGTTTGTTATCTCCAAAAGCTTCTTCATAAATTCCATTGATCTCTGCGAAATCATTGATATCTGCTAAGAATACTGTTGTTTTGATAACATTGTCTAATGTAAGATCAGATGCTTTTAATACTGCTGTTAAATTTGCTAACACCTGTTTTGTCTGTTCAGCGACACCTTCTTTTAACTCCTGTGTCTGTGGATCTAAACCAATCTGTCCGGATGTAAACACAAAATCTCCTGCTTCTACTGCATGGCAGTATGGTCCAACAGCTGCTGGTGCATTCTGTGCATTAATGATCTTTGTATCCATGATAGTATTTCCTGCCTTTCTTCATCTGTTACTTGATCCGTTTGATTGATGGGTAATATCGAAACCACGCTTTTCCTAAGATCTCGTCTCTGGAAACATAGTGTATATCCCATTCTCTCGCATCATTTGAATTATTCCGATTATCTCCCATAACAAAATATCCATTCTTCGGCACTGTATATGGTCCAAAATCTTCTACTGGTTCTTCTTTGATATATGGTTCACTAAGTGGTTTACTGCTTCCGTTAATGTAGACTTTACCATCTTTAACCTGCACAGTCTCTCCTGGAAGAGCGATCACACGTTTAATATACCATTCCCTTTCATCCTCTGGATACTTGAAGATAATAATATCTCCCCTTTTCGGATCTTTAAACCAGTAAGAGGTCCTAAGAGCAATCAGCTTGTCATTCGTCATGATCGTATTCTCCATCGAACCACTTGGAATATTGGCGTTGATAATTACAAAATTCAAGATAATTTCTGTGAGAAGAATGGTCACCACAATACAGATCACCCAGCTTAAAGCTTCTCTCTTAAAGCCTTTCTTCTCTTCTTTATCTGCTTTCTCTCTGCTCATATTGGCTGTCCTTAAAATTTAGTCCTCAAAACCACGTCTGATGATATCATGTCTTTCTGGTCCGTTGGATACTAATGTGATCGGATATCCAATCTTCTCTTCTACAAACTCGATGTACTTACGGCAGTTCTCTGGAAGATCTTCGTAGTTCTTGATTCCACGAATATCAGATTTCCATCCTGGAAGTACTTCTAAAACTGGTTTTGCTTTCTCAAGTTTTCCTGTTGTTGGGAAGTCTGTTGTTACTTCTCCGTCAATTTCATATCCTACGCATACTGGAATCTCATCTAAATATCCAAGTACATCTAATACTGTAAAGGCAACATCTGTTGTTCCCTGCATACGGCATCCGTATTTAGTAGCTACAACATCAAGCCATCCCATTCTTCTTGGACGTCCTGTTGTTGCTCCAAATTCTCCACCATCTCCACCACGACGGCGAAGTTCGTCTGCTTCATCTCCAAAGATCTCACTTACGAAAGCCCCAGCTCCTACGGCACTTGAGTATGCTTTTACAACTGTTACAACTTTCTTGATCTCATATGGAGGGATTCCTGCTCCGATCGCACCATATCCTGCTAATGTAGAAGATGATGTAACCATTGGATAGATTCCATGGTCAGGGTCTTTTAGTGATCCTAACTGTCCTTCTAATAAGATATTCTTTCCTTCTTTGATCGCTTCGTGTAAGAACAATGATGTATCACATACATAAGGTGCTACCATCTCTTTGTATTCCATTAATGTATTGTATAATTCATCTGGATCAAGAAGTGGTTTATGATATAAATGCTCTAACATAACATTCTTTTTCTCACATACTGATTTTACTTTTTCTCTTAACACTTCTTCTTCATCGAATAATTCACTTACCTGAAATCCGATCTTTGCGTATTTGTCTGAATAAAATGGTGCGATACCGGATTTTGTTGATCCAAATGAGTTCTTTCCAAGACGTTCTTCTTCATACTGATCGAATAAAATGTGATAAGGCATTACCATCTGCGCACGATCTGATACTAAGATCTTAGGCTGAGGAACCCCCTGGCTTACAATTCCTTCAATCTCTTTAAATAATACAGGGATATTTAATGCCACACCATTACCGATCACACTTGTTGTATGGTTGTAGAATACCCCAGATGGTAATGTATGCAACGCAAACTTACCGTAATCATTGATGATCGTATGACCAGCATTTGCTCCTCCCTGGAAACGAACGATAATATCGGATGTTTCACCTAACATGTCTGTAATCTTACCTTTTCCTTCGTCTCCCCAATTGGCTCCAACGACTGCTTTTACCATATGTGTATCCTCCTAATAAAATCAATTATTTGACTTTTTCTTGTATTTATTGTGTGGTCGTACTTATCTTAAATACTACACAGCAACAACTTTCATTCTATATCGTTTTAGGCACTCTGTCAAGACAGAGTGCCTAAAGCTTTTAATTTCTACATATTTTCTTTTGATTTTTTATATTACTTACCATTTCCTACGGAAAATAATGTATTACTAACATGTTTTGTATCCATCAAACTGTTATATTGCAGATAGTGATACTCATTGATCAGTTTTGTATATTTGTTCTTTTCGGAAAATTCATGATCTTTTCCATCTTTATCCACATAACCATTCGCATTTAACGCTGGTATTGTCTTTCTTAAATTTAACAAATATTCATTATATCTTGATAATTTTAAGTTTGTCTGCTCAAGCATCATGCTGGAAAGATAGTTTGCACTGACATTTTCCATATCAGAAGCTTCATCAATATCATAATTTGCCCATATGATAAATGGCACCTTGTATTTCTTCTGTAATTCCTTAAGACTTAAATTATTTAAAGATTTTCCATATAATAATTCATAGAAAGAATCCGGAAGTTTTGGCTGATGATCTCCAAACATTACAACAATCGTTGGTTCTTTTTGTTGTTTAAAATAGTTGATGATCTTTTCAAACGCACGGTCTGACTCATGGATCAGTGACAGATAACGGTTTGCTGTATCCGTTGCTTTCTCATCCTGAATCTTGATCTCTTCTTTAAATTTGGTATCTTTGACATAATAACCACCATGATTCTGGATCGTTACATTAAAGAAGAATAGTGGTTTCCCTGATTCCTTTTTATTAAACACATCAATGATCTTATTATAATCCTCAGAATCAGAATACCATCCACGGAATTTTTCTCCGTTTGGATTCATAGATGTCTCGTCAATGAATTTATCAAATCCAAGCAATGGATATACCGTATTTCTATTCCATCCATTCGCTTTATATGGATGGAATGCCATCGTATCATATCCTTCCTGTTTTAACTGCGATGCAAGACTTGGCACTTTATGTTTGATAAACTGTGTATAAGCATTACCATTTAATGGCAATGTTGATACAGAGTTTCCTGTCAGAAATTCATATTCTGAGTTGCTTGTTCCTCCTCCAAATACAGATACAAGCATATGCCCTTTGATCGTATTTTCTTTTAAACTGTTAATAAACGGCATAACCTCTTTGTTGGTCTTAATATGATTGACTACATTTAAATCTGCAAATGTTTCATTCATGATCACGACTACATTTGGTTTTTGTTTTAAAGTTTTATTCTTTCCTGTTGTTACCTGATAGTTATCTGCAATCTTATTTACCGTCTGCGGATTATATCCATCTGGCTGAGAAACAAGAGTATACTGAACATTTAAAATAAAGCTTAAAATATATCCATTTTTCAAATATCCATTTTTCTGGTTGAATAAATTAACTTTGATTCCATTTTTGGCAAGATCATCTACTTTTGTCATGTGAACGGAACTTGCAACTATCACTATTGCCGTGATAACAATTGCAACCAGTCGTTTCTTGATCGTAAATGCCTTGAAAGTTTCTAATTTACATGCGATCACACATAAACCAAGTAAAATGATCGTTGCAATAATGGCTGGTTTATCAAAACTTAGTACATAATGATCTGCAACATCCATCGCTGTTCCAACCGCATAAATATCTGCTGGTGTGATTGGATTTCCTCTAAATGCAAGTACAAAATAATTTGCGATCGCTGCACCGTAGAAGAAAATATTTCCTATCATCAGTGCCCATTTAATACGGTTAAAGAGCATCAGCAATACTGCATATATAATGTAATACCACAGCATATTTAAAGCAAATGTCAGTGGCTTCATAACGCTGATCGGATTATAAAACACTTTCTCAACCATATAAAATGCGATCCATGGATTCACAATAAATAATATCCAACTAAATCGTTTATTCCATTTTTCTGGAAGTTTTAATGGAATCAGAATAATAGCCATCAGTGCAACTGCGATTGCTACTGTCATTATGATCGCACTTACATCAATACGATTTGTCCATACTCTCATTCGGATATGAAAGTCTTTTTGTGACTTTCCATTGATCACTGCTGGCTCATATATCTTGCCCATCTCCTTTGATGTATATAAATACAATGGATGGTCTTTTTTGATTCCTCTGGCTTTGATCGTAAGAGTATATGTATCGCCCTTTTTGATATCCTTATTAACGATCAAGCTATACCATTTTTGGGATGTATATCTGCTTGTCTTTAAAGACGGCTGAATGTTTCTCATTCCATCCACATCCAGCAAATCTTTTGTGACATGATAAACTGATTTTCCTTTGCTGTCCTTGATATTAACAGAAATACTTCCTGCTCTTTTATAGCTCTGATTTCGATCGATCATGAACGTGAAGCTCTGAATGTTATCATACGTCGCTTTAAACTTCTGCACAATCTCATCATTACCTGTCACTGCGATCTGAGAAATTTCCTTATCTGGTCCACCCTTAGCGATTTTTTCTGAAAACTCAGCCTTATTCTTTAGTACAAAAATAATAAAAAGAAATAATGCGAATACAACCACGCCTTTCATCGCTTTGTTTATTATATTATGAATTTTATTTTTTCCATTTCGTTCTGACATATTTCTTTCCTCTCGTCCTGCTTATTTCACAGAAAACAAATCTGTACTGACATGTTTCTTATCCATCAAACTATTATACTGCAGATACTGATACTGTGTGATCAGTTTTGTGTATTTATTTTGTTCTGAAAAATGATGATTTTCTCCATCTTTGTCTACATACCCATTTGCATTCAATGCAGGAACATTTTTTCTCATATCTAATAAAAATTCATTATATCTTGACAATTTTAAGTTTGTCTGCTGAAGCATCAAGCTTGATAAATAGTTTGCACTGACATTTTCTACATCGCTTTTTGCATCAATATCATAGTTAGCCCATATGATAAATGGTACTGTATACTTCTTCTGCTGTTCTTTCAAACTTAAGTTGCTTAATGATTTTCCATATAACAGTTCATAGAATGAATCTTCCAGTTTCGGCTGATGATCCCCGAACATTACAACGATCGTTGGTTCTTTCTTATTCTTAAAGTAATTAATGATCTTCTCAAATGCACGGTCAGATTCATGGATCAGTGACAGATAACGATTTGCTGTATCTGTTGCCTTTTCATCCTTGATCTTGATCTCTTCTTTAAAGTTCTTATCAGCGATCAGATATCCTCCATGGTTCTGAATCGTTACATTAAATAAGAATAATGGCTGCCCTGCCTTTTTCTTATTAAAGATATCAATGATCTTATTGTAATCCTCGGAATCAGAATACCATCCTCGGAATTTTTCTCCATTTGGATTCATGCATGTTTCATCTAAGAACTGATCAAATCCAATCAATGGGTAAACAGTATCTCTGTTCCATCCATGTGCTTTGTATGGGTGGAATGCCAACGTATCATACCCCTGTTGTTTCAACTGGGATGCAAGACTTGGTACTTTATGTTTTACAAACTGTGTATAAGCGTTTCCATTTAATGGAAGTGCTGATACAGAGTTTCCTGTTAAAAATTCATATTCCGAATTACTTGTACCTCCACCAAAAACAGACACTAACATATGACCTTTGATGGTATTTTCTTTCAGATTGTTAATAAATGGCATAACCTCTTTATTTGTCTTGATCTTATTAACCACATTCAGATCAGAAAACGTCTCATTCATGATCACGACTACATTTGGTTTTTGTTTTAAGTTTTTGTTACTTCCCTGTGTAACTTCGTAGTTGTCTGCAATCTTATTTACTTTATTTGCACTATACCCTTCTGGCTGGGATACGATCGTATACTGAATATTCATTAAGAAACTTAAAATATATCCATTATTGGTATAACCTAATTTCTGATTCCAAAAATTCACCTTAACTCCCTTAGATTGTAGTGCATCAACTCTTGTCAGTGTAAAAGCACTTGCTGCTGTAACAAGAACCGTAACTAAAACAGCAATCAATCGTTTTCTCCATTGAAAGATTGGATATGTTTCAAGTTTGGATGCAAACACACACATTCCAAGTAATACAACTGTTGCTACGATTGCTGCTTTATCGTAGGATAATACATAATGATCTGCTACGTCCATTGCAGTTCCAAGGGCATAAATATCTGCTGGTGTGATTGGAGTTCCACGGAATGCAAGTACAAAATAGTTACCTATCGCTGCTGCATAGAAAAATACATTTCCAACCAACAATGCCCATTTCACTCTGTTAAATATAAGCAACAAGATCATATAAATAATATAATACCATAATACATTCAGCCCGAATGCCAGCTTATTCATAACACTGATCGGATTATAGAATACCTTCTCAACCATGTAAAACGAAATCCAAGGTGTTATAACAAACAATATCCATGTAAATCTCTTATTCCATTTTTTCGGCAAATATATTGGAATAAGAATCAATGCGATCAGTGCCAATGTAATTGCAACTGTTAAAACAATTGCTGAAACATCAATCTGTGTTGTCCATACTCTTGTACGGATATGTACATCCATCTTCTGTCCATTGACTTTCACAGGACTAAAAATATTTCCCATTTTCTTTGATGTATATAAATATAATGGACGATCTTTCTTGATTCCTTTTGCTGTGATCTCAATCGTATAATTCTCACCTTTGTTCAGTTTCTGGTTTACTACAACTCTGTACCAGCGATATTCAGCTCTTTGGGTACGTCTCATTGTTGCCGTCATATTCTTTAATCCATCAACCTCTAACAGGCTCGGCATAATATGATAGATTGATCTTCCCTTACTATCTTTTACATTCAGATCAATACTTCCAGCTCTTCCAACCTGTTCATTTCTGTCAACCAGAATATTCAAACGTTCCATCGTATCACATGTTGCTTTAAACTTTTGTACAACTTTATCACCATCTGAAATTGCAATCTTTGATATTTTCTTTTCTGGAACACCTTTTGCAACTCTTTCTGAAAACTGATTTTTATTTGTTAAAACCAATACAATAAATGCGATCAATGCAAGGACAATCCCATATTTTAAGACTTTTTGCATGATGCTGTGAAATTTTTGTAATTTTGTTTCACTATTTCTCTGTGTCATTTTACATTACCTTCCATTCGTTTGTATTTCCCCAGTCTTTTTTTCACATTCATAATTTTTAGAAATTTCCTAATATTTTAAAAGCCTTTGTCTCTTCTTTGATTCCTGCCAGTGCATTACGGATTGCTGGATCATTTAAATTCCCGATCACGTCAACATAAAATCCATACTCCCACTTTCTTCCTGGAAGCGGCCTGGATTCAATATTACTCATACTGACATTATTAAACATAAAATGAGTCAAGATATTATACAAAGACCCTGATTCATGTGGTACGCTGAAACTAATACTTACTTTTCCTGCATCTTTTCTATATTGTTTCTTCTTTGACATGATCACGAATCTTGTTGTATTGTTTCCTTCATCATTTACCTCTCTTTTTAAAATCTGAAGACCATACATCTTAGCTGCACGTTCACTGCAGATCGCAGCTTTTGTATTCTTGCCATCATCTGCTACTTTCTTTGCACTAATCGCAGTATTAGCAACTTTTACCTGCTCCCATTCTGGATGTTCATCTAAGAAACCTTTGCATTGCATCAATCCTTGCGGATGTGAATACACTTTCTCGATCTGTTCTAAACTGCTTCCTGGAAGTGCTGCAAAAACATGTCTCACATCAACAGATTCTTCTCCTACCACACAGATATCGTAATCAAGAATCATATCATAAATTCCACTGACAGTTCCTGCTGAAGTATTCTCAATTGGAAGCACTCCATAATCAGCTTCCCCTCGATCTAATGTCTTTACAACATCTTTAAACTCCGGTACAGAGAAATTTTTAACATTTTCTCCAAAATACTGTACCATTGCCTGTTCCTGATATGCACCAGGAATTCCCTGATATACGACTTTTGTATTTTCATTGATATCCAGAGAATCAACTTCTTCAAATGTTCCATCGATATAAGCATCTTCCTGTGATAACAGACTATACTGGTATCTGCGACTGATACTCATCATCTGAAGAAACATCTCTTCCACAGATTTCTTAATGATCGTTTCCGTTTCATCTTTTGTTAAAACATCAATCTTCTGTCTTTCTCTTACAGGGTCATAAATTGCTTTCCCTGTCCCTCTTTTATATTCTGCTACGTCCGCAGAACATCTCATTCGTTGTTTGAATAAAGAAAGCATCTTCTGATCGATCTCGTCAATCTGTTGTCTTATTTCCATCAAATCTCTCATAGTTTATTGTTCCTCTTTTATCATTTCTTTTAATTGTGTGACTGTTTTGCCAAGCAGTGGATGCATAAGATATGGTGCAATCTCTTCTAATGGTTCTAAAACAAACAGTCTTTTGTGCATCTCTTTGTGAGGGATCGTTAATTTTCTCTCATTCATCACAAGATCATCATACATTAAAATATCAAGGTCCAGTGTTCTCGGTCCCCAATGAATTGTTCTGACTCTTCCTGCCTGTGCTTCCACATCCATCAGAAAATCAAGCAGTTCTTCTGGTTCTTTTAACGTATCGATGGCAATACATCCATTCAGAAAATCCTCCTGCTTAACTCCTCCATATGGCTTTGTCTCAATCAGGCTTGAAACATGAACAACTTTCGTATCATCCTGTGCCTCGATCGCATCGATCGCTTGATTGATATATTCCATACGGTCTCCCATATTGGACCCAACACCAATATAGGCTCTATGCCAGCCACGTTTAATCTTAACAGAAACATAATCAAGAGGCAATCCAATTGGTGCCCATGGTTTTTTTACTTCAATCTCAAGTTTTCTGACTAATGGAAATTTAAGAAGCAGTTTCTTTGCCACAGTTTCTGCCACACATTCGATCAGGTTAAAGTCATTCTCTGTCAGAATATCCTTGATCACGTGGCATACTTTTCCATAATCGACAGAAAACTCCATCTGGTCACTGACACCTGCAAGCTTCGTATCCACATAAAGTACTGCAGATACTAAAAACTTTTGTCCTAATACCTTTTCCTCTTTATATAGACCATGATTTGCATAAACTTCCAAATCTTTGATTATAATCTGATCCATCATCAATTCTCCCTTATTTTGCACAAATTGCTTCTATCATCTTCATAGCACGCATGTTTTCTTTTACATCATGTACTCTGAAAAATCTGCATCCTTTCATGTATCCACTCACTGTTGTTGCAACAGTTCCTTCCACTCTCTGATCAGATGGAAGATCCAGAATAAGTCCGATCATTGATTTTCTTGAAGTTCCAAGAAGAACAGGTACATCCCACTGGTTTAAAAGTTCTAAATGATTCATAAGTTCTAAATTCTGATCAAGATCCTTGGCAAATCCGATTCCTGGATCTAACATGATCGTATCTTTTTTGATCCCTGCCTTCTCTGCCATCTCCATTGTCTCATTCAGATCAGCTATCACATCATTTAAATAATCTTTGTAGTCTGTATCCTTGCGGTTATGCATCAAACAAGAAGCAATTCCTGTTTCTGCTAACACTTCTGCCATTGTTCCATCCCACTTAAGTCCCCAGATATCATTGATCAGATCAGCTCCTGCTTCAATCCCTGCTCTTGCCACACCTGATTTGTAAGTATCCAGAGATACTGGAACATCAAATTCTTTCTTAAGGGTCTCAATCACTGGTGTTACTCTTCCAATCTCTTCTTCATCGGAAATCAGAGTGTACCCAGGTCTTGTAGATTCTCCACCTACATCAATGATCGCAGCTCCATCTTTAATCATTTCTTCTGCATGTTTTAATGCTGCATCTAGATGATCATATTTTCCTCCATCAGAAAATGAGTCTGGTGTCACATTCAAGATTCCCATAATATATCCATGGTGTTTCGTATCAAATGTTTTATTTCCAATAATCATTGTATCTCTCCTAGTAAATATACCTGCTGTTTTTCTTCTCTTGCGGCCAATAACATTCCTGTCTGGCTTTGCAGTGGATACAGTCTCTAGAAAGTTTGTCTGCACGATAAAAAATAGCTGCAAAGCTGTCTTCTTTCTCTTCAACGTCACGATGATTTAAGATCGTATCGACCATGATTTTTCTTTCTGCGGCTGTATAGCCACAATCTTTTAAAATCTCTTCTGCAAGAATTGCACCTGCCTCATCATGTGAAATTCCTTTTTCATACTGGTCAGCTCTTCCCATATCATGAAGAAATGCCGTCGCATATATGATATCTTTCGGAATATCAAGATTCTTCTCAAGCACCATAAGATAACTGATTCTTGCTACCGAAAGAAAATGTTCCATATCATGCCCGCAAAATTCACGGTCTTTTTCTAATTCTTGTAGTTTTTCGTACGTTTGTTTGTATGTTTCATGGCATACGATCTTCTGGAATCTTTCCACTTGTTCATCCTCTGCTATTGGTTTATTAGTTCATTTTGAAAAGATAATGTTCCACAGATTATGATCACATCATCTTTCTCTGCCTTCTGCCTTACTTCACTAAGACATTCAGCGAGTCTTTGTCTTTCCTCTACGTTCTGATGATATTTACTTATACAATTACACAGCTCCCTGCTTGAAAGAGCTCTTGGATTATCCGGTGCTACTGTATAAATCTTATCTGCCGCTGGGGCAAGAATCTGTACCATCTGTTCGTAATCTTTATCTGACAATACTCCCATTATATAGATTAATCGCTGGTTTGTAAAATTATTTTGCAAAAAACTTAATAAACTCTTTGCACCATCTGGATTATGTGCACCGTCACAGATCACCATAGGTTCTCGTTCCAATATCTCAATTCTACCTCTCCAGATTGTTTTTCGCATTCCGTCTTCCGTCTGAAAATCACTGATACAATAATAGTTTTTTATAACATTTAAAGTTTCTAGCGCAAGTGCTGCATTGTTGATCTGATGTCTTCCAAGAAGTGGTATCTCAATCTTTTCATACCATCTTCCATCAGAAGAACGATAAGAAAAACTTTCCCCATTCAGTGACTCCTGAAGCACTCTGATCCCTGCAGAATTCACAAAAGTTACTTTTGCATGCATCTGTTTAGCTTTGTTCTTTATCACTTCATTAACTTCTTTTGTATTGTCATAAGAAATGACCGGACATCCTTCTTTGATGATCCCCGCTTTTTCTGATGCTATTTTTTCCAGTGTATCACCTAAAAATTGCATATGATCCATTCCAATTGATGCTATAACTGTTGCAATCGGCTTCTTTACTACATTTGTTGCATCCAGTCTTCCGCCCATTCCCGTCTCTAATAATACAACATCTACTTTTTTATCGAGAAAATAAAGAAAACTAAGTGCTGTCTCAATCTCAAACATTGTCGGATGGGATAGACCATCTTTTACCATTTCTTCGGCAACATTCTTTATTTTTTCCATATAAAAGCACAGGTCTTTTTTAGAAATATTTTCTTCATTGATACGAAACCTTTCTTCATAGGAAAAGGATGCAGGGGATACATATCTCCCTGCACGATATCCACTTTCCCTAAAAATACCTGCCAGAAATGCAAGTGTTGAACCTTTTCCATTGGTTCCGGCAATATGAACCACTCTAAGCTGGTCTTGTGGATTTCCAAGTCTTTCTAATAACTCTCTGATATTATCAAGTCCTAAGACACTTCCAAATTTATTTGTATTTTGTATAAAATTCATTGCTTCTTCGTAATTCATAACTGCCTCCAGTTTTTATTTTATCATGATATTAATGTACGAACGCTTCTTTGATCACTTGTGTCATTGTTTTTACATAAACGATCTCAAGTCCTTCGATTACTTCTTCTTCAAATTCCTTAACATCTTTTTCATTCATCTTTGGAACTAAAACTTTTGTGATCCCAAGTCTTTTAGCTGCAAGAAGTTTCTCTTTTAATCCACCAATCTGAAGGACATCCCCTCGGATCGTTACTTCTCCTGTCATCGCAAGATTTCCATAAACTTTGTGCCCTGTGATCGCTGAGAGTACTGCTGTTGTCATTGTAATTCCGGCAGATGGTCCGTCTTTTGGTACCGCTCCCTCTGGAATATGAATATGAATGTCATGTTTTTCAAAGAAGTCATTCTTGATCTTATATTTCTTACTTTGACTTCTGATATAACTGATCGCTGCCTGTGCAGATTCTTTCATAACATCCCCAAGAGAACCTGTGATCTGAATGCCACCCTTTCCTGGCATAACATTCACTTCAATCTTTAATGTTACTCCTCCAACTGCAGTCCATGCAAGCCCATGAACAACTCCAATCTGATCTCGTAATGTATCCTTCTCCCATTCATAGACTGGTTTTCCAAGATAATCTTTGATTGCCTTCTTTGTGATCGTAACTTTTCTGTGTTTCTTCTGGTAAATGTCTCTTGCAACCTTTCTTGAAACCTGTCCGATCCTTCTCTCTAAATTTCTGACTCCAGATTCTCTTGTATAATCAGAGATCAGAAATCTCAGTGCATCTTCTTTCCAGTGAATCTGTGTATCATCTAATCCATTGGCTTCCATCTGCTTCTTCACAAGATAATCATTTGCAATGTGATATTTCTCATTCTCTGTATAGCTTGTAACTTCAATAATCTCCATACGATCAAGCAATGGCCTTGGAATTGTAGAGAGATCATTGGCTGTCGCGATAAACAAGACATCACTTAAATTTAAAGCAACTTCAAGATAATGATCTGTAAAATTCTCATTCTGTTCTGGATCAAGGACTTCTAATAATGCAGACGCTGTATCTCCACGCTGATCTTTTCCAGTCTTATCAATCTCATCTAATAACATCAGCGGATTTCTGACTTTGACTTTCCTTAATGCATCAACGATTCTTCCAGGCATCGCCCCGACATACGTCTTTCTGTGTCCTCGAATTTCTGATTCATCACGCACACCACCTAAAGATAAACGAACATATTTCTTATTCGTTGCCCTTGCGATTGATTTTGCAATCGATGTCTTTCCTGTTCCTGGAGGTCCTACCAAGCAAAGGATCGCTGCATCTTTCTTGCCGCTCATTGCACGTGCTGCCAGATATTCAAGCACTCTCTCTTTTACCTTCTCCATGCCATAATGGTCTTCGTCTAAGATTTCCTGCGCTCTATCTAGATCTGTACTGTCCTCACTCATTTCTTCCCATGGTACAGAAAGCATTGTTTCGATATATGTTCTTAACACAGAACTTTCTGGTGTCTGATTTCCCATTGTCTGAAATCTTGAAATCTCTTTTTTGATCTTTTCTTTGACTTCATCAGATGCCCTCAGTTCTTTTAACTGATTCATAAATTCATCCGCTTCATCTTCTACATTTGTCTCACCAAGTTCTTCACGGATTACTTTCATCTGCTCTCTGAGCATATATTCTTTCTGATTCTTATCAACATTTACTTTAACTTTCTGCTGAATCTTCTGTTTCAGTTTCAAAACATCCAGTTCTTCTTCCAGCATAACGAGCATCAGTTCACAGCGCTCTTTTAAATCCATCTCTTCCAGAATCTTTTGTTTCTCCGGATAGGAAAAAGGAATATGTGTTGCCAGTTCATCTACCAGAATCTCTACATCAGACTGAAGCAGGATATAATTAATAATATTCTGGTCCAAATGCGACCATGCCTGTGCATAACTTTCAAATGCTTCTTTGATCATTCGTAAAAATGCTTCTCTTTCGAATGCTTCAAATGGTTGCTGCTCCACATGATCATATAAAATCTCTACTTTAAATAATGGATCATATTCTACAGTTTTGCTAAGTTCTGCACGGAATAATCCCTCTGCAAACACTCTTAATGTATTCTTAGGGAGTTTTACCACCTGCTTGATCCTTGCTAACGTTCCAACACGATATAAATCATCAATTCCTGGATCTTCTACCATCGGATCAATCTGATTATTTAAAAAGATCAGCTGGTCATGCTCCATTGATTCTTCTATTGCTTTAACCGACCGGCTTCTTGACACATCAAAATGAATCACCGTATTCGGAAATATGTACTTTCCTCTGAGTGGAAGCATTGGTAAAGTCTTTTTCATCTTGTATTTCCTTTCGCTTCATAAATTTAATTCTAAAATGTATGTCCATAAGAAGAAAAACTGCTTTGACACAAGAATCTCTTGCACGAAAGCAGTTTTTATTTGGGCTAATCTATCTATGCAATCTCATGATTACTTGTTTTAACCCGTTTCTTTGGTACTGTAGCTTTTACCTTCTGGTCTGAACATCCAATCTGTGGATCTTCTGTGCCTTCCACAACACCTTTCGTGATCAGACACTCTGTCACATCCGTCTGTGATGGAATCTCATACATTAAATCCATAATCACTTGTTCCACAATAGCTCTTAATCCTCTGGCACCTGTCTTACGATCTAATGCTTTCTTAGCGATCGCACTTAAAGCATCATCATCAAATGTAAGTTTCACGCCATCCATCTCAAACAATCTCTGGTATTGTTTCACAAGAGCACTCTTTGGTTCTTTTAAGATTCGTACTAATGCATCCTGATCTAAAGGATTCAATGATACATTGACTGGAACACGTCCGATAAATTCAGGAATCAATCCAAATTTCACAAAATCCTCAGGTAATACCTGTTTTAATAATTCTCCCAGGTCCTTCTCTTTCTGTCCGAAAACATCTGCTCCAAATCCAATAGACTTCTTGCCAATTCTTGATTCAATGATCTTCTCTAATCCATCAAATGCACCTCCACAGATAAACAGGATATTCGATGTATCAATCTGAATAAATTCCTGATGAGGATGTTTTCTTCCTCCCTGTGGCGGTACAGATGCTACTGTACCTTCGATAATCTTTAATAATGCCTGCTGTACACCTTCTCCAGAAACATCTCTTGTAATTGATGTGTTCTCAGATTTTCTTGTAATCTTATCAATCTCATCAATATAAATGATTCCACACTGTGCACGGTCAATATCATAATCTGCTGCCTGAATGATCTTAAGAAGAATATTCTCAACATCTTCTCCAACATATCCTGCTTCTGTAAGAGCAGTCGCATCTGCGATCGCAAATGGCACATTTAACATCTTTGCTAAAGTCTGGGCTAATAATGTCTTTCCTGAACCAGTTGGTCCAAGCATTAAAATATTACTCTTCTGCAGTTCTACATCAGAGTTCCCGCCCATTAAAATTCTTTTGTAATGATTGTATACAGCAACGGAAAGTACTTTCTTTGCCTCGTCCTGACCAATGACATATTGATCTAAAAATTCTTTGATCTCTTTTGGCTTACGAAGATTGATCTCCCCATCATCCTCTGTATACTGTTCAAATTCCTCTTCAATAATCTCTGAACAAATGTCAATACATTCATCACAGATATAAACATTCTTTCCCTTTGGCCCCGCGATCAGTTTGCGGACCTGGTCCTGTGTCTTATTGCAAAAAGAACATCTTAATACTTTTTTCTCATCATTATAACCTGCCACCAGATCACCCCACTATTCTATCACTATCTTTTTTCCATAACCTTATCGATCAGGCCATATTCCAGTGCTTCCTGTGCAGTGAGCCAGTTGTCACGTTCTGTATCCTTGACGATTGTCTCGTATGGCTGTCCTGTATTCTCGCTTAAGATCGTATTTAATTTCTTCTTTGTTCTAAGAATATGCTCTGCTGCGATCTCAATCTCTGTTGCCTGTCCCTGTGCTCCACCAGATGGCTGATGAATCATGATCTCTGCATTTGGAAGTGCCAGACGCTTTCCTTTTGTTCCACCTGATAATAAGAACGCTCCCATACTGGCAGCCATTCCCATACACATCGTAGATACGTCACACTTTACATACTGCATTGTATCATAGATTGCCATTCCGGCAGTTACAGAACCGCCAGGGCTGTTAATATATAAGTTGATGTCTTTGTCTGGATCTTCAGATTCTAAGAATAATAACTGAGAAACTACAAGTCCTGCTGTGACATCATTCACTTCTTCTCCTAAGAAAATGATTCTTTCTTTCAGCAGTCTGGAGTAAATATCATAAGATCTCTCTCCTCTGCTTGTTTGTTCAATGACATAAGGTACTAAACTCATCCTTGCATCCTCCTAACGATAGTTAAGGCAGTTTATTTATGTCTATCAAAAGGAACATAAAGTCATAAATGCCTTGCTTATTTTGCTTCGCTTACAAGGAAATCTACAGCTTTCTGTACTGCGATGTCATCCATCATCTGGTCTTTCTGAGCTCCCTGAATGATCTTTTCAAGCTGCTCTGTTTCCATCTGATACATTTTTGCCATCTTTTCCAGTTCTGCTTTGAAGTCTTCCTCGCTTGCTTTAATATCTTCTGCTTTTGCGATTGCTTCTAATACCAGGCGTGTCTCGATTCTCTTAACTGCCTGTGGTTTTAAATCATCTGCAAATTTCTGTGCGTCCATTCCAGAGAACATTAAATACTGTTCCATAGAAAGTCCCTGATAGCTTAATCTCTGAGCGAATTCATCTGTCATCTGCTGAACCTGTTCTTCGATCATAGCTTCTGGAATATCCATTGTAGCTGCTTCTACAGCTGCATCAACAATCTTGTTTTCTCTTTCAGTCTTAGCTTCTTCTTTCTTTCTTGCACGAATCTGTTCTTTGATATCTGCTTTGTAGTCTTCTAATGTTTCAAATTCAGATACTTCTGCTGCAAATTCATCATCTAATTCTGGAAGTTCTTTTTCTTTGATTGCTTTTACTGTTACTGTAAATACAGCATCTTTACCTGCAAGATCAGGTGCGTGGTATTCTTCTGGGAATGTCACATTGATATCTGCTGTTTCATTTAAATTCTTTCCTACTAACTGTTCTTCAAATCCTGGGATGAATGCTCCTGATCCGATTACTAATGTCTGATCTTCGGCTGTTCCACCTTCGAATTTTACTCCATCAACAGATCCAGAGTAATCAATTGTTAAGATATCTCCGTCTTTTACTGCACGATCTTCAATTGTGATCTCTCTTGCGTTCTGTTCCTGAACTTTCTTTAATTCTTCTTCAATCTCATCTTTTTTAACTGTAACTCTTGTTTTAGGTACTTCAATTCCTTTGTAGTCACCTAATGTTACTTCTGGTTTTAATGCAAATGTAGCTGTGAAGATGAAATCTTTTCCTTTCTCAAGCTGAGTTACATCGATCTCTGGTCTTGAAACGATTTCTAAATCTGTATCTTTCATAGCCTCTGCATAAGCGTCTGGAATTAAGATGTTTGCCGCATCTTCATAGAAGATTTCAACTCCGTATTCTTTTGCGATTAACTGGAAAGGTACTTTTCCTTTACGGAATCCAGGTACATTAAACTGCCCTTTTTTCTTGTTGAAAGCCTGTTTGATAGCGTCATCTAATTTCGCTGCTTCAACTTCAATTGTTACCTTTGCCATATTATGTTCTAAGTTTTCCACTTGCAAACTCATCTGTATAGATCCTCCTAAAAATTATTATCTTTTTTGTAATTTCACAAACATTCACCTATTATAGCATAAGAATTACGCCTTATACAAGCATCTTTGCGTTATTTTTCACTTTTTTCTTGATAAACATACTCATTTGAGCTGCTTAATACTTTTGGTGTCTTACTTACAATGCTTACTTTAAATGTATCTCCATTCTTAAGATCCTTCTTCGAAACCTCCAGAAGATGTTCATTATGATACGTTGTATTGATCTTCACATCGCCAACATAAACCTGACAGAAGTTCGTAAAATTATTTCCTACAATAAAAACCCTGTCCTTTGTCTCATATGCCTTAGTCACAGTAAGTGGACGGATTCCAAATTTAAGATTTGTCGCCTTGTATGGATTCTGCTGGTTCCATACATACTGTTTGCCATATAGCATATCATATTGAAGATTCTTCATATCTTTCTGATAATTCTTTGTTCCTTTTCTTGTCTGATGAAAACTATTCATGATTCCTGTATGAATATTACACTTATTAAGAACTTCTGATCCAAGATCATATGCCTCGATCGTTCCATCCTGTTTCTTTAGTCCAATATTATCCCACATAAAATAACTTGTCTGGTATTTGTTTCCATATGTCAGATCCTCATCTTCAATATCCAGACTTGGCAGATGATCACCATACATGCAAAGAATTGTTGGTTCACCACGTTTTTCTAATGCTTTAACCATTCTTCCGACAAACTGATCCATCTGATAGACCTGGTTGACATAATACGTGTATTTATTCTTTAGAGCTTCATCTTTGATACCTTCAACTTTGATCTCTGGATTCTCAATGATCTGAGTTGTTGGATAATCTCCATGTCCCTGTACAGAAATACAATAAACATAATCCTGATTCTTTGTAGAATTCAGACTGTCCATGATATATCCTGTAAGGATTCCATCCTTCGCCCATCCATTTTCCGTCCATTTCCTGATATTCATACTTTCCTTCGTTGTAAATGTATCAAATCCAAGTTGTGAAAACACAAGATCTCTATCATAAAATGAAGCACTATTATCATGGATCGCATGGGCTTTATATCCATATTGCTTTAATACAGTTGCCATACTCTCTGTCGTAGTATCTTGAAGCACTGTCTTATAAGGATATTCTGCCGCTCCAAAATGATCCAGATTCATTCCCGTGATCAGTTCAAATTCTGAATTCGCTGTTCCCGCCCCATAAGAAGGCATAGACAATTGCCCAGAAGAATACTGTTTCATATATTTATGAAAATTCTCCAATGGATCTTTATTAAATTTCAATCCTTTTACTTGCGTTACATCAAAATGTGATTCAAGCTGTACAAAAATAATATTTGGCTTCTTCACTTTCTCTTTCTTTATCTTGACAACACTTTTTTTCGTGCGCTCTTCAATCTGTTCAATCTTCTTCTCTGAATAGTTCGATGGCTTGTCGATTCCATTCTTCAAAGCTGTAATGCAAAAACAGTATGCTGTTCCATAATCACTGAATGCAATTCTTATATTATGAATCTCCTCTGTCAGCATACCACTCTTAAATCCATACGATGTTACTCCTGCAAATGCTGCCACGATCACTGCCACTTTCACAAATCCAATCTTACGATTTAACTGTTCTTCCATTGGAAGATACATATATGCTACAACAAGCAACACCAGTGCGATCAAAATTAATGCTCCGATTGCCCCGATCTCCAGAGGAGTAAAATAATTATTCATAACCGGAAGCACAGATTTCATCAATGTAATATCAACATAAGTAAATGGCGTATTTCGTGAACTTAGCATCATAAAATTCACAATCCCAACAACACTCCATAACAATGTCACTATAATATAGGTAAAAAGTCGTCTCTTAGTGATCAATGTCACAGAATATGTCAAAAATATAATAAAAATGCTGTAAAGGAACATCTTGGTCCGTTCATTCACAAACCCAACCGCACTTAGATCAAATGTCTGACGACCTAAAACTTCCAGTAAAAATGCCAGAACAACCGATAATACAAGATTACATATAATCGGATGTCTGTGAAGTTTTTCCACGATCACTTTCCCTGTATTCTTAAAAAAAGTTTTCATTCTTTTCTCCTTTATCTTCTTTTGCTGTCATAGTATTATACCATTCATGTTCTAAAGTATCTAGTTTTAACTTCTTAAAACTTTATTAAAATATGACTTTTTCTTCCGTAACTTATTAACATTTTATTAAATATACGATTCTTATTTGACTTCATTTTATTTCCGTGTTAGAATCACTAACGTTGAAAAGCTTTGGGTTTTGAGTATTTTCTTCAAATAAAATGAAAGGAGTTTTTAAACATATCGAAGCGCCATGCACCTTTCTGATACGGAAACAGACATACTCTTGTCTGATAGGAAGGTTAACGAGGAGGAAAGTTATCGAGATATTCGGCGGATGCTTTCCCGCAGCTCCAGACTACGTGATATACTGAGTAAAACCATGAGTGATCATGAAACAGAGGCAGTATAATCTGGACAAAACCGCATATGATGTTAGAAAAAAGAAAATCGAAGATCTATTTGGAAGTTTTTTACATATCTGTACTTCCTCTTATTTCTTTGTGCAAATTTAAGGAGATTTATATTATGTGTGGAATTATTGGATTTACTGGAAACTTACAGGCACCTGGAATCTTAGTTGATGGATTACAGCAGTTAGAATATCGTGGATATGACAGTGCCGGAATCGCAGTAAACAACGGATCTGAAACTCAGATCGTAAAAACAACTGGTAAAGTTGCAACTCTTCGTGAAAAAGTTGCTGCTACTGCTGGTCTTGAAGGAACATGTGGTATCGGACATACACGTTGGGCAACACATGGTGGTGTTACAGAAGTCAACGCTCATCCTCATGTATCTGGAAACGTAACATTGATCCATAACGGAATCATCGAAAACTACAAAGAATTAGCTGCTTCTTTAAAAACAAAAGGATATACAGCGATTTCTGAAACAGATACTGAAGTTGCAGCAATGTTAATCGATTCTTTATATGATGGTGATCCATTTGCAGCATTAAAAGAAGCTGACAAGGTTTTAGAAGGAGCTTATGGTTTCTGCGTAATGTTTAAGGATCATCCAGGGGAAATCTACTGCATGAGAAATGCAAGTCCTCTAGTAGCATCTCATACAGAAGATGGATCTTTCATCGCTTCTGATATGGTTGCATTATTAAAATATACAAAAGACTATTTCGTTGTACCTGAAGAACACATCGTTGTTATGAAAGGTGACAGCATTACATTATATACAATGGACGGTGAAGTTGAAGAACCTAAGATGCTTCACGTTGACTGGGATACAACAGCAGCTCAGAAAGGTGGATATGATTTCTTTATGCAGAAAGAGATCTATGATCAGCCAGAAGCTCTTCATAACACGATCATGCCTCGTATCCATAACAACCGTGCAGATTTTACAGCAGATAATATCTCTGATGATATCTTTAAAGGTGTAAATCGTGTAATCGTAACAGCTTGTGGTACTGCATGGCATGCAGGACTGATCGGAAGACATCTGATCGAAGCTATGATCCGTATTCCTGTAACTGTTGAATTAGCTTCTGAATTCCGTTATATGAATCCAATCTTAGATGAACATACTTTAGTTGTTGTTATCACGCAGTCTGGAGAAACAGCAGATTCTCTTGCAGCACTTCGTCTTGCAAATGAACGTGGAGCAAAAACAATCTCTATCGTTAACGTAAAAGGATCTAGTATCGCTCGTGAAAGTGATTATGTATTATATACACATGCCGGTCCTGAGATTGCTGTTGCAAGTACAAAAGCTTTCTCTGTACAGTGTGCAGGTATGTATCTGATCGCATTAAAACTTGCTGAAGTTAACAACTTAATGACAGACGAACAGATGAAAGATTTCTGTGCGAAGTTTGAGCAGGCGATTGGAACGATCGAAGATGTATTAAAGATGGATGATTACATCAAAGGAATCGCTGAGAAAATCAAAGATACTTTCTCTGCTTTCTATCTTGGAAGAGGTTTAGATTACGGTATTGCTTGTGAAGCTTGCTTAAAGTTAAAAGAGATCTCTTATGTAAATGCTGAAGCTTACTGCGCAGGGGAATTAAAACACGGAACGATCTCTCTGATCACAGAAGGAGTTCCTGTAATTGCGATCGCTACACAGGAAAATGTATTACCTAAATTAATGGCAAACGTTGAGGAAGTAAAAGCTCGTGGAGCTCACGTTATTGTTGTAACAGATAAAGATATGACAAATTATGAAGGAATCTATGATGATTTAATTCAGGTTCCTGCTACAGATGATTTATTTGCAACATTCCCTTCTACTGTTGCATTACAGTTACTTGCTTATCATGTAACACTGTTTAGAGGATATGATGCTGACCAGCCAAGAAACCTGGCTAAATCTGTAACTGTTGAATAGGCATTGAGCACTTAATGAATCCGAGCCGTCAGGCGACAGATGAATTTAGTGCGAAAGCCCGTCCCGAACCTTAGTGAGTCCGAGCCAAAGGCGACAGACGAACTTAGTTGAGTGGACGTCTAAAACATACGAAAGACTAAATCGACAGAACAAAGAAACTTATATAAAGCAAAGATGCGAAAGAACTTAATCCATTCTTTCGCATCTTTTATTTTTTAAATTTCTTTATTTATCTACCACTTCTTTATTTTCTTTCCTATCAAAATAAATATCTATCAAATTCCCAAATATTTTAATCACCAATGTTACCATAAAGACATCTATAATTTCCGCCAAAAAAACCAATACCATATATTGATTAAACCTTCCACTTAAAACAGATACATAAATCCAAAATGAAATCACTACCATTACAAGCATAACAATACACTGTAAGATTTTTTTACTGATTTTTCTTTCATTTGCTTTTTTTATTTTACATTTCTTATCTATAAATATTATTACTATCCACAGAATAATCCAAACAATACTCCATATTCCAAATTGTTTAAAAAAATTGTTCGGGAAAAACATTCCCATTTCAGCACTTTTCATATACCTCAAACACATTTTTATAAAATACCCAATTCCAGCCACTGGCATCAATAATATTACTATTAACACTATTAGTTTCTTTTTATCTCTCAAAACATTTCTCCTTAAATTAAAAATTAATCTTCAAATAACTATTATTTTGATATCATCACAAATCTAGTACTAACTTTCTTTCCAGATTCTGATCTTTCATTTCCAAATCCTATTCCTGTTGCCCATTTACTTCCATCCATTCTGGTAACAATAATTCCCCCACTTCCCATATGAACAGCTGCTACATCTTTCATTACTTTTTTAGGTTTAAACCAACATTCTTTATCAGAATCTCCAAAATACCAACCATCTTTCTTTCCATTTCCCAATTGTCCATATGTATTATCTCCCCACAAATATAAATCATTTTTTTCTGTAATCACTGCCATATTATATCCACCTGCTACAATATATTTTACATTTTCAAATATTTTCTTAGGTTTACAGGAAATCAAATCTGTATTTTTATCATATCCTAACATTCCACCTGCATTACTCCCCCATGTCCATACAGAACGATCTTTTTTCATAGCAATCACTGCCCCACCTTCATTGATTGAAGCATAAATAATATTTTTCATAATAAAAACAGGTTGACGAAAAACTGCTGTACTTACATTATTTCTTTTATCTTCTGGCATTTTAATCTGAAATTCTTCATGACTATTCCAGCCCATTCCATATAGTCTGTTTTTATGATCAAGATACAGCAAACTTCCTCTTCCTCCAAAACTTATATGTTTTACATTATACGCAATCGTATCTTCCATCACATGTCCATATTTTTTCAGTGGATACCCATATTCATCAATTAATGTTCCATACAATTTCCCATTCTTTTTAATTTGGTACTCGTACGGCATTTCTTTGATTCCAGAAGAGCAAAGAATCTTTTTATTATAATGATCTTCTAATTTATAGGATAGATATTTTAGTTTTTTGTATCTTACCGGTTTTTTATAATCTTTTTGTATCATTGCACCTGATTTAAACAATCCAACAATTCCAAGAACTACTATGATACTAATCACTGTCACAATGAATACAATCCTCTTTCTCTTACTTTGTCTCATCTTGCTTTTTCCTCTTTTCATATGTTTTCTCTTACATAATACCATCTTTTTCTGCAAATAAAAATCTAGCCTGCACATTTAGTCGTTTTTTATGCCTAAATGGTTATACTAGAGTCTTTACAAAATATAATTTTTTAGTAAAATATATCTTTAGAGAAAATTTATAACAGGAGATTAACTTATGACACTTACTATACTACTAACCATTCTTGGAACCTCTATTGATACGCTTTTATTATGCTATTGTACAAAATATTTTGATTTTCGATATTCTTACATAAAATCAGGTATTATTTACACATTATGGGGACTTTCTATTATTGTTTTAAATTTACTTTCTTGCCCATTTATTTTTAAATTAGTCTATGAACTGATTTCAATCGTACTTTTAAATCGTTTCTTATATTTGGATTTCCACTTGAAATCTACTTTAAAAATGATCGCTGTATTTTATATTGTTTTATGTTTGTGTGAATTATTAACTGTTGGAATTTGTTTTAGTGTTTTATATTGCACTTCTTTATCTGATATTTTTAATAACCAAGTTCTTTCACTTGAAATGATCATTTTTTCAAAAATTTTATCCTTCTTATTGTTACATTTTGTTTTTTATTACAAACCAAATGATCTGGAAGTTTCATTTACTATGATAGAAAGCATTCTTTATTTTCTTCCGATCATCACATGCTTACTTCTCATTTTAGGTATTATATACTTGTTGAAAATTTCTAATATTTCCTCACAATATCATGAAGTCTTTTTATGGATCTCTATTGTGTTAATGATTACTTCTTTTTGTCATTTTATATTATTTCACTTATACCTTTCTAAAAAGGCCGAGGAAACTTATATTAATTTTGTAAAATCACAAGAAGAAAAAACTTTTTATTATTATCAACAAAAACAAAAGGACATTGAAGATTTAAATATTATACGTCATGATCTTAAAAATCAGCTTTTAGCCTTAAAGTCACAGCCAGCAGAAAGCAATCAATACACCCAACATATTGATTCCTTACTAAATGATCTTTCAAAATCTTCCTATGCTGTACACACAGGAAATCCTTTTATTGATGTTTTAATTTCCGAAAAATTAAAGCTGATCAAAGAACAACACATCTCTTGCAAAATAAACGTGGAATTAGAGAATATTCATTTTATTCGTAATATAGAGTTATGTTCTTTACTTGGTAATTTGTTAGATAATTGTATTGAAGCTACCCAGTGTTGTGATAATAACAAAAGTATTACTTTTCACTGTAATACGACACAAAATCATTTGTGTATTCATGCATCCAATACATATAACAAAAAATTAAAGCATAAAAACGGAACCTTCATAACTACGAAAAAAGATTCTGCTATGCATGGTTTTGGAACCATTTCGATCAAAAAAATCGTTTCCAAATATAACGGAAATATCTCTTTTTCTTCTAGTGTTGAAGAATTTGTTGTAAATATTTCCATACCAATTCCACAAAACTTAAATTAAAATATTATTTATTATATAAGGAAGGGGAACATTATGAAAATCTGTATTTGTGATGATGAAAAAGACTTTATTCACAATTTTCAATTGCTTTTAGAACAGTACTTTAAAAAACGTAAAACTATCCATCATTTTAACTTCTTTGAAAATGAAGAGGATCTGCTATCTTATCTTGATTCTCAAAATGATATTGATATCTTATTTTTAGATATCAAATTTCAAACATATAGCGGAATAGAAATTGCTGAAAAAATACGAGCTATCAATCCATCCGTAATTTTAATCTTTTTGACTGCTTTTCCAGAATATGCTTTGTCTGGTTATAAAGTAAAAGCTTTTGATTATCTTGTAAAACCACTTTCATATACTCAACTAGAAAATGTTTTGGACCGAGCTATTTCAGAACTAACATCTAATAAAAATAATTTTTTAGTTGTGAAAGATTCTGGTAATATCTTCAAAATTAAATTTTCTGAAATTGTATACATAGAAACCTATAACCGAAATATTTTATTTCATTTAACATCTAGATCTGAAATCACAGGACATGAATCTTTAAAAACATACGAAACTAAACTTGATAAACGTTTTTATCGCTGTCATACAGGTTATATTGTTAATATGGCATATGTAACTTCTATACAAAAAGATTGTGCTGTATTAAATTTGAATATCACCATTCCAGTCAGTCGATATAAAAAGAAAAAGTTTCAAATGTTATTTACTGATTTTTTGTGTAATTCTATTTTTTAATCGAGTAGGAGGCGGTGACTAACCGCCGTCCTCTCACAGCACCGTACGTACTGTTCGGTATACGGCGCTTTCAATAGTTGACGTGCACTGACTGATAGGCTATGGCTAAATCATAAAAGCCACTGTTTATCAGTCTTTCTTTTGTCATTGCCATGTTTATTGCAACTGTATGCGTTGCGAACCAATGTCCACGTCGGGTATTACCCGCTTGCATTGCCAAGTCTTCGGGCACTCCCATCTTGATGAGGTTACGTGCCTTTGTCCTCGGTTTCTTCCACTGTTTCCATATACACATACGTATTCTGTGATAGAGCCATCCGTTGATGTCATCTATGTTGTTTTTCATACTTGCAATTCCATAGTAGTTAAGCCATCCTCTTGCATATACTTTGATTTTCTCAAGGCTTAGCTTGATTGTCTGACATCGCTTGCGGGAAGAACTTATTGATTGTTCGCCCCTTCGCTCCATTTCCATTACAGAAACTTCTTCACTACTATGGGTTCTGCTGACTTCTCACAGTTCATTGTTACTAGGCAAATGAAACCTCTGTGAGATCTCCACGCTTAAGTTGCACGCTCTTTCTCCTCATAAATCCGCCGCATTTACTCTGCTTCTACAAATGTGGTAGTTATTAGACTTTGCTGTCTTTCGCCAGCTTATCTCTCGAAGCCTAGCCTCATATGCGATTTCTGTCCGTCGGACCAAGGATTTGCCTACAGCTTCCTTCAGATTCCACCTCACGATGGACACCCTTGCTGTTCAGCTATACATTTCCCACTACCTGGGCATGTTCAGGACTTTCACCTGCGAGAGCGCGCCCATGGCGCGCAAACGAAACGTGCACCGCTAGGCGCACATTTTTAAGAACCCCTGAAAGGTTGATCAACCTTTCAGGGGTTCTTTCATATTTTCTATGTCTATTAACTAGATACTGGCAATTTTCTATTCTGTATAATATCTTCCAAGTGCATCCGCACCCATAATTGCTGCATACAGATCTTCAGGTGTTACCTCAAATGGCATATTTCCCATTGTATCTTCTGGTGCGCATGCTAATTTCGCAACTTCCATAATCTGTTCTGGTTTCACTTCTTCGATTCCTAATCCTTTTAATGTCACAGGAAGTCCGACTTCACTGCAGAAATCAATTACTTCCATGATCTCATCTTCTCCCGCATCTTCTAGTACCAGCTGAACCAATGTTCCGAATGCTACTTTCTCTCCATGATACATCTTATGTGTTTCTGGGATTGCTGTAAATCCATTATGGATCGCATGTGCTCCTGCTAATCCTCCACTTTCAAATCCGATTCCTGATAAGTAAGTATTTGCTTCAATTACATTTTCTACAGCTTTTGTACAGATTCCTTCTCTTGCTGCTGTCATTGCCTGTACTCCGTTCTCCATTAATGTATCAAAACATAACTGTGCAAGATTCATTGCTGCCAATGTACATCTTCCGCCAACACAATTACTTGCATCGGATCTTTTACATGCTCTTGCCTCAAAATAAGTTGCCAGGGCATCTCCCATACCTGAGATCAACAATCTTACTGGTGCTTTTGAAACGATATCTGTATCTACCATAACCATATCCGGGCTTGATGGCAAGAACAAATATTTCTCAAATACACCTTCATCTGTATAGATCACAGATAATGCACTGCATGGTGCGTCTGTGGATGCAATGGTTGGTACAATAATGACTGGTTTCTTTGTATAGTATGCAACAGCTTTTGATGTGTCATGAATCTTTCCTCCACCGATTCCGATGATCACATCGCTTCCTGTTTCTTCTACGATCTTTATGATACGGTTGATCTCTGTCATACAACATTCTCCATTAAATACATCGTATGTCAGATTACTGTCTTTGTTCCCTTCGTTGATCGCTGGTTCTACTCGTTTTCTTCCGGATGCACTTGTCAAAATGAATAGATTCTTTCCGAACTTATCTGCATAGGAACATAGGTTTTTCATTTCCCCTTTTCCTTGGATATAACGTGTTGGGCTTCCGATGATTGCTGCCATGATTTTGCTCCTTTCTTGGTTAATTTGATTTGGTGTTTGTTATTATTATAACATTATTTTAGTGGAATTGCTCAAAATTTTAATTATAGTGTTGGCCAACTGAAGTCTTTCCATATATGGAAAAAATAAATAAGCAACCGAAAGCACAGCGGTGAAATTTTGCTCATATACCTGAAGGTTATAGTGTAGGAAACTACAAGATTGGAAAATTTGAGTTGGTGTGTATGTTGGATGGTATTGGATATAATTAAGATTTAAATATATGTCAAACTTCTCGTCAAATCGGTGATTGTAAGTTCCTTTGATCTTCCGTTAACGGATACAAAAATTATCATCCAATACTGTTTAACATGCACACTCCGTAGTGGTTTGAATAGTCTTCCGTTGTATGAGATAGAAAGAAGATCAGAACAAATATTTATAATATATCGGTGGCAACGATCAGCATATTTTAAGTGCATTTTTTACAAATTCGCAGCGCTCTGTGGTTGATTGTCTGACTGTAGCTGCGGGCATTTTGGCTCGCAGCCAAGGAGTTATCAAAGGAACAGGCGCGGATAGGCGATTTGTAAAAAACGCTCTTAAAATATGCGTGTTGCCACCGATATATTATAAATATTTGTTCTGATCTTCTTTCTATTTCATACAACAGTCAACGACTACCTTTCAAATCAGAATTATACAAAAAACAAGAAGGAATCCAAGATCCCTTCTTATTTTTCATATGGATTAAGAAAACAAGTGAACAAACTATTTGTTAACTTTTATTTTTCATTTTTTGCCTTAACGATTGCTTCTGCCATTTCTCTGACTCTCTGTGCAGGGGATGGTGCGTTTAAGATTCCGGAGGTTGCACCTGTTCCGTCTGCTCCTAATTTTACTACATTGTAGCAGTCTTCAGCTGTGCTTACGCCGGATGCGATCATTACTAATACATTTGGATTGATCGCATTTAACGCTTTGACTGTTTCAATTGTGTAAGAATCATCTGCCACCTGGCCTGTTCCGATCAAGTCTGTTGGCTCTGCCAGTACGATGTCTGGGTCCATGCAGGCAACTGCTTTGGCTTCTACGGTTGAGTCTGCACATACAACTGTGATCATGTCAAGTTCTTTTGCTCGTTTGATCGTTGCGTACAGATCACTGACTGTTTTAGGATTCTCTGCATGATTTAAAAATAATGCTTCAGCTCCAGCTTCTTTTAAAGATTCTGGTAATACGTGTCCCATTCCTCTTCCTGGAACTAATGGGTCCATGGACTGTGCACATACGATGATATCAGTTGTATTTTCTTTGATCATACGGATATCCGCATATGGACATGTGAAATATATCTGAAGTCCTGTATCTTTGGCAACCTGATCAGCTGCTTTTGCTAATTCAAGACTTTCTTTTCCGTATAAATATGACTTAGGATTGACAATTAAAAATGGTGACTGGGCTTTTGCCATGATGCTTTCCTCCTTATTCTCCAAGAACTACAATCTTACATTTTCTTGTACGTGGACGTGTACGGTCAAAATCTGCAAAATATACATATCCTGTTGTACCTACCCCAAGTTTTCCGTTATCTACTTCGAATGTTTCACTGGAACCTAATAATGTTGATTTTAAATGTGCATCTCCATTAAATAATGCTGTTCTGTCTCCTCCTGGAAGATAATCTTCAGCATTTGGCCAGCTTTCTACTGCTTTGTAGTGTTCTTCTCCTGGATATACATACTGATCTTTGGATACATGGTCTGGAATGATCTTTGCAAGAACATTATTTAAATCTTCCTGTAAAAATTCATCTCCATCTTCATTATAGTCATGACAGAATTCTTCGAAGAATACGGAACATGTTGTATGAGGAGAAATCACGGCACAGATACCGTTCTTGATCCCGCTTTCTTCAATGACTCTTCTTACGTCCTTTGTAATATCAATATATGTTGGGGTTTTCCCATGAGATTTTACCTCAATTGTTTCTTTATATACTGCCATTTTTATCCTCTTTTCTATAATTTCTGGAATACTTTGATCGCACGTTTTACATCTTCTTTGATCGCTTCTGTTGCTTTGATTGCCATAGAATCATAGAAATTTGTTTCATCATCTTTCCAGAATTCTTTGGAGGCTTTTCCTCCGGCAACATTCATATATGTATAGTAATTTACTTTACAGATTCCGTTCTCGATCGCAACAGCGTAATCTTCATCGGATACTCCGGATCCACCATGCATAACTAGTGGTACATTAGCAGCCTCTCTGATTCTTGCTACTCGAGGAAGATCTAGTTTTGGTTCTGTTAAATATACTCCATGTGTTGTACCAAATGCAACAGCTAAACAGTCAACCCCTGTTAACTCTACAAATTTCTTTGCAACTTCTGGATCTGTATAAATATCATCAAGATCATCATAATCATCCTTGCTGTCTGCGGAGCCACCCTCTCCATGAACAACTTCAGATGTAAAAATATGTCCAAGTTCTGCCTCTACACTTGCACCTACTGCATGTGCGATTTTCACAATCTCTTTTGTTTCTTCGGCATTTTCTTCAAAGCTTTTTGCTGATGCATCGTACATAACTGATGTAAACCCTAAACGCAAGGCCTGTACACATCGTTCAAAGGAGCTTCCATGATCTAAATGAAGTGCAACAGGAACTTTTGCACGTTCTGCGTAATATTTCATGATCGGTCCGATTTCTTCTAGATCAATGATATCATCATGGCTCTGTGCATGCTGCAGAATTACTGGACAATTTAATTCTTCTGCTGCCTGAATGATACCGCGGATTGCTTCTAATGTTGTTCCATTAAATGCACCTACCGCTTTGTGTTCTATTTTGGCCTGGTCGAGTAATTCTTTTAAAGTTACTAACATCCGTCTTCCTCCTAATTTACATTCACCATTTTAATTTCTTTCCTGCCACATATAAGTGTGGCAGGAAAGTATGAGTATTTTCTATCTCTTATAATACGTTTCTTCCGTACATAGCATCCTGTTCTTTTCTTAACTTGTAGATCAGTGTGCTCTTATCTAATTCGATATCATCATATGTAAGCAGCTGTCCCTTCTTGACATCTCTCTTCATGACAGCTTTGTTTGTTACTAATCCAAATGGTACATATCCCTTAGCGTTAGATTCTTCTGCTGTTGCGATAGATCCATGTGTTGTGTATCCTCCGATACCATCAATTGTCTGTCCTGCTTTCAGATCAATCTTCGCTCTTGTGATACATTCTGATACTAATCCATCGATTGGTACGCATGTAACTTCTCCGTCGATAACGGCTTTTGCTACTGTTAATGGTGTCTCTAAGTTGCACAGATGGAATGGTCTGTATAATGTCCATAATGGTCCAGGTCCCATGCTGTGGTATCCCATCTGGTATGCGATCTCTTCGTTTGGTGTGGATACTGTTACGAAGACTCCTGGTGCGATTCCGTTTACATATTCTACAACTCCATGTTTATTTAAGATTCCACCGTCTTCTTTCAATTTGAAGATATCATTTAATTCTTTGACACCTTCTGTTCCCGGTGCTGTCTTTGGTCCGTGTCCTCCGATCACATCTGGGATCAGTCCTGTGTAGTTAGACATCGCTGTCATCTCTACCATTGTCTTTGTTCCGTCTTTGAATGCACATAACATCTTTGGACTCATGACACGGCGTGTTGCTTCTTCTAAGACTGTGTCTGGGTTGCATTCGTAGTCGATCTTGTTATTCTTTCCTTTCCCCATGACTTCCACGTTCATTCCCATGGCTTTGGCAAAGCTGTATAATTCCATGACTGCTCCAGGTTCATCTCCTGCGGATCCTGTGTAGATGACTCCTTCTTTCTGAGCTAATTTCTTTAAGTATGGCCCGATAACTACGTCTGTTTCTACATTTAACATAACGACGTGTTTTTTATTCTTCATTGCGTCTGTTGCTACTTTTGCTCCGACATCTGGAACTCCTGTTGCATCGATCGCACACTCTACTAAGTTTGCCTGTGATACGAAGTTTGCGTCTTCACATGCTACATATTTTCCTGCTTCCATTGCTGCATTGGCATCTGCAAGTGTTTTTGCGATCACGATATCTTCATCAGATACTCCGGCATATTTGAATGCATGGACTGCATTTTCTACTTTGATATCAGATACGATGGCTGGTGTGATACCGTTCATCAGTACCATCTGTGTTACCATTCCTCGTCCCATCTGTCCGGCACCTACGATACCAGTTTTGATGATTTTTCCTTCTTCCTGTCTTTTGATTAATTTCTGGTCCATGTTTAACATAATCTCATTCTCCTATCTGATTGAAAATCGTTTGAAGTTACATATGTGCTTATCAATTACTTTTGATACTTGTATTATATACAGTTTACATATGTTCGTCAATAGTTTTTCTTATTTTTCTTTATTTTGCTTGAATAAACAGCTCTTTTACTATATAATCTCATTAAAATATAGTTACATATGTGCCTATTGCTATTTTCATCGAAAGGAGTCACATTATGGCAAAAAAAGAAACTGATGACTTAATGTATAATAGAATCTTGCTTGCAGCAAATCTTTATTATAAAAATCATTTTTCACAACAAGAAATCGCGAAACGCTTAAACGTTTCACGTCCTTGGGTTTCAAAACTTTTATCAAAGGCTTTGGAACTTGGTATTGTAAAAATTACGATTGACTCTCCACTCTCTGGAGATTCTGATCTGGAAGAAGCCCTGCAACAAAAGTATAATTTACAAAAGGTTGTTGTCATCGATCGTGATGATGCATACAAAGACTATGTTGCACAAGCCGCTGCTAATTATTTTATTTCTGTAATAAAACCTAATGATACGATTGCGGTTGGATGGGGAAACGCGGTTTCACGTTTTATCAATGAACTGATGCCTATGCAGCTTCCTGATACAAACCTTATACCGCTTGCTGGAAGTTTTGGAACAACATTTGAAACTCTTCCAAACTACAGTGCACTAAAACTTGCTGAAAGAATTCAGGGAAACGCAGGTGTTCTTCACGCTCCAGCTTTTTGTTCTTCCAAAGAAGAATACAAAGCTCTAAGCCAGAATGAAAACACACTGTCTGTTCTTTCAAAGGCAGAAAATGCAGATCTTGTGATCAATGGGATCGGAAGTTTTCACTCTTCCTTCCTGACACGACATCATATTCTCTCCGATGAATCAATCAAAGAATTAAAGCAATATGATGCTGTTGGTGATTTTGCATTACAATTTTTATCAAAAGATGGGAATGCGATCAATACAGAGCTTACCAAAAATCTTATCAAGGCAGATGTCTTTAAAATTGCAGATCATGCCCGCTGTGTGATCGCTATCGCTGAAGGCCTTGAAAAATCTGAAATCATACACGCTGTATTATCTCGTCATCTTGTTACTGCATTTTTTACAGATAAAGAAACAGCTTTATCTCTTTTATAAAAAACCTGTAAAATGATCAAAGGTCTGTGGATGATAATCTCCACAGACCTTTTTTAGAAAATCTCAATTTTTATTTTAATAAATCTCAATCAATCCGCCAATTTCTAAATCTTCCGGTGTCAGCTTTTCTCCTTCCAGGGATATACATCCTGGACGTTCTGCTTCATCTCCACCTTTAAAATCCAGAGTGCAATGGCCAAGCTGGGATAGAGTATGAGGTGCTTCCCAACCAACTGCACTGACTTTATATTCTTTTTTACCGATTCTGAATGTATCGCCAACTGCCGGATCTTCTTTTAACTCTGCTTTTGTGTGAAGCACGGAAAGTTCCGCTAGCTCTGGAGGTGCATCCTCATTAAAAATAATAATAAAATTCATGTCTTCATCATCCAGAAATGCTAATGCATCTGGACCTAACCCAACGATTTTAGATTGATATTTCATTTGATGATTTCCTTTCTATGACATAACCTATGTAAGTTATTGATTAATAATTAATACATTCCAATACTAAATGCAAATGCGATCAGTACTGCTAATGGCCCTGTGATCAGACGTTCAAATAATACGGCTGGAACACCATATTCGATTGTTTCTGAATCAGCCTCTCCAAGAGATAATCCTACTGGAATAAAGTCACATCCTACCTGAGCATCGATTGCAAATAAGGCTGGAAGTGCATACTGTGCAGGAATGTTTCCAAGTGCAAACTGGGATCCAAGCAATGTTCCGACTACCTGCGCGATAACGGCTCCGGGTCCAAGAACTGGAGAAAGGATTGGAATACCGCAGACAAATGCAATTGCTACCATTCCAGGTACTGTAGAACAGATTGGTGAAATTGTTTTCGCAATGACATTTCCAAGGCCGCTGGCTGAAATGATACCAAGCAGTGTTGCTGTAAATGCCATGAATGGAAGGATTGTTCCAACGACCATCTCAATCGTATCACGACCTGCCTGGAAACAGATATTTACCACACGTCCAACAACTTTACCGATGCGGACAACGATATTTTCTTTCTTACCTTCACTTGCTTTTGCAATTTCTTCTTTTGCCTGTGCTTTTGATTTTGGCTGTGGTGCTGCAGTTGCTGTTTCGGCTGCCTGTGCTGCTGGGTTTCCTTTGATATGTCCAGCATAGTCAGATTCAAAGATATCATTTTCTGTAACTGCTGATACATAAATCTCTGGTGTGATATATTTTGCAAGAGGTCCTGCTTTACCAACAGGCTCGATGTTAACTGTGTAGATTCCTTTCTTTGGATATACACCGCAGCGGGCTGTTCCACCACAGTCAACGACTGCTACTAAGACTTCATCATCAGGAAGAGTCTCTTTAAATCCGTCAACGGCTTCTCCTCCTGTCATTTCTGCGATTCTTTGAGCAACTGGATGGATTCCTCCACCTGTAACACTTAAGATCTTATTGCATTTCTCTGTTGGAGAGATTGTTAATGGTCCTCCCCATCCACCGCTTCCGGCTTTGATCGTAATTGTTTTATACATATTCGTTTTCCTCCTTCCAGATTATCGTTTGCTTAATGCTGCATAGATACGTTCACATAAGATTCCACGGATCAGAATTACAATAACACCGACGATGAAATATCTTACTGCAAGTCCACCAATGGAATATCCTGCTTTCTGAAGACCTGATGCAATTCCCATGTATACGAATAACTCACCTGCATTCGCATGAGGGAACAAACCTGTAATTGGATGACAGAAAGAAACGCTGGCATCATAAAACGCTGCTTTATGTTCTTTCTTTAAGAAACGTCCAAATGTATACTGTGCTGGGTTTGTTAAGAAAATGTCTGCCATAACTGGAAGTAATGTATAACGAAGGATCGTATACTTTGTAATCTTCTGGCAGAAACCTTCCACTCGTTCAACACCGATGAATCCGATCACCGCATTAACCGCTGTCATTAAGCAGATAACCAGTGGAATGATTCCTGTTACCCATCCCATAAATGTTTCTCCACCTGCATTGAACAGACCGATGAAACCATTTGCAATGTTAGAAACAACTTCCATAATTTTATCCTCCTTTTTGCTCCTAATTTAATTAAAAACGCAAGTTCTATATAAATGTCACTCAAAACATTTCATAACCATCTCACATCCTTGGGCCCTGATCTGTAAGTGGCTATCGTTTGTTCTTTGTTCCATGTATATCAAATTTTATGCTAGTGCATCCTGTGCTTCCTGACTGACTGCTTCTTTCTGATCTTCTTCAAGCTTTGTATCCTGAAGCCTCTGGTCAAGTGCTTCAAATGCATTGATATAACCTTTATATTTCTTTTTTTGTTTCTTATCAAAATCTTTCATATCATCAAGGAATTCGTAAATGCTTCTTCCTTTCATATCTTTTCCAAGAAATTCATTTAACGGCTTGAATTTTGCTAAGAAGCTTAATCCCTGCATGATTTCACATCTCGTGATAATTCCATCATGGTCGCATGCGATCATAATGATATATCCTGCTGTAAGCCTTCCTTTTCTCTGTCCAAATCCGACGTTCCCATACTGATGAACTCTTCTCATTGCTTTCCTGTAATTCTGAATCTGATACCAGCCTCCCAAGGCCTGCAGAATAAACAATACGCATACGATCAATAACATCTTTGAAATACCACTCACTGTAAAATCTCCTTCCTTTTTGTTTTTAGTAATTCTGTATATTTTTATACTTTACATTCGTGCCTATTAATCACTTTTGTTACTCTTATTTTATCTGCTTTGTTTCTGTTTGTCAATATCATTTATTTTCTTATTCAATTTTTCTTATTTTTTGTGCATTTTTACACAACCATCATTGTATACCTATTGTTTTTATTTTCACAAATTAAGAGAGCCTGTAACAGGAACGTATTATTCTATTCCTGTCACAGGCTCTCCAGTCAGTTAAAGTGTCGATTTTTAGACGTATTTTTATAATACGTTTCTTCCGTACATAGCATCCTGTTCTTTTCTTAACTTGTAGATCAGTGTGCTCTTATCTAATTCGATATCATCATATGTAAGCAGCTGTCCCTTCTTGACATCTCTCTTCATGACAGCTTTGTTTGTTACTAATCCAAATGGTACATATCCCTTAGCGTTAGATTCTTCTGCTGTTGCGATAGATCCATGTGTTGTGTATCCTCCGATACCATCAATTGTCTGTCCTGCTTTCAGATCAATCTTCGCTCTTGTGATACATTCTGATACTAATCCATCGATTGGTACGCATGTAACTTCTCCGTCGATAACGGCTTTTGCTACTGTTAATGGTGTCTCTAAGTTGCACAGATGGAATGGTCTGTATAATGTCCATAATGGTCCAGGTCCCATGCTGTGGTATCCCATCTGGTATGCGATCTCTTCGTTTGGTGTGGATACTGTTACGAAGACTCCTGGTGCGATTCCGTTTACATATTCTACAACTCCATGTTTATTTAAGATTCCACCGTCTTCTTTCAATTTGAAGATATCATTTAATTCTTTGACACCTTCTGTTCCCGGTGCTGTCTTTGGTCCGTGTCCTCCGATCACATCTGGGATCAGTCCTGTGTAGTTAGACATCGCTGTCATCTCTACCATTGTCTTTGTTCCGTCTTTGAATGCACATAACATCTTTGGACTCATGACACGGCGTGTTGCTTCTTCTAAGACTGTGTCTGGGTTGCATTCGTAGTCGATCTTGTTATTCTTTCCTTTCCCCATGACTTCCACGTTCATTCCCATGGCTTTGGCAAAGCTGTATAATTCCATGACTGCTCCAGGTTCATCTCCTGCGGATCCTGTGTAGATGACTCCTTCTTTCTGAGCTAATTTCTTTAAGTATGGCCCGATAACTACGTCTGTTTCTACATTTAACATAACGACGTGTTTTTTATTCTTCATTGCGTCTGTTGCTACTTTTGCTCCGACATCTGGAACTCCTGTTGCATCGATCGCACACTCTACTAAGTTTGCCTGTGATACGAAGTTTGCGTCTTCACATGCTACATATTTTCCTGCTTCCATTGCTGCATTGGCATCTGCAAGTGTTTTTGCGATCACGATATCTTCATCAGATACTCCGGCATATTTGAATGCATGGACTGCATTTTCTACTTTGATATCAGATACGATGGCTGGTGTGATACCGTTCATCAGTACCATCTGTGTTACCATTCCTCGTCCCATCTGTCCGGCACCTACGATACCAGTTTTGATGATTTTTCCTTCTTCCTGTCTTTTGATTAATTTTTGATCCATGTTTAACATAATCACATTCTCCTTATCTTATATATAAAAATTAATAAGTGCTAAATTAATATAATTCAATGACACCGCCAACGGCTAAATCTTCTGCTGTCAGCTTGTTTCCTTCAAGAGAGATACATCCCGGACGTTCTGCCTCTGATCCTCCCTTGAAATCTAATGTGCAATGTCCAAGTTCTGCCCATGTATGAGGTGCCTCCCATCCGACAGCACTGACTTTGAATTCTTTATTTCCAATCTTTAATGTATCTCCAACAGCTGGATCTTCTTTCAATTCAGCTTTTGTATGAAGTACCGATAATTCTGCAAGTTCTGGTGGTGCATCTTCGTTAAAAATGATGATAAAGTTCATATCTTCATCTTCCAGAAATGCTAACGCATCTGGTCCAAGTCCAACGATTTTAGACTGATATTTCATATTTCTACCTCCTGTGAAATCTATGTTTATTAATACATTCCAATACTAAATGCGAACGCGATCAGTACCGCTAATGGTCCTGTGATCAGTCGTTCAAACAATACGGCTGGAACACCATATTCAATGGTTTCTGAATCTGCTTCTCCAAGGGATAATCCAACCGGAATAAAGTCACATCCTGCCTGTGCATCGATTGCAAACAAAGCTGGAAGTGCATACTGTGGAGGAATATTTCCAAGTGCAAACTGTGATCCCAGCAATGTTCCGACTACCTGTGCGATAACAGCTCCTGGTCCAAGGACTGGAGAAAGGATTGGAATACCACAGATAAACGCGATCGCTACCATTCCTGGCAATGTAGAACAGATTGGTGAAATTGTTTTTGCAATGACATTTCCAAGTCCACTGGCTGAAATGATACCAAGCAGTGTAGCTGTAAATGCCATAAATGGAAGGATTGTACCAACAACCATCTCTATCGTGTCACGACCTGCCTGAAAACAGATATTTACAACACGTCCGACTACTTTACCAATGCGGACAACGATATTTTCTTTCTTTCCTTCACTTGCTTTTGCAACTTCTTCTTTTGCCTGTGCTTTTGACTTTGGTTCTGGAGCAGTGCTTGCTTGTGTCTGTTTTGTTTCCTCTGATACTTTCTGTGTAATATGTCCAGCATAATCAGATTCAAAAATATCATTTTCTGTAACTGCTGATACATAAATCTCTGGTGTGATATATTTTGCTAATGGTCCAGCTTTTCCTACTGGTTCAATATTTACTGTAAAAATTCCTTTTTTAGGATAAACTCCGCAGCGGGCTGTACCACCACAATCTACAACAGCTACTAAAACTTCATCATCTGGAAGAGTTTCCTTAAACCCGTCAATAGCCTCTCCTCCTGTCATTTCTGCAATTTTTTGTGCTACCGGATGGATTCCTCCACCTGTAACGCTTAAAATCTTATTACATTTTTCTGTAGGTACAATGGTTAATGGTCCTCCCCATCCACCACTTCCGGCTTTAATCGTAATTGTTTTATACATATTGGGTTTCTCCTTTCCTTAATTAGATTTCTTACTTAATACTGCATAAATTTTTTCGCATAGGATACCACGGATCAAAATAACGATCACACCTACGATGAAATATCTTACTGCAAGATTTCCAATTGATAGTCCCAGTTTCTGGATACCTGTTGCAATTCCCATGTATACGAATAACTCTCCTGCATTTGCATGTGGAAATAATCCAGTGACTGGATGACAAAATGAAACTGTCGCATCATAAAAAGCTGCTTTATGTTCTTTCTTTAAAAATCTTCCAAATGTATACATTGCTGGGTTCGTTAAAAAGATAACAGCCATAATTGGTAACAATGTATAACGAAGAATTGTATATTTTGTAATCTTCTGGCAAAACTTTTCTACTCTTTCTACTCCAATAAATCCTATCAGTGCGTTAACTGCAGTCATCAGACAGATAACCAAAGGAATGATTCCTGTTACCCAGCTCATAAACTGCTCCCCACCTGCATTGAACAATCCTATAAAGCCATTTGCAATGTTTGAAATAACTGTCATAAATAAATTTTCCTCCTTTTTAATGTTTACCTATGATAATTTTTCATTTTCTTTCTATATAAATGTCTCTCCGAACACCTCATCCTTCTAATCGGGCCCTTTGATCTACATTGGACTTTGGTATCCTTTGTTCCATATATATCATTATTTTACATTTGTTCTTATTTTTTTCTTTTTCTTATTCATTTTTTCTTGAATTTCTGCGATTTTTACAATATAATTTTGTTAAAAAGATGTTACATTTGTGCTTTTCATGATTAAAATTACATTTATAAAGGATTATGCCTATGAAAAAAATAGAAAACAATGATGCTATGTTAGATCGAATCACTTTGATCGCAACTTTGTATTACAAAGACAAACTCTCTCAACAAGAAATTGCCAAGAAACTTAATATTTCAAGACCATGGGTATCAAAACTTCTTACCCGTGCTGAAGAACTCGGTATCGTTAAGATTGAAATTGAGTCTCCAATCCTTGGAAATACTCAGCTTGAGCAACGACTCTGTGATAAATACCAGCTTGAATATGCGTGTGTTATCGACAACTCTGACACATCGAGGGACTACCTTTCCATAGCTGCTGTGAATTATTTCATTTCACAGATCAAACCAAACGATATCATTGGTGTAGCCTGGGGAAATGCTATTTCAAGATTTATCCGCCATATCCATCCTTTGAAATTTACTGACATTCAGATCGTTCCCCTCGCTGGAAGTTTCGGTGCCTCATTTGATACATTGCCAAACTATAACGTCATCCAGTTAGCTGATCTGACAGGTGGTAAATCCCATTTGCTTCATTTTCCAGCATTCTGTTCTTCTAAAGAAGAATACGAAACTTTAAGTTCGAACCCAAAAGTTCAGTCAACCCTTAATCTTGCTGAGAATTCAGATATCATCGTCACAGGGATTGGAACTTTTGAAACCTCTTTTCTAACAAGACATGATATTCTTTCTGCTGACGAAGTTACTCAACTGAAGAAGTCTGGTGCCATTGGTGATATCTCTTTGCAGTTTTTAACTTCTGATTCAAAACTTATAGAGACAGAACTTACAAAGAGAATCATTCGTGCTGATATTTTTAAAGCGTCTAAACATGCTCGTGTTTCTATTGGTATTGCTGAAGGAATTTATAAGAAAGATATTATTCATTCTGCCTTATCTCTTCATCTGATCAACTCATTTTTCACTACCAAGGAAACAGCACTTGCTCTGCTTGACTGATTCCATGCAGCGGTTTTTCCGCTGTTTTTTTTGTTCTTATTTTTACTTTTTTTCTCATTTTTGTGTTATTTTTACAAATATTTTGTTCAAAAAAAGAAAACTAATAAAAATATATCTTTTTTATCTTGATTAGTTTCTTTTTCTGCGGTTCTACAATAACTTTTCAGCGCATTCATTGTTGGTGATCAATATATTGATATATCCTCCAGCAATTGCACCTTTAACTGCTTTCACTCTTTCTACTCCACCTGCAATACCAATTCGGTTTCTGATCTTCTTAATCTGCTCTGCGGGCATTCCTGCTATTCTTTCGTTGAATCCTTGAAATTTATCTCTTTTTCCTTCGGAATCAAAGAATTGCAAAGCCACATTTCCAACAACACCATTGTCTGCGAAACTTTGAAGTTCTTCATCCGTAATATATCCGGCATGAATCAGTGTGGAATCTGTTCCTGTATCATTTGCTCCAATTCCCATAACAACTGTATCCAGTTTTTCAAAGTCATCGAAGATAAAATTCACTGACTTTTCCTCTAAGAAATAATCTTTGATCTTCTTATCTGAGAACTGTGCTGGAGCAAGAAACTGTGTATAGTTTCCACCAAATTTATCTGCAAATTCTCTTGCAATCTGGTTACTCTGGACATCTACTCCATTAATACTGTTTGGACTGATGCCTCCTACGATTGGTACAAACATATACTGATTATCTTTCGCAAATGATCTTCGAGTTCTCGCTACATTATGTAAAGTAAATCCCATAGATACCCCAATATAATCTCCATCACGGAAAAACTGTGACAAATAAAGTGCTGCCTTTTCATACATCTTATTCAGAGATTCCTGTCTGGTATCAAGAGAACTATTCTCAACAACGATCACATCTTTCAGACCATATTTTCTTTCCAGTGTTTTTTCAAGTTTTCCATAAGTGAACTGAATCGGATTGACCACTTCCACGCGTACAATTCCGCTTTCTTTTCCCTTCTGAAGCATTCTTGAGATTGTCGCTCTGGATATTCCAAGATAGTCGCTGATTTCCTGTTGCCTCATATCATCTTCATAATACAGGCTGCAAACCTTATAGATCAGTCTCCAATCATCTACAATCTTCTTCATTGGACGATACTCCTTTCTCATTTGCTGCTTTCTAAGTTGTATCAATCTTTATGCCTTTATTCTAGTCAATCTTTGTTTGCTTTTCAATACATATTCTCTGAAATTATGTCAAAGTGAACTATTTTTTCATATATACTTTTACATTTGTTCAGAAATTTTGTGAAGAATTTATCAGATGCTTTTGTGCAGTTTGTGAAACAATGCTTTTCTTTCTTGTATTTTTTTTTCATTTTTTATATACTGAATACATTATTAACAAAAAAGGAGCTTTACATATGATAAAAACATTATTTGAATTATGCTTTCTTTTCTTCCTCTATTCTTTTACTGGATGGATTCTGGAAGTAATACAGGCAGCATTTAATCAGAAGCGTTTTGTAAACCGTGGATTTATTAATTCCCCACTTTGTATTTCTTACGGTATCGGTGCTGTGATCATCACGATCAATACCCATGAGATGACTGGCCTTTGGATTTTTCTTGTTGCCATGATCGATGCCACTGTCATTGAGTGGTTTGGAGGACATTTCATTGAACATTTTTATCATGAACGTTGGTGGGATTATTCTAAAAATAAATGGAATCTGGATGGTTATATTTGTGTTTCTCATTCAATCTTCTGGGGAATTCTTGGATATCTTGGTGTCAGATTTGCAAATCCTTTCATTTTTACTATATACAAAATGATTCCTGCCTTGATACGCCACGTTATTATCTTTACTCTGCTTACAATATTGATCATTGATATACTAGCCACGGCAATCGTTGTTTTTGGGAAAAATATCGATAAACGGCGTTGGGAATCTGCAGATGCATATCTTACAAAGATCAGCATGAAGTTAAATAAGTTGATAACTTCTTACGTGGAACACCGTGTCGAACGTGCTTATCCACAGCGCAAATTAAAACTTCCAACAATTCCAAAAACAGGCGTCTTTGCTCAGGGCTGTGGTTTTTATAAAGTCTTTTTATTGTTTTTTATAGGTTCCTTGCTTGGTGATATCATTGAAACGATCTTTTGCCGTTTAAAGATGGGTGTCTGGATGAGCCGCAGCAGCCTTGTATGGGGTCCGTTCAGTATTGTCTGGGGATTTGCTTTTGCTGGAGTTACTTTACTTTTATATCGTTATAAAGATTGTTCTGAGAGCTTTTTATTTTTGATGGGAACATTTCTTGGAGGTGCTTATGAATATTTGTGCAGTGTTCTAAGTGAAATTGTCTTCGGAAAGGTGTTCTGGGATTACAGTAAGATGCCTTTTAATCTGAATGGAAGAATCAATCTTCTTTATTGTTTCTTCTGGGGAATTGCAACGGTTGCCTGGTTTAAAAAGATCTATCCATTACTATCCGGACTGATTGAAAAACTTCCAATCGCTTTTGGAACTGTTTTTACATGGTTTGTCGTTGTTTTTATGACACTTAATATGCTGATGTCTTTATCTGCCTTGATCCGTTATGATCAGAGAGACAAACAGGTTCCTGCTTCCAATGGTTTCGAAAGATTTCTTGATACTCATTATAATGACCAGAAAATGAAAAAAATATATCCAAAAGCGGAAAAAGTTCATTCCTAATATTGTTTAACATCAAATTTTCCTATAAAAAAGAATGGTTTCTTACACAAGGTATCTGAAACCATTCTTTTTTTATTCAAAATAATTATTTTCTTTACAATATGTATAAATTCCATCCTCTGATACATGCCCGCAGATTACATCAGCTGCTTCTTTTAACTCTTTGGATGCATTTTCCATTGCCACTGCAAGTCCAACGGTCTTTAGCATTTCAAGATCATTGTTACCATCTCCAAATGCCATTGCCTCCTCTTTGCTCAAATGGTAGTACTCTAAAACCTTTTCAACTGCAACGCCTTTTCCTCCATCTGACGGAATGATATCGACAGCTTTCGGCCACCATACTGCCACTGCTGCTCTTTTTGTATCTTTAAGCATCGCTTTATATTCATCCTTACCGCCTGCCATCATGATCTGAAATACTTCATCTTTTGAAAGCTCCTCAAAATCTGTTGCAAGCTTGATCCTCTGATTTGCAATGGAAAAATATTCAACGAGGTCTTCTTCTAATCCATTTGCTTCTGTCCTGTCCTTTGTCGCTAATACCACAAGATGTCCCATTTCTTCTCCATTTTGGATGATCTGTTTTACATCTTCTTTATCTAGCGGATTTTCAAAGATCGTTTCGGTTTCATTAAAACTATAAGAACCATTAAACGTCAAAAATGCATCAAAATCTATTCCTTCACTTTTGAAATCTGGAACTTTTTCTGGCGGTCTTCCTGTTGCAATACAGATCTTAACTCCATTTTCCTTAAGCTTTAATAATGCTTTTTTGGTATTGTCTGTTATTCTTTTCTTCTCTGGATCGATCAATGTCCCGTCAATATCAAAAAATGCAATCTTTATCTTACTCATGTTATCTCTCCTGCCATAAAGAAAGACAATAAACACACTGTCTTAATGGCGAATGTATCTATTGTCTTTAAACTCTTATCTCTTATCCAATGACATCACTCATATCATACATACCAGCTTCTTTTCCTGCTAAGTAAAGGGCTGCACTGACTGCTCCCTTTCCAAAGATAGCTCTTGAATATGCTGTATGTTTTAATTCGATGACTTCATCCTGTCCTGCAAAGATGATCTCATGTTCTCCAACAATTGTTCCACCTCTGACTGCTGAGATTCCGATCTCTTTCTTTGGACGCTGTTCTCGTCTCTGACTTCTGTCATAAACAAACTCATATTCGTTGTTTAATGGCTCATTCACAGCTTCTGCAAGTGCGATTGCTGTTCCAGATGGTGCGTCTAATTTTCTTCTGTGATGCTTCTCTACGATATCAATATCAAATCCTGCATCTGCTAATAATTTTGTCATGGATTTTAATACTTTAAATAATGTATTCACTCCTAATGACATATTTGCTGAACGAAGAACTGCTGTCTTTTTGCTTGCTTCATGAACTTTCTCTAACTGTTCATCACTTAATCCTGTTGTACATAATACAACTGGAATCTGTCGCTCAACTGCAAAATCTAATAATCCATCAACTGCTGGTGCGGCTGAAAAATCAATGATCGCATCAACTTCCACATCACATGCGTTAATATCTGTAAATACTGGATAATCATTGTGTCCGTCATCCACACGATCTACACCACATGCCATAACGGCTCCTTCTGTCTCTTCTATGATCTTACTGATCACCTGTCCCATGACTCCATTGCAGCCATGCATCATAATCTTAACCATCTTTTGTAACTCCTTAAAGAATTCCTGCTTCTTTCATTGCGTTAATTAATACCTGTGCGTGATCTTCTTCCATCTCTGTCAATGGACGTCTTACGATATTTCTGCAATATCCCATCTCTGAAACTGCACGTTTTGCAGGGATTGGATTTACTTCACTAAATAAGTTATGGATCACATCCATGTATTTTAACTGGATGTCTAAACTTCCTTTAACATCCCCATCTAAAAACTTCATAACCATGTCATGAGTTTCCATTGGTGCTACGTTAGATAATACAGAGATAACACCCTTTCCACCTAATGCAAGAAGAGGTACTACCTGATCGTCATTTCCTGAATAGATATCTAAACATCCATCTGCTAATGCTGCAAGTGTTGCCACCTGTCCGATATCTCCGCTTGCTTCTTTGATCGCTACGATGTTATCAACACTCTTGGCAATCTTCACTGCTGTTGCTGGCTGGATGTTTGTTCCTGTTCTTCCTGGTACATTGTACATGATGATTGGAATGTCTACAGAATTACCAACTGTTGTATAATATTCTTCAAGACCTTTCTGTGTTGCTTTGTTATAATATGGTGTTACAACTAACAGTCCGTCCGCTCCTGCTTTCTCTGATCTCTTGGCAAGATTCAGTGCTTCATCTGTACAGTTAGCTCCTGCTCCTGCGATAACTGGGATTCTTCCATTGACATGAGAAACGCATGCGCTGACTACCTCGATCTGCTCATCATGAGACATTGTAGAAGCTTCTCCTGAAGTTCCACAGATAATGATACTGTCTGTTCCATTATCGATCTGAAAATCAATAAATTTCTCTAACTGATCATAATCCACCGATAAATCTTCTTTAAATGGTGTTACTAATGCAACACCTGCACCTGTAAAAATTGACATTTTTCTTTCCTCCTATCATCCTGTGTAGCATCAACATTGAGATTCTTTGACCGTACTGATGCAGTATACCGCATCTGTATATGGTATCAATTCATCTGGAATCTGTCTTCCCGTCATGATGATCAGCTGATCGTCACTTCGGTTTTCTAACATCTCCACTAGTTCTTCGGTCTTTAAAAGTCCAAGATCCAAAAGTCCCAGCACCTCATCTAAAACGACAACGTCACACTGTCTTGTGTCTATGACTTTATGTGCGTATTTTAAACCGTTATAAATAAAATGATCCTGTTCTTTCTTCTCTTCATCGCTTAGCTCTTCGTATGATCTTTCATATTTTTCAAAACGAAACAACTGTACTTCTGGTTCTAAACGTTTGAAAAAGCTTAATTCTTCTGTTTCTTTCCCTTTAAGGAACTGAACCATGATGATCTGCTTTTCCTGCCCGGCTGCTTTCACACACTGACCAATCGCACAGGATGTCTTTCCTCTGCCCTGGCCACAGTATACTTCCACTCGTCCTTCCATCTTTTCACCTCAAAGAATCTTCCTTTTGTAGTAATATATTTGGTTTAGGATATTATATCATTTCTGATACTATAAATACAACTTATTCTTTATCCTTTTCATGAAACTCCAGTTTATTTACAGACACTTCATATGCTACCCGTTTGATCAGCTGATTTTCTGAAATCCTTTTCTGGTATTCCCTGCTCTGGATTCTTCCGATCAACTGAATTCTTGAACCAATTTCAAGATTTCCTGCAAATCTTGCATTCCTTCCCCAGCAAATGCATGGTATGTAATCAGATTTGCCATAAGAACGATTCACCGCAAGCAAGATGTCACAAATCTCTCTTCCAAGCGGTGTCATCCTATACACTGGCTGTTTACAGATAAATCCATCTAAAATGATCTGATTTGGTCTGTATCCTTCCATGTTGTCAATGAATTCCAGATCTCTGACAAATACGGATAAGATCAGATGATTACGGTTCTCCTCATGCTTATTAAAGGAACGAAACTGTCCGCATGCCCTTACAAGCATCCCTGTGTAATCTTTACTGACATCTATCAGTCTGTCTGATACAAGTAATGGTATCTCGTCTGTTGCTTCACTTAATCTGTTTACTAAAAGTTTGACTGTATAAAATCCTTCTCCGAAAATCTCATGGCTATATTCAAATGCTGAATTGATACGTCCGCAAACCTCCACTTGATTATGATTGATTCCCTGCTCTGTCATACTCTTTCTCCCTTCTTGTGTCCTATTAGTATACTTTAAATCCTATTCCAATTTGGCCACAATTAGAAGAAAAACCATTCGACAAAGTTAGCCCCACTTTTTCGACATTTTATAACTAACCGTAAATTATTTTGTTATTTTATGAGAATTTTGCACGTTTTCTCATTGTTGGATCTAAGATCTTCTTACGGATACGGATGTTTTCTGGTGTAATTTCCAGTAATTCATCGGTATCAATAAATTCTAATGCTTGCTCTAAGCTTAAGATCTTTGGAGGAGATAATTTTAATGCATCATCTGATCCTGAAGCTCGTGTATTTGTAAGCTTTTTGCTTCGGCATACGTTAATCTCAATATCTTCTGTCTTTCCTGTCTGTCCAATGACCATTCCTCCGTATACTTTCTCACCAGGTCCTACGAATAATGTACCTCTCTCCTGTGCATTAAACAGACCATATGTGATCGTTTCTCCTGCTTCGTATGCGATCAATGATCCCTGTTTACGATACTGGATATCTCCTTTGTATGGTCCATATCCATCAAACAGTGTATTTAAGATACCATTTCCTTTTGTATCTGTCATGAATTCTCCACGATATCCGATCAGTCCTCTGGATGGGATAGAGAATTCAAGTCTTGAATATCCTCCATTGGCGGCTGTCATATTCTGAAGTTCACCTTTTCTCTGGCTTAACTTCTCAATAACTGCTCCTGTAAATTCTTCTGGAACATCAATGACTGCGATCTCCATTGGTTCTAATTTTTTTCCATTCTCATCGTAATGGTATAATACTTCTGCCTTGCTGACTGCAAATTCATATCCTTCACGGCGCATGTTCTCGATCAGTACGGATAAATGTAATTCTCCACGTCCGGATACTTTGTAGCTGTCCTGATTCTCACTTTCCTCTACACGAAGGCTGACATCCGTATTTAATTCTCTGAATAATCTATCTCTAATGTGTCTTGATGTAACATATTTACCTTCCTGTCCGGCAAGAGGGCTGTCATTTACCATAAACTGCATGGAAATTGTTGGCTCTGAAATCTTCTGGAATGGAATTGCCTCTGCTCCATCCACATCACAGATCGTATCTCCGATAGACAGATCTGAAATTCCTGAGATTGCTACGATAGATCCTACCTGTGCACTCTTCACATCTACTTTATCAAGTCCTTCAAATTCATATAATTTGGTAATACGGACTTTTTCTTTACGTTCTGGGTCATGAGCATTCACTACGATACATTCTTTATTGACTGCGATCTCACCATTATCCACTTTACCGATTCCGATACGTCCAACATATTCATTGTAATCAATTGTACTGATCAGTACCTGCAATGGTTTCTCTGGATCTCCTTCTGGTGCTTCGATATGGTCGATAATTGTCTCGAATAATGGTTTCATATCTTTCTTTTCACCATCAAGGTCTAATGTTGCAAATCCTTCTTTGGCTGATGCAAATACGAATGGACAGTCAAGCTGTTTGTCTCCTGCATCTAATTCCATTAATAATTCTAATGTCTCATCGACAACTTCATCTGGTCTTGCTTCTGGACGGTCTACTTTATTGATACATACGATCACAGACAGATCAAGCTCTAAGGCTTTCTTTAATACGAACTTTGTCTGTGGCATTGGACCTTCGAATGCATCAACTACTAATACAACACCATTTACCATCTTAAGTACACGTTCTACTTCTCCACCAAAATCCGCATGGCCCGGTGTATCGATGATATTGATCTTGATTCCATTATACATAACTCCTGTATTCTTAGACAGGATCGTGATTCCTCTTTCTTTCTCGATGTCGTTTGAGTCCATGACTCTTTCTGCGACTTCCTGATTATCACGGAAGATTCCGCTCTGTTTTAACATCTCGTCTACTAAAGTCGTTTTTCCATGGTCGACATGGGCAATGATTGCAATATTTCTCACATCTTCGCGCTTCATTTATATCCTTCTTTCTAGCATCTTTCTCTATCAGTTTCCATGGCATTTACAAAGCATGCCAAGATTAACTTTCTTATTCTATCACAATCAATGAAAAGTTGCAATTTTATTATTTAGTACCAAAACTTTGATCATTGATACCATTGCTTTTTCCATTCGTGTCTCGATTTTTCCTGAAATTTAAGAACATTTTCCTTTATTCTATCATATTTCTTTGGTCTTTTCCTCTATTATATGTTATATTTCTTATAGACAAAAAAGGAGTTTGATATTATGAATTTACACGAATTAATCGATCGTTTACATAAAGAACATACACTGACAAGAGGTGAATTTATCACTCTCATTAAAGAACGTGATGAAGAAAATGCATCTTATCTAGCTTCCCTTGCCAGAGAAGAAGCTGTAAAAATCTATGGAAATGGTGTTTTTCCACGCGGATTAGTTGAGTTTACCAATTACTGTAAAAACAACTGCTATTACTGTGGTATTCAAGGAAGTAATCAGCATGCAAACCGTTATCGTCTGTCAAAAGATGAAATCCTTTCTGCCTGTGAAAATGGTTATCAGCTTGGTTATCGAAGCTTTGTCCTTCAGGGCGGGGAAGATCCTCATTATAGTGATGATGTAATGGTTCCGATCGTTTCTGAGATCAGGAAACGTTATCAAGATTGTGCGATCACCCTTTCTCTTGGGGAACGTTCCAAAGAAAGCTATCAGAAGTTATACGATGCTGGAGCCGACCGATATCTGCTTCGCCATGAAGCTGCTACTCCAGAACTTTATCAGAAATTGCACCCTGAAAGTCTATCTTTAGAAAACAGGATTCAATGTCTATGGAATCTAAAAGAGATTGGGTATGCGGTTGGTACTGGATTTATGGTTGGTGCACCTTATCAGACTGTTGAGAATCTTGTGGATGACCTTTTATTTATTCAAAAACTTGATCCTCAAATGGTTGGAATCGGACCTTTTGTACCTCATCATGATACAAAATTTAAAGATTATCCTTCTGGAACTGTGGAGCTCACCACTTATCTAACAAGTATCCTGCGTCTTATGAATCCACATCTTTTGCTTCCTGCCACAACGGCACTTGGAACCATTGATCCCCGTGGACGAGAAAAAGGCATTCTTGCAGGAGCGAATGTTGTAATGCCGAATCTTTCTCCTGTTGCGGTAAGAAAAGATTATTCTTTGTATGATAATAAAATCTGTACCGGAGAAGAAGCGGCAGAATGTGCCGGATGTCTTGGAAGAAGACTTGCAAGTATTGATTATGAACTTGTTTTCACTCGTGGAGATTATATCGAATAATTAAGAAAAAAAGCGTGTAGAACTTTCAAAATTCTACACGCTTTCGTTTTATCTTTTATCTGTCAAAGAAATTATCTTCTTCTGCTCTTTAATAAGAACTCTGGAATGTTGATCTTTGTGCTTTCATGCTCAATCTCTTCCATCTCTGCTTCTGAAACATAGCTTGTCTGCTGTGATGTTTCTTCTGGCTGCTCTTCCATCACCTTTCCATTATGGATTGGCTGCCCTGAAAATGCTGGTGCCTGTTGCTGTGGAGCTGGTTTTGCTTTCTTTGTTGCTGCAAATCCAGTTCTTGCATTTCCTGTGATATCTCCTGATTTGATACCTGTTGCGATAATCGTTGCACTGATCTGGTCTCCAAAATCAGCATTAACTGTACCAAAGATCACGTTGACATCATCTCCAGCCTCATCCTTTAAGTATTCTACAGCCTGCTGCGCTTCTAACATTCCAACAGCACCTGCGAAGTTAACGATAACATCTGTCGCACCTGCAACCGTTGTTTCAAGCAATGGACTTTCCATCGCTGTCTTGATTGCTTCGAGTTCTTCGTCTGCAACACCCATACCGATATGCGCGATACCTTTGTCTCTCATAACTGTCTGGATATCTGCAAAATCGACATTGATCAGTCCTGGGTTATAGATCATATCTGTAATTCCCTGTACACCCTGCTGTAATACTTCATCTGCTTTCTTCAGAGCATCTGGAATCGTTGTTCTCTTATCACAGATCTGTAATAACTTATCGTTTGGAATGACGATCATTGTATCTACCTGATCCTGAAGACGGGCAATTCCTGACATTGCATTATTCATACGAGGTTTTCCTTCAAATGTAAATGGCTTTGTCACAACTCCGACTGTTAAGATTCCAAGACCTTTGGAAATCTCGGCAATGATCGGTGCTGCACCTGTACCAGTACCTCCACCCATTCCACATGTTACAAATACCATATCAGATCCCTGAACCAGTTCTGTGATCTCTTCACGATTCTCTTCAACTGCCGCTTCCCCGATCTCAGGCTTTGCTCCTGCTCCAAGTCCCTTTGTCAGTTTCTCTCCGATCTGAATCTTTGTTTCTGCTTTACATAAAGATAAAGCCTGTCTATCTGTATTCACACCCACGAGTTCTACACCCTGGACATTCTCATCAACCATTCGGTTTACTGCATTGTTACCGGCTCCACCGACTCCTATTACTAAAATCCTTGCTTGTGTGTTCTCAACACTAGGCATAATCTCAACCACGTTGTTCCTCCTTCACGCCATCATCTATATATAATGACTTCCCTTAAATTCTGTACACTAATCTAATGATACCTTTTTTACTAAGTTTTTTCAACTATTTTTTGGTTGAAAAATAGCAATTTTGCGGTCCTCACTAAAGTATCTCATGTCAATAGTTCCACTTTTCCCTTTTACTTTTTTCAGCATTCCTTTAAGCTCTGGTATTTTGATATCAATATCATTTTTGTCATAAAGATCTACTGTAATATTACCACTGATCAGCAACGCATTTCCATCATCTTTGATATGAATCTGATCAATTGGCAAATGATATTTGCTGATCGCTGTTGTTAATTCCAGCAGATATGAAAAAACTTTTTCATCCTTTACATCAATTTTTTTCTGCATCTGTAACTCATTATATTTTAGTCCTGTCACAAGCGGAACATTGTCATATTTTTTTTCATGACTTTCCAATGCATATCCATTTTTATCAAAATAGACATACTTTCCGTTATACTGAAGGCAACCCGCTCTCTTCTTTTCTTTGACGTGGATCGTAATTGAATCCGGAGCATTAATGCTCACATAAATCGTATCCACAAACGGTAGAATCTTCGGTGTCGCAAATTTACATTTTAAATAATATCCAACTGAATTATTAATATATCCATTTTCTGCGATCGCTTTTCTTACTTCCGCTTGTGTATAATAACTCAATCCATCAATCTTTATTTTCTTTGTCTTACAGGTTCCTGCAATGACCAAAATTGAAAGTGGAATGCAAACAATGAAACCGAGTAAGATTTTCTTAAATGAAATTTTATGTACCTTATTTTTATTTTTATGTTCATCCATTCGAATGACATTGTTATCTTCCATAGCACCTCATCCTTATCCTAAATGAATTCGTCTAGATACTGATAATACAATTCCCATCTCAATCATTGTTGAAAAGATTGATGATCCTCCATAACTAATGAATGGAAGCGGAATTCCTGTTGGCGGAATCGTATTGGTTACTACTGCAATATTTACAAACACCTGCATTGCAATATGCGTTATAACTCCAATTACCAGCAAAGATCCTAATAATTCATCTGCATTCATTGCGATCAACAACATTCTCCAAATCAACGCTGCAAAAACGAGAATCAAACAAACTGCTCCAAACAATCCTAATTCTTCACAAATGATAGAAAATATCATATCATTATGTGATTCAGGAATAAATCCCATCTTCTGCATGCTTTGTCCCAGTCCTTTCCCAAAAATTCCTCCTGAACCAATCGCATACAACGCCTGCATCGTCTGAAATCCTTTCTTATGAGTCTCTGGATGCAGCCAAATCTGAAATCTCTCGTTTCGATAACTATTAGCAGTCATAAGATAAACGACTATCCCTGCCATAAACGCAACCGCAGTTATGATCAATTCTTTCGTCCTTTGGCTTACCACAAAAGTCATGATTCCAACCATAGCACATATAACAAGTCCTGTACTTAAATTCTGATATGTGACTAATCCAATGACCGGTATCGTTGGAACTAAAATCTTTGCATGATCACCAAGCGTTTTCAATTTATGTTGTGATGCATTGATCGCTAATTCATTCGCCATATAAATGATAAGCAAAAACTTGCAAAATTCTGATGGCTGTATCTGGAATCCTGCAATGCTGATCCATCGTACAGACCCTTTTTTTGCTGCCCCTACCAATAATACCACGATCATAGAAAAAGTAGCTATTCCAAGACAAAGAAATGCTGGTTTATGTCCTTTTATAATTCTATAATCTGCCCTGGAAATCAAAAATATAGCAATCGCACCTCCAAGCACAACAAGCCCTTGCTTCAATACCCATTTATACGAATTTCCATATGTCATCATACTTTTATATGAACTTGTGCTGTAAATCATGACCATACCAAAACATATCAGAAATATCACAAGAAACAACGTTGGATAATCAAAATATGTCTTGCCTGCCATATATTTTTTTTTGATGCGGTTTGACACTTTTCTAGTTCTCCTTTAATTTTCTGACACAGTCTTTAAAGATATCTCCTCTGACTTCATAGTTCGGGAACATTCCCCAGCTTGCACATGCTGGTGATAATAATACAGCATCTCCATCCTGTGCTTTTTCTGCAATATAAGAAACTGCATCTTCCATAGAATCTACAAATTTAATCTTATCAAATCCATGTGCTTTTGCACATTCCGCAATCTTTGGTGCTGTCACACCCATTAAGATCAGCTCTTTTACCTTACCATCAAACGCTTCGATCCATTCATCATATGTGGATTTTTTATCATATCCTCCACCGATCAACCATGTTGGGCGATTCATTGCTTTAATTCCTTTGATCGCAGCATCAGGGTTCGTTCCTTTAGAATCATTATAGTATGCAACACCATTTACTGTATCTACATATTCGATACGATGTTCTACACCTTTAAATCTCTTAATTCCTTCTTTGATATAAGAAACAGGAACTCCCATAGAATATGAAACTGCAATCGCTGCTAAAATATTCTCATAATTATGATCACCTAAAAGATTTACATCATCTAATGTACAGACAACCTGTCTATCACTTCCTTCTTCGATCACAAAAGCATCATCTTCCATAAATACTCCTTCTTTTATCTTATGATGAAGGCTGAAAAATAGAACTTTGCCATTTGCTCTTGTCGCCATATCTCTTGTTGTATCATCTTCGTAATTTAATACCATAATTTGATCTTTTGTCTGATTCTTTCCAATAGATTCTTTTGTCTTTGCATAAACCTCTACTGTTCCATGACGATCTAAATGATCTGGTGTGATGTTTAATACTGCACATACATCTGGCTTAAAATCAACGATCGTTTCTAACTGGAAACTGCTGATCTCTGCAGTTATCACACTATTTTCTTGTGTATCTAGTGCTACACTTGTATATGGAATTCCAATATTTCCCACAACAAAGCTGCTCTCATAGTATCCTTTCATGATCTCTCCTGTAAGAGCTGTTGTTGTTGTCTTTCCGTTTGTTCCTGTGATTGCTGCAATCTTTCCTTTTGATGCCTGATATGCTAACTCAATCTCGCTCCAAACTGGTTTCTCCTGATCATAAAACATCTGAGCGATCGGTGCATTTACTGAAATTCCAGGACTTAACACTAAAAGATCATATTTTTCTATATCTTCTTTTGTGATATTTCCAAGAACTAATGAAATTTCTTTCTTTTCATATAGTTTTTCAAATAAAGCTTCCTTATCAAGTTCTTCATTTCCATCATAAAGACTCACATCTGCACCTGTCTTTAAAAGAAGGTTTACAGAACCTATTCCACTTTTTCCTGCTCCTGCTACCAAAAATTTCTTACTTGTATCTATCATTTTTTTCTCCTTACTAAATCGCTACCAGTCCGATCAGGCAACAAACTGCCGTGGTGATTGCAAAGATTGCTACAACCTTCGTCTCTGGCCATCCTGACAATTCAAAATGATGATGGATCGGTGCCATTTTAAATAATCTTTTTCCTTTTGTAGCTTTAAAATATCCAACTTGCAGCATCACTGATAATACTTCAACCATATAAATCAACGCTACGATCGGGATAAACAGCGGCAAATGCAATATAAGTGCGGTTGCCGCTACAAATCCCCCAAGTGCAAGCGAGCCTGTGTCTCCCATAAACACTCTCGCTGGATATACATTAAATACTAAAAAACCAAGCAATGAACCAACGGTCGCACATGAGATCGGCCAGATTCCGGCCGACATGCCATCCTGCTGCATTCCAAGAGCTGCTACCGTAAAGTATGTTGCGATCAACACCGTAACACTTGATGCAAGCCCATCTAGTCCATCTGTAAAGTTAGCACCATTGACTGTGCCTAACAAAATAATAAAGACCGCTGGTACAAAAAATGCTCCAAGGTTTAAATATTTTCCATGTGTAAAAGGGATCAGCATCGAAGTTCCAATCTCTGTATAATTGATCAGATAATATGCAAAAATTCCTGTGACTATGATCTGTCCAAGCATCTTCTGCCATGCATGAAGTCCCAGATTTCTTTTCATAACTACCTTGATATAATCGTCAATAAAACCGATAAATCCAAATCCCAATGTTACAAACAATACTGGAATGATCATAGGATATCTTCTTACATAAAATAACGATGCAATTACTATCCCTAATAAAATGATCAGTCCTCCCATTGTTGGAGTTCCTGATTTCTTCAAGTGTGATTCGGGTCCTTCTCCCCGGATAAACTGACCGAATTTTAATTTGTGTAAATACCTGATCATCATCGGACTTAATAATACGCTGACAAAAAAGGCAATTAAAACCGGCTTTACAATACCATAATTCATGTCGCCACCTCATTTGTTTTCATCCTGTCTACGGTTCTTTTTTATCTGGCGTATATTCCTTATAAATTCCCATATATGGAAGTGCAACCTTAAACACACTTTTCATCACGGGTGCTGCGATCGTTCCTCCATAATATGTTCCATAAGGTTCATCGATCAGTACAATACCGATGATCGTAGGGTTCTTTGCTTTCGCAAATCCTAAAAACGAAGAAATATACTTTCCATTTCCTCGCGGAAGTTTCTCACTTGTCGCTGTCTTTCCTCCAATTGAAAATCCTTCAATCTTGCAGTTTTTACCAGATCCATCTGAGACAACTGCTTCTAAAAGCTCTTTCATCGTCTCAGAGGTTTCTTTCTTAATAACATGTTTCTTTGTCTTATAAGTAAAAAACTTCTGTTTTGTTCCATCTTGTGTCTGAAGATATACTCCAAAATGTGGAGTGACAAGTTTGCCTCCATTGATCACTGCACTGACTGCTCTTAAAAGTTGTAATGGCGTGATCTGGATTGACTGCCCAAATGACATTGTGGCAAGTTCTACCGCCCCGACATTTTTCTTCTGATGCATGATCGAGGATGCTTCCCCGGCAAGATCAATTCCTGTTTTTTCAAATAAACCAAGCTTCTTGAAAGTCTGATACATTCCATCAACACCAACCCTCGCTCCAACATCCATAAATACTGGATTGCAAGAATTCATAACACCTTCTTTGAAAGTCTCACTTCCATGTCCTCCGACTTTATGACATCGTATCTTACGATCCTCGACAATGCGGAAACCTGAGCAGTTAAAATGATCATTTACCTGTACTTTGGAAAGTTCAAGTCCTGCTGTTGCCGTTATAATCTTAAATACAGAGCCTGGCTCATAAGTATCATTTAAGCAGGAATTTCTCCATTTCTTATTCAGATACTCTTGTTGTTTTTTGCTATTCTTTGCTCTCTTTTGAGCTGACAGTGAAAATGGTTTATTCAGATTATACTCTGGTTCATTTACCATTGCATAAATCTCCCCATTCTGAGGATTCATAAGGATCATAGATACCTGTTTCGCCTTCTTCTCTTTTTTTACCTTCCTGCATGCCTGTACTGCATAATTCTGCAGATTGACATCCAAAGATGTATAAAGATCATTTCCCGAAACCGGCTCTTCCCTTTCCTCATATGCACCATCAATCTCCACACCTTTGCCATCGGTGAGTGTCCGGATCCTTCCAGTTTTTCCTTTCAAATACTTGTCATAAAAAACTTCTAATCCCAGAATTCCCTGATTATCTCCACCTGTAAATCCAAGGACTTTCGATGCTAGTTTGTCATATGGATAAACTCTTTTGTAATCTTCATCCACTTTAATCCCCTCAAGTTTATATCTCCTGATGCGATCAGCGATGCTTTTTTCTACATTACTTTTAATTTTTTCCCTTACTGAATTTTTATATACTTTTTTTCTGATCAAAGATTCATCGATCAGAAGATTCTCAGATAATATTTTAATTACTTTTTCCCTGTCTGTTATCTGAGAATAAATCACAGAGATCGAGTAGACTGCCTTATTTGAAGCAATATTTACACCATTCCTGTCGTAAATATTGCCTCTTGGTGCCTTGATCTCCCGGTCTCTTTGGTGCAGGTTTTTGGCTAAGCTTAAATATTTATCCGCTTGAGCGATCATTACATAAGAAAGCCTTATCGTTACAACCAAAAACCCTGTGAAAACCATGCTCACAACAAGCAAAAGTCTTTTCTTTGCTTTCGTTCTCATCTCCATAATCCTCACTTTATTATTAATAAGGTTATGAAGAAAATTTTTCTATATTACTTTTTGTTGCTTTTTGGAACATTTAGTTCTTTTAATGAACCCTTTAATACGTTCTTAGCAACCTCCACTGCAAGTCCTGTATTTGTCTGAGATTCTTTTTGAATCTCATCGATCACAACATATACAAGTACCTGTGGATTCTCAGCTGGTGCAAATCCACAAAATGATACAATGTATGTTCCTGCACTTCTTGGTATCTTCTGTGCCGTACCAGTCTTTCCTCCTGCCGAATAATCTTTCATCTTCGCTTTTGTTCCAGTTCCTGATTCTACGGTTTCTTTCATGTATTTTTTTAATTTATCTGAAGTTTCCTTAGAAACAGTCTGTTTTACCATTGTAGGTTCTATATTACTTACAACTTCTCCAGAACTGCTTCTTAACTGTTTCACAACATGTGGTTTGTAGTAATATCCACCATTGATCAATGAGCTGAAAGCACTGGCCATCTGAATCATAGAACAGTTAAATGACTGTCCAAAAGAACTTGTTGCAAGGTCTGCTGCTGTCATATCTTTCGCATCATGAAGCAGTGATGCTGTCTGTGCTTCTCCTGGAAGATCGATTCCTGTTTTCTTTCCAAAATTAAAATTTCTCTGATATTTTGCAAATACATTCTTTCCTTCTTTCTCTGCAATCTGCATCAGAGCATCATTACAGGAAAGTGAAATACTTTGTGACAATGTGATCAGCCCATGTCCATTTCTGTGAGAACAATGGATCGTATGTGGACCTACTTTCTGATAGCCGTCACAGTAAAATGTTTCATTTCCTTTTAAGATTCCTTCTTCCAATCCTGCTGCCACAGTAAATGGCTTATAAGTGGATCCTGGTTCAAACGCATTGGAAACAATTGGATTCTTCCAAATCTCATTGAAAGCTTTTGTCTTTTGTTTCTCACTCATATTATTAATCTGGCTCTGTGAGTATTTCTTCAGCAGATTTTTGTCATCTCTTGGGCTTTCCGGATTATAAGACGTAGAATTAGCCATAGCATAAATCTCTCCGTTATTTGGATTCATAACAAGAATACTGCTTCCTTTACTGCCATATTTTTTTTCAAATTTAGCGAGCTCTTTTTCTGCCAGCTTCTGAATATTAGAATCAAGTGTTGATACTACTGTCTGTCCATTTTCTGGTTCTACAATTGAATTATCCTGTTCCAGTTCCTCATTAAGATATTTGTATTTTCTTCCATTCACTCCAGAGAGTGTACTGTTATAATACTGCTCAATACCTCCTGTTCCGATCGTTCCATCAGAAACAAATCCGATCATCTGACTTGCCAATGACTGGTTTGGATAACGGCGTTTGTATTTCTCACTAAATACAATTCCTGAGACATTATCTGCCTTATCAGAAGCAATAAAATCCTTAAGATCAGCAATATCACTATAGGCAAGTTCATCTTTATACACAGAATAATATGAATTCTTATGTTTTTTTATAAATTTTAATAATTCATCTTTATCGATCTTCATATATTTATGAAGTGCATTGATCGTTTCTTTCTGTATCTTATCAGATCTTAGAATATTTTTTGGCTCTAAGATCAATGTATACATTTTCTGACTTGTTGCCAATATATTTCCATCACGATCCAGAATATCCCCCCTCTTATAAGGAAGTGTTTCACTGGAATAATTCTGCTGTGACAAAACCTGTCTCTTATAAATATTATTCTTAAAAACACTGAAATAGACAAGTCTTCCGATCAAAATAACAAAAAGAAGTGCTATGAAAGCACACGCAAAGATCGTACGTTTTTTCATAGCATTGTTTAATCGTCTGATTGGTTTTCTTCTTCTCTTCTTCAAGTCAACCACCTCTTAGTCTGCATTTGGTATCTTTCCATACTGCCGTATATATTCAGCATCCTGACTCTCATAACGGAGAATATGGCTTGCATCTGGTTTGCTCATTCCATATTTCTTTGCAGCTGTCTCAATCGTATCAAATTTGATACTCTGTTCGATTTCTAAATTCATATCCTCATTCTCTACTTGTAATGTATTAAGCTGTGTCTTTGAATCAGAAAGAACTGATTTCTGCTTCATAAACTGTGCACGCTCTGACAGATAAAAAAAACTCATTGCTGCGATCACACAGATTCCTGCAACCAATACCTTGATAAATGCAAGATCAATAGATTGCACTCTTTTCTGATTCTGTTTGGTCTGCGGTGTTGTCTGTATTTTTCTTCTTGGTCTTTGTTTTCTCTCTGGTTGTGTGCTTGCCGGCTGTGTGCTGGCTTCAATCTTCCTCGCTGTATTGCCATATATCATATTATAACGTTCTTGTCTTGTCTTATCCATTGATCTTCTCCCTCTTTATGCCCTTTCAAATACTCGAAGTTTGGAACTTTTTGCTCTTTTGTTGTATTCTAGTTCTTCTTCCCCTGGAATGATAGGTTTTCTTGTTAACTGCTTTCCTTTGGATACGTTGCCGCATACACATACTGGGAAGTTTGGCGGGCATGTACAAGGATTCTCATTCTTCTTAAAAGCTCTCTTGACAATACGATCTTCTAGGGAATGGAAAGTAATGATACATAATCTTCCACCTGGGTTTAAAAGATCGATCATCGCATCAATACTGTCTTTCAGTACGTCTAATTCTCTATTACATTCGATACGGATCGCCTGAAAAGTCTTCTTCGCAGGATGTCCTCCAACCGCTCTGACCTTCATCGGGATCGCACCTTTGATGACTTCTATTAACTGTCCGGTTGTCTCGATTGGACTTTCTTTTCTCTTATTGACAATATGTTTTGCAATATTCTTTGCAAATTTCTCCTCACCATAATCTCTGATAATATGGAACAGTTCCATCTCTGAATAATCATTAACAATGTCTCTGGCTGTCAGCGACTGTCTCTGATCCATTCTCATATCAAGCGGAACGTCTTCTCTATAAGTAAATCCACGTTCCTTCTCATCTAGTTGAAATGATGAAACTCCAAGGTCTAACAGGATTCCATCAACATGTTCAATTCCAAGATCATGTAATACTTTTGGCATGTTAACATAATTATCACGCACGATCGTTACCTTATCTTTGAATGGGGCTAATCTCTTCGTACTTGCAGCAATCGCATCCGCATCCTGATCGATCCCTATGTATCTTCCTTTCTCTGATAGTTTCTGGCATACATGATATGCATGTCCGCCTCCTCCCAGAGTTCCATCCACATAGATTCCGTCTGGTTTAATATGTAGTTCTTCAATCGTTTCGTCTAGTAAAACGGAAATGTGTTTAAATTCCATAATCCACCTAACTTATATGCTTAATCCTAATTCCTGCATGCTGGCTGCAATATCATCCATATCCTCGTAAGAATTGTTCTCAATCCACTTCTCCTTACTCCAGATCTCGATACGATCAGCCATTCCTGTTAATACAACTTCTTTCTTCATCTGAGCAAATTCTCTGAGTGTTGCCGGGATCAATGTTCTTCCCTGCTTGTCCATCTCACACGGAGCTGCTCCCGCCATAAAAAATCTAGAAAATCTTCTGGCATCTTTATTGATCAGTGGCAATGTCTTTAACTTTCCTTGAAAGCTTTCCCATTCATTTTGTGGAAACACAAACAGGCACCCATCCAATCCCTTTGTCATCACAAATTCCTGACCTAACTCTTCGCGGAATCGTGAAGGGATGATCAGCCTGCCTTTTGCATCGATTGTGTGATTAAATTCTCCCATAAACACAGGTATCACCACTTTCCACCACTTCTAACCACCTATAAACATTATTTTATACGATACCTCTATAAATTGCAAGGAATAATGCACAATCAAATCTTAGTTTTTTCTTAGAAATTCATGTTTTTTTGCACAAAAAAGAAGGGGCTTGCTGAAAGTGCATAAAATTCCCTTCTTTTCGTGCTTAGATGTGTGATTTTTGTGTGATTTATCTGTGATTTTTCCGTGATTTTCTGCGGTTATATATGATCCAGCCAATTCCAAAAACTGCAAGGATCAGTGCTAACATCTGGGACACCCTGATTCCTGTCGATCCGATCATTAGGGAATCCATTCGTAGTCCCTCAATCAGAAATCTTCCAATTCCATATCCAATACAGTAAATTGCGATCAGCTCTCCATCAAATTTCTTTCTCTTTGTAAAAAAGAATATGATTAAAAGCAGTAATGCAAGATTCCACATAGATTCATACAAAAAGGTTGGATGTACCTGGATAAAAGTTGCTGCTTCATTTCCAGATACTGCATAGGTTGCTTTATCATATAATCCATTGGATATAATTTCATCAATTCTTCCATGTTCCACAAAAAAGTTCGTTGGAATCTGCATTGCAAACAGGCTATTTGTATAAGATCCAAATGCTTCCCTGTTAAAAAAGTTTCCCCATCGTCCAAGAATCTGCCCAACAAGCAGTCCTTTTACTGCAACATCTCCAAATTGAAGCATTGATATATGTTTCTTCTTGCAGAATATATATAATGTAATCGCTCCTGCGATCACTCCTCCATAAATTGCAAGTCCTCCATTTCGAATCTGTATGATCTCAGATAAATGATTCTTATAATAATCCCATGAAAAAATCACATAATAAAGTCTTGCTCCAACAATTGCTGGAATGATCATAGCGATCAGATAGTCGAAAATTAATTCTGGATTGAATTTATTTTCATGTTTTGCTGCGTAATAGGAAACGATCAGTCCAAGTAAAAAGCCTGTTGCAATGATCATTCCGTAATATTTAATTTCAAAGCCACCGATATTAATTCCATCACCGACATTTTTCAGTACAATTCCAAGATGTGGAAATCTGATTTGATGTTCCATCGCTTTCTCTTCCTTTCTATCATCTTAATAAGTCTCTACCTCATTTTGCTGCATACATTTGTTGTCTAAATCAAAGATATCTTATCCCATTTCTCTTTTCTTTTCAAGTCTCTTATGGTAAACTATTCACAGTATGGCCTTGGATATTTTCTTCCGGGTCTGTTTTAAAGAATACCCATGAGAAAGGAATTAATAGATTATGAAATTAGGAATCGTAGGATTACCAAACGTCGGAAAGAGTACATTATTTAACTCTTTAACAAAAGCTGGTGCTGAATCCGCAAACTATCCATTCTGTACGATTGACCCGAACGTGGGAATCGTAACAGTTCCAGATGCTCGTGTTGATTATCTGGCTGAGAAATACCATTCAAAGAAAGTGATCCCTGCAGCGATCGAATTCGTTGATATCGCAGGTCTTGTAAAAGGTGCTTCCAAAGGTGAAGGTCTTGGAAATCAGTTCCTTGCAAATATCCGTGAAGTTGATGCAATCGTTCATGTTGTTCGTTGTTTTGATGACGGAAATATCGTTCACGTTGATGGTTCTGTAAACCCACTTCGTGATATCGAAACGATCAACTTTGAGCTGATCTTCTCTGATATTGAAGTATTAGACCGCCGTATCGCAAAATCAACAAAAGGATCAAGAAACGACAAATCTCTTGCTCACGAAGTTGAATTCTTATCTAAAGTAAAAGCTCATCTTGAGGATGGTAAACTTGCCAAAACTTTTGAGGTAGATGATGAAGAAGATCAGGAAATCTTAAATTCCTGCAACCTTTTAACGATCAAACCAGTCATCTTTGCTGCTAATGTTAATGAAGATGAACTTGCAGGAGAAGATAATGATTATGTAAAAGCTGTTCGTGAATATGCCGCAGACGTTGATGCGAAAGTATTCGTTGTATGTGCTCAGATCGAGCAGGAAATCTCTGAATTAGATGATGATGAGAAGAAAGAATTCTTAGAAGATCTTGGATTAGAAGAATCTGGTCTTGAAAAACTGATCTCTGCCAGCTACTCACTTCTTGGATTAATTAGTTTCTTAACTTCTGGAGAAGACGAAACTCGTGCCTGGACGATCAAAGAAGGAACAAAAGCTCCTCAGGCTGCTGGTAAGATCCATACAGACTTTGAGCGTGGATTTATCTGTGCTGAGGTTGTTTCTTTTGAAGATCTGAAAGAATATGGTACGATGCAGGCTTGTAAGGAGAAAGGACTTGTGCGTCAGGAAGGAAAAGAATATGTTGTGAAAGATGGGGATATTATTGTATTCCGCTTTAATGTTTAATTTATAGTTTCTTTACCATAGACTTTGAGTATATAAGATATCATAACAATCAAATAGTTCCCGTCCACAACACGCGTTTTATTCATCATTTTTGACCGATCGCTGATTCGCCGACATTCCTTGTATAACTCGCTTATGGAAGTCCAAAATGACTTCCATATCGCTCAGACAATACACCATGTCGGCTGCGAATCGGTCAAAAATAATGATAAAACGCTAATCGTTGTGGACGGGAACTATTTGATTGTTATGATATCTTATATACTTGAAGTTTATTGGAAAGAACTATTGAATAATAAGATGTGTTGGTTATATCACAACTGTTTCCCTAAAACTAATACTGTCCTCTTTAATGTATTATTTTATGAATCACATTTTTTACTATTTTAAATATAGCTGTATATAGTACCACTCCAATAACTACTGTGATAAGTTGTATAATTAGATCTGGTATTAACATTTCTTTCCCCTCTATTTCGCTTCTTCTGCTTCCCAGATAATGATGTTTTTCTCATCTTTACCGGAGTGTTCTTTTTTTAGTTCTCTGACCTGTTGTTTTGTCACTTTTCCTTTGGCTTTGTCTTTGATCGTTACGCCTTGGTATTTGTTTGTTGTGACTGTGTCTTCTTTCTGCTTGGCGGAGTTGGTTTTGTTTTGTCCGTAAGTTGTGCCTGCGCTGTATAGTGCAGCTGTTAGGCATACCCCTGCAAGTAGTATTGATAATTTCTTTTTCATGTGTTATTCTCCTTAATGTTTTATTTTGTGTATATGTCAGTATATACATATTTTTTGCGAAATATCAATACTCTTATATTACAATTTTATACTATATAATCATCCATAAATACATTCTAATTCACAAAAATCTGTGATATAAATTAATAAAAGTTTATTTTACTTTCTTATCTATACTATATTTCAAATATTTACTCGGAATTGAAAATATAATATTTTCTTCTTTTAATTTTGTATTTGTACCTTTGGTTGTTGGTCCTGTATATTTTGTACTCTTTGTATATTTTGCGGTCATGCTTGAAGCTAATCCTTGTGTAATAGACCCTACTTCAAGTGCTACCCCACTTTCTATTTTGTATTTAGAACTTTTCGTAATTTCTTTTGTCAATACTACCGTTTCACCTTTTGCAACACTAAGTACGAATTTATCCCCAGATTTTGGACTATATTCTTTTCCATATTTTTGAGCACTTCCATTTTTCACATATGTAGTAATTCCTCTTGTTTGCATTGAATCATCAAGAATTCTTTCAATATCATTCTCATTATTTTTTTCCAGCTACATCTTTACTAATATCAAGTTTTGGTGATTTTTCATCTATATTTGTCTGCCCAAAAACTGATAATCCACTTGTAACCTTCGCATATCCATTTTTATTGCCTCATACATATTCAACACGCTTAAAAAGCCAAATAAAAAATCCGACCCAAGGAAGTCTGGTCAGATTTTCTAGCTTTGTTATGTTTTGTTTTTGTTTTATGTTGGTTAGTCTTAACTAACTGTTATTATAATATCCTATCTTGGATGATTTGTCTACCTTTATTTTTGAGAAGTTTTCTCGATACCAAGAATCTTTTCTGCCTTTGCTACGGCTTCTTCACTTGGTGGCTGTACCCCTTCTAACGGATACTTAATTCCTAATTTTTCCCATTTAAAGAGTCCAAGTGTATGGTATGGCAAGATTTCTACTCTCTTGACTGTCTTTAGTCCATCGATGAAGTGTTTTAAGTCTGCTAGTCCTTCTTCATCGTCTGTTAGGTCTTGGACAAGCACATGACGGATCCACAGATCTACTCCTAGGTCTGAGACTTCCTGTGCCATTGCTAAAATATTGCTGTTTGGACAGCCTGTCAATTTCTTGTGTTTTTTCTCGTCCATTTCTTTTAAGTCTAAGATGACAAGGTCGGTGTATTTCATTAATTCTAACCATTTTGTATGGAATGGTTCTTCTTTTGTATATGGATTGGCAGAGGTATCCACGGCTGTGTGAATTCCTTCTTGTTTTGCCAGTTTAAAAAATTCAATTAAAAAGTCGATCTGTAAGAGGGGTTCTCCACCACTAACTGTGATCCCTCCATCTTTTCCCCAGTACATGCGGTAACGCAAAGCCCTCTTTAAGAGGGCTTCAGGCTGCCAGTCTTCACCGCAGTTTTCCTGCCAGGTCTCCGGATTATGGCAATATTTGCATCTCATCCGGCAGCCCTGCATGAAAGCGATAAACCGCACACCGGGACCATCCACAAGACCAAAAGTCTCGATGGAATGGATTTTTCCGGTTATTTTTTCATTCATAATTCTTTTCCACTAATTCAAATTACATTGTTTTATGACATGTTCTGGAAATAACGTCCATCTGCTGTTCTCTTGTTAAGTCGATGAATTTCACTGCATATCCAGATACACGGATCGTGAAGTTTGCATATTCTTCTTTTTCAGGATGTTCCATCGCATCGATCAGTTTCTCTTTACCGAATACGTTTACATTTAAGTGATGCGCTCCCTGATCAAAGTATCCATCCATGACATTTACAAGGTTATTGATTCTTTCCCCATCTTCATGTCCTAAAGCATCTGGGTTGATCGTCTGTGTATTAGAAATACCATCTAATGCCCATTCGTATGGAATCTTAGCTACAGAGTTTAAGGATGCTAATAATCCGTTCTGCTCTGCACCATAACTTGGGTTCGCTCCTGGTGCTAATGGTTCTCCTGCTTTTCTACCATCTGGCATTGTTCCTGTTGCTTTTCCGTATACAACGTTAGATGTGATCGTCAGGATAGATGTTGTAGGTTCAGAGTTACGATATGTGTGATGTTTTTTGATCTTTGCTAAGAATGTTCTTAACAGCCATACTGCGATATCATCTGCTCTGTCATCATCGTTTCCGTATTTAGGGAACTCTCCGTCGATTTCATAATCAACAACTAATCCTTCTTCATCACGGATTGCTTTAACTTTTGCGTATTTGATGGCGCTTAAAGAATCAACTGCATGAGAGAATCCCGCGATTCCTGTTGCGAATGTTCTTTCAAGTTCTGTATCCATTAATGCTAATTCCGCTGCTTCATAGTAATATTTGTCATGCATATACTGGATTAAGTTTAATGTATTTACATAAAGGTCTACTAACCAATCCATCATAACGTCATATTTCTGCATAACTTCATCATAATCTAAGTATTCAGACATGATAGGTTTGTAGGCTGGTCCTACCTGCTGTTTTGTCTTACAGTCTACACCACCATTGATCGCATATAATAAGCATTTTGCAAGGTTTGCTCTTGCTCCGAAGAACTGCATTTCTTTACCAGTCTTAGTCGCAGATACACAGCAGCAGATTGCATAGTCATCTCCCCATACTGGTTTCATGACATCATCATTTTCGTACTGGATAGAGCTTGTACGGATAGAAATATCAGCTGCATATTTCTTGAAATTCTCTGGAAGTGCAGAAGAATATAATACAGTGATGTTTGGCTCTGGTGATGGTCCCATGTTCTCTAATGTATGCAAGAAACGGAAGTCTGTCTTTGTAACCATAGAACGTCCATCTACACCGATACCAGCAAGATCAAGTGTTGCCCATACTGGGTCTCCTGAGAATAACTGGTTGTAAGAAGGAATTCTTGCGAATTTAACCATTCTGAATTTCATTGTTAAATGGTCGATCATTTCCTGTGCTTCTTCTTCTGTGATGATTCCTTTGTCAAGGTCACGCTGAATATAGATATCAAGGAATGTAGAAACACGTCCGATACTCATAGCAGCTCCATTCTGAGTTTTGATCGCTGCTAAATATCCAAAGTACATCCACTGAATTGCTTCTTTTGCAGTTTTAGCCGGTCTTGAAATGTCAAATCCATAAATCTGAGCCATTTCCTTCATGCCTTTTAATGCTTTTTTCTGTTCTGCTAATTCTTCACGAAGACGGATCACATCATCTGTCATAACACCGCATCCGCAGTTTGCAAAATCATTTTCTTTTTCTTCTAATAAGTAGTCGATTCCGTATAAAGCAACACGACGGTAGTCACCTACAATACGACCACGTCCATAAGTATCTGGAAGACCTGTGATGATCTTGTTATGTCTTGCTTTTTTCATTTCTGGTGTATAAGCATCAAAAACAGCTGTGTTATGAGTCTTTGAATATTTTGTAAAGATTTCATGTAATCTTTCACTTGGTTCATAACCATAGTTACGACAAGATTCTTCTGCCATTTTGATACCACCATATGGCATAAATGCACGTTTTAATGGTTTGTCTGTCTGAAGACCAACGATCTGTTCTAAATCTTTTGTTTCTTCACTAATATAACCAGGTCCGTGAGAAGTTAAAGAAGATACGATGTCTGTATCCATATCAAGAACTCCGCCTTTTTTTCGTTCTTCTTTCTGAAGTCCCTGTAAGATACCCCATAATTTATCTGTTGCTTCTGTAGGTCCTGCAAGGAAGCTTGCATCTCCATCATAAGGTGTGTAGTTTTCCTGGATGAAATCTCTTGTATTGATTTCTTCCTTCCACATTCTACCTTTAAAACCTTCCCATTCTTCAAACTGTTTCATTTTGAAAACTCCTCCATTTCTTGGATCAAAATAATTTCTATTACATTTATAAGTTAGTCTAATCTAACTACTTTTATTATAGCAAAATTTAGATCGAATACAATATACCTATTCGATAATTTTTCTCGTTAAATAAATAACAAGTCTTATTTTCGGTACTTTTTTCGTACATGTATGCTATTTTTCTTTGGTAATCTGATTGAAATTTTCTTTGAGATATCATACTGGCAGCAGTCATGAAACCGTGGCTCCTGCCAGTATCTTGTTAATTGATATGTTTTTATGTCTTTTGAAATTCTAGTGATGGAATAATCTGATTCCTGTAAATGCCATTGCCATGTTGTATTTGTTACAGCAGTCAATAACGGCCTCATCTCTGACTGATCCACCTGGCTGTGCGATGTATTTTACTCCACTCTTATGTGCTCTCTCGATATTATCAAAGAATGGGAAAAATGCATCAGATCCTAAGGTAACATCTGTTAATTTGTCTAACCATGCTCTCTTCTCTTCTTTTGTGAACACTTCTGGTTTCTCAGTAAAGATATTTTCCCATGCTCCGTCTGCTAAGACATCCATGTATTCGTCTCCGATATAAAGATCGATCGCATTATCTCTGTCTGCACGGCGGATCTTTTCTTTAAATGGCAGATTCATAACTTTTGGACACTGTCTTAACCACCAGTTGTCTGCTTTCTGTCCAGCAAGTCTTGTACAATGTACACGAGACTGCTGTCCTGCTCCAATTCCAATTGCCTGTCCATCTTTTACAAAGCATACAGAATTAGACTGTGTATACTTTAATACGATCAGAGAAATCTTCATATCGATCAATGCTTCTTCAGGAATGTTTTTATTCTCTGTCACAATATTAGATAATAATTCATCATCAATTGGAAGTTCCTGTCTTCCCTGTTCAAATGTAACACCAAAGACCTGTTTATGCTCTAATGGTGCTGGTGTATAGTTCTCATCGATCTTAATGATGTTATAGTTTCCGTTTTTCTTTGCTTTTAAGATTTCCAGTGCTTCATCTGTATATCCTGGTGCGATCACTCCGTCAGATACTTCTCTCTTGATCAGACGTGCTGTGTCTGCATCACATACATCAGATAAAGAAATGAAGTCTCCGAATGATGACATACGATCTGCACCTCTTGCTCTGGCATATGCACATGCTAATGGAGATAAATCTCCCATATCGTCTACCCAGTAGATCTTCTTTAAGGTATCAGACATTGGACGTCCTACAGATGCTCCTGCAGGTGATACGTGTTTGAAAGAAGTTGCCGCAGGAAGTCCTGTCGCTTTCTTTAATTCTCTTACCAGCTGCCATCCGTTAAATGCATCCAAAAAGTTGATGTATCCTGGTTTTCCGTTTAATACTTCGATTGGAAGCTCACTTCCGTCTGCCATATAGATTCTTGATGGTTTCTGGTTTGGATTACATCCGTACTTTAATTCTAATTCCTTCATTTTTCTTCTCCTTTGATCTGCTGATTGACTGATTATTTGTTCTTATTTACGATTCTTGTCTCATATTCCCCTGTTGCAATATCAATATAACGTACAAATAGAGATACTTTGTTGTCTTCATTTAAGCTGTTCCAAAGTGTGTTTGTGAAATCATCGATATCTTCTTCGATTCCAACAAATTTAGGTTCTCCCTCGAAGCTTGGAAGTGGATTTCCATCATGCATATATGTATGGATAAAACGTCCTTCTCCTGCGATCGGATTCTCATATGTATATGTGTATCGGTTACAGGATTCTGGATTTCCATTATCACTCTTTAAAATGGACATTGCATAGTGGAATGTTCCGTCTGCAATCTTCATAAGACCTGAGATTCTTGGTGTGTAGTTTGGTCCGTCTGGTTCAAACTCACGGCTTCTTAAAGACTGCTCAAAAGTAAGTCCTTTTTCTCTTCCTTCATAAACAGTGTCTGTCTGATCTCCATTCGTAACGATCGTTTCATCCCCAAGAACACGGACAGGTGCATAGATGATAAGGCTTGGATCTTCTAACTTCGCTGGATCAAATGCCTGTGTGCGGATTCCTTCTCCATCTTCTACAAAAACACGGTTACGACTGTTCTCACTGCGTCCCATGATAAAGTATGCAGTCACCGCTTTCTTTCCATCTTTGGATCTTCCAATAACGATTCCACGTCCTGGATAAGCATTTTCCTTTAATTCCTGAGCAAGAGCTAACTTCTTCATTGGTCTTAAATCTCCTTTTTTGAAAATCTTAATTTATATTTCTTCTATTGTATATAAAAAATGGATTTAATACAAGAAAAATCTCATAATCACAAAATAAAGGACAGGTTTACCGAAATTTTAATTAATCCTGTCCTTTATTTCTATCACTTTTTACATGAACTTTCTTTTTCTACCTTATGATTTATTATAGCCTAAACAAAAAAAGAATGGAACACCCTATTCCTGATATCCCATTCTTTTCTAAATCGCATATTTAATTTAATAATTAAATTACATTCTCTTGATTCGTTCGATCGCTTCAACTGTATTCTCATAGTTACCAAACGCTGTAAGTCGGAAGTATCCTTCTCCGCTTGGTCCGAATCCTGATCCTGGTGTTCCAACGACGTTGGCATCTTCTAACAGATGATCGAAGAATTCCCAAGATGTCATGTTGTCTGGTGTCTTTAACCAGATGTATGGTGCATTAACACCACCAGATACTGTGTATCCTGCATCCTGTAATCCGTTAAAGATTACTTTTGCATTGTTCATGTAGTATCCAACCTGTTCTTTTAACTGAGCTTTTCCGGCTTCAGAGTAAACTGCTTCTCCAGCTCTCTGTACGATGTATGGAGCTCCGTTATATTTTGTTCCGTGACGTCTTGCCCATAACGCATGTAACTGTGTATCTCCACATTTTAAATCTTTAGGGATAACAGTATATCCTAAACGAACTCCTGTAAATCCTGCGTTCTTAGAGAAACTCTTTAATTCGATCGCACATGTTCTTGCACCTTCACATTCATAAATTGTGTGTGCAACGTTATCTTCTGAGATATATGCTTCGTATGCTGCATCATAAATGATCACGCATCCGTTTTTGTTTGCATAGTCTACCCATCCCTGTAACTGGTCTTTTGTGATTGTTGATCCAGTTGGATTGTTAGGGAAGCAAAGGTAAATGATATCTGGTACTTCGCTTGGGAAATCTGGTGCGAAGTTATTCTCTGCTGTACATGGCATGTAGATAACATCACTCCATGTTTCTGTTGCTTTATCATATGTTCCGGCTCTTCCTGCCATAACGTTTGTATCTACATATACTGGGTATACAGGGTCACATACGGCAATCTTGTTATCCTGTGCAAAGATTTCCTGAATATTTCCAGAATCACATTTTGCTCCATCACTTACAAAGATTTCATCTGCTTTGATATCTGCTCCACGATCCTGATAATCATTCTTTGCAATTGCATTTCTTAAAAATTCATATCCAAGGTCTGGTGCGTATCCGTGAAATGTTTCTGCATGTCCCATTTCATCTACTGCTTTGTGTAAAGAATCAATGATCGCTGGTGCCAGAGGCTGTGTTACGTCTCCAATTCCTAAACGAATAATATTTTTGTCAGGGTTTGCCTCAGAATATGCATTCACTTTTTTCGCAATTGTTGAAAATAAGTAGCTTCCAGGCAGTTTCAAGTAGTTGTCGTTAATTTTAAACATAAATTCCTCCTAGTTATGATATATTAATGATTCTTTGATCATTTTTGCCATTTCGATAAGTCCCACACCACTGTTCATACTTCGCTGCTGTATATATGCGTGGGCTTCGCTTTCTGTGATCTGATTGTTCTGCATCAGTAATTCTTTGACTTCATCAAGCAGACGGATTTCTTCTCTGGTACGTTGTTTCGGCCGTTGTTTCCTTCGTCTTTGCTTCTCAGAAATTTCGGTAACGATCTCTCTCGTTTTCTCGACAAGTTCATGCCCCTTAAGAGGCATCGGAAGTCCTGTCACGTTCGAATACACACAGTCATCTAAATATTGGCGAGAAGCGATCAACAGCATCTTTATCTCTCCTGAGAGGTATTCTCTTAACTCGCTGTAGATCATATCTGAGCATTTGTATCCGCAGACGACAAGCCCTTCCTCAACACCTTCCATACGTTGAACTACCTGTGCACCCGTTGCACACACAGCGGTTACTTCAAAACCGCTTCTTACCAGAAGATTTCTGATACTTCTGGCGACTTCTGTTTTCGGGAATAAAACGATGACGTTTACCAAGCTTCTCACCTCCCGTATCAAGTATCTGTCAATCATTAGATCTTATATAAATAACGATCGACTTCCCATTGTGATACGAACTGTTGGTAAGATTCCCATTCAGCACTCTTAGCTTCCACATATTTATTAAAGATATGATCTCCTAAGAGTTCTTTCATATAAGTGCTTTGTTTGAAAATCTCAAGAGCTTCTTTCATGTCTCTTGGCAGTGTATTGATTCCTGCTTTTTGTTTTTCTCCCTCAGCCATCTCATACTGATTCTTCATGGAACCCTTTCCAGGGGTTAATTTGCGCTTGATCCCATCTAATCCTGCTGCAAGGCTAACTGCCAGTGCAAGGTAAGGATTGGCTGCAGAATCAGGACTACGAAATTCAAGTCTTGTTCCGCTTCCACGGGCTGCCGGTACTCGAATGAGCGGGCTTCTGTTTGACGGTGACCATGAAACATCAACCGGTGCCTCATATCCTGGTACGATTCTCTTATAAGAGTTGACCAGTGGATTTGTGATCAGACACATCTCATTTGCATGTTCCATGACTCCTGCCATAAAATAGAAAGCTTCATCACTGATCCCAAGTTCATTCTTAGAATCAGCAAAAATGTTCTTTCCATTCTTCCATAAGGACATGTTAAGATGCATTCCAGAACCATCCACTCCTGTAATTGGTTTTGGCATAAAACTTGCATAAAGTCCATGTCTTTTGGCAATATATTTTACGATAAATTTAAATGTGAGTATGTTATCGGCCGTTCTTAAGGCATTGTCGTACTTAAAATCGATCTCATGCTGTGCAGGTGCAACTTCATGATGAGATGCCTCGATCTCAAATCCCATATCCTCAAGATTCAAGATCATATCTCTTCTGGCACTTTCTCCAAGGTCTAATGGAGCTACATCAAAATATCCGGCTTTCTCATGAGAAACCGTCGTTGGGCGGCCTTCTTCATCTGTGTGGAATAAGAAAAATTCACATTCCGGACCGACGTTAAATTTATACCCCATCTTCTGGCACTCAACCATCACACGTTTTAGTACATTTCTTGGATCTCCTTCAAATGGGAGTCCATCCTGACCATATACATCACAGATCAGTCTTGCCACACGGTTTCCTCCCGCATTCCACGGGAAGATCGCAAAGCTGTCAAGATCTGGATATAAATACATATCAGATTCTTCAATGCGGACAAATCCATCAACACTGGATCCATCAAATGTACACTTGTTATCTAATGCTTTCTCAAGCTGTCTTGCGGTGATCGCGACGTTCTTCATTGTTCCGAACAAGTCAGAAAACTGTAGTCTGATAAATTCTACATCGTTTTCTCTGACGAGGTCTATCACATCTTGTTTTGTGTATCGACCCATAACATCACTCCTTCTTACTTCTATTAAATCTGTGCGATATCAACTACGCTGAGCTGATCTCTGTTTCCTGTTTCCAAACTAGTCAGCAGAGCATCTGCCGTATCAAGACTTGTAAGGCATGTTACTCCTGTTTCGATCGCGTAACGGCGGATCAGGAATCCATCTTTGCTTCGACCTACACCCTGTGATGGTGTATCAATGACTAAATCAATTTTATCATCTAAAATGAGATCTAGCAAGTTTGGAGATGGTTCTTCTAATTTATTGATTGGTTTTGCATGAACTCCAGCTTCATTTAAGACTCTGCATGTGCTCTTTGTTGAGAAGATCTCATATCCTAACGCTTCAAATCTATGTCCGATATCGATCGCATCGATCTTATCAGAATCCTTGACTGTTAAGATCATCTTCTTATATTTTGGAAGATTGACTCCAGCTCCTAAGAACGCTTTATATAATGCTTCATGGAAGTTCTTAGAAATACCTAAGCACTCACCTGTAGATTTCATTTCAGGTCCAAGGCTGATCTCTGCTCCTCTTAATTTTTCAAATGAGAAGACAGGTTTCTTCACTGCATAGTATTCAGATTCTTTCTGAAGTCCTGGTTCATATCCAAGATCTCTGATCTTTGCCCCTGTGATCACTTTCGCTGCTAATGCTACGATCGGAATACCTGTTACTTTACTGATATAAGGTACAGTACGGCTAGATCTTGGGTTTACTTCGATGACATATACTTCATCATCTGCTACGATAAACTGAATGTTGATCAGTCCGATAACGTGTAATGATTTTGCAAGTTTTCTTGTATATTCTGCGATGATTCGTTTAATCCTGTCTGTTAAATTAATAGATGGATATACGGAAATGCTGTCTCCTGAATGGATTCCGGCACGTTCCACATGTTCCATGATTCCTGGGATCAGAATATCTGTTCCATCACAAACAGCATCAACTTCGACTTCTTTACCAACCAGATATTTATCAATCAAGATTGGATGTTCCTGCTCGTAACGGTTGATAACTTCCATAAATGCTGTAATATCTTCATCAGATACCGCAATCTGCATTCCCTGTCCACCAAGTACATAAGAAGGTCTTACAAGCACTGGATATCCAAGTTCATGTGCAACTTTGATTGCTTCTTCGCATGTAAAGACTGTTGTTCCTTTTGGTCTTGGGATACAGCATTCTTCTAAGATCTCGTCAAATAATTCTCTATCTTCAGCTGCATCTACATTTTCAGCACTTGTTCCAAGGATTGGTACTCCCATCTTCATCAGTGCTTCTGTTAATTTGATCGCTGTCTGTCCACCGAACTGTACGACTGCACCGTCTGGTTTCTCAAGATCTACGATACTTTCTACATCTTCTGCTGTTAATGGTTCAAAATAAAGTTTATCAGCAACATCAAAGTCTGTAGAAACTGTTTCAGGGTTGTTGTTTACGATGATTGTCTCGTATCCTTCTTTGCTTAATGCCCATACACTGTGTACAGAACAGAAGTCGAATTCGATACCCTGTCCGATACGGATTGGTCCAGAACCAAGTACCATGACTTTTTTCTTTCCTGATGTTTCTTCGACTTCATTTTCTCCGTCATAGCAAGAATAGTAGTAAGGTGTTGCTGCATCAAACTCAGCTGCACATGTATCTACCATCTTGTAAGATGCATGAATATTATATTCATTTCTTAATTCTTTGATCTCACGTTCTGTCTTACCTGTTAAGCTTCCGATCACTTTATCTGGGAATTCTAAACGTTTTGCTTCCTGTAATAAAGCTTTATCTAATGTATCGGCTTGTGCTAATTTCTTTTCCATCTCAACTAAGACTGCGATCTTATCTAAGAACCAGCGGTCAATCTTTGTGATGTTAAAGATCGTATCATAGTCAAATCCACGACGAATTGCTTCTGCAATCACATAGATACGAAGGTCGTCGATCTTTTCAAGTTCTTTTAATAATTCATCATCTGTTAATTTATCGTAATCACCGAAAATTAAGCTGTCTACATGCTGCTCTAAGGAACGGATGGCTTTCATTAACGCCCCTTCAAAGTTTGTTCCGATACTCATAACTTCTCCAGTTGCTTTCATCTGAGTTGTCAGAGTACGTTTTGCATGAATAAATTTATCAAATGGAAGTCTTGGCATTTTCACTACACAATAGTCAAGCATTGGCTCAAAACTTGCATACGTTTTCTTTGTTACCGCATTTTCGATTTCATCTAATGTATATCCAATCGCGATCTTGGCTGTTACTTTCGCGATTGGGTATCCTGTTGCTTTGGAAGCTAACGCTGAAGAACGGCTTACTCGAGGGTTTACCTCGATAACACAATATTCAAAGCTGTCTGGATTTAATGCATACTGTACGTTACATCCACCATGAACGTCTAATTCTGTGATGATATTTAATGCAGATGTACGAAGCATCTGGTATTCTTTATCTCCTAATGTCTGAGATGGAGCAACTACGATACTGTCTCCTGTATGAACACCAACTGGGTCGATGTTTTCCATGTTACAGATTGTAATACATGTTCCATTTTCGTCACGCATTACTTCGTATTCGACTTCTTTCCATCCACCGATGTAACGTTCTACTAATACTTCCCCTACACGGCTTAAACGAAGACCATTTTCAAGGATTGTCTCTAATTCTTCCTGATTGTGGGCAATTCCTCCACCACTTCCTCCAAGTGTATATGCTGGACGAAGTACGGCTGGATATCCGATCACTTTGGCGAATTCTACTCCATCTTCTACAGTTTTAACAACCTGTCCTGCTGCGATTGGTTCTCCGATCTTTTCCATTGTCTGCTGGAATTCCAGGCGGTCTTCTGCTTTCTTAATTGTTGATGGAGATGTACCGATCAGTTTCACTCCAGATTTTTCAAGATATCCGCTTTCTACTAATTCCATTGCAAGGTTTAAGGCTGCCTGTCCACCAAGTGTTGGAAGGATACTGTCCGGTTTTTCTTTTTCGATGATCTTTTCAATAACAGGAGCTGTTAATGGCTCGATATATACTTTATCGGCAATATCTTTATCTGTCATGATTGTTGCAGGGTTTGAGTTTACTAAAACTACTTCCACTCCTTCTTCCTGAAGTGCTCTACAAGCCTGTGTTCCTGCATAGTCAAATTCTGCTGCCTGTCCAATAACGATTGGTCCTGACCCGATTACAAGTACTTTCTTTATATCTTCTCTCTTAGGCATTTTTTGCTCCTTTCATTCTATCCATAAATTCATCAAATAAATAATTGGTATCCTGTGGTCCAGGACATGCTTCTGGATGGAACTGAACTGTTCGAATATTTTTATTTTTATAGTCTAATCCTTCGATTGTTTTATCATTTACATTGATAAAGGAAACTTCTGCAACATTTGGATCGATTGTTTCTTCTTTGATCACATATCCGTGGTTCTGAGAAGAAATGTAAACACGTCCGCTCTTTAAATCTTTGACCGGATGATTTCCTCCACGATGTCCCCAACGCATTTTTTCTGTGTCTGCACCTGTTGCAAGTGCCATTAACTGATGTCCTAAACAAATTGCAAAAATTGGTACTTCACTGTCATATAACTTCTTGATCTCTTTGATGATCTCTACACATTCTTTTGGATCTCCAGGTCCGTTTGATAACATAATTCCATCTGGATTATCTCCTAAGATTTCTTCCGCTGTTGTATCTGCAGGATAAACTGTAACGTCACATCCACGTTTTTGTAAAGAACGGATAATATTATTTTTTGTTCCAAGATCTAATAATGCAACTTTAAATCCATCTCCAGGAAAATGTTCTTTTTCTGTTCTTGAAACAGTTTTTACTGCATTTGTCACTCTGTATTCTTTTAATTTTGGAAGGATTTCATCTAAATTAAAATTAGGATTTGTAGTGATCATTCCACCCATGCATCCGTGCTCTCTTAAGATCTTTGTGATTGCTCTTGTGTCAACACCACAAACACCTGGGATATCATGTTCTTTTAGATAATCTTCTAAGTCTTCTTCCCTTCGGAAGTTACTTGAAGTTCTTGAGATTTCTCTTACGATAAAGGCTGAATGCCAAGGTTTTTCAGATTCGATGTCCTCTAGACATACTCCATAGTTTCCAATCAGTGGATAAGTCATTACGACTCCCTGTCCCTGATAGGAAGGGTCTGTTAATACTTCTAAATAACCTGTCATGGAAGTATTAAATACGACTTCACAGATCACTTCTTTTTGGGCTCCAAAACTTTTTCCCTCAAATACGTGTCCGTCTTCCAATATCAAAAATGCGTTCATGTAATTTTTCCTCCTAAAAAGTCTCATTCATAGGGTATATAGTAGAAAAGACTAACTTTCTACCTATAGAATAAGGGTTTGCTCATAACCCTTATTGTTTGTATAAAAAAAAGAAATATCCTAAAATAAAAATTACGAAGCTAAGTATTGGAAATTCAGCCATTTTGTCCTTCCAATACCTGGGTCATTTTTTATTTCAGAAATATTTCTCTACAAATTGTAAAAATTTTATCATAAATTTTTTGTCGTTGCAAGTACTTTTTTGTATTTTTCTACATTTTTTCTATGTTTTTTTGTTTGTTCATCCGTTCTTCACTTTCTCGCTTCGAGAAAATGCAACCGCAGAAATTCTGGCGATACAGATTATATTCTTTGGATAACTGAATAGATCTCTGGTAGCCACCTTTCTTTTTAAAATCTGATGGCAGAAATTCTACACCCAAAAGTTCTCCTGCTTTCTGTCCTAATTCATTCAGCCATGATGCGTTTTTTAATGGGCTGATCGTAAGTGTTGTTGTAAAATAATCGTATCCACCTTCTTTGGCAAGTTTCGCTGCCTGATCTAGTCTTAGTTTGTAGCAGCGATAACATCTCTTGCCACCTTCTGGTTCCTGTTCGTAGCCCTTTGCCATATCAAAAAACGTCTGTGGATCATATCCTGCATCAATTACTTTAATTGGAAGATTCATTTCATTGACCAGACGCTGCTGCTCATGAACTCTTTTTTCGTATTCTTCCTTGGAATCGATGTTTGGGTTGTAGTAGTCGATGGTGATGTCGAAATACTGAGAGAGATATTCCAGAACGTAGCTGCTACATGGAGCACAACAACTATGCAGTAGCAATGTTGGTTTCGTTTCTCCTAAATTTTCGATTACTTTATCTAATTGCTTTTGGTAATTTATTTTGTTCATTAATTATCTCTTTCTGGTCTTATTTTTCTCTTTTAAGTGGTACCGCAAGAAGTCTGTCTACTTCTTGTTCCTGCAGCATACCATAAGACTCAAATCCATTCTCCTGTTCTATATTTGACATAAAATAAACTTCGTCTTTCTCAACAGACTCCATCCATATAGATATAACATCGATTGGAACTGCCTGTAAATTATCGATCTGTGGCACAACTCCATCACTGGCATATTCATAAGTATTTTGTAGTGTTTTTCCATTCTCCATCTTCAAATAAATAACTGCATACATAGACATGAAAAAAGAACATGATCACATCACTCAATATAAATACCATAAAATTGCTGATACGCACCATGTAATATCCAAGACTTCCTACACATCCACGAAATATATACGCAAGTGCATCATTAAAAAGAAGGATTGCCGTAAAGAGCTGCATCAACTGCAGCCATTTCCTTTCCGTAAAACTTTTACTTTCTTTAATTAAACATACTATACCACACTTTTTTAAAAAAAACCATAAATCATTTACTTCGGATCAAATAATACATCACACATCCCGTCATGCATGAAATTGCTTCAGAAACTAATAATGAAAATATCACTCCATTTAACTGGAACAACTGATTTCCAATAACAATTGCTGGAATTAAAACAAGGCCTGCAAGAACATAGTCTCCATATTTCATTGCATAATAATTAAACATAAGACTCGAAATGATCAACAAACCATCAAAAATCATCGCAGAAAATCCTACAGAAAAATTTTCTTTTAACATTGCTAATTCTATTTTAAAATCCATAAATGATACAGATAATTGTTTTCCTTCACGTTGAATGCATATTATATAGTAGATTACGGCTGCTAAATTTCCAATTGCCATCAAGAATGTTGCAAATGGCAGTAATAATGAAATTGCTGCTAGTTCATGTGTATCATTTAATTTTCCTATAAAAAATGTATCCGTAAGATTATAGATCATATTAACTGACATCCCAAGCATCATTGGAATTGTCATATGCTTCCTGATCTAATGGGTTTCCAACCATTTCTTCCAGCGAGGAAAGAATTCGATCAATGTAGGAAGAAAATTGCTCTAATTCTTCATTGGTCAGACAATCAAAGATTTCTTTATATTCTTCTTCTTTCTGCTTAACCTTTTTGCCTTCTTCTGTCAGACATACGATCATAACTCGTTTGTCTTCTTTTGATGGTTTTCTTTTAACATATCCACTTTTTTCAAGTTTCTTTAACAACTCATTTAATGACTGCTGTTTAATTCCTAAGAGATATGCCATATCTTTCGTCGCAATCTCTGGCTGAATCTTAAGTAATGCAAGAACTCTTCCCTGTCCTTCATTTCTATTTTCATAAATATTGTGTTCCTTACAATTCATCATCTGATAACGCCTTAAAAGCCATTGAAGAGTCATTAGCTTTTTGTAAATATCTTTATACATCTCATCCATTTGTTTTTCCTCCTTTATTTTTTACAGGTAGCTGTAGAATTAACAAGTATATGTATTATTAGCACTCTTTTTTATTGAGTGCTAATTTTTACTTGACTTTTATCAACTTTGGTTCTACAATAACATTTATAAAAGTTCTATTTGACATAGAACACTTAAAATAAGACTAAAATATTTTTAAATAAAGGAGTGTAACATTATGGCAGAAAAAAAAGGAACTCTTTCCATTAACAGCGATAATATTTTTCCAATTATTAAGAAATGGCTTTATTCCGATCACGATATTTTCTTCCGTGAATTAATCTCTAACGGATGCGATGCCATCACAAAATTAAAGAAATTAGACATGATGGGAGAATACAATTTCCCAGAAGGACATAAAAATAAAGTTGACGTTATCCTTGACCCTGAGAAGAAAACTTTAAAATTCATCGATACTGGTCTTGGTATGACAGCGGACGAAGTTGAAAAATACATCACGCAGATCGCATTTTCTGGAGCGACTCAGTTCTTAGAGCAGTACAAAGATAAAACAGAAGGTGACCAGATCATCGGACATTTCGGTCTTGGTTTCTATTCTGCATTTATGGTAGCTGATGAAGTTACGATTGATACTCTTTCTTATAAAGAAGGAGCTGAACCTGTTCACTGGACTTGTGATGGTGGTACAGAGTATACAATGACAACTGGTACAAAAGAGACTGTTGGTACGGAGATCACTTTATTCTTAAATGAAGAAAGTACAGAATTCACAAATGAATACCGTGCAAGAGAGATCATCGAGAAATACTGCTCTTTCATGCCAACTGAGATCTTCTTATCTGTAGAAGGTGCTGAACAGGAATTTGAAACAATCCCAGAAGATCAAGTAAAAGATGATGATGTTGTTGTAGAACATATTCATGAAGATGCAAAAACAGAAGAAAAAGAAAACGAAGATGGTACAAAAGAAACAGTTGAAGTATCTCCAGCAAAAGAGCTTGTAAAGATCAACAAACGTCCTGTTTCTTTAAGTGATACACATCCACTTTGGAATAAACGTCCAAATGAATGTACAGACGAAGAATACAAAGAATTCTACCACAAAGTCTTCCATGACTTTAAAGAACCATTATTCTGGATCCATCTAAACATGGATTACCCATTTAACTTAAAAGGTATCCTTTACTTTCCTCAGATCAATACAGAATATGATTCTATCGAAGGAACAATTAAATTATATAACAATCAGGTATTTATCGCGGATAATATCAAAGAAGTCATTCCTGAATTCTTAATGTTATTAAAAGGTGTGATCGATTGTCCTGACCTTCCACTGAACGTATCAAGAAGTGCTCTTCAGAACGATGGATTCGTGAAGAAAATTTCTGATTACATCACAAAGAAAGTTGCTGATAAGTTAACTGGTATGTGCAAGACAGACCGTGAATCTTATGAAAAATACTGGGATGATATCAGTCCATTTATCAAATTTGGATTCATCCGTGACCAGAAATTTGCAGATAAGATCAAAGATTACATCTTATTTAAGAATATGGAACATAAATATGTAACATTAAGTGACCTTGTTCCAGCTCCTGCAAACGATGATGATGTGACAACTTTATACTATATCACAGATGAAGTTCAGCAAAGCCAGTATATCAATATGTTCAAAGAACAGGATATGGATGCTGTCATTTTAAATCATAACATTGATTCTGCATTTATCACACAGATTGAACAGCAGAATCAGCATATCAAATTTAAACGTATCGATGCGGATGTCGAAGATGCCCTTAAAGAAGATGTAGATGAAAAAGAATTAGATGAAATCAAGACTTCTTTAACTGACCTGTTTAGAAAGACTTTAAACAAAGAAAATCTTGAAGTTCACGTTGAAAAATTAAAAGATGCAAAGATTTCTTCTATCATCACTTTATCTGAAGAAAGCAGACGTATGCAGGATATGATGAAAATGTATGCAATGCCTGGTATGGACCCTAATATGTTTGGTGCTCCTGCACAGGTTCTGACTCTAAATGCAAATAATACACTTGTGAAATATCTGTTTGAGCATGGAGATGCCCAAAATGCAAAGATTATTTGCGAACAGCTGTATGATCTTGCCATGTTAAGTCATACAACATTAGCTCCTGAAGAAATGACAAAATTTGTTCAGAGAAGTAATGAGATCATGGAAATGATCACGAAATTTTAATTTGCTAGTTTGATGACGAAAATTATTTGAATATTATAAAAAGGGTTATCTGTCTGCGACGCGCTCTCGCTCGACTCAGACAGATAACCCTTTTTATAATATTCAAATAATTTACGTAATCGAAACCACTACCGTCTTCAGTTAGTGAATGCAAACTTACGTACAAATCATAACTTTACAATTCTTCTGGATGGTTATATAATATTTTGGAAATATTTTTAAGAAAGCTGGTTTTTTCATGTGTAGTAGGGATATGGATCGTTGGATCCATTTTAATATGGCAATCGTTGGGGGATTTCTTGGTGGTTTTTCGATTCTTAATCATCATGAACTCTTTGGTTCTGCGCAGACTTCGAATCTGATCTCTGTATTTGCAGATCTTGCTGGACACCCAGATGCGAATTTCTTTGTGCGACTTCTTGGTGTTTTTATTTATATGTTTGCATTATCACTGACGGTGATCTTACCGAAGTTTACAAGGCTGCATCTTCCTTATGTCAGTCTTTTTATAGATGCAATGGCAGCCTTGATCGTTGCTTTTCTTCCATCGGATCTGAATGATTTCATTGCCCTCTATCCGTTGTATTTTGCAATGGCAATTCAGTGGTGTTCCTTTAAGGGTGGGGATGGATTTACCTGCTCTACAATTTTTTCTACGAATAACCTGCGTCAGTTTACGACATCTATGACAGAATATCTTTGCAGTAAAGATCCCGACGCCTTAAGAAAATGGAAATTTTTCGCTTCTGTTTTGCTTTGTTTCCATTTTGGTGTTATCGTTTCTTATCTATCTTGCAAAAACTTTGGACATACTGGTTCTCTCGTATGTTTTCTGCCTGTTTTCAGTGGTTTTTGTCTTGTGTGGACGAGAAAACATTTTGTTGCAGTGAAACATTTTATCTACCACTACCTGATCACACCAAGTAAAAGTTCAGCTTATACTACAGAAAGTGAGTAATTATGGAAAATTTAATCTTTAGCTTAAACGCTACAGTTCCTGTCTTTTTGATGATGATCTTAGGACTTGTCTTTAAAAAGATTGGATGGATTGATGATATTTTTGCTTCGAAAATGAATAAGTTTGTTTTTATGGTTCCTTTGCCTGTCTTGGTATTTGAGGATCTTGCAACGGTTGATTTTTCAAAAGTCTGGGATGTTAAGTTTGTCCTGTTTTGTTTTATCGTTACCATGATCAGTATTACGATTTCTTTTCTGATTTCTTGTCTGCTAGGTGATAAAACGATCCGTGGAGAATTTATTCAGGCGGCTTACCGAAGCAGTGCTGCTCTCCTTGGAATCGCATTTATCCAAAACATTTATGGAAATGCCGGAATGGCTCCTTTGATGATCATTGGAAGTGTACCATTATATAATATGATGGCTGTTGTTGTCTTATCTGTATTTAAACCTGGACAGAGTGGGCTTGACCATACTGTTGTGAAAAAAACGGTCAAAGGAATCGTGACAAACCCAATCCTTATCGGAATTGTTGCTGGACTTGTCTGGTCTGCATTAAAAATTCCAATGCCTGCAATCCCTAAAAAAGTTATTTCAAGCATTGGAAATGTCGCCACTCCAATGGGACTCATGGCGATGGGCGCTACCTTCGATATCAAAAAAGCTTTTGGAAAGATCAAACCATCTTCCATTGCTGCTTTTATGAAACTTATTGGTCTTTGTGCCATTTTCCTGCCAATTGCAGTGAAACTTGGATTCCGTACCGATAAGTTGGTTGCCATCCTTATCATGCTTGGTTCCGCAACAACAGTAAGTAGTTTTGTTATGGCGAAGAATATGGGACATGAGGGAACTCTTTCTTCCAGTGTTGTCATGTTAACAACGATGTTTAGTGCATTTACAGTTACGGGATGGCTATATATTTTAAGACATTTTATGTTAATCTAGCTAACTCAGATCCAATGTGATCTGGTATTTTTCCAGCCAGTAATTGACTTGCAGAAGGTAAGCGATCATCTGAGGACCTGCCATCAGCTGTCCATACCATGGTTTACCATAGTCTTTCGGACTGTCTAAGAATCTGCTTAGTTTATATGCATCGATCAGTTCTTTGATCGGTGCTCCTTTTTTTGCCATAACTTTCAGAAGTTCTTTGGATAAGATTTTTTCATAGTTTGGATCATAAGTCTTTGGATATGGACTTTTTCTTCGATACAATACCTCATCTGGCAGGATTCCTTTCCCTGCTGCTCTTAGCAATCCTTTTACCACACCATTTAAACATTTTAACTCCCACGGAACATTATAAAGATATTCCACAATCCTGTGATCAGCAAACGGCACTCGTGCTTCTAACCCACAATGCATGCTCGTGCGATCCATGCGATCCATTAAGGTTACCATAAACCATCTTAGATTCAGATAAGAAATCTGCCTTCTTCTAGCTTCTATCCGATCTTCTCCATAAAGTTTTGGCGTCTCATTGATCGTCTTTTGATAAGCTGTTCTTGCATAAGATTCTAAATCCACTTTCTGTATGATATCATCATTTAACAGCATTTTTCTTGGTTGCATATCCATAGACCATGGGAAGATCTCTGCCTTGAAGCATTCCTCTTTATGAAACCATGGATAACCACCAAAAATTTCATCTGCACACTCCCCTGTTAATGTTACTTTGTTATATTTTACAACTTTCGAACAAAAATATAGCATCGAAGACTCCACATCTGCCATACATGGAAGATCTCTGGCATCAACTGCTTTGTATAGATTTTCGATCATATTTTCATTGTCGCATTCCAAATATCTGTGATCTGTCTTTGCATGATCAACCATCTTATCAACCCATGGACGGTCTTCGCTTGGCTGGAAGGCGTTTGATTTAAAATATTTATGATTATTTACAAAATCAAAGGAAAATGTGTTTAAATTTTTTCCTTCTTTTTGAAGCTTTTTCGCACAGATTGCTGTGACAAGACTACTGTCAACTCCACCGGATAAAAATGTACTGATTGGAATATCGGATAACATCTGCATTTCCACGGCATCTTTTACTAGCCACCTTGTATGCTCGATCGTATCTTTTTCGCTGTCTGTGTGTTCTTTCGCTTTCAATTCCCAATATGCTTGATCTTTCAGCCCTTCACGATCGTATTCCAGGAAATGCCCTGGAAGAACTTCATAAATATCTTTGAACACTCCTTTTCCATATGACTTTGCAGGTCCTAACCCAAAGATTTCACAAAGTCCTTCTCTGTTGATCACTGGTTTGACTCCTGGATAGGCAAACAAGCCTTTGATCTCAGATGCAAAGATTAATGTATCTCCCCGTTTTGTATAGAATAATGGCTTCACACCAACACGATCTCTGATCAAATATAATTTCTTCCGTTTCCCATCCCACAGAGCAATAGAAAAAATTCCATTCAACTCTTCAATATAAGAAATTCCATACCTGATATACCCTGTTAATACAACTTCCGTGTCACTCGTTGTCGAAAACATTTCTCCTTCTTTGATCAGTTGTTCTTTTAACGTTTTCATGTTATAAATCTCGCCATTTAAGATGATTGCGTAGGTATTTCCTTCTTTCTTTTTACACATTGGCTGATGTCCCCTGTAAAGGTCAAGGATTGACAATCGTACATGCCCTAATGCACAGCCATTTTCCAAAAATATTCCTTCATCATCTGGACCTCGATGTCTTTGAACTTCATTCATTTTCTTTAAGATCTGATATATTTCTTTCTCTGTTTTTTTATCATTGTTTCTAGGATTTAGAAATCCTGCAATTCCACACATACACGCTACCTCTTTTTATTTTTTATGATCAATGAGAACCGGCTGGTATTGTCTGCCTTTTAATGCCTGCAAAATTGTCGGAATGAGCAGTCTTGTATCCGCGATCATGGAGTTTGGCTTCTTTACCGGATCATCCTGTCCGAATGGTACAAAATAAATATGCTTATGATTTAAAAGATTCCCGATATTCTTAAGATTCATACCTAAGGCATCATTGCTCGCCATAGAGATAACGACAGGTTTTTCATTCCGCAGCTGCGCTTTAGCTGCCATTAAAACCGGGGTATCTGTAATTCCATTGGCAAGTTTCGCCATGGTATTTCCTGTGCATGGCATTAAAATCAAGATATCCAGACACCCTGTCGGACCAATGATTTCTGCTTCTTCAATCGTTTTCATCGGTTCATTTCCTGTCATATCGTGTGCTCTTTTTACAAATTCCTCACCTTTTCCAAACCTGCATTTGATATGCTGGGATATGTCAGAAAAGATCGTCTGCAGGATCGCACCTTCTTCTAGTAAGCGATCGATCTGTTCAAAGGCTTTTGTGTAAGTGCAAAAGGAACCTGTCATTGCTACTCCGATTCTTTTATTTTTCAATACCATGTTTGATCTCTCCACTGATTTCTAAAACTTTTTTTGCAAGCATGATCCCAGAAGATTTCGGGGAATAAATGCCTGGAAGACTCGGGCATAGTTTTGCACAGATTCCTAGTTTTTCCGCCATTTGATGGTTTGTTCCACCAGGATAGGAAGCAATATCTATGATGCAGGATTCTTTGGAGATCTTCCTGAGGATATCTTCTTTTAGGATCTGTTTTGGAACGGTATTAAAAATATGATCATACTGACAGATCCGCCGTTTTAGTTCCGTAAAATCCATAACCTCAAGTCCAAAAGATTTTGCAAGACTTCTTGCTGTTTTATTTCTGGCACAGACTGTTACCTGAGCATCCATTCCTTTTAGTTTCGCTGCAAGAACTTTTGCACATCTTCCATAGCCAAGGACCAGACAACGACTTTTGTGAAGATTGATCGGCTGCATCTTGATCGCTTCCATGATCGCACCTTCTGCAGTTGCGATCGCATTGTAGATAGCGACATCATCCATTTTCATGAAGTCAAATGCTTTGATTCCTTTTTGTTCACATTCATGTCGAATTTCTTCATTGATACATCCCCCAAATAAAATCTGTTCTTTCGTCATTTCTTGAAGCAGTGTTTCTACTGACATTTTTTTGTTGCTAGAACTTCCTGTGATTTCCCCGTTTTTTGAAAAAACGACGGGTCCAATCATGCACTTCGCTTCTCTTATGACATTTTCAAAAGATTTACCTTCCTTGCATTCTGAGCCTTCTTTTTTGGTTGCATATGTGATAACCTGATATCTTTGATTTTTTAGATAGTTGGCTAAATATACCTGTCTCATATCACCGCCGATAACGGCAAAATCATAAATCACAGTCTTTTTTCCTTTCTTTTTTCTTCTATTTAATATATGTGATTTTTATTCATTTTGTTCTTTTAAAAATACATCAATTTTACCCCTTTAAAAATTAAAAAGTAGTGATATAATAAACTCAAGTGCATAGAAACACCTACAATACAGCAAGAGCTTCCACTACACTGGGAGCTCTTTTTGTGTATTTATATATTTTATACACAAAGTACTTCCGGTGTTATACCATAACATGCATAATATCTTAATGTTTTTTCAAGGAGGAACTTTTTATGAACACATTAACTGCAGAAAAAAGAGATTTGAAAACAAAGGCTAAAAAATTAAGAAAAGAAGGTTATGTTATCGGAAATCTGTTTGGCAGAGATATCGAAAATTCCATTCCATTGAAAGTTGATTCCCGTGAAGCCGCTAAATTCTTAAAGGATAACAAAAAAGGAGCTCATATTACTTTACTTGTTGACGGAGAAAATGTAGACGCCATCGTAAAAGAAATCGACTACAATGCCATGAAAAACGAAACAATGTTTATTAACTTCCAGGCATTAGTTGCTGACGAAAAGATCCACACAACTGCTGCGATCGAATTATTAAACGAAGATGCTGTACAGAATGGTATCGTTGAACAGTCCTTATCTGAAATCGAATACAAAGCATTCCCAACTGATATCGTTGAAAAGGTTGAGATTGATTTAACACAGTACAATGTTGGTGATATGATCCATGTCAAAGACTTGCCATTAGCTGCTAACAGCAAGATCTCTCTTGTTACACCAGAAGATACTTTGGTTGTTAACATCGCAGAACCAGAAGCTGCACCTGAGGATGAAGACGAAGAAGCGGCTGAAGAATAAATAAATCAGTGAAAGAAAAGACTCGATTTTCATAATTAAAAATCGAGTCTTTTTATTTTGCCTTTTCTTTGATATCCTTTAAAAAATCCAGCATTTTTTCTCGGATGTTTTTCTCTGCATTCTGAGATCATCAACTGAATCTTAAATTTAAAATCTTCAGATTCCAAGATCGTAAATGGATGTTCTTCTGTTACACAAACCGATAAATGTTCGCTCTCATATTGTGGATACGTTCCTGTAAATCCTTGTTCTTTCAGTTTTTTATCAACCTGTTCTCTGTATCGTTGAATCTTCTGATCGATTCTTTCTCCATAGTTCCTTGCTGGATATGGATCAGAAGCATTGCAGACTTTCTCGCAGATCAATTCATATAAATCTTGTCTCTTTGGATCTTGCAGTTTCTTTGCAAGCGTCATCTCCATTCGTTTGGTTGGGTGCTTCTCATATTTATCGATCCATTTTAAATAATCTTTATCACCTGCCTGCATAGCAAGATTTCTCATACATTCTAATCCTTCTTCGGTTTTGTCATACCATTCTTCTGGATCTTCATTGATCGGAAAATAGTAATAAAATGGTGCAAATTCGATCAATGACATGATCTCCATCTCTTGATCATTACACACTTCTTCCCCTAAAAAGCAATATTTCTCACGGATCGTTCCAATCATATAGACTAGCTGGCGCCACTGCTCAGCTCCATCTCTCCAGAAATGTCCGATCTCATGATACCGGTAACAGTTCGTATGTTCCATGATCTCATCAAACCACATTGTAAAAACACTTTCTTCTCCCTGATGAACAATCAACCCATAACGACCTTCTCGTTCTTCCAGTTGTGCCCACATCTCTCCTTCATAGTCTTTGTCATATTTTCCAAAGATACGAAGTCCATGAAAACTTAGATAACACTCAATTGCATCGTTCATCATATATGGAACATATCCTGTTTGATTTCCATCTTTTTCTTCGACTTGAAGTTCAAACACTTGATATTCAAATATCTGCACAAGCAACTGTATGGATCTTGATATTTCTTCTAAATTTGTTTCAAAATAGTTCATACGGATTTCCTTTTCCTATTATCTTATCTATGTATTTTATTTATATTTCTGAATTTCATTTAAAAAACGTTCGCCATATTTCTGAAGCTTATGTTCTCCGACTCCATTGACTTCTAACATTTCCTCATCATTAGAAGGTTTCATCGTACTCATATGTACCAGTGTCTTATCGGAAAATACCATATATGGCGGGATTTTCTGTTCGGATGCGATCATTCTTCGAAGTACACGTAATGCTTCGAACAATTCTGTATCTTCCTCAGCAAGTGCTGCCACAGCCCCTGCTTTCTTACGTTTCTTCGTCTGAATCTTGCGTTCTTCTTTCTCTTTTTCGACTTCTTTTGGAATCTTGATCTCAAAGTTCCAGTTATCATCAATCTTAGTAATATCTGCAACGCTTAAAACCGGATATTCATCAGCTGTCATTTCCAGATATCCATAGACTAACATTTCATTGATGATCTGTCGTATCCTTGCAATGCTTTCTGATGCCAATGCTCCATATTGTGAATTCTCATCTAAATGACGGCTTAATACTTTCTGGCTCTTTGAACCTTTTAAAATATCAACGATCGTGGATAGTCCGAAATCTCGATAACAATCTCTAATACATTGGATGATAGCTTTCGCTTCCATTGTTGCATCAACCGTTTCAAACTCGGTCAGACAGTTTAAGCAGTTTCCACAGTATCCGCTTGTCTGTTCTCCAAAATAATTTAAAATATAATGACGTAAACATTCCTTCGTATAGCAGTAAAATGTCATCTGACGAAGTCTTTCCCAGTCTCTTTCCATCACGATCTGCTTTGTGATCGCATCTAATTCCTCATTCTCCTCTCCATTTTCGATCAGAAAACGATTGGTTCGGTTATCAATCGGCGCATAATATAAGATACATTCCGCAGGTTCTCCATCACGTCCTGCTCTTCCTGCTTCCTGATAATAACTTTCCATGTTCTTCGGCATATTATAATGAACAACAAAACGGACATCCGGCTTGTCGATTCCCATTCCAAAGGCATTTGTCGCTACCATGACCTGCTTTCTGTCATAAATAAAATCTTCCTGATTTTCCTTTCGTTCTTCATCCGATAATCCTGCATGGTATCTTGTCACGGAGAATCCATCTTCTCTTAACTGATAGCAGACTTCCTCAACATTTTTCCTAGACAGACAGTAAATGATCCCGCTGCTTCCTGGCATCTTTTCTTCTTTTTCTTTTAAATAACTTAGTAATTCTCTATACTTATCCCTTGGACGTTTTACTGCATAGTAAAGATTCTCCCGATCAAACCCTGTCGTTAATACAAATGGATCTCTTAGGTTCAAAATATCCATAATATCATCCCTGACTTCTGCTGTCGCTGTTGCTGTATATGCAGTCAGTACAGGCCGATACGGAAGTTTCTTTAAAAATTCCAAAATCTTTAGATAACTTGGCCGAAAATCCTGCCCCCACTGTGACACACAATGTGCCTCATCAACTGCCAACATTGATATCTTCACTCCACTATTTAGCGCAAAATTGATAAAACCTTCTGTTTCCAAGCGTTCTGGTGCCACATAAATAATCTTATATCTTCCCTGCATCGCATATTTTAATGCGGTATGATACTGTCCCTGTGTCAGAGAACTATTTAAAAATGCCGCATGAATTCCGGCTTGATTCAGTGTCCCAACCTGATCTTTCATCAGCGAGATCAGTGGAGAGATCACAAGTGTAATTCCATCCATCATCAATGCTGGAATCTGAAAACAAAGAGACTTTCCTGCTCCTGTCGGCATGATTCCTAAAACATCCTGCCCATTTAATGCTGCCTCGATCAATTGTTCCTGACCTTGGCGGAATTCATCATATCCAAAGTATTGTTTTAATAGTTTCTTCGCTTCTTGTATCTTACTCAAATCTATCACTTCCTATTGTTTTATTTATACTTTTACCACTCTCATCGTTTATATTCCCATCCGGAGGGCTTTTTTATTTCATAGGGGATTTCATTGAAATTTCCTATGAAATGAAAAAGCTTCCAATCACATTTAGCACACCCGCAAACAGCATGACAATGATCGGGTCTTTTTTCTTTCTCAATAAAAGATAGATACAAACGATAAAAATACCACCCTGTATCCAGTTGATCTGTTGAAGATCTATATGACTTCCCTGAAAAAATGCCTGTGCAAGAATCGTAATTCCAGAAGTCAAGATCAGTGCGATCACCGCAGGACGTAAAGTATTTAACACCATTTGCAGTCCTTCCATATGACGATATTTTACATAAAAATAAGCAATTGCTGTCACGATCACACACGCAGGGAATACACATCCCATCGTTGCACATAATGCTCCTTGCCACCCTGCGACTCTTATGCCCACGAAAGTCGCCGCATTAATTGCGATTGGTCCCGGTGTCATCTGTGAAATCGTCACGAGATCTCCAAATTCAGACACAGACAACCAATGATATGCATCTACCACCTGCTGCTGTATCATTGTCATTGCTGCATATCCGCCTCCGAAACTAAATGCTCCAATCTTTAAGAAACTTAAAAATAATTGCAGATAGATCATTTTCTGCCTCCTATCTTCTTTCTTGAAATACCATATTGTACGATTCCAACTCCAATACATGCAAGAATAATGTAGATCACACTAATATCAAAGACATAATTTGCCGTAAATGCCACAACCATAATGATCGCAAGTTCTATTCTGTTTTCCTTCTTACTTTGCCCTTTTGCCATCTCGTACACAACACTGATGATCACCGCGCCAACACCCGTCTGCATACCAGAAAGCATCGCTGCAACAATCCCGTTATCCCGAAATATTTCATAAAAAACAGAGACTACAGATATAATCAAAAATGGCGGTAGAACAGCTCCGAATACACTTACGATCACACCACTGATACCTGCTAATTTATAGCCAACAACGATTGCTCCATTCACTGCGATTGCTCCTGGTGCTGATTGTGCGATCGCCACCAGATCAAGCATCTCGTCTTCTTCGATCCAATGATATTCATTCACAAACTTCTTCTTCATCAAAGATACGATCATATAGCCGCCACCAAAGGTAAATGCACTTAAATAAAATGTTTCTATAAACAACCTCAATAATTTTTTCTTTTTTTTCATTCCTTTTTCTTCCATATGACATCTCCAGTCAAAAATCTTACCATTTATACTGGTGCAAACTGGCTGTTATATAATCTGGCATACGCACCATTTTTCGCTAAAAGTTCTTCATGTGTTCCCTGCTCCAAAATATCTCCATTTTCCATAACAAGTATCACATCCGCATTCTGAATCGTTGAAAGTCGGTGGGCTACAATAAAACTTGTTCTTCCTTTCATCATCGTTTCAAATGCTTTCTGAATTCGGAGCTCTGTCATCGTATCAATTGATGATGTCGCTTCATCTAAGATCAGCATTGGAGGAAGACTTAACATGATCCTTGCAATACAAAGGAGCTGTTTCTGTCCTTGAGAGAGATTTCCGCCACCTTCTGTAATGATCGTATCATAACCATCTGGCATTCGCTCGATAAATCCATGTGCATTGGCTTCTTTTGCTGCCATGATCATCTCTTCCTCAGTTGCATCTGGTTTTCCATAGCAGATATTTTCACGAATCGTTCCTGCTTTTAACCATGTCTCCTGAAGTACCATTCCATAACTGGATCGTAAACTTTCTCTCGTGACATCCCGGATATCATTTCCTTCCACCTTAATCATTCCTACATTCACATCATAAAAACGCATTAACAGATTGATCAACGTTGTTTTCCCACATCCTGTCGGTCCAACGATTGCAATCCGCTGTCCTGGTTCCACTTTCAGATTAAAATCCTGGATCAAAGGTACTTCTTTTACATAAGAAAAGTCCACATGCTCTAATTCTACATTTCCTTTCACATCCTGTAACGCCTTCGCATCTTTGGCATCAGGAATCATCGGCTCCTCATCTAACAATTCAAAAACTCTTGCCGCAGAAGCTAAAGAATTCTGAAATTCTGTGATAACCCCTGTGATCTCATTAAACGGCTTTGTATACTGGTTTGTATAACTTAAAAAACTTGATAACTGACCAACACTGATACTTCCGCGAATAACACTCATACATCCTGCGATCGCAACCCCTGCATAGATTCCTGAATACATAAATCTGGTTGCCGGATTTGTGATAGATGAGAAAAATGTCGCTCTTAAGGAGTAATATGCAAGATCATCATTGATCTGATCAAACTCTTCCTGTGCTTTTTCTCCATGATCAAACACTTTGACTACTTTAATATTTCCAAGCATTTCATTGACAAATCCTGTCATATTTCCTCTAGTCTGTGATTGTTTCCGGAACATATTAAAACTTCGCTTTGAGATAAAACTTGCGATAAAAAACGAAAACGGACTTAAAATAACAACGACCAATGTGATCCATGGATTGATTCCTAACATAAAACAAATGGTTCCAATGATCGTGATCACACCAGTAAATAACTGTGTAAATCCAAGCAGCAATCCATCCGTAAACTGATCAATATCCGTTACGATCCGGCTGAGCAAGTCTCCTGAGGAGTGTGCATCTACATAAGATAATGGCAGTTTCTGCAAATGCTCAAATGCCTGAATCCTTAAATCTTTTCCAATCTTATATGTAATTTGGTTATTGACATGATTCATCAGCCACTGCGCTGCTGCCGTCAATACGATACAGATCACGATCGTTTTTATAATACTTATTAATCTTGCAAAATCAACATTTCCTTTTGATATAATGCAATCCACACCTTGTCCTGTCAGAATCGGAACATAAAGTGTCAGTACCACACTGATCAATGCCAACACTAAAGACGCAAAGATCAAAAATCGATAAGGCTTCATATATTCCATGATCCTTTGTAATGTCTTTTGTTTTTTGTCTTTCTTCATGATCTTATGCCTCCTCTCCTGCCATCTGTGATGCACAGATTTCTTTATATACCTGATTCTCTTTTAATAGCTGTAGATGAGTCCCGATTCCTGCAATCTTTCCATCATCTAACACTAAGATATGGTCAGCATTACGAATCGTTGATACTCTCTGAGATACAAGAAATACTGTCATATTATCTGTATTTTCTTTGATCGCTTTTCGAAGTCTTGCATCTGTTGCAAAGTCAAGTGCGGATGCACTATCGTCAAGAATTAAGATCTCAGGTTTACGTACTAATGCTCTTGCGATCGTTAGTCTCTGTTTTTGTCCGCCAGATAAGTTTCCTCCATTTTGTTCAATTCTAAAGTCTAATCTCTGTTCCTTCTGATCAACAAATTCTCTTGCCTGTGCGATATCCAATGCCTGATAGATTTCTTCATCTGTGGCATCTTCTTTACCCCATTTCATATTATCTCTTAGGCTTCCTTCAAACAACGATGCTTTCTGCGGAACAAATCCGATCTTTCCTCGGATAAATTCTGGTTTTAATTCTTTCTCATCAACTCCACGGTATAGAATTCTTCCTGATGTCACATCATATAATCTTGCGATCAAAGATACAAAAGTACTCTTTCCTGACCCTGTACCTCCAATCACCCCGATCGTTTCGCCTTCTTTCACCGCAAAATCAAATGGATGGATCGTCTCTTTTCTTGCACCATGATAGACAAACGATGTATCTTTAAACTCAAGAATAGGTGTATCTTTCTTCTCTTCTATATCTGTTTTTCCAGTTTCCTTCATGGATGGCTCTAATGCAAAAATCTGATCCACACGGTCAAGACTTGCAAACGCTCTAGATAAGATGATCAAAAGATTCGCAAGTTTTACAAGTTCTACAAGGATCTGTGACATATAATTGATCAGGGCAATGATCTGTCCTTGTGTTAAATAACCCAGATCAACCTGTTTTCCACCAGACCATAGGATTGCAATGATCCCCAAATTAATGATCATGTAAGTCAGAGGATTTAGTAACGCTGAAATCTTTCCAACGTGGATCTGTTTGTTATAAAGCTGTCCACTTTGTAATCTGAAATTTTCTTCCTCACTTCTTTGTCTGTTAAATGCACGGATCACACGAATTCCAAGAAGATTTTCCCTTGTACTTTTTAATACTCCATCGACCTGTTTTTGTACTTTCTTATACATTGGCATCGTGATCCATAAGATCAGTCCAACAACCACTGCCAATGCTGTGATCGTAAATACAAAGGAAACCGCTGCCTTATGATCCACCGTAAATGCCATGAACATCGCACCAAATACAACAAATGGTGACCTTAAAAACAAACGCAAGAACATGTTAACTCCATTTTGCACCTGATTGATATCATTACTCATACGGTTGATCAGCGTTGATGTCCCAACCTGATCAATCTCCTGATAAGAAAATTGATTTATATGTGCAAACAAATCACTTCTCATCGACTTTCCTGTATACACAGCCGATCTTGCCGCAAAATACTGTGCTGTGATAGAAAATGAAAATCCAATGATTCCAAGTAAGATCAATAATCCTCCCATCTTCCACAAATATCCAATATCGTGATGTCCGATTCCTACATCGATCATGCTGGCAACGACCAATGGTACAAATAGTTCAAAACTAGCTTCCAGCATCTTAAATAATGGTGCAAGGATCGTAACACAAAGATGCTCCTTTAAATATCCTAGTAACCGTTTCATCGATTCGTACTCCTTCTTTTATCTTACTATTTTCTTTAGTATACACCATTTTATTTTTTATTTGAACATAGTCCCAGATATTTTACGAAAACAAAAAAGTACCGCTTAGAGCCAGGTAACATGCTCTAAACGGTACGGGGATGATTTATGGTTCAAAAAGAGTTATTTGTCTTCCTTTTGAACAGAACAATATCCTTGTGGGTGGCTGCTGTGCCATTTCCATGCGGATGCAATAATTTCTTCAAGATCTGCATGTTCTGGCTTCCATCCAAGGATATTCTTCGCTTTTTCACTGGAAGCGATCAAGACAGCCGGATCTCCAGCTCTTCTTCCTTCTTCCACAGCCTTGATCGGCTTTCCTGTCACTTTTCTGGCTGTTTCGATAACTTCTTTTACGGTAAATCCAACACCATTTCCAAGATTGAAGATGTTGCTTTCATTACCTTCCATTAAGTATTTCACTGCCAGAATATGTGCCTGTGCAAGGTCTGTTACATGAATATAGTCTCTTACACAAGTTCCATCTTTTGTATCATAATCCGTTCCAAAGATACTGATTGCTTCTCTTTTGCCATTTGGCACCTGTAAGATCAATGGAATCAGATGTGTTTCTGGATTATGATCTTCTCCGATCTGTCCACTTACATGTGCTCCGCAGGCATTAAAGTATCTTAAAGATACATAACGAAGTCCATGTGCACGACCAACCCACTTAAACATCTTTTCCATGGAAAGTTTTGTCTCTCCATAAGTGTTTGTTGGCTCTGTGCGGTCTGTCTCTACGATCGGTACTTTCTCTGGTTCTCCATAAGTTGCTGCTGTTGAGGAGAATACGATCTTATCGATGCCATGTTCTACTAAGGACTGTACCATTGTCTTTGTTCCACAAAGGTTATTATCATAATATTTTAATGGATTTACCATACTTTCTCCAACTAAGGAGTTCGCTGCGAAATGGATCACTGCATCGATATCTTTTTCCTGATCTAGGACACTGTCTACAAATGCTTTATCTCTTAAGTCTCCTTTGTAAAACTTTGCTTTTGGATGAACAGCCTCAATATGTCCTGTTTCCAGATTGTCGATGATCACGACTTCTTCCCCTGCATCGATCAGTTCATAAACTGTATGAGAACCAATATAACCAGCTCCACCTAATACTAATATTTTCATCTGTCATTTCCTTTCTGAACTCAATTACAAAGTTGCAATAAATCGGTCAAATGCTTTTCTTCCTTCTTCCGTGCATTTATAAACTCCGGCATCTTCTAAAACTTTAACGAATACTTGTCCGATCTCTTCTTTTAAGATATCTTCTACATTTTCTTCATTGATATCTTCATATTTTTCTTTGATCTCATCAACCCATGGTGCATGTTTCTTAAGATCTTCATACTGGCTGACATCTTCACCCTTCACAAGACATTCACTTAAATGTTCCATCTCTGCTTTTAATCTGGATGGAAGTACTGCAAGTCCCATAACCTCGATCAGTCCGATATTTTCTTTCTTGATATGATGATACTCATTATGTGGATGATAAAGTCCTAATGGACATTCTTTCGTTGTGATGTTGTTACGAAGTGTCAGATCCAGTTCATACATATCGCCTTTTTTACGTGCGATCGGTGTGATCGTATTGTGTGGTTCTCCATCTGTCTCAGCAAAAATATATGCCTCTTCATCGGTATATCCACGCCATTTTTTCAAAATATAGTCTGCAAATTCAATGAGTCGTTTTTCATCTTTGCACTGAATACGGATTACTGATAATGGCCAATGAACGATTCCTGCTTTCACATCTTCGTATCCTGGAATGACAAATTCTTTCTCGATCGCTGCACGTTCCATGGCAAATTCATAATGTCCACCTTGGAAATGATCATGTGTTAAGATAGAACCTCCAACGATTGGAAGATCAGCATTGGATCCTAGGAAATAGTGTGGAAACTGTTTTACAAAGTCAAATAGTTTTGTAAATGCTGCCTTATCAATCTTCATTGGTACGTGCTGTCCGTTAAATACGATACAGTGTTCATTGTAGTATACATATGGAGAGTACTGGAATCCCCATTTGCTGTCATTGATCACAAGCGGCATAATTCTGTGGTTCTGTCTTGCTGGATGATTCATTCTTCCTGCATATCCTTCATTTTCCATGCAAAGCTGGCACTTTGGATAAGAACTTTGTTTTGCATTTTTTGCTGCTGCAATTGCTTTTGGATCTTTCTCTGGTTTGGACAGGTTGATCGTGATGTCGATATCTCCGTATGGACTGTTTACTTTCCATTTCATATCTTTTTTGACGCGGTCTCTTCGGATATAGTTCGTATCCTGACTGAATTCATAGAAAAATTCAGTTGCTTTCTTTGGACTCTCTTCGTAATAGGTACGGAATTCTTTGATGACCTGGCTTGGTTTTGGTGTCAGGATTCCCATTAATTTTGTGTCAAATAAATCTCTTGTCACGATATCATCACTTTTGATGATATAGCGATCATAAGCTGTATCTGTCAGACGATCTAAAATCTCTGGCAGGATGATTTCTTCTCCTTCAATATCAGGATCTTCATATTCATCTAATCGAAACACTTCCAGATATTGATTGATCGTATAGATTTCATCTTCTGGCATGATCAGTTTTTTATCAAGTCCATATGTTACAAGTTTTTTGATATCTTTTTGTAAATCCATCTTATTCCACCTCAAATCGATATGTTGTTACTGCTTCATATTCTTCGCCTTTTCTTAAAATTACCTTTGGTTCTTTTTCTATATGTATGGAGTTTGGTAAGAACTGGGCTTCTAAGGCAACACCATCTCTGTTTTCGTATGGTTTCCCACCTTTTCCATTACATCCGCCAGACAGGAAGTTTCCTGTGTATACCTGAATGCATGGAAGTGTTGTTGTCATCGTCATTTTTCTTCCAGTTTCTTTGTCATATAGAACTAACTGGTCATCTTCATCTTTTACCATGAAAGAATGATCATACCCTCCGGCAAGTTTTAACTGTTCATGATCATCGTTGATCCGCTCTCCGATCTCATGAATTTCTTTAAAGTCAAATGGTGTGTTTTCTATCTTTAAAAATGTTCCATTGGCAAGACCGTTTTCATCAACACATGCAATCTCATCCGCTTTTACCTTTAACTGATGATGATAAATTTTATCTTTTCCAGCAGATAAATTAAAGTAAGAATGATTTGTGATATTGATCAGTGTATCCTGATCGGATACTGCTTCATATTCCATTTTTAATGTATTATCGCATAAACGATACACAACTTTCAGATAAAGACTTCCCGGATACCCCTCTTCCATATCTGGTGAGAGATAGATAAAACGGATTCCATCTTCCAACAATTCATATTTAAATATCTTTTGATTAAATCCTTTGATTCCTCCATGGAGAGAATTCTTTCCATTGTTTGCTGCCAATTCGTATGTCTTTCCATTTAATTCAAACTTTGCATCTCCGATACGATTTGCAACACGTCCAGCGATCGCTCCCATGTAACTTCCATCTCCATGCCAGCAATCTTCCACATTCTCAAATCCAAGAACAACATCCCCAAAGTTTCCTTCTCGATCCTTTGTAAATACAGATAATATATGACATCCAAGATTACTTGTGATCACTCTGATCTCATCGTTTTTTAATTCAAATAAGCAGACTCCGTTATCTCTTTGTTCTATCATTCTTACTTTCATCATCTTATAATACCTTCATTCCTCCGTATGGGCGTACTTTTAAGACATGACATGCTCCTTCACCAAATACATGTTCCATGTTCTTTTTGTACATACTAACAATATCATTTGGTACAAATGCCTGAATCGTTCCTGCAAATCCTCCTCCATGAACTCGGCTAACTCCTTTATCTCCTAAAGAAATATCACTGATCGCCAATCCGATTGATACACTCTGATTTGTCAGGTCGTGGCTTGAATATACATTTTGTAAATATTTAAAGGATGAATCCCCAGATTCTTTGATCAATTTCTTAAATGTATCAAAATCTCCTTCTTCTAAAGCTTTTACCTGCTGATCTACACGTTTATTTTCCTCAAATAAATGCATTGCACGAAGAACTGCTCTATCTCCTAAGATTTCTCTGATCTTTGGTAGATTTAAGTAAAAATCATCTTTATCAACTTCTCTTAATGCTTCCTGATTAAAGTAATTGGCAACTTTCTTCATTTCGTATGGAATTGCTGCATAATCATCTGTTAAATCTGCATGAGATCCTTTTGTATCCACAATGCATAAGCTGTGTCCATATTCTTCAAAATCCACTTCAACCTTTTTGATCTTTGGACTTTGAGGATCTTCAAAATCAATATTGATCAGACCTCCAATGGAAGATGCCATCTGATCCATCAATCCACATGGTTTTCCAAAGTATACATTCTCTGCATACTGTCCGGCCTGCGCCAAAAATACAGGATCGATCTTCATATCGTTATATAACCCAGATAAAATATTTCCGATCAATACTTCAAATGCAGCAGAAGATGACATTCCAGCCCCATTTAATACATCACTTGTCACATAAGCTTCAAATCCACCGATTTTATATCCTTCTTCTTTTAATTTAGAAGCAACTCCCTGAATCAGTGCCTGTGATGTTCCTTTTTCTGCTTTGGCTGGGTCAAAAGAACTAAGACTTACTATGATTCTTTCATATCCTTCTGATTTCAGATCAATCACATCATCATCTCTTTTTGCAACGATTGCGATCGCATCCAAGTTAATGGAAGTTGCAAGAACTTTTCCAAACTGATGGTCTGTATGGTTTCCTCCTACTTCACTTCTTCCTGGAGCACTATAGATTTCTACTTCTTTTTCTCCATAAATCTTTTCAAAGGATTCTAATGCTTTGATGTAGCGTTCCTGCTGATATTCAATCACTGCTTCATCTACATAAATATCTTTTAATAACTGATCATATTTTCCTTCTTTAAAAGCTTCTTCTAATTTTTTAATACTGTTCGGCATTGCGGTTTGCTCTCCTTTCTTCGATCGTCTGAATAACTTTCTTCATAAAACTGTCATCCAGATGATATGCTTTTTTATAAACTACATAGGCTACAAGCATGGACACCGCTGGGATCGCACACATTAAAAATCTGATAGAATTCAATGTCAGTGCTGACTGTACAGCGTTTGGATTTGGAATATATCCTGTACGTTCCAGTGCAAATCCAATGAAAAGTGATGTTAAAGCCGCTGTAAATTTTACGATCAATGTCTGTAAAGAGAATACAACGGATTCATTTCTTGTTCCCAGTTTGTACTCACCATAGTCAACAACATCAGATAAGAATACTGTCGCACATCCAAGTTCTAATCCTGTTCCTGTCTTTACAATCACTCCTGAAATTGCTGTTAATACAATGTTCTGTGGGCATACAAATCCAACAACTAATAATAATGCTAAACCAATAAATGGTAAAATACATGCCAGTAAAAATGATGTATGTCTTGATAATTTCTTTGCTACTTCTGGGAAGATGATCAATCCAACAACTTCTGCGATAGATGCACTGATCATAAAAGCTGATAACATGTTGGCATTTCCACATACATATGTAAAGTAGTAAACTGCAACACCCATGATAAACTGAATTCCTACATTATATAAAAGGATCAGTCCTACTGCTGACTGTAACTGGTCATTTCTCTTAATGATTGAGAATACATCTTTAAAAGAAATCTTCTCACTTGGTGCATTGTTTTCTTTTACTTTTAAGTTGCAGACTGCAACTCCGATCGTAAGAATAAATGTTCCTGCAATGATCATAGCAAAACGATGATATCCGATATATCCTCCACCTAAGGCTGCAATGATCTGAACACCGAATCCTGCGATGACTAATGACTGTCCAATACTTGCGAAAATTCTAGGTAAAACGGAAACAACTTCTCGTTCGTGTGGATCTGATGTAAGGTTTGGAATTACGGACCAGTATGGAATATCCATGATCGTATAAGTCATTCCCCATAATACATAGATCACTGCAACGAAGATGCAAAGTGAAGTTCCTGTTAATTTAAAGTCAGTAAATAATACGACAAAGACAACGGAATTGACTAAAGTTCCGATCACTAGCCATGGTACGAATTTTCCAAAGCGTGATCTTGTGTTATCTACGATCATTCCCATAAACAGATCGTTAAATGCATCCCAAAGTTTTGCTACGAAGAAAACGATTCCTACAAAACCCGGTGATACTTTCAACACATCCGTAAAGTAGATCATAGCGAATGTCGCCATCATTCCATAAATTAAATCTTTTCCCAATGCTCCAAATGCAAAAGTATATTTTACTCTGCCTGGAACCTTTCCATTAGTTGTTCCCATTTTTCTTTCCTCCTGTTTTTAGTAAGCTGTCTTTGATACTTGTATAGTAAAACTTTTTAGTAAAATTGTCAATATGTTTTTACTAAATTTTTTACTTTTATTTTACTAAATTTACTTTTGTGCTTTTCTCTGTTATAATGAGATAAATTAATATTTATGAGAAAGGATTTTATCTCCATGGCAACAATCAAAGACATTGCACAGAAAGCATCTGTTTCTGCTGCAACTGTATCAAGAATTTTAAACCAAGACGATACCCTGAGTGTAACCGACGAAACAAAACAGCGCGTTTTAAAGGTTGCCCAGGAATTAAATTATACAAAGCATCTAAAAAATACCGTTGAAAAATCGATTTCTATCGGTATCTTTCAATGGTATTCTGTCTTTCAGGAACTGGAAGATCCTTATTATCAGGCAATCCGTGTCGGTATTGAAAAATATTGTGCCGATCATAATATCCACGTTGTCCGTGCTTTCCAGAGCGATTGCAATTATCCTGACACACTCAAGGATCTTCAAGGTCTGATTTGTATTGGTAAATTTAATAAATCTCAGATTAAGTCTTTTCAAAAACTTAATTCCAACACTATTTTTGTCGATATGAAGACACCAAAGATTTATTGTGATACGATCAATCTTGATTTCCAACAGGCAGTTACTGAAGCACTAGATTATTTGTATGATCTTGGCCATCGAAAGATTGCTTATCTTGGCGGGAAGGAAGTTCTCGCTGATAACAGTGTATATTTTGAAGAACGTAAAGATACCTTCATCAACTTCTGCCAGGAACATTCCATTGACCATGAATCTTTTATTTATGAAGGAGATTATTCTGCTGAATCCGGATATAGCATGACAAAACAAATGATTGCTGATGGCGACCTTCCAACCGCTATTTTCTCTGCCAGTGATCCTCTTGCAATCGGTGCAATGCGTGCTTTATATGAGAATGGTTATAAAATTCCAGATGATATATCCATCATTGGTTTTGATGATATCAGCGTTGCAAGTTTTTCAAACCCTCCGCTGACAACGATTCATACACCGGCTGAATTTATGGGAGAATATGCTGCTCATTATATTTTACTTCGGACAAAAGAGGATTCTCTGAATCAGCAAACTCCGATTCGTCTGACACTTCCATGCAATCTTATTGTTCGTAACTCTTGTGCTGCTCCGCGCAAACAGTCATAATATTTAGTAATATTTTTACTTGTTTTTCTAAGCATAGAAAAAACTGCATGCGGTCAGCATGCAGTTTTTCCCAAGAAGGAGTAAAAAGTTAATAGGTAAAATTTATTTATGAAAATGGATTCTCAGTCTTATAAAGCATATTCTTTGGCTGATTAAATCCAATCTCATCGACATCAACACCAATGTATTTGAATACTTCATATAAAGTTTTTCCAAAATGACCAAAAGCAACAGCTCCATGGTGTGGGAAATTCTTTTCGATCAGTACATGGCGGTAAAATCTTCCCATTTCTGGGATAGCAAATACACCAATAGATCCGAAAGATCTTGTTGCTACTGGAAGGATTTCTCCTTGTGCAACGTACGCTCTTAATTTTGTATCTGCTGTACTTTGTAAACGGAAGAATGTAATATCTCCTGGTGCGATATCACCTTCTAATGTTCCCTGTGTCACTTCTTCCGGTAATGTTCTTGCCATGATCTTCTGATATTTCATCTCACAGAAAGATAATTTAGATTTTGCTGTGTTTCCACAATGGAATCCCATAAATGTATCTTTTTGTGTATAGTCATAGTTATCTTTAATTTCTTCATTATACATATCTGCTGGTACGGAGTTGTTGATATCTAATAATGTCACAGCATCCTGACTTACAACCGTTCCAATAAATTCGCTTAATGCACCATAGATATCTACTTCACAGGATACTGGAATTCCCTGTGCTGCCAAACGACTGTTTACATAACATGGTACAAATCCAAACTGAGTCTGGAATGCTGGCCAGCATTTTCCGGCAATTGTTACATATTTTCTGTAACCTTTATGATCCCTGATCCAGTCTTTTAATGTCAGTTCATACTGTGCAAGCTTGGAAAGAATCTCTGGTTTTTTATTTCCTGCACCCAGTTCTTCTTCCATTTCTTTTATGATCGCAGGAATTCTTTCATCCCCTTCATGCTGATTAAATGCTTCAAATAAATCTAATTCTGAGTTTTCTTCAATTTCGATTCCAAGATCATATAATGGTTTGATCGGTGCATTACATGCAAGGAAGTTCAGTGGTCTTGGTCCAAAACTTATGATCTTCAATTCACTTAATGCTTTTACTGTTCTTGCGATTGGCAAAAATTCATGGATCATATCTGCACATTCTTCTGCTGTTCCTACTGGATATTCAGGAATATATGCTTTTATATTTCTTAATTTCAGATTATAACTTGCATTTAACATTCCACAATATGCATCTCCTCTTCCATCTAAGAGGTTATCACCACTTTCCTCAGCTGCTGCCACAAACATCTTTGGTCCATCAAAGTGTTTTGCAAGAAGTGTTTCTGAGATTTCTGGTCCAAAGTTTCCAAGATAAACAACTAATGCATCACATCCTGCTTTTTTAATATCTTCTAATGCCTGTACCATGTGAATCTCACTCTCCACGATACAGACTGGACATTCATAAATGTCCTCAGGATCATATTTTTCTTTATATGCTTTTATCAATGCTTCTCTTCTTGTAACTGATAAACTTTCTGGGAAGCAGTCACGACTGACTGCTACGATCCCGATCTTTGTTTTTGGCATATTATTCATACTGTTTTCCTCCTTTAATACATCAACCAAATATAACTATCTACTTTTCATTACCTTGTGCTAGACGCTTCTCACGAATTGATTTAAATACACTCTGTAAGATTACGAAGAAGCAAAGAAGTAATGCGATCACGATTCTTGTCCACCAGGATGATAATGTTCCCTGGAATGTAATGATCGTTTCAATGATACCCTTGATCAGTGATCCAAATAGTGATCCTACGACAGTTCCAACACCTCCTGTTAAAAGTGTTCCACCAATAACTGCTGCTGCGATCGCATCCATCTCAAATCCTCTGGCCTGCTCTACGAATCCACCACAAGAGTTTAAGCAGAAAGCAAATCCAGCTAATGATGCTAAAAATCCATTTAACACATAAACTTTTAATTTTGTAACTTTAGGATTTAATCCCATTAATAATGCAGACTGTTCATTTCCACCTACTGCAAATACGGCACGTCCAAATTTTGTGTATCGAAGGATCACAAAGGAAATCGCTACAACCAATAATGCAATGACAACACTTAGGTAGATATAAGGATGCATTGCAACTCCTCGGTTGTTGTAATATGTAATAAATCCAAAATAAATTCGATAGTTTGCAAGACTTAAAAATGTTGGATTTTCAATACTGATCATATCGGAACTAATCAATGCTGTAAGACCTCTGGCAAAGAACATTCCTCCAAGTGTTACGATGAATGGCTGTATTTTTAAATAAGCTACTAAAAATCCTTGAACCAATCCGAAGATCACACCAAATGCTAATACCAGAATAATTGCAACGACTGCGCTCATATGCTTCACTTCCATCATCCATGCAAGCATCATACAAACAACACCGATGACGGAACCGATCGAAATATCGATTCCTCCTGTGATCAGTACAAATGTCATACCAACGGCTGCAATGATCAATCCAGCATTACTAATGAACAAGTTTAAAAACACCTGTGGACTTGTAAAGTTTCGATCTCCGTAAAGGATCGCACCTGCAATATAGAGTACGAAGAATAATACGATCGTAACTGCAAGCAAAAATCCATTTCCTCTAAGTTTATTTTTAATTTTCTCTACCATTGCCATTATGCCACCTTCTCTCCAGCAGTTTTTGCTGCACGTTTTGCTTTAATACGATTTAAGTATTTCTTAAATTCTGGAGACTGTAATGTCACGATTATGATAACCACGATTGCTTTATAAAGTGGAAGCTGATCTCCAGTTACTTTCATTGCATATAATGTTGTAGATAATGCCTGGATCGTGATCGCTCCAATAACACTTCCTGCGACTGAGAATTTACCACCTGCAAGAGAGTTTCCTCCAAGTGCTACTGCTAAGATCGCATCTAATTCCATCAAGTTTCCTACGTTATTTGCATCAATGGATGTGATTCTTGATGTTGCGATCATTCCTGCGATTCCTGCACAAAGTCCGCAGGCTGCATATGTGATAAAGATGATCTTTGTAGAATTCAGTCCAAACAAACGACTGGCTCTTGGGTTGATACCTACACTTTCAATATACAATTTTGTTGCTGTCTTATTTAAGAATAATGTTGCTAAAATGACTACAATGATCGCTACCAGAATCGGTGTTGGAACTGGAATATGTGGCAGAAATCCTCCTAAATACTTAAAGCTGTCCACTTTGACATATAAGTTATTTCCACCTGTGATCAACTGTGCCATTCCTCGTCCTGCGGTAAATAAGATCAAGGTTGCTACCATTGGCTGGATCTTCATATTCGCAACTAAGAATCCGTTCCACATACCACATAATACAGATACCACAAGCCCGATCAGGATTGCTGCGATCCAAGGAATTGCATATGTTTCTCCACTTCCAAGAAGATAAACAGATACAGCTCCTGATAATGCCATGATCGCTCCGACAGAGATATCAGTTCCTGCACTGGATGCTACACAAAGTGTCATACCAACTGCTAAGATGATCAATTCACTGGATCGGTTGAAAATATCGACCAGATATCCATATAACACACCATTTTTAATTGAGATTTCAAAAAATGATGGGGATTTTATAAGGTTAAATAATAATACAAGTGCCAGACATACAATTGGCCAGAAGAGGCGATATGTTGTCATCTTTTTTAATTTATCCATAATTATTTGTCACCTCCTGCGATTGCTTTCATTACATTTTCCTGTGATAATTCACTCTCTTCCAATTCTCCGACTTTCTCACCATCTCGTAAGATTCCCATGTGAGTCACGGTACGAAGCATTTCTTCTACTTCGGATGAAATAAATACAACAGACATTCCTTCATTTGCAAGTTTTACGACTAATTTCTGAATCTCTGTCTTTGTTCCGACATCAATACCTCTGGTTGGTTCATCAAGGATCAGGAAATCTGGTTCTGTCATCAGCCATCTTCCGAGGATTACTTTCTGCTGATTACCACCACTTAATGATTTGATCGGTGTTTCTCTGCTTGCTGTCTTAACCTGCAGCATCTTAATATACTTATCTGTCAACTCTTCCTGTTCTTTTCTGCTCATCAGTTTGAACATTCCTCGTTTTGCCTGAAGTGCCAAAATCATGTTTTCTCTTACAGAAAGATCTGCAATGATTCCTTCTACTTTACGATCTTCCGGACAATATGCCATTCCTTTATGCATTGCATCAATTGGTGCTTTGACATCTAATTTTTCTCCTTTGACATATAATTCTCCTCCATCTGGTTTATCTGCTCCATAAATCGCTCTTACAAGTTCAGAACGTCCAGATCCTAATAATCCAGATAATCCAACAACTTCTCCTTTATGGATCTTAATGTCAAATGGTTTGATCGTTCCTTTATGATAAAGACCTTTTGCTTCGATCACAACTTCGTCGCTTTGTTTCTTTGATGATGTTCCACTTCCTTTGATGTCTGCCAGATCATCAAATTCTTTTCCCATCATTGTTGCAACTAATTTAAATCTTGGAAGCTCTTCTGTCTTATATTCGCCTACAAAATGTCCATTCCTAAGTACTGTGATCCTGTCACAGACTGCATAGACCTGTTCCAAAAAGTGTGTTACGAATACGATCGCTGTTCCGCGTTTCTTTAGCATATTCATAACCTTAAATAATTTCTCAACTTCTCCTTCATCAAGACTTGATGTTGGTTCATCAAGGATCAATACTTTTGACTGAATGTCAACTGCTCTTGCGATCGCCACCATCTGCTGAATCGCTACGGAATAGTTTTCCAATTCCTGTGTGGCATCAATTTCTAATTCCAGATTATCAAGGATCTTCTGTGCCTGTGTATTCATCGTCTTCCAGTCGATCCTCCCCATTTTCATTGGTTCTCTTCCGATAAAGATATTTTCTGCTACCGTTAGATTCGGACACAGGTTTACTTCCTGATAAACGGTGCTGATTCCATTGTTTCCCGCTTCTTGAGGGGATGTGTTAATAATACTTTTTCCATCCATGATGATCTCACCTGTCTCAAATTCCTCAACTCCTGTAAGAACTTTGATCAGTGTAGATTTTCCTGCACCATTTTCTCCCATTAAGGCATGAATCTCTCCTTCTCTCAATGTAAGCTGTGCATCGGACAGTGCTTTCACTCCCGGGAATGTTTTATTAATATGTCGCATGGATAGAACTGTCTTCTTTTCATCACTCATGACAATTCTCCTTTCTTTTCATGATTTTTGAGCCGATTTTAATGAAAATGCCCTGATTTTTGGTATAAAAATTACAGGATAAGTCAGATTGTTCTGACCCAGAGCCTGCAATCTTTATTTGTAGTATGATTGTTAATAGTTACATGTGTGTACTTAAGGGGATTTTCAACAATGTTTATTAATATGCACGTTTGTTAATAACTTCTTTTGTAGTATTATCTTTTGTAAATACCTGCTCATCTACATACTGGATCTTATCTACTTTTTCACCTTTCATGATCTTCTTAGCTAATTCAGCTACACGAGGTCCATGAAGTGGGTTACATTCAAATTCAGCATTGATCTCTCCAGACTGAACTTTCTTTAATGCTGCTTTGATCGCATCGAAAGAAATGATCGTTACGTCTTTACCAGGTGTTTTTCCTGCTGCTTTTAATGCATCGATTGCTCCGAATGCCATGTTATCATTCTGTGCTACTACAACATCAATGTCTTTGTTCTGTTTTAAGAAAGATTCCATAACTTCCTGACCTTTTGCCTGTGTAAATTCTCCTGTCTGAGAAGCAATGATCTTGAAGTTTTTCTGATCTTTGATTCCTTCTTTAAATCCTTTTGTACGTCCGATTTCTGCAGAAGAACCAATCGTTCCCTGTAATACAGCGATGTTTACGTCACCTTTTTCTTTTCCCTTTTCTTTAATTAACCATTCAGCCGCTTTCACACCTTCTTTTTTGAAGTCTGATCCAACCCATGCTGTGATCAGTGAATCATCAGAAGTTTTGATCTGACGGTCAACTGTGATAACTGGAATGTCAGCTTTCTTTGCTTCTTTTAAAACTGTTTCCCAACCTGTTTCTGTTACAGGTGCGATTGCGATCACATCAACACCCTGTGTGATAAATTCTCTGACCGCTTTTGTCTGATTTTCCTGTTTCTGCTGAGCATCTGCAAATGATAATTTAAATCCGTTCTTTGCTGTTAATTCAGATTTCATAGACTTTGTATTCGCTACACGCCAATCACTCTCAGCTCCAACCTGTGAAAATCCGATGTTGATCTCTGAAGTTTCCTTCTTTGAAGAACCACTGTCTTTCTTGTTTCCTCCACCACAACCAGTAAGCATTGTTCCGATCATCATTGTTGCAAGTAAACCTGCAGCCACCTTCTTAATACTTCTTCTCATTATGATTTCCTCCTTTTTCTTTTTTAATTTTTTCGTTTTCCTTAATTACAAGTTATATTTTACTTGAAATTGTATTTCTTTCAATGCAATTTCTTTTGCATTCGGTGGATTATTTTATGAAATTTTTATCTTGTCTGTTTAAAGTTTGATTTTTTTTGATAATGGTTTGAATTTTTTTGATTTTTGATTATTTTTTCTCTGCTTGTCTAGTCTTCGGTACAACTACGATCACCTTAGTTCCAATATCTGGTTCACTTTCAAGGATCAACCCATATTCTTCTCCATAATATAATTTAATCCGCCGATTTACATTTGCAATTCCAAACCCTGTTGTCCTGTTTACCCATATATCTTCATACATTTCTTTATTGATCTGAACTACCTGCTCAGGCTGCATACCAACTCCATTATCTTCAACAATCAGGAATATATTATTTTCATCATCTACACTGGAAATCTTTATCATTCCTTTTTCTCTTTGTTTTTTCAATCCATGATATAATGCATTTTCTACTAATGGCTGTAAAGTGATCTTTACAATATCATTTTTCTTGATCTCATCTGGGACATCAATAGAATATTCCATAATATCCCCGTATCTTAATTGTTGTATCTTTAAATAATTTTCAACATGCTCTAATTCTTCCCTGATCGTTATCTTATCTTCTCCGTGACTTAAACTTGTACGGAAAAAGCCAGACAAGGCAGCTACCATTTCTACCACTTTGTCATCCTGATGATCAATGGCAAGCCACATGATCGTATCCAATGTATTATAAAGGAAATGTGGATTAATCTGCTCTTGTAGTAACTGCAGCTCTTTTTTTCGAAGATTTTGTTGTTCTACTTTTACATCTTCGATCAATCTCTCTACCTTTTGTGCCATATGTTCGAAATTATTTGTTAAGATCTGCAGCTCTTCTGTTGTATTTTGAGGTCCATGTACATCAAAATTTCCCTGCGCCACTTCCTTTGTCATCTCACATAACTGTCTGACTGGATAACTAATGCTTTGCGAAATCAATTTCGATAATTTCCATGTTATCAGAGACAAAAACAATACAGCGATCAATGTGATCGTGATCGTATGCATGATTTCTTTTTCCAGTTTTACACGCATACTCTCCATATTCCCAATCTCATAGTAAATGTATTCGGATACTTTTTCTTTAATGATCTCTGTAAATACATTCACATTTAATCTTAATCTCTGATTATTTTCCATATAATCGTTTTTTAGATCTGAATGTTCAATTTCTTCAATGGAAATCTTCAGATTATCCAACAGTTTTCCTATCTGTCTCGTTCTTAATTTACTTTCATCTGTTACAGCATTTTTATTCAGTTCCTTTACCAGCTCCTTCGCTTCCTTAATCTCCTCATATGGTTTCATCGCATCAAAACTCTCTGCACCGATAACAATACGATACATTTTATAATCCATATCTTCTGAAAATGAGAAATTAAACTTGCTAGCTACTGATACGTTTTTTACCGCCTCATTATAGCTTTCATTAAAATTTATCATGATAACAAGAAGCGTGATAATCCCCACTAACGCAGGAATTATCACGACCATCCTTAACCATTTTAGTTTTTTTTCTATTGAGAACTTCCGAAATCGAGCAATAAATTCTCTCACATATTTTTTCATTACATCCTCCTTGATCTATATTCACTCGGAGTACATCCTTGCGTTTTTTTAAACAGGTAGCTAAAGTAATGTGGATCCTTATATCCCACTTCATAGCTGATCTGTGATGCCTTCATATCTGTAAAACAAAGCATTTCTTTTGCTTTATCCATTCTGACTGATGTCAAAAATTCCACAAAAGATTTCCCTGTTTCTTGTTTAAACGTTGTACTAAAATGACTGCTGCTTAATCCAACCTGATCTGCAACATCACTCAACGATAATGTTTCTTCTTGATAATTTTTCACAATAAATTCTTTTGCCTCCGTTATCAATGAAGAATGTTTCTTCCCTAATCTTTCATTTCGCATTCTGATCGCTTGTCTGATAAGTTCTTCGATATACTCCGCTGCTTTCTCTCCTGTTGAAACTGCAGCGATCTGTTGTTTGTAATCCTTAAACGTGCGATCGATATTTGCTTTCTCAACTCCCATTTTCTCAACGAATTTCATAACACCTACCTGTATATTAATCAGCATATACTGACAAAACATAAAGGAATCCATATTAGATTTTCCTAATGTCTTGGTATAATCCTCTACAAATAAATGTACAGCTTCTTCTTTTCCATTTTTCAAAAACTCTTCCAGCGATTCTGAATTTACTTTGGTAAAATCTACTTGTTGCAGATCTTCTGCTCTTTCTATCTTTTCATTATCTAATTTATCAAAAAACACTGCTTCATTCCCAGAAGACTGATACTGGTATGCAAAAGCCTTGCTTGCACTATCGTAAGATTCCGAAAGGTTATGTAATCGTTCCACTGCACGTCCAATCCCTGCAAACCATTGTAGTTCTTTCTCTTTTTTCATACGCTTTGTCAATGCTGCAACATAATCTTTTGCCACTTGTATGGTTTCCTCTTTATTCTGTGCCTTGATCATTAAAATATAGCCCTCTGTTACACGGTGAAAAACAATCATATTTTCAAACTGGCTACTTACTTCTTCTACGATCGCATCTTCTTTGGTACGAAGATCATATACTGCCTCTGTATCATTCTCATTCTTTGAAAATATTTTAAATAACATAAAATTGTATGCCGGTGCCATAAGATCTATTCCAAGTTCATTCCCTTGTTCCATTAATTTAGATACAGATATCTTTCCACGAATCAGATTCCCGAAAAATTGATATCTCATATTTTTCATTTGTATTTTTATATTTTTTTGTATTTTTTTTATATCTTCTTCCTGTCTTTTTTTCTTATCAAGCTTTTGTTTTACTTTATTTAGTGCTTCTAATAACTGCTCACCAGTTACTGGTTTGGTCAGATAATCTGTTACACCGATCTTGATCGCTTCTTTTGCATAGTCAAACTCCCCATATCCAGAAAGTATGATGATCTGTATTTTGGGCATTTTTTTCTTTAAGATATCACTTAATTCAAGTCCATCCATAAATGGCATCTTGATATCTGTGATCACGATATCTGGATGTAGTTTTTCGATCATTGGAAGAGCCATCTCACCATCTGGTGCTTCTCCCGCAAATTCAAAACCATTTTCTTCCCATTTTACGTTATTCTTTATACTCTTACGAATGATCTTTTCATCTTCTACTAAAAATACTTTGATCATATTACCTTCCTCTTTTCTAAAATATTATTATACTCTCTTATAGAATTATATTCCAGAAATAAACAAGAATATATCCATACAAATAAAAAGGGGAAGGGGATATTGTATGGATATGATTCTTATTTTTTAATTTCAATCTATATTATTCTGTTTCAAATCGGTATGTTGTCACTGCTTCATACTCTTCGTCTTTTCTTAAGATAACTCTTGGCTTTTTCTCTATATTCATAGAATTAGGCAAGAATTGTGGTTCTAATGCAACACCATCTCTGTTCTCATATGGTTTTCCAAATTTACCATCACTTCCTCCTGCCAGAAAGTTTCCTGCATATAACTGCATGCATGGAAGTGTTGTTGTGATCGTTAATTTTCGTCCACTTTCTTTATCATATAAGACTGCCTGATCTTTCTCATCCTTTAACATAAAACAATGATCATAGCCTCCAACAAATTTCAACTGTTCATCATCATCATGAATCCGTTCTCCAATCTCATGAAAACTTTTAAAATCAAATGGTGTATTCTCTACATCCAAAAACTCACCTGTTGGAAGACCATTCTCATCTGCACATGCAATCTGATCTGATTTGATCATCAATTGATGATCATAGATCTTACTGTCTTTTGCTGAAAGATTAAAATAGGAATGATTGGCTATATTGATCAGTGTGTCTTGATCTGACATTGCTTCATATTCCATCTTTAATTCATTTCCAGATAGACGATATACTATCTTTAAATAAAGACTTCCTGGAAATCCTTCTTCCATATCTGGAGAAAGATAGATAAAACGGATTCCATCTTCTAAAATCTCATAGTTAAAAATCTTCTGATTAAATCCATTTATACCACCATGAAGCGTATTCGGTCCGGAATTTACTGCAAGTTTATAGGTCTTTCCATTCAACTGAAACTCTCCATTTGCAATTCTGTTTGCAACACGTCCGATGATGCATCCTAAAAATTTATCATCTTTATGACAATCTTCCACATCTTGATATCCAAGAACGACATCTCCATAATTTCCATCTCTGTCTTTTGTGAACACAGATAAAATATGACAACCAAGGTTACTCGTGATCACTTTTATCTCATCATTTTGTAATTCAAATAAGCAGACTCCATTTTGTCTTTTTTCGATCATTTTTACTTTCATCATTTTACAACACTTTCTTTTAAATTTTATCTGATATCTTTATTGATCCATTTTCATTATTTGCCTTGGCCATAGTAAGCATTTGCCCCATGTTTTCTGAAGAAATGTTTATCCTGCAGATATTGTGGTGCTGGCTTTGCTTCTGGATTTAAATGCTCGCAACGGTATGCCATCTTTGCGACTTCTTCTAAGACAACGGCATTATGAACTGCCTCGGCTGCATCAGCTCCCCATGTAAATGGTCCATGATTTGTACAAAGCACTCCTGGAACATAAACTGGATTCTTATCTTTAAATGTCTCAATGATCACCAATCCTGTATTCTTCTCATAGGCTTCTTCAATTTCTTCTTTTGTGAGGCTTCTTGCACATGGAATTTCTCCATAGAAGTAATCTGCATGTGTTGTTCCATAGCATGGAATGCTTCTCCCTGCCTGTGCCCATGATGTTGCCCATGGGGAATGTGTATGTACAATTCCTCCTAAATCTTTGAATGCTTTATATAATTCAATATGCGTTGGTGTATCAGAAGATGGATTTAAATCTCCTTCCACTCTGTTTCCATCAAGATCCATGACAACCATATCTTCTGGAGAAAGTTTATCATAATCCACACCACTTGGTTTAATAACAAATAAACCACTTTCTCTATCAATTCCACTGACATTTCCCCATGTATATGTGATCAGACCTCTTTTAGGAAGTTCCATATTTGCTTCATAGACTTCTTTTTTTAATTGCTCTAACATCTTTCGTCTCCTTTTTACATGACATCAATTGCAACTCGTTCAAGTGCAAGACCTTTTTGATATTGTTTGATAAATTCATCAAATCCTTCCACATCTTTTTCATCTGGAGCGATCGTTGTACCTTCTTCCCCTGCAAATACTTTGTCAGAAAGATAGGTATCAAGCGTCTCATCTTCTGCTTTATCCAGCATATAGGCTGCAAGGATCGCCATTCCCCATGCACCACCTTCTCCAGCTGTTTTCATAACTGATACCGGCGCATTCACAGCTGCTGCCATGATCTTTTGTCCAACACCTTCTGTTTTGAATAATCCACCATGTCCCAGCATTTTATCAACTTTGACATTTTCTTCTTTCATCAAGATATCAAGCCCCGTCTTCAAAGCTCCAAGTGCTGTGTATAGATGAACTCTCATAAAGTTTGCAAGATTAAAATTACTATCTGGTTTTCTTACAAATAATGGCCTTCCTTCTTCAAATCCTGTGATATGTTCTCCTGAAAAATAGTTGTATGCAAGTAATCCACCACAATCCTTGTCACCTTCTAATGCTTTATTGTAAAGAGTTCCATAAAGCTGATCCATATCTACATCTTCCACACCAAAGTTCTGTGCAAATTCTTTAAATAAGTTGACCCATGCATTCAGATCTGATGTACAGTTATTACAATGTACCATACCCACAAGATCACCTGATGGCGTTGTGACAAGATCAATCTCATCATAAACTTTCTTTAATTCTTTCTCTAAAACGATCATTGCAAAAACACTTGTTCCTGCAGATACATTTCCTGTTTTTCTTGTCACGCTGTTTGTCGCAACCATTCCAGTTCCTGCATCTCCTTCTGGAGGACATAAAGGAATTCCAGCTTCCAGATTACCAGATGGATCTAATAATTTTGCTCCTTCTTCACTTAAGATACCCGCTTTATCTCCAGCTATTAAAACTTTTGGTAAGATATTTTCTAATTTCCATCCAAATTTTTTATCTTTGATCAGGTTGTCAAATGTCTTGATCATCGTCTGGTTATAATCTTTTGTTTCGATATCGATTGGGAACATTCCAGACGCTTCTCCAACACCGAGCACCTTTTCACCTGTTAATTTCCAATGGACATATCCTGCCAGTGTTGTCAGATAATCAATATCTTTTACATGTTCTTCTTCTTTTAAAATTGCCTGATACAGATGTGCGATACTCCATCTTTGAGGAATGTGATAAGAAAATGCTTCCGTTAATTTCTCAGAAGCTTCTTCTGTCATTGTATTTCTCCATGTTCGGAATGGCACTAACAATTCTCCATCTTTATTAAATGCCATATATCCATGCATCATCGCACTAAATCCGATACTTCCAACCTTAGTTAGTGTAATATCATATTTTTCTTTCACGTCATTTACCAAGTTTTGGTAACTGTCTTGTAGTCCACTCCAGATGTCTTCTAATGTATAAGTCCATATATTATTCTCCAGACGATTTTCCCAGTCATGGCTTCCGGATGCGATCGGATGATGATCTTTGTCGATCAGTACAACTTTAATCCTTGTTGATCCAAATTCGATTCCCAATGCTGTTTTTCCATCTGCGATCATTTGCTTTGTTTCCATGGTACTACCTCCATTTTCTAACGATAAACTACTTCATTCCATCTTAATTCATTCTTTAATATTCTGATATCTGTATTCTCATCAATGACAACACTCTCAATTCCCATAGCCTCTGCCCATGCAACCATCTGATCTACACTAAGATCATAAGAAAATGCTGTATGATGTGCTCCACCAGCTAAGATCCATGCCTCTGCTCCTTTATAAAGATCTGGTTTTGGTGTCCAGAATGCCGTCGCTACTGGAAGCTCTGGCATTGGTTTTTCTGTCTTTTTACAATCCACTTTATTAATAATCAGACGGAAACGATGTCCAAGATCGATCAAAGAAGTGGCTATTCCTTCTCCTTCTTTTGCTGTAAATACAAGTCTTGCAGGATCTTCACGATCTCCCATAGATAATGGATTTACTTTGATAGAAACAGGACCATCTGCGATCGTTGGGCATACTTCTAACATATGAGCCTCTAAGATACCTTCTTTTCCAGGAACAAAGTTGTATGTATAATCTTCCATAAAGGATGTTCCTTTTGCATCTTTCTTTCCTGCTGTCATAACTTTCATCAGTCGTACCATTGCTGCTGTCTTCCAGTCACCTTCTGCACCAAATCCATAACCTTTTTCCATTAATCTCTGAATCGCAAGTCCTGGAAGCTGTTTTAATCCACCAAGATCGCCAAAGTGTGTAACAACTGCCTGATAATCATGGTCTTTTAAGAATTTTTCCAGTCCGATCTCGATTCCTGCCTGTACTGCCACATGTCTTCTGAATTCTTTTGGATCTCTGCCTTCTAATAAGATATCATATTTATCATAGTAAAGCTGTGTCAACGCATCAATATCACCTTTGCTGACTGCATTGACATAATCTACAACTTCATTAATTGGATATGCATCGATCTCCCATCCAAATTTAATCTGTGCTTCGACTTTATCACCTTCTGTAACCGCAACATTTCTCATATTATCCGCAATCCTTACCACGCGGATATTCTTGCTTTCTACCATTCCGACTGCACTTCTCATCCAAGATGCGATCTTTTCTTTTACTTCTTTGGATTCATAATATCCAACAACAACTTCTCTTGGAATTCCCATTCTTGTCACGATATGTCCGAATTCCCTGTCTCCATGTGCTGACTGGTTTTCATTCATAAAGTCCATATCGATCGTGTCATATGGAATTTCTTCGTTAAACTGTGTATGAAGATGTAATAATGGTTTCTTAAATGCCTGTAATCCTGCGATCCATGATTTTGCTGGGGAGAATGTATGCATCCATGTGATGACACCGGCACATTCTTCATCTGCATTTGCTTCTTCAAATGTTCTTCTGATCGAAGTACTATCAATTAATGTTGGTTTCCATACAACTTCAAATGGTAAGATACCACTTTCATTGAAATTCTGCACAATGATCTGTGCATGTTTTGCCACATGGCTTAAACATTCATCTCCATATAAATCCTGTGATCCTGTTGCAAACCAAAATTTGTAATTTTTTTTAAGTTCCATTTTTTGCCTCCCAGTTTTATATCTATTCTTGATTCCTATTTTTACATGAGTTTCCGATCACCAATTTCGGTTCGATCAAATACTCTGTTTTCATGTCTTTGTCTGATCCACCTTGTATCTTTTCTAGCAACAACTGTCCTGCCATCTCGCCAAGTTTTTCCTGTGGATGAGCAATAGTCGTTAAAGAAAGTGGATGCTGATGTGCAAGCATTGAATTATCATATCCTGTGATCGACAAGTCTTCTGGAATTGAAACACCGATCTGATGCAATCCTCCAATGATTGAAAATGCGATCTGGTCATTGTAACAGACAACTGCATCCATCTTTCTTTGATCCTTTATCATCTGAACAACCGATGTTACTGGTTTCAACTGACGATCTTCTGTATGAAACCAGACAACCATATCTGGATCATATTGATATCCTGCTTCCTGAAGTGCCATCACATAACCTTTATGTCGTTCTCTTCCTTGATGATCATCTGCTTTAAAAACTCCTACGATATGTTGATGTCCCATATCGATCAGATATTTTGTAAGCAGATAACCTCCTTTACAGTCGTCCATAAGAATGTGGGGTTTGTCTTTCATCTCCTCATAGACTCCGTGAATAAAAATGTAGGGAATTTCATATTTATCAAGATTCTCATAAAGTTTTGGATGTCTGCATACAATCTCACTTTTACTTGGCTCAATGATCAAGCCATCAATATCTTTTGTAAGAATATCTTCAAGACATGCTGTCTCTCCTCGTCTGCTATTTTCTGTTGTCTTAAAAATAATGCTGTATCCATCTTTGGAAAGGACACTGTTGATTCCCTGGATCAATCTAGGGAATATATAATCAGAAATATAGGTTGTAACCACTGCAATGTTCTTTGATTCCTTTTTATGAAGTGCCCGTTCTGTACAAAACGTTCCCTTTCCATGAACTGCAATGATATAACCTTCTTCTTCCAGAATTGACAGCGCCTTACGTACGGTATGGCGGCTAAGATCATATTCCTGTACTAGTTGATTCTCTGACGGCATCTTATCTCCCGGTTGATAGACACCAGATAAAATATCATTCTTCAGTGATTCCTTTAATGTGTGATATTTCATTTCTCCTTTGTTCTTTCCCATGTTTGACATCCTCCTTCCTTATGGTTCTCATTTTAAAACTTGTACGGTCCTCTTTACAAGTTGTTGTTTATGGTCGATATTAACAATATTTTCACTTTATTTCTATGCACTTTTAACAAAAACTATTTTTTCTATCATTCTGCTTTTCCTTTTCTACTATCTCATGCTATACTGACTATCAAGAAGGAGTAACATACGATTGGAGGATTTCATGAAAATTTTGTGTGTAACAAAATGCCCAACTGGAATGGTTCAAACCTATGTTGCGGCAGAGAAACTAGAACAGGCAGGTAAGAAACTTGGCATTGACCTTTCTGTGGAAACACAGGGAGCTATGGGAATTCAAAATCAGTTTTCCCCTGAACAGATCGATGAAGCTGATTATATTGTGATCGCTGCTGATGTTGCGATCGACGAAGCTTCCCGCTTCGGTAATAAAAAGCTTTATGTCACATCTTTAGAAGATGCCATTGTTCATCCTGAGCAGATTTTAGAATCTCTGACAACCAAGTCATATTCTTATCAGGATGCAACTGTATCGAATAAGAAGATTCTTGGCTAGAAAAAAGCCATCACATTTATGATCTTAATGGTCACTAATGTGGTGGTTTTTTTCAAATATATGTGATGATCAGATCAAAATACAATTTGTAAATTACGTTTATTTATGTTAAACTAGAACATACATTCGAAAGGAGCTGTTTGATATGGAAATCTCATCAAAAGATTTATCTTTAAATGAAAAATTGAAGATTTTAGCTGATGCAGCAAAATACGATGTCGCCTGTACTTCCAGTGGTTCTTCCCGCCGTGGAAAGAAAGGAATGCTCGGGAATACAGAGGCTGCTGGAATCTGTCATAGTTTTTCTTCGGATGGGCGCTGTGTGTCTTTGCTTAAGATCTTACTTAGCAATGAATGTATTTATGATTGTAAGTATTGTCTAAACCGAGTAAGTAATGACAGGGTTCGTACAACATTTACTCCGGACGAGATCTGTACGCTTGTTGTGGAATTTTATCGAAGAAATTATATTGAGGGCCTATTTTTAAGCTCTGGGATTGTGAAGAGTCCAACGTATACAATGGAATTGATGTATCAGGCGATTTATCTGCTCCGTACAAAGTATCATTTTAATGGATATATCCATGTGAAAGCGATTCCTGGAGCTTCAGATGAGTTGATCACAAACATGGGATATCTTGTCGATCGTATGAGTGTGAATTTAGAACTTCCTACGATTGATGGACTTAAGAAACTGGCACCTCATAAGAATCCAAAGAAACTCGTTGCTCCAATCCGTCAAATTCAAAACGGGATTGTAGATCATCGTTTAATGATCGGGAAAGATGCTTCCATGGAACGCTCTAGAAGTAACAAATACTTGAAACATACGATCTTTCATGAAAATCCTTATCAGCGGATTCAGACTGGTTCTTCCCCGTTGACGCTTGCAGATCCTTCTCTTAAGAGTACTTTGCGTCTACAAAACAATGGGAAACCAACTCCTTTTGTTCCTGCTGGTCAGAGTACACAGATGATCATTGGTGCGACTGGGGAAAGTGATCTGCAGCTTTTATCGACAACACAGAAGTTATATCAGCAGTATGATTTAAAGCGTGTGTTTTATTCGGCTTATGTTCCTTTGAATGAGGATTCTAATCTGCCAGCTCTTGGAACTGCACCGCCGCTTCTTCGTGAACATCGTCTGTATCAGGCTGACTGGCTGCTTCGTTTCTATGGATTCAAAGCAGATGAATTGCTTTCTGTGGACCGGCCGAATTTTAATACGATGCTTGATCCGAAGTGTGACTGGGCGCTTCGCCATCTGGATATTTATCCGGTTGAGATCAACCGTGCTTCTTATGATGTGTTACTTCGTGTTCCTGGGATTGGTACAAAGTCTGCGTTCCGTATTGTAAAGGCTCGTAGACATGGTACTCTTAATTTTGAACATTTGAAAAAGATGGGCGTTGTGTTAAAACGTGCGAAATATTTTATTACTTGTAGTGGAAAGATGATGTATCGGATACCGATTGAGGAAGATTTTATTACCAGACAGCTGATCGGTGAGGATGCAAAACAAAACTGGGCGATCGATCATCCACAGACTTACCGTCAGCTTTCTTTGTTTGATGATTTTAATTTCCAGTCAGAAGTTACTATAGAAGATTCTTCGAAAACCTTGTTTGGGCAGATGTAATTTTCGTTATTTTTTGTATTCTGGAGGCTATTATGACTGTTTTTACCTGTGAAGATAATTTTGATGCGATGATGACTTGTGTTTATGAGGCCTGGGCATCAAGACTTGGTCATTCCAATATTAAATTGAAGACAGAACCGATTGGGAATCTGGAATTATTCTGTGATTATCGGCATGTGGATGCTGATCCGGAGAAAACTGGCAGTGTCGTTCGTTCTATCAAGAGTAAGATTTCTTATCAGGCTTATATTATGATCTATGAAGCTGCAATGTCTGATGCCGAGGATAAATTAGATACGATTTATCGTTTTATGGTTGCTGGATTCCATTATGGTGCTCATGTTGTGGATTTTCTTCAGGAACCTGTGGTTATGCGGATGTTTGAATTGAAACGCAAGGTTGGAAATGAAGCTCATTCACATATTGAATTTATCCGTTTTGCAAATATGCCTGGAAATGTGCTAGTGAGTCATATTGAACCAAAGAGTAATGTATTAACCTTAGTGGCCCCTCACTTTTCTGACCGTCTTCCTTCGGAGAATTGGATGATCATTGATGATCAACGTTTTATTGCAGTTGTTCATCCTGCTGATCAGGATTATTATCTGACAACACTTTCAAATGAAGAAATGGACCGCCTGTCAGTAAAAACAGACGATCCGTTTATTGATCTATGGAAAGACTTTTTCAATACGATCAAAATTAAAGAAAGAGAAAATTCTCAGTGTCAGAGGAATCTGATGCCTTTGTGGTATCGGAAACATATGACGGAATTTCAGTGATTTTCAAATTTCTCTTATAAATTTTTCGCTAATTCTTTCACTTTCTCAAGCTCTGGACATTCTTTCATCGTACCTTTCTCTACCATGTTCGGAGCTGTGATGATTCCTTTGTCTTCCCATTTTAAGTAAGATGTCATCGCCTTATACTGAGCGATCGCTGCATCAAAAACATGATCTGCTCCTGCGTTTAATAATAATGCTGTTTTATTGAAATGGAATCCTGTACTTCCACATGCATATAATCGGTCAATAACAGTTTTTAGCTGGGCTGTGATGTCAAACCAGTAGATTGGAGATGCAAAGACTACCATATCTGCATCTTTTAATGTTTCTAAGACTTTTGACATATCATCTTTCTGCACACATTCTCCCTGATGCGCATAGCAATATTTACACCCTAGACATCCTTTGATGTTCATTGGTGCGATATTTAAGATTTCTACTTCATGTTTATCTGCTGCTTTGGCAAATGTTTCTGCCATGATTTCTGTATTTCCGCCTTTTCTTGGGCTTCCATTTAATATTACGACCTTCATATTTTTGTTTCTCCTTTTTATAGTTCTTCTTGTTTTAGATATTCCAAGAATGCTTTGCATCCTTCCACTACATCTCTATATGTATCATCAAAATTCCCTGTATACCACGGATCTGCGATGTCTCTTGGATGTTTGGAATAGTCTAATAATAGATGAATTTTTCCATCTGGGTCACCGCCTGTGATACGATTTATATTTCTTAGATTCCATGCATCCATGCCAATAATATAATCATATTCTTCGTAATCTTGTTTTGTCATCTGGATGGCTCGGTGTTTTAGGACTGGGATTCCTTCCTGTCTTAGTTTATTGACTGTTCCATGATGTGGCGGATTGCCAATTTCTTCTCTGCTCGTTGCGGCAGAGTCGATGTAAAATTTATCTTTTAGGCCTTGATCATTTACCATATCTTGGAAAACGAATTGGGCCATAGTGCTTCGACAGATATTGCCGTGGCAGATGAATAAAACTCTAATCATAAAATTCTCCTGTTCTGAAATGCCCTATAATGCCGAGTTTTGCAAGATTTTATCGGCTTTTTCGAGCATTGTATTTTTCTTGTTAATTACTACACTTTTTGCAAACCACTTCAAAATAGGGCAATTCAAGGCAATGTGTAGTAGTCAAATCGTAGTCAGTTAAGGGGGGCAGACTACTGACGGGTGATGTGCATTATTTAACGAAAGGTAGTTCTGAGATAATTCGCATACCCTTTTATTATCTTCTATAACAGTACAAACCTTATCTTTTAATTCATAAAATCTATATATTTCAATTTACTATAAATTATAAATTTGATATGGGTGTCAAAACATAATAATTATCGCCCATAGAAATCTATGTTCCTTGAAAATTTCTTATAAAACAACAAATATCCATTGTTAGCTCTGTTTCGTAAGTAAGACACCTTCTGCGGAAACGGCTAAATGTACAGTCACTGACAGGCTGCTCTTTAAAACTGGTGGTATGGAGGGCATACTGGAAACGGATATCAAAAAGAAGGGAATCCATGAATTCCTCATCCGTCAGTCCCATAAGCTCTTCAAGCACCATACCGCCAACGATCACATTTACAGGAGTATTGGGGCGGTAAGGGAAAACATACTATCCTCCAAAGTTAACTTCTGACATTCATTTTTTGCAAAAGACATGGAATCACCTCTCAAATAAACTGAGATTATTATACCATCTATAGATGATGATTTGTTGGTTTATATGAAATTTTCAAGGTTCATGGGGCGTACCTTTTGACACTCTAATCATACTATTAATAATCAAAAGAGGCAATAAAAGGGAGAAAGTTGCCGATTAGTTATAGGAAAGCCTTTTGCGAACAAAGTTCACAGAAAACCCGAGAATTGCGGCACGAAATCATGCAAAGCATTATTTCTATGCATCGCGAAGCGTGTTACTGTGAACGGTAACCACGAAAAAGATTTTCGTGAATTATGATATTGGAAAATATTGACTGCTTATAATAAGATTAGTATAATGATGTAAAAATATAACGGCTCAAAGGGAAAGTCTGACAATATAGCTGAAGCAGAACTTTTGGGCACATTATAATGGGAAAGGAGTGGAAGGAAAAAGAGAAATTAACAGCAGCACAAAATGAAAAAGCAAAATAATCAGGAGGAAAATCAAAGTGAAAAAGACAAGAAACATTTTAGTCAGCTTATTGGCATGCCTTTTCGTAATCCTGGCAGTACCTACAGCAGTAAGCGCAGCAGCAAAGGCACCTCAGTGCCCGAAGAAACAGACTCTGGAGTTTTATCGTGCTTATATTAGTGGAAATGAACTGCCCACAGAAGGAGATGGATACATTTATATAAAGAATTTATCCAGGTCCGCTGTAATCACAAACGTAAAATCATCTAACAAATATTATACCGCATCAAAAGCAGCTGGTCTTAACGCTATTTTTGTAGAAACGGCACCAGGTCCCATACATTGTGTAAAAGATGGCGAAAAAACAAAACTCCGTTTTACAGTAAAACAGAATAGAAAGAGCTATAACCTGTCTTGTGCCGTAACATTCAAAAAGCACTCTCGAGTATTTACAAGTATAAAGATCGGCTCTAAAAATTATGCTGCTCTTGCAAAAGGCCATTGGATGGTAGAGGATAAAGGAACTGCTCCAAAATCAAAAGTAAAGATTACTGTTAAAACTGTCAAGAATTATAAGGTGGACAGTATTGAAATCTGTTATAAAAATAATAAACCCAAAAAGATAAAAAATGGTGGAAAGGTTTCTTTAAAAAATGCCGCAGCAATTTATATAAACTATCATATAACAGCGAAACCCAAATATTATAAAAGGCCAACTGCAGGTTACAGAGGTTTCTTCTTTGGCGGAACTGTTAAGAGTCCATTGTATGAATCTTTTATGCTAGAATATAAATAGTACAAGCCAAAATGAGAAATTCCAAATACACATAGGCATGATACAATAGAGGCATGCTGAAGGAGGATCTCATATGGCAAAGCAACATGACAAACAATTTAAACTTGATGCAGTCCAGTACTATCAAGATCACAAAGATCTCGGAGTACGTGGATATGCAGAAAATCTTGGCATCGGATACAGCACATTAACAAAATGGCTGAAAGACTTCCGGGAAAATGACGGAAGCCATTTATCTTGAAGTGTCTGAGAATACGGAAGCTGCCCAAAAGGCTGAACGCCGGGTTTCCGTCTCCGGAATGTTGAAATTTTTAGGTGTCTCTCGCTCAGGACATCTTGCATGGCTCCACCACGTACCTTCTGATACAGAAAAACGTCGTAAAGCATAGCCATGATCATGCAGATCAGGGAACCAAATGCAAAATATTTATGTGATTTCATATGATACCTCCTTAGATTTGTTTATTATATAGTTTCTTTGTTTACAATTTTCTCAAATATATCATCAATTTCTTTCCAATTCATGCATCTCACAAATCTTTCATCTGGAAATTTTGCCTTCTGATTCCATGGTCGGTCATAAACAGCTACTCTGCAATTTTTAAAATGCTGGACATGCTCAAATGCAGCTGGTGAGTCTTCAATCGCAAAATCAAAGTGCATCTGATAAAGTTCATCCAATGTCAGATTATAGGTATGATCCTGTTTGAACGTTTCTCGTCCATATTTATCGACAAAATAAATCAGGATTCTGTCTAAATGATGTTCATCCAACCATCTTCTGGATGGTTCATAAGAATCAAATGGTCTTCCTGTGACAACAGAAACCTCATGTCCTTCATCAACCCACTTGTTGATCACTTTGGAAGCTCCTGGTGTCTCTTCATAATCCAGTAAATTTTCCGGAATATGCCCTGCTTTCATCAATTCATCATACTGTTCTTCACTTAAATCAAATGCTTTCTGAAGATTAAAAAACTGAACTTCTCGATATGGAACATCAATATCAAATAATTCTTTTGCAATCTTTGTAAAGTATTTTGCTGTTTCGCAGATAACATCATCAAAATCTATATATATTTTCATAAGTAAAACTTCCTTGAACTAATTCGTATGTTTATTTGGTGGTTACCGACTTAACGGATGACCATCCTGAATAATATTTTGTACCACCTACTGTTTTATAAGTACAGATTCTTATATAATACTTTTTCTTTGCTTTCAATTTTTTGATTGACTTGCTGGTTGTTTTATTACTTGTTATCATAACATACTTATTTCCTGTTTTAAATTTGCTGTTCATTGAGTATATCAGACGATAACCTGTTGTTTGTGTATTTTGTTTCTTCCATTTTACAGTAAATGATTTCTTTGCCTTACTTAGTTTACTGATAGATGTACCTTTCGGGTTGATAATAAATTTCTCTGTCAATGCCATTTTCGCGTGATCTATAATCATATCAATACAGCAAAAATGGTTGGCTGTTTCAATCACATCATCTACATTAAGAACTTCATTTTCTACTCCTATCATATTTGTTTTGAAAATATATCGTGTCTGATCATGTGTCAGACGGCTTCCTTCCATATGATTTGAATTATATGTTAAGTCAATCTGTGTCTTATGGTAAATGCCGCCTGTATTTTTATCTGTTTTCTCTTGTAATCCTATAAAATGTACACACAAAAATGATTCCTTTCACAATCGATGTCACAGAAAGTGCCCACCAAATACCATCCAAACCAAGCAATGTCCCACTTAAAACAATTGCCAACGGAATCCTTGCGCCAGTAAATAAAATGCTGATCACACTGCATAAATGCGTTTTTCCTAATCCAGACAACGCACCTACTGTCATCAGTTCCACACTCATAAACGCTTCACTTAATCCAATGATCACCAAATATCCGATCGCGATCATAATTGCCTTTGGTTCATGGAAGAAAATATGTGCAATTGCTTTTGGCTGAAAAACAAACATCATCGTAATAAATATTCCCCAAATTCCAATGCTGCACAATGAAGCTTTATATCCTTTTTTGACACGATCCATCTTTCCAGCTCCATAGTTTTGTCCGATAAATGCATTTAGAGCTGTTCCAAATCCATCGGCTGTATTCCATGAAACAGATTCAATCTGTCCTCCAACTCTCTGGACTGCCACTGCTTCTGCTCCAAATCCTGAAACCATGCGAGTTAATACCATGGATATTCCACAATAAACCATTCCCTGAATCGCTGTTGGAATACCGATCTTGCAGATTCCTTTTAGATATTTGAATGGAATTTTGGCAAATAGATTGATCCCTTTTAATACATTCTCCTTTTTCCTTATCACAACGCCTAGGATTAAAATTGACATAACGATTGCCTGTGCACTCACCGTCGCGATTGCTGCTCCATTTACTCCGAATTTGTTTACTGGTCCTAAGCCTAAAATCAGCAATGGATCTAGGATCATATTTGTTACAAGTCCTATGAAATTCGCCACAAACGGAGTCTTGGAATCTCCTTGTGCTGTGTAGATTCCTGTTAATGTTAGTGTCAAAAATGAAAATACGATCAAACCACAGGCTATTTTTGTGTAAGACAGTGCTGCCTGCAATGCTTCTGGGTCTTGTAGTTGAAAAAATCCTACCAGCGGATGTAAAAACAGTAGCATTACGGCTGCAAATAAAAGTCCCATAAGTGTTGCCAGCTGAACTGCTGCCTGTGCATACTTATGAGCTTTTTCCCTGTCTCCACGTCCAATACATTGCGCTACTTGTACCTGTCCGCCCATTCTTGACATCGCTGCTAAGCCTTGCGAAAGCCACGTAAACATTCCTCCAACTCCGACTCCAGCAACTGCTTTTGATCCAAGAATGCCAATCCATGCCATATCTGTAATATTGTATAATGTTCCTAGAAACGATGATGCCATGATCGGAATTGCTAGTTTCGTTAGTGTTTTTAAAATTGGTCCTTTTGTTAAATTTCCTTCCAATTAATTTTCCTCTTTCATTTTGTTTTTCTAACCTATCACACCCATAAATTCCAACACCATCATCAGATCCGCACCAATCGTAAACAGACAAAACACAACCGCCACAATCGCAAGCACTCTTACTACAATCAAATTCTTTGCAAGCACCGCGCTAAGTATTCCCATGATCACTGCAAATCCTGATACAAATGGATACATAAAAAAGCCGCTGATTGGCAATAAAAATACAATTCCTGCAAACAGCTCTGAAAATATCATGACAATAAATAAAATAAATGCAATCTTCTTTCGATTCATAAATCTACATCCTTTTCCCTGTCTATATCCTATTCTGGCATTTCAATAATCTTATGTACTTTCGTATCCAAAATAGATCTAGTATAAGATGGTGTCAGCAATACCACCGTATCAGCTCCTCTTCCGCTTCCTGCAATCGCTACGATCTTCTCCTGATATGGAATCTTACCTGCATCGAGTGCCATAGTACTTACTTCCACACATACTTTTACACCTTGTGAGAACATACGAAGTGTGTTAGCCACAATTTCTATTGGTCCATATCCTCCAAAATATGTAGAAAAGCATCTTTCTGCACCGCTTAGGGCGTGTCCTGCTGTGACAATGTCCATTCCTGCTTCTTCAAAATGCTTTCTTGTTTCTTCTAGCATCTGATTTCGTCCCTGATCATAAACGTTTGTAACTCCGACGATATGTAAATCTTTTTCATCTTCCAGATATGTAAGGTTACCACCTGTCGTTGTTGCAACTACAATATTTTTGATATTATTTTCTTTTGCATAATCAACTGCTTTTTTGATTGTTTCTTGTGTTGTCATATAAATCTTCCTTTCCTTCTTTAATTTTTATGTTCAAAGAGAATTTATAATCATATCAATTATTTAATCCTGTACTTCGTACCTCTTCCCCTTCCAGCAATAACTACAACGCCTTTTTTCCTCATCTCTTTTAATAACTGCGTTGTCTTTGATTTTCCAAAAGGTACATATGGTGCAATCTCACTGATTGATTTTAACATCGTTTTACTTAGTACTTTATATATCCTTCGCTCGTCCTCTGTCAGATTCGCATTCTTTTCAAATATTGGTAAAATAATCTTAATTGTATTCTCTGTTACATCAAAATCTGGTTTTTGTAATCCTTCTTCATAAAGTTGCTTAATTCTTTTAATCCCTGTTCCAAATATCTCTACAAACCCTAATCTGTAAAATACATTTGCAAGATTTCTATTTCTTAATACCAAAATTTTACCATCCAAATATTCATCTTCCGTAATTCCAGCTGGCAGACCTCCTGGAGATACTATTTCTATCTTATCATCGAACATCAAAACCCTAATCTGTGATTCTACATCCCAGACTCTGTAAATCAATGCATTAGCAATTGCTTCTCTGAATGCTGCTTCTGGTACCTTTTCTACTTTCTTCCTATCAGCACTTTCGATTACTTCATATTGATAATAATCTCTAAATATATCAATTGACTTATCATACACTTCCAATATAGATATATTGTCAAATGTTGCTCTCTTTTTGATAATGCTGATATTTTCACCAAACTTTACAATGTCAATTCCAGGAAAGTCATTTTGATCTGCCAGAATGCCTGCTGCATTATTATATCCATTCTGATCATTATATAAATTCAATATTTTTAATGTATCTTTATTAAACAATTCAATTTGAACACTTTCTTTTAATTTATGTTGCAAGACATCGAATGATAAATTCTGTTTCTTACATGGCAATTCTTCAAATCTAATATTTTTTCCATCTAAAACAAGTCGTGAAAACTCCAGTGTATCTACCTCTATCGTTGCTGAATCATTTCGTTTATAGGCTTTTGATTTATATAAATAAGGCTTTTGTTCCCCTGGTCTTACTGTAAGTTTTATCGTCTGATCATTATTTTGTAATTCAAGGATATAATTAGGCTGTGGTGAAATATTATCATTAATTTTATTTTCAATATCTAAACAAGCTTGTACTGGATCTGGTATTCCTTTCACATTTCCATCGTCATCAATTCCAAAAAGAATACTGCCACCATCATAATTAGAAAAAGCACTGACTGTTTTTAAAAATGTATTGGTAATGGATTCTTTAAACTCTAATGTCCTTGTTTCACGCATATCAGCTGTTTCCTTTCATTTTTATTGCTTATATTATATACAAATATACGCAGAAAATCAATCGTAAATTTTTACGATTGATTTTCTGATTGTTTTTACCTATATTTTAATTTTTCGTTTTACATTATATATCCAGATCTGCTAATACTTTTTTCAAAGCCCCTGCTGATTTCTTCAATGCTTCCTGTTCTTTTTCATTCAGCTTGATTTTTACTTGCTTCTCAATTCCATCTTTGCCTACGATTGCTGGCATACTTAATGTAACGCCTTCAATTCCGTATGTATCATGCTGGATAGAAGATACTGGTAATACAGATTTCTCATCACGAATGATGGCTTCGCAGATTCTTCTTACCGCCATCGCAACTCCATAATAGGTTGCTTTTTTCTTTTCAATGATCTTATATGCACTGTTTTTCACTCCCTGTGCGATCTCTTCCATATGTTCGTCATGTTTTGTGTATCCTCGCATCTCACAAAATTCCGAAATTGGAACTCCCGATACATTGGCACTTGACCATGCTACGATTTCTGAATCTCCGTGTTCTCCGATGATCCATGCATGTACAGATCTTGCATCCACCTGTAAATGTTCTCCGAGCAGATATTTTAATCTGGCTGAATCTAAAGTTGTACCTGAACCAAAGACTCTGTTTTCTGGAAATCCTGATAATTTGACTGCTACCTGTGTCAGAATATCGACTGGGTTCGCTACGATCAAAAGAATTCCTTTACAGTTCCTCTTTGCAATCTCTGGGATAATGGATTTAAAGATTGCCACATTTTTCTTTACAAGATCAAGTCTTGTCTCTCCTGGTTTCTGTCCCGCACCTGCTGTTACAACGATGATCGCTGCATCAACGATATCATCATAATCTCCTGCTGCGATCTTCATCGGCCTTGCGAATGGAAAACCATGGGAAATATCTAAAGCCTCTCCTTCTGCACGATTCTTATCCGCATCGATCAGCACCATTTCTGTAAATAATCCGCTTTCCATTAATGCAAATGCAGAAGATGAACCTACAAATCCTGTTCCGATCACTGCTACTTTTCTGCTATTTATTCCTTTACTCATAATTTTGTCCTCCTTTTGCATTGCTTCTTTTGTTTGCATTTATGATTCTATCAAAATCTTTTCCTGTTTTATGTTGTTATGACAACATTTTTACATTTTATTTTCAATAATAATTCCTATTATCATATTTCCATATTAACTTAAAACGCACAAAAAATCAACCGCAAATATTTACGATTGATTTTTTTGTGTGTATTTATATTTTGCCAGAAATCATTTCTTATTTTAATTTTCCATATTCTTCATCAGATACCGCTTCGCACCATTCATTCGATGCTTCTTCTCCTGGTACTTCCACTGCTAAATGTGAGAACCATGAATCTTTGGCTGCTCCATGCCAATGTTTTACTTCTGGTGGGATGTTGATGCAGTCACCTGGTTTCATCTCGATGGCTTCTTTTCCTTCTTCCTGATAGTATCCACGTCCCGCAACACAAATGATGATCTGTCCACCACCATTTTTTGCATGATGGATATGCCAGTTATTTCTGCATGATGGCTCGAATGTTACGTTGAATATTCCAACCTGTTCTGTAGAAACCGGTGCTAAATAACTGTTTCCTACAAAATACTGCGCAAATCCGTCATTTGGTTCTCCGATCGGGAATACCATGGATTTGGCATGTGCTCTCATTGCTTCATCTTCATATGGAAGATCTCCTTCATTGACTTCCCATACTTCTTTTGCAAGATTAAAGACTGCCCATGCTTTTGGCCATCCTGCATAAAATCCTACGTGAGTGATGATCGCTACAATCTCTTTTTGTGTAACTCCATGGTCTTTTGCATTTTGAAGATGGAATTTTAAAGAAGAATCTGTGATCCCCTGTGACATTAATGCTACTACTGTAATGATACTTCTTGTTTTTACATCGATATCTTCATTGTTCCAGTTTTCTCCAAATAATACATCATCATTAAAATATGCAAACTGTGGAGCAAATTCTCCAAGTACATTTCTTCCTGCTGTCTGTACGATCTTTGCCATTTTTCATTCTCCTCCTATAATGTCTCTACAAATTTTTCAATGGTTTGTTTGTCTGCTCTGTTTAGAAGTTTTCCTTCTACAATATCTGCACCCGGTACAGATGGCTGTAACTCACTGACTGTATTTCCAAATCCACTTCCTCCGGATGTTGCAAATAAAACGATCTTCTTTCCGTTAAAGTCATAGCTTTCTAGAAATGTATTGATGATCGTTGGTGCTACATACCACCAGATTAGAAAGTAAAATGTAGCCAGTTCCCCTCATGCGTTGATTTTACTGGGTTTAACTGTATACAAAACTGTGTTTACTGTTACTATCTTTCATTCTTTTCCAAAATAGCTTTGAAGCATAGGCCACATTATTTTCATATATGACACAAAGCTCAGCTCTACTTGTGCTTCATTAAACCATCCAACCATAAAGCTATTTATCTCTTCAAATAATACTTTTGAAAGTTTCTGAATAATAATTGTGTTATCCACTTCTTCAGTATAATCTTTCGCATACATTTTACATATAGAACGCACTCCAAAATAATTATATAGCACACCTACCGTTGTTTTTAATGCTTCAATATCTCTTGGAAAATCTGTTCTATTCATCATATTCACTACTAATTGATGTCTTGAGTTTAGGTAATTCCTAACTGTACTATTACCTATTTCAACATCAACTGTAAATGAAAAATCTTGAGTTTGTATACTATCTGCTCCTAACATTATCATCAATTCAACTTGTGCTGCATGATATTCTGTATAACCAGACAAAGCCATATATTTCCAAGAATCTTGCTTTGCATACATTTCCGTATCTAAAATATGCGTAAATTCATGAAACACAATATACCTTGGTATTTCCGAACTTTTGCATATCCTTAATATATGTTCATCTGTTTTCGTATTATAGTAAGCTTGGGCGGCTGAAGCGAATCCTGCTGCATCGCTTTCCTCAACATTAATTTCAAAAAAATCTATCTTATACTGTGGTAATTTCTCAATTTCCATAAACCCAATATATTCTTTTTCATATTCTTTAATTAAATTTTTAATTTGTATTTCTGTCATATTGTTTTATACCTCATATCAAAGTTAGCATTTCACTTTTAGTATACCATAAAACAATCCCATTCTCATTCTATATATTTTATCCTCAACGATGAAAAGATGTGTCTGCACACATCTCTTCCATCTTATTATTTTCAATGTTATAAGTTCTTAATAAAATTCAAATCCTGTTTCCGTAATGCCTTCTGTAACTTTTCGTTCTTTCTCTTCAGTTCCTTATTTTCTCTGCTCAGAGCTGCCACCTTCTGGTTCAACAGTTCAATCTGTTTTTCCATCGCCATGTTCAGAATTTCTCTTCTTGGATCTATCATTCCGGCCTGTTGCTCTACTGCTTGGTTCAATGTATCCCGGACGGTTGGATTTTTATAAAAGAATCCTCTCGACAATCCAGTTTTCTTCATCAGCTTTGGAACGCTGATACGTTCTTTATTTGCCAGCATATCTTGTATTGCTTGCAATGCCAGTTCAATTTTCTCTTTACTTTTTCTCTGATTTTCCTCAATCATCTTGTCGTATTTGCTCATATTCTTCACCCCATCCTGCCAGACTCATATATATGATGTCACTCATCATCTGTCTTACTTCTCTGGTTTCGTCTGCCATTCTTTGATTGCTCATTTTCCGGTAATGCTGTACATTATTCAGTCTTTTATGCCCCAATAGTCTCGCTATCGTCCAGTCATCCAGATGCATTTCTGTAAGTTTGACGCCATAGTAGTGCCGGAACATGTGCGTTCCAAACCCGAATAATTCGCCATGATCATCTTTCAACTGCTTTTCCTGTATCATGGACATGACTTTTGTTTTTATAGCCATATACTGCATCGGGCGGTCAGGTTCTTTTTCATTAACAAATATGTATTCTGTATCACCGAACTTTTCCTGTGTATATTCAATAGAACTCTGTAACAGTTTTGCAAGTTCTTTACTGATCGGTTTTTTATATCTTTTAGTTTTAACTTGATATATTTCAATCATATCTTGGCCATTTTCTCTCGTCAGACAATCTGGTCTCAGTGTAAGGGTATCTGATATCCTAGTTCCAAGCATCTGATGTATCAGAAGACATCTTGCAATCTGTACATCCATCTGTGTAATTTCCGCATTCAGTCGTTTCATTTCATCATCAGAATACACTCTAAATTCTGCATTTACTTCCGGTGGAATATCCGTATTAATAAATAAATGCTCCAATCTTTCATAGCTGTAAATTTTTCCGATTGTCTCTAACTGTCGTCTTAATGAAATTACATAAGAACTATTCGCACTATGGGAAGTATCTTTTGTTGACAGATGTATCAAAAATTCTTCCAGCACTTCTCTGTCTATTTCACTGCAACTTTTTATTTTGGAATACTCTTTTTGGAGATATTCTGAGAATATCCTCATTATTGTCAGTTCTCCCTGTACAGTTCCTATTGCTTCATACTGTAGATTCATATAAACAGCTTTCTTACATTCTTCCCGGATATCTGGCTGATATATTTTTCTGAAATCCAGTGTTTTTACATTATAAATTGGATTGGATCTGATTTTAATATCCAGATTTTTTAGTTCCCAAACATCTTTTTCTATCTCATCCCGTAAATCTTCTGGCTCTAAAAATTTCAGTACGTTTCTGAAATATAATATCGTCACTGCTTCGCCATAGCTTACTGTACCATACACACTCTTCTTTTCTTTTACAATGGTTATTCCCTGTTCTAACATCCAGCCTTTTAAAAGTGATATCCATTTTTCTGGATTTCTATCTCCAAGGCTTTTGATTCTCCGATTTATTCTGCTGTTCAAAAACTTTGCAATATGATTATAAGCTGTTCGATCCTGAATCAATGCTCTAAACGTTCCGTTTTTGCAGCGATACATAATATAACCTCGAAACTCTTCCTTTAATTCTTGCGTTGGAAGCAACGTTAAATCAAATTTTCCATTATCCTTACGTGTCCCTGTTTCTTGTAAATTGGGGAAATCGCTGAAGTATATAATATCATTTTCCATCTTTTTCCTCTTTCTTTAGCCATGATGCTAAACTACTTCCTTGCATTTCAAAGAACTCATCATTTGCTTTTGCAATCCTTTGTGGCATATAATCAATATACTGTCTTGTCATCTCTTCATAAGTATGTCCAAGATAATCCCTGATACTTTGCAGTGATACATGACTGTCATAAAACATAGTTGCTACTGTATGTCGATAATCGTGTGATTGAAATAAATATTCTCCATTTGCAATCTTATTTTCCCGGCACGCTTCTATCATCTGAGTTCGAAATGTGCCATATAGACAAGCACCACCTCTGTTGTTTTTAAAAATGAATTCTTCAGGCTGAATTTCATGTTTTTTCAAGTATACTTTCATAATCTGATAAAGTGCCTGTGGGATTGGAATCCTTTTATAATTCTTCATTTTGACCTGATACACCTGAATCCAATAATCCTCGCCCTGCTGATAATAAGCATTTCCTTTCAATGTACACACTTCACTCGCCCGTAATCCTAGACACCACAGATGTAGGAACATACATCGTAATCGCTCTGGAAAAAGATATAATTTTTTCAAAATTTCCATATATACTGTTTCCTCAACGCTACGATCATGATGTACTACTACTTCTTTTTGTTGGAAATATTCAATTCGGAATGGCATTCTTGTAATATACTGTTTAACTTCCATGAATTTATAAAAATGACCGATACCGAAAATTCTTTCATTAAATCCCTTTGCCTGCATTCCCCGTTCTCGCAAGCCGTCTGCATACTTTTTTACTTCTGCGACAGTTGCATGAATCGCCAGTATCTTTTCTTGTTCCAGCAGTTCAATAAAATTTCTAATACATACAAATCTTCGTACAATCGTGCTGACTGCCTGTCCAGTAATTCCCAGTTCATATTTCATGTATGCCTGTAAAATTTCTCGATTCTGTATTTCCTTGACTTCCATAAAAGAAATGCTAATTAAGGATTTACTTTCGTCTATCCGATGTTTTCCAAGATGTAATCGTTCCAGATACCATACATTTGCTTCCCATTGGATCTGTTCCTGCTGCATAAACGCATCTCTTCTGCATTCACCTAAAATACTTCGTTGACTCGTTTCGGGAAAATTCTTTAAAATAGTTTCCACTTGTTCCATTTCCAGCAATCCAATATCCGTAATATTTAACTGAACACAAGAATCATAAAGAAGTTTTAAGGATTTTAACCTGACATTTCTATAAGCCTTAGACATTGAAGTATTGGCAATGATACGACTCAACGTATAAAAAATTTGTTTCTTTAAAACTTCTGAACAATTTTGTGTAAAATCCCACACCAATAGGTTTGTTTTATAAGAAGTTTCAAAGGTCTCAGCTATTTCCTTTTCCGGATAATACTTCAGAAAATAAATTTTATTTTGATATTTCCATTCATATATCCGCTTTCCATTTAGCGTCTGCATTTGTTGATAGATATGTTGTTGTTTTACCGTATCATATATTTTCAAATAGAAAGATACAATTTGTGATCGTATCTGTCCTCTTAAATATTGTTCATACGAATTTCGCAAAGGATAATCCATTTCTTCCAGATGCCAGATTTTTCTATCTGCCAAGAACTTTTTCAATTTGTTAATTCTTGAATCGCTTTTTATTCCAAGTGCATCAATTTCTGAATATAGTTCCTGCTTTTTCTTCTCAATATCTACTTCAGATTCTGTTATGTGTTCTGCCTGTTGCAATAAATATATAGGTATTTCTCACACCTCCCTACTCCAGCAGACGTTCCGCCCCATAAATAGCAGTGTGTTGTGCATAAAACTCATTACTTGCTTCTATCAGTTCATCATCCAGCCAGTCCAGATACTTTATAGTCGTATCCAAATGTTTATGCCCCAATGCCTGACTGATCATTTCCAGTTCCCATCCTGCCTGCTTTCGCATATTTGCAAAATAGTGACGTAACATGTGGGGTGTGATTTTAACTCCGGTTTTCTTTTCCATTCGGTCCAACATATCATATACACTGTCCACTCTTAATGGCTTTCCAATGTTCTCACCCATGATATTCACAAACAGGTAATCCTGATGTTGCAGGATTTTCCGATATTTTGCCAGATAATCCATGAGAAATTCAAACGTATCATTACTTATCTTGGCACTTCTGTATTCCGCATTTTTGGCTCTCGCTTCATTTTCATTATCTTCCCGGAAGCATACCCTTATCATGTGATTCCTATAATCAATATCTTTGACATATTTTACTCCCAGTAGTTCCCCAATTCTGTATCCGGTTTCTGCTAACATAAGTAACAGAAGCTGATCTCTTCGGTTCGTACAGGCCTGTAAAATTGTAATAATCTGATTTTCTTTTGCTGTTCTCCCACGATGTTCCTCTTCCTTCAGATAGGCTTTAAAAGAATGATTCCGCAGTACCTTTTTTACTCCCACCTGATTAACCGCTATAATCTGGTTATACGATAAGGTTTTGAGACTTCCGTACTGTTCATATTCTGCCTCTATAAATAAATAGAACCTGAACACATCTTTTAAGTATGCGTTGCAGGTTCCTTCATTCGGACACTTCTTTTCTCCAGCCGTTTGCTCTGTATGGTTTCCGGCTTTAAGCCAGTATAAAAATTCCACAAAGTGTTCTGTCTGTTTTTCATAATCTAACTGATAGACTTCTGTGAGTTCCATTTCTTTCTCTGCCATATATTTCATATAATAGCAGATTGAAAATGCTGTGCGTTTCACTGTATTTGGTGAACGTTTACATTTAATCTTATGCATTAGATATTTACTTGGCAGTTCTTCAATACTCATTGTTTCCAGATTTCTGATGAAAAAATATTTTTCTGTTCCATCTTTTATCGTTTCCACCTTGTATATCATAAGCTGCCTCCTTTCCTCTAACGCTATACACAGTATACCCACTTCATGCCGAAATAGCTATTCATCAATACCAACAATCCCACCGAAAACGCCCTTGAAATACCACCAAACTTTTCGTGCAAAATCTGCTTTTTCTGTAGCAGAACCACGAACGGTTACAGGTAGTATTCCACGCCTTTCCGGTTTCGAATAAAGTGCTGGACATCCTTGATATCTTTTGCCATCTTGCAGCTCGGAAGCGCACACATTACTTCCTCATGATACCTGCCACCTTCTCCTGCACGCTCGTCTAAAATGGACACGACACAAGTATCTGTCTCGGTGCGGAGAGCACGTCCGAATCCCTGTCTTAGTTTTTTCTGCATGTCTGGAACAATCACTGCCTGAATATAATCTTTCAGGCTGGCATATTCCTTCTTCTGTGCTTCACTGATGGGATCAGGAACAGCAAAGGGCAGTTTTACTATAATCAGCGAAGATACCATATCTCCAGGGAAGTCTACTCCTTCCCAACAGGAGCCGGCTGCAAAAAGGACAGCATTGTCCATCTGTTTAAATCTTGTGATCTCTTCCGGTGAATGTCTCCACACCTCTATCATCGGGAACGGAATTTCATCCCTTAACATCTGGTAAACGTTTCCCATCAAATGATAAGATGTAAACAGCACTAGCGTATGCCCGTAAGTCGAACAGATCAGTGAATGGATATGGCCTGCTATCATCTCTGCCTCTTCCTGACTTTCTCTTCTGCATGTCTTCAAATTCTTTGGCAGATATAACAGACAGTTCTTCTGATATTCAAACGGGGAGTCTGCCACATATTCCCGGACTCTCCGCACTCTCTGTAATCCTGTCATTTTCCGAATGTGGGAAAATCCCTGTCCGGTTTTTAAAGTTCCGCTTGTCAGAATCGCTCCCATTCCTCTGCTCCATAACATCTGGTCCAGATACTGTGGAATCCGTCTGCTGGATGCACACAATATAATCCGGTGGTCATGGTCCTGCTTCAGATGCAGCACATACTTCTTATCCTGATGGAAAAAGCATTCCAGCACACTTTTGGTTTCTTCCAGCTTGTTTCTGATCCACTTTGGAATCTTCTTTTCTAATTTTTCTATGATCTTATTCATGGTCTGTATCCCCTCATATAAATACATTGCACACTCTTCTGTCATGTGGAATTCTTCTTTTATCCCATATCTGGTTCTGTGGTTTTCTCCTATGATGTCCAGCACCATCCGGATCGTCCCGGACAGTTTTCTTATCTCCGGGCCTTGGTACTCATTCCCAAGATAAAAGCAGATTTCTCGGATATCGTCATAACAGAGGCTCTTCCCAAACATCTGCTTTGCCGCATCCGGCAGCTTATGTGCTTCATCGACAATCAATGCTCGGTAGTCTTTTAATAACGGGCGGTAATCCTGCAGCCTGTGATAACCATCAGCCAGCAGATAATTGTGATTACAGATCTGAATGAACATTTCATGATCTCTGGAACGCTCCAGATACTGCTGATACCTGCATGAGCCTCTTTTCGGGCAGTCTCCCGAACAGAACTTCGGTACACTCACCATCCTTCTGTCAAACCCACTTAAGTTGGACACTTCGTCCATATCATAATGTTCTTTCAACGACAGCAGAGCTTCTTTCTGCAACGCATTTTTGTTTTTTTCTTCGATTGCAACGATTCGGTGCTCCAACCTCTCATCGCAGACAAAATGCTCTTTCCCTTTTCGTATCACAGCTTTAATAGGGGCCTGAATCGTCCCGTTCTCCTGAAGAATCCGGGAGAGAAAAGGGATATATTCTGTAAGAATTGCTTTCTGGAGTGCAATGCTGGAAGTGGATATCACGACCGGACGCTGCTCATAAGGGGAACATCCTTCTGCAAGGAGGGAATATTTTCTCATCAGAACACAGGCCACCAGATAGGCATACGTCTTGCCGATACCGACACCCGCGTCACACAGTGCTATGTTTCTTCCCAGCAGGTTATCCAGCATTTTGTGGCATAACATAATCTGTTCTTCCCTTACTGCCATTCCATGTTCCGGGAACAGCACTCGGAAAATAGTATCAATTTCTCGATGCGCTCTATTGAGATATTCTCTTGTGTAATACATAATTTGTTACCTGATATGCGTGCTGATATCACATCAATACGGCTGTAAAGGATTTCTCCCTACAGCCGTATGTATCTGATATCAACGACACATTCTTCCTTGATTTCTTATACTTTTGATTTTTGGCGTTGTATTTGTCCTCGACTCCCCCATTGCCTTACGGGAACATTACAGGCGGATGCTTGGCATTGCACCGCTCACGGATTTTCTAAAAGTCTTGCTGATTACAACCCAAAGTCCATCCTCTGCTCACTGGCAGTTCCTATGTATCATTATCCCCTCGTAAGTGATCCTCGCAAAAGACCGCCACGGTCCTGTTTCAGTTAAAGATGATTCGCTCGAAACGAAAACGCCACAAAAGAACTCTGCCTCTCACTTTCTGGTCTAATTTCTTCCATGCCCTTTTCATCTGTCCTCGCGTCTTCCTGCCACGCTTCTACTTACGGGAACGTACCTGTAATGCTGGTATGAGGTTGTCAAAGTACACTGGCAAAATTTACCTGCCTATTAAATAGCCGACGAAAAACGCCATAATTATTCAATTTTTGATAAATTTTTTAATTTTTTTCTCAAACGGTTTCTTTTGGTATAAATCGTCTGTTCTGCCATTCCCATAATCTTAGCAACTTCTCTTCCAGAATATCCCCATGTACTGAGTAAGAGGATTTCCAGTGTCTGATGCTCCGTTTCTTTCAATAGTTCATAGATTCGCTTATCACCTATGTGATCCAGAAGCTCCTTTACATCCCTTGCAAACAGCTCGCTGTCCTTTTCTTTTATGGAATCCATATCCTGCATCGTTTCATCCAGATGTTCCCGGTATCTGCGCTCTTCCAGAAAGTCTTCCCTGTCCATCTGGCGCAGCTTTTGGATCTTCTCTTCTTCCATTCCCAGTTCACGCAATTTCTTTTCTTCCTGTTCTTTCCAATAATTCCACTTTCGTTCTTCACTTGTCTTGTTATAAGCCATTTATCTTTCCTCCGATCTGATTTTTGATATAGAAATCAAATCGGAGCATGGCGGTGACCGGATAGGTACGTTATAATGTTCGAAAAATGTCGAAGAAAAAAATGCTGCAACCTCTTCGATTACAGCACTTTTTTCCATCTTACGTGAATATTTCTTGTTGGTTCATAGGAGATTCCTTCTTTTTCTCATAATGAATAAAAGACTCTTGTCATCCATTATTTATTATAATTTTTCTACTATTACAATAGCTTTTTTAACAAGTTTTCTTGTCTTGGAGTTTAAAAGAAAGCTACCAGTTTTTTTCCTCTGATAGCTTTCCATTCATTCTTATTCTGTTGGGAACATCGCTGCTT
>ERZ839823.35-NODE-35-length-208540-cov-7.398503_pt1 | contig 208540 bp, 175 predicted proteins | sample MGYA00519862_ERZ839823 | MGnify/ENA primary metagenome ERZ839823 (study PRJEB31850, sample SAMEA3708853) | human gut metagenome | biome: human gut; feature: human-associated habitat; material: faeces | place: China | collected 2014 ...
TACGCATTTGCCGTAAACTTAATATAAAATCAACTATCAAGTATTCTAACAACGGATGCACAAGACAGTAAACGCTTGCAAAGGAATCTCGGAATTTTAACGCCAATGGAAAAACACGAAATTTACTTGCAAGCTGCATAAAAACTGCCAGCAGATAAATTTCTACTGGCAGGAAAAATTTATATTTTTTCAATTGTCTACTTGACGGGGAGCGGTTCAATCTTCACAAATCCTTCCATCAAAACAATTTGTATCCATTCCACCTAATGGTATATCATCATAAGCATAATCAAATGTAACACAAATCATCTTATCCACTAGTTCTTCATAATTTATATCTGTAAATTCTCTTGGAATTTTCTTGCGTGAAAACACTTTATGATACAACCCAAATATTTGACTCGAACGATTAATTTTCAAATTATGTTGAACTAGCTCTTCTGCTTCCTTGCTAAGCCATAATTGTTCTTTTAATACACTTTTCCAGTTATTTTCCACAGAATCTGGCAAATTTGAAAGATACATACCGATTTTTTTGATATACATATTCGATTAATTTTTCCATAGCAATTCAATACAAGATCTTTATCCTATCTCCTGTGGCTTAAGCTGTGTATATCTCCTACGTCTGATTCTAAAATTTACAGGACTTTACTCCATCTACAATTAACTTTTCTATCTGATTTATCAATATAGATATAACTATACAAAGAACGAGCATTCCTACAAATATTAAAGCTGGTTCTTTTAATCTGAAAATAAAATTTTTAAATAGTACCAAATAAAAAAACATATGTATCAACCATATATTTGTTGAATGTTTTCCTAACAATAAAAATAATTTTTCCATCCACTCTGGTTTATCCCATAAATGAAAACACATTAATACTATCATACCTGTAATTGGAGCAACAATTAATGATTGTACAAAGCAATGAAAAATAAAAGTTATTGCTACACAGATTAGCAAACATAGATTTTTCATTTTGATTTTCATATAAAAATTTCTTATTTTATCTATAACCAAATATTTACACCATATTATTCCCAAGATAAATGCAAATTGTGATCTTCCAATCAAACATAACTGATTCCAAATCCATGCTACAATGGAATTGGAAATATTTAAAGTACAAATAATCTCAAAATAATAAAAAATTATATATAAAATGCCACTAATACAAATCAATATTACAGGATTCAATTTATCTGCAAACCACTTCATTATTGGATATAATAAAACTAACCAAATATAAGTTAATACAAACCACCATGCTCCATTATATGACATCTTGTACAGTAACATATTCCCCATAAAATCACTGATCGTTTTAGGAATATCTGGACTATGATACCAAATTCCAATCACTGAAAAAAGAATAACAATCATCCAAAAATGCATAATAAATTTAGGAAGTCGTTTTATTCCTTCTCCAATTTTATGTTCTTTTTCATACATAATTTGTTGTGCATACCCACTGCAAAAACAATAAATAGGAACACAAAAATCTCCAAATAATCCTATATAATAAATTAATGGTCTTCCCCCTAAAAATATATGCACATTATATGGAAGATTATCAATTCTACAAAATAAATGTAATGCCACCATTCCTATAATTGCTAATCCTTGTGCCATTTTTGCATCTTTTTTTGTTAACATATTTATCTCCAATAAATTTTAATCCTTATCTGCTCTAATAATTTTCTTCACTCCATAATATTTGGCAATTGCAACATTCGATTACTAAATTCTTAAGTTCCCTAGGACCTTATATTTTCTTAAGCTTGATGGAACTTGTTTCTTTTTTATCTTTTAAACTCATTTTTAATCTCTATTGTTTATTATTTGACAAATCCTATTGTTTTTTCTAATTTTTCTCTCATTTCACGTTTTCTTTTTTCATCAATATTTCCTATAATATATTTTTCATCAAACACTGGTACATTATCCATTATTTTTTTATTTTCATACATGTAATTATTATATTCTTTAATAACTCGACACGGATTTCCTATAGCTACACTATTCTCTGGTATATCTTTTGTAACAACACCATTCGCCCCTATTATTACGTTATCGCCTATTGTTACTCCTGGTAATATTGTTGTATTAGCACCAATAAATACATTATTTCCTATTCTTACCCTTCCAATCTTTGTATAACCTAATGTATTTTTAGTACTTGCATCATGACATAAAATATAAACTCTTGGTGCAATTGTAACATTATCTCCAATCTCAATGAGCCAACAATGACTCCAATCTAATATAACTTGATCCTGAATATTATGATTCTTCCCTATCTTAAGTCCATTCTCAATTGCTATTTCTAACTGAGAACGATCATCAATTTTCAATATATTCTTTCTAAACCATAAATAAACTTTCATTAACATAATTCTTTTCCTTTCCAAGTAACGTCGCTTATGGTTATTTAACTATTAACCCCTCTAAACAACAATTTGAGATATCATCTTATCGATTGCTTTCACAAACTCTTTATTATCATACTCATGTGGATAATCTGGAAAATTATCAATAATTTTATCAATATTTTCAACATCATCAATAAAAGCAATATAATCCAAATCTTTAATCCACTCATAACATCCCTTCATTTTGGGACTTTTGCTATTGATCACGATACAATTTGTTCCTGTAATTGCTGCGAATACCATTCCGTGAAGTCTATCCGTAACTACTAATTTAGCTGATTTGAATTCATTAAATTTGCGTTTTAATTCTTCTTCTCTCTTCTCCACGGATACATCATAAGATAAAACCGTATTGGATTCTTTAATATTGTCTCCATAGATATCTACTAATTGCTGTTTTAACTTACCTTCTTGCTCATCAGTTAATGTTCGCTCTACATCATTTCTCATACACCATAGACACCCATTTCTTTCTAAAGTGTTATGGCTTTCATTTAATGTAAATACCATATCCGGAACTAATTCAACACTTTTGTATGCATCTTTCATAATATCGTATGAAATTCTTTCTCTTGCACATAAATGTAAGTTCCTATGGCTGTTATATATTTTTTTTGAAGTTTCAAACTCTTTTCGTGCATAGTCATCATTTCCATAAAAAATACTATTCGGAAATACATAAATTTTAGAATCGGGATTCTGTATGATAATCGCTCGATTCATTTTTTCGATCAATGGCCATAAAATTCCAAGATTTCCTCCACCATTGATTAATATTGTTGCATGATTCAAAATTGACAAATATCCATATTGTTCCAATTCATATAGTTTCTTTCCTGTAATCTCATAATAATTGATTCCTGCTTTCTTTAGCAGAATGCTTTCTGCATAAGCGATCGCATGATCCCCTAAATTTGCATGTTCTGGTGTAAAGATTAAAAAAACTGGATTTTTTGTACTCTTTTTATATTTCTTGATCGGATTAACCAGGTTTATCTTGTAATAAATCTTCCATTTTATATATGATATGGATATGTATATTTTTTTTAATAATTTATTTTCCACACATACTGCATATATCTTCTCTTTTATACTCATTATTTTCCCCTAAATCTTTTTAATAAATTATAACATTTGGTCCAAAATCCAGTTTTTAAATAAAATCTAAAATAATGCTTATCAATAATCAAATTCATCATGTGATATTGATCCTTTTTCATTTTCACATATTGATTATTTTCTAAATTCGGAAATATTTGCTTACTATACTGATATAGCTGTTTCATCTGTTTTAAATTCATACCAGCCATCAATAATCGAAATGCTGAATAATATAATACATGCAATGCGCAATTCCATTCTAATTCTGTGTAAAATTCTTCAAACTTATCATTCTGTTTATAAAATTGAATCACACTATCATATGCTGTAATAATCTCCATCATTCTTTCTGTATTTGTACTATGTGTGATACTGTTTGGCTGTTGCACATAATAATAAAAAACTTCTTTTAAATAACCAATTTTTGTCGCATATGCAGATAATTTTAAGGTTGTTGCTAAATCTTCATACCATAACTTTTCAGGAAATTCAATTCTATGCTCTGTATATAAAGTTCTTCTGTATGTTTTTACACAAGATGTTGGTTCAAACAGAAGATATTGCTTTGCGTTTAATGATGTATATTGATCCTGATAATCTTTTACACTGACTTTCTCAATTGTCTGCCCGGATTCTGTCACACGTTCACAATCAAATGCCAATATATCTAGATCTTCTTTCTTTAGATATTCATTTAAAGATGATAACATTTTTGGTGATATGTAATCATCACTATCCAGAAAAATAAGATATTCTCCTGCCGCCTCTTTGATTCCTGTATTTCTTGCTCCGCCTAATCCTTTATTTTTCTGGCGGATTATTTTTAATTTTTCTGTTTTCTTTTGATACTCATTTAAAATATCAATCGAATTATCTGGTGATTCATCATCTACTGCGATGATCTCATAATCATCGAACTCCTGATCTAAAACTGAGTCCAGACAGCGTGGTAAATATTTCTCGACATTATATACGGGTACAATAATAGAAAATTTCATTGGTATCTCCTCTCTCGTCACTATTTAAGCAATATGTAATAGTCCTTTGATTTTTTGTAGAACTCTCTGTACTAATTCCAACAATGCTTTAAACTCTGGCATTCGATGCATCATTACAATAAAGATTAAGTTTGGTACTAAGATACAAATGATACCCTTAATGATAATCTGCACAAATAAAGTCATTTTTACCAACTGACAAAGCATATATGTTGCAATCGTTGCAATGATTAGAGAAATAGCAAACCAAACATATTTCAATATGTACTCTTTAAACTTACGTTTAAATCCATGCTTATAAATAACATATGGTTCATACCATGTATTTGTAAATAATCTTGCAACCGCTGTTGCCACAAAGATTCCTAGAATTCCGTATTGTTTTCCTAAAACAACATCTCCTATTAAGTTTAATACTGCTGTAGAAAGCAATATATACTGACCATATTTGAATAACCCCATTGTACTCTTATAAATTCCTACAATATTTTGCATCCCTAACATATAAAAATTAATAGCTAAAATAATAGGTATTGTTTCAGGCATAATATAATTTTTTCCAAAGCAAAATGCGATCACATCATTTGCAAGTACTATGATTCCTACAAATACCCAGCCATATATCCAGAAATTTGCTAAATTTAAAGTATTAAAAATGCTGTATTTCTGTTCTTCATCCCCTACTGCATTCAAATTTCCAACACTCGCTGTAATACTTGTAAAGACTTGCGTTACCAAAGATGTCAGCATATTGATCAATAATGTATAATTGGATACTAATCCAGTTGCGATCAAACCTTTAAAATAAGTGATTACAATATTATCTGTATTATTTACCAGAATTCCACTTAACTTTGTTACTGTTAATGCTTTTATATTTTTAACCAAATCCCAAATCTCTGCTTTTTCAAGTTTTGGTGCTTCTTTATCTGTGATATATGGATAATCTTTCGCTGCTTTTCTTGAGATCAACGCATTACTTAAAAATGTAAAAACTACCTGCAATACAAGATAAACAATGTAATTATGCGTAAGAACTAATGCTATAATCTGAGCAATATTCTGCACGATCACAACCATATAATTCATCGCAACAACAATATAATTTCTTTGATTCGCCATAAAAATAGAACAGCGATAACTGAAAAAATAGCCGCTAGCTGTACTAAACAAAAATAATACATATAGAAAATATATGTTTTCATGAATATTTGGCGGTTCATTAATAATAAATTTTAATACTGGAATTAATGCTAAACCTAAAATTCCTACAACACATCCAATTGCCTTATATGCCGTACCATAAACTCTCATATATGAAGCAATCTTTTTTTCATCTTTCTGTGCAACTGGCCTGTACAATGCATAAATCATTGCAGTTCCAATTCCTAACTCTGTCAATGATAACATTGAAAGGATATTTCCAAATAAGCCATTCACCCCTAAATAGTCTGCACTCAATTGATGTGCAAATACAATTCGACAAATAAAACTTAAGATGATATTTAATGCATATCCTCCCATACTTGCCGCTATATTGACAATTGAATATTCTGTCCTTGAACGTTCTGTCATTCTTTTCTCCCACTGATTTTTAATCTATAATGTCACTTATTTCCTTCATTCTTCGTTCTAGCTTAAAAAATTCTGATCTTTTCTTGATATCTTGCTGATACTCGTCAAAATTTTCTTTTGCAAAAACTTCTTCCAACATTCTTTTTAATCCATCCTCTGAATTTTTACAGATCATTCCACAATTATATTCTCCAAATAATTCCTTCATTCCTGCACAATCTGTAGTGAAAATCGGTTTTTGTAAAATCATCGCTTCTGTTGCAACTGTACTAAAACCTTCTGATCTGGATGAACATATAAATGCATCTGCTGCTTTGATATATGGATATGGATTATTCTGAAATCCTAATAATTCTACATAATTTTCCAGATGATTCTTCTTGATATAATCTTCTAATTTTTCTCTGTCGCTTCCTTCTCCTAAAATTCTAATACAAAATTTAAAGTGGTCTTTTAATTCATTTACTACATGTAATAATCTGTCATACCCTTTCTGATCTACCAAGCGACCTATCGTAACAAAATTTTTGATATTTGATGGATATTCTATATCATCCATTGTGGCTTTTTGGTTGATTTCTATATCATCTACTGGATTGTACTGTACACTCACTGTATCACTTATATCCATTCGCTTTTCAAATGCTTTTACTACTTCTTCTGAAACACCTAAGATATTATCATATTTTTGATAACATTCTTTTTCTTCTTCTAGACTATGATAAGCAACCTCTGTCCATGGATTTTCCATTAGATCAATATGTACCCAGGCTATCTTTTTACTATCTTTATTATTTGAACCTGATATGATCTTTGTAGCGTATCCTTCTATAAATGCCACCTCTACATCATATTTTTCTTTTATAAATCGCTTATAAAAAGTTTCTGGACTATCTTTTTCATATCGCCTTAAGTTAATCTTATTTTTTATCTTCGTAATAATCTTTGAAATTTGTCCTGTGCTCTCATCGATTCCACCAAAAATATATTTATATTTTATATTTTCTGGATAATACTTATGATCAATCTTACACTGATTTACAGAATATACTGTAATATCATATTTACTTGGTTCCAAATTGTTTAATAATGTCTGAAATATTTTTTCTGCACCGCCACCGTACATACTATTTATCATAAATAAAACTTTTTTCTTATGCATTTAATATCCCTTCTATCTCTGACATTCTCTTTCTGATTGTAAAATCTTTTGCCCTGATCTTACAGTAATCTATATATGGGCTGAAATCTGCTTGTTCTAATACGTTATGCAGCATATCATAAATTCCATCTTCTGAATTCTCACAGATGATCCCGCACTGATATTCTCCAAATAGTTCTCTCATACCTGAACAATCTGTTGTAAAAATTGGTTTATTTAAAATCAAAGCTTCTGTTGCCACTGTGCTGAATCCTTCTGCTCTTGATGAACATATTAAAGCATCTGCTGCTTGAATATATGGATATGGATTTTCTTGAAATCCTTTTAATTTAAAATAATCCTGCATTTGATTTTCTTTGATATATTGCCCGATATCGTTTTTCCCTTCTCCTTGTCCCAAAATCCAGACTTCAAATTCATATCCTTCTTTATGAAGCTTATAGGCACTAGAAACTAATCTGTCAAACCCTTTTGCTTCCACAAATCTTCCAATTGCAATAAATTTGACTTGCTTTTCATATTGATCGTTGATAGGTTTCTGTGCCAATTTTTCAATTTCCTGTGAATCCACTGGATTATATTGAATCTTTGTCTTTTCCTTAAATTCATTTCCAAACTTTTCACCAAATACTTCTTTTACATATTCTGATACAGCAAAAATTGTATCAAATTTGCTATAAATTTTCTTATGCTCCTCAAAATTAGAATAATTGTCATCTGCATGATTATTCTTAATCATATCTGTATGAATCCACGCATATTTTTTTGAATATTTATTTGTTGAATTTGCTACTAATTTTGTTACAAAACCTTCTACAAATGCTATTTCAACGTCATATACATTCTTCACATATTTTTTATAAATTTTTGCACAATCTTCTTTATAAATCTTCCTATAATCCACTTTATACTTTATTTTATCAATTGGATTTGTTAATTTTTCATATTCTGGAAGCATTGAAATAAGTGTACAATATTTTTCTACTTCTTCTACATAAACGCCTATTTTTACCACTGTCAAAACAGTAATATCAAATTTTGTTTTATCAATATTTTTTACAATTGTGCTAAGAACTTTTTCAGCTCCACCACCTGATAGACTTTCAATGACAAATAAAACTCTCTTTTTCACCCTTTTATTTTCTCCCTAATCTTATTCATTTTCTTTGGACCTAGAATTTTTGATAACTGTTTCTTAATTCTTTTTTTTACCTGCTCTTTTTTTGACATCCATGATACTGCAAAATGATGAACACAATAACTGTTTTCTGTAATGTTATAATGACAATTAATATAGTCATATGGTGAAAAAAAATCTTTTGGATAAATCTTAATTCCTTCTTCTAGCTCCTGGTAATGATTTTCTTGCACAAATCCTTTTTCCATTAACATATTCGTTAATTTTGTTACATTCGTACCTGTATTTATCTGACCATTTTCATCTAAAAACCTAATATTCTCATATAACTTTAAAAATTCTTTTACTAAAGGATGACCTTTCTCAAATGCCATAAAACTTGTCGCAACATATTCTTTTTCTTCCATTCCAAGTATGCATCTAGTATTTAATAATGAATTAAATGATTTTAGTACTTCAACATCCGTATCCATATAAATACCACCATATTGATATAATGCTTCAATTCTTGCAACATCACTAACAAATGCATACTTTCCTTCTGCATATGCTTCTTTTGTGTATTTTAATTTTTCAATATTGAAATTGTCTTCGTTCCATTCCATCAATTGATAATCTGGAAGAAATTTTTTCCAACTTTCAATACATTTTTTTACACTGTCTGGTTTCTCTTTCCCTCCAAACCAACAATAATGTACAATTTTGGGTATTGCCATTTTATCAGTCCCCCATTAATTTATATAACTTTTTCACTTCATCTTTACTGCTATAATCTCTTTTTTGACAGTTTTCTACCAGTTTTATTCTCAATTCTCTATCCTGTATAACTTCGACAATTCCATCTGCACATCCCGAATCATCTAATGGCACAATCACTCCATCTATTCCATCTTCTAGCTGGCTATCTGAAGATGGAAAATCTGTAATCACCACAGGCTTTCCAAGCATTTGTGCCTCTAGAACTGTTACTGCCTTTCCCTCATATCTTGATGGCTGTATGTAAATATCACATTTTTTGATATATGGATATGGATTTGCTTTTTTCCCAAGAATAATTACTTCATCTTCCATTCCTGACTCTTTGATTTTGTCATGAATCAATTGTTCATCTCCACCATATCCAATAATAAACCATTTAAAATTGATATTTTTTTCTTTTATTTTTTTTGCAATTGCTGGAATATGATCAAAATTCTTTGCATATGCAAATCTTCCAATAGAACACAAACAGATTTCCCCTGATTTTACTTGCATATCATCTGTAATCTTTTCTTTAGACTGCATTCTGATTAAATGTTCTGCATTTATATTTGATATTTCAATAATCTTATCTTTCAATTCTGGAAATACCTTTAAAAATCCTTCGGTACACTTTGGAGAAATTGACGCAATGTAATCATAACGACTCCACATCTGTAATTCTGATTTTACATCTAAAAGGTAATTTGAATAATCCGTATGTATCCATGCTAATTTAACTTTTGCATCTATTTTCTCTGCTACATAATAATGAGGTGTTAAAAAACTAATTGCAAGATCATAAGTCTTATTAATTGTTCTTTTCACACATGGTATTGTATATTTATGACTATATTCCAACATTACCATGCTTTCTTGTCCATTCACATTCTCTTTGTCAAATTCTAATGCTTTCCGCTTTCCTTTATATCTTCCCCATGCCATAGAAAATTGTCCTTTTTTTATAACATTAGAAAAAGGAATTGCCAACATAGACATTTGTTTATCTTCTGGCAACAAGTTTACTTCTTCTGGAATATACTTCAATAATTCACCAGTATGTCGATATAAAAATAAGTCTACCTCATAATTTTTATAATCAATTGAATTTAATATACCTAATAAACTCCGTTCTGCACCTCCTAGCTCCATACAATGAGATGCAATAAAAATCTTCTTCATTTTTTATAATCCTATTCCTACTGCTTGTATAAAATGATGATATCCTGCTCCAAATCCTAAGCTAATATGCATTTCATAATAATAGTATACAAAATATAACCCAAGACACATTAAATACATAAGTTTCGTATTTCTCTCATCAAACATATATCTCACACACCACGTTATCAAAATAATCATATATACCGAAAAGTACATATTAAATCGTGCATAAATCCAAAATTTCGTTGCTAATAAAATAAAAATCAGATTTATCACCGAAAAATTAACAATAATATTATAATATCTTTCTCTTCCCTTAAGAAAATCTCTTCCTAAATATGATAAAACAATTGGTACAGCCATTACCATAACTCTGATCATATTCGCTCCTGCACCTGTTGAAACTAAGACATTCTTATACTCACCATATTGAGTTTCTCCTAGCAATTTAGCCATCATTGGTCCTGATACTGGATATGTCACAAACAATGCGATTCCTATAAATAATATCCATTTTGTTGTATGTCCCCAAGCTGGCTGATCTACAATAAAATACAATATAATAAATACCAATGCAGATTTATGAATCGTCGAACATATCAATACAACCGGTATATATATGTACCATTTTCTTTCATGTATTAATGGAAAACAAAAAAATAAAATTGCAGATGCCAGATACTGTCTGATTCCATTCATAGTAACTAGGTAGCACCCTGTTGTAATAAATAAAAATACTGATAGTTCTAACAGTTGTGAATATTTATAATACGTAATAAAAATTAATACAATCGTTATTAATGATGTTACAAAAATAAAAACATTTGGATTATTTACAATTGATTTTAATATTCCCTGATAAAAATAGAATCCTGCATCCTTTTTTCCACTAAACAGGAGTTTAATCGATCCTGCTATTGTTGAAGGAGCATCCGTTTTATATCCTTGTATATATGTGGGTGTATCTCCTATTCCACTTCTTAGTCCTGCAACAAGAACTAATATTGCTACTGACATAAAAGAAAAGAATTTATTATATTTTTTTGTATAATATCCATTTGAATATACTGTCTTTGCATTCATCCCTGCTACCAGACATAATAGATAAGACGATGCCAAAGTTATCCACCATACTGTCATTTATATCACCTACTTCTATTTTCTCACATTATGTTTAATATATCCTGTCAACAAAATTCCTGCTGGAATTGCTAATATTGTCATTCCCTTTTTCGGAGATTCCTTAATAAAATGCTTATTATGTGCTATCAAACTGCTTGAAACATAATGAATACATGTTTTTAAATTTTCCTTCCATGTTTTATTATATCTCATATCAATCTTACGAATAAATGCAAACCCTTTTGGATTATTATAATATTGACGTAGCATATTGTAGCTTGATCCATCTAATTGATATTCTACATCACAAAGCACATCGTTTAAAACCAATAACTTATAATCTTGATCACATAATAAATATTTATATCCTAATGAAACATATCTTTCTCCTTCAAATACTGGATATGGAGGGTATTGTTTCATTATACTTGTACGATATACAAGCTTTTTATCGCCTTTTCCTCCATTTCTGTAGTAACCAGACAAGGTAGTTTCTTTCAAATTTTCTAGAAATTTTTCTCCTATAATATTTCCATCCAAATCATCATCCAAGCCAATAATTCCTGCATATTTTTCACTTCCATTTTCATTCCAAAAATCAATGATTTTCTCTATTGCATTCTCTGAAAGACGATCATCTGAATCAATACATACATTTAATTCTGTATCTATCAATTCGTATGCCAGATTATGTGCTGTATGCATTCCTCCATTTTTTTTATATTTATAAATAATTTCAAATCCGTTATCTTTATTCAACCATGAATCTACAAGTTCTTTTGTATTATCTGTCGATCCATCATCTATAATTAGCCATTTAAAATCTTTACATTTTTGTTTTAACATACTTTCATAGCATCGCCCTAATGTATGTGCCCGATTGTATGCCGGTGTGAATACTGTTAGTTTAACTTTTTGCTGCATTGACGTAAAATTCCTCCAACCACTTTGCATTTTGTTTAATATCAAATCCTGCTTTTACAATTTCTTCATACATATCTTTCTTTTTGTAATCTGTACTTTCTGAAATCACAAAATCACTCCATGCCTTTGCATCTTTTTCCAATGAATATATCCTTACATTTTCTGTAATACAACATTCTCTTGGAATCGTATCTGAGATAATACATAAATCACCTGCTGCCTGAGCTTCTACCATTGTTACTGGTAACCCTTCAAACAAAGATGGAAATAAAAATACATCAAAGCATTTCATGATCTGATCCACATCAGATCTGACACCCAGAAATCTGACTTGTTCTTCTAATCCTAATTCTTTCACTTGATTTTGTATTTCTTCTTTTAATTCTCCTGTTCCTACTAATAATAAAATTGCATTTTCTTTTTTTGTTTGTATTTCTTTAAAAATTTCTATCAAAAATTGGTGATTTTTTTGTTTAAAAAACCGTCCTACATGTCCAACTACAAATTTATTTTCTAGATTCAATTCTTTTCGAATTGCTTCTTCTTTTTTGCTATCATATCGAAATCTTTCAGCATCTATCGCATTATTCAACTGAATAAATTTATCTTCATTTTCTTTCCCAAACAACCAGTCACCAGATTCTTTCCCACACATAAACATATGTGTAAGATATGGCATCATTCTCTTCTTAAAATAGTTACGTACGATCATTTTCCACTCAAAACCATGTGGTGCATTATGTGCATGACAGATTCTTACTGGAATTTCTTGTCTTGTTGCTTCTCTTAGTGCAAAATATCCCAATTCCGACATATGTGAATGAATAATCTTATATTCTTTATGTTCTTCAAAAAATTCTCGAATCTTTTTTTTATACAAAGAAAAGTTTTGAGGATACATTGGCGGCATACGATAAATTCTTCCACCTAGATCTTTTATTTCTTGTTCATACGCACCTTCTTCTTCCCGATGAACAAGAAAATCGAATTGTACTTTCGCTCTATTTATTTTTCGATAATAATTCATGACCATGGTTTCTGCTCCACCACGATTCATGATCGTAAATAAATTTAACACCCTTACTGGTTCCATAACTTCTATCTCCCTATCATCTTCTGAATACAAATCAGCATTGCATACACTCCACATGCCATATTATGTTTCGCAAACCAATAAAATATCTTCCAGTGAATCGGAAAATACTTTAGTTCAAACTGCTGATATGCTTCTCGATATCTTTTTGTTGATAATATTTTCTTGATTTCTCGATTCTTCTGCTTTTTATCGCTTTCCATCAGATTCAATCCTTGTCCTAAAATTCCAAGGCATATTCTATTGTTTACTGCTGTCACATAACTTTTATCTAAATGTTTGTCTTTTATATATTTAAACATCAGATCATACATATGATTCCATTGATCAAATAATTTCTCTTTATATTGAGATGTAATTGAATTCTCATTATATTTTCTATAATGATAAAAATACTTTTGCATATATACCACTTTATGAAGATGTTCAAATACTTCTAAATTAAATAATCCATCTTCATATGTACCTATTTCTCGAATATCTGTAAATGCTATTCCATTATCTTCAATGACATCTCTTCGATATAATTTTCCCCATACCGGACACAATGCATCTGCATTTTCCACCTGTGCAAGTTCTTCTCCAAGCAGTCCAAAAAATCGACGGTGTAATTGTTTAATCGAGTCTCCTTGAAATATTTTTTCTTCTTCCTCAAAAATATCTTTTGGCAAAAAATTTTCTTTAAATTCACGAATATAACTCCACATTACAAGATCTGCTTGTTGTTCTTCTGCTTTATTATATGTAATCTCACAAGTATCTACGTCAATCCAATCATCCGCATCTACAAACATCAGATATTTTCCTTTTGCTTTACTTATTCCATAATTTCTACTAAGTGATACCCCTTCATTTGTTTTTGAAAAGATTTTGATCCTAGAATCTTCTCTTTCAAATTGTTTTAATATTTCATAAGACCCATCGTTTGAAGATCCATCAATACAAATAATTTCGATATCTTTTAATGTTTGTTGCATGAGGCTTCTCATACATTGTTCTATATATAATTTTGTATTGTAGCATGGTACGATAATTGATATTTTAACCATATATTTCTTCTAACCTTCTCACTGTATTTTTAATATCAAACTGATCTAGTAATTTAGCATCATAGCCTTTTTTATCTCTATTGTCTAACTGCTCTGATATATACACAGCCCATTCTTTTGCAGTTTTTTCTAATGATAAATATTGGCATAATCCCACATTTACTTCTTTTGTGATCGTATCTGAAATAAAACATTCTAATCCACTTGCCTGAGCTTCTATCAATGTTATTGGCAATCCTTCAAATAATGATGGAAAAAGAAAGAAGTCATTTTGTTGCAATAATTCTGGGATATCTTCTCTTCTGCCAAGAAAATGAATATGTTTTTCTAAATGTTCTTCCTTCACCCTCTCTTCTATAGGTTTTCTCAGTTCTCCATCCCCAACCCATGAAAAATTAATATCCTTTCTTATATTTAACAACTCTATTAAAATTTCTAAAAGAAAAAATGGGTTCTTCTGTTCACCAAAACGTCCAATTGTCATTATGTTTTTTCGTTCTGTTTCTTTTATTTTATCATGAAATCTAAATTTTTTTAAATCTATTCCATTATATAACACTTTGCATCGAGCATCATTTTTCCAATTTTCCCCATATAAATAATCATTCGCTAATTCTGAACATCCAAGCATGTTTGTTGAATATTTATAAATCATTTTTCTCATAAATATTCTATATGTCCTAGACATGATTTTCTTCAAAAATGACGTACTATATTGACTCTCTGAATTATGTGAATGACAGATTCTAACAGGAATTCCTGCTTTCTTTGCTGCCATTAAATTTATCCCATTAAACAAATCCATATTACAATGAATCACATCAAATGGTCCTTTCTCTATTAAAAGTTTTTTTAATTTTTCATAATGTAATTTCCATTTTTTGATTCCATCCAGATCACAGGTTCTATAAATTTTGATTCCCTGCTCTAACACTTTATCTTCATGGAACTGGTGAGTCTTCCCATTATTGTCTAATGCTAAGATAAATGTTATATCATATTTTTTTCGATCTAAATGTGATACAACATTGAGTACAAAAGCTTCTGTTCCTCCTGCTGCCAATCCATGTAATACATACACAATCTTCTTTTTCATCTATCTTACCCTCTTTTCATTGATCCATCGAAACATATTATAAGTTGCTGGAATATGATAAAATATTGTAAATAAAATTTTAATTTTTTTGTCTATTTTCTCATTTTTATAAAAACTTTCTTCTAGTTTTTTATTATTTTCCTTGATGAGATAAGTAACTTGATTTTTAAATTCTGTATTTCTTGCTCTATACCTTGAATTAAAGATGAATTTATATATTTTTATCAACGGATATTGAACATATTGTCCCTCATATTGTTGAATATATTGTTCCATCCAGTAATAATCTTTTAACACATTATAATCACGAGTTCCATATTCTGAATGACTTACAGAATCACTTCTTTGAATCCAATGGTATAAATCCTGTTTTACTAATTTAGCATATTTCGCATCTTTAAAATATTGACAATTAAAAACCGTATCTTCTGTTCCTGATGATTCAAACTTTATCCTTTTCACAATATCTGTTTTATAAATTTTATTCCATACAACCATATACTTCCAGTCTGTTTCAGAGTTTGAAAACATTCCTTCATATAAATCTTTTTTTGTCAAACAACATACTTCACAATCTTTTTCTAATTCTTCAAGATGATAATTTTCTGTTCTAACAGCCCCACACATAATTAAATCTAATCCATCTGATACCATATGATTTAACATGATTTCGTACATTTTAGACTGAATAACATCATCGCTGTCCATAAAGGTTATATATTCTCCAGTTGCTATATCAATTCCTGCATTCCTAGCACCACTGATTCCTTTATTTTCTTGACTGATCACACGAATCCTCTTATCTTTTGATTGATATTTTTCGCAGATTTCTAAACTATGATCTGTACTTCCATCATCCACTAAAATAAGTTCATAATCCTTATACGTCTGATTTAATACACTTTGAATACTATAATTTAAATATTGTTCTCCATTATACACTGGCATAATAACTGACAATGTAATTTGCTTCCTTTTTTCTTCTACCATACTCTTTATTTCCCTTATTACGCTAATTTCAGACTTATTTATAACTAATCTTGGACTTATTTTAAACTCATCTTAAACTAATTCAGTACTTTATCTAGTTAAAGTTTTTTGCTTGATCTAATGTCAAAATCGTCCTATCAACAACATCTCTTTTATCAAACCTCTCCTCCATCACCTTCCGTGACTTCTCTCCCATCTGTTTCTTCTCTTCATAGGAAAGTTCAATAAATTCCATCATCTTCTCTTCCAATCCCTTAACATCCTTCACATCCACCAGATACCCATTCTCGCCATCTCTTACAGCTTCCATACACCCATGAATCCTGCTAGTGATCAGTGGTCTTCCCATCGCTCCACATTCTAGCAGTGTATTTGCCATGCCTTCATGATACGACGGTAATACAAAGCAGTCACATTTCTTAATGAATGGTTTGACGTCTTCCTGATAGCCATAATAATAAATGATCCCATTTCTGACCAATGACTGGATTCGTTCCTTGTAATCATCTTCCATTGGTCCTACGATATCAAACGATACTTCTGGGTAGATCTTCTTAATGTTCTTTGCTGCTTTGAACAGTTCTTCGACTCCTTTTTCTTTCATCACACGTCCGATAAACAAGAATCGGATATTTCTTGATTCTTCTGGGTATGGTGTCATCTTGTATTCATCAAGGTCGATCCCTGCTCCTGGGAGGGTGCATGATCTGGATTCTTTGATAATATTATTTTCTATAAACACCTGCTTATTTCCTTCATTTTCAAAGAAGATTGTTTTTGCCTTTTTGCAGGATAGTTTATATAAAAATACGACGAGTTTCTTGATCATATTTTCATTCTGAAATGCAGTTCCTAATCCTGTGATATTGACTGCATATGGAATTCTTTTGAATCTTGCTGCGATCCCTCCGTAGATGTTTGGTTTGATCGTGTAAGTGATCACAAGGTCTGGCTTTATCTTGCCTAAGATGTTAAAGTATCTCATCATCAGTTTAAAATCTGTTGCTGGATTGATCCCTCTTCGATCTACCGGTGTTTCGATAAAATGACATCCCATTTCTTTTAAATTCTGTACTAACATTCCTTTTGGCAGGGATATATAGACTTCATTTCCTTGATCTATGAGCTTTTTGATCAGTGCTTTTCTGAATTTGTATAATCCTACGTCTAGGTTTGCTAAAATTAATATCTTCTTATTCTTCATCGTTTACTCTTCTCACTGGTACTCCAACATAAGTTCCTGCTTCGTTGATGTCTTCGATCACTGTACTTCCTGCTCCCATGATCACTTCGTCTGTGATATGCAGTCCTTGTATGATCTGGCTTCCTGTGCCGATCTCTGTCTCAGTCTTTAAATGGACATCTCCTGACAGTAAAACTCCCGGATACAGGGTATTATAATCTCCAATCTCATCATCATGCCCGACAATACTTCGGTTGCAGATCAGGTTAAAATTACCAATCTCTATATTCGTTGTCATAATAACGGATGTACAAATGATATTTCCTTGTCCTAGATGCACTCTTTGTGATGTGATCACGGATGGATCGATCAGATTAGGATACCATAAGTTTGGATTTGGCAGACATTTTAAAACGAGTTTTTCACGGACTTTTGCATTGCCTATAGCGAAGGCGACGGCAAGTTTTTGTTCTTTGTCGTATTCTTCGAGGTATTTCATTCCTCCAAGAATCGGATAGCCATCTATGATGCTGCCTTGCTGGATTCCATCGTCTATGTATCCAAGAATCTCATATGTTGGTTCTTCTTCGTTGATCCGTTCGATCAGCCACTGAGTATCTCTTCCCATACCACCGGCTCCAACGATCACGATTGGTTTTATCTTTGGTTCTTTACTCATATAACCCATCCTCATTCTTCTTCCAATAGCATTCCATTCCTAATGCTTTCGGTGCAATAAAATCTTTCTCGATATCATCTCCGACAAATGCCATGTTCCTGCATGGTATTTCTAATCGTTTTCTCATGATCAGAAATGGAAGATCATTTGGTTTCCTGAATTCCATGACATTTCCATGTCCTGCAAGTTCGTCTGTGATCAGTATCTCGTCTGCCATTTTATCTAACCCCAGGGCTTCTATCTTGGCTCGCTGTACTTTTGGTGTTCCATCGATCAAGATCCCGATACTTCGCTTTTGCGTGTGTAGTTCAAAGAATAATTCTTTGACTCCTTCATACAATGAAATCTCTGGTTTATGGTCCCTGATGGCTTCTCTGCATTTTAATAATAATTCATCCGAATACATTCCTGCATCTTTTAATACCGTTTCCAGTGGCGGCTGCCCTTTTTCCAGTACTGCACATAACTTATTAAAGATATTGTTCACTTCTGGAAGCATTCGTTCTACCACTCGGAAACTACTTCGTACATAATCTTTCTCTGAGTATAATGTGTCATCCAGATCAAAAATCACCGAACCAATTCCTTCGTCTAAATGATACAGATCTTTAAAATCATGAATCTCTACGATCGGTTCTTCTCTTGTATTTAAACATACGCTTTTTTCAAATCTTGTGAAAATGACATTGTCATCGGCTGCATCCTCTTTGTATTCCATTGGCTCACCTAACATCATGGAGAGTGCTGCATATGGTGCATCGGCTCCTGCCTTGATCGATACGGTGCTTGCCTGATGATACCATGGTTCCATTCGGATAAAATAATCTTTGTCTGTATGTTCTTCACGAAGCATAAAGATCGTCATCCATCCGGATGGCCTTAATTTCTTTATCACTTTCTTTGCTTCTTCTACGATCTTGTGATCTCTTACAACTCTGTATCTTGCACTTTCTTTTCCCTCGACTTCTTCCTTTGCTCTTGGCGTGATGTAAACCGGGCTTCCGTCTAGATTGCAGAATACATCGATCTCATACATCTTCCCATTTAAAAATGGACGTATCATATAATTCTCGTATTTTGATGCGTGAAAACTTAATTCTTGTTCATCATGGATCATGATGCTTTTCTCCAGATTATCCATCTCATCCAATACTGCAAACATTGCTGGGAATCCTTGTGTATAGTCATTGGCACTGCTTACGACCTGTGGTGCGTTAAGACCACATTCTTCAAAGAAACGAGCTGTCCAACGTTTGTTGCTGCACAGCAGAGCTAATTCTTCATTTGCAATGAGAACTTCTGTTCCAACAGCTTCAAATTCACTGGTTCTTTGTGACAGGATAAAGACATCTTCTTCTGTTCTTGGAATGAGCAGACCGATCTTCTCCTGTTTACAAATATGTAAGAGTTCTGTGACATAACCTTCTTCCCCTGGCTGTGGAACCTGATAGTGCTTATGGCAGCGATATAATGCTGGTGCTTCCAGTGAATGATCACAGCCGACAAATGTTACTTTCACCCCTAATCTGCCGGCAGCATAGCGGAAGGTATCGATAAATTCGACCTGATCTGCCACGCTTGAAAATAAAATCTTTAAGTGTCCTGCTTTCTTGTATTTGGAAAACTGGTCTTTCTTTGTTCCCTGAAAGGCATACATTGTCACAGATTCCTGTGCACTGATTCCTGCTCTTTTTAAGACTTTTGTCACGGTCTTTAGTATGATCTTGATATCGGTAAGAAATGAAATGTTATCCACATATTCAAGGTCGAATTCAAACTTTTCTTCCCAGCTGATGGCATTTCTACCATTCACCTGTGCAAGTCCAGTCAGTCCTGGTCTTACATCTGCACGTCGTTTCTGTCTTGCACTGTAGAAATCTATGTATTGTTTCAATAACGGTCTTGGCCCGACAAAACTCATATGTCCAAATAAGATGTTGAAGAATTCAGGTAATTCATCAAGGCTTGTGGATCTTAACATCTGTCCAAATCTTGGAAGACGTTCTTTGTCTGGCAGCAGATCACCATTCTCATCGACGGCGTCTGTCATACTTCTGAACTTGTAGAGTGTAAATATTTCGTTATGATATCCCGGTCTTTCTTGTTTGAAGATCACGGGGTTCCCTAATTTGCTCCTTACTAACAGTGCTGTGACAAGCAGGATTTGGCTTGATACAATGATACAGCACAGTGACAATATGATGTCAAAAAATCGTTTGATATATTTGTGATACATCTTTATATATACTCCGTTTACATTTTGTTCTTATCGGTCCAGTACGGATCTTATGATTCCTATGATCCGATCCATATCTTCTTTTGTATTCTTAATATCACTTGGAAGACATAATCCGCAGTCAAAGATATCTTCTGATACTGGCTTCTTATCATCTTCGTAATGAGAATAGAATTCGCACCCTTTAAATACTGGTTGTTGATGTAATGGTTTCCAGATCGGACGGCTTTCGATATTCTCTCTTTCCAAAGCTTCTATGATATCTAATGGTTTTGTCTTACTGTCTTCATCGATCGTCATGCATGATAACCAGAAGTTTGGTTCACTGCATGTTTCATATGGATTCATATGCACTTGTTTATAATCCTTGAAAGCATCTTTGTATGTCTCATAGATTGCTTTTTTCTTCGCAATGTGTTCATCCAGATGCAGAAGCTGGCCTCTTCCAACTCCCGCTGTGATATTAGACATTCGGTAGTTATATCCGATTTCCTTGTGTTCATAATGTCGGACTGGTTCTTTTGCCTGTGTTGCCAGGAATGTTGCATGCTTGATGTATTCTTCATTCTCTGATGCGATCATTCCACCGCCTGATGTCGTGATGATCTTATTTCCATTAAATGAAAATCCTGCCATGACTCCGAATCTTCCTGTCTGGACTCCTTTATATGTTGCTCCCAGACTTTCTGCAGCATCTTCGATCAGTGGAACTTTATATTCTTCACAGATTGCTTTGATTTCGTCTACCTTGGCTGGTGTTCCATAAAGGTGTGCAACGATCACTGCTTTTGCTTCTTTATGTTCTTCCAATGCTCTTTTCAATGCCTGTGGTGACATATTCCATGTCTCTGGTTCAGAATCCACGAATACAATCTTGCCTTTTTCGTAGGCGACTGGATTCACTGTTGCAGCAAAAGTCAGCGAAGGACATATCACGGTATCTCCTTCCCCGACTTCTAATAATTTCACCGCCAGATGCAGTGCTGCGGTTCCTGCGCTTAGTGCACTGCAGTGTGCGATTCCTGTATACGCTTCCATCTCACGTTCAAAGCCATTGACATTTGGCCCAAGTGGTGCGATCCAGTTGGTGTCAAATGCTTCCTGCACAAACTTCTGTTCTTCCCCATGCATCGTTGGTGATGCCATATATATACGTTCTTTCATGCTGTCTCATCCCCCCGTCATTTTGTCTGTTGATTTGTCTGTTTATATGTATACTCTGGAACTAATCTTTTTACAACTTCACGAATATTCGGATCTTCAGAAAATGCCGCATGATCTAATTCAGCGATCAGTTCACTAAATTGTTCTGTCTCCATCATCCTTGGACTTCCAATGAAAATTCGTTTGTTCTTTGTCTCTTTTTTATTCTCCTCATCGATCAGAAGTTCTTCATACAGCTTCTCCCCTGGTCTTAAGCCAGTAAACTGGATTTCTATATCTTCTCCTGGTGTAAGTCCTGATAAACGGATCATATTCTTCGCAAGATCTAAGATCTTGACTGGTTCTCCCATATCAAGGATAAATATTTCCCCGCCTTCTGCATAAGCTCCTGCTTCTAACACCAGACTGACGGCTTCTGGGATCGTCATAAAGTATCGGATGATCTCTGGATGTGTAACTGTTACCGGACCACCATTGGCAATCTGCTTCTTGAACAACGGAACGACACTTCCGTTACTTCCAAGAACATTTCCAAATCTTACAGCAACGTATTCTGTATCGTATAAGCTATTCATGTATTGAATGACCATCTCACAGATCCTCTTGGAAGCACCCATGATATTTGTCGGTCTTACTGCCTTATCCGTGGAGATCAGTACCATTCTCTTTACGCCGCTCATTCCTGCTTCTTGGGCTATGTTAAATGTGCCAAATACATTGTTCTTAATCGCATCATGCGGGCTGTCTTCCATCAATGGCACATGCTTATGTGCTGCTGCATGAAATACGATATCAGGCTTATAATCTTCGAAAATATTGTGTATTCGCAGATGATTCTGGACAGATACGATCAATACTTTCAGATCTAGTTCTGGATGTGTTCTCTTTAATTCCATCTGGATCTCGTAGGCGTTGTTCTCATAATTATCAATGATCACTAACTTCTTCGGCTGATATCTTGCGATCTGTCTGCAGATCTCACTTCCGATCGATCCGCCTCCCCCTGTGACAAATACGACTCTGTCTTTGACATAGCTCATGATTGATGGAAGATTGGCTTTCACTGGCTCTCTTCCAAGCAGATCTTCAATCTCTACTTCTCTTAGAGCAGATACTGTAACTTCACTGTTGATCAGCTGATATAAGCCCGGAAGAATACTCAGACGGCATCCTGTCTGCTTGCAGATTTCAAGGATGTCCTTGCGATCCTTGGGTTCTATTGTCGGAATTGCCAGAATGATCTCTTCAACATCAAATTTAACTGCATTGCGCAGGATCGTATTACGATTGCCAACCACTGGTATCCCAGATAAATATGTTCCTTTCTTCGCTGGATCATCATCTATGATGCAACGGATCGTTTTAGTCACATATGTACTCTTTTTGATCTCATTTAAAATGATGCTTCCTGCTTCTCCTGCTCCGATCAACATTACCGGAACTTTCTTCTTGCCAATGTCATTCACTTTGAGTGGTTCACTTCCCTGAATCAATCGGACAAGTAATCGGATAAAAAACATTCCCAACAGCAGATATACCAAATACAAGAAATAGTAACTTCTTGGTATCTCCCATTGTAACATATAAATTCCGATCAACTGGAAAGCTGCTGCGATCACAACTGCTTTAACGACATTAATAAAATCGGAGATTCCTGCATACTTCCATTGCGTTGAATACAATCGATATGCCATAAAGATCACAATACTGCAAAAGAGATTCAACGGCATGTATTTTGCAGCATTTTTCAAAAAAATCGGTGCGATCTGTGATGGATAGAATTCAAATCGCGTTAATAATGCAAGATATGATGCTATGATCATCATTATGATATCTGAGATCCCAAGTATCATATTCCATTTTTTTCTTTGAGCGATTGTTTTTAATTTCTTCATTATACTTTCCCCTTACATATGCTCTCACATATTTGTTTTAAACCTATTATACCATTCCTTTTCTTAATTTCCTATATCTACTCCTGCTCATTTCCTGCTTTTTGGTAATTTTTTCTTAAAATACAGCAAAAAGAGATGGAAAAATCTATATTGTTTTGATCTTTCCATCTCTTTTTATGTTAAAATTTTATCTTTTTATCAAGATTCTATCTTTTTATACGTTGATCTCAGCTGTTAATCCGAGTACTTCTTTATTCTCTTCCAGAATTGGATTGATCACTTCATTCACAAACTCTTCTGTCTGCTGTGGTGCACGTCCTACGAAGTTCTCTGGTTTCATGATTGACTGTAACTGTTCCATATTCATTCCAAATGCTGGATCTGCTGCGATTCTTTCTAACAGATCATTTGGTTTTCCTTCTTCTTTGACAACTTTTCCTGCTGCCATAGAATGTACACGGATCTTCTCGTGAAGTTCCTGACGGTCTCCACCAGCTTTTACAGCATCCATCATGATATTCTCTGTTGCCATGAATGGAAGTTCGCTTCTTAAACGGCTTTCGATAACTTTTGGATATACAACTAATCCATCTACAACGTTTAAGTAAAGATCTAAGATTCCATCGATTGCTAAAAATCCTTCAGGTACGGATAAACGTTTGTTGGCAGAGTCATCTAAAGTTCTTTCAAACCACTGTGTAGATGCAACTAATGCTGGATTCATTGCATCAGAAATCACATAGTTTGCTAAAGAAGCGATTCTTTCACTTCTCATTGGATTTCTCTTATATGCCATTGCAGATGATCCGATCTGGTTCTTCTCAAATGGTTCTTCTACTTCTTTTAAATGCTGAAGCAGACGGATATCATTTGAGAATTTATGAGCAGACTGAGCGATCTGACTTAATACATTAAGCACACGGGAATCAACTTTTCTTGAATATGTTTGTCCTGATACTGGCTGGCATTTGTCAAATCCCATCTTCTTAGCGATCATTCCATCGATCTTCTTGATCGTTTCATGATCTCCTTCAAATAATTCTAAGAAACTTGCCTGTGTTCCTGTTGTTCCTTTAGAACCTAACAGTCTCATATTCGCAATTACATGGTCAAGATCTTCTAAATCATATACAAGATCCATCAGCCACAGTGTTGCTCTCTTACCTACTGTTGTAGGCTGTGCTGGCTGGAAATGTGTAAATCCAAGTGTTGGAAGATCTTTATATTTCATTGCGAATTTGGATAATTCGTTGATTACATTTAATAATTTTACTCTGACAAGTTTTAATGCTTCTGTCATGATGATGATATCTGTGTTATCTCCAACATAGCAGGAAGTTGCTCCTAAATGGATGATTCCTTTTGCTTTTGGACATTGTACTCCGTATGCATATACGTGGGACATTACGTCATGGCGGACTAATTTTTCACGTTCTTTAGCTACATCGTAGTTGATATCTTCTGCATGTGCTTTTAACTCATCAATCTGTTCCTGTGTAATATCTAGTCCTAATTCTTTCTCAGTCTCAGCAAGTGCGATCCATAATTTTCTCCATGTCTTAAACTTCTTATCTGGAGAAAAGATGTACTGCATCTCTTTGCTTGCATAACGTTCTGATAATGGGCTCTGGTAACGGTCGTTCATAAAAATCTCCTTATCTTTATCTTTCAAAATTTCCACGAATATCTCTTGTTGGTGGTTCCATTGGATACTTTCCTGTAAAACATCCTTTGCAGATCGGTAATCCCTGAACCATCTCTGAAAGTCTTTCTTCTCTTAAGTATCCTAAACTATCTGCTCCTATTACTTCGCAGATTTGGTTAATGGAACGGTTGTATGCGATCAGCTGTTCTCTCTCTGGAATATCTGTTCCAAAGTAACATGGCCATAAGAATGGTGGTGAACTGATTCTTACATGCACTTCTGTTGCTCCCGCTTCACGAAGCATAGATACGATACGATCACTTGTTGTTCCACGAACAATGGAATCATCGATCATGATGACTCTCTTTCCCTTGACTGCTTCTTTTAATACATTTAACTTAATCTGTACGCTTGATTCACGGCTGCTTTGTCCTGGCTTAATGAAGGTTCTTCCAACATAACCATTCTTTACAAATGCTGTTCCATATGGAATTCCTGATTCTAAAGAATAACCGAGTGCTGCTGCGTTTCCTGATTCTGGTACTCCTACAACTAAGTCTGCTTCGACTGGTGAATCCTGTGCAAGGTATTTTCCTGCCTGAATTCTTGAGTGGTAAACTCCTATACCATCAATTTCACTGTCAGGTCTTGCAAAATATATGTATTCAAAGATACATCTTGCTGTCTTCTCCTGTGGAAGGCACATACTACAATCAGACTGAATTCCGTCTTTTGTGATCGTTACGATCTCTCCTGGATTGACATCGCGGATAAATTCTGCTCCGATCGTATCTAATGCACAGCTTTCAGATGCTAAAACAAATGCATTATCTCTCTTACCGATACAAAGTGGTTTAAATCCATAAGGATCTCTGGCACCAATCAGTTTTCGTGGTGACATAACGATCAGGGAATACGCTCCTTTGATCTTCTGCATTGCTTTCGCAACTGCTTTCTCAATAGATGATGTATTCACACGTTCTCTTGCGATATGGTATGCGATAACTTCTGAATCGATCGTTGTCTGGAAAATAGCTCCTGTCTGTTCTAATTCTTCACGAAGTTCTAACGCATTGATCAGATTACCATTATGTGCAAGTCCTAATGTCCCTTTTACATAATTTAATACCAGTGGCTGGGCATTCTCTGGAACGCTCTCTCCTGCTGTTGAATACCTTACATGTCCTACACCGATATCTCCCTTTAATGCCTGAAGGGAATCTGGTGTAAACACTTCATTACATAATCCCATACCTTTTTGAGATGTGACATTACGTTTTGGACCATTCGTATCAGAAACTGCGATTCCACAGCTTTCCTGACCTCGATGCTGCAGGGCAAACAATCCATAATAGATTGTTGACGCTACATCGTTGCCATCGAAATCATAGATACCGAAAACTCCACATTCTTCTCCCAACTTATCAAAGTTCTCTCTGCTCATCGTGATCTTTTGACCTTTCTGTTATACAATCTTTAGTTTCCTTTGTAAAATACACATTTTTGATAGTAACATATTCATTTTAAATCTGCAAGAGTCTTACTCTACTCATTATCCTTTAATAAGGTAGTATCTGGTGGTATTTCTCCTCTCTTGATCTTGGCATAAAGGATCCTTCTTACAGATTTATCAATCCTTGATTCCTTGATCTGTCCATTTTTTATTGCTTTCTCAATTGCCTGATATGCTTCCTTATAATTATCAGGCATCACAATTAAGTCGACTCCTGCCTGAATAGCTTTGACTGCTGCTTCTCCTGAGCTGTAGTTGTCTGTGATCGCTTTCATGTTCATCGCATCGGTCATAATGATTCCTTTGTATTCAAGTTCGTCCCTTAAAATATCACTGACAACCCTACTGCTTAAACTGGAAGGTTCTTTCTCGTCTGTCACATTGCTTAGCATTAAATGTGATACCATCACCGCATCCACATCTGCCTTGATTCCTGCCTTAAATGGTTTAAAATCTGCATTTCTTAATGTCTCGATCGTCTGGTATGTCTCTGTACTTCCACGGTGAGTATCTCCTCCGCATCCACCGCTTCCTGGAAAATGTTTTATCGTTGCGGAAATCTGCTGCTTTTGCATGTTTTTAACTAAGCTTGCTACAATTGATGATACTTTCTTTGAGTCTGTTCCAAAACTTCTGTCGCCAATCTCTGTATTATTCTTATTCGTAAGTACGTCTGCAACTGGTGCCAGATTCATATTGAATCCTAATTCTTTTAATTCTTTACCTTGTGTCTGCCCCATCTTGGCAATCTGCTTATCATTATATGTCTTGCCGACTTCCTGTGCAGATGGATATGCTGTCATCCCCATCTTTGGATTGGATGCAACTCTGGAAACCGTTCCACACTCTTCGTCAACTGCCATAAATAATGGTATATAAGAAGATTTCTGCAGCTGTTTTATCATTGTCTTTGTCTGCTCACGAGTTTCAATATTCTTCGCAAACATCACGACACCACCCGCAGGATATTTCTTTAATGTCTTCTTCATACCGTCTGTTACCTTTGTCTGATTCTTGCTTTCTGCTTCATCCAGCTGGTATATAGATACCATAAACAGCTGTCCGATCTTATTCTTTAAAGACATATCTTTCGTGATATCCTTCGCCATTCCCTGCAGTGTTGCCTCATCAAGATCCTCGGTCTTTACTTTCTTTGTCGTATCCTTCTTCTTTGTGCATCCTGATGCCATAACAAGCACAAGGATCAAAAGGAGACTTATCCACCGTTTCTTCATCATCTTCATGCCCTTTCTCGTACATGTATTTTTCTTAATATTATATCAGATGCTTTTTCATCTTGCAATTTTACTGTAAGAAAGAATCCTGCCCGGAGGGCTTTTTTATTTCATAGGGATTTCATCGAAATTTCCTATGAAACAAAAAAAGGCCCTCCAACTCCTGAATGAGCTGAAAGGTCTTTAAAAGCAGATGTCTCCAAATACGCAACCAATCCAAAAGTTACCATGTATCATAAAAACTTCACGAGGAAAGGATTATAAAACCATTCAAGAAAATGGTCTGTTTGCATATTGTTGACACAATATCTAGTATATACTTTTATATTTATTTTTTCTACCCTTTCGCGTGGTTTTTTTTCAGAACGTTGCTTTTTTAGCAGAAAAGATACGAAAACTAATTATTTTCTTTAAAATATTGTTTAAATTGTATGGTTACAGTAAACTGATCGCCTTCAATTTTGATCTCAAATTTACCTCCGCAGTTCTTTGTAAAACTATCTGCAATGGACAGTCCCAATCCGTTGCCTTCACTTGTTCTTGATTTTTCTGCTCTCGCAAAGCGTTCCATGATCTCTTCTTCGGTAAAATTCATTTCATACGATGCTGTATTCGTAACTTTCAAAACGATATTTCCTGCTTCTTCAGTGATATAAATGAAGATTCTTGTGCCTTTGAGTGAATATTTCAATGCATTTTCAATGACATTCTGCACAACTCTGTACATACGGTTTCCATCACCCATGAATTTTGTATGTTCTGTATTGCACTGATATCTGATTCCAAATCCTGATTCCTCTATCTGATCAGCCATATCCCCCAATGTTTGTTCCACCAGACGTTTCATATCCATTTCTTCCATATCAACCTTGATATCTCCACTCGTTGATTTTGCAAGTTCAAACAAATCTGAGATGATGTCTTTTAAACGTTCTGTCTTCTTCACAAGGATCGTCACATAATCTTTTGCTTCATCAGATAATGTATCGTCCCTGCTTAAGAGATCAACGTAGCCAATGATCGATGTCAAAGGAGTCTTTAAATCATGAGAAACATTGGTGATCAGGTCGATCTTCATCCTCTCGCCTTTCATCTGCGTTTCTAATGCTTTTTCCATTCCCTGTCCGATATGGGTCAGTTTCTGGCTGTATTCGTAGTAATCTGAGTCCTCACTTATATCTGTTATTGCTGTCAATTCTCCATTTGAGATACGTTCGATCTGATCGACTAATTTTCCTAAATCTCTTTGCTCTTCTGCATATTTGTTTGAATATTTCTTAAAGAATTTGAATAATGAAATACATGTAATTGCTATTAAAGTAACCAGGAAGTCGCTCAATTGAGCTCCTGTGAACAATATGATAACGCAGACCGCAACTCCTCCAATCATGATATATCTCAAAACGCGGTATTGCCTGATCCTGTCTCTTGCATGTTTTTGTGCAAAAGACATTGCTTCTTCTTCCAATTCTCGTCTTTGCTTTTCATGACGATACCATTTTCTAAAATACCCTAAGCAAAACGTGGAATCCAAAAGATTTCTTTCTTTTATTCTCCATACCGTGGTCTGTACGCATACTGCGAACGCCATGATAAAAAATGGTACGGACAGATAACTTAGCATCATGATCATCTCTAATGTCGATGAACTCAAACTCATCATTGTACCCTGTGCGTATTCGATCGTATATTGCCAGTCTCCAATGCATAATGCAATTGCAAGTCCGATCAGGATCAATCCTGCTGCCAGTATAATTTCCCACCAGATTTTATCCAGTGCATTAAAAAATTTGGTTCGTTTCTTCTGCAGTGCGAATAAAATACACAATAAGATTGTTCCGATTACTTCAACCACTGATACAATAACGATGGCTTTCAGTCCTGTAGCAAGCTGTTTTGTTGCCTTCTTCTGAAACTGATCAATCTCTGTTAAAGCTTTCTTTGTCAACGAAATCTCAATTTCTGCTGTTTCCAGACGCTGCTTCTTTTTATTATTGATCAGAAGATTGGATGGAAATACAAATTCCATCGTGTAGCTGTCTCCAGCAAACGCATAATATTCTTCTGGATTTGCATTAAAATCATCGGTTGGGTCCCATCCTTTAAAACTTCCATCTTTATTTAATTCTGTTTCGGATCGTTCTATATGAAAATGTTCAATCCTCCCCCCTGTATAATCTGCATTTTTCGCCCCATAATACGATGTTGTTGTTGTCATCTTTTTGTCATATGGTTTGACTTTCATTGTTACTTTTACTCTGGATTCATTTTTAATCTTTGTAAGCAGATCCTCTGACACATGGTTTTGCTGGCCGGAATAAGTTTTTGCACCTTGTTGCTCTGCCCATTTGTCAAATAATGATGTCTGTGTCTTTTTGATATAATCAATCTGATCCAGCTCATCCACTGTAAAACTGCTATTTCCCGTCAGTGCCATGTTATGAATCGTACTGATTCCATACATTCCTGACAAGGTCATAACAATGATCACAAATGTGACCAGTATCGTATTAGTCCATTTTTTCGATCTTGTATCCAATTCCCCACACCACCTTTAAATATCTTGGATTTTTTGCATCTATTTCTATTTTCTCGCGGATACGGCGGATATGGACCATGACTGTATTTTCTGTTGCGTAGGCTTCTTCGTTCCATACACGTTCATAGATTTCATCTGCTGAAAATACCCTGCCAAGATTCTTCATGAGAAGGCTTACGATCTTATATTCGGTTGCTGTCAGTTTCACAGCTTCCCCGTCAACTAACATTCTTTTTCCTTTCATATCAAGGATCAGTCCGCCGTTTATAATTTGTTCCTTATTGCTTTTTGGGGCATTCATCCCACCAAACTGCATGTATCTTCGCAGTTGTGATTTGACTCTTGCCACCAGTTCATCTGGGCGGAATGGTTTGCTGACATAATCATCGGCTCCCATGGATAATCCGAGAATCTTATCGCTTTCTTCTGTCTTTGCTGACAAAATGATAATTGGAATGTTCTTGCTTTCACGGATCTTCATGGTAGCTGAAAGTCCGTCCATCTTTGGCATCATGACGTCTATGATCAAAAGCTGGACATCTTGTTCCATCAGCACATCCATTGCTTCCAGTCCGTTATATGCAGTGATAATTTCATAGTCTTCCATTTCCAGACGTTTCTTGATCGCCCCTACGATCTCCTTGTCGTCATCGACGACCAGAATCTTTGGCTGGTTCATAGTTTTTCCTCCTCGTATCTTTGATGGTTTTATCTTAACAATTAATTCTTTAATTTCCCTTAATGTAATTCTTACAAAATTCTTAACTTTCTTTATTATATTGAATTGTACCTGCAAAGTAAATGTTATACCAATATCTGCCATTCTAAAGGTTAAATTGTACCATAGCACCTCCCGAATAATTATCAATATTACTGACTAGTGACCCGCTTTCGCTCGGCAGTATATTGATAATTATTCTCATTTGTAGTTATTGTCCACTAACCATTCATATGGTATCATATTTTCCAGCAGTTAGATTCTTCTAACTATTATACGCGCTATTATTTTATTACAAGAAAACGGAGGAAAACTATATGCGTAAAAGATTAATTGGTAAAGCTTTTGCAGTTGCCATGACTGGTGCTATGGCTTTCACAGCTACTCCTGTGACTGCTAACATCTTTAATGTGGCTCATGTTGTAAAAGCTGCTGAAGCTGATCAGGCTGAAGAATGGACATATTGTTATGTTGGACTTACTTGGGCAGAATATTGGGCACATGAGGATATTTATAATGCTGGTGATGCTTCTAGCTCAGATGTTTTAGATTCTAAAAAAGAATCAGATAAAGGTGGATATGATGTTGTTACTCGAGCAACAGCAAAACATGGATTACATCGTGGAAGCTATCAGTGCATGGCTACCATCTTTACTACAGATGCAGATGGTAAAACTGGTCCTGAGTACAAAGTTTCCCACTGGTCTGATGATGGTAAAACAATCTATTTAACAGATGGTTCATCTGTCAGCTGGAATAAAGGAAAGATTACTGATAACGGAAATACTTATACAATGTCCCATTATGAAGTTTCTGGTATTAAGTATGTTCCTGTAGCTGTTAAAACTTCTCAATTAAATGATTTAAAAGACAAATATCAGGTTGTTGAAAATGGTGGTACTTTAACTGGTGGTTACACCGAAGTAAATTTATCTGCTTATACTGCAACTGCAAATGTAACAGCAAATACAAATGGTTTAAAAACAGCTACAGAAAACTCTGATGGATCTTTCTCTTTCAGTGCCCGCAAAACTGGTTCTGAATCTGGTTTAAAAGATACTGCTATCAAGAAAGTGGATTCTGATAAGATTACTGTTACCGTTCAACCTGGTGCAGGTTCTTATGGTGAGTTTTTACGTGTCGATCTTAATGGTGATGCTTATGGAGATCTTGGTTCAAATATGCAGGCTGTTACATGGACATACTATGGATATGATGATACATATTCTAAACCATTAGCAACATATGGTACTAAATTTGCTGCTGACAACTGGATGCATAAATCTATGGGAATCCAGCTTGGTTTAACAGAATCTATTCGTTGTCAGTTACCTGAAGATTATGATGGAACTGGTTACTGGAAACTTACTATTTCTGCTCTTGGATATGAGGACTTCTCATTCAATATTCAGGCTACAGGTGGCAATATCGCAAATGCTAAAGATGCAACAGACACAGAAAAATCCGATCTTCAGAAACTGATCGATCAGGCAAATGATATGAAAGCTGACAAAGATTCTTACTGTGATGGACAGGACAAGGCTTGGGCAGATCTTGACACAGAACTTGGTGAAGCTGTTGATGCTTTAAAAGATGAAGTTATTTATTCTGGTACTGTAAAAGAATGCACATCTCATTTAACAGCTGCTATGAAAGCTGTCACAAAGAAGAATTACAAAACAATTACTACACCAGCTTCAACATCTAAAGATGGTTCTATCGTAGTAAAATGCTCTAACTGTGGTGATGTTAAGAGTACAACAACAATCGCCAAGATTAAATCTATCGCATTAAACAAAACATCTTTCACAGAAAACGGAAAAGTTCAGAAAGCTACTGTTGTAGCAAAAGATTCTGCCAACAAAACAATCGCAGCAAGCAATTACACAGTATCTTACTCTAACTCCAACAGTAAAAAACCTGGAACTTATACAGCAACTGTTAAATTTAATGGTAAAAACTACACAGGTACAAAGAAATTAACTTACAAGATCAATGCGAAAGCACCTGCTAAGACAACTGTTAAATTAAGCAAAGCGAAAAAGACATCCTTAAAAGCTTCTTGGAGCAAAGTTGCCAACGCTACTTCTTACGAAGTACAGTATGGTACATCTAAGAGCTTCAAAGGTGCAAAAACTGTAAAAGTTTCTTCTAAATCTTCTTCTAAAGTTTTAACAAAACTTAAAAAGAATAAGAAGTATTATGTAAGAGTCAGAGCCGTAAGAACTGTAAAAGTTGATAATAAGAACACAACTTTACGTGCTTCTTGGTCATCTGCAAAGAACTTAAAAACTAAGAAAAAATAATTTCTTATCTCTCATACAATTACATCTCAATCTTAAAATCATAAAAGAAGATGGAACTTATCATTTGGTTCCACCTTCTTTTTCACATTATCTACTTTGTAATTACATCCATCAGTTCTTCAACTGTTCTAACTTCAAGATCAGGCCTGATATCTCCTTCTGGCATCGGACGTTTTCTATGATTAAACCAGATTACATGCCATCCTGCTTTCTTGGCTCCTACAACGTCTACCTCAAAGGTGTCCCCTACAAACCATGTTTCTTCTGGAATCAGATTCATCTTATCCTGTACGATCTGAAATGCTTTGATATTTGGTTTTGTATATCCGATTGCATCAGAGATAAACATCTCATCTTTATCAAACCATTGAGAAAGTCCTAGAGTCTTTAATTTCTTTCCCTGATGACGCACTGTTCCATTCGTAAGCAAACCCATCGTCTTTCCCTGCTTTTTACATTCGCTTAGCAGTGCTTTGATGCCATCTGGTACATGAATATGTTTTTGATGATAACGATATCGTTCTTCAAATTGCTTTGCCTCTTCTTTGCTTACTTCAATCCCAGAGTCTTTATAAGTCTTCTGAATGCGGTATGCAAATTCATCGTCGTGACTGATTTTTCCTTCTCTTGCCATATAAAACGCCTCATCACTGTAAATTCTGGAACGTTTGAAAAGTTCTTCACAGTCTTCTTTGGTCTTGTCTTCAAAAAATTCTTTATGAACTTTATCAAAGGCTTCCATCAAGTCATATAATGTATCATCTACATCAAATATTACATTCTTCATACTAAATTAGTCCTAACTTCTCTAATGCTGTTGTGATTCCTTCTTCTTTCACTGTTCCTGTGATCATAGATGCTACCTTTTCAACGGCTTCGCTGTGACGTCCCATAGCAATTCCTGTTCCAACGGCTTCCATCATCTCTACATCATTGTCTGCATCTCCAAAAGCATAAGTATCTTTCTTATCGATTCCTAATTTATCGATCAATTCAACAATTGCATCACCTTTTGTAACTCCTTTTAATGTGATATCAATAAAATTCTCTCGAACATGTTTTGCAACAGTAAAGACATCTTTAAATTCTTCTTCAAAATCTATCTTTACTTGTGGATCTTTATAATTCATAACTAATTTACTTACATGATTGTCTTTCTGGCGGAATTTCCATGGTGCATACCAGCGCTGTGGAAGATGAAACAGTTCACAGTGATGCATAAAAAATTCTGCATCCTGATGCAGATAATAACTGATATCCCTTGTATCAAAATGAATGATCGTATCTCTTGGAAAATATTCATTGACTACTTTAAATAACAGTTCGTCTGGAATACAGATATCACGGATCACTTCCCCTTCAACTTCTGTATGTGATCCATTACATGTGATCGCTCCCATGAATTTATCCACGTCCATCTCTAGAAATCTGTGGGTTCTTCCAGAACATAACATTGTCAGATAACCATTTTCCTTTAATTTATTCAAGGATTCTACTGTCTTTGGTGTTGCTGTTGCAATATTATCGACTTCATCAACTGTTGTTCCATCGTAGTCGAAGAATACGACACCTTTGTATTTGTTCATAACTCTCTCCATCCTGTTTTTTATTTTTACATACGTAATTATATTGTACGTTTTCATGGGATGAATTTCAATGTTTTATCACACAAAAAAATCAGAACCTGATGTTTCAGATTCTGATTTTTGTATGTGTTGTGATCCTTTGAACGAATTGTTCTTAATTACATATTATCTAAAATCTCAGTTAAGATCTTATTAACGATTCCAGGGTTTGCTTTTCCCTGTGTCGCTTTCATTGTCTGTCCAACTAAGAATCCGATGGCTTTCTTCTTACCTGCTTTGTAATCTTCAACAGATTTCGGATTGTTTGCTACAATCTCTTCGATCGTTGCTTTTAAGGCTCCTTCGTCATTCATGGATTTCAATCCATGTTCTTCAACGTATGCTGCGGGATCGATATTTTCTTTGAAGACTTTCTCGAACACTTCTTTTCCTACGCTTCTGTTGATCTCATTTTTCTTGATCATCTCGATCAGTTTTGCAAGATGTTCTGGTTTGAATGATACATCGTCGATATCCATCTCTGATTCATTTACCAGACGAATGGTCTCTCCCATTAACCAGTTAGATACTTCTTTTGGCTCTGATCCAAGTGCAATTGTTGCTTCGAAAATGTCTGCAAGATGTTTTGATCCTGTAATGATGTCGATATCATAGTCTGGAAGGTCATATTCTTCTTTATAACGGACTTTCTTCTCGTCTCTGAACTCTGGCTGTGCTTCTCTTACTTTGTCCATCCATTCATCACTGATCTCAATCGGTACTAAGTCTGGATCTGGGAAATAGCGGTAATCCTGTGCATCTTCTTTGGAGCGCATTGCATAAGATGCTCCCTTTGTATCATCCCAACGTCTTGTTTCCTGTACGACTTTCTCTCCTGCCTCGATCAGGTCGATCTGACGTTCCATTTCTCCTTCGATTGCTCTCTTGATGGCCTTGAAAGAGTTTAAGTTCTTCATCTCTGTACGTGTTCCGAACTCTTCTGCTCCGACTTCACGGACAGATAAGTTGACGTCAGCTCTCATAGAACCTTCCTGTAATTTGCAGTCAGATGCTCCTAAATACTGGATGATCAGACGTAATTTCTCAAGATATGCGATAACTTCGTCTGCAGAACGCATATCTGGTTCGGATACGATCTCGATCAGTGGTACTCCAGAACGGTTAAAGTCTACTAAAGAATCTCCTGTCCATGGATCATGCACCAATTTACCAGCATCTTCTTCCATATGGATCTCGTGGATTCTTACGTCTTTCTTCTCTCCATCGACATCGATTTCTACTTTACCATTTCGACAGATTGGTAAGTATAACTGAGAAATCTGATAATTCTGTGGATTATCTGGGTAGAAATAGTTCTTACGGTCAAATTTGCAGTTCTGTGTGATGTCGCAGTTTGTTGCAAGTCCAACTGCCATAGCGTATTCTACAACCTGTTTATTTAATACTGGTAAAGATCCTGGCATACCTGTACATACAGGGCATGTATGTGTATTTGGTGCTCCTCCAAATGCTGTACTGCATCCACAGAAGATTTTTGTCTTTGTTGCTAATTCTACATGGACTTCAAGTCCGATGACTGTTTCGTAATTCTTGCTCATTATTTAGCCCCTCCTTTAGCAATTGCTGGAGCTTCATATGCTCTTGTCTGCTCAAATGTGTATGCTGCCTGAATGATCTTCTTCTCATTGAAGCAGTCTCCGATCAGCTGAAGTCCGATTGGCATTCCGTTCTTGTCCTTTCCACACGGAAGAGAGATTCCTGGAAGTCCTGCAAGGTTTACGGAGATTGTGTAGATATCTCCTAAATACATCTTGATCGGATCACTTAAGCTGTCTCCTAATTTTGGAGCTGTTGTTGGTGCAACTGGTCCTAAGATGACATCGTATTTCTCAAATGCTTTGTCGAATTCTTTCTTGATCAGTGCTTTTGTTCTTAATGCTTTTAAGTAATATGCATCATAATATCCTGAACTTAATACGAATGATCCTAACATGATACGGCGTTTTACTTCGGCTCCGAATCCTTCAGAACGTGTCTTCTTATACATGTTGTGAAGTCCTTCGTAATCTTTGGCTCTGTAGCCATATTTAACACCATCGAAACGTGATAAGTTTGAACTTGCTTCTGCTGCTGCGATAACATAGTATGCAGGGATTGCATATTCAACTAATCCAAGATCGAATTCTTCTACAATGGCTCCTTTTTCTTCTAATGTCTTTGCTGCTGCTAAAACAGCTTCTTTGACTTCTTCGTCAAGACCTTCTCCAAAGTAATCTTTTGGAATACCGATCTTCATTCCCTTGACATCATCTTTTAATGCAGATGTGAAGTCATAAGATTCTAATTTGACAGATGTGGAATCTTTCTCATCATAAGATGCTATTGCTTCTAATAATGTTGCACAGTCTGTGACATCTTTTGCTAATGGTCCGATCTGGTCTAAGGATGATCCATACGCGATCAGTCCGTAACGGGATACTGTTCCATAAGTTGGTTTGATTCCTGTAACACCACAGTAAGATGCTGGCTGTCTGATAGATCCACCCGTATCAGATCCTAATGCCATAAAACATTCATTAGCTGCAACTGCTGCTGCAGATCCACCTGATGATCCACCAGGTACTTTTTCTAAATCCCATGGGTTCTTTGTCACACCATATGCGGAAGTCTCTGTTGTACTTCCCATGGCGAACTCGTCCATGTTTGTCTTTCCTAAGAATACAACTCCTTCTTTGATCAGGTTCTCGACTGCCTGTGCGGAGTATGTTGGTACAAAGTTCTCTAATATCTTAGAACTGCATGTTGTTGTGTATCCTTTTGTACAAATATTATCTTTAATTGCCATTGGAACTCCAGCTAATGGTCTTGTATAAGTTCCATCGTCGATTCCTTTCTGTACTTCTTCTGCTCTCTTTAATGCACTTTCTTCATCGTAAGAAACATATCCGTGTACATCACCTTCGACTGCCTTGATCTGCTCAAGTGCTGCCTTTGTTGCTTCTACAACTGTGATCTCTTTGTCTTTAATCTTCTTGCCTAATTCTACGGCAGTTAATTCTAAAATACTCATCTTCTGCCTCCTATATGATCGTCTTTGGCACGACAAAGGCATTGTCCTGCGCTTCTGGTGCGTTCTTTAATGTATCTTCGCTTCCGTCCCCATTTGTTACCACGTCTTCTCTGAATACATTCTTCACTGGGAATACGTGAGACATTGGTTCGACACTGCTTGTGTCTAATTCGTTTAATTTATCTACATAGTCAAGCATGCTTTCCATATCTTTCTTGGCCTGTTCTTTTTCTTCGCCAGATAATTCAAGCTTTGCTAAAATTCCGACATATTCAATCGTTGCATCATCAATATGATTTGCCATAAAATTTCCTCCTGTTAATTTGCCTATAGAGTTAATGTTACCATAATTTGAATGTTTTTAAAATATAAAATGAACAAAAGTCTGCCGTTTTTTCTCAAAAAATGACAGACTTTTGCTTACTTTTTTTAAAAATTTAATCCATTCAGGATCTGATTTATAAAATCTTTTATGTGAGTGAATGCCTCTGGTACAAGATCTGCTAAAAATGACAACAGATAAAGAATGAAAACGATCACCGCCCACATTCCTTTTTTTGATCTCTTCTTTTCTTTTTTATTTTTATAGGTTGATGTTTTCCTCTGTGTCTTCATTGACTGCGTCTTTGTATTCTTAATATTTTTAAAATCTGGATGTCGTTTTTCATCATGGATATATTTTGGCTGAGAAGTCTTTTTGTCAATCGTTAATATATCCCAATGACCATCTTTTAATATTCTTGACCGACCTAAGCGATTAAAATCATAACCACACATTGGGCAGACACCATTTCTTAACTTTTCTTCACAGATTGGACATTTCTCGTATTTCATAGACCCTGCTTTCTTACTGATTCGTTTTTATCTTATGGAAATGGTATCATATAATCTTAGTGTTTTCAAGAATTGCTCGACTTTATCTGTTATATATCAACAAAAAAATATGGCAGATTTCTCCACCATATCTTTTCTAAATTAAATTAATTTCCACATTTTCTGGAAATGCACGAAGGGTCATTGTATCTTTTCCATCATTTAGATAAATTTCAATAAATGTATTATCATAATATATCTCAATGTTTTTGAGTTCTTCTGACATTGAAACTTCTCTTTGAATTCCGTATTCTGTACTAAACTGATGCTTAAGCGTACTTCGGTCTGCAACTATATGTCCTGCTGCCCAGTCAATCTTAATACTTAGATGATCTTCTTGATCTCCGATCTGAATTTCTGAGATCTGTTTATCTGTCAGATTGATATACCATGTATCTTCTTCTGGTTTAATTCTTTTACTGTCTATATCAAGATGTGCATATTCATTCTTAATATTTTCTGGCACTTCCTGGCATAACTTTCCTTCTTTGATCGTTAAGAACCTTGGCATTGTCAGACTATGGATCCACATATCTTCTTTTGCATATGGGAGTTCCTGTGCCCCACACCCAAGCCACGCAAACATCATTGGTTGTTTGTCTTTTCCATAGAATGCCTGTGGTGCATAAAAATCAAATCCTTTGTCGATCTCATCAAATGATTCCACATGAAATGTTTTATCTTCAAGACTTAACTCACCGACAAAATATACACTGGAAAACTCATTGTGAAAACGTTCTCCCATTGGTGTACGTCCCATTAATGATAAGAATAAAACATCTTTTCCATCTATTTCAATATAAGATGGACATTCATACATATAACCAAGCTCCAGGTCAATTCCTGTCAGTTCAATATTTCCCTGATATACCCAGTTTTCAAGATCCGTACTCTTATACAAAATCAATCTTGCCTGCCCATCGATGCTTCCACCACCTAAAAGCATCCAGTATGCTCCTTCTTTTTCAAAGACAAATGGGTCTCTGATCTCCCCGATCAGTCCTTCTGGCTGTTCATCGATGATCGGATTGTTTGGAGATTTAAGAATTGTACCATCACTGTTCATAACTGCCATTGCCTGTTTTGGAATCTTTCCCTGTTCTGTCTTATAGTTTGCTGTGTAATAAAGATAAAGCTTACCATCTGCTTCTATGGAATTTCCTGAATAACATCCATTTTTCTCATATTCCTGATCTGGAATGAGCATCTGATCAGACCGTTCCCATTTTATGAGATCTTCCGAGATCACATGTGCCCAGTGTTTCATTCCGTGTTCTGGTCCAAATGGAAACCACTGATAAAACACATGGTATTTTCCTCCAAAATACGCCAGTCCATTTGGATCGTTCACTAGTCCACATGGGGGATGTATATGATAGGATGGATGCCGTGGAGTATCTTTACAATACTCCATAAGCTCCTTTAAATATGCTTCATGGCTTTTTTGGATCGGTGTATATTTTTCTACATCTAAAAATTTCATATTATTCCCCGATCACGTCTTTTCCTGCTTTGACATTGATTCCTGTCTTAAATGCCACAGGTGTCTGGTTACCTTCATCCGTTTTGACAAATACGACAACTGGATTTAATCCTTTTGCTTCAATCTTTGCTTTGTCAAATTTGAGAATTGGCTGACCTTCCTTCACGTGTTGTCCTTTCTTTACAAGATATTCAAATCCTTCCCCATTCATGGATACTGTTTCGATTCCTACATGGATTAGAAATACACTATTGTTTGTTGTTCGAACACCGATGGCATGTTTTGAACCTTCCATCACTGTACAGATTTCACCTTCTGCCGGCGCTAAGACTGTTTCACTTGTTGGGATGATCCCCACCCCGTCTCCTAATACTTTTTCAGAGAAGATTCCATCTTTTACATCTTCAATCGCAATAACTTTTCCGTCAACAACTGCTTTGACTGGTACTTTCGCTGTCTCATCAATTGTTAATGCAGATTCAGCTTCCTCCTCTTCTTCACCATGTGGAACACCTTTTGTTTTATTATAAATAACGATCAGTACGATTGGTACGATAAATGCGATCAGGTTTCCAATGACATAAAATACTAATTTATTTGGTACTACGATCAGAAGTCCTAATATTCCTGTTAATCCCTGTCCAATGGCTCTTACGCCTGCAAGTTTCATGAATGCTCCTCCACATCCAGCTCCTAAGCAAGAACATACAAATGGGATCACGGAATATTTTAAGTTTGCAGCAAAGATGGCTGGTTCTGAAATTCCTACTAATGTTGGAATGAAACTTGACATTGCGATATCTCTGTCTTTAGAATGTTTCTTTGCTAACAAGTACATTCCGATGGCTCCACCACCCTGTGCAATGATTGATACAGACCAGATTCCCTGAATGTAGTTAAATCCTGTCGTAGCGATCAGATTTGCTTCAATTCCCTGAATCGCCTGATGTGTTCCTGTAACTACTAATGGCTGTAATAACGCTGCAAAGACAAATGCTCCAAATGCTCCGAAACTGTTGTATAAAACATCGATCACTGCTGCTAATCCGTTACCGATCATATTTCCAACTGGTCCGAATACTGTAAATAATGCTACGTTTGCAAAGAAAATAGTAATTGTTGGTACGAATACAAATGATACCACAGCTGGTACATATTTCTGTGCGATCTTTTCTACTTTAGACATAAACCATGCGGTTAAGATTGCTGGGAATACTCCACCCTGGAATGCAACTTTTGCAATTGCTAATGGTCCGAAATGCCAGTAGCTTGCGGCAGATGGGTCTAATACAAACGTATTACGATTTACAAGATCTGGATGTACCATAACGATTCCGACTAAGATACCAAGGATCGGATTCCCACCGAATCGTTTGACAGCACTATACATTACAAGGATTGGCAGATAATTAAATGTTGTTGCCATGATTGCTAAGAATTCTGCAATATCTGCAACAAGTTTGCTCTGATCTGCTAAGGATCCTTCTAATCCAAATAATCCATTGGCTGTCAATAATGCTTTGACACCAGTCAGGATCGCTGCTGCAACAAATGCTGGAATGATCGGAATAAAGATATCAGAGAATACTTTGAATCCCTGCTGTAATTTCCCCATCTTGCTCATTCCTTCTGCCTTGGCATCAGACTGAGACATTTCTTTGACACCTGTTAATTCAATAAATGCATCATAGACATTGTTAACTGTTCCTGTTCCAAAAATGATCATCAGCTGCCCACTATTAAATAAGACACCTTTAACACCTTCGATATTCTCTAATGCTTTACGGTCATATTTTGTTTCATCATTTAAAATCAGTCGAAGTCTTGTCACACAATGTGTCGCACCTTTGATGTTACTAATCCCACCAACGTGATCTACCACATCTTGTGATATTTTTTTGTAATCCATCTATACTTGTCTCCTTTATTTCTCTCTTTTTATTTGTTTATTTTTGTTGCTATTTTTGTGTTTTTTGCTTCTAGTGTACCATCTGTCACTGTCAGTGCCAATCCATTTCCTGGATGATCACATAATCTTGCATTTAATGCCGTTCCATTAATATATAATGTTGAAATATCCTGGTCTATGATCAGGCAGATTTCATATTCTTTGTCTGCTTCCAATTTGATCGGACGCTCAAGTCCAATGTTAAAGCACTGATACCATGGATAATTTGGACATTTGTTAAAGACAACTTTATTTTCTTCCACAAAGAATCTGTATTCATATGAAACTTCTGTTTCTTCATCTTTGTAAAATCTGATAGAAAATTCTTTCGTTCCTTCTTCAAATTTTACAGTTGTTTTGAATGCTGCGATGCTTCCTGTATCTTCACAAAGAAGTGTTTCTTCTTTTGTGTCAATCGTTTTCATGCAAGGGTTAAATAAATCTTTCCAACCATCGAATGCTTCCATCATCTGGTCTACCGGTTTTACCCCAAGTGTTCCATCTTCTTTCTGGAATACTTCGTGTGGCACGAAAGTTCCTCCCCACAAGTATGCGTTCTTGTCATCGTTATCGATTCTTGTTGGCACCCATCCAAAAAGTACTCTTCGTTCTCCATCAAATGCTGTACGTCCTGCATAGTATGCTTTACCGTCAAATGCATCATCAAATGGTGCTTCCCAAGGCCCGTATAGGTTCTTGCTTCTTCTGTAATGGATTTTATTACCCTCACTGTATTCTGAGAATACAAGATACCACCAGTCTCCCATCTTAAAGATCTCTGGCATCTCAAACATTGTGTAGATTCCTGGTGCCCAGAAATCTCCTTTAAATTCCCATTTCTTTAAATCTTTTGATGTGAAATGTACGAGACGTCCTGTCTGTTTTCTCTTATCTTCTCCCTTTCTTGCTCCAAGGATCAACAGATATTCTTCTCTTTCCTCATCCCATAGGACAAATGGATCTCTCCAGTTTCTCTTATCATATCCTTCCTGTGGAGGAATCTCTAATGCTTCTTTCGATTTCTCCCATGTGATTCCGTCTGTACTTGTAGCATGAAGTAATGTCTGTGATGTCTTTCCTGCCTTTAAGAATTCTCTATTATATCCTGTATAAAATGCATGAAATCCTGCCTCTGTTTCAAAAACACTTCCTGCATAGATGAACTGATCTGCTTCTTCATCCGTTCCACGCTTTAAGCTTTCTCCATAGTCTTTGTAATCTACAAAATCTTTTGTTGTTGCTAATGCCCAACCGAATGGTTCTCCAAAAGGTCCTGGATTTCTTGTATCTCTCTGATGATATACATAAAACTGACCTTCTTTTCCATAAGGCATAATATCTCCTACCCAAATACCTTCTGGCTGATAATATAACTGATACATAATTTAATCCTTTCTTTGATTTACCTTGTTGCTTTCTATGGCTTTATTATATGTCAAACGTTTTCATATGTCAATCGTTACCACATTTATTTTTGTATAAAATATTAGGACAATTTTTGGTAGTTTTGCACAAAACTCATTTTATTTTGTACGTTCTAACATATTTTTAGGCATCAAAAAAAGGAAGAGTAGTATTTTCTCTTCCTTTTTTTATTCTCTATTATGTTGTCTGTCCTTCCAGTAATTTTACTGGAAGATCCATGCAGCTTTCTGCTGTTTTCCCTTCGATCAGATCGATCAGCTTATCCACCGCTACCTTTGCAATCTGTTTAACTGGCTGCTGGATCGTTGTCAGTTCTGGAACAAATCCTAAAATCTGCTTTGTTCCATCTACTCCGATGATCTTTAGATCTTTCGGAATATTGATTCCTTTTTGCCTTGCGACATGAAGTGCGATCACTGCAAGCGAATCATCTCCTGCAAAAATACCGTCAATCTCAGGGTGTGCATTTAACATATCATAAATAAGTTTTTGCTTCTCCACATTCTCCATGATGAATGGTACTTCTAAAATCATCTGAGGAAGCCCTGCTTTCTCCATCTCTTGAATATAGGCCTGACTTCGATTGTTACCTGGCATCTTTAATTTACTGTTTCCTCGGATACATAAAATATGCTGACAACCTTTATCGATCAAATGTCTGGTTGCCATCTGCCCTGCCGCATAGTTATCACATGAAACGACTGGAATATGTTCTCCAAGATAACGGTCAATTCCTACGACTGGCATCTTTAACTTGGAGTATGTCTCTACGACTGCGTTATGTGTTCCAACGATCATTCCATCTACCTGATTGCGTCTTAGCATATCAATATAGGCTTTCTCTGTATCCATCTGATTTTTGCTGTTACACAGAAGCATCTTGTAATTTTTCTGTGATAAATAATATTCTATCTGTTCTACAATTTCTCCATGAAATGGTGATGTTACAGTAGGAACGATAACCCCGACAAAATACGTTCTGTTATTTAACAACGCTCTGGCAATCTCATTTGGATAATAATTGATCTCTTCCATAGCATCATATACTTTTTTTCTTGTTTCTTCGCTGATGTATCCTCGGTTATTTAATACCCTGGATACTGTTGTAGGAGAAACTCCCGCTACTTTTGCCACATCTTTTATTCCAGGTTTCATTCCATACCTTCCATTTCTAACTTATTCTTAAAGTATCCCATCTTCTCGAAGCAGCTTTCCTACTTCTACATATTCTTCTCTGCTTCCCTCAAGATATTTGATCTCGTCCTCTGTCAATGTACGTTTGACTCTTGCTGGACTTCCCATAACTAAAGATCTATCTGGGATCACTGTATTTTGTGTTACAAGACTTCCTGCCCCGATCAAGCAGTGATTACCGATCTTTGCTCCATTCATAATAACAGATCCCATTCCGATCATGGAATTATCTCCGATCTGGCATCCATGGATCACGCTGTTATGTCCAACTGTCACTCCATCACCGATTTTTACACTATTCCCTTCATCTACATGGATCGTACAATTTTCCTGTATATTACTCTGATTTCCGATCACAATGGACTCTTCTCCTTCACAGCGCATTGCTGTAAAAAACAGTACCGTAGATTCTTCTCCTATAGTAATATCCCCAACTAAAACAGTTTCTTTTGCTACTTTTGCTGAATCAGCGATCTTTGCCTGTTTGTAATTCATGTTCTATCTCCCGATATTCTTCTTATTGCTCTTCTGAGAGTAGTTCATTCTTCCTTCTTTCCAACCCTTCTTGTCTGTCTTATCCCAGTCTAGGTTGTCTCCGAAGATATATCTTGTCATCCATAATAAGCTGACCGTTGGAACCACTACCCATAATACTCTGTATTCAAGTTCCATTAAAAATGGTAAAAATACCAATCCTGCCGCGTGGATCAGTAAGATTACTGCCCATGCGATGATCAGCCAGTAACCGATCTTAAATGCTTCTGGCATATCTCTTCCCATTTCTTTTCCAAAATAAAAACGTTCTGCTGATAAAATGGCGGCAGCTAATATTGTCATGATCACACACATTTTATAGAATACGTTACCATTCATATACTGTCCTAAAAACATTCCGATCACTGATATGATAAACATCAGGATCAAAACCGCCCAGAGAACCTTTTCCAGCTTTCTTGTTACTTTATTCGTTGTTACATTTTCTTTCTTCATCTTGTATAACCTCAATCTCTACTTTCTATCAGAAGCAGTTTGCCTTCTCGATAAGAGATAGTTCCTTCTTCTGCTTCCAGTTCATTGCTGATCCCCCATGATTCATGGAATACCAGCGTGTCATTATTCAGTGGGTATTTAAATCCCTGTAATGTGACACCTTTTGCCTCATATATCGGGATCAAAGATACATATTTACCAAACTGGTCTTTCTTTGATACTGTGCTTTTGTGATCCAGAACTCTCATACGATTATTCGCATCGATCAGCTCTGCCTTTACACCCTTGCTGTGTGCATAAAACAACTGCCCGATATTACCTAAAACATGATCCAGCCTTGTTCCTGTTCCTCCCACTAACAGAATCTCGTCTGCACCTGTTTCAATGGCTTTCTGCATTGCAAGTCCTGTATCGGTATCGTCTTTCTCACATGGTGCGATGATCTTCTCATCTGTGGAAAACTCTTCCATTACATCCTTGTTGCAGCTATCAAAATCACCCAGAATGATATCTGGTTTGATATCTAATTTTTTAGCGTAAAGCAGTCCTTTGTCTGCGGTGATCACTTTATCTGGATTCCACTTCTTAATATAATCTGCCGCAAATGTTTCTTCTACCGCTCCGCCTGTTAAAATCAATACGCGCATTACCATTTTCTCTTTTCTTTTAATTCTGTATAAATATTTACATAATTATCATATCGGATCTTTGAAATCTTTCCTTCTTCCAAAGCTTTCTTAACTCCACAGTCAGGCTCATGCGTGTGACTGCATCCCTGAAATCTACATTCATCTTCATAATCAGCAAATTCCTGAAAATAATCTTTGATCTCGTCTTCTTCAAACATATGAATAAATAAAGAACTAAATCCCGGAGTATCTAATACAAATGTATCTTTCTCGATACGGATCAATTCCGAATGCCTTGTTGTATGACGTCCTCTTTTGATCTTCTCACTGACTTCTCCTGTTTCCATCTGTGCTTCTGGCTGGAGCAGATTCATCAAAGATGATTTTCCTACTCCGGATGGTCCTGCAAGCACTGTCGTCTTTCCGTGGATCAGTTTCCTGATCTCATCAATTCCTTCTTCTTCTTTGACGCTGATGAACTTTACAATATGTCCACAGTTTTCATATACTTTTTCTAACAATGTCAGATCTTGTTCTTTTGCAAGATCCACTTTGTTGAAGCAGACGATCACAGGTACTTCCTGTTTCTCCATCATCATCAAGAATCGATCCAGCAGATTATAGTTCGGCTTTGGGTTTTTCGCTGCAAATATGATCAACGCCTGATTGACATTTGCAACTGCCGGACGGATCAATTCGTTACTTCGCTCATAGATCTTTGTAATGTTTCCTTCCTGATCTTCCTCGTCAAGAATATCAATTTCAACATTATCTCCGACTAATGGCTTCATCTTCTTGTTCCTGAAAATACCTTTTGCCTTACATTCATATAATTTATCTTCTGTCTGCACATAATAAAATCCTGCGATTCCTTTTATGATCTTTCCCTGCATGAATTATCTCCTGCTATTCTTCATCTGCTGTTGAATCCTGATCTGCTGTTGTTGCAGTCTGGCGAGGCCCAAGGCTCACATAAATTCCGACTGCTGTTCCTTCTTTTACTTTGTTTCCTGAACTTACTGTCTGTCTGATAACAAGTCCTTTTTCAACACTGTCACTATATTCTGTTAATACACTTCCAAGTACCAAATTCGAATTCTTTAGTTCACTTCTTGCTTGTGATTCTGTGAAATAACGAAGATTTGGCACTCTTACCATAGTCTCTGGTTTCTCACCTTGGCTTACAGTAATAACGACTGTAGAATTCTTTGTAACTTGATTTCCACTTCCTGGTGACTGGAAAATAACTTTTCCTTTTGCTACATCTGTACTGTATTTTGTCTTAACAGATACTTTCAATCCTACTGCTTCTAACTCACTTTTGGCTGACGATTCCCTCTTGCCTACAACTTCTGGCACAGAAACTTTATCTTCTGTTCTTGTACCTTTGCTTACAACTAAAGTCAGTGTTTTGCCTTCCTCTAATTCTGTATCACTTTCTGGATCCTGTCTTATAACAAGACCCTTTGCATAATCAGCAGAATATTCTTCTTCTACTTTGATCTTAAATTTGCCATCGATCTTCTCTCTTGCTGCACTTAATGACATTCCAATATAGTTGTCGACTGTATATTTTTTAGATTCCGCATCATTTGATCCTGCCGTTGTTCCAATGCTTGTTGTCGTTGTTGATTTTCCGGATTTGAACACTCCAGAACTTTTCACAACAAATACAATGATTGAAATTAATATGATTGCTCCAACAACTGCCGCAAGCACAATAACTAATTTCTCAATCTTGGAATTCATTCCGGATTCTTCCTCATCATCTTCATCAAGATACGCATTCTGTTCTTCATCTTTCAATGGTTCTTCCTGTTGTATCTTTTGATCCTTCTTTGGTGTATTGATTCTCTGTGTCAGCTCATTCTGATCGATCATAATCGTTGGCGAATCATCGATTGCCGGCACAACACCTACATAACCGCCAGATGTGTCTTCAAATACAAGTCGCAGATCAGCGATCAGATCATCTGCTGTCTGATAACGTTCTTCCGGCTTTTTCATTGTACATTTTAGAATGATCTTTTCTAAGCTGTCTGGAATTCCATCCCTGATCTGACTTGGAGGTGTGATCTCATTCTGCAAATGCATCAATGCGATCGTTACACCATTTTCATGATCAAATGGAACATGACCTGTAACCATCTCATACATTGTGATACCTAAAGAATAAATATCACTCTTCTCATCACAAAAACGTCCCTTTGCCTGTTCTGGCGAAATATAATGTACGGATCCCATAGCTGTTGCTGTGGAAGTTACTGTATTACTGCTCGTTGCCTTTGCAATCCCAAAATCTGTAACTTTAATAATTCCAGTATCAGATACAAGGATATTCTGCGGTTTGATATCTCTGTGAATAATATGATTTTTATGTGCATGGGAGATTGCGGATGCGATCTGCGTTGAAATCTCCACCGTTTCTTTTGGACTTAAATATCCTTTTTTTCTGATATATTCTTTTAATGTAATACCTTCTGCAAGTTCCATAACAATATAGTTAATGCCATCTTCCATCCCAACATCATAGATATTAACGATATTTGGATGGGATAATCTTGCTACGGCTTGTGCTTCTGTCTCAAATTTTTTTAAAAATTTCTCGTCTTCTACATATTCACTTTTTAATACCTTCACTGCAACGTTCCGGTTTAGTTTATGATCTTTCGCCATATAAACATCTGCCATTCCACCGCTTCCAACGCGCTTGAGCACCTCATAACGGCCTGACAGCATCGTACCAAGTTCTAACATCTATCCTTCACCTCATCTCTTTAAATCCACGATCACCAACGAAATATTATCTTTTCCTCCGTACTCATTGGCACGAGCGATCATCTTGTTTATCTTATTGGCAATCTGATCGTGATCTAAAAGAAGTTCTTTTAACTCATCGTTTGATATCATATTGGAAAGTCCATCACTGCAAAGCAGCAGGTATCCTTCTTCTGCTTCAAATTCAAAAAAATCCGGCGTTGCTACCTGTGAACCAAGAGCTCTTGTGATCACATTCTTCTTCGGATGAATCCTTCCCTGTTCTCTATCTAACATTCCAGCATTGATCAGTTCTTCTACATAAGAATGATCTACCGTAATCTGTTTTAATTCCTTATTTCCATAATATAATCTGCTATCACCAATATTCATAACAGTAACTTTATGATCAGAAACCGTTGCGGCAACAAAAGTCGTACCCATTCCTGCGTACTTTTCATTCTCCTTGCTTTCTGCAATGATTTCCTGATTCACTGTGGCAATACAAGTCTTCATAAGCTCAATCGGGTCTGTCTGTTCTGATTCTTCGATCAATTCTACAAATCTTTCCACTGCAAAAGAAGAGGCCTTCCCTCCTGCGCGGTGTCCTCCCATACCATCTGCCACAATATAAAGATTTTTTAAGTTCCCTACAGGCTGGTCATGAAAGAAAATCTTATCCTGATTCTCTGTCCTTACCTTGCCTATATGTGAAGCTCCTACGGATCGCATATCGTTCTCCTTTACAATCTTGACTGCAGTTTTTTTCTTCTAAGCTGTCCACAGGCGGCATTGATATCTGCGCCCATTTCTCTTCTTATGGTAACATTTACACGATTTTTTTCAAGTATCTTTTTAAATTCCATCACTGACTGAGGCATGGACTGCTTGAAATCTCGCTCTTTGATCGGATTGACTGGGATCAGATTTACATGACATGGAAAACCTTTTAATCTTGACGCCAGTTCCTGTGCATGTACCGGCTGATCATTCACACCGGCTACCAGACTATACTCAAATGTCATTCTTCGATTTGTTTCTTTAAAATAGTAATGGCATGCATCTAACAACTCATTGATCGAATATCTCATAGCAATTGGCATAAGTCCTCGTCTCATTTCATCATTTGGAGAATGAAGAGAGATTGCTAATGTGATCTGCAAATGTTTTTCAGCTAATTCTTTGATCTTTGGAACAATTCCACATGTTGAGATCGTGATATTTCTCTGACTGATATTTAATCCATTCTCAGATGTGATCAATTCTAAAAACCTTAACACATTGTCGTAATTATCCATCGGTTCCCCTGTTCCCATCATCACAACATTGGAAACTCTTTCTCCTGTATCTCTCTGGATATAATAAATCTGGGAAAGCATCTCGGATGGTGTCAGGTTTCGGTCTAATCCACCAAGTGTGGATGCACAGAATTTACATCCCATTCTGCAACCTGCCTGAGATGAAATACAGACAGAATTTCCATGCTTGTATTTCATCAATACACTTTCAATGATATTCCCATCATATAATTCAAACAGATATTTTCTGGTTCCATCAATCTTTGATATAAAACAATCGACTGGTTTGACTCCATAAACATCCTGTGTCTGCTCTATTTTTTCTTTTAATTTCTTTGGTATATTATTCATCTCATCAAGAGATAGTGCAAGATGTTTATGAAACCATTCGTATACCTGTTTGGCACGAAATTTCTTCTCTCCGATCGATTCCATATATTCCTGCATCTCAATAAGAGTCATTGATTTTAAATCCATAAAATTATTTTCTCCTTAATTTTGCTATGAAGAATCCATCACATGGATGAACTCCCGGAAGCAGCTGGATATATCCATCTTTTGCAGTTTCAATCTTTAGATTCTTTGGCAATTCTTCTGTGATATCCACAGCTTCGTAATCAAAATTATTAATTATCCACTGCATATTCTTTTCATTCTCTTCTGGATTGATCGTACATGTGCTGTAGATCAAAGTTCCTCCATGTTTTACATACTGTACTGCATTTGTAAGAATTTCTCTTTGAAGTTTTACAAGATCTTTCATTCCATCTTCAGAAATATGGTATTTGATATCATTTTTCTTACCCATGATCCCAAGACCAGAACATGGAACATCTGCGATCACTACATCTGCTGCTTCGATATGTTCTTCGTCCAAAATTGTCGCATCGAATACTTCTGCTTCCATATTGGTAAATCCCATGCGCTCAATGTTATCTTCGATCAGATCTATCTTATATTCTGTCAGATCTCTTGATAATACCTGCCCACTGCCTTTCATCTGATCAGCTGTATACAAGGATTTTCCTCCTGGTGCACTGCAAAGATCCATTACAAACTGTCCTTCTTTTGCTCCAGCTAACTTTGCACATAACATGGAACTTTCATCCTGCACATAGCATTTTCCTTCACGGAATGCTCTCAGTCGATATAAGAAATCATAATCTGAAATCTTCACTGCATTTTCAATCAGTTCTCCGTCTTCTACTGTGACATTCTCTTCTTCTAATTCCTTACGGATCACATCTTTGCCGCCTTTGCTCATAAGGCAGCACAGTGTTGTCTTTTTGTCTTCTAAGTAAGATTCTATGATCTTCTCCACTGTCTCATCGTCGTATGTTTTCATAAAGAATTTTATGATCCATTCTGGAATTGAATAGATCACAGACAAATATGTTACAAGATTCTTGTCCTTCTTTGGATAACTGATCGTTTCTTTTTTTCTTGAAATATTGCGGAGTACTCCATTTACAAAGCCTGATAATCTTGAAAATCCTCGCTTCTTTGCTAATTTTACTGCCTCATTACATGCTGCTGAATCTGGTACCTGATCCATGTAAAGGATCTGGTAGATTCCCATGCGAAGCAATGCTCTGATCAAAGGTTTGCATTTTCTGATCTTTGTTTTTGAAAATTGATCAGCCACATAATCGATCGTAATCTGACGTTCTAGTGTTCCTTCCACCAATCTTGTAAAAAAGGCTCTGTCTCTTTTTTCTGAAAACTGGTATTTTTCTAAAACATTGCTGATCGCTATATGGGATAATTCTTCCTTTTTATCAACTTTAATAAGCACATCCAATGCACATTCTCTTGGATTCTCCATCAATTACTCTCCTAATTTCATACCTGCTTCTACCTGATATCCAAGTAAAAATGCCTGTACCTGCATACGTTTCTTTCCTGCCAGCTGAATCTCATGAAGTGCAAGATCGTTGCTTCCTGTCGCCACGATGATCTCTTTCTTTGTCACTTCGACGATCGTTCCTGGTTCTTCTTTGCTTTCTCTGTCTAACACATCTGCTTCCCAGACTTTCATTGTTTTTCCATCAAGAGATGTATAGGCACTTGGCCATGGATTCATTCCACGAATAAGACATTCGATCTCTTTTGCATCTTTTGTAAAATCAATCTGTCCCATATCTTTGCTTAACATCTTAGCATAACAGCTTTCTTCGTCATTTTGTTTCTTTCTGACCGCAGTACCATCTTCTAATTTCTTTAATGTCTCCAATAATAAGTCTGCCCCTAATACCATGAGTTTATCATGCAGAGAACCTGCTGTTTCTTTCTCGTCTAACACAACTTCTGCTTTGTCGATCATGTCTCCAGTATCAAGACCTTTTTCCATATACATCGTTGTGATTCCTGTCTTTTCTTCTCCATCAAGGACTGCCCACTGAATTGGTGCTGCTCCTCTGTATTTTGGAAGAAGTGATCCATGCACATTGATACATCCGTATTTTGGAATATTTAAGATGCTTTCTGGCAAAATCTGCCCATAAGCTACGACTACGATCACATCTGGATTGATCTTCTTTAATTCTTCGATAAATTCTTCATCTCTGGCTCTCTGTGGCTGATAAACCGGGATGTCGTATTCAACTGCTTTTTCTTTCACTGGAGGAAACTGCATTTTCTTTCCGCGTCCTCTTTGTTTATCCGGCTGTGTCACAACGGCAAGCACTTCATGGTGATCGATCAGTGCCTGCAAGGTTGGTACTGCAAACTCCGGAGTTCCCATAAATACTGCTCTCATCTTATTCTACCTCTTCCATTGTGATGTCTCTTGCTGGTTCTTCTGCTACATCTGGGTATAAAATTCCATCTAAATGATCTGTTTCATGACAGATTGCTCTTGCAAATAAACCAAATCCTTCGACTATGATCGGGTTCATATCTTCGTCAAATGCTTCACAGATAACGTGGTCTGGACGTTTTACAACGGCTACTTTTCCTGGAAGACTTAAACATCCTTCTTCTCCAACCTGTTCTCCTTCTTTTAATGTGATCACTGGATTTACAAGTGTTACACATTCTCCTTCTTCTCCTGTGTCGATCACTACGATTCTCTTTAAGATTCCAACCTGCGGTGCCGCAAGTCCAACTCCCATTGCCTCATACATTGTGTCATACATATCCTCTACTAATGTATGCATTCTTGGTGTCATTTCCTTTACTTCCTTGGATGTCTTTCTTAAAATGTCATCTCCTAATACTCGAATCTGTCGAATTGCCATAATTTTCTCCTTTTCTTCTTGTTAACAACTATATGTCTTAATACCTATTTCTTGGTTAATAACTGTTCATCGGGTTAAAATCAAAATTAACCAGTAATTTCTTTCTGATATTGTTCAAGTCGATCCACTGCTCCAGACGATTCTTTGCCTTTACCAGTATCTCGTAATCTTTATTCTTAATATAAATAACCTTGCGGTATTGATCATTGATCTTGCCAAATCCTGCCTCACTCGGTCCGATCACCATAAGATCCATATGCTTTGCAACTTCTGCCATCGCATCCATTACTTTATCAAGCCATGCCTTATCTTCTCCTGATGCAAATACAACTAACATCTGCCATACCGGAGGGTATTTCATCATCGTACGATATGCAATCTCTTCATTATAAAATGCATGATAGTCCTGTCTGGCTGCCGTCTGAATGCTGTAATGATCTGGTGAATACGTCTGGATCACAACTTCGCCCGGCTTGCTTCCTCTTCCTGCTCTTCCTGCTGCCTGCGTAAGAAGCTGAAAGGTTCTCTCCCCGGCTCTGTAATCATTTGCATGCAGTGAAAGATCTGCTGCAAGAACTCCAACTAATGTTACATTTGCAAAATCATGCCCTTTCACGATCATCTGTGTTCCAACTAAGATATCTGCCTCACCATCGGAAAATGCTGATAGTATCTTTTCATGACTGTTTTTTCTCTTCGTTGTATCCATGTCCATTCGAAGAACTCTTGCCTGTGGAAATTCTTTATAAAGTGCTGCTTCTACTTTCTGAGTACCAAGACCAAATGTTCCAATGTACGGACTTCCACATTCTGGGCAGACTTTCAGCATCGGCTGTTCATACCCACAATAATGACACCGAAGTCTGCCATCTCTGTGATACGTCATCGAAATATCACAATGTGGGCACTCCATCACATGGCCACAGCTTCTGCATGAAACAAATCCTGCATATCCTCTGCGGTTTAAAAACAACATGATCTGCTCACCTTTATCCAGACGGTCTTGTATAAGATCTCGTAATCTTCTACTAAACATGCTGCGGTTTCCAGCCTTTAGTTCTTCCCTTAGATCTTCTATATAAACCTTTGGAAGAACTGCTTCTTTAGCACGTTTAGTAAGTTCCCATAAACGGTAAGTTCCATCCTGTGCATGTTTATAACTGTCCATAGATGGTGTTGCTGAACCAAGGATCACAGATGCACCTTCCATCTGTGCCTTCTTGATTGCTACTTCTCTTGCGTGATATTTCGGTGTCTGCTCACTCTTGTAACTTCCTTCATGTTCTTCATCGATCACGATCAATCCCAAATTCGGAAATGGCACAAACAATGCTGATCTTGGTCCAATGATCACATCAATATCCCCACGTTTTGCACGCAGCCATTGATCGTATTTCTCTCCCTTTGATAACCTCGAATTCAAGATTGACACGCGGTCACCAAAACGCTTTGTAAATCTTGTTACTGTCTGATACGTCAATGCGATCTCGGGGATTAAGACAATTGCCTGTTTTCCTTTCTTGATCACTTCTTCAATCGCTGCAAGATATACTTCTGTCTTTCCACTTCCTGTAATTCCATGTAAAAGATATGTTTTGTAATTCTTCTTCAAAAAATCTTCTCTGAATTCATCGATCAATTCCTGCTGCTGTTCATTTAATGTAATCTCTATCTGGGAGTATGCTGCATTGAATTGTCCCGGACTTCGATAATAATATTCTGTCACAACATGGAGAATTCCTTCTTTCTCCATGCTGTCCACTGTACTTTTGGAAATCTTTAAGTCTTTTGATGCCATCTCCCATGAAATCTTATGATGATCTAGCAATGCTGCCAAAAGTCTTGCTTTCGCCACATAATGCTTACTAAAATACTCCTCAAGCATCGCAGGTCCATGTACTGCATCCATGGTCAGTTCAATATATTTTCTTGCTTTTCTTGCAACTTTCTCTTGTACTGGAAGAACTGTTTTTAGTGCCTGAATCATTGTTGATCCATAATTCTCCCGAATCCACGCTGCAAGCTCTATCATCTTCGCTTCCACGCCAACATGGTCTGTCTCGATTCTTATGATCTCCTTGACTTTACTCTCATCGTAGTTTACAGTTCTTGAAAGATTGACCACATATCCTGTCTGCTCCTTATTAGAACGTCCAAATGGGACAACGACCTGCTGCCCCACTCGAATATCCTGAATCAAGGAAAAAGGCACTTTGTAGGCAAATACCTTATCCAGTGCCTCATGAGAAATATTAATGATAATATCCGCATATAACTTTTCCATAGACTATTTGATAACGTGACCTTTCTCTCTTAAGACTTTCACCACTTTATCTACTTTCTCTCTGCAGATCTCATGGCTTCTTGCCTCAACCATAACTCGTACTAGTGGTTCTGTTCCACTTTCACGTACTAAGATTCTTCCCTCATCTCCAAGTTCTGTTTCCACTTCTTTGACTGCCTTCTGCACATCTTCATCTGCCTGTGCTGCTGCTTTATCTGTCACACGGACATTTTCAAGAATCTGTGGGAAGATCTGTACTGGTTCTGCTAACTGTGCAAGTGTCTGTTTCTGTTCGATCATTGCTTCCATGATCTTAATAGATGTTAAGATACCATCTCCTGTTGTTGCGAACTTACTGAAAATGATATGTCCAGACTGTTCTCCACCTAATGCATGTCCGTTCTTGACCATATTTTCATTGACATATTTATCACCAACAGCTGTCTTCTCATAAGAGATTCCTGCTGCATCAAATGCTTTATATAATCCTAGGTTAGACATCACTGTTGTTACAACTGTATTGTTATTTAATTCTCCATGTTTCTTCATGTATTGTCCGCATACATAAAGGATCAGGTCTCCATCAACAACCTTACCATTCTCATCAACAGCGATACAACGGTCAGCGTCTCCGTCATATGCAAACCCTACGTCTAAATGATTCTCTTTGACATATCCCTGTAAGATTTCGATATGTGTAGAACCACAGTTTGTATTGATGTTTGTTCCATCTGGTTCGTTATTGATCACATGTGTTTCTGCTCCAAGTGCTTTAAATACATTCTCAGCGATTGCGAAAGAACTTCCGTTAGAACAATCTAATCCGACTTTCACACCTTTAAATGATCTTGTTGCAGTTGAGATCAGATATCCAATGTAGTGGTTTCTTCCTGCTGCATAGTCTTTTGCACGACCGATTTCTTTCTTGGTTGCAAATGGAAGTTCTTCGATCTCTCCATCGATGTATGCCTCGATCTTCGCTTCGACTTCTGCTTCCATCTTATGTCCTTTGGCATTGATCAGTTTGATCCCATTGTCATAGTATGGATTGTGGCTTGCTGAGATCATGATACCACAGTCAAATTGTTCTGTTCTTACGACATAAGCAACACTTGGTGTTGTTGTTACATAAAGCATATAAGCATCAGCACCAGATGCAGTCAATCCTGCAACTAGTGCATTATCGAACATATAACTGCTTCGTCTTGTATCTTTACCAATGACGATCTTTGCTCTGCTGCTTGACTTCTGATTAAAATACCATCCGATGTAACGTCCTACTTTATATGCATGTTCTACAGTTAAATTTATATTTGCTTCTCCACGGAACCCGTCTGTTCCAAAATATTTTCCCATCTTACAAACTCCTTAAATAATTCCTGATTATTTTTTTGCTAATCTATAGTATAACATGATTCACAGTTCCTATCAAATATAGAATCTATGAACTTTTTCTTAAATAATATAAAAGAGAACTCAGATCAATTCTATCTAAGTCCTCTTATGAAATCTTTATTCGTCTATTTCTTTTTGAAGTCCTGGAAGTTCTTCTCTTGTCGCAATTCCTGACTCCAATGCATTCTCACGCATAACTTTATAAAATTCTGCCCATGTCACATTTATGTATGGACCCACATAAAAGATTTGAACAATTCCAAGTGTGATAAAAGATAAAAACTCCCATCCGATAAAAGAAAGATCTAACACAAATGCGTCCCCTTTCTGTCCATCCATCATCTGTTTACTTAATTCAAAAGCCCTTTTCCTTGAAATCTGTGGATTTTCTGCAAGAATATACGGAATCATTTTATATTCATAACTTTTTACAATTCCTGGTATGATCAAGCATAGCATCCATAATAATGTATACAAATCTCTCAAAAAAATCGTTACAACATTCCTTAAGTAAGCCCCATTACGAAATCCATCAATAATCCATGCAATCCTTGTTTTATGTTCACTGTTTTCTTCATAGAAACGGCATCCGCCAACTTCAAATAAATTACCAACAAAAATCCGAAACAACAATCCAGCACTAATAACTATCATTATCAGGATCAATAGAAATGATGCATACATTCCTGCGTATACTGGTCCTATTAATTTTTTATAAATCATATCACCGGTAACCCCAAAAAGTGAAAACAACATTTGCATCAAAGTTGCAGATGCATCACCATTTCCAGCTACTGCATTACTTCCATCTTGTAAAGAACCATTTCCAGCTGTATTGCTAAATCCTCCTGTCAATGCTGTAACTACAAGTGTTGCCAGCACAACGATCCAGTAATTGCGATGCAATGCCGCCTTTCCTCGTTCCTTTAATTCACCTCGTGTCCACATAATCAATCACCTGTCCCTTTCCTAAATTGTTTTGATCATAAAACTAAATTTATCATAACATAAAAACAGCACATCTGCTATAAAAACAAATGTGCTGTTTCTTCATTTTATTTATTAAGAGAATTTATTATTTTACAAATTCTTTTACTTTGGCAGCGATACTGTCACCATCTAATCCGAATTCTTTGATCAGTTCTACTGCTGGTCCTGAATGTCCAAAGACATCATTAACACCAATCTTTAATACAGGTGTTGGAAGCTGTTCAGATAATACATCACATACCGCACTTCCTAATCCACCGATCACTGAATGTTCTTCAACTGTAACGACTTTTCCTGTTTCTTTTGCTGCTTTTAATACAAGCTCTGTATCTAATGGTTTTACTGTAGCCATATTGATCACCTGAGCGTTGATTCCTTCTGCCTCTAATTTTTTAGCTGCTTCTAAGGATTCAGCAACACAAAGTCCGTTCGCGATGATCGCTACGTCTGTTCCTTCTTTTAAAACGTTACCTTTACCAATCTCGAATTTGTAATCTTCATCGTTGATCACAGGTACTGCCAGACGGCCAAATCTCATATAGACTGGTCCTTCCATAGCTGCTGCTGCTTTGACTGCTGCTTTTGCTTCAATATCATCAGATGGAACGATAACTGTCATTCCAGGGATTGTACGCATTAGGGCGATATCTTCACAGCACTGATGTGTTGCACCGTCTTCACCTACGGAAATACCACCATGAGTCGCTCCGATCTTAACGTTTAAGTGTGGATATCCAACAGAGTTTCTTACCTGTTCAAATGCACGTCCAGCTGCAAACATAGCAAAACTACTTGCAAATGGAGTCATTCCTGCTGCTGCAAGTCCTGCAGCAATACCGATCATATTGCACTCTGCGATACCACAGTCAATATGTCTTTCTGGAAAAGCTTTTTTAAACATTCCTGTTTTAGTTGCAGCGGCTAAGTCAGCATCTAAAACTACAACATTAGGGTTTTCCTGTCCTAATTCAACTAAAGCATTACCATAGCTTTCTCTTGTCGCAATCTTCTTTACTTCTGCCATCTTACTCGCCCACCTTTTCTAATTCTTCCAGTGCCTGTTTACATTGTTCATCATTTGGTGCAGAACCATGCCATGATACCTGGTTCTCCATGAAAGATACACCTTTACCTTTGATCGTCTTCATAATGATCGCTGTTGGTTTTCCTTTGCATTCTTTTGCCTGTTTGAATGCATCTGCGATCTGATCAAAGTCGTGACCATCAATTTCAACCACATTAAAGTTAAATGCTTCAAATTTAGCTCCGATTGGATATGGAGAGTTTACTTCATCGATTGGTCCGTCAATCTGTAATCCGTTGTTATCAACGATCACTACTAAATTATCAAGTTTTCTTGATCCTGCAAACATTGCAGCTTCCCATACCTGACCTTCCTGGATCTCACCATCTCCAAGAAGTGTATATGTACGATAATCTTTATTCTGAAGTTTTGCAGCAAGTGCCATACCAACTGCAGCAGAGATTCCCTGTCCTAAAGATCCGCTGGACATATCTACTCCAGGGATTTTCTTCATATCAGGATGTCCCTGTAAATAAGATCCGACATGTCTTAATGTTAACAGGTCTTCTTTAGGGAAGAATCCTCTTTCTGCTAATGTTGAATAATATCCAGGAGCTACATGTCCTTTGGATAATACGAAACGATCTCTGTTTTCATCTTTTGGATTCTTAGGATCAACGTTTAACTCAACAAAATACAGATATGTAAATAAGTCGGCTGCTGATAAAGATCCGCCTGGATGTCCAGATTTGGCAGCATGTGTTGACTTAATGATGCCTTTGCGAACCTCATTTGCTGTTTTCTTTAATTCTGCGGTTGTCATTGTATCTACCACCCTTTCTTATTCTCCGAATACTGCTTTATAATCTGCCTGGAATTTTTCGATTCCCTGATCTGTTAATGGGTGTTTCATCATCTGTTCGAATACATTATATGGTACTGTGGCAATGTCAGCTCCCATCTTAGCACATTCCATTACGTGGATTGGGTTACGTATACTTGCGCAGATGATCTGTGTATCGATATCTCCTGCTGCATCAAAGATTTCTCTGATATCTGCAATCAAGTCTAATCCGTTCTGAGAAATGTCATCTAATCTTCCTAAGAATGGAGATACATATGTTGCTCCAGCTCTTGCAGCTAATAATGCTTGGTTTGGATTGAAGATTAATGTAAGGTTTGTTTTGATTCCTTCAGAAGATAATACTTTTGTAGCTTTTAACCCTTCGATTGTTGTAGGAATTTTTACAACCATGTTTGGATGGATCTTAGCGATTTCTCTTGCTTCTTTGATCATTCCTTCTGCATCAGTTGTTGTAGCTTTTACTTCTCCACTGATCGCTCCATCTACGATAGTTGTGATCTCTTTGATAACATCATCGAACTGTCTTCCTGATTTTGCGATTAATGATGGGTTTGTTGTTACTCCACAGATAACTCCCATATCATTTGCTTTACGAATCTGATCTACATCTGCTGTGTCCACGAAAAATCTCATAACTTACTTCCTCCTAAAAACATTGTTTATTGTTGTTTGTTTTTGTTCGTTGTTTTGTTTCTGGCTTTATTTAACCATGGACAATGATGGTTGTCAAATCGCAAAACAAGGCATTTTTAAGCATTATGCGATGAATTTATTAATATTTTTCAACTTTATTAATAGTACCTTGTTTTTTTATTTTTTTCAAGATGATTTTTTTAATTTCTTTCAATTATAAAAAGCTTGATTTTCCTTGTTTTTTTTCAAAAAAATATGCTATGATAAATGTGGTTTTAATTAATAATTTATTTTTTATTAGTAATATTTCAAATTTTTATTAACAGTTATTAATTAATTAAAATAATTTTGATTAAGGAGGATTTTATGGGCTTAAAGAAGAAAGTTACAACCAAAGACATTGCAGATCATGTCGGTCTCTCACAATCTGCAGTCTCCATGATCTTAAATAATAAAAGCAATGTTTCATTTTCAGAGAGTACAAAGAAGAAAGTATTTGATGCTGCGAAAGAGCTTGGTTACCAAAAAAAGAAGAAACAAACAGAATCAAAAAACAAGCCTCTTTCTAAAGTTATTTTGATCATCTGTCCATTTTTATCAAATCACTATTATACAACTTTGATACATTCGATCACCGAACGGGCACATGATTACGGATATCTAACTTTTGTCGCACCAACGCTTCGTAATCCAAGTACCGAACAATATTATCTTGATCTTATGAAAAATGATCTTGATACTGCTGGAATCATTTATCTGTATCCAACTTCATTTCTTCCAGAAGTAAACGAAATGTCCAAACAGATCCCGATCGTTAATATCGGTGATAAAAATGATGAGATCACATTTGATTCGATTCATATCAGCAGTGTAAAACCTGCAAGACTTGTCGCAGAACATCTCATTTCTCTTGGACATCGTAAGATTACTTACATATCAACACCGATCACTGATATTGAGCGTTCCAGATCAAAACGTTATGATGCTCTTGTCGCTACTTTCAAAGAGCATGGATTTGGAGATGATTGTGTACAGATCCGTTCTCTTTCTCCTGGAGAATATAATCTGCTTTCTCCAAATCTTTTGGAATACTCCTCTGGGTATAATCTCACAAAGCAAATCCTCGAGGAAGGAACGGACTGCACTGCTTTTGTCGGATATAATGATATGGTAGCTTTTGGTATTTTGGATGCTTTATATGAAATGAAATACAAAGTTCCAAATGACTTTTCTGTCTGTGGTTTTGACAACGTTCCAATGTCTGATATGAATCGTATCTCTCTTACAACTGTTGAACATTCCATCGAAGCTAAGGGAAGGGAAGCTGTTGATATCATTGTTCGTATCCGTGATTCCAAGACAAAAAATCAACCTCGAAGTTTTGTCACAAAACTCGAGTTTGAACCATTTATCGTAAAACGAAGAAGTACGGGAAAAGCAAAAGGCTGATTTGATAGGCTTTCGTATATGTGACAAAAATAAGATAAGAATCAATATTTAAAACAACTGAACGCGATACATTGGAATTTTGCCATATTTTGAACAAATTCCACCGCATCGCGTTCAGTTACTTATTTATTTTTTATCATATACTCGAATTCTACAGTTGGCCAACTCCAAATTAAACTTTCACTTCCCCCTTCAACCGATAACTATTCTTATAATGTTCAGAACTATTTCCTTTCACATTTGCATCATTTAAAATACATCCTGTGATCTGTGCTCCAGAACTTGAAAGGATTTCCATACCTTCAAGAATACGATCTGCTTCTGTATAATCCTGTCGGATAACAAAAACTGCACCATCCACATACTGTGCAACGATCGCTGCATCTGATAACATGGCACTTGGTGGTGTATCAATCACTACAAAATCCGCTTTTGCTTCCAGTTCTTTTATAAACTGTCTCATGTTCTCACCGCTTAGGACAGTAGAAGTATCTTGAATTGGTGATGAACCTGCCAGTACCATAACACTTGTATCTTTATATGGCTGTACCGCATCTTCAATCTTGACTTCGCCTTTTAGTACCTGTAATGTTCCAAGTTCCTGCTCTTGCATTCCAAGAACTTTTGCTGTTGATGGATTTCTTAAATCCGCATCAACAAGTATTACTTTATATCCTTTCATAGCCAAAGATATCGCGATGTTTGCTGATACTGTAGATTTTCCCTCTCCTGGCATCGCACTTGTTACAAGAAATGACTTCATGCCTGTTTCTTTTTGTGCACGTTCAATTCTTCTTCGTACGGTTCTTGACGCTTCCAAAAAACTTCTTGGAAGTCTTGGATTGTCCAAAACAATCAGTTCTTCTACCTGGGTACGTTTCTTATGGAATTTCGCATGAGGCAGAACTCCAAGACTGTCTACATGGAATAAGCGTTTGAAGTCTTCTTCTTTCTTTACTGTATTCTTTCCCAGTGCAAGAAGTACATCTAAAAATACACATAAAAGGATTCCTATTGCAGCACCGATCTCCAGCTCATGCTTATAACTGAATGGGTTTGCAGGTGCTGTTGGAACTCCGCTTTCATCCATCAAAGTCAGCTGGGAACTTCCGATAACAAATTCTGCAACTGACGGATAATTCTTAACAACGGATTCTAAAACTTTCTGAGCAAGTTCTGGACTACTCTCTGTAACTTTTAATGTAAATAAGTTTGTATTCTCCATAACCTCCGCTTCAATTGTTCCTGAAACTGACTGCATTCCAAGGTCCTCGGCTAATACCTGTTTAAACGCTCCGCTTTGCAAAATATATGGAAATGACTTTGCCATCTGATTCGCTGTTGCATTTTCTATATAGGTATTAGAATTCTCTGATGAAATACTAGAACTGATCGTAAATGTTGACGATGCAATATAATATGGAGAATATGTAAACCTTTTATATCCACAGAAAATTACACCACATACTATGATCGTGATCAGAAATTTAAATTTCAACTGAAATGCTACTTTTACCAGATCATCAAATAGTCCGGCAATATCGATCAGATTCTCCCTATTCTCTCTATGTTCTGCATAATCTTTACTCATCTTCTTTCTTCACCTGCCGTTCTGTCACTGAATCTTTGTTATGTTGTTCCTTCTGTTCTTCTTGCTTGCTTTGTCTACTACTTCTTCCATAGCCGTAACCATAACCATAGCCATATTTATTTCCGTAGCCATACCCGTAACCATAACTGCTTCCACTTCCATATGCATAACGATATCCATAATTTCTTGCTGTTTGTGCGATTCCATGGAATACATCATTATATACACATCCAAGCATCGTTCCTTCTCCTGAATTCAGGATGCTGATCGCCTCATTGATATCTTTTACAAGGGCTGTATGCTGGCGTACTACCAGGATTGATGCATCTGCATAATCTACAAGTTCTTCTGCATCTGCTGCCTGTGACATTGGAGGTGTGTCAATGATCACATAATCCAGTCGTTCTTTGAAGAAATCTACAATCTTATAAAACATATCTGATGCGATCATTTCTGTAGAATTCGGGTAGATCATAGTTCCTGTAACCAAAAGTAACTCTGACTTTGCCAGTGCATGAACCAAATGGTCTGACTTTTCATTTCCATTCAGCACCTCACCAAATTCCTGTACTTCTTCTGGTGCAAGTCCAAAAATCTTATACTGTGATGGTTTTCTTAAATCTGCATCGATCAATAGCACTTTCTCTGATTCTTCTGCAAGTGCCAGTGCCAGATTCGCTGCCACAGTTGATTTTCCTTCATTCTCTTCTACACTGGCTACAAGAAGGGTTTTCGCCTGCTTATCTTTCATCTTACTACTGACTTTTCGCGCCAGTTTCTTCATATCTTCCACATATTGAAAACTTGTTCCTGGATTTGTCAACAATACACTACTCTTTTTCCTGTGGATTCGTGCTTTCCATGACTTGTAACTTCTCTCATGATAAAGTGTCTGAAGCAACGTTCCGTCCAGTTTTTTAGAAACTTCTTTGGGTTTTCTCACGGTATCCTTCAAAAATGAAATGATCGCAATCAACCCACATAGTGCTACTATTGTCATAACAAATGTTTTCTTCATCAATGCTGCTGGCTGAAATTCATTCACCGGACCGCTTGGGACGGTTGGATTCTGTAATACATCAAGTACAACTGTACCGATCAGCTGATTCGTGACAACGGAATAATTATTCATGATCGCTTTATTCAGACTAAATGCCATCTCTGGTGAATCTGCCTGTACCTTTAATACAAGAAGGTTTGTTTCATTGACAACTTCTGCCGAAGCAGTTCCTGGAAAATAATCCATATTCATCTCTTTGGCAACTTTTTTCTGTAAAATACTGCTATTTAAGATTTCTGAAAATTTTGTTGCCATCTCTGTCGTTGTGCTCAGATCAGAATATACACTGTTGTTACTTCCTTTGCTGCTGACAATAAATGTGCTGGTTGATTCATATTGCTTGTGATAACTTCTTCCTACATATACATAAGCCAACAGACTCATAGATGCGGCTAACAGCAGGAGCACTACAATATATTTGCTGATATCTCTGAGAATGCTGTACAGATCTATATTCATTTCATAATCATTTACCGATATATTATGTTTTTCATTACTCATATCTCATCCTGCCTCCTATTCTGTAACGATCACGATCAGTCTTACGGTACCTGTACGGCTCTTCCCACTCTTTACAGAATATGTGATCTCATAGGAACCTGCTTTGTTATAATCTACTTCGTCCTTAATGCTTACTTTCTTATTATCAACGTCCCCTTCGACATTTGATTCATAATCTCCGCCCATACATACTTTTGAAATATAAGATTTGGCATTTAATTTATGTCCTTTCTTTGTATACACGAGATATTTCTTCAAATGGATAAATGGAATCTCTGATCTCTCTGTTCCATTATATACTTGTATCGTTGCCTGAAATGATACAGTATCTCCTGCACTGTTGCTTACCTGTAGTTTTACCGGATATTCCCCTGGTGTATAAAGATCTACTACAGAATTCGTTAGAATCTTTACCTGATTTGACAAATCTCCGTCAATCTTGTCTTTGACTGTCAGATTCTTCAACAGATCCTCATTCTTTACAGATCCTCCTGACTCAAAACACAATGGCTTCTTCAGATTAAATGTCGGAGAGGTATACCCCGCATATTTTACAATGCGATTGGCTCTGCTGACATTGTTATGATTATCCACTGCTGCCAGAACGACAAGACGGCGCCCTCCGCTTAAGAAGTTTGATACACTTTCTACAACAACAGAAGATGTCACATCACCGTCGTTTGCATCAATTGCTTTTACACCTTTTAAGAAATCCTTATCTGTCGCATTCAGATCCACTGTAAGTTCTTTTTGATCAATTGTGATCACCGGTCCGATCCTGTCCCCTTTTCTGACTTGTGTAAACCAAAAAAGCAAACTCGCCGCCAGTGATATACAAAATATCACAAAACTTGCCATCTTTAATTTCTTCATCTCACTAAGTCTCCTAACTTCTGTTATTTTTGTATGATCTTCTTTCCTTCAAAAATCTTCTTAGGATTATCATATAATAATTTCTTTGAATATTCAAAAGAATAATGATCTTCCATATATTCTTTTATATCTGCCATATATGTTGTCCGTTCATATGGTTTGTGTGCATCACTTGCAATACAGGTAACCATCCTTTTTGACAATAAATGATCGGCACATATCTTTGCTCTTTCTCCGAATCTTCCAAAGATACTTCCTCTGTTTATCTGTGTAAGACACCCTTGTTCCATCCAGTAAAAGATTCCCCTTGCCGATTCTTGTACACATTGATAACGTTCTGGATGTGCAATGATCGGTGTTACTCCAAGTTCCATCACTCCATCTATCAGTTCATCCATCTCTTCCTGCTCAATTCCAAAGCTGAATTCCATAAGGAAATAGTCTGTCTCATTGAGCGGCAACAATCTTTCTTCCCTGATCATATCTGGAACTTCATGTGTCATAAAAATCTCCATTCCTGATAAAACTGTTAGCGGAATAGCTTCTCTATCCAGTTCTCTTCTGAAATCCGAAAGCCGTTTCATATATTCTTCCACGCTGTATTCTGAGAAAAATCCTCCCGTATTCGCATGTGATGTTGCCGCCAGTGCATGAACCCCGCTTTGTACTGCAATTACTGCCATCTCGAGGGAATCGTCCATATCTCTTGCACCATCATCTAATCCTGGCAAAATGTGTGTATGTATATCTATCATAGTCAACCCTCATATTCGAAAAACCCCCAGTCTCTTTACGACCGGAGGTTTTGTTTGGTGCACATTGTGATTAATTCTGTTCTTGTACATGTTTTGCTGCATATACTGCTAATGCTGCAGCTGCCAGTGATACATATACTAATGTAACCGGTGCTCCCTGATCACCAGTCTTCGGAGAGGAAGAACTTCCATTATCCCCGTCTTTGTCAAATTCATCTTCTGTAATCTTTGTTTTCTTATCAATCTTTTCCTGAGTTTCTTTTTTCTGTGAAGTTGTTGTTGGTCCATTATCATCATCGTGTTCGTCCTCAGGACTTGGTGCTGCCATTACAGATATTGCAAAAGCAAAACTCATAATCAATGTTGCTAACATTACGATTGTCTTCTTCATATTCTGTTCCCCCTTAAATAGTTCAGCTTAGCTGACCTGTTTATAAAATACCTTTAATATCATCTCAAAGAGTTTCGTCTCATCTGGATAATATTCCGCATATCCTGTCTCACCTTCTTTGATGTTACATTCGATACTCTGAATATTATCAGCTGAAAAACTGCTTCCTGAAACTTTCGTTACCAGATATGTGATCTTCGGTGCTGAAAGATTCGTTACTGAATTGTCAGACACAAGATTCAATAGATCTAGTGGTAACGTCAAGTCATTCTTCATCTCCTGCAATGCTTTCTGTGCATAAGATGTAATATACTGCTGCTGTCTCTGCATACGCTTCAAGTTTGCATCCAATGGCTCAAATTCTCTGGATCTTACATATGTCTCTGCCTGTCCACCAAGCAGTGTGACATTCGCTCCTTCCTTCAAAGCTGGATCTGCACTAGTCAGATCTCCGATCACCTGAACATTCACCCCGCCAACCGCATCATTCAAAACGCTGATCGCTGACAAGTCAATGGACATATAAGACTGGATCGGTAATCCGTATAATACTTGTGATACCGCATATGCTACATTCTCACAGCTCTTCTTCTTTCCATCCCCATATGCATAAGCCAGACAGATCTGACGAAGTTTCTTCCCGTCATATTTGCCGTTCTTATCATATGATCTGACGTAAGTCATAATATCTCTTGGAACGTTGACAAGTGTAACCTTGCCTGTTGAGGTATCAACTGCTGCTACAAATATGGTGTCAGCCTGCCCGGCTCCACGCATCTTGAGCTTGCTTTCTTTGGAATCAAGATTCTCTTTGTCTACACCCATAAATAAGATATTTGTTATATTCTCATTATACTGGTATTTGTGGCCTTTGTAAATGACCAAATCCCCCTTATTCTGGACTTTTACGCCATCCACTGATTTCGACATGTCTACTTTACCGCCAAAAAGAGAACTTTTCCCAATTGCCCACATTCCTAAAATAACCGCTGTTGGAAGTAGTATGATGATCGCTGCCACGATCACAATTCTCTTTACGATCTGTTTCGGAGTTTTCTTTTTCTTTTGCTTTTTCTTCTCCGGCTTCTCTTCCTTTACTTCATAGCCTTGGAATTCTTCTTTTGTCTCTGAATCATATCCTTCCAGCTCTTTCTTCAGTTCGTCATTGAGTTTCTTTGCTTCATCTACTTTATTCTGCACTTCTTTCATCTGTTAACACCGCCTGTACTAGATAACGATTATGTGGCTGTCCTCCTACGCAGGTGCTCAGCGTAATAATCTTGTCGCTACTTGTAACCTTCTGCTTTGTTCTGATATGACTTTCCATATCTCTGATATTCTTGACATTTCTTAAATAATTCTCAAACTTCGCTTTGTTTTTAAAATTAAATGTCTTTAATAAATGTCTGTCATCAAATTTGTAAGCTGCAAAGATCGTATATGTATATGTCTTCTTTGGTGTATATACATATACTTCTTTGTGTTTGTTAAAGAACTGTTCATCCTCAAATTTGTGAAGATTCTGGAACATGGATCCATTTCTCATGTTATGTCCGTAAAAAATAGTATTAGGGTCTGTAAAATCCTTTTTGTTTGCTTTCTCTGTATAGATACATCCTGCAAACTCTGGTTCATTCTTAAAGTTATATTTTAAATAGTGGGTATCGTCTTCCTGATTCTGTGCCACAGGATAGTCAATTCTTGTTCCTGGCACATAGATCCATGCATAAATATCACTGTTGATCTTGATCAGCTTCTTAAAATCAACCTTCTGTCCATGCTTAACCCCTGCTGGAACTTTCTCTGGTTCATCCCCGTCATTCTCCCCAGTAAATTCAGTTCTTGCAATGGCTTTGAGTGTCTCTTTCCTTGCCTGCTCTGTCTTATGGTCCTGATACTTGATCCATCCAAAACGCCCAAGACAGACTATGCAGACTAACACTGCAATTGCCAGAATGATCTTCCATGCGTTCTTCTTCATCGTCTTCCCCCTTACTTTTCATAGATTTTATCCAGTATATTATACATTTTTTTGAAAATACGGTCAACGAATCTTCCGTATTCGGACATCCTTTGTCCTAAAAGTCCATTGCCATCTTACTTGATTCTTCTTCTGATAATTCTGTGACCTGTGTTTCCATAACTCTGTAGACTCTCTGGCACATATTTAACACGCTTGGTCTGTGAGTTGTCACGATACATGTCTTGTTCGGACGCTGTTGTATGATATTTCTTAATACCTTACGTTCTGTTGTTACATCAAGTGCCGATGTCGCTTCATCCAGTAATAATACCGGTGCGTCTCTTAAGACTGCTCTTGCGATCGCAATTCTCTGCGCCTGTCCTTCTGAAAATCCGCGGCCTCTCTCTCCAATCTTTGTATAGATCGTTTCATCCATCTCCTTTACAAAATCCCACGCACAGGAAATCTTCAAAGCTTCTATCATTTCTTCGTCCGTCGCATCCTGCTTTACCATTCTTAGATTCTCAGCGATCGTTCCAGAAAGTATTGTATTGCCCTGTGGTACATAGGCAAATAAATGGCGAGTATCGGCATTCATTTCCACCTGTTTTCCATTGGATGCTTTTAAATATGCTTCTCCCTTTTCCGGTCGGATCAGACCTAAGATCAAACGGATCATCGTTGTCTTTCCCTCTCCAGACGGACCAACCAGCGCCACGATCTCTCCCGGTTTTGCCACAAATGCTGAATCTGTGATAACTCGGTTTCCTTCGATATAAGAGAAGTTTACATCCCGCATCTTCACTTCAAATCCATCTTCCACATAATCGTCCATCTCTGAACTTTCTGGAATATGTACTTCTTTCTTAAGCTGTGCAAGCTCTCTGATACGGTGTGCTGAAATGGAGCTGTTTAAAAAATTTGGAATAATTGATACCAGATTGTTAAATGCGCCATTTAAACTGCTTCTCTGCTGCAAAAACAAAGTCATCGTTCCATAAGTGATATCTCTTGTCCACAATCGGAACAGGCAATATCCAAATGCCGCATATTGTACGACCATTCCAACCAGTGACATTAAGATATTCGTTTTGATCGTGAACATGTTGTATTTTAAACTGATATCTTTAAATTTCTCCTGCCATTGTCTCATCTTCTTTCCATATAGAGAAGAAATTCCAAATGATTTGATCGTATCAAAATTATAAAATGTTTCTACTTCAAACGTCATCATATCACTGCTCATTTCACGGACTTTCTTTCCATATTCTCTCTGCTTTGAGATCAGAAATTTAGACATCACGAGCATAAAAGGTGCACTTGCAAATGCTAAAAGTGACATGATCTTATCATAATGCCAAATAACCACAAATGTTGCGATAAAATCATAAACAGCAATAATGATCGTTGGCAGCCAGCTGATCGCATTTCCACTGATCGTACTGACATCGCTGTTAAATCGGTTTAATACATCTCCATTGCTGTACTGACTGATTTCCATCCAGTCCGCATCAATGATCTTATCAAAAATATCTGCCTGAATGTCATTATTAATATAGATACTTAACTTTGTTGAAATACGACCGATCACATTTCCAATGGTCAAGCTGCAAAATGCGCTTCCAAGTGTGATCACGATCATAATCCAAAGCTTGCTCATCTGATAACCTGTGATGATATCGATCATATATTTACTGGCAACACTTCCTACCAGTCCCATTGATGTGCTGAAAATACCAAGAATCGTGTAAAATGCGATCGCGCCTTTATATCGTTTGCTATATGAAAAAATCCATTTCCAGTCATCAATGATCTCTGAAAATGTTCCATCTTTCCATTTACCAATCAGAATATCTAAGGATTCAAATGATATTTTCTGATTTGATTGATCCTGATTTTCATCATCTAACATATACGAGCACCTTCTTTCATGATTCTATAAAATTCTTTTGTATATTCACAAATATATTCTGGTATTCCATCATAGTTTCCTGTTTCAAGCAATGCTGCAGCTGCACAGGTGTTGCAGATTGGACGGTACCTGCATGATACACATGCTTCATTGATAAGTATCTTTTTTGTTTCATTTGAAATCGTTTCCCATCCTTGTAAAAATCCTTTATCGAATACATTTACCTGTGGCATACTTTGCATCACACATGGACGTATCATTCCCTGCCAATTAATTGTAAAAGAGCAATTACCTGCAAGACAGGAAATATGCCGTTCATAGCCATAGTTTTCTGGTATATATTGTTCTATCGTATTTATTATTGCTCTTCTATATTCTTCAAACGCAATGTCTCCCATCTGGTATTTATAAATCAATACTTTTGCCATTGCCGCATCCTTTGGATTCATACGGCTTTGTTCATCAAACGGCTTATTTCTTTCCCTGCTTGCCGGATACATGTATGTATCCAGGTTTACTGCTGCATCGTATTGTTTTGCAATATCTAAGATCTTTTTTATATCTTCCTCATTTTTTGATGTAATACTTCCATTAATTTTGACATCGATTTCTCTATCTCTAAGCATCCTGATTGCATTTACTGTCTTTTGAAAACCAGCTGGATAATGACATAACTTTCCATATGCCTGATCATCTGCCCCATATAATGTAATATTGATTCTGCGTGGTTTATGCTTTGCAAAGAAATCCGCCCATTCCTCATTGATCAGTGTTCCATTTGAATTTATTGTCAAAATCATTCCCATATTCTGAAGTTCTTTGTAAAGCTCTTTAAATTCTGGAAATAACAATGGTTCCCCGCCTGTTAATAATAAAAATAATGTACCTGCATTTTTCATCTGATGAGCCAGTGAAATCCATTCTTCTTTCGTTCTTAAACGGCCTTTTTGTTCCATCTCTGCTTTAGATAAACGAACATAACACATGTCGCAGTTCATATTACAAAGTGGTAACAGCTCTAAACTTCCATTGATCGGAGCTTGTTTTATATATGCTTTTTGAATCAATCTCTTTTCCATTGAATCCATGTTGTCTAAATCATACATTGGCTCACCTTCTTTCTTGTGTGTTCTGTTTTATTATATGATGTGAGAATGGAAAAAGGAAGTTTTATTTTAACTTATATTTGAGTATGGACTAGTGATCCTTTGTGCCTATCACGCCAAAAACTTTCCTTTTATTTCAAACGCCTTGCCCCTTTCCATCCCCCTTATATTAAATTTAAATCAAGAAATCACTTACCCATAATTATAGATATTTTGGCATAATTCAGTGTGCTTATCCCGGTAATGGGCGAACGAATGGGCGAACTGATAAATTTGACGATTACAATGGTCATAAAAGTGGATATTGGACTGACTCACAAGGAAAACTTCATGGATTATGTGGTTATGATGCCAAAATTTCTTTTAGTGAAGATACAGGTTCTGGTTATGAATACATTGGAAATAAGATTCAGAGAAATCGTCCGATCTATAATATAAAGAATTATACGCCTTCTGGTGGAATTTACTATAATGTAACATGGAATAGTTATGATGGAGATAAGCATTCTGGAACTTACAGTCATATTGGAAGACTGAATATCACCAATATTGACGACCATCATCCAAATCATTCTTAATCCGGTAAATACTAATAACACAATTTTTATAAGATTTTACAAAAACTGTCGTATAAATTGCGACAGTTTTTGCTTAATTATCCTAAAATCCGTTAATTGATAAAATTTCTTCTTGTCTTAATTCTGTATCCCCTATATAATATAATTGTAATATTTTAAATTAATAACAGATTCAAATAATTGAATAGATAACTTCAAAACAACTAAGGGGGAGTTGCCATGAAAAGAATGTATGAAAAGCTTATGGCTTATGAAGAAGCTTTTGTTGCTAATGAATATGTAGCTGCTTGTTACGGCCTTGCCTGCAGTGTTGGTTTCGGTAATAGTGGTGATAAAGGAAACAAATGGAAATATGACGAAAAAGGTTCTGTTTTTCATGAACATGATTTCGTATCTGGAACTTGTACTGACGCAAGTGCTAACCGTGTTATCACTAATGATGGTTCTGTTGTTAAAAGTGTTAGTGAATATAATAAAGATCAAGGCTGGCTTGATGGTGGATTTGATTATTGGGATGATAGAAATAATAATGGCATTGTTGATACTAAAGACGGAATTTATTGGCATACAGAAAGTAAAAAAACCAATTATTGGGGACAGTCATTTGTAGACAGACGTTGGAATCATTATGGTATATTAGCACCTTTAGATTCTAGTCGTCCTAATCATTCTTAAATTTTATAAGCTGAAATCAAGATAATCTCTTATTTTGATTTCAGCTTTTATAATATCAAGCAAAAAGGAGTTTCTCTATGAAACTATACAAAATCGCAGATTTCATCTTCGGAGTCCATATGGACGAATCTCTGGATATCCCAGAGAATTTCAAAAAGTTTGAAATCTCATCTTCTCCCGAAGATATACAAACTGAATATTTTATTAAAATCGTTGATGAACTTCCAGAACCACAGGGCGAATGTATTACTACACGGAACGATTTACAGGTATTTCAAAATGGAGATCTTGAAAGTCGGCGTATGAATTTTGTCGGAATTCCTGAACCTTATGGTGTATATGAAGAAAAATCTGAACGTGTGATCTATTCTTATTTTAAACGTTCGTTTCTCTCCATGCTTTCAGCGGATACCGTGTTTGTTTCTCTTTTTGCTATGGAGAAGCGAATGTTTGCCCATGATGCTATGGTGCTGCATTGTTCTGCTTTGCAAGTCAATGATGGCGTGATCTTATTTAGTGGCCCAAGTGGCATTGGAAAGTCAACACATGCAGATCTCTGGGTAAAACATCGTGGTGCCAGAGTGATCAATGGAGATCGTACTTTGCTTCAGAAGTTAGGTGATCGCTGGATGTCTCTTGGATGGCCGATCTGTGGTTCTTCTGAAATCTGTCATAATGAAAGTTTTCCTGTGAAAGCCATTGTTTTTCTTGGACAAGCTCCGGAAAATGGTGGTATGAGATGCCGATATTTTGATTCTGTCAAACAATTGATCAGCCAGTTAACGATCAATGTGTGGAATCCTTCTGTTGTAGAAAAGATCTGGTCTATGGCGGAAGATCTTGCTGCACAGGTTCCTATATTTTATTATCACTGTAATATGGAAAAATATGCTGTCGATACTCTGGAATCTTTGATCCATGATGTCCTATAGTAATAACATAACAAAAGGAAGGTTTTTATAAGGTGATCTAACACCTTTTTAAACCTTCCTCTTATTATTTTCGATTCTTCATTAAATTATCTGCTAATGCTGATGCTGTATTAACTATGATCTCCTGCTCCACAGTCTCGCATTGTTCCAAAATACATTCTAACTTTCTGCTATAGAGATACTCTTTCTGCTTTTTACTGTAGCTATCTATCAGAAGTTCATCTAATGTCACATCCAATGCATCTGCGATCAATTTTAATGCTGGAAGTGATACGCTCGCTGAAGCTGTTTCTATATTAGACATATGGCTTAATGAGATATCTGCCATCTCTGCTAATTGTTCCTGTGTTATATTTTCTTTTTTGCGATATTCCTTAATCTTTGCTCCCAGAGCTTTATAATCGATGGTCATAATTCCCACACTCCTTATATACTCTGATTTTATTATGAATCAAGTTTGCAAATAATAGTCTGTAGCAATAGTTTTTATTGTATTGGACTATTTGCCTTATTTTTGTTATGATAAAGTTAATTATTTGTGCTTTCACTATTGATTCATTTCTAGGAGGTTTTTATGCATCGCATTATGAAACTTATTGTTACTCATTTCCTTATTTTTTTATTAGCTTTTTTAGGGATTCAAGGCTATAAAAAATACCAAGCTTTTAAGATCAAACATCTGTTAAATGTCTGGAAGAAAAAATATCATCCATTTCCAACAAAAAAAAGAGCCTGAATACGGCTCTTTTTTATTCTTACTTGACAATTCTTTCGGCTATATCGTTTGCCTTTTCGTAAATTTTATATGCATCAGTTCCTATAAAGAATTCACCATTTTCATATAGGATTTTTCCTGCAACCATGGTCAGTTTTACATTTTGCTTGCTTCCACTGTATACAAGATTCTTTTGTATATTATGGATTGGCTGCATATTGGGCTGATTCAGGTCGATCATAATAAGATCTGCTTCTTTTCCTTCTGCCAGAACATCACAGTCTGTTAAATTCATTGCTTTTGCGCCGCCTATTGTTGCCATTTTTAATACTTCTAATGCATCAACAGCACTGGCATCATTCTCTCTGTATTTGGCAAGTGCTGTGACAAGGAACATCTCGCGGAACATATCAAGGCAATTATTGCTTGCTGGACCATCTGTTCCGATCGCAAGATTGATTCCTTCTTTTAACATATGATCGATCGGTGCAATTCCGCTTGCAAGTTTCAGATTTGATGCTGGATTTGTGATCACGGATATATTGTGTTCTTTCACAATATCGAGATCATTCTGTGTCATATGAACACAGTGATAAAAACCGCCTCCATAATTAAATATTCCAAGTCGATCCATATAGACTGTTGGTGTCACTTTTGTCCGCTCAATACATTGTGCTACTTCTGATTCACTTTCTGAATTATGTGTATATACAGGAGCTTTATATTTCTCTGCCAGATCTGCGATACCTTCTAATATCTCTTTCTTTGTTGTATATTCTGCATGAAATCCTAACTCGAAATTGATCAGATTCTCTTTTTTGTGATATTTCTTATACCATTCATCGAGAAGTTCTACTGACTGTGTAAAATTATTAACCGCTCCGATCACTGTCGTTCGATAGCCGCAGTCTCTGGATGCTTCGATCATCGTATCTGGTGTCAGGTACATATCCGCATTCGCTGTGATCCCGCTTGTCAGATATTCCATGATCGCAAGTTTGGATAAATGGTAGATATCTTCTGGTGTGAGTTTCGCTTCATATGGAAATACCTGATCGTTTAGCCATGATAAAAGCGGCATATCATCTGCATGGGATCTTAAAAATGTCATTGCTGAATGTGTATGTGCATTCTTAAATCCTGGCATGATCAGATTCCCTTTCGCATTAATTTCTCTATCCCATGTTATTTTCGCTGCTTCTTCTTTCTTCTCTGGCCCTGCATATTGTATCTTTGTCCCTGAAATCCAGATTTCTCCATCAAAGATATCCTGATCTTCTTCCATCGTCAGAATTCTTGCATGATAAATTCTTATCATTATGATTACCTCGTTGTTTCTAAATATTTCCCCATTCTTTTCACCGCTTCTGTTACAAGCAATTTGAATTTCGGTGCAGCTTCATCTGCCATTTTTTGTACATTCTCATGACTTAGCGGATTCTCACTGATCCCTGCTGCTGGATTTGAAATACAGGAAATTCCACAGATCTTCATCTTCATATGGTTTGCTGCGATCGCTTCACATGCTGTACTCATTCCGACTGCATCTGCACCGATCACTTTACACATCTGTATCTCAGCTGGTGATTCAAAATTCGGTCCTGCAAGCTGGATATAGACGCCTTCTTTCAGATCGATCATCAGGTGATCTGCACTCTGCCTGATCATATCCTGTAGATCTTCATCATAAATGTGACTCATATCTGGAAAACGTTCTCCAAATTCTTCTATATTGACTCCATTTAAAGGAGATGGAACAAAACTTGCTATCTGATCTGTGATCAACATGAAATCTCCTGCATGAAATTCTTTATTAATTCCTCCAGATGCATTGGTTAAAAATAAAATTTCTGCTCCCATCATCCTCATCAAACGTACTGGAAGAACTACATCGCTCATGGAATATCCTTCATAGTAATGAACACGACCTTCCATGATCATAACTGGAACACTTTCAACATATCCTAATACAAAACGTCCTTTATGTCCCTGTACTGTTGAAATCGGGAAACCATCAATCTCGTGATAATCAATGATCTCCTTAATCTCGATCGTTTCTGCGTAATCTCCAAGTCCTGATCCTAAGATCATTGCGATCTGCGGTTTGAAATCTGTTTTTTCTCTCACTTGTTTGTAGCATTTTTTTACTTTATCATATATTTCATTCATGGCTTATCTCCTTTCTGAAACATCTTTTTTCTCTTATTATGCCATATTTTCATGAAGTTTGAAATATACTTTCTAGTGGTACTTATTTATAAATATTATTTTCTCACTGCTTGCTTTCCTTTAACTTACAAGTTATACTTAAGATATTAATTTATTTTCCTATAATAAGGAGTACATGATATGAAATTAGCAATTGTCGATGACAATGAAATTGAACAGGAAATCATTTTAAATACTTTAAATGCTTATCATAAAGAAAGTGGGATTTCTCTTGAAATCCAAAGTTTTTCAGACGGAGATTCTTTCCTGAATGCTTACAAATCTGGTAATTATGATCTTATCTTTATGGATATTTTCCTAAAAAACCTAAATGGCATTGATATTGTACGCAAAATACGACAGTCTGATCTCAAAGTACTGATCGTCTTTCTGACGATGAGTTCTGATCATATTTTCGAGGCTGCACCACTTCATTTTTTTGATTATATATTGAAACCTTTTGAATATAAACAGATTTTTCATGTTTTGAATGATGCGAGACAGATTCTTCCTCAAAGTAAAAATGAACTATCTTTTGAATATCGAAATATTAATGTTCATTTTCCATTGTCTAAGATTCAGTATATTTATTCAAATAACCATGACGTGATCATACATACTACTATCGGCAGTCAATTATTTCGTCTTCCATTTTATTCCATTACACAGAATCTTGATGACCCGAGATTTCTACAGTGTAATCGTGGAATCCTACTGAATATGGATTATATCAAGGCAATGGAAGCTGATTATTTTGAAATGACCGACTCCAAGTGTTTTCCAATCAAAACGAAAGGACGTAAACAGATACGCGAACAGTATATTCAATATCATTTTTTGAAACTTGAGGAGAAATGAGAATGAATGCTCGTATCTCAGAAAAATTCCTAAAAAAAATACGATGGTCATCTGTCCATTCAGACTGACAACCATCGTTTTAAAATCAAGATGTTTTTACAATGTTAATTCTATGAATTAAGCTAATTTTTCTTTTGCAACGTCTACTAAAGCTTTGAATGCTTCTGGTTCGCTGATAGCCATCTCAGATAACATTTTTCTGTTGATGTCAACACCAGCTAATTTTAATCCGTGCATGAATTTGCTGTAAGAAAGTCCGTTCATTCTTGTAGCAGCGTTGATACGTGCGATCCATAACTGTCTGAACTGACGTTTTCTCTGTTTTCTTCCTGCGTAAGAACTTGTTAAAGCTCTCATTACAGACTGTTTTGCTACTCTATACTGTTTAGATCTAGCTCCTCTATATCCTTTAGCCAGTTTTAATACTCTATTGTGTTTTTTCTTTGCGTTCATTCCGCCTTTGATTCTTGCCATTGCTTACATTTCCTCCTTAACGATCCATCTTACAGATATGGTAAAATCTTCTTCATGTTCTTTTCGTTTGTTGCATCTGTCATTGCAGCTTTTCTTAAATTTCTCTTTCTCTTAGGAGATTTCTTTGTTAAGATATGGCTCTTGTATGCCTTATTTCTTTTTAATTTTCCTGTTCCTGTCTTTTTAAATCTTTTTGCAGCTGCTCTACATGTCTTCATTTTTGGCATGGTTATTTCCTCCTTAATCCTGCTTGTATCTACTCATATTTGAATATCTTAAACTCCTAGTTGTTCTTTGGAGCTAAAAACATTGTCATGCTTCTTCCTTCAAATTTAGGTTTCTTATCGATGGTGGCTACATCTTCTAATGCTTTCGCGAAATCATCTAAGATATACTTGCTTGCGTTTACATGGGCAAGTTCTCTTCCTCTGAATCGAAGTGTGACTTTCACTCTTGCACCCTTGGAAAGGAATTTCTTTGCATGATTAATCTTTGTGTTTAAGTCGTTTGTGTCAATGTTTGGTGACATGCGGACTTCTTTCACATCGATGACTTTCTGTTTCTTCTTCGCCAGCTTTTCTTTTCTTGTCTGCTCGTATTTGTACTTACCGTAGTCGATAATCTTACAAACCGGTGGTTTGGCCTTTGGTGAGATCTTGACAAGATCTAATCCTGCTTCATCTGCTAACTTCTGTGCTTCCCTTGCGGACATAATTCCAAGCTGTTCGCCATCATTCGCGATCAGACGTACTTCTTTATCTCTGATCTGTCCGTTAATCATTAATTCGCTGATAATTACACCTCCATGATAATTAAAAAAGTGGATAGTTATAAGACTATCCACATAAAATTCAAGCATGATCACGAAATATCATATTCTTAAATATTAACCCAAGTCACTTCTTCTACTATCTTATGTGCTAAGGTGAGAGTGGATACTCTTCTTTGTTGTTTGGGTTGCTCTTTCGCAACTTTTGATATTATATCATGCTTTATTTTTAATTGTCAAGTGATTTTTGTGTGTTTTCTTATTTTTCTACTGTAAATGAGACTTTTCCTTTAATCTTTTTATAGAATGTTAACTGATATCTTGTATTATCTACTAAAACATCATAATTTTCACCTGTTTTTACAATTCGGAAATTAACAATATTTTTTCCTTTGTTCGCATCTTTCATTACTTTTACGCCATCTTTTTTGATCTCAAATCCTGCAAAAGATGTCAGTGTATTAAAAGCTTGTTTCACATCGCTGCCTAGATCACTTGTTTTAAAAGAATATGTTTTCCCATTACTTGTAAATTTGATCGTTACAGATTTCCATGATGGATTAAATGTATAAATTGTTTTGTTTCCTGATGTTTCCATACAGACATCGTTAAATCCATCATAAATAAATACATCTACATATTTTGTGTATACTTTTCCTGCACTCTTGCTTGTGGAAACTGTAATCTTTGCATATCCTCCACTTTTTGCTTTGATCTTTCCAGTGGAACTTACGGTTGCAACCTTTGTATTACTGCTTTTGTAATACAATTTCGCATTTACCATCTGCTTTCCACCTGGATATACTTTTGTCTTGATCTGTGATGTCTTTCCTTTTCCAAGTTTCAGAGATGATTTTGAAATTAATTTAATAGAAGTCACTGGTTTCCTTACATAGACTTTCACTTTTTTTGCACTCATTCCACTTGCTCTGAGTGTGATCACTGCTGTTCCGTATTTTTTCCCTTTGACGATTCCTTTGGAACTTACAGTTGCAACTGATTTCTTTGAACTTTTGTATGTAATCTTCTTCTTTTTGTTTACTGTCTTTGCTTTTAAATTAAGAGTCTTGCCACATAATACAGTTACTTTGCTGCTGACTCCTGTTTTAATATATGCCTTTTTAGAAGCTGCCTGAACTGGATCTGCGATCATAGCAGCAACCAGGCATACAGACATTATAAATGCTGTAATCTTTTTCTTCATTGATACGCTCTTCCTTTGATTCTTTACTATATGTTTGGTTTGTAAGATTAAATTATAACAAAACAGGAATTCCAGAGAAGGATCTCCTCCAGAATTCCTTTAATTATCATTTAAAATGATGTTTATTATTTTGCAACTGTCTGAATGATTGTTACATTGTTTCCAATGGATTCTGGTAATTCGATAGAATATTTACCATTTTCTTTCTGAGCTGTATATTCAACACCAGTTTTATCATTCTTAGCTGTTACTACTCCATTATTAACTGTTACTGTAATATCACGTGTTCCACCCGTAGCTTTTCTTTCTGCATGAACTTTATATTCTTTTCCAACATTTACTTCTGTTACAGTTACTTCGTATTTACCAGCGTATTTTGTATTTGCAGTCAATGTTACAGTTTTTGTATTACCTTTACCTGATACTGATACAAATCCTTTTTCACGATATGATGTATTTACCCAAGCTTGGTAACCAGATTCTGGATTATCAAGATATCCTAATGCTTCTTTTGCTTCTTTTGCTGAAATAGTTACACTGTTATCTTTGTATTTTAAAACATACTGTGATGCCTTTGGATCGATTCCGCTTAATTTAACTTTTCCATTACCTGTAGCAACTGGTATTAATGTTTCAGTTGTAGGTTTTGCTGGTGTTACTGCTTTTTTCTTAACAGTTACTTTAAAAGTAGCTTTCTTCTTACCAGCGTCTTTTGCTGTTGCTGTGATTGTTACTGTACCATCTTTCTTTGTTGTTACTTTACCTTTAGATGATACTGTTGCAACCTTAGTATTGCTTGATTTCCATGTTACTGCCTTTGTTGCAGCATCTTTTGGTTTGTATGTTGGGTGAAGTGTAAACTTGCTTCCAGCTGTTACTGTTTTCTTTGTTCCTTCTTTGAACTTGAGAGTTTTTACAACTTTACCAACAGTCAGTGTCATTGTAGCTTTTGCTTTCTTATTATTCTTAGCAATTGCTGTGATTGTTACTGTACCTTTTTTCTTTGTTCTTAAGATACCTGTTTTAGAAACTGTCGCAATCTTTTTGTTGCTTGTTTTGTAAGTCAGATTCTTAGTTTTAGAGCTTTTTGGTGAAAAGTTCAGACGGATTCTTACGTTCATCCAACGTCCTGCACTCTTCATTATATAGCCTTTCTTTTTGAAAGAAAGTTTCTTAACTTTTTTTGTTGCAGCACTTACATTTGTTGTCTTTGGTGCATCTGTAACTGCAACAAGTCCGAAAGCCATAACTGCTGATAATGTACAAGCTGCTGCTTTCTTGATCATTTTGTTACTCATACTTACATTCCTCCTTATTAAGTATTTTAATGTCTGTCTTCCGCATCAGAATCACCATAGTATGAATATGAATATTTATAATCATAAGCTCCATACGCTCCGATACGTTCATCAACTTTATTTAATACAGCCCCAAGGATACGCACCTTGCCCCTCTTAAGCTGCTTGATGACATCTTGTACTACTTTACGTTTGATAACTCCCTGCTCGATCACAAGAACTGCACCATCACAGTATTTGCCAATGATCGCTGCATCGATCACTACTCCAAGAGGAGGGGCATCAATGATCACATAGTCGTAATCTTCTCTTACTTTGTCAATAAATTTCTGAAACTGATCAGAATCAAGAAGACTTGTTGGATCTGGTGATAATGGTCCGGAAACGGACAGATAAAATCCTTCTGTCTCTGTCTCATAGATGATATCTTCGATTTCTGCCTGTCCTGTCAGGTAATGACTTAATCCTTTATCAATTCCCTGAATATGATACTTCGCAGCCAGCACGGACTTTCTAAGGTCTGCATCAACCATCAGAATCTTCTTACCGCCTTCTGCCATCGTCTTGGAAAGATCAAATGCAACTGAACTCTTTCCTTCGTTTTGCACACTGCTTGTTATAGTAATAACTTTGATGTCTTTTCCGCAAAATGCAAGATTTGTCTTTAATTGATTTAATCCTTCTGTCAGACGATAGTCTTTGACCTCTGGCAGATTCATTGTTACTTTCTTCATTGTACTACCTCGCCCTCTTTACTTTCTTTGTACGCTTTGATGTACCTTTCACTAATGGTAACTGCGCTAAAGTATTGATTCCAAGATATTTTTCAATATCATCTTCCTTAAGGATTGTATCATTCATCAGATACTGGATCACAATTGCTGCTGCCATCAGAATAAATCCAAGAATCGCTCCGATCGCTACATTCTTCTTGAGACTTGGGCTGTCTGGCTGTTCTGACTTATAAGCATTCTCAATGATCGTTGGTGATTTCACATCCATCTTCTCTGCAACTGTCTTTGATGTTACTTCTGCAAGATCCTGTGTGATGTTCTTCGCAAGTTCTGGATCATTATCAGATACTGTGATCTGCATGATTCGTGTATCTGTTGGATTCTCAACTGTGATCTTTTCGCTTAATTCTTTGTAATCCATATCAAGTTTCAGATCATTGATCACCTGTTCAAGCACTGGTCTTGTCTTAACAATTACCATATAATCCTGTGTAAGCTGTGTTCCCATTGTTAAGTCTGTTAACTGTGAAATTCCACTCTTAGACATAACATAAAGCTGTGCACTGGAAGAATAAACTGGTGTCATTGCAAATTTGGTAATGAGTCCTGCTGCTCCTGCAAACACGATCGTTGTAAGCAGAATCCAGACAATTTTTTTCTTTAATGCAAGAAATAACTCCCTTAAATCAATTTCAATTTCATCGTCATTTTCTAATTCATACATAGATATTGCTTCCCTTTCCTTAGATACTTTTCCCCTCCAACATATTCCTTGGATTTGTTTCAAGAATCTGTTGTGCATTCTTCTTAAGAACTACCTCTGCCGCTTTCTTCATATTCGGTCTGCGGTTTCTAAAATCATGGCAGTCACTTCCTAAAAAATGTATCAGTCCTTCTTTTGTAAGCTTCTTACAAAAAGATGAACGTTTGTCAAAGATTCCCCCGATCAGACTTTCTGCGTTAATCTGAATATATGCTCCAAGACTAACTAGTTCTTCAATCCTGTTGATATGGCGGAACACTGCTTCATAACGTTCTGCATGTGCTATGATCGGAATGTAGCCTGCATATCCGAAGCTCTGGATCGCACGATATATGTATGTATAAGGATCGTTCACTCCAAATTCTACTAAAACATATCGTGTTCCATTCATCGTCAATGCTTTACCACTGTCTAAATCTGAGATCGTACTTTCCTGATAATATAATTCACTTCCAAGATATAACTCTATCTCTGGATAATACTTCTCTGCTTTCTTGGAAATCTCTTCAAAATGTTCCATTATTATCTCTTTGTCCGGATATCCAAACTTCGGTCCGTAATGAGGAGTCATTATCACTGTATCCACACCTTGTTCACGTTCTTCATCCAGAAGTTCCATTGAATCACTGAGCGTCTTAGCCCCGTCATCAACCCCGTATAATATGTGTGTATGAATATCTATCATTCCCATAACAATCTCTTTTCTAATGTTGGCATAATATCAGAGTATTCTTTCTATCTTAAGAACTACTCTAGTATAATATATCATTCTTTTACTTAAGTTACAATCTTTTTGCTTTTCTAAAAATAATACAATTATCCGGTTTATTCTTTGCTGAATTCAACAAGCTCTAGTCCTTCATTTCTGTCTAATACAAACTGAATTCCCCATTCATTTTTAAACAGTAATAATGGATTTCCTCTCATATCTTTTACTTTCTTCACTTCAGATACACCACGAAGCTTGTTCATATCTGTATCGCGGTCTTTGATCCAGCGGATTGCCTGATATGGAAGCGGTTCTAAACGGATCTCACAGTTATATTCATTTTCCAGACGATATTTTAATACATCAAACTGCAGTGTTCCTACAACTCCTACGATGATCTCTGCAAATCCTGCCTCGTGTTCCTGGAAGATCTGAATAGCTCCTTCCTGTGCGATCTGTTCGACACCTTTGACAAACTGTTTTCTTTTCATGGAATCTAACTGAATAACTCTTGCAAAATGCTCTGGTGCGAATGTTGGAATTCCTTCGTATTCAAAGTCATCTTTTGGAAGGCAGACAGTGTCTCCGATAGAGAAGATTCCTGGGTCAAATACACCGATGATATCTCCCGCATAAGCTTCATCAACGATCTTACGTTCCTGTGCCATGATCTGCTGTGGCTGGGATAATCTCATTTTTTTCTTGCTCTGTACATGTTTTACTTCCATGTTTGCTTCGAATTTTCCAGAGCAGATTCTCATAAATGCGATTCTGTCTCGGTGGTTTTTGTTCATGTTCGCCTGAATCTTAAAGACAAATGCTGAGAATCCATTTTTCACAGGATCTACTTCTTCTCCTTTAGATGTTCTTGCAAGCGGTCTGTTTGTCATCTTTAAGAAATGCTCTAAGAATGGTTCTACACCAAAGTTTGTAAGAGCTGATCCGAAAAATACTGGTGATAATTTTCCCTGATGTACTTTGTCCATATCTAATTCTGCTGCTGCGCCATCTAATAGTTCAATCTCTTCCATAAGGTTATCATAGAAATCTTCTCCGATTAAGTCTGCCGCATTATCATCGTCAGCAGAAATAATTGTTTCTTTTGCTTCTTTTGCTCCACCTGTGGATACTGCCTCGAATCTTAAGATATTTCTTGATGCACGTTCGTATACACCTTTGAATTCCTTACCGCATCCGATCGGCCAGTTGATCGGACATGTTTCGATTCCTAAAACTTTCTCGATATCATCTAACAGGTCAAATGTATCTTTGGCTTCACGGTCCATCTTATTGATAAATGTAAAGATTGGGATATGTCTCATGACACATACTTTAAATAACTTAATTGTCTGTGGTTCAACCCCCTTTGATGCATCAATTACCATGACGGCACAGTCTGCTGCCATTAATGTACGGTAAGTATCTTCTGAGAAGTCCTCATGTCCTGGTGTATCAAGGATATTAATACATTTTCCTTCATATTCAAACTGTAATACAGAAGATGTTACAGAGATACCTCTCTCTTTCTCAATCTCCATCCAGTCAGATACTGCATGTTTTGAGTTTGCTTTTCCTTTAACTGACCCTGCTGTATTAATCGCTCCTCCATATAAAAGGAATTTCTCTGTCAGCGTTGTCTTACCTGCATCCGGATGGGAGATGATCGCAAAGGTTCTTCTGCGGCCAATTTCCTGCTCAATGCTGTTTGCCATAGTTTTTTCCTCTTTTCTATTCTTTCTATCTATCATTTTACTTTTCTACGCATACTTAGTCATATTATCACACACCTATAAAAATTTCTACTGATTCTTATGAAAAACAATGTTTTTCCTTATAAAATGTACGTTTTTTTACAAGCTGATTCATGGTATAATAAAAAATAATATTAAATCTAGGAGGATTTCTCATGAGCAACACAACTTTACACAATGAAAATGTATCTGTTACTTTAAAATCTCTTGGTGCTGAATTAACTTCTATCAAAGATGCTTCTGGCACTGAATATCTCTGGCAAGGGAACCCTGAATTCTGGAGTGGACAGGCTCCTGTATTATTCCCAATTGTTGGATGTCTTCGAAATGGAACTGCCACGATCGGCGACAACAAAACATGCTCTTTTGGGCGACATGGACTTGCAAGAAGATTAGAATTTGATCTTGTTTCTTCTTCTGATACCAGCATTACATATTCTTTAAAAGCTAATGATAAAACAAAGGAACAGTATCCATATGATTTTGAACTTCAGATGACATATGAATTGACAGAACACGGCGTAAAAGTAAGTCACACTGTGATCAATCATGATTCTGTGGTAATGCCATACTGTGTTGGTGGTCATCCTGCATTTAACTGTCCTGTTTTTGAAAATGAATCCTTTGAAGATTATATCGTAGAATTTGAGCAGCCAGAGAATGCTGCCTGTGCACAACTTACAGAGGATGGACTGATCAACAACGCTGACCGAGTTTCTGTTCTTGAAAATGAAGCGGTTATCCCTGTGAGACATTCTTTATTCTATAAGGATGCTTTAGTCTTTGATGCGTTGAAATCTAGAAAAGTTGCTCTGAAACACAAGAAAACTGGTCATGGTATTTTAGTTTCTTTCCCTGATTTTGATTATCTTGGGGTTTGGTCTAGTGCGAATGATGGACCATTTGTTGCTTTGGAACCTTGGAGCGGAACTTCTACATGTAGTGATGAGGATGATGTGTTTGAGCATAAACGCGGGGTTCGATTCTTACAATCTGGTGAATCAGAAACTTTAAGCTTCTCAATCGAAATCTTATAATCAAAAAAGGAACCTCTTGATATTTTTTTTTGGGGGGTTCCTTTTTTGTTAATTATATAGATTTTATATTCCAGTCCATCTCCTATATTCTTTGGCTTCTATCCCAAATGGTTCCAATAGTTTTGCTGCAATATGATATGTCATCTCCTCAATTGTCTCTGGCATATGATAAAATGTCATCATCGGAGGAATAATATGAACTCCTGGAATCATCGCCAATTCTTGAAGATTTCTTAAATGAATCGCACTTAATGGTGTCTCTCTTGCTGCAAGTACCAGTGGTCTATGCTCCTTGATCGTTACATCTGCTGCCCTTAATACCAGATTGTCTGCATATCCACTGTGAATTCCTGCGATCGTCTTCATACTGCATGGAACAATGAGCATTCCTTCTGTTTTAAATGATCCACTGGCTGGGCCTGCTCCAATCTCTCTTGAATCTATGACATGATCCGCAAGTTGTTCTATTTCTTCTATTTTCATTTTTGTTTCATGTTCCAAAGTTAACTTTGCACTGTCTGTCATAATTAAATAAGATTCAAAATCATCCTGCTCTTTCATTAGTTTTAGACACTGGATCAAAATCGGCATTCCACTTGCCCCCGTTGCTCCTATGATCAGTCGTTTCTTCATTAAAATAAATTTCCTTTTCTTAATTTATAACCAATGTTCTGGATCTACTTCCATAAATCTTGCTCTCTTAAATCGTTCTTTCTGATCGTATGGAACCGTACAGTCAAAGATCGTCTTGCATGCGATTCCATGATCTCTGATGCTTGGAGAACATGTTGGATCGTTGGATGGATCTAATGGATGGCATCTGACTCCCGGAATCGTGATGATATCTGCATCTCCTTGGAATCTTGTATTCATTGCCCATAAGACATCATTCATATCAAAGCAGTCAACATCTTCATCTACTAAAAATACATGTTTCAATTCACTAAACGCAGAAAATGCTAATAATGCTGCCTGTCTTTGTCTTCCTTCGTCACTGGCTTCTCGTTTCTTAAACTGTAGGACTGCCATATATTTTCCACCACCTGCTGATCCACAGTATACGTTCTGAAGACGTCCCGGCATTGCTTTTTCTACCATTCCGTAAATACTTGCTTCTGTCGGAATTCCTGCCATGGATACATGTTCTTCACTTGGTCCAATACATGTCTGCATAATTGGATTTTCTCTATGTGTAACAGCTTTTACCTTGATCAACCAGCACTGAGAACTTGCTGGTCCTGTGTATCCTGGAAATTCTGGCATTGCGTATCCTGTGTGGCTATTCTGGTCTTCCTGTACTCGTACATTTAGAATGACTTCTCCTTCGATGACATATTCTGCATTTGCAATTGCCATTTCGTTCACTGTTAAACATTTGCATAATTCGACTGGTTCATTTCTTAATGCTCCTGCAACAGCGAGTTCATCATATCCAAGTGGGGTTGTTGGTGCTTCAAAGCAGGAACCGATCTCGATCGCTGGATCGACTCCGATACTAATGGAAATTGGAAGTTTCTGTCCTAATTCTTCTGCACGTTCTGCCATTGCTCCGATATGTCTTGCTCCTGGCGTGAAGAAAATAGATAATTCATCTTTTCCCTGAATGCATAAGCGATGGATCGTCACATCATGAACTCCTGTGTCTGGATGTGTTGCATAGCACATTCCAAGGGTGATATATGGACCTGCATCATCTGGTGTGTTTGTTGGTGCTGGTACCAGATCGTATAGGTTGAAGTCTGGATCTTCTGCTTTATGAATGACCTGCTGACATGGTGGCGCTCCCTGATATTCAACTGGTGGGATTGGGTTATCTACACTGTGATAAAGTTTCTTTCCTAATTCTTCTGGTTTACAGTCTAAAAGAGCTGCTACACGCTTTCTGCTTGCTAGAACACCAATCGCTACTCTGGCATCTTTATGTCCTTTGACATTGTTAAATACCATTGCTGGTCCTTCTTTTGTCGGACGTTTGACTGTTCCACCTGCACCTACATAACGGTAAACTCCGGCAAGTTCTGCCATTGGATCAACTTCTACGTCAGTTTCTATGTATTGCCCTTCCATTGTTTTTAAACGTTCTAGGGCACTTCTTAAGTCTCTTACTTTGTCTGCCATACTTTTCCTTCTTTCTTTGTTATGATGATATCTTAATTTGCAATTTAATAATCCATTTTATGTTTTTTATTATATCTTGTGAATTTCCTTGATTCAATTCATTTTTTGATATAATCATTTCCATATTTTATCCTAAAGTTTTATCTAAGGCAAAAAAATCTGATATATAACCCACAGATTACATATCAGATTTTTATTTTTATATTAGTTCTTATAAATGACGAATCTCTATCTCTTCTTCGGCTAATGCCTTGCGAATCTTCTCAACAAATAATAATGCTTTCTCTCCATCTCCATGCACGCAGATAGAGTCTGCTTTAATATCAATATCTTTTCCAGTAATTGAAGTAACTTTTCCTTCTTTTACCATGCGGATGACTCTCTTGATTGCTTCGTCTTCATCTTCGATCATGGCTCCTGGCTTTCTTCTGTTTACCAGGGTTCCATCTTCTTCGTATGCGCGGTCAGCAAATACTTCGCTGGCTGCTTTTAATCCGCAATCATGAGCGGCTTTGATCATTTCGCTTCCGGATAATCCCATGACAATCAGATCTTTGTCGTATTCGTAAATTGCTTCGCAGATTGCTTTGGACAAATCATAGTCTTTGGCTGCCATGTTATACAGAGCTCCGTGTGGCTTTACATGCTGTAATTTCACTCCGGCTGCTTTGCACATTCCGCCTAAGGCACTGATCTGATATAGTGTATATGCTTTAGCTTCTTCGTTGGAAATCGCCATACTTCTTCGTCCAAATCCCATCAGATCTGGAAGTCCTGGATGGGCTCCAATTCCGATTCCCGCTTCTTTGGCTCTCTGAATGGTCTGTGTCATTACGACTGGATCGGATGCATGGTATCCGCATGCTACATTTGCGGATGTGATCAGTGGAATGATCTTTTCATCATTTCCAATCGTATATCTTCCAAAGCTTTCTCCAAGGTCGCTGTTTAAATCTACCTGATACATAATAAACGATGCCTCACTTTCTTTTGTATACTCTGTTTATGAGTATCTTTCTTAGCTAATCTTAATAACTAGTCTAATATTCTTAATACTTAGTCTAATCTTAATAATCTCTCGATAAATCCTGTATCTGCTTTTCCTTCACAGAACTCTCGATTGTTCATCAGCTGATACTGGAAATCAAGGTTTGTATGAATTCCTAAGATTACCATTTCATCGAGGGCTGTTCTCATTTTTTGTAATGCTGCGTCACGGTCTGGTGCATGTACAATGACCTTTGCGATCATGGAATCGTATTCGGATGGGATGCGGTATCCTGTGTAGATCGCTGTATCCACACGAACTCCATTTCCAGCTGGAAGATGCATGTGTTTGATCACTCCAGGGCTTGGCATAAAGTTCTTCTCTGGAATCTCTGCATTGATTCGGCATTCGATGGCATGTCCATTGATATGAACATCTTCCTGTGTAAAGCTTAATTCCATTCCCATTGCTACACGGATCTGTTCGATGATCAGGTCTGTCCCTGTTACCATCTCTGTCACTCCATGTTCTACCTGAATACGGGTGTTCATTTCCATGAAATAGTAAGTTCCTTTTGGATCAAGGATAAACTCTACGGTTCCTGCATTTGTATAACCTACGGCTTTTGCTGCAAGGATCGCATCGTGATTCATGGATTTTCTGATCTCATCTGTGATCGCTGGGGATGGTGATTCTTCGATCAGTTTCTGGTGATTTCTCTGAACAGAGCAGTCACGTTCTCCTAATGCTACGACATTTCCATGTTCATCTGCCATGATCTGAATCTCGACATGTCGTGGATTCTCAATGAATTTTTCAATATACATCGTGTCATCACCAAATGCATTGGCTGACTCTCTTTGTGCAGTATTGAAATTAAATTCAAAATCTTCTTTGGATTTTGAAACACGCATTCCTTTTCCACCACCACCGGAAGATGCTTTGATCATAACCGGATATCCGATCTCGTCTGCTAATTTTTCTCCTGTCACTGCATCGTAGACAGGTTCTTTTGTTCCTGGTACAACTGGAACTCCTGCTTCCATCATTGTCTTTCTTGCATTAGATTTATTTCCCATGCTGTCGATGACTTCTGCACTTGGTCCGATAAATGCAATATCATTTTCCTTACATAAACGGACAAAGTCTGCATTTTCAGATAAAAATCCGAATCCTGGATGAATTGCATCGGCATCCGTGTTCTTTGCTGCTGAAATGATACGTTCCATATTCAGATAACTATTTTTTGCAGGACCTTCTCCGATACATACTCTTCGGTCTGCAAGTTGTACATGAAGACTGTCTTTATCTTCTTTTGAATAAACCGCGATACTCTTGATTCCCATATTACGACAGGCACGGATGATCCTGACTGCGATTTCTCCACGGTTCGCGATCAATATACTTCGAAACATATAATGCCTCCTTTAGTCTTCAATTTTCTTTACTTTAAATAATGGCTGTCCATATTCGATCTTCTGCTCGTTACTTACTAAGACAGCTTCGATCTCGCAGTCAAAATCACTTTCGATCTCGTTCATTAATTTCATCGCTTCAAGGATACATACTGTCTGTCCTGCTTTGACGCGGTCTCCAACTTTCACGAATGCTTTTGCTTCTGGAGATGGTGCAGAATAAAACGTACCTACGATCGGAGATGTAATATATCCTTCATCGTCAGAATCAAGACCATCTGCTGCATTATCAACCCCCTGTGTAGAAACTGCCATCGGTGTTGATGGTGCTCCAGCACTTCCTCTTCTGCTCATTTTAATTTTTACATCGCCTTCCTGAATACTGAAATCCAGCATAGAAGAATTCTCGATGATCTTTACTAATTTTTCAATTTTTTCTAAATTCACAGTGTTTCTCCTTTTCTATTCAAATAGAGCGCTGATTCGTTTTGCAACTAGTCTGCAGTCTAATACTTCTTTACAAGGTGTATAAATCTGACTTCTGAAATCATTCAGTTCTTTCATCTCATCTGCTAACAGCTTCTGAGCTTCTTCGACTGATACGGCCTGAAATCTTACTTTTTGTTCTGTCTTTCTCTGGACAAGTTTCGGAATATCCACAGAGATGACCGTTGCGATCTTTGCATATCCACCGGTTGTCTGTCGATCTGCTAATAAGATGATCGGTTTTCCATGGCTTGGCACCTGAACAGATCCAAATGCGATTCCATCGGAAATGATATCGGATGTCGTTTTGTATGCAATAAATGGACCTTCTAAGCGGCATCCCATACGGTCAAATTCACTTGTCACTGTATATTCTGAATTTAAGAATGTCTCGCGTCCTTCTTTGGTAAACATCTTCTCCTGTGGACCCATGACAACTCTTAAGGTTACTTTTTCCTGATCAAATTCATTTAAATCCAAACTTCTTGATAAATAGTATGGAAGATATCTTCGTTTTGCTCTGAATCCGATATAATCTTCATCTTCGAGTTTACGTCCTTTAAATCCACCGATCTTGCACTTGATATTGGTTGAACGGCTTCCCATCACAACTGGTATATCAAGATAACTTGAAAATGCAATATATCCTCTTGTTCCAGTTCTTGCTACGCCAAATGTCAGGATATCTCCACGATGCATATAAATTGCTGTATACATCTTCGCAGGTTTTCCATTGATCTGTGGGCGGAAATCTCCACCTGTGATCGAAATAATCGTCTCTGATGTAAATTCAAGAGTTGGTCCCATTAAAGTAAATTCGAGGACTGCTTCATTTTCCGGGTTGTCCAGTAAGAGGTTTGCGATCTTAAAAGAACGAACGTCCATAACTCCGGATACGCTGAATCCTTGACTCTGATATCCTGTTCTTCCAAGATCCTGCACGGTTGTCAGCATTCCACCTTTTAGTATACGAACTCCCATTGTTTACACCTCCTTTGTATGAATGACACATTCATAAGTTCCATTTTCAACCTGTTCTTTGATCTGTTTATATTCTTCTTCTGATACAGGCACAAAACGGATATAGTCTCCAGCTTCAAAAAGAATTGGATCCTCTCGTTCTGGATCATAAGTTTTTACCGGTGTCATTCCAAGGAGCTGCCATCCTCCCGGTGAATCCAGTGGATAAATTCCCGTCTGGGAACCACCGATCCCGACACTTCCTGCTGGGATTCTGATTCTTGGATTGGCAAGTCTTGGTGTATGGATTCTCTCATCCAATCCACCAAGATAAGAAAATCCTGGTAGGAATCCAAGCATATAGATTAAATAGTCCTTAGAAGAATGAATCTCAATAACTTCTTCTTCCGTTAAACCAGCATGTTTTGCGATATTTTCGATATCTGGTCCGTATTCTCCTCCATAGCATACTGGAATCTCAAAGACTCTGGATGCAGAGGCTTCTTCATTTACATCCAGTTTTAATAACTTCTGCAAACGTTTTGTCAATGATTTATAATTTACCACTCTTGGATCATAATTGATCAAAAGACTGGTAAATGCCGGGATCATATCCTGTACTCCTTCAATATGCTGTGCTTTTAAAAGATGTACAAAGGCTGTGATCCTTGCGTTGATCTCTGGAGAGATTTCCTGTCCAAACTCAATAAGCAGGGCTGAATCTCCCGCAGTGCTAATCTTTACTTCTTCCATTTTTTCACATAACTCCTTTCGGTCAGTCTGTGTTTTTTATATTTTAATCTTAACTACTTATGTAAATAACTCTACTTATGCAAACAGTGCAGTTAAGCTGCTTAATGATGTAATTCCAAGATATCCTGAAACAACGACTACCACGATTCCAAGGATCAGTAATAATACTGGATGATGATAATCTTCTCCCATGATCGATTTCTTCTGGGAAGCGATCAGGCAGACACCTAATGTGATCGGTAAGATCAGTCCATTTAAGGCTCCTGCAAGTACAAGTAATACGGCTGGCTGTCCAGCAAGTGCCATACAGATCGTGCTGACTGCGATAAATCCAACGATAAACCATTTCTCGTTCTTCTCAATCGTCTTGTTGAATGTCTTAAGGAAAGATACTGATGTGTATGCGCATCCAACAATTGACGTGATCGCTGCACATAAGATCACAAGTCCAAAGAAACGGTATCCGATCTGTCCTGCTCCCTGTAAAAATGCATCTGCTGTTGGGTTTGCTGGATCTAGTGTATGAGCTGGTGATGTTGCTGTTGCTACAACAACTCCTAAAACTGCAAGGAATAAGAAGATACGAACGATCGTTGCGATTCCCATTCCCATAACAGAACTCTTATTGATCTCTTTTAATTTTTCTTTTCCAGTGATTCCTGCATCGATCAAGCGATGAGCTCCTGCAAATGTGATATATCCACCAACAGTTCCTCCAAGTAATGTAAGGATTGCTGGGAAAATATCACTCATAGATGCTGTAGGAAGTACTGTCTCTTTTACTGCCATACCAACTGGTGGCTGTACAATAAGAATTACGATAAAGATGACAAGGATCATGATACCACCAAGGACTTTTGTAAGATTATCCATTGCATTCATAGCGTTTTTCATCAAAAATACAAGGATCGCGATCGCTCCTGCGATAAAATAGCCAACAGTTGTTGGAATTCCAAGTAATGTATTAAAACCTAAGGCTCCTCCACCAACGTTACCAATATTAAATACAAGTCCCCCAGCGACAACTAAAAACGCGATCAAATATCCAAGTCCAGGAAGCACTTTGTTGGCTACATCCTGTCCACGCATTCCAGATACACACAAAACTCTCCATACATTTAACTGTACGATCGCTGCCAAGATCACGGAGATCAGAATTACAAATCCGAAACTTCCATGAAGACTATCTGTAAATTTACCAGTCTGTGTGAGGAATCCAGGTCCAATTGCCGATGTTGCCATAAGAAATGCTGCCCCGATCAAGGCGCTTGCACTTTTCTTGTTATTCTCTTTCTTCATAGTAAATAATTTCCTTTCATTTTCAATATAATGAAACGATTATATCAAATTTTCTGATAATATGCAACTTTAAAGCGATAAATGAGTATATACAAAACTTATCAGTCAATACCCTATAACATACACTCTATACACTCTGTATACTGGTTTCGATAGACTTCTGTTTTATGTGACGGAAATAAGATAACAAAAAATATTGATAAGAAACCGGTGGCAACGATCAGCAGATCTTACTTCAGGAAACTCAACACTGCCTTATAAACTTTCTCCACCCCATCCTCATTCAAAATCTCATGTCTGCGATTTAAAAACAGCATTCCTCTGACATTATTGTATCCTCGTTTTTTCAATGTTGTCATAGCTTTTGCATATTGTTTCTTTGATCCGATGCATGGATCATCTGCTCCTGCGATAAATAAAATCGGCAATGATGGATGTTTTACCTGCCATCCTTTGTTATTATATGTTTCATCCATTAATAAGAAGAGATTCAAAAATCCATTATTGCTAAATACAAACCCATCGAGTGGATTTTCATCATAGGCCTTTACATTTTCTTTATTATAACTGATCCAGCTGTTTTCTGATTCTCCTTCTTCTAGTATTTTCCCGTATAAACCAAATGCCAGTTTCTGAAAGAAATCACCTCTTTTATGTGGTCTTATTTTACACGCTGCCTTTGCCAGCAAGGTTGCTGCCTTCGCAGCTTTATTCTCGCTTGGACTTCCGCATATGATCAGTGAATCTAATTCATTATCATATTTTTTCAAATAACATCTTACAACTAGTGATCCCATGCTGTGTCCAAATAAATGATATGGCATTTCTCCATATCGATCTTTTGCCCATTGAGTGATCTGATGTACATCTTCAACGATTGCTTTTCCACTTTCGTCGTAAAAATATCCGAGATCTTCTTTTGCTCTTATACTTTTTCCGTGTCCTCTATGATCATGAATTATACTGATATATCCTTGTTTACATAGCATCTCCATAAATGGCTCATACCGTTCTTTGTGCTCTGCCATTCCATGAACAATCTGTACGATTCCTTTTGGTTCTTCTTCTGGTTCCATTAATAATACGTGTAGTTTTAGTCCATCTTGTTTTGATGTCAGATATACTGTTTTCTTCACTTTTGGCACCTCCATCCTGTTTATTTCTTTTAGTTTAATTCTAATGAATTTTTGTGTCAAATATTGATTTGTGGTAAACTATAAATATAACTATCAACACTTTTATGGAGGACTTTATTATGAAAGCAAAAATGAAAAAAATCAGTGCATTGTTTCTATCCTGCATCCTGCTTTTTTCAATTACAGCATGTCAGAAGAAACGAACAGCAAAAGAAGTTATGCAGTCATCTCTTAAACAAAGCAGCAGTCTAAAAGATGCTGATTTTAACGGAAATGCCTCTTATACAATTGAAACGGGAAAAGAGGGATCTCAATCAACAATTAATTTTAAGATGAACTTCGATACCAAACTTCAAACACTAAAAAAAGATAACCTCAAAATGTCCATGACTTCTACCATCAATATGCTTGGTCAGAATATTAACATGACAATGTATTATGCAGATGGATATTATTATATGAATTCTAATGGTACAAAGCAGAAAATGAAAATGGATATCGCCAGTCTCCAAAAACAAATTCAATCAACCACAGGACAGTCAACTTTGCCGATCAAATATTATAAAGATCTTAAACTTAGTGAAGATGATGGTAACAACGTCATCAGTTATAGTATTAACAGTGATGGATTAAATAAATATGTTGAGAATATCACAAATTCCATGTCTGCGATCACAGGCGGCAGTGATTCTATTAAGATCACTTCTATGTCTGGTAAAAAAACGCTCAATGATAAAGATCTTCCTGTGAAAGAATCTATCAAAATGGTAATAGAAAGTAACAGTAATGAAGTTGGAAAAATAACTTTGAAAATGGATCTTATTTATCATAATCCTGGAAAATCTGTTACTGTTTCACTTCCAAAAGATTTAAATACCTATCAGGAAGTATCTTCTAACAATTAGTGAACAAAGAATATACTCTTTTGTAGGAAATACTGTCAATCATAGTAAATATTGATCTGAAAATAGTTTTATGAACATTTTGTAACTTAAAATCACTGGAATTTCCACATTTTTCATGCTATCTTGTATATAACAAACTTGTAGTTAGGAGTTATGATCTTATGAATTGGCACGGGAAACGTTATTATTCGTTTGACAGCTTTTTAAAAAATTATTTTGGTGAGAAAATTTATAAAGTATCTTTAGATGGCGGTTTTACATGTCCAAATCGAGATGGAACACTTGGAACTGGTGGCTGTATTTTCTGCAGCGAAGGAGGATCTGGAGATTTCGCTTCTTCATCCTGCTTATCTATAACGGATCAGATCTCTGCTGGAATTGAGATGGTTTCTAAGAAGATTGAGAACGGAAAGTATATTGCTTATTTTCAAGCATTCACAAACACTTATGGTCCTATTGAGAAATTAGAATCTTTATATATGGAAGCGATCCATGATCCAAGAATTGTTGCTCTTGCGATCGGTACAAGACCTGATTGTCTGCCTCCTGAAGTTCTTAACCTGCTTGAGCGTTTGAATCAGATCAAACCTGTGTTTGTGGAACTTGGATTACAGACAATTCATGAAAAGACTGCTTCATTTATCAGGCGTGGATATCCTTTGTCTTGTTTTGATGAGGCGGTTTTGAATCTTCATAAAATTGGAGTGCTGACGGTTGTTCATCTGATCCTTGGACTTCCTGGTGAAACAACTGATATGATGCTTGAATCGGTTCGTTATTTAAATCAACTTCCTGTTCATGGAGTGAAATTTTCTATGCTGCATATTTTGAAGAATACAGATCTGGCAGCTTATTATGAAGAACATCCATTTGATGTTTTTACTTTGGATTCTTATGTTGATCTACTTTTAAAATGTATTGAAAATTTAAGTCCTGAGATCGTGATTCATCGATTGACCGGGGATGGCCCGAAAAATCTGTTGATCGCTCCTGTTTGGAGTCTTCATAAGCGGAAAGTTTTAAATACGATTTCGCATGAGATGAAGATTCTTGATATTAAGCAAGGAGATCTGTTGTGATTTTTAGTTGTGTATTCTTCAGGAACATGATCATGTAATTTGATGCATTTTCAAATAGCTCTACTAATTTATATAAATATTTGTTATATTTAAGAAAAAAAGGGCCATAAAACAAACTATTTCATCTCTAAGATTACGTTTATTTTATGGCTCTTGCTATTATACCCTTGTACTATATTTTATATAATGCTTCTTCCTATTTAAAATATTTATCCAAGATCTGGCGCTCTCCTTCGTTATCATTGATATCTGTGATAATATCTGCTGCCTCTTTTACCTCATCGGTTGCATTCCCCATGGCGACTCCAAGTCCTGCGTATCTGATCATATCGATGTCATTGAAATTATCTCCAAATGCCATTGTCTCTTCCTGTTTTACATGAAAATGATCTTTTAACATGTGGATTGCATCAGATTTGGATGCTTTCATGGACATGATCTCTAAATAGGTGTCCTTAGATCGATAGATTCTGATCTGTGGAAATTCTTTCACTAACTGTTGTTCCAATGCAGCAATATCTGCTTTATCACCCATACATAATACTTTATGCACTTCTTTATAGACTTCTTCATCTTCAAAGGATACTTCTTGTGGAATCACGCCTGTGATATCACTTTCCTGAGCTGCCCAGTATTCTTTTTTATCTTTTACCAGCCATTCATCGTTTGTGTAAATGTTGATAGAAATCTTTGGATTCAACTCATAGACTCTTCTGCATAACTTCATGGCAACTTCTTGTGGCATTGCCACACTGTAGATTGGATGATCTTCTTCATCAACAACTAAGGCACCACTATAGCAGATCATTGGACTCTTCGCCCCTAATTCTGCTCTGATAGCTGTCATACCTTTGGGCATTCTTGCGGATACTAAGACATATGGAATTCCATTTTCATTGATCTGTTTTATTTTTTCTTTTGTACTTTCTGGTATCTGATGCTTTGAATTTAATAATGTTCCATCAATGTCACTGAATACTGCTTTATATTTTTTCATCATGTCTTCATCCTTTCATTTTTCTACTTTGTTGTCCATTTCTTCTATTATAAAGTAAGAAAAGCCATCTGGCGAGGATAAAATGTTCCAGATGGCTTTCTCCTTTTTTTAGGTCTTGGATCTTTAATATGCTTTCACTGATTTTGCTTTAGAATATGTTCCATATACTTTCTGATTTGTTGAATCATAATAGTAATAACGAACCTGTACGTAATATTTCTTACCTTTTTTCAGACCTGTTTTGGTATAAACGTTTTTCGCTAAACCTGTTGTTTTGTATTTTGCAGATTTCATCTTTTTACTTGTAGAATAACGGAATCTAAATCCTCGTTTTTCTCCATATTTATTTGTGTATTTGATAGATTTGGCTACAAATCCTGTTCCTTTTCCAGACTTACCTTTCAAAGATGATAGTTTCGCTGTTTCTACTTTGATTTTAACAAATTTTGCTGTTAATACAATATTTTTATCTGAAGCAGGTACTTTATTAACAACTTTTCCTTTATAAGTCCATCCTGCAAATACATAACCTTTCTTACCAGCAGCTTTATATTTTGTTTTATTCCATCCTGGTAATTTAGTTCCAGCTTTTGTTTTATTTATTGTTGTAACAGTTTTTCCACCATTACCTTTTAATGTTACTGAAATTGTTTTTGGTTTTTCTGATGGTTTTGTTGGCTCTGATGGTTTTGTTTCTTCTTTTTTATCTACATATAAATTCTTGAAACTTACTGCACCATCCCATAAACCAAGTCCCATATATCCAGTTTTGATATCAAAGAAATCTTTGTCTGACTCTTTATCTGCATCAAAAGTATAATTTAAGCATTCCTTATCATCTACATATACTTTCACTGCATTTGCTTCTTTTTCAATCTTCACATGATGATATGATCCATCACTAATGCTAGAAGACATATCTCCTACTGCAATATCACCATCTTTATACATTCTGAACAAGCGCACTTTGTTACTACCAGGAACAAACTGAAGACAATATGCTCCATTTGGATCTGTTGATTTTGATGCAAAAATTAAGTTAACTAATCCTTTTTCAAAGGACATATCCGCTTCTATTGTTGATTTTTCATTAACTACCGCATCTTCAGACATATAAAAATCATTTGCAGACTGGTTGGAATCTGATAACACTTCTCCATCAATCGTCCAATTACCACTTACATTTACAAATTTCTTAATGTTTGTTTTGAAGTTATTTTCTTTTACATTAATCGTAAATATCTTTTTCTTTGATGGATCTGATTTACTCGATGCAGTAACTGTTGCTTTTCCTGATTTTAATGCTGTTACAACTGCTTTTCCATCTGACTCTTTGATACTTACAACATCTTTTCCTTCTGTAACATCCCATGTTATCGTCTGATCCATAGAAATTGGAAATACATATGCACTTAATTCTACACTATCACCAGCATATAATGTCTGGTTCTCATTCTGCATAGATCCAACAGATTCCACATCTGTCAATTCTTCCTTATCTGTCCAAATTGACTTCATTGGATAAATATCAATATCTGCTTTTACAGGATCACCTTCTACTAGAACAGATGCTCCTAAACTTGTTGGTGTTGGGAATATCTGGTTCGCTCCTGCTGCTGTATTATTACTGCTAAATACTTCGACACTGGCTTTGTCTACATAAATATGTAATTCTACAGAACCATCTTCATTCTTTTTCACATTAGACTGCTCATTTATTTTTTTGAATTCTTGACTGATAATCTTTCCTGATTTACTTCTATCGATAGATAGTTTCTCATTTTCTAAATCATAAATTACATCGGTATATTCTGTATCATTTTGATTCTTTCTCAGTCTGAACCCAACTTTCTTTGTTTTCTCTGATGGTTTAAATTTAGCAACAATCTCATATGTATCCTTTGCAAAATCCTTTAAGAGATCATTATCTTCTGAAATTGTAACATCTTTATAAGAAATCTTATTTTCTGCATCTCTTAAACTCTCATATTCACTAATTGGTGTCTGTGTTAAAACGTATTTTCCATTTTCCTGTTTTAGTCCTACTTTAAGATTCAGATTATAAGTTCCATTAAAATTCTGTCCTACAGTATCTGCAACTTTATTACAATAATCATCCCATGTATTCATCCAATTTCCTTCAATAATCTCTGGAATCGTTGGATTTTCCTGTGTTCCGAAGTCTTGTACATAATATGTCATTGCTGCATAAGAATCCTTACCAAAGTTCATAACACCGTCACTGTTTTTGTAAGCTTCATCTGCAACAAATTTCCATTTTCCATCAACTTGTTTAAAATCACCGACTTTATAAAATCTTCCACCGCGGGAAAGTACCCATTTCACACCATCTTTTGTTTCAATTGGATAAAGGTCAGGGCATTCTGTATGAAGATCTGCATATGTAGATTCACATTTCCAATCTGTCAGATTGTCTGATGAATAAATACGAAGTGGTCCGCCTGCAATTACCATGAACCATTTATTTTCCCATCTAAAAACTTTAGGATCTCGGAAATCTCTATTTTTTAATGGATCTTTTGACCAGTCTGCTGCAATTTTATTTGTTTTTTTCCAAGTTTTTCCTTCATCTGTACTATAGGCAACTTTAATACGTTGTCCATTTCCATCTGCTGTGATCAATGCAACTAATCCACCTTCATTGCCGTCACCAAAAAGTCCTGATGTATTCTTTTCATCCGCTACAATACATCCTGAAAACATAGCTCCATTTGCATCTGGATATAATGCAATTGGCTGTTCTTCCCAATGGATCAAATCTTTACTTGTTGCATGTGCCCAATGCATTGGTCCCCATTTTGTATCATCATAGAACTGATAAAACATGTGATATGTTCCTTTATACTTAACCAATCCATTTAAATCATTTCCCCATCCGTCCTTTACAGAATAATGATACTGATTTCTGTATGCTTCATTATAATAAGTTTTATCTGCTGCTCGGCGATGCACATTTACACGATATGTTAAAGTTGCTGTCTGTCCATTTTCTCCCTGAACTGTGCTCTTTACTGTAATGTAATTCTTACCAACTTTAACTGGAATATTCTTTCCATCGTTATATGTTTTTCCATCATATTCAACCTGTACATCTGCATTTTCATTTTTCTTTTCGATATTCAAGTCTACTGTTTCTGCATTATTCTTTACATACTGAATCATAATTGGTTCTGTGGATGTAAATTGTGCTGCTTTCTCCACATCTCCAGTTGAGGAAGATACCGAGATATTTTTTAACTCTGGTGTGTTTTGATCATTTAATTCTGTATAATAGGTATTTTGGAATGTCATCTCACCATTCCAATTTAATAGACCAAGAGAACCTTCTGTCAAAACAGTACTCTGTCCTTTGTCGTCTTTTTGAAGTGTATAATCACCTGTACTTGCTATCAAAGTATCATTTACATAATAAGAAATCCATGAATCGTAAGCCACTACTTTTAAAGTATATTTCTCATCATCCGTTGCTTTTACTTCTTTTTCATCAATCAACTGATAATCACTATTTTCCTGCCATCGCCAAAACTTGCATTTATGCGAACCTCCATCGATATTTACCGCATAGCATTCTTTATTATCAAGATTATTATTACAACGGAAAATTAATGTTGCTGCACCTTGATTTCTCTTAAATGTTACGTCTGTAGAATATACAAAATTCTTAGCTGTTGTTTTACTGAATGCAAAACAGTCTCCTTTATCAACTGCATTGCTGTACAGACCATCTTTTGTTTCTTTCCAATCACCTTTCTTATAATCAAAACCTGTTAAATTCGTTTGATATCCTTGCGCTGCCTCTTTCTCCTGACTATCTGTTGCAGCATTTACAGTAATCGTTTGATATCCTGTTACTGGTGTTATGGAGGTAACTGTAACAGCTCCTGCCATCATTAGTGCCAATAATCTTGGACTTATTTTTCTCATAATTTTTCCTTCTTTCTTTGTACAAAAAAGGACGATCAAACTATAATCGTCCTTTTCACTCAAAAAACAATAAGTTCTTATACCTATGCTTTAATCAATTGTATAATCTTATCTATGTTTTCTTTGCCTCTCTTTATCCCAAGTCCTATGACAACACAAAGTATCACACTGATGATCGTAATGATCACTCCAGCTACACCAAATACTGTAAATGGCATTTTACTTTGGGCACCTAGTCCCCAATACGCAAGTATGATTCCGATAGAAGATAGAATAATGAGATTGCGAATCCATTTTTTGAGGTTATTGAGCATTTGTGTCTGAAATTCAATTTCTTTTAGCTGCTGTGCTCTTGTTTGTGTTGTCATAATATACTTCCTTTCTTAGTATTTTAATCCTGGGTTAAAGAATCCGATCATAACTCCGATAAATGCTACAACTACTAAGATCAACATTGTAACAACTGGAGATACTTTTTTCTTTGACATTAACCACCAACAGAAGATTACAAAAGCTGCTGTTAAGAGTCCTGGATATACTCCGTCTAACTGATTCTGAAGATTTAAGAATTCTTTTCCTGCACTGTTTACAAGATGGAATGATGTTTTTACTGATACCCATGTTGCTGCTACAGATCCAACAACCATTGTTCCTAACATAACGATTGCTTCACGGATCGCGGTTGCTTGCTCACCAACCAGGATATCTACGGCTTTTCCACCCAGTTCATATCCTTTGAAGTATAAGAACTTCATTCCAAATGCCATGATCAAGTTCCATGCTACGATATAGAAGATCGGTCCTACGACAGATCCACCTGTTGATAATCCCAGTGCGATACCAAGTAAGATAGGAATTAATGTACCTACAACTAAGGAATCACCAATACCTGCTAAAGGTCCCATAAGACCGGCACGGATACCATTGATTGCTTCTGCATCGATATCTTCATTTCCATTTGCTTTTGCTTCCTCAAGACCAGCTGTGATACCTACGATGATAGATCCAACCTGTGGTTCTGTATTAAAGAAAGCTGTGTATGTATTCATTGCTTCTTTCTGTTCTTCTTTTGTATCATATAACTCTTCTACCAATGGAAGCATTGCACACAGATAACCAAATGTCTGCATATGTTCCTGAGAGAAACATGTTAAGTTTCCATAAGCCCAGTTACGGAATGATTTATTTAACGCTTTTTTAGATAGTTTTTTCTCTGCCATATTAAATATCCTCCTCGTCATCATCGTCAAAGGAACCGCCAGAAGCTAAGGCTGCTTCTTTTGCTCTGATTCCTACCATTTTAATGTTGTAGTAAATAATTGCGAACATTGCTGCTACAACTGTTACTGATACAAGGTTTAATCCCATACTTGCTGCTAATGTAAATCCGAAGAAGAATGGTATAAAGTCAACTGCTTTTGTTACTACCTGTTTTAATAAGATCGCAATACCTACGCAAGGAAGTAAGCTACCTACTGTAAACAGTGTTTTCATTGCAATTCCATCCATTGGTAATGTTGTTTTGATCGCTTCTACAACTGGAACTCCTAATTTACACATTACAACTGCTGGTAAGAAGCTGCAGATGATATGAGAAATCCATGGAAGAACCATATCTACAACGTATAATCTCTTGAATTCACCTTTTTCAACGGCCTGCCATCCAATGTGCTGCCATACAAGGTTGATCGTTGCTGTTCCATAGAATAATACTGTACCGATTGTTCCTACCATTGCTCCAAATGATGTTGCCATGGAGATACCTTTTGCTGATGCAGGATCTAATCCGTATGAATTTAATGCTAACATTGCCAGTGGAATACCGATATAAGATACGGCACGAACGTCTGCTGATACAGTTCCTCCTGGTGTAACCAATGCGATATATACAACCTGCATTGCCGCACCGACTAAAACACCTGCCTGAATATCTCCAAGTACGATACCACAGACAAGACCTGCAACTAATGGTCTTCCTAATGTGTAGTTACCAATGGTTGTACCTCCCATACCAGGCATACTGGATAAGCAGGCAAAAATACCTAAAATGATTGCTTGTAACCAACTAATTGTCATAATAGTTTCTCCTCTCTATTGGTTTTTTAGTTAAATCCAAACTGACCTCTGAATTTGTCCCATGTTCCGATGGACGCTTCTTTGATCAGTGCGAATTCGATTTCATAACCAGCTTTGCTGATCGCTTCTAAAGCTTCTGCTTCTTCCTGTGTAATAGATTGGTTATTACCAAGTTTGACAGCTTCCGGTCTGTCATTACATGGTCCTACGATTACTTTCTTTACATCACTTGGAACAAATCCATCATCCACTAAGATCTTCTTCATCTGGATTGGATCTTTTGTGATCAGGAAGTAATTGTCTTTGCTGTCTAATACTTTCTGGTTTTTCTTTTTCCATGCTTCATATGTCCAAACAAATGTTTTCTTTGTGCTGGCACTCTTGTATGCCATCTTAAGTGCATCTGTTGTTGCTGCTTTGTCGTTCACTGCGATCAGCCCATCGCATGGATACTCTAGTGACCAACGTGTTACTGTCTGACCATGGATCATACGGTCATCAATTCTTAAAAATGAAACTGACATATTTTTTTCCTCCTTAAAATTTAAATATCGTCTTCTTCATCATCGTTTGCTGATGTCATAACAAATTCTTTAACTGCATCTTTTGCCTCATTGATCAAGCTGTCTTTTAGCATGTCTGTGTCTACGCCGTCTTTCATTAATGTTGCTGTCAATGCCATTGCCAGGTTCATTCCACCAAAGATCACTGTCTGACCGATCAGTCCTTTATTTGATACCTGTTCAATTGCATTTGTAAGAGGTGATCCACCCACAATGTCACCAAGAAGAATGATCTCATCGTCTTCTGTGATCTTGCTGATCGCATTGCTGAATTTCTCTGCGAATTCATCAGCACTCATTCCGTCCTCTAATCCGACGCTGATCACGTCTTCTCTTTCTCCACCAGCTAACATCTTAAGTACACTGTGAAGTCCTGGTGCAAATGTTCCGTGGCTGACTAATACTACGTATTTCATCCTCTTCTCCTTTCTTATTCCTATCTCTTATTTACAAACTTATTCTACCAAGCATGTAAAAAAAGGACATCTGTAAATTGTCATGACTTTCAATTTACAAATGTCCTTTTTTATGTGACAAATGTCATATTCGTGTTTTATTTGTTTTGATTTTCTTATTGTTACTGATTTAAAAACTTATCAATCTCTTGTTTTAGTTTCAAGATATTGGAATCAAATTCTTCTTCATCTGTAAGAATTCTTGTCATCTCACTGTCAATCTTTTGGTAGGCTTCATTGTATCTTCGGAATTTTGGAATCTGCAAGGCATTGTTCATGAGTTCATCTAACAATTTCATTTTATCTGTCATATTCTCACCCATGCTTTTTTCTAATACCTGCTGTGCTTGTTTTGAATTCGTCACAGCTTTTAATGGTGAGATTCCCTGACGATACTGAAAGATCTTTTGCTGTGTCTTTGTTTCATAACATAATTTCTTTAAAAACTGCCATGCCATATCTCCTTGCTTGGTCTGATTGCTGATTCCCATCAGCAGATTATCTACCTGTGTCTTATTCTCTCCATCTGGTCCGGAAGGGAGTCTGATACAATCCCATTTGAAATCAAAGTATTTATTGATCTTCCATGGATATGGTTTATACGTTCTAAATTCTGAAAATGTCATAGGACGAAATGCAATATTTCCAGAATCAAAATCATCAGATGTCAGATTTCGAAAAGATGATATTTTTTCAATCTTCTTTGTAAAGAGGATTGCATTTTCAATTGGTTCGGATGACAAGTTGCATTTTGTTCCACTTTGATTAAACAATGTTCCGCCATTGCTCAGAGTTGCATCATTCCATTTATAATTATATACACCAAATTGGTCTAAACGGCCATCTCCATCGGTATCTTTGGTTACTTTTTGACAGATCTTATAAAAATCATCCCAAGTCCAGTGATTCCCTGGCATTTTGATATGCTCTTTTTTTAGTAGTGTCTTATTGACTAGCATCAAAGTTGGTACACTTTCGTATGGAAGAGCATATTGCGTTCCCTTATAGGTTCCAGCATCATAACTTCCTTCATAATAGTTGCTTTTTTTGAACGCTTTATCAATCTTTGTATAGGAGTCTAAGTTCTTTAACATTCCTACGGATGAAAATATGCTAAAATCTTCTGGCAAGACCATAAAAACATCTGGCAGATCTCCTTTTAGTGCCTTTTGTGACAGCCATTCTGAATAATCATCTTTCATCACACCACTTTCGTATTTGATCGTGACATTCGGATATTCTTTTTCAAATTCTTTGATTACTTGATCGATCATCTGATAGCAATTATCATCTGGAACATCCCACTTGTTTCCTGCAAACATTCCAAAGGTTAAAACAATTTTTTGTTGTTTGGGATAGATCACAAATCCAATAGATAACAGGCTTATGACCAATCCAACTGCAATCAGTCGTTTCCACCATTTTTCTAGTTTTTGTTTCATCTATCTTCTCCCGTATTTCGCTGATCCTGATTGTACTTCCCAAATTGCAAGCTGAGTTCTATCTCTTAAATCTAGTTTATTTAAGATCGTGCTGAGATAATTTCGTACTGTTCCTTCGGACAGGCTTAACTCGGCTGAGATTTCTTTATTCGACAACCCTCTTCCGACTAATTTAATGATCTCCCATTCTGCTTCTGTGATTTCTTCTACATTCTGTGCATGAATCGATGTATCATAATTGCTTTGTGCCATTTCAGAAAAGAAATCAACCACTTTTGTCGCTACCTCTGGATTGATCATGGCTCCGCCACTATGAACTGTCTTGATTGCTTTTTCTAATTCGTCCATAGAGATTCCTTTTAACAGATAACCGCTTGCTCCATGTTTTAATGCATTGTATACATACTCATCATCATCGAACGTTGTCAAAATAATGATCTTGACATCTGGATATTGTTCTTTGATGATCTGTGTACATTGCACTCCATCCATTTCTGGCATACGCACATCCATTAAAATAACATCTGGCTTGTCTTTCCTGACTTCCTGAATGACTTCTCTTCCGTCCTTGGCAGTTGCAGTAACTTCGATTCCTTCTTTCATCTCAAGTACGATCTGTAAACTTTGTCTGATCAGTTCCTGATCATCTGCTATCATTACTTTAATCATAGTTTTTCACCCCATCTGATCGGTATTCTTGCTGTGACTTTAAATCCATTACTTCCATCATATTCTACAGTTCCTTTTAACATCTTGATCCTCTCTTCGATATGGATCAATCCAAATCCTGTATGAATCTCTTCACATCCGATTCCATTGTCTTTGATCTCTAGATTGAGCCACTTATCTTCCTTCCATAAGTTTACATCAATCTGCTTCGCTTTTCCATGCCTGATCGCATTTGTAATACTTTCCTGTACTACACGATAGATCATATCTTCTTCATCTTGATTGAATTTCAAGACCTCTACCTGACAATCATAATTAATCTTAACATCTGATACCTGCATCGTCTCATTGATCATCTTTTCTAAAGCTTCTTGCAATCCACTATGCTCTAAGGCATCTGGTCTTAATTTATTGACCGATCTTCGAATATCTTTAATTCCTTGCCTTGCAACCTGTGATATTTTATTTAACTGTTCTTTCGTTGCATCTACAGAAAAATCGATCATCGCGATACATGCGTCAATTCCTGCAGACAGTCCAGTCATCGTATGCCCCAGTGTGTCATGAATCTCTCTGGCAATTCGATTTCGTTCCCTTGTCTCCGCCATTTTCTCTGTCATCTCTGAATAGTCCTTCAGCTGTTCATTCATTTCTTTTAAACGTATATTGGCTGTCTGAAGCTGAAGGTTTAACAATCCAATCCTTGCATTCTCTTTCATCTGATTTCTCATCAAAATGATCATGTATGCAATAAATGCGATCGCATTCAATGCAACTAGTATATTTCTTGTTCCTTGGATCATCATACTGACTTTCGCCGGGTATACACTCAAAAATTGTTGGAACGATATCATATCTATAAACATTGATATGATATCGTAGTCTGAGAATAAATATATCATTCCCATGATGACAAAGAAAATTCCCCTAGTGTGTTTATCTTTGATATCCGTTACAATATCTGCAATGACAAGAAGAATGATTCCATTATAATTTACATAAACAAATTTAATAATGATCAGACATAACAAAATCTCTGCTGCATATAAGATCACAGATACCTGTTGCCTTTTTCTTTGTTTTCTTCGAATTTCTATAATGCCTAACAATAAGAAAAAAGCAATAAATATCAACACTGTTGATGTCACTGGTTCGTTTGGGAGATATGTGATATTCTCTAAGAAATTCCTTGCTCCAAAATCACAATTGATCTTATTTAATGTTAAAATAAAAACTGCAGAAAGGAAGGATAAAATGATGAAATTTATGACTCCCATCAGAATCTTGATATAATATAAATTTTGATTTTTTCGATCCATATCATTTCCTCTTTACTGCCAACGGCTAATATCAGTCTGCTCTACATTCTTTTTTGTTATCATTTGAACAGAGATTACCTTTTTCTTCTCTACTTTCTCCCCTTGCAGAATCTGGTATGCCGCATTGACCGCTGTGTCTGCCATCTGTTTGGGAGATTGTGCCGCTGTTCCTGTCATCATACCTTCTTTGATCAGCTTTTTCCCTTCTGGCGAACCATCGATTCCGTATACAAGAACCCCTTCTCTTGCACCCTTGCTGTCAAGAGCCGCCAAAGCTCCCATCGCCGCTGGGTCATTTAATCCCATGACAATATCTATGTTCTGGTATTCTTCGATAATCTTATCTACCTTAGGAAGTGCACGTTCAATCTGTCCTTGGGTATCTGCAGATGCAAGGATCTTATAGTTTTTATTGTTCTTGATCGTATCTAAAAATCCATTGATACGATCTACCGCAGATTTTGCTGCATTATGTGTTAACAAGATGATATTCGCCTGATCTTTTTGCTTCATCATTTCCTTGGCACATAAAACGCCTGCCTTGTAGTTGTCTGACACGATCGTCATTGCGACGAGATCATTTCTGTAAACCTGTGAGTCGATAACGATCACAGGAATCTTCGCTTTCTTTGCTGCTACAAGTCCTGGTTCTACTGCTTTCCAGTCTACTGGATTTAGAAAAATCGCATCTACTTTTCGTTTGACCAACTGTTTAATCTGTTCATTCTGCTTCTTCTGATCGAGTGCTGGATCTAATGTGATCATCTGGTTCCCATTCTTCTCAACCTGCATCCGAATCTGGTTATTAACTATCTTATAGAATTCATTATTCATCGTCATATAAGTTGCACCGAATAATTTTTTTCTTGTGTTATACTTTTTCAAATAGTTTGAAAATACACAGACATAAATTCCAATAAAAAAAGCAAAAACTGTGATTCCTGCTAAAGCGACAATCCTATTGGTTAGATTTTTTTTTGATTGTTGGTTCATATTTGTTTACTCCTCAATTAACATAAAATCATCGCTGCTCATTAAGTGTCCGCTATGTGCGAATCGAGCGAGAGCGCGTTTCCAGATAGCTTTTATTTCTCTACAACCAAGCCGTTGGACTAGCATCACTAGGCATTCGTAGATCTCCACGAGGTGATACCGCCACACTACCTACCTTAGGTCCGTCTGGCAGACATGAACGTTTAAACTGCTGGCTGAAGAATCTCCAGTAAAATTTATCCAGCCATTTCTTGATCGTTTCATCATCATATACACCGTCAAATGTTAATTTTGCCATGCGGTATAGTTTAGCTTTTGGAAATCCAAATCGTAACATATAGTATAAGAAGAAATCGTGCAGTTCATATGGTCCGACTAAGTCTTCTGTCTTCTGTGAGATGACTCCATCAACTGGTGGCAATAATTCTGGGCTGACTGGTGTGTCTAGGACATCCATCAGTACTTCTGATAATTTCTTATTCTCTGTTGTCTCTGCATAGTAAAGTACAAGGTAACGAACTAATGTCTTTGGTACGGAGCAGTTTACTGCATACATAGACATATGATCCCCGTTGTATGTTGCCCATCCGAGTGCCAGTTCTGACATATCTCCTGTTCCGATGACCATACCATTGTACTGGTTTGCCATGTCCATCAGAATCTGGGTTCTTTCTCTTGCCTGAGAGTTTTCGTAAGTTACATCATGGTTATTTTCATCATGTCCGATATCTGCAAAATGCTGGCGGACTGCTTTTTCGATTCTTACTTCTTTGAGTGTCGCTCCTAATTCTTTAATCAGTGATACGGCATTCTGGTAAGTTCTGTCTGTTGTTCCAAAACATGGCATTGTCACACAGATCAGGTTTTCTCTTGGAATGTCTAACAGATCAAAGGCTCTTGCTGTAACTAAGACTGCTAATGTGGAATCTAATCCACCTGAAATTCCTACGACTGCATGTTTGCAGTTTGTGTGTTCCAGACGTTTCTTAAGTCCCATAGACTGTAAAGATAAGATTTCATCGCATCGTTTATCTCTTTCATCTTGATTATCTGGTACAAATGGTGCTTTCGGGAATGTTCTTGTGATCTTGTTTTCTTTGACTTCTAGTGAAAATTCCTGTTCAAAATAATCATCTGTTTGGCCTCCTGGGAAAGAAGTCATCTTTCTTCGTTCTGCTGCCAATTTCTGCACATCGATATCTGCATAGATAATCTCATTTGTAAATCGTTTTGCTTCTGCTAAAACCGAACCATTTTCACAGATGAGATGGTGTCCACTGTATACAACATCCTGTGTGGATTCTCCTTCTCCTGCATCAGCATAGATATAAGCTGCTAACAATCTTGCTGACTGATTTGATACAAGGCTTCTTCGATAAGATTCTTTTGTTGTTGTCTCTACACTTGCAGATGGATTACAGATCACCGTTGCTCCTGCCATTGCGTGATATGTGCTTGGTGGAAGCGGTACCCAGAGATCTTCACAGATTTCACATGCTACCACAAGTTCTGGAATCTCTTTGCATTTGAATAACTGATTCACGGCTACATTTACATAACCAAATTCTTCTCCAAACCAAAGATCTTCTTCTAATCCTTCTCCAGATGTAAAATGACGTAATTCATAAAATTCTGAATAGTTTGGTAAATGTGTTTTTGGCACGATTCCTAAAATACTGCCATCACTGATCACAACCGCACAATTATATAATTTTTGTTTTATAACGATCGGACATCCTACAACAACTAACATACTCTTATTTTCAGTTGCTTTCACAATTCTTAAAAGCTGATTTTTACATTCTGTTAAAAGTGGCTGCTGCAAGAATAGATCACCACATGTATATCCACTGATCGTTAATTCAGAAAATACCAGAATACTTGCTCCATTTTTTTCTGTCTCATCGATGATCTTTAAAATTTCTTCTGTATTGTATGCGGGATCTGCCACTTTGATCTTTGGTGTTGCGGCTGCAACTTTGATAAATCCATCTTTCATTTTATATACCTCAATTAAATATATGCAGGGGCCAGGTTTGATCACCTGACCCCTTATAAATCTCTTTGTATTATTCTTCTTCCATGTTACTTAATTTTGCTGCCTGATCTGCTGCTGTTAAGCTGTCGATCAATTCATCTAAATCACCGTTCATGATAGAATCTAATTTGTGAAGTGTCAGCTTGATTCTGTGATCTGTAACACGACCCTGTGGATAATTGTATGTTCTGATCTTTTCAGAACGGTCTCCTGTACCGATCTGGCTCTTTCTCTTTGCTGCTTCTTCATCATGTGCTTTCTGCTGTTCTAATTCATACAGACGGGAACGTAATACCTTTAACGCTTTGTCCTTATTCTTTAACTGGGATTTTTCATCCTGGCATGATACAACGATTCCTGTTGGAATATGTGTTAAACGTACCGCAGAGTCTGTTGTATTGACACACTGTCCACCATTTCCTGATGCACGGAATACATCAAACTTACAATCGTTCATATCAATTTCTACTTCCACATCTTCCACTTCTGGCATGATCGCTACCGTAATTGTAGATGTATGGATTCTTCCTCCAGACTCTGTTGCAGGGATTCTCTGTACACGGTGTACACCGCTTTCGTACTTGAATCTTGAGTATGCACCCTGTCCAGATACCATGAATACAAGTTCTTTAAATCCACCGATTCCACTCTCATTAAAACTTAATGTATTTACTTTCCAACGTTTGCTTTCTGCATAATTTCGATACATACGTGCAACGTCAGCGACGAATAACCCAGCTTCATCTCCACCGGCACCGGCACGCATCTCAACGATGATATTCTTGTCATCCATTGGATCCTTTGGAATTAAGAGAATCTTTAACTCTTCTTCTAATCTTTCCACATTTGCCTTAGATTCATTCAGTTCTTCCTTGGCAAGTTCTTTCATCTCTTCGTCAGACTCTTCTTCTAAAAGCATCAAACTATCTTCGATATTCTGTTTCTCTGCTTTGTATTCTTTGTATTTTTCCACGATCGGTGTCAGCTCATTTTGTTCTTTCATCAGATCACGGAAACGATTCTGGTTACCTGCTACATCTGGATCATTCAATTCCTGCAGTACAGTGTCCAGACGATCTACTAAACCTTCTAACTTATCAAACATCTTATTCTCCTTCTCTTGCAAATCCAAAGACCAGCCGGTCTAATCCTGCCAGGTCCTTTTTTATCTCAACACAGGCAAAATCCTGTGCTTCCATCAAATTCTTCACTGCTTCTCCCTGATCATATCCGATCTCAAATGCGAGCATTCCTTGTGGATTTAAATAGTTTTTCGCTTCTTTGATGATCTTCTTATAAAAATAAAGTCCATCTTCCTTCCCATCGAGTGCTAACATCGGTTCATAGTCTTTTACCTCCGGCATCAGCTTCCCACATTCTTCCGTTGTAATATAGGGCGGATTCGAAATGATCAGATCATAGCTTCCTGTGACATTCTCAAAAAGGTCACTTTGAATAAATTTTACCATAGGTGCGAGATTTTCGCCATTAGCTTTTGCAATTTTTAATGCTTTTTCACTAATATCCGTTCCAACACAAACTTCTGGCTTTAAAATCAATGCCAGACTGATCGCAATACAGCCTGAACCAGTGCATAAATCCAAAATTTTCAGATTCTTTAAGGTCTGCGGGACCTTAAGAAGCACTTCCTCCAATACTGTTTCTGTATCTGCTCTTGGGATCAGCACATCTGGTGTTACCTTAAATGTATATCCCATAAATTCCTGTGTTCCTAAAATATATTGCAATGGCACATGTTCTTTTCTCTTCTGAATCAATTCTTTATATCTTTCTTCTGCTTCTTTATCATTGATCTCATCCGTCATTCCGAACAGATAGTCTTCCCTTGATATATGAAAACATTCAGAAAATAAATACCATGCATCACCAGATGCATTCTCAATCTGTGCTTCTTCTAGTTCTTTCTGTCCATAGAGGACCCATTCTCTTCTATTCATCTTCTTTTTGTTCCCCTTTATTCAGACTATCCAGATATTCTCTCCAGTCAAATACGCCTTCCACTGATGCGATCGCAACTTCGATCATAGAATGATCTGGTTCTTTCGTTGTCAATTTCTGAAGTGCCAGTCCTGGTTTTGAGAAAATCTGTACAAGTGGATGGTCACTGCTTCCTGCAAGTCTGATAAATTCATAGGAAACGCCAGCCACCAATGGTAAAAATAATAATCTTAACACAATTCGTAACCAGATGGTATCCACTCTTATAAAGAAGAAAAATACCATACTGATGATCATGACGATAAAAATAAAACTTGTTCCACATCTTTTGTGTAATCTTGAATAGTTATCCACATTTTCAGTGGTAAGTTCCACACCTGCTTCTAAACAGTTGATCGTTTTGTGTTCTGCTCCATGGTACATAAATACCCGTTTGATATCTTCCATCTGTGAGATCAGTACAATGTATCCAAGAAAAATCACAATTCGGATCACTCCTTCCATCAACAGGATTCCGTATTCATTATGAATGAGCTTTCCTGCTGCTTCTGATGCAATATATGGAAGGATCATAAATAATCCGATGGAAATTGCTAATGAAAATACAAGGACTATTCCCATGATTACCTTCTCTGCTTTTTCTCCTAGAAATTTCTCCAAAAACTGTTCGGTCTTTTCTTCTGTTTGTTCTTCTTCATCTTCATAAAAAGATGCAGAGTAATTAAGCGTCTGCATTCCGATCACCATTGATTCTAAAAAGTTTACCATTCCACGAAGGATCGGTAATTTAAATAATGGATGTTTCTCTGCGAAGCTTACACATTCTTCTACTTTTGTCTCTATCTTTCCATCGGGCTTTCGCACGGATACTGCATAACGATCCATGTTCTTCATCATTACGCCTTCGATCACTGCCTGCCCGCCAATACGAACCGCCATTGTTATCTCCTATTACTATGCTGGGACTTCCCCATTGCATAAAAAAAAGGTTGAGATTTTGATAACCTCAACCTGATTTCTTAATTTTCTACTTAACACCATATTTACGATTGAACTTATCAATACGTCCACGAGCCTGAGTAGCTTTCTGCTGTCCTGTGTAGAATGAATGACATTTTGAGCAGATTTCTACGTGGATATCTTCCTTTGTAGATCCTGTTACGAATTCGTTACCACAGTTACATACTACTTTTGCCTGATAATACTTTGGATGGATTCCTTCACGCATGTTCTTTCACCTCTTCTAAAAAATTTGTTGGATTTTGCCAACATTTACATACTTTGACTTTCGTCATTTCTTGTTTAATAAACAGCTTTTTTATTCTATCACAATTTATTTGAAATTGCAAACATTTTTTTATTTTCTTAATAAAGATCTTTTTGTTAATGCGACAAACTCTTTGTTGTCCTTGGTTCTCTTGAATAGATCAAGCATCTGTTCCATAAATTCTTCAGAGCGATTTCCAGATAATTCTTTATGGAGTGCTGTGACAACTTCTCTCTCGTCTTTTGTAAGTAATAATTCTTCTCTTCTTGTTCCTGATTTGGCGATATCAACAGCTGGGAAGATTCTCTTCTCTGCGAGTTTGCGGTTTAGAACTAATTCCATGTTACCGGTTCCTTTGAATTCTTCAAAGATCACATCATCCATCTTGCTTCCTGTCTCAACAAGTGCTGTTGCAAGAATCGTTAAACTTCCGCCCTCTCTCATATTTCTGGCTGCACCGAAAAATTTCTTTGGCATGTAGAGTGCTGCGGGATCAAGTCCACCAGTTAATGTTCTTCCACTTGGTGGTACTGTAAGGTTATAGGCTCTTGCCAGCCTTGTGATACTGTCTAAAAGGATCACAACGTCTTCTTTATGTTCTACCAGACGTTTTGCACGTTCTAATACCATCTCTGATACTCTCTTGTGATGTTCTGGTAATTCATCAAATGTAGAATAGATAACTTCAACATTCTTTCCTTCGATAGATTCCTTAAAATCTGTAACTTCTTCTGGTCTCTCATCAATTAATAATACGATCAATTTGATATCTTTATAATTCTTGCTGATACTTTGTGCCATCTGTTTTAACAAAGTTGTCTTTCCTGTCTTTGGAGGTGATACGATCATTCCTCTCTGACCTTTTCCAACTGGCGATAACAGATCGACCATACGCATTGGAATGGATGATTTCTCTGTTTCCATGCTTAGTCTTTCGTGTGGAAAGATTGGGGTCAGATCTTCAAAATGCTGTCTTCTTGCTGCCATCTCTGGCTCATATCCATTGACAGATTCCACAAATAACAACGCACTGAATTTCTCACTCTGTGTTTTGATGCGGATCGCACCTGTTAAGATATCTCCTGTTTTTAAATTGAACTTACGAATCTGTGCAGGGGAAACATAAATATCATTTTCTCCTGGAAGATAATTTTCACAACGAATAAATCCATAACCATCCGGCATAACTTCCAGAATTCCATGTGCTTTCTGTCCACTGTCCAGGCTCTTGATATTTTTAGGGAATTCCTTCTGATAATGCTTTCTCCCCTGATGCTCTCCATGAGTTTCTTCTTTAGATTTTACTTCTTTATAATTCTCTTGATCATATTTTTCTAATGTCTCAATTAATTCTTTCTTCTTTAATGTTGAAATCCCTTTGATCTTTCTTTCTTTTGCAATTTCACGCAATTCGATCACCGATTTTTTTTCATATGTCATATTGATTCTTTCTCCTTTTACCTGGGAAAATGGATGAACTATCCTTTAACGATCGGTTCAGATTTGTATTGTTTTTTTCATTTTAGCATATTTTTCAAAATTTTCCAACCATTTGTCTTTTTAGCTTTTTTAAAATCTTTTTTTCCATTCTTGAAACCTGCACTTGGGAAATATGAAATAATCCAGCGATCTCCTGCTGTGTCTTTCCATCAAAATATCTATATTGGATGATCTGTCGTTCTCGTTCTTCCAAATGTTTCATCGCCTGATGTAGTAATACATGGTCGATCACTTTCTCTGTCTCATTTCCTTCCTTTGATAATTTTTCCATCAGAAGAATTTCGCTTCCATCTTTCTGGTACGCAGGTTGGTGTAAAGATTCTACTTCACTGCTTGCTTCCATGGATGTCACGATCTCTTCTCGTGCGATCTGTGTGATGCTGCTGATCTCATCGATAGTTGCTTCTCTTTGATATGTCTGGCAGAACATTTCTCTTGCTTTCATGATCTTATACGCATTTTCTTTTAAGGTTCGGCTTACTTTGATCATCCCATCATCTCTTATAAATCTTCGAATTTCTCCTGTGATCATCGGCACCGCATATGTTGAAAATTTGACATCATAAGACAGATCAAACTTGTCAACTGCTTTCATAAGCCCAATACTCCCTATCTGGAATAGATCATCCGATTCGTACCCCCTGTTAGTAAAACGCCTGACTACACTCCATATCAGCCCTACATTGTCTAAGATAAGTTTCTCTCTTGCTTCTTCATTTCCTTCTTTGGTAAGCTGCAAAAGTTCTCTTACCTTATCCATTCAGATGATTCTTCTCTCCCATTTTCTTTGTCATAATTACTTTGGTCCCTTCCCCTTCTTTTGAATATACATGCACTTCATCCATAAAAGCCTCCATAAAAGAAAATCCCATTCCTGTCCTCTCTTCTTCTGGTTTTGTCGTATACATTGGTTCCATCGCTTTCTTCACATCCGGAATTCCAATTCCATGATCTGTGATCTCTATTTTCACAATTTGTTCCTTATCAGAAATGTCCATCTCAATCTTTCCATTTTCATCGAAATACGCATGTACAATGCAGTTTGTTACAGCCTCAGATACCGCTGTTTTTACATCTTCCATTTCCTCCATATCTGGATCAAATCTCATGATATATGCAGATGTTACGATTCTTGCGATTCCTTCATTTTCTGATTCACTGTTAAATTCTAAATGCAACATATAAATCCTCCCATATCTTTTATATTTCTTCTACTAATTGATGCAATCCTGCCATATGAATGATCTTTTTGACTGATGGGCTCATATGGCTTAATCTTACGGTGCCTCCCATTGCTTGTACATAACGGTATCTTCCAAGGATCACTCCGATTCCTGAACTGTCAATAAATGGTGAGTTTGTAAAATCAAATTCTATATCCTTGATCGGATATGATTTCAAAATGATATCACACTGGTATTTTATTTTTTTCGCAAGATGATGATCCAATTCTCCATCCAGATAAATATATAGGTTTCTGTTTTCAATTTTGTACTCTGTTGCCATATTCTTTCCTCCTGACCTTTTATAGAATCTTTCATTAAAATCTTCTATAGAAAAAGATACAAAAAATAAAAGAAAGAAGCTCAAACATCTTCGTTTGTTCTTCTTTCTCTTATCTTTTGTATCTTAGTCTTTGTTATTATTTACAGACTCTTTGCATCCTTCTTGCCCATAGCATCAATTTTTGTCTGTGCTAATCTTGCCTGTGATGTTCCTGGGAATTTCTTGATCAGTGTCTCATATGTCTTCTTCGCATTCTTAGTATCTCCTGAAGCTTCATATGCCTGTCCAAGATAGCTGTATGCATAACTATTTGTATCTCTTACTTTGATTGCTTTCTTTAAGTAGTTGATCGCTGTCTTGTAGTCTTTTGACCAGTATGCATTCTTTCCTTTGCTGTATAATCCTGTTGCAGCGTTTGGATAAACCTTTGTTGTCAGATCATTATAGATGCTCTTCATATTCTTTGTTGTCAATTTCTTGCTGTCAATATCAAGTAATGCGTCTGCTGATCCTGTATAATCACGATCACTGTATTTCTGTAATGCTTTTAATAATGAATCATAGACTCCGTCTTTCTTGCTTGTTCCGATATATTCTGATAATTCATCTTCTGCTTTCTTCTGAGCTTTCTGTGCTTCTTTTACTTTCTTGTCACTTGCTTTTAGCTGTGTATCTTTTGCTAAAATCTGTTCTTTATAATCTTCAACCTGTGTTGTACTCTTGTGATTAAAGCTTGCTCTGACTGTTGGATAGATCAAAACAGCTGCAACGATCACACCGATCACAATACCTGTTACCATATAAAACATAGGGCTCTTTCCTGCAGATTCATTTTCCTGGAAAGATGAGATCTTAAATGGGCTCTCTTTCTTCTTTGGTGGCTGCTCTGTCTGTGCCTTTGTCTGTTTTTTCTTTTCTTTTTTCTTTTCTTTTTTCTTTTCTTTCTTATCTGATTCTTTTTCCTCTGGTTCTTCTTCCACTACTTTTGACTCAAATTCCTTACCATATTCAACGGCTAATTCATTATCTGGTTCAATCTTTAAGATTGTATCAAGAAACTGTCTTGCATCATCATAATTCTCTTCTTTGATGGATAATAGAGCCATCAGAAGATATGCATCTACAAAATTAGGAATTGCTGCTACAACGTTCTTTAACTGCAGCATTGCAAGGTCATCATTGCCCTGTTTTGCATAATTCAGTGCCTGGTTATATTTCTTGATCATCTGATTTGCTTTATATAATTCTGTCTTATTCTTCTTAATCTCTTCAAGCTCTTTACCATAAATATTCTCTTCTGCTGATTCAAGATCCGCACATGGCTGGAATCTTTCTAATTCTTCATTATAATTTAACATCTTTCTCCTCCTGATTTATGAAATCTTTGGCCATGCCTGCCAGGTAAAATGACCCGACTACAAAGCAGACCGTATCTTTCTCTCTTCGATCTATCATCTGACGAAAAACATTCTGAAATTCTTCTTCTCTGATCCTTCTGTGATCGATCGCCACTGTATAAAAAGCTTCGATCTGTGGTATCTGTTTCAAAATATTCTTCATGTATTCTTCTTCATTCTTGTGAGATGCTGCAAATAATATGCGTTTCTTTCCTTGGAAATTGGCTTCTACAGTCTTTACAAAGCCTGCCATTCCCTGAATATTATGTGACACATCAACAATGATCCCTGGTGCGATCTCTTCCATCCTTCCCGGAATCTTTATCTGTGTCAGTGCATTATAAATCTTGTCAGCATCTAACTGCTGGCATAAGATCTTGGCTGTCTTAAGTGCAACTGCTAAGTTTGCCCTCTGAAATGTTCCTGCAATATTCGTTCTCACATCTCTTCTCTTATCATACGCACTCGCATTTAAAAAATCAATATATTTTGCTGCTTTTTCTTCAAATTTAAGATTATCTTCAGAAACGTCATAAAATGGTGACATTTTCTGCTTTGCTTCTTCTCTTAAAATATCAGATACTGCCTGTTCCTGTTCCATTGTTACAACAGGAATCGCCTTTTTTATGATTCCTGCCTTGTGTGATGCAATCTCTTCGATCGTGTGTCCAAGGAATTCCATATGATCCATACTGATTGATGTGATCACGCTGACTTCTGGAATGATAACGTTCGTTGCATCATATCTTCCACCCATCCCTGTCTCGATCAGACAGATATCCGGCTGTTCTTCTTCCATGATACATAACGCCATCAAAAACATCATCTCAAAAAAAGAAGGCTGATTAACTCCTTTTTCCACTGCTGCTTCCACACATTCTTTCACCCGGCTGCAGGCATCTTTAAATCTCTCATCTGAAATATCCTGTCCATTCAGCCGGATTCGTTCATTTACCTTTACCAGATGTGGTGAAGTAAATGCTGCTGTCGTTTTCCCATGCTCTTTTAAGACTGCTTCCAAAAATGCACAGACTGATCCTTTGCCATTAGTTCCAGCTACATGTACAAACTTCAGATCCTTATGCGGATTTCCAAGCTGCTCTAATAAATAGTTTATATCTTCCAGAGAAGATTTTTTGGCGAATCCTGCGATTTTGTATAAATATTTTACAGATTCTTCGTATGTCATGCCAATTCTCCGCGTAATACTGCTTTTAACACCTGTAATACTCCGTCTTCTTTATAAGAAGGTGCAATAAAATTCGCTACCTCTTTTACTTCTTCTCTTGCATTTTCTACTGCAAAACTGTGGCTGGCACGTTTTAGCATTTCAATATCATTGATATTATCCCCAAACGCAAGTGTTTCATCCGGACTGATCTTATATGCTTCCTGAAAATGCTGCAGCGCTGATCCCTTGTTTCCACCTTGATTTGTGCAGTCCAGCCAGAATTTTCCTGAGACAGCAATATTCATTGTTTTGCTCCATTTGTCCACAAATTCCTGACTTATCATCTTTTCTGCGCAATTGTGGTGGAAGATGCTGATCTTACATACGTCATCCAGATAATCTTCAATATTATCAACTAATTCTCCTCTATATCCATAATCATCGATCATATAACGATATAATCCAACATTTTCAAAATACGCCATATTATCCTTATTGATCGTAATTTCACATCCTGGAAACATTCTTGCTTCACGAATGTATGCTCTTGCAACATCTTCTGGAATCTTATTTATAAACTGATAATCTTTTGAATAAACAGCTGTTCCATTCTCTGAAATAAAACTTATTTCATCAACGATCGGTGCAAACACTTTCTCAATACTAGAGCGCTGTCTTCCACTGGCTGCGATCACTCGCACTCCTCTGTTTCGCAGTTCCTTGATCACATCGTAATATTCTGGATTAATTTTTAATGTCCCATCTGCTAATAATGTTCCATCGATGTCTGTTGCGATCAGTTTTATCATTTCTTTTCCTTTCTTATCTTTGTCTGATTTATTGTAAATATCTTATTTCTTTGTTCTCTTATAACTTGGGCCTTTCCCCTTCTGCACTTTTACAGATAATCGTTTGCCGTCGCTTGTGATCACAATCGTTCCTCTGCTTCCTGTATCATAAACATTCGCAGTTTTTAATTCATTAAGTGTCTTCTTATGTGGTGCCTTGTAACTGTTTTTATAACCATTACTGATCACAGCTATTTTCGCTTTTACACGTTGAAATAAATATCGATGATCTGATCTTGCTTTTTTAGTGTTTTTTAAAATATCCTGCATTCCATGATGCGGTACTTTTAAAACCTGTGCCTGTAGATTATACCCTTTTTTCACTAACTGTTCAATTGTCTCTTTTTGTGCATCTCCTGTAAATAGAAATGAATTGCTTTTATAGGTAAGTCTGGTTACAATAGAATATCTGTTTACCTGACGATAATTCAAATCTCCTCGTCTTCCATATTTGTATTTTGCATTCATAACACCATAGAATCTCATACATGCTTTTCCAAGATAAACTTTATCTCCTGCTTTTGGAACAACATATACGGTTTCTTTTCGTTTCACTTTCTTTTGAATCTTTGCGATCACTTGTGCATATATTCCCTCATCGTCTCGATATTTGATCAGCTTTGCTGTTGATGCACTTTGTTTCTTTTTATTCTTACTACTTTGAAGTACTTTCAGATCAAAATTATTTCCATAGATCGTATCAATCTTGATCTTCGGATCATCTAAAATTTTAATCATTCCTCCAATATGCTCCTGGTGTGGATGTGTCAGGAGAACAAATTTTAAATGTGTGATCTTTTGCTTTTTTAAATAGTTTCTTGCTCTGTTGGATGTATTTACATCTTTCTTATTTGTTTTGGTATAGTAAACGGGTCCTGCATCGATCATTCCGTACTCTGCTTTTACCCCACTTCCATATTGGATCAATATTGCATCCCCACACCCAACATCTATAAAATGTACTTTAAGCTTTGTTGCAGCATTTACCTGTACTTTATCTTTGGTAACTGTACCGCATACAGCCATCATAAGACTCATACAAAATGCTATGACTTTGATCCATATACTTTTCTTATTCTTTTTCATTCTATCTTTCCTTACAATTTTATATCTATTGTACGATCTGCTGTATTTCCTTTATACGCACAGAAAGGTCGCTGTATCTTTTGATCTTACAACAACCTTTTGTTTTTATTTTTTCTTTTCAAGATCGTATGGTGTTACCTGATATACATAATAATTTAACCAGTTATAATACATTGTATTTGCATGGCATCTCCATGACTTGACTGGTTTCTTTGTTGGATCATTATCTTTGTAATAATTCTTTGGTATATCTGGATTCAGTCCGCGCTTCACGTCTCTTACATATTCATAATGAAGTGACATCACATCGTATTCTGGATGACCTGTTACAAATACCTGGCTTCCTGTGGAATTCAGAATGATATATGGTCCCGTTTCATCTGATTCCGCAACAACTGTTAATTCTTTATTTTTCTTGATCGCTTCTCCGTCAACACCTGTATTTCTTGAATGTGGTACATAAAACTTATCATCGAATCCTCGAATGATCGGAACTTTACTATGTAATGGATGATGTTCATAAACACCTGAAATCTTCTTATCTAAGACATGTTTCTTGATTCCATAATGGTAATAAAGCCCTGCCTGTGCCGCCCAGCAAATGTAAAGTGTTGAAGTTACATGTGTTTTTGACCATTCCATGATCTCTACTACTTCATCCCAGTAGTCAACTTCTTCAAATTCCTTCAATTCAACTGGTGCCCCTGTAATGATCAATCCATCAAAACGTGTATCTTTAATCTCCGAAAAATAATTATAAAATTTCTCCATATGTGATTCTGATACATGAGTTGGAACATAGGATTCTGTCTGTAAAAATGTGATATCTAATTGTAATGGTGTATTTGATAAACTTCTCAGTAAATGAAGTTCTGTATCCAGTTTATTTGGCATCAGATTTAAAATTGCAATCTTTAAAGGCCTGATATCCTGTGTGCATGCCCTTTCATTATCCATCACAAATACATTCTCTTCTTCTAAGATCGCCTTTGCTGGCAGATCACTGTCTATTCGAATTGGCATTTTATCAAATCTCCTTCTCTCTTTTTTCGATTGCTTTCTAAGCTTACAGGATTTTCCTGTCAAATATCTATTATAAAACTCTTGCCTTTTTTATGCAATCTCTATTTATCGTCCAATTAACTCTAAGAAGTCCTCTTCACTCAGGATTGGAATATCTAATTCCATTGCTTTTTTATTCTTAGAAGACTGAGACATCTTGTCGTTGTTGATCAGGTAATCTGTTTTCTTGGATACAGATCCTGTGACTTTGCCTCCCATCTGCTCAATCTCTTCTTTTAACTGTTTTCTATTATCAAAATGATTAAGTGAACCTGTGACAACAAACGTCTTCCCTTCTAATATCTGTTCAGTTTCTACTTCTTCTTTCTTTTCAAACTGCACATATTTTAAAAGTTCTTCTAAAATCTTTTCATTATGAGGTGTATGGAAGTATGATACCATTGCCTTTGCGATCATCGGTCCAATCTGGTCGATCGCTGTAAAATCTTCTTCTTTTGCTTCTCTGATCGCTTTGAAATCTTCTTTAAAATGCTTGCAGATCAATTTCGCATTGGATAGTCCTACATTTGGAATTCCCAAACTATAAATAAAGTTTGCCAATACCGGCTTTCTGGAATCTTCGATTGCTTTTGTCAGATTCTCAAAAGATTTCTCCCCAAATCCTTCTAATTCTAAAATTTCTTCTTTATGTTCTTTTAATGTAAAGAGATCATAAATTTCATTTAATAGTCCAACATCGATCATCTTCTGCAATGTTGCCTCAGAAAGTCCATCTACATTCATTGCATCTCTGGATACAAAATGTGAAAATGACTTGATCTTCTTGGCACTACAAAATTCGTTGGTACAGATCAGAGTTCTGATTCCATTTTCATCTTCAATCTTTGTCTCTCCTCCGCATGCTGGGCATGTATGTGGAATCTCAATCTTGCCGCTTTTCGTTTTATTCTCTGCGACCTGAGGAATGATCATGTTTGCTTTGTATACAACAATCTCATCACCAATTCCTAATTCCAGTTCTTCCATCACACTGATATTATGAAGACTTGCTCTGCTTACGGTTGTTCCTTCTAATTCTACTGGTTCAAAGATTGCTACCGGATTGATAAGCCCTGTTCTTGATGGACTCCATTCGATCTCTGTCAATGTTGTATCTGCCGTTTCATCCGCCCATTTAAATGCAATGGAATCTCTTGGGAATTTGGCTGTTCTTCCAAGACTTTTTCCATATGCAAGATCGTTATAAACTAATACTAATCCATCAGATGGCAGATCAAAATGTTCGATCTTCTTTGAAAATTCTTCAATCTCACCTCGAATCGTATCTTCTGTTACTCTGATATGTTCAACTACGTCAAATCCAAGACTTGCTGCCCAGTCTAGTTTCTGTTCAAAAGAATTATTAAAATCCATTCCTTCGATGTCACTTACGCTGAATGCATAGAAATGCACATGGCGCTTTGCTGTGATCTCATTATTTAACTGTCTGACGGAACCACTGCATAAATTTCTTGGATTCTTGTACTGGCTGTCAACATCTTCAATCTCTTCATTCATCTTATAGAAATAAGAATATGGAATGATCGCTTCTCCTCGGATCACTAACGTTCCGTCGTAAGAAATGTGTCTTGGAACATTGTCAAATACTCTTGCATTGTTTGTTACAACTTCTCCGACTTCTCCATTTCCACGGGTTACTGCTTTGACTAATTCTCCATGTTCGTAAGTCAGTACGATCGTTAATCCATCTAATTTCCATGATAAGATTCCATCATGTCCACTAAGCCATGCTGCCAGCTGATCTGGTTCTTTTGTTTTGTCTAGAGAAAGCATTGGTGATGGATGTGCTTCTTTCTCTAATGATGTCATCAGTTCATATCCGACATGGATCGTTGGACTGTTGGATAATACAGTATTTGTCTTTTTCTCCAGTTCTAAAAGTTCATCGTACATCTTGTCATATTCAAGGTTGCTCATGACTTCTTTATCCTGCTGGTAATAAGCCTTTCCTGCTTCATTTAAGATCTGGATGAGTTCTTTCATTCTCTCTAAATCATTCACTTTTTAGCTCCTTCTTTAACTCTCTCAATTCGTCCGGAGTTAATTTTCGATATCTTCCTTCTTTGAGGTTTCCAAGTTCTATGTTCATAATTCTGACTCTCTTTAATTTTGTCACACGATATCCAAAGTATTCACACATTCTTCGGATCTGGCGATTTAATCCCTGTGTCAGAATAATACGGAACTGATCTGGTCCTTCTTTTGTTACTTTGCATCTTCTTGTCACTGCATTGATCTCATCTAATGGAACCGGATTCCTCATATTATGAATGAATTCGTTTGTAATCCGCTTATTTACTGTAACTTCATATTCCTTTTCATGATAATTTCTCGCTTTCATGATCTGATTGGCTGCTTCTCCGTCATTCGTAAGAAGTATCAGACCCTGTGAATCCTTGTCCAGACGCCCTACTGGATAGATTCTTGTTGGATAATTGATATAATCAATAATATTATCTTTCTCTTCCTTGCTTGCTGTGCATACAATTCCTCTTGGCTTATGAAAAGCCAGAAAGATCAGATCTTCCTGAATCTTTACCGGCTTTCCATCAAATGTCACGCTCTGCCCCGGAAGTACTTTGGTTCCGCTTACTGCAATTTCTCCATCGACTTCTACTCTGCCTTCTTCAACATAAGTATCTGCCTGTCTTCTGGAGCAGATTCCTGCCTGACTTAAATATTTATTTATACGCACTGCATCTTCTGTTTTACGTTTTGTCTCTTTCATTGTTACCTTTCCCACTTGTCACAGAGGGCTATGATCTGATCGGCAAACTTACCAAGATCTTTGTTCGTACCGCCCTCATTATGCTCTATTACAGATTTCAAACGCTCGCTTGCTGTAAGAAGTCTGATATAAGCACTACTCTGTTTTGGTTTCTTCTGGATGCGTTCTCTTGATCCCCATTCGATCCATTCATCTGAAATAAGATCATACACATCTCCGCTGTATGGTGCTCTCGCTTTAAATTTATATTCATCTTTTAAACAGGATGTAAATGCTTCACAAACTGCATCTTCTCCATGAACTACAAATACTTCTTCTGGTTTCTTCTCGAAACTATTGACCCATTTTAATAGTCCATTCTTATCTGCATGTCCACTCAAGCCTTCTAACCGAACGATATCTGCTGACACTTTGATCGTTTCACCAAATAATTTCACTTCCTTGGCTCCTTCGATCAATGATCTTCCTAATGTTCCGTATGCCTGATATCCTACGAATATGATCGTATTCTCCGGTCTCCAAAGATTATGTTTGAGATGATGTCTGATTCTTCCAGCTTCACACATACCTGAAGCTGATATGATAACCATCGGCTCTGTCTCAAAGTTGATCGCCTTGGATTCTTCGGTTGTAATAGATAAATGAAGATTGGAAAATGTGATCGGATTAATGCCCTCTTTCACTAATTCCATTGCTTCTTCATCATAAGTCTCGTCAATGTTCTTATTAAAGATCTTAGTTGCTTCTACCGCTAACGGACTGTCTACAACAACCTTGAAATCGCCATGATCCTTCACTCTGTCTTCTGCTTTGATCTGACGGATATAATATAATAATTCCTGTGTTCTTCCTACCGCAAATGATGGGATGACGACATTGCCTCCTCTGTCAAATGTTCTCTGGATCACATTGGTAAGCTCTGTTACATAATCCTGATGTTTTCCATGATAGCGGTCTCCATACGTGGATTCCATAATAACATAATCTGCCTCTTTCGTATAGCTTGGATCTTTGATCAGAGGCTGATCAAAATTCCCAATATCTCCAGAGAACACAAGTTTCTTCTCTACATCATCTTCCCTTAACCATACTTCAATACTTGATGAACCAAGCAAATGACCGATATCCGTAAATCTGATGGTAATCCCATCTGAAACTTCGATCTGTCTTCCATATGGGCATGGCACAAAATACTGCATAACATTTACCGCATCATCCATTGTATAAATTGGTACAACTTCTGGTTTTCCAGATCTCCTTGCCTTACGATTCTTCCATTCTGCTTCAAATTCCTGAATGTGCGCACTATCCTGCAACATGATCTCGCATAAATCTGTCGTTGCTCTTGTTGCAAATATCTTTCCTCTGAATCCTTTTGCATACAGCAGCGGAATTAATCCTGAATGATCAATATGTGCGTGTGTCAGCAAAATAAAATCCAGACTGCCTGCATTCACTGGCAGCTCGACATTCTCGTACACATTTAACCCTTGTTCCATTCCATAGTCAACAATAAACCTTTTGTCGCAGGCTTCCACATAGTGGCAGCTTCCGGTTACTTCATGATCTGCTCCGATAAACATTAACTTCATGGCTTATACCTCCTCTGAAATATAGATTGGGCCAGCCGGCACGATATCTTTCAGATACTCATGCTGTTTTAATATCTGTCCTGCATTGTTGTCAAAAAACACCTGTGTCAGCTCGTCAATTGAAATTTCATCTTCCCATTCTTGTGCATCTGATCGTCCTTCTTTGCATGCATTTTCTTTTGATGAATCTACACATTGAATGGATATCTTATGATTCAGGCATTGGAATTGGTATACACCATTCTGATCCTTGATATACGGATCTTTGACCAAAATCCTGAATGTAAAATCACTCTTTCCATGAAGGATCTCTCCCCACGCTGTGAGATCTGTGATCCTTGCCATAATCTTTGGTATTTTTTCTCCTTTGGTTAAATTACCTTCTGTAATATAAATCTTCTTATTCTTATATCGATATTTTATCTCATTGAGCATATTCTCTGGCTGCGTTGAATATGCCCATCGGATATACACTTCATCATCTTCAAAACTCTCTGCAAAAACACCTGTCAATTGTTCTCCCTCATAATATACCATGAGGTTCCCTTCACCACTCTGGCTTTCTTTTGAAAGTCTTCTTAAATATTGCTTATCAGGAATTGTATAAATCTGATATGGCTGCATAAATTGTTCTAAAAATATAGTAATTCGGTCATATTCTTCTTCTGGTGCTGTGACAATTCTTGCATCTTGTTGTATTGCTGGAATTATCTTGTCCGAATCATTCATTGAATGAATCATCGTTTCTTCCCAGTCCATCACAAAGGTAAACTGAAATGGCTCATAATATGCTTTATTCGCCGGCATCAGATAAGTAAACGGCTGTCTCTTCTGATGCATGTCATTTAAGCACTTTGTAAGCATTGCTGCCATTATTCCTTGTCTTCTGTATTCTTTCCATACCGCTACAGCTACAATGTAATTTAATGTGTATGTCTTTTCCCCTGTTCTTATATGGTATGGATTCAAATGTATCATTCCTAAGATCTTCTGGCCTTCTCTTGCCAGAAGCACTTCATTGGATGCATAGACTTCTTCAAAATAATACTTTGCAAATTCTTCAGGATCTTCAAAAATCTTCTGATACATGTCATAGACTGGTTTTACTTCTTTCTCTTCCTGATAAATTAATTCCATATTATTTCCTCTCGTTTAGCAAACATACAGCTTGTGCGCTGATTCCAAGCCCTTCTCCTGTAAATCCTAAGTGTTCTTCTGTTGTTGCCTTGACGTTCACCTGATCTGGATCAACTTTGAGAACTTTGCTGATGTTTTCTTTCATCATTGGAATATAATTTAATAACTTTGGTCTCTGTGCGATCACTGTTGCATCAACATTTCCTACCTCGTATCCCTTGTCTTCAATCAGTTTCACTACTTCTTCTAATAATTTCATGCTGTCTGCATTATGATATGCAGGATCTGTATCTGGAAAATGTTTTCCAATATCTCCGAGTGCTGCTGCCCCCAGGATTGCATCTGTGATCGCATGCAGCAAAACATCTGCGTCTGAATGACCTAATAGTCCCTTCTCGTAAGGTACTTTTACGCCACCTAAGATCAGGTCTCTTCCTTCTACTAATTTGTGGACATCATATCCCGTTCCTACACGCATATATAAGTTCTCCTTTTTTGTTTTTATTATAACATGATTAAATTTTTTTATCATCTTTTCGGCAAAATTTCTGGGGATGGTTTTGAAGAATTTTATTCATTATGTGATTGAGAAAAAGTGTAACTATCAGAAAGCCTTATAAGCATTTATAAAGAAAAAAGACATATTCCTAATGAATATGTCTTAGTTAAGTAGCGATGAGCAGATTCGAACTGCTGACACTACGGGTATGAACCGTATGCTCTAGCCAACTGAGCTACATCGCCATATGTTATGAAATTACTCCATGAAGTTCATGGATAGTGGGACCAATAGGACTCGAACCTATGACCCTCTGCTTGTAAGGCAGATGCTCTCCCAGCTGAGCTATGATCCCTTGTGTCTTTCAAGCTCTCTTGCCTGACGACAAATAATAATATACTCTCATTTTCGATAAATGTCAACACTTTTTTGAAAGTTTTTTTAATTTTTTTAAAAAGCTCGTAAAAATGGCTTATTTACGAGCTTTGTTGTGTGTTGTTTTTTTTATATTATCGAAAGTTACCATGCAGCCAAACTTCTTCTTGCCTACCATCACTGTGATCTTTGCTTTTCCTTTCTTTACTGCTGTAATCTTTCCTTTGGATGTTACTTTTACGATCTTCTTGTTGGAAGTCTTGTATTTTGCTTTATAAGTACATGTGATCGGATTGATCACTGGTTTTAACTGATAAGATCTCTTGCTTTTTAGTGTCAGCTTCTTTGGTACATTTTTAATGAATGTACAGGCTACTGCTTTTTTCTGTACTTTAACACCGATTGTCTTTTTCAGGTTTGATCTCATTGTGATCGTGATCTTTGCACTTCCAGTTTTCTTACCGGCTTTGATGATACATGTTCCATTTGGTTTCCCTGAAACAGTTACGATCTTCTTGTTGCTGCTTACCCATGACTTAACAGAATCTCCTTTTGCTATATCAGTTAATGTGAATTTCTGTGTTTTCTGTCTACGTTTTAACTGTAGTTTTGGTGCATTGACCTTTAAGACTGGTTTTAGTTTGTCTCCAACAATCCTTGTTTCTTTTTTACCGCAGGCATTACAGGTACGTTTCTGTACAGCTCCGCTGTAGATACTCTGGGCTTTTACAGTCTTCCAGGAATCAAACTTGTGCCCAGTCGCTGGAATCGTTTCTACATATGTTTTATCACAGTCTGCATCCGTACAATGATACGTTTTCTCTCCGTTTTCTGTACAAGTAGCTTTCTTTGTGATCGTTCCCTGATCCAAATGGTGGGATGTAACTGGAATCTTTTCTGTCTTTGTTTCGCCACATGTCTTACAGGTGTATGTCTTAACACCTTCCTCGGTTTCTGTTGCTTCTTTTGTTACTTTTCCGTTATCCCAGGAATGCTCTCCTAATGGATTACTTAATGTCACATCTTTTGTCTCTCCACAAACGCTGCACTTATAATGTTGGATTTCTCCAATGGTGCATGTAGCAGGTGTTGTTGAGACAAGTTCCCATGAATGATCGACTTTGTCAAGCACATCGACCTCTCGATCTCCGCAGTTCTTACAGATCCTGTGTCTTACTCCGTATTTTTTGCATGTTGGAGCCTGATCAAGAACCCATTCTCCGTAGTCATGTTCTTTTTCTACCAGTTTTGGAATCATGGTTCCTGTTTCCAGTTTCTTACTACAATCTTTACAGTAAGTATCTCCGGTATAACCATCGTCTGTATAAGTTGCATCCTTTTTGTTACGGACTTCTGTATGGATATGGCCAGTCGCAGGTGTCTGTTTTTTTGATGTTGTAAGTCCGCAGTTTTTACATACATAGTAACTGACGCCTCTGGATGTACAGGTTGCCGGAGTTTCGACATGCTCTTCATAGTCATGTTTTGTTTTTGGGATCTCTTCGTTTTTTGTTCCACCACAGCGAGTACAGGTATGAGTCTTAACTCCTGTTTCGGAACAGGTAGCTTCTTTTGTAACCTTTCCTTCATCCCAGGTATGACCTAGGGCGGGTTTGGTTTCTACTTGTTTTTTTCTTCCACAAAGACTATGAGTACACGTATAAGTTGTAATTTCAGGATTTTCACAAGATTGCTCTTGAGTGATTTTTGCATTACCCCATTCATGACCAAGGGCCGGTGCTGTTTCTACATACTTTTTATATAAACATCCCTTATTTTTACAAGAATATACTGTTGTTGCAGGGTTTTCACATGTAGCTCCATTGTGTCCACTTTCCCATAAATCATGATTTCCTTTGCATATGGAATGTTCTTTCAAGTAGTCATCCTGTGATATATTTTTATAGGTATCCTCTATTGTAGTATTATCTGGAGTATAAAGACTGAATAGATATTTTTGACCAAGTAACAGTTCTCTTCCCGGTTCTCCATCCTCTTTAAAATAAGCATTTGTAGGATCTACATAGTAGTATGTTCCATCAATCTGAACCAGATTCCATGCATGTCGAATTCTATTACTGTTTGTTATACCATCTTCAAACAAAGCATTTAATCCTACAGCATTTGCCATATAATAAAAAGTCCCTGCATACCCATCACAAACTGCTAATCCATCTAAAACGACTCCGGTTAAATCGTGTTGGTATTTTGTTTCGTTATCTTCATCATATCGCACATTTGAAACAATCCAGTTTGTAACTGCTTTAAATTTATCATAATCCGATTTCCCATCAAGATTCAATGATTTAATAACTTCATCTAATTTTTTTGTCGCTTTTTGATATCTATCCCGCCTATCTCCATATCCGCCATTCCCAGAATAGTATCCTTTATATCCACCATCTGAATATTTTATCCCATCTGAACAATTCTCTGCCAACAGATTACCACCACCAACAGTAAATGCAGACATTGTATGCCCTTCATTTGGTTTCCCTGTATCTTTATAAATTTCATTACGAATATCTTTATCACATTTTCCATTCTCGATTTCTTCAATCGTATGATCCGATTTTATTTCAACGGGAATATCAAAATCATACTTTGCATATTTATTTTCAAGAAAGATTCTTTTTGCTATGGAAGCAATTTCTTTAACCATTTGATCATACGATGTGTATACACAGGTTTTATCCGTTACACACTCAATATTTCCATACTGATCTTCCCTGTAATAAAAACCATCTACACTAGAATCAGCTAATTTGGTCCACATTCTATCCGATTCTTCTGCATGCACATAAACCGCTGTATTCGGTAATACCCCCGTTGTTACCGTAGCAACAGATAACACAACCGCCATTGCTGCAGCCATTACCCTTTTTCCTTTTCTTCCTTTACTCATAATAATCTATCCTCCATCTATTTACTTCTTGTACTTCCTTTCTTTTCGCTATTTCCTTCGTTTGATCTTGTCCAAAGAGCATTTATCTTCTTGAATAATTCATTAAACTCATTTCTTATTTCTTTCTAAAGATCACAATTCCTTTTTTCTTTTTGAAGTAATAGAATACTACAGCTAAGATCAATGCAAAACCACCGATTAATGGTACATAAGCTTTGATATTATTGAATCCACCAGTAGTTGGCAGTTTCAGGTTTGCATCATTTGTGATCTCATACGTTGGATGATAGAAATAATAAGTATCTCCCTGCTTGATGGCATTGGAGGTATCTACATTTCCCTTGTCTACTTCTGCCTGTGTTACAGATAACGGAAGAGTTACGACCAGAGGTTCTTTTAGCAGATTCTTGCCGCTGGCTGTTTTGGTTTCCGTGATCGTGTAAGTATCTGGCAGCAGATCATCAAACAGAAGTTCTCCTTTTCCATCCGTTTCCTTGGTTGCAACTTCTTTTCTATCAGAATCCTTGATCGTAAACCGAACACCTTTTAAGACTTTTCCTTTGGAGTCTTTCTTCTTTAGCTTAATGCTTCCTTTGATCATCTGGTTTCGGAAGGTTGCTTCTCCTGTGATTTTTGCAGATGCACTGCTTTCTTCCGGTCCGATGTCAAACGTAACCGTTCCTGCTTTCTGATCCACTCTTCCATTGGTACTTGTCGTTGAGAGATGATTCAGCTTAAAGTATTCTTTCATGCCGCTTTCACTGCATGTATAAGTTCCATAGTACAGATCATCAAATGTTGTTGAAAGGTTGATCATCTTTCCAGGGTTTTCTTTTGTGAAGTTTTCCACTTCATTTTTCGTAAATTTCACATCTTTTTTATAAGCATGTTTCTTTCCGTAAACATCGGTTCCTGTCAGGCCGAATGTAAATACAGCATCTCCAACATCCATGTTCAGATTGGATGGATCTAATTCTTTTGTGATGGTAATGCTTCCTCTGCCCGGTGTATGAGAGTTGGTTGCGATCGTTGTGTCAGAATCATCTTCATCATCGTATGAAACCTTGTATCCGATCTGTTCATTTCCTATCACAACACCTTCTTTTACCTCTTCCCATGTATACTCGATCTCATTTCCATTCTCGCATTTTGGAAGGACTTTTGATCTTGCTTTCCATCCGTTTTCGGAATTTAAGGTTACGGTATCTACCACATCTTTTCCGTTTGCTAACAGATTAAACCTTACAGAATCTGGACGGATCTTATCCTGATCATTTTCATCATCCCATACTTTTCGGATCGTTTTCTGTACGGTCTTTGGTTTATGTGTGTTTGTGATATTGGTTGTGATCGTTGTGATATCACTAGATTTATCTGTAGATTCCTTTACTTCATAAGCAATCTCATATCCAGTCTTGGCATTTCCATTCACAACAGAGGATGAATCCTCTTTGACTTCATATTCATACTTTTCGCCAAGATCATCTTCTTTTGAAAGATCATTAAATTCTGCCGTCCAGTTATTAGCTGCACTTAATATTTGATCTTTTTGCATATCTGTTCCATTACGATATAATTTGATATTTACTGAATCCGGACGGATTCCATCACTGTTATTACTGTCATCCCAGTTTTTCTTAACAACAAGTTTTACACTTCCACCTTTATCATATTTGTTTGTATAAGATAACGTATAGGTATTTTTGTCCCAATCGCCACCTGCTTCACTGACTCTTGTATAATTAGCTGCATTACAAACCTCGCTAAACGTATAGTTTTCTTCCTCGCCTCGCTTGATATCTGTCTGCATGGCCCAGTTGTTATCCTTATTCAGCACATAAGTCTTCACTTCATGTGTGTTCTTATTTTCTGCTTTGATCGTCACTGATACCGGTCTTGTGTTCATGGAGTTGTTATCATCGATCCAATATTTCTTCACCTGCACATAGTCAGAAGGATTGTTGACCAGCGTCTTGGAATCATGGACATATGTTATTTCATCATTGTTAGTATTTCCCTGTGTCGCCACGTCATGGATGAAATCTGCGGTCTGATCATTTAAGACCTCTCCACTGAATGTCATCGTTTCATCAGACTTTCCATATCCAAGTGGTGCTTCCACTTCTTCTACGGTGTACATTTCTTTTCCAACACCGTCTTTTGCATAAATGCCAGTTGGCAGTCCAAAGAATTCCAGATAACCGAACTGATCATCTCCGGAAACCGTGGTTGCGATCGTATCTCCTTTGTGAAAGATCGTCTTTTCATCCTTATTTACGATCTCACAGGCTGCTTTTAATGCAAACTTCGCACCTGGCAACATCTCTCCTTTCTTATCTGTCTTGATAAACTGAATGCTGTACTTCTGTAACAGATCGTTACATTCCAGATTGATATCTATGTGCTTGTCAGTATCAAGAGATACATCGACATCTTCCGGATCGATCACATTGACTGTTGTTTCGATCGGATCATAGCCTTTGTATTTTCCGGAATCTTTAAAGGAGATCGTTACTTTCTGTTTTCCGGCAGCTTCTGCGGTTTCCGGTTCAAAGGTTACATCATCATCCGTTACATCAGTAAGCTCCTGTTGTCCATCATCGTCATAATCGCTTGAGAATGCAAAATCATCTGCATGATAGACTGCACCTTTTACAAAATCTGTTTTTGGTGTGGCACTGATACCGGTAACTTTTGCATCCGTGTAATCATCGTCTGCCTTTACCATCTGATCCTGTGCATAGGTCGTCTTTAAGCTTGTACAGCCATAGAACATCTTTCGTACATCTTCCACATTTGAAGTATTAAAACTGGAAAGATCTAATTCTTTTAATCCGGTACAGTTGGCAAACATTTCAGACATATCTGCAACTTTGTATGTATCAATGTTCTTAAAATTGATCTTTGTCAGACTCTTGCATTCTGAGAACATCTTACTGGAGATCGTGTTCATGTAAATGACCTGATCTGCTTTCTGGGAGGAAATATAATAATTATTTCCATCGTTCCATAAGACGATACTTCCGTCTTTGTCCTGTGAAACGTCTTTGGTATCTGTTCCATCCGGAGCATTTTCCCATGTAAATGTAATACTTTCTGCATCCTGGATCTCCTGATTCAATGCTTCTCCCGTTTCCAGTACATAGATCCCGCCGTTTGGAGAAGGTGTATTGTTTCCATGTGGTTCTTCCACATCCGGAACATCCTCCGTGTCTCTGATATCGTTCATCTTTCCAGGTTTTGTATCCCAGTTGATCACGACCTCCTGTTCTTCCTTGTCGATACAATATCCGTTTGGTCCTGATATCTCTTTCACATAATAAGTTCCCTGATAAAAGTCCGTGGTATCTTTTCCATCGTCTCCTTTTCTGGTAAATTGTACGGCTTTGTCTTTCAATGTTGTTTTCTGGTCGATCAGAGTTCCGGCTTTCCAGACAAGAGTTCCATCGTCTTTTTGGATGTCCTCTTTGGCATACAGTCCATATACAGCTCCGCTGATCTGGTCATTTTCATAAACAAAGCTGGCATCTTCAAATCCGCTTAACGTTTCACCTGTCTTTTTTAGTGAAACAGATCCATACACTGGTTCATCGGTATCTTCATAGGTGTAAGTACCATTTCCATCGCTGTCGTAGTCCACACTTTGAAGATCTAAGGTAAATTCTTTCGCTGTATCATTTTTATTGTATCCATCCGGAGATTTTGTTTCTTTGATCTTGTAATGGCCATAAGGCAGCTTGCATGTCGCATATCCGTCTTTCATCGTTCCGGAGGTCAATCTTGCGATTTCTTTTCCATCATCATCGTAAATGACATATTCTGCATCATTTAACAGTTTCTTTGTTTCTTTGGAACGTTTTACCAGAACAAAATCGATCTCATTTTCCTGATCAACATAACTGTATTTGATCGTTTTTCCCTTATCTTTCTTGGTCAGCACGATGACCTGATCTTCTAAGAATGCATGTTTGTTCGAACCACTCTTCTGATGTAATGTGTACATTCCAAGGGCGATACCACTAACTGTTGCAGTCCCCTCTGATCCTGTGGTCAGCGTTGTTACAACGTTTCCATCCTGATCGATCAGTTCAAAGACTGCTCCTGTTTCAGCTTCCGTTTTTGTATCGGATACTTTCTTTTCCTTTTTGATCTGGATCGATGCGGAATCGGAATATACATCTTTTGCAGTAAATTCATAAACTTTCATGCCATCGACTTCTTTTGGTTTATGATCTCTGGAATCATAGACAGGGGCCAAGTCATATCCTTCGGCTCCTTTTGTCTGAACAACAATAAAATCATGATCTGCTTTCAGGTCTTCCAGAAGAAGGCTTGCGATTCCTTTTGCATCTGTTGTTATCGTTCCGATCACGGCATCTTTCGCCAGGGAATCGATATAATCTTTTCTGTTTTCTTCTGTATCAAGATCTGTATTTTTATATCCATCTGCTTTGGATGCATCTAAGATGGTAAATTCTGCGGATACTTCGGCTTCTTCCACCTTATTTTTTTCCATTGTTTTCTTGATCATGAGTTTCTTTCCGATCCATGGATTCTTAAGATCATACATATGGTTTGTTTTATCTCCGTCTTTTAATGTGACATCGAAATCTTTTACAAATGCATAATTATCTGATCCTTTGATCTGATGTACCGTGTAAGTCCCAGGATCCAACTGTCTGGATGAAGCATATCCATTTTCATCGGTTGTTAGTGTCTCAACGACTTTCTGATCTGATTTTCTGATGATCTCAAATTTGGCTCCGGCTTCTGGTCTCTCTGTGTTTGTGGATGTCTGTGTATCCGTGATGACCTTTGTTTTTGAAATGGAGATCGCGGCAGCTTCTCTTGGGTTGTTCGCTTCGATCTGATAAGTTTTTATGGACCCATCGATCACTTTTATCATATCTGGGATCTTGGAGAATCCATCCGTTCCTTTGGTCTGATGTAAGCGGTAAGAACCATATGGAAGCTCTTTACTCGTTGCCATTCCATCACTTCCGGTTGTGATCGTATCGACCAGCTGATTTTTACTGTCATATATTTCAAATACCGCTCCGAATTCCGCCTTTTTATCATTATCATAGGTTTTGTGGATCTGCAGCTTTCCTTTGACTGGTGTTTCATATACAGTAATGAGCTGATCATTGTTCAGTGTGATATTTGTACTGTCTTTGTTCAGTTCAAATCCTTTCGGTGGATTCTTTTCTTTGACATAGTACTCTCCGACCGGCAGTTTCTTTGCACATCCATAACCCGTCGCATCGGTAATGATCGTTGCGACTTCACTGTCTTTTTTATATCTGACAGTTTTGTTATCGGATGCGAGAATATCAGATCTGGCATAAACTCCATATTCTGCATTTGCATAGGTTGCATCTGTCCCAAAGTCTTCCAGGATACTTCTTTTGTTCAGTTCCAGATCGATCGTTTTTTCTGTATCATACATACTTCCAAGATCGACCTTTGCCGTTTTTCCCGTTGCTTTTTTTGTTTTTGTTGTTGTGTTTTTATTATGCCTTACATCTGCTTCGATCTCTTTTGCCGTCCACGTATGTGTCTTGGATCTCTTATCCTCAATGATCCCCTGCAGTAATTTGGCGACTTCTTCTTCCGCCGCAGCTTTGGCCTTGGCTTTGGAATCATAGTATCCTTTTTCCGTATACGATTCCTGATCATCTTTCGATAATTCTTTCCAGTTCTTAATGTATTTTTTGGTTACCTTTTTTGTTCCAGAAGAAATCGTCTCATTATATGTAAGACTGGCAACACCTTTTTCATCTGTCACTGCTGTACCAACGGATTTTCCATCCCTGAAAAACTGGAACTTGACGCCGGATAATACAACAGCTGTTGCCTGATCACGTTTTGTGATCTTCACTTCCGTTTGATCACTTTCCGATGTACTGTCTGAATATGTATATGAACCGGTCTTCGCCGGAGTTACATCTTTCGTCATACGATATAACATCTGATGTTTATCATGTTTTTTTCCTTTTACGCAGTGTGTTACGGTATAATAATAGATCGTACCTTTTGGATCTGTTTTCTTGATCTTATCGCAGAAAGCCTTTGCATCACTGCTTGAAAACTTGTCATCCAGATTTTTTCCTGCCTGGTAAATCGTTGTCTTTTTACTGACACCTGCTCCACATGCCCAGATATAAGCCTGTGTTAGTGCAAATGCCTTTGTATTTTTGGGACTCTTCCAGTAATAATAGGTCAGAGCTTTTGCAACTCCCTGATTCTTATAAGTCACAGCGTTGTGTATCTTATACTTTACAGTGTCACCATTACACATGGATTTTCCGGAATTTAGGCAAAAGGTTCCTTTTCCATTTGCAGTGATCTTCCATAGTCCTTCACTTGCCGGCCGGTTTAACGCACTGATCTTATTACAATCCATGACCTGACTCATACCAACGGTCGCTGTTCCTTCTTTCGCCGCAACATTGACGACTGGTGCTGGCATTCCGGCCATTCCTCCAAACAACGAAGAAAAAAGTGTTAACAAGGCCAGGAAGAACGTCCCGATCTTTTTCAGTTTTCTTTTCAACTTGTATTTCATAGTTTCCTCCTGATTCATTTGATCTTATCCATTTTTATCGTAACAGCAGAAAGAGGACTTCCTGCTGTTATCTTTATCGATACCGATCTGTAAAATATCCGGGAGCATCTGTCTTATCAATGTTGGCATATTCGGAGTCTGTATGAGCATGACTATATCCTGTTCCATTCTGCCCTTCGATCTCAATGTCTCCGGTAAACATGCCTTCATCATGGATGATGTTTGTTTTATTGATGCTTCCGTCATTCTTTTTCCATATCGCATACAGCTTGATGGTCTTTCCGGCATCTGTAAGATCAGAGACAGCTGCTCCATTCGTATAATCTGCCCTGACTGCATCCGGAGTCTTTGCCCATCCTACAAACGTATATCCTTTTCTGGTAAACAGACCGGATGGTATGGTATAAGATTCTCCTGTCTTTACCGGTATGATCTTTGCATCTGCCTGTGCTCCATTTGGCATAAAGCTGATCTTATACTGTCCATTTCCCCATATCGCATATAAGGTAAGGTCAGAAGCCGTCTGATATTTGATCGCTTCCTGATCTTCGTAAGCTGCAACATCTCCATCCTTTGTCTTACTCCATCCAAGGAACTGATAGCCGTTATTCGTAAATGTATTCTTTGGAAGTGTAAATGAACTATCATAAGCCACTGTGCTGTCAGACATCGTTCCACTTCCACCATTCGCGTTATAGTGGATCTTATACTGGTTTGCTTTCCACTGGGCATATAACGTTAGTCCCTTGCCACATACCGTACTGTTTGTCGTATAAGACGTCCCTGTACTGTTTGCCGTATCCTTCCATCCGGTAAGAGTGTATCCTGTTCGATTTGCCACTGGAAATGTCAGTTTACTTCCACAGGCAAAACTTTTTGTTGAATCTGCGGATGCGATCGTTCCATTGTTCCCTTTATAAGTCACTTTGTATTGTGTCTTATTTAGGTTGATCGTAACTTTACAATCATAGTATCTGTAATATTTCTGGTCACTTGGTTTTTTATACGGTGCAACACCGGTGTCATAAGCACTCAGTCCGATCGTAGTTTCAAAATCCGTTTGTTCTTTCGTGCTGTGATCGGGTGTTTTTGTCAGTTTATGCGACTGGCTGGATGGTGCATCATATGTCACATTGTTATATTTTTGATGAGCCGGAACCGTATATTTTACTTTTACGCTGATCCATGAATACGATCCAGAATTGGATTTTGTTGTTTTGACTGACGTTGTAGAAAGTTTCAAACCATATGGATTCGGATTGCTTGCAGAGACCTGTTTGATATTCAGTGTCCGGCTTGCATTATCGAATGAATAGTTTTTACAGGCTGATCCAGAATGGGTTACCTGTAGTTTTAATGTGGAAGTTCCCGATGGACCTTTTACTTCAACATAGGTATATTTATCATTGTTTGGGAATGATGTACTTCCCGCATTTTCTTTCGTTTTATAGGATGCCTGTACCAAATTGTTCCATGTAAGGACGGTAATAAAACTTATGGCAATCACAAGTGCCAATATCGCATATCCTTTTTTGCCTTTCATCTTATCCCTTTTTTTCATGTCCTTTTCCTCCTTTCCTTTTGTCTGATCTTATAAGTTCCATTCCAAAAAAGAGCAAGATCCCTAACCCTGCATATCGGACGATCTTCTCTCTTTGAATATCCCATTTGGAAGATTCAAAATAAGTATCATTCATTGTACGGATCTTTTGAGCTGGAAGCTTTTGTCCCTGATCTCTTATGCAATAAATCACATATCGAAATTTTCCATGACTGCGGTATGGATGACAGGTAAGAAGTGTTACCATATCTTTTCCTTTCTGAATCCGGATCTGATCTGAATCATCCGGTTTTATGATCTTGATCTTTTCGACCCGATAAGAAAGTTTTTCCCATGGGTTTTGAATGGTGACTTTGTCTCCTGCTTTCAGCTTCTCAATCTCCCTGAAATATGGGATCCCCTTATATCCACGATGTGCAGCGATCACACAGTTACTGTTCTTCGTGCCAAGCGGTAATGATGTCTCTCCCATGATCGCAGCACCTTTTCTCATGTTTTCTAAGGTTGCTCCAAGATACAGTGGAAGTTTGACATGCATCTTTTTGATCCTGATATATCCAAAGTTGCTCCTGCCATCTTTCAACCGGATCGGTGACGTGCGATAACTCCAGACATCCTTTAGATCTTTCTGGCCTTCTTTATAGATCTTTTGATCATACTGTACGGCCTCCTGATAGAAAGGATCTTTTTCCTTCGGAATCTTATTTTCCTTTTGAAAGGCTTTGATCTCCTGATCTGCATTTTTTTGTTGTCTATACGCAGAAAAATCGGGAGAAAGAAACAAAAAGGTTCCGATCCCCATTAAGATAATGCCTAATAAATTGATCAGATTCCTTTTCATTCCTCTCTCCCTTTCTTTCTGTTGATTTGTCTATGTTCTGTTTTCTTTCGATGAAGCTTTTGAAATACTTTTCCTAATAAAATCAGGGCTGTAACGATCATAAGCCCGATGGCGATCGCTTTTTTATAAGTTCTCATCCACTGGGAATCCTGATTTCTTGGCCGTATCGATGATCGTTGTTTCTTTACATATTTGGTTCTGATACCCCGTACCAGTAAACGATGGTCATTGACTCCATATGGGGTACATGTTACCAGTGTCACATAATCTTTTCCTTTGACGATCTGGAGTTTTCTTGTATCCTCTGGTCTTACCACAGAGATCTGATCCACTTTATAAGCTAAGATTCGATCCAGTACATGAATAAAGAACAAATCCTCTTTTTTCATTTCCGTCAGATCTGTAAATAACTTTGCAGAACTAAGTCCGGTATGTCCAGTTAATACACTATGGGTACTTTTTCCACCTACCGGAATCGAAGATGCTGCAAGATGCCCAACTCCACGTTCCAGTATTTCTGCATCTGTACCGTGATAGATTGGGAGATTGACTGAGATACAGGGAATTTCCAGATATCCCATCACTCCTGAATGATCGATATTTAAGATATTATTATAGATCAGTGTCTCTCCATTGCTTTTTTTGACTTTGAACGGGTCCGTCAATTGTACCACTGACTTGATCAGGTCTTTGTTATATTCTTCCGCTTTCCGAAATGCCTGTTCTTTTTGCTTCTGATCATAGGTTTTTGCCTGTTTTTCATAGGACTTGATCGTTGAACCAGCACTTTTTTCAAACATGTAGTTACTGATGAACGGATAAGACAACAAGGCAAAACCAAACAATATGATCAGTATTGGAATGATTTTTTGTCTCATATTTTTAAGATCACCCTGCCAGTTGCCTGACAGGGTTTATCAAAACATTTTTAAGTTTCTAACTCTTACTGAACTTCTTTACGTTTCTGGTTCTTTTTAACGATCATAAATCCGCATCCGGCAATAACGACACCTGCGATGATCAGTGCATAGCTTCCTACACCACCTGTCATTGGCAGTAAGAACTGTTTCTGGTTTGTAACTTCCATATCAACAAATGCGTTTACGGATTCTCCATTTGCACTCATTGTTGCTTTTTTGCTGTCAACCGTTGCAGATGCACCTGTTGTCTGGACTGCTACATCATTAGCGAGTTCTGTACCATTTTTTACACCATCGTTTGCTGTGGAATCATTTTCGTTCTTAGACTGGATTCCTGTGATGTTTGCTTGTGTTGGTGTGATATCTGCTTTTGTTGAATTGATCTTTACGATGATCTCTTTTTTCAGTAATGTATATCCAGCATCGGAATGTGTTTCTGTACATCCATACTCATCACCTTCGATACCATTGATGATCAGTTTTCCATCGGCTGCAGGGCTGAACTGTGTTGCACCCTCTTCTGTTGCAGATTTTCCAGTTACCTGATAAATTCCGTCACTGTCTGCTTTTGCTACTAAATAGTAATTGTCAGATTTGTTCTGGATCACGAATTTAACTTTTGTTGCATCTCCTTTGTTATCAGAGAATTTCTTTGTGAAGTTGTAACCAAAGCTATATACGATACATTTATCTTTTAAGATATCCCAGTAATCTGTAGATGTTCTCTTCCATGTTAAGGACACATCGTTAGGGTTACCTTTGTCACCAAGAACGACTGTATCATCTGTGTTTACATCTGCTGTATAGTAAACAACGATATATTTGTCAGAGTATTTCTTATTGATCTCGTTTAATCCGGATTTTGTCATTTCTACTTTCATTGTAGAATCATCTCCAGATTTACCATATGTTACTGCAAACTTAGGATCTGTATCAGATGATTTCCATACTGCGATCGCACCACTTTTGTCAACGTTGTTAACGTTTGTTGTATCTGCTGCATCTTTGTTGTCATAGATCGCGATCACTGCATTTTTGTTGTATGTCATACCTTTTGCCATCTTATCATCGAACGCGTATGTTGAAAGGTATGTTGTTCCTGATGTGATGTGTGGTAATTTTGAGATAAACTGATAATCAAGCTTTTCTGCTTTGGATGCTGTAACTGTGCTCTGGTATTTGTATTCTTCTCTTGCATTTGTGAAATCTGCTAAAGCACTCTGTTCTGCTGTTATTACATTATCCTGATCTGGATTGTTTCGAACTCTTTTATCAAGGGTTGGGATACCAGTTTCATTTTTTGGATAGCATACAACATCATAGAACCAGTCATCCCCTTCAGAATCAGTGGATGGTAACTGCACGAACCAAGGGTTTGTTGTATAAGTGACATCTTCTGGAACTTTTGTCTCTACGATCAGATAAAGACCAAGTGGCAGCTTGTCTTTCTTTGTCACACCCTGTGCATCTGTAAGATCCATGGCAGTTCCGTTGTTTGTCTTCATGTAATCTTCCAGTTTGTCTTTGGATGCAGTGTTATCTTCTAATGCAGAAGCTAACTTGTCATTGATGATCTGGCTTGTAAAGTAATCTTTACTTCCTTCTGTCTTTGCCGCATCTGAATCTGCTAATCCTAAGATCTTCTGTAATGCATCTGGCAGTTCATAGATCATCTGAACTTTACCAGCTTCACTCTGCTGCTCTACATCACCGACACGCAGATAGCTGAATTCAACACCTTTGATCGGATACTTCTTTAAAGCTTCTTCTGCTTTTGCATCCTGTTTTCCAGTAGCAGTAAACTGACTTAAATCAACTCCGCCTTTCTGTGCTGCTGTCATGTCGTATTTGTGGATTGTTAAGGATGCCGTTCTTGATGTATCGATCACATCACTCTGTGCTGCATGTACTGAACTTATTGTCTGTCCAACAGTTGCTGCAAACATTAACATACATAATGCTCCCGCTGTAATTTTTGTTATCATTTTTTTAATATTCATAATGTTTTCCTCCTGAAATTTCCTATGAAGTAAAAAAGCACAGAAAACTTTTACATTCTCTGTGCTTCTTATCTCTTACTATGTAATTTAAAATTATTCTGTTACACTTGTTTTATTAGGTTCAATCGTTACTGTATTCCAAAAAGAACCTTTGACTGCATCTGTCTTAATCTCAGATACTACTTGCTGAAGATCAACATCTGTTGTAAGTTTCTTAGACACATCCATAACTGTAACTTTATCATTGATCGTTAAAGAGCTAACTGTGACAAACTGATCTTTATTGACCAAAGTTCCTTTCTTAAGCGGTACACTCAGATGATAGTTCTTCTGTAAGACTGCTTTGATCTCTGCATACATCTTAGATGTATCTTTAAATTCTTTCTTCGCCTGAATTGTCTTAGTCTTTGTATCGGTTGTCTTCTTTGCTTTCTTATCTTTAGAGTAAATCTCCCAGCAAGGTCCTCCTGCTGAAGCAGCTTTTGTCTGGGCTACTACATCTTTTAATAGATATTTATATTGTGTACGTTCTCTGCTTCCAACATCAGCTACTGTTACCTGATCATTGTTATCAATCGCTACAAGAACAATAAAATGTCCTTTCTTTGTAAAATAACCAGGTCCCATCAGTGCTACTACCGGATGTTTCTTCTTCAAGGCACTGCGTACTTTATTAATATCTGTTCCTAGTCCATTACATGAAAGTTTATACTGCTTTGCCAATGCCGGTACCATCTCATGACTTGCACCCGCACTTGTATAATATCCATGCTTATATGCCCAAACTGTCGTATCTACTGGTGTAACCCATTTACCAGTTAATGAACTGATGCAGACAGCCATTGCTGTTGGTCCGCATCCGCTGCTATGAATCTGGTAACCATTATCATTCCATGCTGCATCTGCCTGATTAAAATAAATAAATCCTTGAATAGATTCTTTCTTTCCTTTCATCTCAATGCTATGGTCATTATAGACTTTTGGAATGATCGCTTTCTTATCTTTTTTGTCTTTCTTTTTATCTTTCTTCTTGTCTTTGGTATCTTTCTTTTTCTTCTTATGTTTCTTTATTGTATTACGCTCTGTCTTATTAGTTGTTGCTTTCTTCTTATGACTTGTATTTGTCTTATCTTTCTTTTCTGTCGTTGGCTTAGCTTCTGTTTTCTTTTCTGTCGTTGCCTCAGTTGTCGAAGCTTCTGTCGTCTGGGCAGAATTATCTTTGCTAGTGTCAGTCTGCTCATTTGTCTGTTCTCTTGCAAATGTCTTATCATTTACCTGATCTGCACTTACTACAGACGCTGAACTAAGCATCAAAACCGCATACAGAGCCAATACAGCCGCTGTTTTTCGCGTTTTTCTCATTCTTATATTTCCCCCCTAACTATTTAAACATACTTATTATATCACTTCAAATAACATCGTCAAGAATTAAGAACTAATTTCTCAATCGCATATGCCACTCCGTCTTCATCATTTGTCTTTGTAACAAAATCAGCAATTGCTTTTAATTCTTCTCGTCCATTTCCCATAACAACACCTGTTCCTGCTGCCTTGATCATCATGGTGTCATTTCCAGCATCTCCACATGCCATAACTTCATCCATTGTTAAGCCAAGACATTTGGCAAGATGTTTTAATCCATCCCCTTTATCACAGCCAAACTGATTAAGCTCAATATTATTATCAAGTGCACTTGATACACTAGCAATATTTTTTTCAGTCAATTCTTTTATTGCTGCTGATCTTTCTTTCATATTATCAAAAAATGCATTGATCTTCTCAATTCCTAATGGATTTTCTTTGAGATGCTTTTTAAGATCATCCACTGGCAGCCTTGTATCATTTACCAGTTTCAGTAAATGTCCTGATACATTATATTCTGAAAGGTGATCCAAATAACGTTTTTCCATATATCCCTGTCCATTTTGATAAATATCATGTGTGGAATGATATTTTTCAAGTATTCTAAATAACTCCAATGTCACATCCACGGATAAATGATTCGTATAAATAATCTTTTCTTCATACTGATCATATACTGTTGCTCCATTACAACAAACTGCATAACGAACACCTTCAATATTTCTCAAAAACTCCGGAATCGCTTTGAAAATACGTCCTGTAGCAGGTACAATATAAACTCCCTGTCTGATCGCCTCTTTTAACACTTCTTTTGTATGTTCTGATATTTGTTTATTACTGTCTAATAATGTATTATCAAGATCCATTGCAACCAGTTTTATCTTACTCATGTTATCCCTCCGCAAAAAAATAATTTTGAATATTGATCTGAAGACTCTTATATCCCTGATATTCATTGATCACAGGATAATAAGTGCATGTAATATACTTGTTTGTCCCCATTTTTTCTCTAAATTCTGTTTCATCCTCAAAAATCATACCATCAATCCGTGTTCCCTGACTACTCTTTAATGCTAATTTAATTACATTTTTATTTTTTCCAAACACATTGACACGTTCAATCTTTAATTTACGGTGTGCAAATAGGGGCTTTTTATTTTCTTTCCCGAAAGGTTCCAGTACTGACAACTGATGAATCAGATCCATTGTGATATAATCAACCGGCATATCGATGTCGATCTGCACCTTCTTTGCGAAATCTTTTTCATCCAATGTACAATTTTCATTGATTTTTTTACGAAATGCTTTAAGGTCCTCCTTCTCAAGAGAACATCCCGCTGCCATCGGATGCCCGCCAAATTTAGTAAACACCTCTTTAACTTTCATCATCTCTTCAAACATGGAATATTCTTCGATAGAACGTCCTGATCCCTTAATTCCATCTTTTGCATCAGTAAGTACAAAGACTGGATGGTTTAGACGATCCTTAATTCTTCCAGCAATAATCCCAGCAATACTTTCATGACAATCTGGTAAATATAAAACAAGTACTTTATCGCCTTTTGCTTCATATTTCATTGCCTGATCTAATGCTGCTTTTACACCATTCTCTGTCATACTTTTTCTAAGATCATTCAGCTCTTTTAATTCTTTTGCTGTCTGCATTGCTTTCTTTTTATCTTCTTCCAGGAACAGATTCAATGCTTTTTCTGCAGATTCCAGCCGGCCACTTGCATTAATGCATGGTCCAATAATAAAGCCAAGAGCATAAGACTGTATCTGTTTTTCCATAAGATCATGAACATCCAATAATGCTCTAAGACCCACATTTCTTGTCTCTTTGATCCTCTTTAATCCTTCTTTCACAAAAATCCTGTTCTCTCCTGTAAGATCTACAACATCACATACAGTCGCAATCGCAAGCATAGATAACAGATCTTCCAGTTTGTTTTCATCCTCGCCCATAGATTTATACAATGCTCTCACAAACTGAAATGCAACTCCTGCTCCACAAAGAAGCGGATATGGATATTTACATTCTTTTTGTTTGGGATTAATGACAACATCAGCTGGTGGAAGAATTTCTTCTTTACTTCCATCTTCATTTAAAATAAATGGTACATCGTGGTGATCTGTAATGATCATTGTAAGACCATGTTCTTTTCCAAATCTGATTGCTTCACTAGCTGCAATTCCATTATCACATGTAAGGATCGTATCAATCTGATCCTCTACTGCCTTCTCAATGATATTTTCATTGATTCCGTAACCATCTTTCATACGGTCTGGAATCTGAAAATCAATCATTCCACCAAGATCATAGATTGCTTTCCATAAAATATAGTTAGAAACAACTCCGTCTACATCATAATCTGAGATAATGCGGATTGTTTTTCTGTCTCTGATCTTCTCTCTTATGATATCCACACCTTCTCTGACTCCCTTCATCAGAAATGGATCTGAAATATCCGAAAGATTTCCATATAAATATTTATGTATTTCTTCATCCCCGATCACATCTCTGTTTCTGATCAGTCTTGCGATCACGGGATCAATCTGAAATTTCTCACCAATCTTTGTAAAATCGGCTTTTTTCTTATACAGATACCACTGTTCCATCATGTTTCTCCATCTTCTAGAAAAAGAGCATCCAGTCTTTACTGAATACTCTTTTTACTTGTCTTATTTTCTTTTCTTTTTCTTCTTTTTCTTGCGGTTTGGATTCGCTGTGATCTTCTCTGGCTGTACAGATGTCTGTCCATTACTTTCTTTTATAGCATCAGAGCCCATACGAGTCTTCATCATATACCATAATGGTCCTGTCAAGAATACAGAAGAGAATGCTCCACCAATAACACCAACGATCAATGCCAGGGCAAATTCTCTTAAAGATGATACTCCGCAGATAAATAACGCCAATACCATAACAAATGTTGTTAAACTTGTATTGATCGTACGAACCAGTGTACTTGAAATACTCTGATTTACAAGTGCTTTGATATCATCTCTTGTACGGATCGTCTGAAGTTTCAGATTCTCACGGATACGGTCAAAGATAACGATCGTTGAGTTGATAGAGTATCCGATAATCGTTAGCATACATGCGATAAATGTTCCACCCACAGATAATCTTCCGATAGAATATGCCGCAAATACAACTAACACATCATTTAACAATGCGATGATCGCACTAGATCCAAACTTAACATCTTTAAATCGGATTGCAATATAGATCAACATACAGATTGCTGAAATGATAACTGAGATAAATGCATCTCTCTGCATTTCATTACTGATCGTTGAACTGATATTCTCTGTTGTAACTGATTTAACTTTATAATCTTTCTTTAATGTCTTTTCAATCTGTTTTCTCTGATTCAGGTTAAGTTCTACACTCTTAACAACCATCTGGTTATTCGCTTTTACTTTCTGACTCTGAACAGATGTTGATTTGCTGACTTTCTCATAGGCTTTCACAATCTGTTTTTCTAAAGAATCATTTACTTTCTGATCATCTTTAAATGTGATCGTAGATGCTGTTCCTCCTGAGAATTCAAGATCATAATTTAAGATCGTACCAATCTTACTTCTGTTCATAGGCAGTGCTGCAAGTCCGACTAAAATGATCACACCTGCGACTGCAACGTATTTCTTACCAGCACGGACAAAATCTCTTGTCTTGATCGTTCTTGGTTTTCCATACCATTTCTTATCACGAAGTCCAAAGTGATATGCTGCATATACAAGGAATCGACTGATCACAAGTGCTGTAAACATGGAAATCAGTACACTCATCCCTAATGTCTGAGCAAATCCTTTGACCGTTCCAGATCCTTTAAACCACAGTACTAAAACTGCGATCAGTGTTGTAACGTTACCATCAATAATAGCTGAAGCTGCTTTTCCAAATCCAGACTTGATCGCAGCTCCTGTACTCTTACCTGCTCCGATTTCTTCCTGAATTCTTGCATAAATGATTACATTGGCATCGACCGCCATACCGATACCGAGGATGATACCCGCAAGTCCCGGCAATGTCAACGTTGCATTAAATCCATTCAGTGCAAGTAACATCATTAGCATATAAATTGCAAGTGCTACACATGCAATGATACCTGGCACTGCATAAAATGCGATCATAATCAAGCATACCAAGGCAAATCCGATGATTCCAGCCTTAATCGTTGTCTGGATCGCATTAACTCCTAACTTAGCAGACACTACGTTAGAACGAAGTTCTTTTAATTTGACTGGTAAGGAACCAATTCGAATAGATGAAGCAAGATTCTCGGCTGCTTCATAACTTTCCATACCATCGATCGTACATTCACCTTTTGTGATCGCTTCCTGTACATTTGGTGCACTGATCACCTGGTTATCATAGATGATATAAATTGGTTTCCCGATGTTTGCTTTTGTAGCTTTGGCAAAAGCTTTTGTTCCTTTGGAGTCAAATTCAAGGGCAACTAAATATTCTTTCTTACCAGTTGTCTGATTCTGATTTGTGACAGCTTTTGCTTTCTTAACATTCTGTCCTGTTAAAATGGTATCTAAAGTAGTCTGTGTTGTTGTTTTTCCATTCTGCTTTACTTTTACCTGTTTCTGAACTGCAAAAGAAAGTGTTCCTGGTTTACCAAGTTCATCTAAGATCTTGTTTGCATCTGTTACTCCGGGGATTTCGATATTGATACGATCTTTTCCTTCCTGATAAACTTCTGCTTCTGTGCTGTAACCTTCCACACGTTTCTGAAGTTTGTATACGGTATCCTTCATATCACTGTCAGATACGTTCTTACCATCAACTTCATATGTGATACTGACTCCACCTGCAAGATCCAATCCAAGTTCAATGTTGCTTGCTCGTCCAATCTTGTTCTTTGTGATTCCTTTTGTTGTAATAAATACTCCAAATACACACAACGCAATCAGTAAAATAAGCCCTGCAATATACTTGCCGCTGCTATTACGCTTCTTCATTCTCCGTCTCCTCTTCTAACGCTAATGCTGCTTTTACCATAAGTGCACATTCAACTCTCTTGCGTTCTAATTTACATCCGATCTCATAAGTTCCATTGATCGTACCATTAAAGTTATAAGAGTTTGCGCTGCATCCACCGCTGCAATAGAATCTTGCAAAACATTTTTTACATTCTTCTTTGGAGTATACATTACATGCTTTGAATTCTTTGACGATCTCATCTTTCTTAATACCTTCGAAGACATTACCCATTAAGAAATCTTCTTCTCCTACAAACTGGTGACATGGATATAAATCTCCCCATGGTGTTACTGCAAGATATTCTGTTCCAGAACCGCATCCAGATAAACGTTTCGCTACACATGGTCCTCCTGTTAAGTCGATCATAAAGTGGAAGAATGTAAATCCTTTTCCTTCTTTCTCTCTCTTGATCATCTCTTTTGCCAGAAGATCATATTCTTCCATGATCTTTGGAAGATCTTCTTCTTTGATCGCATAATCTGCTGTATCTGGTGCCACAACAGGCTCTACGGAAATCTGTTCGAATCCTTCATCTGCTAAATGCATAACATCTTTCGAAAAATCCAGATTATGATGTGTAAAAGTTCCCCTTACATAGTATTTCTGCTGATTTCTACTGTCTGCAAATTTCTTAAATTTATCAATAATAAAGTCATAACTTCCTTTTCCATTTCGAAATGGTCTCATAAAATCATGAACTTCTTTTCTACCATCAACACTTAATACAACGTTATCCATCTCTTTATTCGCGAATTCCATGATATCGTCGTTTAATAATACACCATTTGTTGTCAGTGTAAAACGGAACTTCTTATCATGAGTCTTCTCTAAATCACGTCCATAAGCAACGATCTCTTTGACAACATCAAAGTTCATTAAAGGCTCTCCACCAAAGAAATCTACTTCCAGATTTCTACGATTTCCAGAGTTCTCTACAAGAAAATCTAAAGCTTTCTTACCAACTTCAGCACTCATTAAAGCACGTCTTCCTTTGTATTCTCCTTCTTCTGCGAAGCAATATCGACAGGCAAGGTTACAATCATGTGCAATGTGAAGACAAAGTGCCTTTACAACTGTTGGTCTGTCTTTGAATCCGCAAATGTATTCTTCATAACAATCTTCTGTAAATAATACACCTGCATCTTTTAATTCTGTAACTTCCTCATAAGATTCTCTTACATCTTTTTCATCCCAAGATGATAATTCTTTGATGATCTCTTCTAATGTATGGTCTTCATATAAAGCGATCACTTCATAAGTCAGATCATCTACAACATGAACAGATCCACTTGCTACGTCAAGGACCATGTTATATCCATTGTTCTTATACTGATGAACCATTGTTTCTTTCTCCCTTTATCTGTTATTTATTTTCTTTCATGTAAAAAATGAGGCGGCCCACAAGGAACGCCTCAAGCATAGAGTCTTTGTTTTATTTGACTATTTGCTGTGTTCGCAGGTCTGGTTACCTACTGTACAAGATGTTTTACATGCTGACTGGCAAGATGTCTGGCATTCACCACATCCACCTTTTTTTACTGTGTTCTGTAATGTTTTATTTGTCAGAGTTTTAATATGTTTCATCTTATCGTCCTCCTGATTCTCATAAAATAACTTGCTATATTGTATCATATCCTAAGTCAAATAGCAAGCATTCCACCTAAAGTTCCTCCAGCAATACATAAGAACAATGCTGTGATGCGTTCTGTTGAAAAAATAACTGTATTTTCCTGAAACACAACAGATATTAAAGTTAATATTGCGAAATATAATACTCCAACAAAAAATCCCCATAAGAACTTCCGTTTTCCAATCTTTTTTCCAATGATCATTCCTGCAAGGATTGAAGCAAAAATGTATGTAAGTGTAATGCCAAGATTCGCCATCTTCGTCCCTGTATTGCTCTGATAAACAATAAATGCAAGAAGACACAACAATAGTCCGGTAACAATATAAGCAGCAACCAGACTTTGCACAATATATAACACTTTCTTTTCTGGCCCCATAGCAAATACTCCTTTCTTTCATTTAATATATGTCTGTTGTTTTGCTTCTATGTCTTTTTGTGATAAACTAACATTAAATATGTGAAAGGAGTTTTAAAATGATTGATCTTCATATACATTCTACTTGTTCTGATGGGACTTTTACTCCGAAAGAAATTGTCCATAAAGTAATTGAAAAGAATTTATATGGTTTTTCTCTTACTGATCATGATACAGTTGATGGTATTTCAGAAATCTTGGCAATGAATCTTCCTAAAGATTTAAAATTCATTCCTGGAATTGAAATTTCATGTGATACACTTCATCGTGAGATTCATATTTTAGGTTATGGAATTGATTGCAAGAACAAGAATTTAAATACCACATTAAATGATCTGAGAGACAAAAGAATGAAACGTAATCTCGATATGATCGAATTATTCCAAAAAGATGGATTTCCTGTTACTCTTGAGAAATTACAACACGGAGACCCTGATACAGTTATTACACGTGCTCATTTTTCAAGAGTTCTTGTGGAAGAGGGCATCTGCACTTCCAGGGAACAGGCTTTTTCCAAATATCTCGGTGAAAAATGTAAATACTATATTCCAAAACCATTTTTTGATCCGAAAGACTGCCTCAAATTAATTCTTGATGCAGGTGGCATTCCAGTTCTTGCTCATCCTTTTTTATATAAATTTTCTAATAAGGATACAAAACAGCTTATCCATGATCTGAAAGATTATGGTCTTGCTGGAATTGAAGTTTACCATTCTTCCCACCATAAGGGACAAATCGCAAAATTAAGAGAATGGAAAAAAGAATATCATCTTTTAGCCTCTGGTGGTTCTGATTTTCACGGAGCAAATAAACCTGATATAGATATTGGTACTGGCCGTGGGACACTTTATGTACCAGATCATCTTCTTGATGAACTTCTTAGATAAAAAAAGAATCTGGATGAAATATGAGCTCTATTCTCATATTTTCCAGATTCTTTTTATTCATGAATTATCTTACTCGTCGTCAGATGATCCGTTTGCTTTCTCCATTGCCTGAATCGCTGATTTTTCCATTGGAATACGACAATGTTTGTCATTACCAAATTCAACAATGATCGTAGTTTCATCAACTTTATCCACAACAACTCCGTAAAATCCACTTGTTGTTAACACACTGTCTCCAACTTCCAGAGCTTCCATCATCTGTCTTAACTCTTCATCTTTCTTCTTCTGTGGTCTGATTGTTAAAAAGTACATTAATGCAAAACAAATGACCAGCATCAGAATTGTCATTGTAACCTGATCCATTTTCTTCCTCCATCTTTCTAATAAGATTACTGATTCATCATGCCATCAATCTTACGTTTCTTGTATTCTTTATAGTTTCCTTCTTCGATTGCCTGACGAATCTCACTCATCATTGTATTATAAAAATACAAGTTATGCAAGACACATAATCTCATTCCAAGCATTTCTTTTGCTTTCAGAAGGTGTCTGATGTAAGCTCTGCTGTAACTTCTGCAAGCTGGACACTGGCATCCTTCTTCGATTGGGCGATGATCAAGTTCATATTTTTTGTTGAACATGTTTAATTTCCCCTGATTAGTATATACATGTCCATGGCGGCCATTTCTTGTTGGATATACACAGTCAAAGAAATCAACTCCACGGTCTACAGCCTCAAGAATATTCACTGGTGTACCAACTCCCATCAGATACGTTGGTTTATCTTCAGGCAGATATGGAACTGTTTCTTCGATGATATGATACATCTCATCATGTGTTTCTCCTACTGCCAGACCGCCAAGAGCATATCCATCAAGATTTAGTTTTGAAATTTCTTTGGCGTGTTCAATTCGGATATCTTCAAATGTTCCACCTTGATTGATCCCAAATAACATCTGATGTGGATTGACCGTGTCTTCCAAAGAGTTCAAACGATCCATCTCTTTCTTACATCTTACTAACCATCTTGTTGTACGATCTACAGAATTCTGCATATATTCTCTTGTTGCAGGATGTGGCGGACACTCATCAAATGCCATCGCAATCGTAGACCCAAGATTAGACTGAATCTGCATACTTTCTTCTGGTCCCATAAAGATCTTTCTTCCATCGATATGAGAGGAGAAAGATACTCCTTCTTCTTTGATCTTGCGGAGTTTTGCCAGAGAAAATACCTGAAATCCGCCAGAATCTGTAAGAATTGGGCGATCCCAGTTCATAAATTTATGAAGTCCACCAAATTCTTTGATCAATTTATCACCTGTTCTTACATGCAGATGATATGTGTTTGATAACTCTACCTGAGTTCCGATCTCCCTAAGATCATCTGTGCTGACTGCACCTTTGATCGCTGCGACTGTTCCGACATTCATAAATACCGGTGTCTCAATCACTCCATGGACGGTTGTTAACCTTCCTCTTTTTGCTCTTCCGTCTTTTTTAATTAATTCATACATTCTTACTCACCATAAATCTTTTTAATATTATCCATTGTTGCTCCTAGATTCTTTAACACACCATCAAGAATCGTAACGGCTGCCATTGATTCTACCACAACTACAGCCCTTGGCACAATCATTGGATCATGGCGCCCATGAATTTCAATCTCTACATTGTCAAGATCACGGTTGATCGTCTTCTGTGTTCTCGCAATGGATGGAGTTGGTTTGACCGCTGCACGAAATACGATCGTACTTCCGTCACTCATTCCTCCAAGAACTCCGCCAGAATGATTCGTTTCTTTCACGGCTTTGCCATCCATACTGATAAAATTATCATTATTCTCTGATCCTCTAAGGTTTGCAGCTGCAAATCCATCTCCGATCTCAAACCCTTTAACAGCTCCAATAGACATAATTGCCTTCGAAAGTTCTGCATCCAGCTTATCAAATACAGTTTCTCCAATACCAACTGGCATCCCTGTGATCTGGCATTCTATAATTCCACCGATCGAATCCTGTTCTTTGATCATCTGATCTGCTTTCTTGGCTACAAGATCTGCTGCTTCCTTATCTGGCATATTAAACGGATTGTTATTCATCTCATTAAGATCAAATCTATCCTCTGAAATCTCAATACCTGCAATTGCCTTTGCATATGCCTTTACAGAAATTTCTAGTTCTTCAAGCACTTTCGCTGCAACTGCACCTGCAGCAACACGTCCGATCGTCTCTCGTCCTGATGATCTTCCACCACCACGATAATCTCTGAAACCATATTTCATATCAAATGTAAAATCTGCATGTCCTGGACGGTAAACATCCTTAATATTACTATAATCCTTAGATCTCTGATCCTTATTATATACAACCATGGAAATCGGTGTTCCTGTTGTCTTCCCTTCAAATACTCCAGAAAGAATCTCTACCTGATCTCCTTCCTTTCTCTGTGTTGTATACTTAGACTGTCCCGGTTTCCTGCGATCCAGATATTTCTGAACATCTTCTCTATCTAATGATAGCCCTGCCGGACATCCATCCACAACTACTCCAACACCAGCACCATGTGTCTCTCCCCATGTTGTGATGCGGAAATTTGTACCAAAACCTGATCCTGCCATATGACTTCCTTCCTATAATTTGATATTTGCCAGTAAATCTCCAAGACTCGTTCCTGCAGCATCTTCTGTATACTCTACTCCAGTTTCTTCTGCTTTCTTGGCTGCTTCTTTGTCATCTTCTAATGCTTTGATGCTTAAGCTTACTTTACCATTTGCAACTTTTATGATCTTAACTGTTACCTGTTCTCCTTCTTTCACAACATCTTCTGGAGATTTTACTCTCTTCTGGCTTAACTGTGAAATATGAACTAATCCGCTGATTCCATCTCCAATATCAACAAACGCTCCATAAGGCATGATATTTTCTACAGTTCCTTCTACAACTGTTCCAACTTTTAACTCATTGATCTTATTTTCACGTTCTTTTCTTGCTTTCTCCTGCTCTACTGCTTTTGCTGATAAAACAAGTCTCTGCTCTTCTGGTTCCACTGTAATGATCTTTGCTTCTACATCTTTCTGTAACCATACATTTAAATCTTCAACATATTTTGTTGATAATAAAGATGCTGGAATAAATCCACGGATTCCTTCAACATAAACAATAACTCCACCATTAACGACTCCACCAACAGTCAGTGCAAGCACTTCTCCACTTTCTTTAAGCTCTTCTAAATGATTCCATACTGCATCTTCATTTGTTGCTGCTTTATTTAAAGATTCTTCTAACTGAGTTTCGAATTGTTCCATTGTTTCTTTTACTTCTTCTGCCATAATAATCTTCCTCCGCTTTATTTTCTTAAACATTTATTTCATATTATAACATAGAATAAGAAAGATTCAAGAACGCTGATATTCCTTGTTATTTTGAATATTTTCTGTAAAACAGCCATGCTGCTGATATAACACCAACCATGCCTGCAGCTATCCATAAGCCAAGCATCGACTTTTCTCTTTTGTCCTTGACTTTTGTCTCCTTTTTCTGATCTTTTTCTACCATTTGCTTGACCGGATGTGGCAGGATTTTGGTTACCGCAAACTTTATTCTTTTGTTTGTTACATTTCCAGCTGCATCTTTTGCTTGAAGTTTTAGCACATGAATCCCTGGTTCCAGCTTCTTAAAAGATATTTTGTTTGTTAAATTTTTTATTTCTTTTTCATCCAGCTTTACCTTTGTCCAATAATCTTTCTTATTTTCCAGAGATACTGCAACGATTGTTCCATAATCACATTCACTCTTTTCATTAAGACCACTTATCTGGATCACTGGTTTTTTTGTATCATAAAAAAATGTAATCTTTTTACTTGATACCCGTTCTCCATTTGCATCTACCGCATTAAGACTTATCCTATAATTTCCATTCTCTGTAATTGGCTGTTTTATATAAACTTTATCTTTTTCCCATTCATATGAAACCTTCTGCCCATTCATAAGAAATTCTGTTACCTGTACAGGCTCTAAACTTACAACTTGAAATCCCGGTCTAAAACTTTTCTCTGAAATATTCTTTCCTGCAAGTATTTTCTGCAAAAAATAAATATGAACGCCCTTTTTGTTGATCGTAAATTTCTTTGTCACAACATTTTGATTTCCTGCCAGATCTAAAGCTTCCACTCGTAATACATAATACCCATCGTCTTTTATCTTATCCGGTATCCATCTTTTCCCATTCAGATAAATTCTTGTCTGCTTTTCATCCAGATTTTCATCTTTTACATGTAGTTTTACATTTACAAATGTTTTATAGGACTTATTATTTTTTATCCCACTAATATAAATTTCAGGTTTTTTCATATCAATCTTAAATACTTTTTCCTCACTGATCGACACATTTCCTGCCATATCTTCCACTTGAACCAAAAGATTATGCTTACCATTCCGGTCAAATACTACTTCACTCTCATAATATTCTCCTTTTTGAACAAAACCTTTCATCTGCTTCCCAGAAGTTATAACTTTTACAGCATTTTTTTGGAGATTTTCATCCTTGATCCTTATCTTTACTTTCTGATATCTGCTGACTTTTTGAAATTCATTTTGAGATCGTATCAATATTTCTGGCTTCTTTGTATCCAAAAAACAAACTGTATGGAAACTATTTTCAGATCTATTTCCTGCTTCATCCTTTGTCCATATTTTCAGCTGATACTTTCCATCTTTTTTAATCTGTGGAATCTGATCTGTTTCTGTCTGTATTTGACCTGTCTGAAGCTGAGTTAATTGTGCATAAACGTGTACCAGAGGTCCTTCCGCCTGTTCTGATTCATATGTAAATTCAGGAATCTTTCCATACCATCCATTTAGAGATCTCTCACTGCACGTTATTTTAAATAACTGCGGCTTCTTTTTCCATAAACGGCACCAGATTTTTTGAATTTCACTATATCTTCCTGCATTAGAAACTGCTCTGATCAAAACAAGATCATCCATATCACGTTTCAACTCTAGTCTGCCATATTTCATTGATCTCCACTCATTATTACCAGTCTTATATTCATAGTGAGAAATTTTCGAAACTGCTTTTGAACCATGTGCTTCAAGTAAAATATCCTGATTGGTCCATTTTCCTGCTGTGTATGATCCACTGTCAACTTTTGGTATCGTTGGATTACTCAGTTCTATCGTGATTTTTCTTGTTTCCTCATATCCATTTCTATGAATCAGATGAATCTCATAATTTCCTTCTTCATAAAATGTCATCTTCAAAGTTTGTTCATAATCCCATTCTCCTTCCCACTTCTGCCGGTTTACAAAAATCATAATATCATCTTTTGTACAGGATCCTTTCAGATCTACTTCCATTACCACGCTGCTTCGAAAAAATGGTTCTTCCCCAGTTCCTTTCCATGTAATATCCCAGACTGCTGTCTCTTCCATTCCTTTGGTATCAGCAGGTATTGCAGATAAAAGGAGAAATAGTATGGCTGTCATGGTCATCAGTATTTTATGCTTTCTCTTCATAATCCAAGTTTCCTCCTCAACGCTTTTGCTCTGTTACTTGTCATTCCTGTCTGTTTTAGTCCCTGCAGATAAACATCCTTTGCCTTCTCTATCTGGTTTTTCTGGCATAGATAAATTCCATATTCAATATAAGCTTCCATGACTTTTGGATAATGTTTTATAAAACGTTCATACTCATTTTCAATATTCACAGATTTTTCTCTAAGATACGATAACTTTCTCTCATATATTTCCCATGCTTCATTTTTCTCTAATTTCTCATGAAACACTCTGTCAGTCTCTTGAAAAAAAAGCTTATCATCTCCTCTTTTTGCCTTAATCTCATACAGATTGATCTTTTGTTTTTCCAGCATCTTTTTTTGTTCTTCCTTAAGTCTGAACTTTTCTGTCTTATAAAGCAGTTTTTCTGCCTTCTTTACAACAAACTCTGGAAGTTTTTCCTGCCACAAAATATAATGATCAATAAAAAAATATGCTGACCAGAAATCATGTACGTCCTTTTGACAAATTTCTAATGCTGACACCAGCTCATCTTGTTTCACCTCCTTTTCAGGATCATTTAATACTTCTATCAGCAGAAGATATGCTTCTGTTTTCTTTTTATTTGTTTCTTCCTTCTTAAAATATTGACCGGCCAGTGTCAGATCTTTCTCTGTCCTTTCGTTTCCATAAAAATAAACCATACCTTTTTTGTAGAAATCCTCGTATGTTTTCACTGACTGTACTTTCAATTTTTCTTCTTTGTGGCTGTCTGTAAAACCCAAAATACCGATCATGCCAATGCAGGCTAAAAAAACGACACTTTTTTCTGATCTGCTTTTCCAGACAATTTTTCTAAGATCTCTCTTGATATCTCTGGCGCTCCGATAATTCTTTTTCTCATCCTCACAAAGACATTTCTGTATGATATTCTCTATAGGATACTTTTTATTCTGTTCTGTATTTAGCTGAATGATCTTTCCTATACTGTAGACATCCATAAAAAATTCAGCTCTTTCTCCTGCTTTTGTCTGTCGTTTGGAAGCATAAATCCTCGTTCCATACCCGGTCAGAAAATCTCCTTTCATTGAAGATGCTCCAAAATCGATCAAATACAGACGTCCTGATGGATGAAGTATGATATTCTCTGGTTTAAGATCCATATGTACAACACCTCTCTTATGAACCTGTTCCAACACCTTGCAGACCTTATACATAAGTAGTATCAATGTTTTTTCTGAAATTTTTCCATGGACTGTTTTATATGTTTTTAGAGATTGTCCTTTAATATATTCCATAACCAGGAAATGATCTTTGGTGTTTTCTGCAAGGAATAATTTGGGAATACCCTTGATATTTTTTAATTGATTTAATATCTCTTTCTCCCGTTTCCACTGATTTTCATCTTTAAGTATTTTCACTGCAACCTTTTTCCCTGTCTTTAAATCTTTTGCAAGAAATACTTTCCCCATTCCACCCGCACCCAAAAGCTTCTGAGTCTGATAACGGTTATGGTATATTTGAGCTATCTCTCTTTCGGAACTTTGACGATCACACAGGATAGATTGTCTAGTTCTCCACGTTTTTTTACTTTTCGAAAACATCTTTCTACCCATTCTTTCATTTGTTCCCTGGACGCCTCCACTTGATAGATCTCTTCCTCTTCAAGTAATCCATAAAATCCATCTGTACAAAGCAAAAATTCCATTCCCGGATGCAGTCTTCCCTTATAGCAATCTACTCTGACGTCCTTCGTCACACCAACACACTGCAGAAGAATATGTCGTCTCGGATCTTTTCTTGCCTGTTCTTTCGTCAAATGTCCTGCCCGAAGTTCAAGTTCTACCAGCGTATGATCTGTTGTCACAAATTTTCTATTTTTGTCAAACCAGTATGTTCTGGAATCTCCAACATTTAATACAAAAAATTCGTGATCTTCCACAAATAATAATGTTAACGTACTTCCCATTGATTTGACTTCTTCCATTTTTCTGCTCATCAACAAAAGGTTCTGATTGATCTTTCGGATCAAATCGATCAGATTTTGTTCGATCATATTAATTCCCATTTCATATAATCCTTCAAATAAAGTTTCATCAAACCACTGTTTCAATACTTCTACAATATAACGGCTTGCGATTTCTCCTTTCTTCAAACCACCCATTCCATCACACACAACAGCCAGAAGATAAAGCTTCCCATTCTTTTCCTGCTGCCTTAATAAATAAGCATCCTGATTCGACGGTCTTCCGTTTCCAATATCCGTCATTCCAATCGTATCTATCATATGTTCCTCCAAAAAATTCTTCATAATAGAAAAAGCCTGTAAAGATTATTCTTTACAAGCTTTCTCTGCTGTTCTTGTTTGTTTCATTATTCTTCGATGTCTTCGCCATCCTCGAATTCATCTTCTTCGCCTTCAATCTCCTGTTTGAGAATCTCAATATCTCCTCTAAGTTTCTCGATGAGATTGAACAGATCAATATATTCTGCCTGTGGGTAGTCCATATGTTCTTCAAAATATTTCTCTCCCACCTGACGATACAAATCATTCAAATCTCTTTTCGCCACTCGCAGATCATTATGTCTCTTCGCAGAATCTGCCACTTCCTTTGCCTTCTGTGCAGCTGCTTTTCCTGTTGTTGAAATAGTTTCTTCCAGACGTCCGAAAAAATCTTTTGCCATATACGCTCACTCCCAACGTTTTTCTTTCATTGTACCTTATTCAGCTGCTTTCGTCCAGCCTAAAAGCGCCTTTCAAGACTTAATGTTTCTTCTTACGATATAATAGTAAAATCCCTGAAAATACTGCAGCTGCCATAGCAAATATCCATCGAAGATCACTTTCGTCTCCTGTTTTTGGTCCAGAAGAAGTATCTGTATTTTGAAAATCATTTCCCTTGTTTTTCGTATAAGTTATATTTTCAGGTATTTTCTGTTTTCTTACTTTGATCTCACGAACTGCTGTCACTTCTTTTGCGTTATCGGCCTTTGCTTTTGCCGTATTTTTTATCGTTCGATCTTTCATTATTTTGTTATTTAACTTTACCTGATAGATTACTTTTATTTTCTGGTCATTTGTAAGATTTTCTTTTGTTTCAATTCTGAAACTGTTATCTGATACAACAATCCTGCATTTCGAAGTGATATCTGCTTCATCTGGTGAAAAAACATGAACACTTTCCTTTATGATCTTTGCATATTTATGATCGATCTTATCTTCGATCACAATGTTCTTTGCAACTGCATCTTTCACAATCTGTGATACGAAAATCTGATATTCACAAATACCGCCAGCTTTATATACTATCTTATCGCTTCTCTTTGTGATCAAAAGCTGTGGAATATTCTCCTCCATCGTTACAACAATATCATCTCTTACTTTATCTGCATCCTCACTGTACGCAAATGCTGTATTTTTAATATCTCCATCGATCATTGAAAGAAATGCTGTATCATAAATTACAAGAAGCTCATCCTTATCACTTAAATCTCTTCCTGTGGCGATCTTAAACTTTCTACTGGTATCATCTCTGCTGATCTCACACTGATTTGTGATATCTTCCCCATTATATTTTACACGGATCATACCAATATCCATTCCTTTCTTCTCAAATGAATCTTCTATGATAACTTTATGTGCTGTCATCCCTTCATTTTTCTGTGTCACACGAATCTTATATGATCCAGTCTGACCTTCTTTATATATCTTATGATCTGATGTTTTCTCGATTTTTAACATTGGAGGTTTTACAACAACTGTATTTTCATCCTGCGCTGGCTCTGTGTTATCACTTTGTACGATCGCTGTATTTTTTATAGCACCATCAATTCTTTTTTCAAATAATACTTTATATATGATATCAATAGAATCACTGTCTCCAAGATCTTTTCCTGTTTCTACAACAAAATTTCCATCTCTTGCTTCTATTTTACATTCATCTGTAATATCTTGTTTGTTATACATGACTTGAATATCAGAAATCTTCATTCCTTCTTTTTCAAATTCATCTGTAACTATTATATTTTTTGCTTTTACGCCTTCCTTCCCCTGTGTAATATGAAGTTTATAACTTCCTGTTTCTCCCACACTGTAAATCTTTTTATCGGACTGTTTAAGAATCTGAAGTTTAGGTGCCTTGATCTTGATCATCTCTTCTGCCACACCACCTCCTGAAGGAATATCTGCATCTTCACGGATCAGTTCTTTGTTACTGTTTCTTGTTGCTGGAACTTTCATTACATTTTTTATGTCTTTTCCCTCTAGTCCATCCTGCTCGATCACTGCCTGATAGCTGATCTCAATCTTGTCCGTCATCCACAGATCATTGTAATTTGTATCTTTTTTTCCACATTCAGAAGCGAATACCGGTATTACTCCGTTCTTTAATGCGATCGGAGTCTGTATCGTATAACTTCTTTCGTTATCATCAAATTCAGCCTGACATTTTGATGTTATATTTTTACCATCTGCCATCACTGATAATGTTCCAGGTATAATACGGATCCCTTCTGCTTTGATTTCATCCTCGATTCTTATATCTCTCATAAATGTTCCAGGATTTGGATTCGTTATCACTGCCTTATATGCCACATGATCACCTTTTTTATAAATCTGTGCCGGAGCTGATTTTATAACATCATTTTTAGGAGAATTGATATATATCTGTGCCTGATCTTTTGTCTCCGAAATTCCCGCTGCCCATGCAGATGCTTCATTATCGATCAACTGGCCATTTGCTGCCACTGATGTTTTCATTGTGTATACAATCTGGATTTCATTTTCATACGGAAGAACATAATCACCTTTTGACTTTAAGATCCAGCTATTTCCTTCTTTCTGCATTGTGTAGCAGTCTTCTGGAATTCCTGATACTTTTATATCCTTTAGCGAAACTCTGGAATTATCTGCAAATGATCTATCCTGAATCGTAAAGTATGCTGTTCCTGCTTTTGGATTTTTATTTTTCACAGTAACCTTGTAGGTAACCTCATCTTTTGCCTGATATTCATACTGCTTTGTCTCTTTTGTAAGCAAAAGGCCCGGATTACTCTCATCTTTTTTGGGCAGTTCTATATCAACCCTGACTTCATTCGTCATTGTGTTTTTGCCATCAATGATCGTCTTTGCCTTATTATTTTGTGTAAGAACTGTTTTATTTTCATTATAATGTCCATGCTTTTCCCAAAGATTCCTTAACTCCATAAGCTGCTCTTTCGTTGCATCTTTCATAATGTTCATCTTGATCTTGATCTTTAATACATATATACCGCGCTTATAAAATTCAGGATCATTCGGATCTTTTAATCTGGCTTTTACAAGATTTCCGTTTTGTGAGATATCAAATTCACTACTGACATCTTTATTGTCTCCATATACTTTGATATCAAGAATCTTCTGACATTCTTCTACATTGTCCTCGAATGCAAATCCGCTGAAATAATGGGCTTTCGGAATATCTCCGGCAATTGCCTGGCTTACTTCATAAGTCCATGTCTTTGCAAGATCTGGACAATTGTAATGCTCTGTTGATTCTCCATTCGACGTTATGATCTCTTTTTTTGGAGCTGGTGGATCAAATTTTACCATGTTCTGTCCATATCCAACATATTGTTCCTGATTTGTTGGTCCATCATCCATAATTCTTCCAAACGTATATTCAAACGTATCTGAAGCAAATGTAAATCCCGCACATGTAAAGTCTTCATTGTCATAATTTTCAGAAAAATCAGCATAATAAATACTCTTATTTCCATCTTTGTTATAACTTAATTTTGTGTTTTTAGAAACATATTCTCCATGGATGTCATCTGCTTTTACCCCGATATACTGGTGTGTATCAATATCCTGTAATGTCATATTACTTTTGATCGTTACAGGAATATTCGTTCCAGCTTTAAAAAACTGACTTTTCATTGTCATCTCTTCAATTCCGATATAAGAGCAGCCACTAAGATCACCTCCTACTGCCACATATCCTTCCATGTTCTTATATTTTTCGATTCCCGTGATCGTCATAACCAGATCAAATGTCTGCCATCTACCATGGCTTCCATCCTTGTCACACTGATAAATCTCCATATTCGTTTTCTTGATCTGTATATTTCCAGCTGTGTTTTCTGAAGTATCAAACCATAGATATTGTTTTAAAAATCCAGGCATAGAAATGTCTGGGAGTTTCTTGGTATCTTTTCCTTTGGTAATGATCGTCTTCGTCTGATCCGTTGGATGCATCTTAAATCCATAGGATGCATCCACACTTAATGCTTTCTGATCATCAAATGCTGAAAAAATATGTTTGTCATCTCCCCAACTGCTTGTAATTGGCTTTGCTTTGCTACAATTAAGCTGAGCCAGTACGGATTTTTCCTTTATTTTTGCTGTCAGTGCTGCTGATAATGAAAATACTACAACACCCAATGCCATAAGAGTTCTTCTTGCTTTCTTCATGGATACTACCCTCCTTATTATTGCCTTTTCTTTCCCTCATTCTCCAGCAGACAGAATTGTCTCATAGCATCTCAGCTCCCCTCATTCTTATGACAGGCTGCACTCACCTCCATGACCATGCAGAAGTCTCATTATCATATCCTTGTTCGCTCCCTGTCTCCAGATCATGGCGGGATATGTCCTCTTCGGACTGTACTAGAAAATGGTCTTATTCAGTTGTCAAAACTTCCCTTGGATTCATCATTTGATCGTCTTGTCGTGAATGGATTATCTGATTTGATTGATCAATCATCATTTTGATTTGTTTTTAGAATTTTCTGATATTGTATTCTCTTCCATTTATTCCCTATCTTGGTTCATCATAACATTTTCACATAAAAAAAGCAACCCATATTTTTATGAATTGCTTTTTTACTTTTATTTATTCTATTATACAAGAATGTATTCCTTAGATTCCAAGAATCTTTTTCACTTCATCTTCCATTGCTACTGTTTCGCACACTGTGTCATGAAGTACTGGTGCTGTTCTGATCTCTTCGATCGCTTTTGGAATTTCTGTCTTTGATACTTTGTTAAGTTCATCAACTAATTCAAAATCATCTTCTGCATCGTATGCTGGATCAATCGCATCCATAACACTTCTTGTAAATTTGTATGGACTGGCTGTTGAAGCAATGATTGTTGGAGTTTTGTCATCTCCAGTTGCTGCTTTGTATTTGTCATATGCAACGGCTGCTACTGCTGTATGTGTATCCATTACATATCCTTCTTTGTCATATACTTCTTTGATCTTCACTGCTGTTTCTTCTTCACTTCCAAAAGCTCCAAAGAACTCAGATAATTCTGCTTTCATTGCATCTGTGATCACATATTCTCCGTCTTTTGTAAGTGCTGCCATAAATTCTGCACACTGTTTTGGATCATTTCCTGCGATTCTGTAGATCATACGCTCTAAGTTGCTTGAGATCAGGATATCCATAGATGGAGATGTTGTAACATAGAATTCTCTGTTACGATCATATTTCCCTGTCTCAAAGAAATCAAATAATACTTTGTTCTTATTAGATGCACAGACAAACTTATTGATTGGAATACCCATCTGTTTTGCATAGTAAGAAGCTAAGATGTTACCAAAGTTTCCTGTTGGAACTACAACATTCATAGGTTCTCCTGCTTTCAGGGCACCCTGTTTTAATAAATCTGCATAAGCTTTTACATAATATACGACCTGTGGCACTAAACGTCCGATATTGATAGAGTTCGCAGATGAGAACTGGAATCCATTATCATTCATAACTTTCGCTAACTCTTTGTTAGAGAACATTTTTTTAACACCTGTCTGGGCATCGTCAAAGTTTCCTTTGATTCCGATCACATATGTATTGTTACCCTTCTGTGTTACCATCTGTTTTTCCTGAATTGGACTAACTCCAGACTTAGGATAAAAGACAATGATCTTGGTTCCTGGTACATCAGCAAATCCTGCCAGAGCTGCCTTTCCTGTATCTCCAGATGTTGCAGTTAAGATTACGATTTCATTCTTAACGTTATTCTTTCTTGCAGATGTTACGAGTAAATGTGGAAGAATAGATAATGCCATATCTTTAAATGCAATTGTTGCCCCGTGGAACAATTCCAGATAATATGCTCCGTCTACTTTCTTTGTTACTGCAATTTCTTCTGTGTCAAACTTGCTGTCGTATGCATTATTAATACAAGTCTTTAATTCTTCTTCTGTAAAGTCTGTAAGGAATTCTTTCATGACTGCATAAGCAATTTCCTGATAGGACATCTTTGTCAGATCTTCCAATGCTACGTTTAACTTTGGAATACTGTCTGGTACGAATAATCCTCCATCGCTTGTTAATCCTTTTAAAATAGCTTCAGAGGCGGTTGCTGTTTCTTCACTGTTTCTTGTGCTGTGGTATACTAAATTCATATTTCCCTACCTTTTCTTCTATCAAATATGCGTGTTTCTGTTGGTTTCTGATTATAACATATGTTGTATCCATCTACAACAGATTTTCATGAACTATATCTTATACAATTACAAATGTCAGCATGAGACGGACACCGCTGATCAAAGCTTTCTCATCAAAATCGAACTTTCCATGATGATTTGCAGGGTGGTCTCCACCTCCGATAAACGCAAAACATCCATCGATTTCCTCTAAGTAATTAGCAAAATCCTCTCCTAACATCATCGCAGGAACATGCGTAAATTCTGACGGATCGAACACTTCTCCTGCCTTCTCCATTACATTTTCTACAATCTCTGGATCATTGATCAGTGCTCCATGACTTGATGGCTGAAAATCAACTGTGACATCGATCCCATACATCTGTTCATGGGCTTTTGCAATATCTTTGACTCTCTCTTCGATCATTTCCTGTGCCTGCTTTGAAAATGTTCTTGCTGTTCCTTCGATCTTAGCTTCTCCCGCGATCACATTTCTTGCTGTTCCTGCTTCAATCTTCCCGATCGTTAATACTGCGGGATCTAATGGATTTAGATTTCTACTTACGATGGTTTGCATATTCATTACCATCGATGATACTGCCACCGCGGTATCAATTCCTTCATGTGGCTTTCCTGCATGACCAGACTTTCCATATAAATGAACTGCCAGCCAGTTTGTCGCCGCCATTCTTGGTCCTGCCTCCAGAGAAATCTTTCCGGATGGAATTCCATTGAAAATGTGAACTCCATAAATTCGCTTTACACTGTCCAGGATTCCTGTTTTTAACATAAACCTGGCACCTTCCGCAGTTTCTTCTGCTGGCTGAAACACAAGATAAACTCTACGATTTAATTCTGCCTCATGCATCTTTAAAATCTTCGCTGTTGCCATAAGAATCGCTGTGTGCCCATCATGTCCACACGCATGCATACAACCATGATTTAATGATGCAAAATCAAGTCCTGTTTCTTCTTCCACTTCAAGAGCATCCATATCTGCTCTAAGTGCAATACTGTCTTTCCTTCCATTACCAACAACTGCAATAATTCCTGAGGGATCAAAAATCTTATACGAGATCTCCCATTCTTCCAGATGTTCTCTGATATATTCCATCGTCATAGTCTCATGAAATGCTGTTTCCGGACATCGATGCAGTGCCCGGCGAAATTCTACGACTTCTTGTTCAATTGCATATGCTTCCTGGTTTATGTCCATATTGCTTCCTTTCTTTGCTGACTACCTTCCTGTAAGATTCATGATTAAGGCAACGATCAACCCAACAATGATCACTGGTCCCAGCACGATCATCATTGCATTAAATATATGAAACAGTAAGTAAATAATGAAAATAAAAATGATCACGGATAAAAGACATCCGAGTTTAAATTTTGTAGAATTCATCGTGAAAATATGTGTATTTCCACCAAACATATCCTCTGGAGTTTCCTCCTGTTCATCCTCATAATATTCTGTCTGTGCATAACTATCGTCCACACCTGCTGCGTCAATGATCGACCTTGCGATCAGTCTTGGACTACCTAATTCGTTTAAAATTTCTGCTTCTGTCTTTCCACTTCTGATCTGTTCATTGATATAATTCTCATAATAGTCAATATTTTGTTGTACTACCATCGGCGATACTATTCCCTCTAGTGAAGATCTTAACTCCCCCATAAATTGTTTTCTTGTCATAAATTTATTCTCCATCCTTATTATAGAAAATCTCTGACTCCTTTAATACGTGACAGGTTCCGTCTTTTACTTCGATCGTTGTCACTCCACAATTCTCCTGTCTTGGTGCATGCCAGAATTCCTCGATATCTCTTCCGTATATATGAGTCAGCAAACTATGTATCCAGGCTCCATGGGAAAAAACAGCAACGTGCTGATATTTTCTCTCATTCGGCAGAATCATATCTTCCAAAAATTCTACTGCCCTTCCTATAACTTCTCTATGTGTCTCACAACCATTAGTCGTTTCAAAATGTACTGGATCATTAAAAAAATCAAGAAATGGATCATTCCTGTCTTCCAATTCTTTTAATGTCATTCCTTCAAACATTCCAAAACAAGCTTCTTTCACCCTTTCGTCCTCATATAACGGAACATTTCTTCCACCTAAAATGATCTCCCCTGTTTCTTTTGCTCTCTTTAATGGACTGGTATATCCTATATCAAATGGTACATGACGAAGTCCTTCTCTTGTCATAAATGCAAGTTCTCTTCCATATTCATTCAACTCTATATCTGAACTTCCCTGAATTCTATGTACTTTATTCCAGTCAGTTTCTCCATGCCGGATCAAATATAACTTCAAAACATTTTACCTCCAATTTAACAATAGCATACCTTATTTTTTTGATTGAGTCTAGTCCCTCTTCATTGTGCATTTTTTCACTAAAATATAAAAAACTATGGATTTTTTATCGAACTTTGCTATACTAAGATTATACATATAAACTGAAATTTTAGGAGAGAAAAATTATGAACATTCATGTTGGAGACGAGATTGAATTAACAGAACAAGTAGTTCCAGAAAACACTGCAAAGGAATGGGGAAGTGGAAGCCTTCCTGTTTATGCAACACCTGCTATGATCTTATTAATTGAGAAAGCCGCTGTTAAATTATTAGATGGCAAACTTGAAGAAGGTCAGACAAGTGTTGGAACAAATTTAAACATTGCACATGTTTCCGCAACACCAGTCAATGGAACGATCAAATGTCACTGCTCATTATCTGAGATTGACCGCAAACGTCTGGTATTCCATATCGAAGTAACTGATAACAAAGGACGTGTTGGAATCGGTACTCATGAAAGATTCATCGTTGCTGATGAACCATTTATGGAAAAAGCTGCTAAGAAATTAGAAGATTAATTTTTAACTCTATGTACAAAAAAAAATGGTGTCAGGATTTAATCCCGACACCATTTTTATTATATTTTTATCTGCTTGTTCCCTTTAAGATTGGGGAAATCTTCTTATAAATAAAGAATGTAATCACTACACTGCACATTCCTTTGATAAATGTGAATGGCATATTAAACCAGATCAGTGCATCCCATAATGTCTTCACGTTCTTGTTGATCGCCTGATATGCACCAAGAATCGCCTGCATTGGCATGAAGTTTGTGTATACTGGATATACAACAAAGTAGTTTGAAAATACGCTGACGACTGACATAAGGACTGCCCCTGCTAATGCTCCGATCATTGCACTCTTCTGTGTTTTCTTTTTCTTATAAATAAGTCCTGCTGGTAATACAAAGCATACGCCTAAGATAAAGTTAGAAAGCTCTCCAACTCCACCTGTCTGTGTATGAAGAAGGTTGATCGCATTCTTGATAAAGCATACTGCAATTCCAGATACCGGTCCCATCGCATATGCTGCTAATAATGCTGGAAGTTCTGAAAAATCAAACTTGATAAATGGTGGTATTAACATAGGAATTGGAAATTCCAAAAACATCAGCACTGTTGCCAATGCTCCCAACATACCTGTTACTGCGATCGTTCTGATATTGAACTTTGTTCTTTTCATTGTCATTGTGTCTCCTGACATGATAATTCTCCCTTTCTTATCAAAAGATTTTAAATTTGTCCGCCAGAAGTTCTTGCAAAATTTTATAATTGTTTTATACAAGAAAAAATCCTGTCCATTTATCTACATAAACGACAGGGCTTCTGACTTGATCACATATCTTATATCTTCGTAATATCTTAAGACATGTCATCCAACTACTTCTTTCATCCAGACTATACTGTTGGTTCAGGATTCTAACCTGATCGGCTTTACGCTCGTGGACTTATCTCTCTTAGAGTATCACCACCAGTCGAGAATTGATATCTTCGATATCTCACTCTGCCCTGAAGTTGGAGAATCAATCTTCTCTACTTCAATATTCAATTACCAGAAAATGAAAGTGTTTTCTGTTCACATTTTTTATTATAATAACTTCTGTTTTATTTGTAAAGTATCATTTCATATTTCCTTATCTTTACACAAAGATTATTATTTGTTAAAATATACACAAGCAAAATGCTTTATTGTATGAATTGTTAAGGAGAAAACAACTATGGGAATGCACAAAATTGCGAAGATGCCTTCTCCAGAGGAATTAAAAGAAGAGATGCCTCTGAGTGAAGAAGCAAAACAAATCAAAGCTGCAAGAGACAAAGAGATCCGTGATGTATTTACAGGTAAATCTGATAAATTCTTAGTCATCATCGGGCCTTGTTCTGCAGATAATGAAACTGCTGTTATGGATTATCTTGGACGTCTGGCAAGAGTTCAGAAAGATCTTGCTGACAAGTTACTGATCATCCCTCGTATCTACACTAACAAGCCTCGTACAACAGGTGATGGATACAAAGGCATGGTTCATCAGCCAGACCCAGAGAAAGCACCAGATATGGCAAGTGGTCTTCGTTCTGTTCGTAAACTTCATATGGAAGCATTAGAAGAATTTCATATGCCTGCCGCAGACGAGATGCTCTATCCAGGAAACTGGCCATATATGGATGACCTTTTATCCTACGTTGCCGTTGGAGCCCGTTCTGTAGAGAACCAGCAGCACCGCCTGACAGTCAGCGGATTTGATATCCCTGCTGGAATGAAGAACCCTACTGGTGGAGACCTGACAGTTATGATGAACTCTATCACTGCTGGACAGCACCAGCATGATTTCATTGCCAATGGATACGAGGTCAAAACAGATGGTAACCCTCTGACACATGCCATTTTACGTGGTTCCGTGAATCGTCATGGAAATAATATTCCAAACTATCATTATGAAGATCTGACTCGTGTTGCTTATATGTACGAGAAATTCCAGCTTAAGAACCCTGCAGTTATCGTTGATGCAAATCACTCTAATTCAGGTAAACAGTGGGATCAGCAGCCTCGTATCGTACAGGAAGTTCTCCACAGCAGAAGTTTCTTACCTGAGATCAAAAATCTTGTCAAAGGTATCATGATCGAAAGTTACATCGAAGATGGTAACCAGTCTATCGGTAATGGTGTTTATGGACAGTCTATCACTGACCCTTGTCTTGGATGGGACAAATCTGCTGCCCTGCTTTATCGTATGGCAGATTATGTATAGAATAAATACAAGATTCTAGGTACATTACTTCCAAAGTTTCAGCATTCCTGACATTATCGATGGATTTATGAAACTTTCCAGAATGCATCCCAGTATTATAAATATTATTTCAAACAGAATACTATAACGTAGAAGGAAGGAACTGCTTGTTTCATAAAGCATTTCTTCCTTTTTTTCTTCTTGAAAATTTCGTTTTATGAGCAAAATAAGGCTCATTCCATATAAAATAAACTGCGGAAACAAACTCAAAAGCACAAGAAATAATCCTCTCATTCCCATCTGTATGATCTGAAGTGATAACATCGAACCTAGAAAAAATGCCATACTAAACGTAAATCCGTACAAAAAAATCCATGGTTTTAATAAATATCCTGCCAGATAGATCATTGCATACTGTTTCACACGTTTAAATAGAATATAAAAAAATAAGCTCATGCTTGCACTATATAATTTCTGATTATGAAATACCAGATATTGCACCTGCCCTCCATATGCAAGATAATCCTGATATATAAAATTCGTAAACAAACTTCCTAGGATCAGACCTGCTATGATCCATAATCCTGAAAAAAATTTCTCTTTATCCACACATTTCCCTCCCTGCCTCATTATATCATATGCAGTGCCTGTCTTTTATATTCTATTTTATTAGATGCTTCTCTGATGTATAAATTTACTTCTCCATATTAAGATATCCAAGAACTCCTGATATCGTCTTTGCATCGATGATCTTTCCTGAAAAGATCATATCTTTGATCTCATCTGTTGTATATTCTTCTACGTCAATAAACTCATCTTCATCAAGATGCTGCTTCGATGGCTTTAGATCCGTTGCAACATAAATTGGTATCTTTTCATCACAAAAACCTATCGCTGTGATCACAGTCATCAGATGTTGCATATGTCCTGCAATGTATCCTGTTTCCTCTTCAATCTCTCTTGTGACACATTCAAGTGGTGTCTCCCCTGGTTCAATTCCTCCAGCTGGAATTTCAAGTGTTTCCTGATCAAGTGCATTGCGGTATTGTCTTACAAGTAGGATCGTTCCTTTGTCGGTGACTGGAACAACTGCTGCCGCACCTTTATGTTTTACAAGATCCCATGTGACTACTTTTCCACTTGGAAGTTTCACAATATCTTCGTAAAATCCAACAACTTTTCCTTGATGCATCAGGCGCTGTTCTAATTTCTCGTATCCTTTCATGATTCTATCTCCTTTTCTATCCATTCTCTACTGTTAATATTCCTATTAATTGGAAAAAGCGATAGATTTCTCTATCGCTTCTTGTTATTTCGCATAGTCAACAACTCGTGACTCTCTGATCACATTAACCTTGATCTGTCCTGGATAATCCAGATTCTCTTCGATCTGATTTGAAATATCTCTCGCCAGTAAGATCATATCATCGTCACTGATTTGTTCAGGAACTACCATAACTCGAATTTCTCGACCTGCCTGAATTGCAAAAGTTTTATCAACACCCTGGAAGGAGTCTGCAATCTCTTCCAGCTGTTTTAATCTTGTTGTATAACTTTCCAGTGTCTCGCTTCTTGCACCTGGACGTGCTGCTGAGATTGCATCAGCTGCCTGTACCAGACATGCGATCAATGATTCTGGCTCCTCATCACCATGATGAGATGCCACTGCATTGATGACAATTGGATTCTCCTTATACTTCTTACACAGATTCACACCGAGTTCTACGTGAGAACCTTCTACTTCGTGATCGATTGATTTACCGATGTCATGAAGCAGACCTGCTCTCTTGGCCATTCTTACATCGACACCGATCTCTGCTGCTAAAAGTCCGGATAACTGTGCAACTTCCATGGAATGTTTTAATGCATTCTGTCCATAGCTTGTACGGAACTTCATTCTTCCAAGAAGTCTTACAAGCTCTGGATGGATTCCATGAACCCCAAGTTCTAATGTTGCTGCTTCTCCTTCTTCGCGCATCATAGTTTCGACTTCTTTTGTCGCTTTCTCAACCATCTCCTCGATGCGTGCTGGATGAATTCTTCCATCCACGATCAGTTTCTCTAAGGCGATTCTTGCAATCTCTCGTCGAACCGGATTAAAGCTTGACAGTACAACTGCTTCCGGTGTATCATCGATAATCAATTCAACCCCAGTAGCGTTCTCAATGGAACGGATATTACGTCCTTCACGACCGATGATTCTTCCCTTCATCTCATCGTTTGGAAGCTGTACCAACGAAATCGTTGTCTCAGCCACATGATCAACTGCACACTTCTGAATCGCAGTTACCACATATTCTTTGGCTTTCTTTCTGGCATCTTCTTTCGCTCTTGTCTCCATCTCTTTGACATACATTGCTGTCTCGTGTTTCACATCTTCTTTTACTGCTGATAATAATTGCTCTTTTGCCTGATCAGAGGTCAATCCGGAAATTCTTTCCAGTTCCTGTAGATGTTTTGCCTGCAGTTCCTGCAACTGAGCTTTCTCTGTTTCAATGTTCTTCTCTTTCGATGCTAATGACTGTTCTTTGCGCTCTAATGTTGTAGCTTTCTTCTCTACAGTCTCTTCTTTAGAGAGAACTCTCTGCTCATACTTCTGCAGTTCTGCCCTGCGTTCTTTTGTCTCTTTTTCAAAGTCATGTCTCGCTTTTATAGTTTCTTCTTTTACTTCCAAAGAAGCTTCACGTTTCTTCGCATCCGCTGCTTTGATTGCTTCATCTATAATCTCTCTTGCTTTATCTTCTGCATTACCGATTGTGATCTCCATCGCCTTCTTGCTTCTTGTATTAGCAATATAGACAGATACCGGTACAGCGATAACCAGAGTTGCGATAATGGCTATAATAATACCAACCACAGGTTTCCTCCTTATTCAATTTTTTGTGTATTCACACTTATCTAATTCTATATGTTTTCAACATAAAAGTCAAGGAAGGGATACCTCTTCTGTTCGAATTATCATTGCTGTTTTTCCTTTGATCACAAGTCCTCCTCCAAAATCTACAGATTCTCCTATAATCAGATCTGTTCCGCATCCGGCCTGTGCATCAAAATGTGCTGTAAATTCATTATCTCCACAGTTCATTGCAAATATGATACGGTCTTCATTTGTTCTTCTCTGGAAAACAAGAACATCTGGTGCGATCGCTAACTGTAAATAATCTCCGTATTTTAATGCTGGTGACCCCTCTCTTACCTTTGCAAGCTTTGCAATATAATCTGTCAGTTCATTTTCCACTAAGTCTTCTTTGTGGATTCTTGGACGAAGGCTGTCATCGCTTCCTTGCTCTTTCTTTCCTTCCATTCCCCATTCACTTCCATAATACACTCCGGGAACCCCTGGCATTGCAAACTCCATTGCATAGATCAATGGTAAATGTTCTTTGTCCTCTAACTGACTTGCAATTCTTTCTACATCATGATTATCGACAAAGTTATATAACGGAAGTCCTTTATATAATGTCCATTCCTCTGGTCCAAACTGACGATTTAAAGAATATCCGATCTCATGCATATTGTGTGTGTTAAAACTTGAATAAAGTCCTTTGTAACATTCATAATTTGTTACAGAATCAAGTAAATCCGGATTCACAAGCTGTGTGTAATCTCCATGAAGCATTTCCCCGATCATTATAAATTCTGGATTCTTGCTGTGAACAAAATCTACTAATGCTTTCATAAAGTTTCTATTTAACATATAAGCAACATCAAGTCTTAATCCATCAATTCCAAGTTCATCCATCCATTTCCCAACGGATTCTAATAAATAATTTCGAACCTGCTCATTATCAAGATTTAATTTAACAAGTTCAAAATGTCCTTCCCATCCTTCATACCAGAATCCATCATCATAACAGCTGTTTCCGTCAAAATTGATATAAAACCAGTCTTTGTATGGAGAGTCCCATTTCTTTTCTTTCACATCCTCAAATGCAAAGAACTCTCTTCCCACATGGTTAAATACTCCATCTAAGATCACTTGAATTCCTTCTTTGTGCATCGCATTACACATTGTCTTAAAGTCTTCATTTGTTCCAAGTCTTTCATCGATCAGCTGATAATCTTTCGTATCATATCCGTGGTCACTTGATGAAAATACCGGTGAAAAGTAAACAGCATTCATTCCTAATTTCTTAATGTGTGGAATCCAGTCGATCATCTCTAAAATTCCATGGGAAGGTTGCCCATCTGTTAATGCTCGTAGTGGAAACACCTGATAAATCATTAATTCGTTCATTTTCATAGTCTCTTTTCCTTTCTGTCACTCTGTGCTTTTCAATGATTCTACCATATCAATCTTCTTTAGTTGGAAATACATAAAGAAGTTTACGAGAATCGAAAAAGCAATTGTTAGTAAAATACTGTAAACATAGCTTGGAAGATAAATCTGTCTTCCAAACATGATCAAGTCAACTTCCGTTGTGAAGATTACATATTTGTGTAAAAGAATCCCCAAAATAATTCCTGCGATCGTTCCTAAGATCGTCAACAAAATATTCTCACGATAAACATAAGCGCCGACTTCTCCATCATAAAATCCTAACACTTTGATCGTTGCGAGTTCCATTCTTCGCTCTGAAATATTGATATTATTCAAGTTATATAATACCACAAATGCAAGTAATCCTGCTGATACGATTAATACAACAACAACAATATTTAGATTATTTACCATATCTTCCATCGTCTTTGCGTCATCAGATGAAAAATGAAGTGCTGAAGCCTCATCTTTTGTAAGAATCTTCTTTCCATTTTCCTGCATCTTTTTCTTAGATATATTCTTTTCGATACAATATATACCTGTTGGATCTGCTTTTTTGTGATACAATCTGGCATATAATTTCGGTGTCATGTATACTTTGTGTTGCAGATAATTTTCTGTGATCTGACTGATTTTTGCCTTAATGCTTCGATCACCTGATTTCTTGATCGTTATCGTATCTCCTTTGCTCACACCGAGTAGTGATGCTGCTTTCTCTGTCAGAATGATTCCTTCATCATCTAACTTATATTTGGTCTTACTCTTTCTATCCTGTAATGTAATATATCCGTTAAAATCGTCTTTTGACATTGGGAGGATCATCGTTGCATCTTGTTTTTCACCATTTGCACGGATCGTTACCGCAGATTCACTAACTTCCATTAAATCTGTCATGTGATCTTGTTTTTTCGTCCAGTTTACAAATTCTTCTTTCTTAGCTTTTTTTATTCCATCTTTGTATGTGATAGAAAAATCATAGGTGATGATCTCTCCGTACTGATTCTTTGAAATTGCTGAAATCGAATCTTTAATTCCAAATCCCAATAGCAACAACGCCATACAGCCGCCAATTCCAAAGATCGTCATAAAGAATCGTTTCTTATAACGGAACAGATTTCGCATCGTTGCTTTCCAGATAAAGCTTAACCGTTTCCATACAAATGGAATCCGTTCTAACAGGATTCGTTTTCCTTCTTTCGGTGCCACAGGACGCATCAGCTGAGCTGGCTTCTCTTTTAATTCTTTGTAACATGCAGATAGCACTGCGAATACAACAACCCCGACAGCAAGTCCTGTTGCCATAACTGAATATTCTGTTTCCAATGGTGTATACACATCTCCAAGCCCCGTATACATCATCTTATAGGCATTGATAATGATCCACGGAAGAAGCTTTTCACCGATCACTGCCCCAAGAATACTTCCTGTAAGTGTTGCTGCCAACGCATAACTGACATATTTCATTGCAATATGAAATCCACTGTACCCGAGAGCTTTCATCATTCCGATCTGTGTTCTTTGTTCCTCAACCATACGTGTCATTGCCGTTAAACTTACCAACGCTGCCACTAAGAAAAAAATAACTGGAACAACCTGTCCAAGTGCTGCAATTCTGTCTGCTTCCTGTCCGTATTCAACATAAGACTGCATCTTTTCACGATTCAAAATATACCATTTGCCTTGTTTGATATTCTTTACATCTTCTTTAGCATCTTTGATCTTATTCTCGGCATCTTTTAATTTCTTCTCGGCTTTCTTTCTTGACTTCTTTAACTTCTTCTCTCCATCATCAAGCTTTCTTTCTGCTTCTTTGATCTTGGTTGCTCCTGAATCAATCTGCTTTTGTGCTGTTACTAATTTTGCTTCATTTGACTCTATTGTCTGTTTAGCTGTCTTTAACTGACTGCTTTTCTGATTCAGTGTTCTTTCTGCATTTACAATCTTTGTCTGTGCTGCTTTTAACTGTTTTTTTCCAGAAGTGATCTGTGCCTTTGCTGTCTTTATCTGTTGCTTTCCTGCATTGATCTGTATCATAGAAGCCTGTGCTTCCTGCTCTGTGATCGCTCCTGCCTGTAGCGCCTGATTGATCTGTTGTTCTTTTTTCTCTAACTGCTGCTCCTGTTCTTTTATTTTAGCTTCCTGTGTGTCAAGCTGGCTGCTTTTTGTTTTGATTGTCTGTTTCTGTGTCTTTAACTGTTTTCTTGCACTGCTGATCTGTTTGATTCCTGACTGATACTGTGCTTTCGCTGTCTGAATCTGTGATTTTGCACTTGCAAGTTTTTTCTTGCTTTGTTCTAATTCAGATTTGGAATCATTGATCTTTTGTCTTGAATCTTTCAGCTCCTTATCTGCCTTATCTAGTTTATTTAAGACTTTTTTACGTTCTTTTTTAAATGTCTTTTCTTTCTTGGAAATCTTATCAGAGGCTTCTTTCCAAACAGAACTTAAACGCTTCTTATTCTCGTCCTTGGAAATGTCTTTCAGCTGATCTTCTAACTCTTTTACTTTATCCTTATATGCATCGCTGTATGCTCTTTCTGATTTGGCACCCTTTGCTGTAAGATAAACTTCTGTATAAATGTCAGAGGAAAATTCTGATTGCTTAACAATGATAAATCCAGATAATGTTCCAGTTTCAATTGTTGTGCTTCCTCTTGATCTTGACAGATATTCTGCTGATCTTCCAATAGCTGTGATCTTATATGTCGTATCATTTAAGGTATCTTTAAGATCATCCTCTGTTCCTGAAGATAACTCCAAAATATCTCCAATTTTTAATCCATTCTGAGTCGCATACCATTCATCCACAAGGCATTCCCCTGACTTCTTCGGGAGCTTTCCTTGTACGATCGTAATCTGGTTTAATTTCTTCGTCTCTGCCACGACTTTCACTGCGTGTTCGTCGTCACTTCCCTGCTTCTTTGATATAACATCTGTAGAATGACCGCCTTCGATATCCGCTGTTTTCGAAAGCTTCTTCATCGATTCCAGATTCTCCTTAGATATTCCCAAAGTTCCCATCACTTTCACGTCCATAAGTTTCGAATCATCAAACTGATGGTCTGCTGTGATATGCATATCTTTCTGTGTTACACGGATACCTGCATAAAATGCAACCCCAAGTACCACAATAAAAAAGATGGACAGAAATCTTGGAAGCGTACCTGTGATCGTTCTGTATATATCTTTGTGTAATGCTGTCTTTTTCATACGCACTTCCCTGCCATTCTTTCTACCATTCAATCGTTTCCACCAGCTGTGGATTGTCATTTATCGTAATGTTACTGATCTTTCCATTTTTCATCTCGATCACACGGTCTGCCATTGGTGCAATTGCAAGGTTATGTGTAATAACCACAACTGTTTTACCTTTCTTATGACAAGTATCCTGAAGTAATTTTAAAATGGATTTTCCTGTCTGATAATCAAGTGCTCCTGTCGGCTCATCACAAAGTAGTATCTTGGGATTCTTAGCAAGCGCACGCGCAATGGATACTCTCTGCTGTTCTCCTCCAGATAACTGTGCCGGAAAGTTATTCAGTCTGTGTCCAAGTCCTACATCTTTCAGTACTTCTTCTGCATCCAGTGGATCTTTGCTGATCTGAAGTGCTAATTCCACATTCTCTGTTGCAGTCAGATTCGGAACCAGATTATAAAACTGAAAAACGAATCCGATATCGTCTCTACGATACCCTGTCAGCTGTTTTTTATTCCATTTGGAGATATCTTTTCCATCTACAAAAACAGCGCCACTGGTTGCAGTATCCATACCACCTAAAATATTCAATACGGTAGTCTTTCCTGCACCACTGGCGCCAATGATCAAGGCAAACTCACCCTTATTCACCGTAAAATCAATCCCGTCTACGGCTTTGGTGATCACCTCTCCTGTCTTATATATTTTCTTTACATTTTCTAACCGAATCAATTCCATAAATATGCTTCTCCTTTATAAAGAATTTTACCATATTTTGATTGATTCAGCCAGTCTCTTACTTAAACTGATTTAATGAATCATTATACTCATATCCAATGGATGAAAGTTTCTGTTTTATCTCATTTTCATCAAGATCAAGTGCTTTACACAGGTCCTCAAAGGAATCATAAAAATCCCTTAACTGGGTGTTAATATAACTTAGTAACATAACTGGGTCTTTTGGTATCATCTTTGTGTCTCCTATAAGATATTACTTAAGAAATTAGTTGCTGACCCTGCTGCACTTCCTAATGCAGAGAATACAAATTCTTTCATAATGAAATATGCTACAATTGCTCCTACGATCTCAACGATCAATGCGATGTAAGCAACTGCATTCTTATTTACACCAGGATAACTCATCATTGCCACCATACTATAAATGAATGTCAGTACGCTTCCAACCAGCACGATCAAAACTGCAAACTGGTACATTCCAAGCAGTAATCCTAAAATTGCAAGAATCAATGCTAAAATTGATCCTAGAGATCTCATTCCAACAATCTGGCATGCCTGAAACCAGTTGATCTTTGCATGACCCATTGCATTCATAAGTCCGAGAATAACACCTGAAATAATCAGAGATACGACAATTGACAAAATAACTCCATATCCAAAAAACTGTCCAAAAGATGGTGTCTGTCCCACATATCTTGACACTCCTAAAAAAGAGCTTACACCATTCAACGCTGTTGAAACGATTTTCTGAACAAATACATACAAATATAATCCTGCTAAAAGTGCCTGAATTCCCATAAGAATCAGCCCGTTTTTACTGTTTTCATCTGCGACAGAAGATGCAAAACCTGTGCTTGGATGTTTGATCATCTCTAATGCTTGTGTAAAGAAATTCTTTGTCATGGCTGCTACATCACTCTGATTTTGTTCAGATGCTGGGCCTTCATAATTGATTTCTTCATAGTTTGTATACTGCTGCTGTGTCTGCTGGCTTTCTGCCTGTGCAGTTTCTGACTGATATGCATTTTCCTGTGTATCTTCTGCATTCTGCTGTGTACAGATACAAGGCTGTCCGTTAATTAATTTTCTTCCACATTTTGTACAAAAGTTTGCCATAATATTCTCCTCTCTTCTCTTTAGTAATATGAAGCCGTATCGATCAGCCATTTTCCATTTTTCCTGATCATTCTAGCTACACCACTGATCTTCAATGTCTGTGTCTCATATCTATCCCATATTTTATATTTATAATCTCTTGAACCACTGACTGCAACAAATACACCATCTGCAACCGTGTTATAAGATGAATCCGAACTTGTTGCCTGACATTTTGTTAATTTTACACTTCCAAGTGATTTTGCATCACTTCCATAATACCAAATAGAATCACATAATCTGACTCCATAATTTTCTGCGGCTTCTGTTGATGTAAAATAAGATGTAATACCTGCATTTCCTTTGTCTTTGATCTTAGCTTCTGTAATCTCCGGCATATAACTCTTTAACGCTTTTGCAGCTTCCGTTTTTGCTGTTCCTGAATACTGCACGACATTCAATGGATTGTCATCATTTGTATTGAACGTATAGCTGTCCTGATCAAATAGACCATCCGCTCCTGAAAATGTAAGCTTATGTTTTCCTGCAAACATTGTTACGTTATATGTATTTTCTGATGTATCTTCTGGAACCTTTGCTGCAATTCCATCGATTTTTAAAGTAACACCTGGCATTGTAAATAATTTTACGCTTTCTGTTGCCAATCCTGTATCTGTAGCACTTGTTACTTCATATTTATCAAAAAACAGGAAATTCTTCTTTGCTGATTTTGCGATATGAATCTCAACTTCATCAGAACCTTTCTTTGCCTGATATACATATTGTCCGGCATAAGTTCCATAATTCACATAACCACCAGTTGGTGTTGATAAAGTCTTTGTCTCATTCTGATCCATTGTCTTTTCAAATGCTTCTTCATTGATAAATGTATCTTCTGACAAATTAAACTTATCATAGATATTGGACCATTTCTTATTATTATAATCTTTTACAAACTGATTCGCTGCTGCCTCTGGACTGCTTTTGCTGTTTCCGATATAAAAAAACGCTGCGATCAGAACGACTAATACTGCAACTTCAGCAATGACGATCTTCTTGGCTTTGCTGCTAAATCCTTTAAATAATCCTCCACTCTTTGCCGGTGCTTTATTTGGTGCTTGATTCGGCTGTACTGGTCTTGATTTTTGTGTTTCATTCTGGTCTGCTGTCTTCTGGCTTTCTGTCTGCTGATTTTCTGACTCCAACGGTTCCATTCTCATTCCACATTCTCCGCAGAACATATCTCCGTCTTTTACTTCACTTCCACACTTTGGGCAAAACATATTTTCTCTTCTCCCTTCTCTTTTTTATCTAAGTCCACGTTTCTTCAATTCTGCTGCCATTGTATCTACATTTTTCTTCTCGTATTTATTCAAAGAAATACTGTCCTGATCATCCACAGTACCGTTATACCATGCTTTCTTTTCAAAACGTTCTTTATTAACCTTTTTCGTAAATTTTAATCCATGTCTTGCATAGATTTCATTCACTGCATATTGAAGTTCGCTGTCAGATAATTTCTTTATGTCAGATTTGCTGATATATTCTGTATCGGCATCTGGAAAAACATATCCATCATCGGCATCCATGATCTCACTTGCTGACTTTGTATCACTATCAGATGCTTCCGTTGTTGTTTGTGCTTCTGTTGTGTTGTCGTCTGTTGAATCAGCCACGTTCCCATCCCCAACATCTTTTCCTTCATTATTTTTCTTGTTATTTGTTTCTTCCTGTACGGCATTTTTCAATGATGTACTGGCGCTTTCATTGTCTGTTGTGTCTCTGCTTGTGACCAACATGGCAATTAGAATAAACGCTACGACTGCGATAGCTGCAGCAAGTACTGCAATTACCTGTTTTTCATTTTTCTGCATTTTTCTCTCCTTCTCTTTGGTAATATCTGTCAACTCCATCTGCAATTCCTTCTGCAAGCATTGTCTGATAATGACGATCTGATAACTTCTGATCTTCGTCTGGATTTGACATAAATCCCATCTCTACGATTGTTACAGGAATCTTACTCCAGTTGATCCCTGTCATCTCATCTGTCTGTGTTACCCCACGATTTTTAGCACCTGTTCTGCGGCACAAAGTACTAACTACACATTCAGATAATCTCTGACTGTCTGCTGCAATTACCTTGCAATAAGGATTGGATGAAGTAGGACTCATTGTTAAAGCTCCATTTGCTGACTGTGAATCTGCACTATTGCAATGGATCCTAAGTAAAATACCAGCACCACTTTCATTTGCCATCAAAGCTCTTTTTTTGTTGCTTAATGATACATCATTAGTCTCTCTGATCATATAAACATCATATCCTCTGGCGATCAATTCACTCTTAAGCTTTAATGACACTTCTAAATTTACCTGATATTCTGTTCTCTTCGTAACGACTCCTTCCGTTCCTGAAGATACCATTGGCTTTGTCTTGTCAGCACCTGGTCCGATCGCTTCCTGTTCACTCATCTGTTTCTTTTGATGTCCTGCGTCAATTGCGATCTTTATACGTTTTTCCTCTTTGGGCAGTGTTGTTGTCTCTTTCTTATTTTGTGTCGTCTTCTGAGACGCTTTCTGTGTTGTCTTCTGCTTAATGATCTCTGTCCGCTTCTCTGTTGTCTTCTCTCCTGCTTTCTTATCCTGTGTGATCACTTCATCATCTTTGCAGCCCACACAAAAAATACTAAGCATCACACAAAGGATCAGAACTTTCCATATCTTTTTCATACTTATCCCTCTTTCGTTTCGATTTATGGTTCGACTACTTTTAATTCACCTGTTACTGAATCCATAACGTATCCTGAAATCTTTATATCTTTTGGAATCAGTGGGTGTTTTCGAAGCATTTCCACAGAATCTTTTACAGAACTTTCTACACAGTCAAAACCTTCTAACCATGTATCAAAATCAACTCCACAGTGACGGATCAGCTCAATCTTCTCCTCATCGATTCCGCGCTCCATCATATGTCCGATCATCATCTCACTGTTGATATGCTGTACTCCACAGTCTGTATGTCCGATCACCATGACTTCCTCAATGCCTAGCTCAAATATACCGACTAAAATACTTCGTACCACACTTCCGAATGCATGACTTACAACTCCTCCTGCATTCTTAATGATCTTGACATCACCATTTTTAATTCCAAGTGCTGCTGGTAAAAGTTCAGTAAGTCTTGTATCCATACAAGTAAGAATCGCAATCTTCTTATCAGGGTACTTACTTGTCTTATACTGTTCATATTTTTTCTCTTTTACAAATTCCTGATTGTATTTTAAAATCTCATCAATCATCTTATACTCTCCCTTCTATAAAGTAATATCAGCAGTCTTTCCTTTACATGCCTTAAGATAATCCTGTGTCGTAAGCTCAATCTGAATTCCATTCTTTCCACCACTTACAATGATCTTCTCCTGATCATTTGCACTTGCATCAAGAACTGTTGGATAATCTTTCTTCATGCCAATTGCTGTACAGCCTCCACGAATATATCCTGTGATCTTATTGATATCTTTTACATGGATCATCTCAACAGATTTCTCCCCCGCTGCCTTTGCAGCTTTCTTAAGATCAAGTTCCTTATCGATTGGAACTACAAATACAAAATATCCTCCGCTTTTTCCTTCTGTTACCAGAGTTTTAAACACTCTTTCATATGGTTCATTTAACATATCAGCGATCGTAATTCCATCGATAAATTCTTTGCACTCATAACGATGTACTTCAAATGGAATCTTCGCTCTCTCAAGCATTCTCATTGCGTTTGTTTTTGGTTCTTTCTTTGCCATTCTCCTGCTGCCTCCTTGCTGATTTATTTATCTAGCAAACATATGTTATGGTGTTCATTTTACACCACCTTTGCACATTATATCATATTTTTTCATATATTGAGAGTAAAAGATATTCCGAGGATATTTTTATGCCAGAAATACAAAATAAAAATCTTGTCGATCAAGGCCATTTAAAAATACAGGTAACTTCAAGCATCGGATCAGTTCCCATTCCTGATGCTTCGATTGAAATTTCTTACACTGGCGATCCTGACTCTGTTCTTGAAACAATAAATACAGATGAAAATGGCCAGACTCCTGTTATTGATCTTCCGGCACCACCAGTCGAATACAGTATGTCACCAGGAGAAAACCAGCCTTATTCTGAATATAATTTAAGAATCCGTTCCAAGGATTATGAATCCGTCACGATCTCTGGTGCACAGATTCTCTCTGGTGTCCAAGGTCTTCAATCTGTTTCCTTGATTCCTGAAGAAACCAGTATTTCTACAGAAGAAAATCCTATTGTGATCGGTCCTCACACTCTGTGGGGCAATTATCCACCGAAAATTGCGGAATCTGAAATTAAGCCTGTTAATGAAACTGGTGAGATCGTCTTAAGCCGAGTTGTAATTCCAGAATACATTATTGTTCATGATGGTTCTGTTGGTGATAAGACTGCACAGAATTATTATGTGCGTTATAAAGATTACATCAAAAATGTTGCTGCCTGCGAAATTTATTCTACCTGGCCTCGTGCAACTCTTGAAGCAAATATTCTTGCGATCATGTCATTTACTTTGAATAGAGTATATACTGAATGGTATAGAAATAAAGGGCATGACTTTACGATTACATCTTCTACAGCTTATGACCACAAGTTTATTCCTGGAAAGACAACTTATGATTCTATTAATACGATCGTTGATGAGATTTTTGCAGATTATCTGTCCAGACCGAATGTAAGACAGCCGATCCTTACGCAGTATTGTGATGGAAAGAAGGTTTCTTGTCCCGAATGGATGACGCAGTGGGGTTCTAAATACTTAGGTGATCAGGGTTATGCACCGATTGAGATTTTGAGATATTATTATGGAGAAAGTATGTATATCAATACCGCCGAACAGATTTCTGGGATTCCATCTTCCTGGCCGGGATATGATTTGATGATTGGGAGCAGCGGAGATAAAGTTCGTCAGATGCAGCAGCAATTAAATCGGATTGCGCGGGATTATCCTTCTCTTCCTACGATTGCTGCGGATGGTGTATTTGGAGAATCTACAGCTAATGCGGTTCGAAAATTTCAAAATGTCTTTGGGCTGCCTCAGACTGGAATTGTGGATTATCCTACTTGGTATAAGATTAGTGAGATATATGTTGGAGTCAGTCGGATCGCAGAGTTGAATTCTTAGGTAACTTATTTTAAGCCCCACTAGGTCATCCATGTGGGGTTCAAAATTTTAGTCAATACATTTACAAAAAAGCCTGTGCATTTATATTTTGCACAGACTTTTTATCATCTTATTTACATCTCACAAGACACCTTTTTTTATAAAATGAAATTCCATAACACAAAACCTCATCATAAGTATCTTCAAATTCTTTCGCATACATCTTTGTATCAATCTGATCCAATGCTTTTTGACAATCTCTTTCCAGATCATCTAATTTTCTAGAATATTTTGCTTCAAATACTGCAACCTGTCCCGTCACATCATTGTAGATTACAATATCACTTCGTCCTTCTCCATGTTCCCTGTTAGACTCCACACTATAACCAGCTCCTGCAAAGATTCCTGCAAGAAATGCATGGTAGAAATCTTCTCTGTAATCATAATAACTGATCGTCATTCGAAGCAAGGTACTGATCTCTTTTGTCAACTTGTCCGTATCTTTATTCCACACAGCATCGAACAAAGCCTTTCGATTCATCACCCTTGTGCTGTCTTCAAACCATTTTCTTACCGTTGATTCAAAAATCTCTTTGATTTCTTTGTTTGGAATTCTTAGCTCAACCAATCCCTCTGCATCACATTCCCCTGCTTTTGTAAGATATCCGGTAAGATAAAGAATGCTCCACAGATTTTATCTACATCATCACTATCCAGCAAATACATATGCTGCTTGCATACCTCTGCCACAATATATTTAAGAAAATTAAATGCATTCTCAAATGTACTACCATACACATCTTTAAATGACAAAAACAAAGTCGGATACTGATTCATCCATCTTTCACAAATTGCTGTCTCCTTAGATATTTCAAGCCCCTCAAACAACTCCCTGCTATCCTTCCTAATATCCAAGAAACTATTCAACATGCTCATTGCCATCGTCTTCCCAAAACGCCTAGGACGAGTAATCAACGTCACCTGATCCATCTCACCCCGCAGCAACGTCTTAATCAAACCAGTCTTATCCACATAGTAATAATCCAACTCCCGAATCCTCTCAAAATCCGAAATCCCAACAGGAATATTTATCATCGCTGTCGAATTTAGTGTCCGCTACGTGCGAATCCGAGCGAGAGCGGGTTTGGGATGGTCAACTATTTATTTACATTCAAAATGCTGATAATCCTTAGAACTTCTCCAATTTCCACCCCAGCTAAATCCATATTTCTTAAAGATCTTATAAGCCGTATCATTCTTATGAATCATATAACGTTTATATTTTCCCTTGCACTTTGATGTCTTTCTCTGTTTATAAACCTTTCCATTCGAAGGAGAAACCTTATTTCCCTTTACCCATGGATTGATCCTTGGATTGATATCAATTGCTAATCCATAAGAATGATTAGACAATTTCTTCGTTCCACTGATCACACGATAATTAAACGCAGAAGTATTATTCGCAGACATAGACTTATTATCATTCGCATTATAATCATCGATCAGACGCATTCTCTGTATTCTGTATTTCTTCTGATATAATTCGTAAAATACCTTCACTGTTTTCTTTGCGATCTTCTTATTAACGATCAATTCACCATGCTTCACTTTTCCATCAAACCCATAATGAAGCACCTGAACATATCGAAGATCAGATAACTTAACATTCTTATTCTTACGATAAGACTTCCCCGTAATCCTCTTTTCAATCTTTGGAGAAATTGTCTCATAAGTAAAACCCTTTTTATATGTATATTTTGAAGCCGCATTTGCTGACTTCTTCTGTAAACAAACTGGTACCGCAACCACAGTAAGTGCCGTCAATGCAATCAAAGTCTTTAATTTCCATTTTGAATTATTCATATCCATTCTTCCTTTCCAAATTTTGATTTCATTATAACATAGTTTTCCCCATCTGTAGAAAAAGAAACACACACAAAATTCCTCAGCAATCACTATCCATTTCTATGTATCACCATATATTCATATTCATCTATCCATATTCCCAATAACCTACAGCCAAGAATATTTTAAATAATAACTGCCCCGTGACCGTATGAGCTCGTCGGTGCTTAATGAGCAGTGATGATTTATCATCGATGTCGAATTTAGCATCCGCTACGTGCGAATCCGAATGCAAATGGGTCACGGGGCAGTTATTATTTAAAATATTCATTGAAAGACTAAATTATTTACCATACACAACAAATTGATACTCAATATCAAAGTACGTCTCTTCTTCACTTTCTTTCACAAGTTTCCACTCTGGCATCTCATCCAGATTTGGAAAATAAGTATCAGCATCATAAGCAAAGTCTGTTCTTGTAACATACGCTTTATCACAGTATGGAAGCATCATACGATAAATACTCTCTCCACCGATAATAAAAATATCTTCATCTTTATATTCTTCAAGTTCATCTAATAATTCTTCCTTGCTTCCAACAACGATCGCTCCTTTGGCATCGTAGTCTTTATCGTGTGTTAAAACAATATTAGTTCTCTTTGGAAGCGGCATTCCATTTGGAAAGCTTTCTAAGGTTTTACGTCCCATAACAACAACTTTTCCTGTTGTCATCTGACGGAACATCTTCATATCATTGGGGATATGAACTAAGAGTTCATTATTCTTTCCGATTCCCCAGTTCTTATCTGCATTTACAATAAGGTTCATTTGTTTTCTCCTTCTTATATCGCAATTGGAATATCTTTGATCTGTTCTCCTGCCTGATAATCTTCGATCTTGAAATCATCTGTTGTAAATTCATAGAAATCTTTGACTTCTGGATTCAGTGTTACTTTTGGTGCAGGATATGTCTCTCGTTTGATCATTTCTTTAATAATCGGAATATGACGATCATAAATATGGGCATCTGCGATCACATGTACTAATTCTCCTGCTTCCATATCACATACCTGAGCCATCATATAAACTAAAGCTGCATACTGTACAACATTCCAGTTATTTGCTGCTAAAATATCCTGTGAACGCTGATTTAAGATTGCATTTAATGTCAGTTTATCATGTCCTGGCTTCTTTGTTACGTTAAATGTCACGCTGTATGCACATGGATAAAGATTCATCTCATGTAGATCCTGATGAACATAAATATTGGTCATGATCCTTCGGCTGTATGGGTTATTCTTAAGATCGTAGATCACACGATCTACCTGATCCATCATTCCCTCCTTGTATTGATGTTTGATTCCCATCTGGTATCCATAAGCTTTTCCAATGGAACCGTCTTCATCTGCCCATTCATCCCATACGTGACTCTTAAGATCATGAACATTATTTGATTTTTTCTGCCAGATCCATAATAATTCATCGATTGCTGACTTGATATATGTCTTTCTTAATGTCAGAGCTGGAAATTCTTTTGACAGATCATATCGGTTTACAACGCCAAACTGTTTGATCGTATACGCAGACTCTCCATCCGGCCAGTGAGGGCGGACTTTCTCGCCTTCTGTACTTGTTCCATTCTCTAAAATATCTTCGCACATAGATATAAATACCTGATCTGCATAACTCATTCTTTCTTATTCTCCTTTTCTTCTTCCTCACTATTTGTTGTAAGCATCTCAAATCTTCGTTTGAAAAATGCGATCTTACGGTCAAATACACCTAATCTGTATAAGTTGATCACAAACATTCCAAGGATCAGTGCCAGTAACATTCCGCCTAATCCTCCAAATTTCAGACCAACATAGATCAAAAAGATTGTTGTCAGCGCAGAAATTCCCATGCTGTCTCCCATCATCTTTGGCTGCAGAACCTGTTTTAACACTAAACAGATTGCGTACACGATCAGTAAGAGGATTGCTGTCTTGATATCGCCTGTGATCATCTTAAATATTGCCCATGGTATAATGACTGTACCTGTTCCAAGAATTGGAAATATATCGACAATTCCTACTAAAACAGCATAAATGAATGAATGTCCAATGCCTGCAACAAAAAATCCAATCCACAAAATTGCTATGATCACAACCATGATCTTTAACTGTGCAAAACAGTAGCTCACTAAAACTCCTACAGAATTCTTCATAAATACATCTATTTTATGTTTTACAAATCCTGGAATACATTTTTCATACCATGCAATGATCTTTTCTCGTTCTAGCGAGAACATATAAGCTGAAAATAACATAACGACAAGTCCCAAAAGTCCACTTGTCACACCTTTGGCAACTCCTCCTGCATGAGCTACCCCATAGTCTCCTGCAGATGTTGCTGCTTTCTTCAACAATTCTCCGATTGAACCACTCCACTGTTCAAACTGTTTTCCAAAGGAAGGTGGTAAAATACTTAAAAAATGTTCTATCTTCTTCTGGAAAATAATTCCCTGTCTCATAATTTCCTGTCTGATATCCGGCATATCTTGTACAAATCCGATGACCTGCAGTGCAATTCCTCTCACTGCAAAATACAAAACTGCAATGATTGCTGTTATAACAACTGCAATTAGTATCGCAGAACCAAATTTCTTTGGCAATTTTACTTTCTTCTCCAGATATTCAATCACTGGGTGTGCTATCATTGATATGATCCAACCAGCCACAAATGGCCACAAAAATGCCAGTGTCTTAGGCAATACAAAGATCAAAAGCAATGCTCCCGCGAGTATTACCAGTAATTCCATGATAATATCCAGATAAATCTCCCAACGTTTCATAATCGTATCACTCCTTGATGTAATTAGTATATCATTGAATTTTCATACCATTTTCCATCTCTTAAAGAACCATTATACGTTACAATCTCTTACTTGGCAATTCTAATCTCATCTTTCTCTCTGTCATAATAATATACATGATCTGATAAGATTTCTTCCCTATCCACAACGATACGATTTGTCTCTCTTACCATCCTGGCAAGTTCTTCTGGGGCTTTTGCATATTCATTATCTAATAAAATGATAACCTCATGAATACTGCTTGGCAGAATATAAAGATCATATTCCATATATTTTGCAAAATCCCTCAAAACATCTTTGTAAAGGATCACGGATGCTCCGTTCATATAATCTCCATTCGACATAACAAACAATGGAATCTCTTCTTCAATGATGTGAATTGGAAGTACAGACTGAATCTTTCTCATCACTGGTGGAAAAATCTTCTCTGTGTTCTCTCTAGCATCCTTCATCATCTGATCTTTTGAAATGCCCCACATCAAAAGTTCCTTGTTTCGGACTAATGCACTTGCCATTCCATCATGATTCCGGTACGCTGCCCATCTATAAGTTACTGCAAGATCTAAAAAGCGTTCATGTGGTGTATATTTGAGCAATTCCTTATTCTTCTCATAGTTAATGACCCTGTAGAACAGATTCTTTTTAATATACTCATAATCTGAAACTTTATCCTCATCAAGGTAAAATCCCACCTGGTGTCCCTGATAAACACTTGCGATCTCTCTCATCGTCTCTTCAATCGTCTGTCCTCTTAAATGATTACGATAAAATGGTTCAAGATATAATACTGGAAGCAGATAATTCTTCTGCTCTCCGATCGATAATCCCATCATAGAAACCTGATTGTTTTTCTTAACCCTCTGTACCATAACCTTCTGATCTTCCATCTCTGGAAGATACTTTAAAATATTCTTCTCTACATACAAATAAAATTCTTTCTCGCTTAACATGGCTTTCTCCTTCCTGTTGGCCGAAAACTCATGCCATAACCCCTTAATTTCTTATTTTCCTCACTTGTTCTCGTATGTAAATATTTTCCATATAATCATACAATATTTTCCAGTTAATTGCAAGAAAAAAAGAAATTTATTTTTCAAAATTCCTTTTTCCCCACAATGTCGCATTCTGCTTATAATAATTTTATTGTGCTGTAAATTCTTTTAGAAAATCAAGCAATGTTTCCATTTCTTTTCTTGTACCGATCGTGATTCTTAAATAATTATCGATTCTTGGCTGATCGAAATAACGAACATAAATCTTTGCTTTCTTCGCTGCTTCAAAAATCTCTTTAGCAGGAACACGCTCATGCGTAGCAAAGATAAAGTTTGCCTTAGAATCTGCAAAATTAAATCCGATCTTTCTCATTTCTATCTGGAACCATTCTCTTGTCTCAATAATTTTCTTTCTTGTCTCCTGAAAATATTCTTCATCTTCTAAGACAGCTGTTCCAAGAACGATCGATGGTTCATTCATTGTATAAGAATTGTAAGAATATTTGACATCGTTCATTGCTTTAATCAGTTCTTTGTTACCGATCGCATATCCGATTCGAAGTCCCGCTAACGATCTTGATTTAGAATATGTCTGAACGACTAATACATTGTCATATTTTCTTGTCAGTTCTTTTGCTGTGTCACCACCGAAATCAATATATGCTTCATCAACGATCACGACAACATTCTGGTTATGTTTGATGATATCTTCTACAACATCTAAGGATAAAAATGCTCCTGTTGGCGCATTTGGATTTGGGAACACAACTCCGCCATTTTCCGCATAATAATCTTCTTTCTGAATCTCAAATGCAGCATTGACTACTTTCTTCTCATATGGAATTCCAAATAATTCTGCCCATACAGGATAGAAAGAATATGTGATATCTGGGAAGAAGATTGGTTTCTTGCCGTTGAAAAATGTCATAAATGCAACAGCAAGCACATCATCAGATCCAACTCCTACAAACACTTCTTCTTTATCAAATCCATGATAAGATGCAATTGCTTCTACCAGTTTGGTTGCTGCAGGATCTGGATATTTGCGAAGATTTTTGATCTCGCTCATCGCTTCCTTGATCTTCTCTGATGGTGGATAAGGGTTTTCATTTGTATTTAACTTGATCACACCTTCTTCTTTTGGTTGTTCCCCTGGTGTATAAGGCTCTACTTTTCGTACATTATCTCTCCAGCTTTTCATGAAGGTCTCCTTTATCTGTATTGGCTTATTTGCGGTAATCGTCGATCAGTTTCTTAAATAATGGAAGGGCTTTTTCAATACGTTCTGTTGGTACGCAGTATGAAATACGCACATAACCTGGGCATCCAAAGCTGTCTCCAGGCACGATCAGAAGATCGTATTCTTTTGCCTTTTCACAAAATGCATTGGCATCTTCTTCTAATGCTTTCGGGAATAAATAGAATGCTCCACCTGGTTCTACGCATTCATATCCCATGTCAACTAATGCATTGTAGAATAAGTCTTTGTTCTTCTGATAAATAGAAAGATCAGAAGTTAAATCTACACATTCTCCAACAACTTTCTGATACAGTGTTGGCACACAGACATAAGAAAGTAAACGTGCGGATGCAATAAATGCTGGCAGTAAATTATCAAAATCTTCTGCTTCATTTGGTGCTACAATATAACCTACTCGTTCTCCTGGCAGTGATAATGATTTACTGAAAGAATATGCAACTAATGTATTATCATAAAAATGTGGAACATATGGCACTTCAAATCCATCATATGCGATCTCTCTGTATGGTTCATCAGAAATGATATAAATACTGTGTCCGTATTCTTTTTGTTTCTTCTCTAATAATGCAGCTAATTTCTCAATTGTTTCTCTGGAATAAACAACTCCAGATGGATTGTTTGGAGAGTTAATGAGGATTGCTTTGGTATGCTCGCTGATCGTTTCTTCTAATTCTTCAAAATTGATCTGGAATGCTTTGGTATCTGCAGAAATAACTCTTAATTTACATCCTGCTCCCTGTGCATAGACTGCGTATTCCGGAAAATGTGGTGCAAATGTAATAATATCGTCTTCTGGTCCATCAACTAATGTCTTAAAACAGATTCCAAGGGCTGCTGCTGCTCCGATCGTCATAAAGATATTTGCTGCTGTATAATTTGTATCAAATCTTCGATTTAAAGATTTGGCAATATTTTCTCTTACTTCTAACACTCCGGCATTGCTTGTATATCCGTGGATATCCACTGGATCAGATGTCTTTAACAGACGAAGTGCTGTCTTATCAATTTCTTTTGGTGCTGGAACACTTGGATTTCCGATACTGAAATCAAATACATTCTCTGCTCCAACTTCTTTTGCTCTTTTCATTCCATATTCGAAAATATCACGGATAACGGAATGCTGTTTGGATAATTCTACTACTTCTTTTGATAACATGATCTGTTTCTTCCTTTCTTTGCCATTAGTTTTATTTTACAAAAAAATGCAGAAAATTACAACAATCCTCGCTGATTGCTGTAATTTTCACTTCATTTTATTTGCAGATCATTTTATTCATCTAAAGCATCTCTTAAGCTCTTTGTAAATTCATAAACTTTTTCAGGACTTTCTTCGCCATATTGGCTGATCAGTTTCACGATCGCACTTCCAACAATAACACCGTCACAGTAAGTACTCATTTTCTTCGCCTGTTCTGGGCCTGAAATACCGAATCCTACAGCACAAGGAATCGTTGCATTTTTCTTGATGATTCCAAAGAATTCGTCAAAATCTGTTGTAAATTCATTTCTTGTTCCAGTCACCCCAATAGATGAAACACAGTATAGGAATCCTTCCGCATCTTTTGCGATCTTAGCGATTCGATCATGTGAAGTTGGTGTTACCAGGCTGATATTATCAACGCCATGAGCTGTCGCAATTGGCTGAATCTCGTCCTTTTCTTCGTATGGCATATCTGGAACGATCACTCCCTGAACCCCGCATTCATTACAAAGCTCAAAGAATCTCTCTGTTCCAAAACGATAAATTGTATTGATATACATCATCATGACAAATGGTGTTTCTTTAATCTCTTCTCTTAATTCTTTCACCATCTGAAAAATACCTTTTAATGTTGTGCCACCTGCAAGAGAATGCTGGCTGGCTTCCTGAATGACAACACCTTCTGCGATTGGATCTGAGAATGGAATTCCGATCTCGATCACGTCAGCGCCTGCTTTTACCATCGCTCTGATATTTTCTTTTGTTGTCTCATATCCATAATCTCCAGATACAATGTAAGTTACTAATGCCTTTTGTCCATTCTTTTTTCGATTCTCAAATGTTTCTCTAATTTTCATCTAACTGCACTCCTCTGTATCTTGCTACCTGATAAACGTCTTTGTCTCCACGACCGGACAGACAGATCACGACTGACTGGTCTTTGCTCATTGTTGGAACGATATCCATGGCTGCTGCCACTGCATGAGATGATTCGATCGCTGGAATCACTCCTTCTGTTTTAGATAAATATTCAAAGGCTTTGACTGCCTGTTCATCTGTAATACTTACATACTCCGCTCTTCCGATTTCATGAAGATGTGCATGTTCTGGCCCGATTCCTGGATAATCAAGTCCCGCAGAAATAGAGTATACAGGATCGATCTGCCCTTCTTCGTTCTGTAAGAATAAACTCTTCATTCCATGGAAAATACCTTTGCTTCCTTTGGCGATCGTTGCTGCATGATCTAAGGTATCAATTCCACGCCCAGCTGCTTCTGCACCGATCAGTCTGACACTTTCATCTGGGATAAAATCATAGAACATTCCCATCGCATTGGATCCACCACCAACGCAGGCAAAAACTGCATCTGGAAGTTTTCCTTCGACTTCTTTCATCTGTGCTTTTGTCTCTTCTCCGATGATCTTCTGGAAGTCACGCACCATGGTTGGATATGGATGAGGACCCATTACAGAACCGATGCAATAAAATGTTGTCTCAATATTTGTAGCCCAGTCTCTCATGGCCTCATTGATCGCATCTTTTAAGGTTCTTGTTCCGCTTTCTACCGCATGAACTTTCGCTCCAAGGAGTTCCATACGATAGGCATTTAAACTCTGGCGTTCCACATCTTCTGCTCCCATATATACAACACATTCCATATCAAATAATGCTGCAACCGTTGCTGTGGCAACTCCGTGCTGTCCTGCACCTGTCTCTGCGATGATCCTTTTTTTGCCCATTCTCTTTGCTAGTAAGATCTGTCCTAATACGTTGTTGATCTTATGAGCACCTGTATGGTTTAAATCTTCTCGTTTTAAATATACTTTTGCCCCGCCAAGATCTTTCGTCATCTTCTCTGCGTAATATAAAAGAGATGGACGGTTTGCGTAATCTCTGTATAACTGACGTAATTCAGATAAAAATTCTGGGTCATTTTTATATTTTTCATAAGCCTCATTTAACTCATTTACTGCATTCATTACGATTTCTGGTACATACTGTCCACCATACTCTCCAAATCTTCCTATTTTACTCATGTCTTCCTCCTGTTATCTGCATGATTTCTTTCATTTTTTTCAAATCTTTGTATCCATCCGTTTCGATCCCACTGGAAATGTCGATCCCATATGGATGAACTTTTTTTATGATTTCTTTTATATTGTTGCTGTGAAGCCCTCCTGCAATGAAAAATGGTTTGCTGATTTCTTCTTTTGGAATCAAGTTATAATTCATTACTTTTCCAGTACCTCCATACATATCTTTTTCTTCTGTAAATGTATCCAGTAACAATTTATCGACTGGAAGCTTTTCAGCTTCTTTGATATCGTTGGTATCCTTTACTCTGACAACTTTCCAGATTTCTTTATCTGTCTGTTGTTTTAACTGTTCAACGTAAGTATGATCTTCATCTCCATGTAACTGGATCACATCTAATGGAACTTGGTTTGCGATCTCTATGACTTTCTCAATTGTTTCGTTTACAAAAACTCCAACACTTAAGATATCCTGATCTAAATCTTGGTCAAATTCTTTTGCCTGCTGTCCTGTCACATATCGTTTGCTTTTCGGAAAGAAGATATAGCCGACTGCATCTGGTTTTACTTCATTTGCATATGCGATATCTTCTTTTCTTCTCATTCCACACATTTTTACTTTCATAAGCAACTCCGTAACTGTTCCATGGTTTCTTTGATATTGTCAGATCTCATAAATGTCTCACCGATCAGTACAGCATCGGCTCCCTGTTCTTTGACATTTTTCATATCATTTTCATCTTTCATTCCACTTTCAGAAACTAAGACGGCTTCATATGGAATGAGTGGTGCAAGTTTGCTTGTTGTATTGAGATCAACATCAAATGTCTTTAAGTTACGGTTGTTGATTCCAATGATGTCACATCCACATGCGATAACTTTCTTTAATTCTTCTTCGTTATGAACTTCTACCAGACAATCAAGGTCTAAGCTTTTTGCCAGATCATAAAATTCTTTGATCTTTTCTTCGGAAAGAATAGCTGCGATCAAAAGAATCGCATCAGCTCCGAGCACCTTTGCTTCGTAAATCTGGTATTCATCAAAAATAAAATCTTTTCTTAACATTGGGATATTTACTTTTGCTCTGATATCTGCAAAATATTTGCTGCCACCTTTGAAATAATGTTCCTCAGTTAAACAAGAAATCGCTGCTGCACCTGCCTCTTCATAGGCGATCGCTGTTTCCACCGGCCGAAAATCTTCTGTGATCACACCTTTGGATGGGGATGCTTTTTTGACTTCTGAGATCACGGATAATCCAGATTCCTTTAAGGCTTCTTTAAATCCATGATTTTTATTCTTGGAATTTAACGCCATTTCCTTCATATCTTGTGGCTCAATATTATCTTTTTCTCTCTGTAATTGTTCTTTTCGCTTTTCTACGATATCATCTAAGATCATATTTCACCTCATCTATCTTGCATTTGTATATGCAATAAACTGTTCTAATTTCTCATTTGCTTTTCCAGAATCGATCATCTTAGCTGCTAATTTCACCCCGTCTTTGATCGTTTCTGCTTTCCCGATCGTGTAAAGAGCTGCTCCTGCATTTAATAAAACGATGTCTCGTTTTGCTCCCTGTTCCTTTCCAGTTAAGATATCTTTTGTGATCACTGCATTTTCATCGGCTGTACCACCGACGATATCTTCTTTCTTCGCAAGTGTGAATCCTAATTTTTCTGGATCGATCGTGTATTCTTTGATCTCATCTCCATTGATCTCGCACACACTTGTTGTGGATGAGATTGAGATTTCATCTAATCCGTCGTCTCCGTATACGATCAACGCTCTCTTCACTCCAAGATTCTTCATAACATCTGCCATTGGACGAACTAAAGCTTTTTCATAAACACCTAAAACAATGTAGTTTGTCATTGCTGGGTTTGCTAAAGGTCCTAAGATATTAAATACAGATCTTACTCCAAGCTGTGCTCTGACTGGTCCAGCGTATTTCATGGAACCGTGATGTGTCTGTGCAAATAAGAACGCTGCTCCAACTTCATCCAAACATTCCTTACTTTCTTCTGATGTTAATCCGATCTTTGCTCCCAAAGCTTCTAAGACATCGGCTGCACCGCTCTTTGAAGATACGCTTCGATTTCCATGTTTTGCAACTTTAGCTCCTGCTGCTGCGATCACAAAGGATGATGTGGTGGAAATATTAAAGCTGTTTGCAAGGTCCCCACCAGTTCCTACGATATCGATCGCTTCTGTTTCTTCTGGAATGATCGCTGCTTTAGCTCTCATAACTTTCGCAAATCCTGTGATCTCTTCTGGTGTTTCATGATTCATCCGAAGACCTGTTAGGAAACTTCCCATCTGTGCGTCAGTCGCATTTCCTGACATGATGCAGTCCATCGCTTTATAAGCTTCTTCTTCTGTCAAATGATTTCCTTCTACGATTTTTGCTAAAAATGGTTTTAATGTTTCTTGATTGACTGCGCTCATAGTTTCCTCCTTTGTAGAATCTCCAAGTCTGATTCCTGCGATGTTTGTTAAAAATTTTTCTAAGATCTTCATTCCCATTTCGGTTAAGATGGATTCTGGATGGAACTGAATTCCATAAACCGGATATTCTTTGTGGCACACTGCCATGATCTGTCCTTTTTCATCTCTTCCGATGATTTCTAATTTATCTGGGATTGTTTCGTCGTCAATGATCAGTGAATGATATCTTGCGGCATATATTTTATCTTCTAATTCTTCGAATAAAGGATTTTTATTATCGATTGTGATCTCGCTCATTTTTCCATGCATCAATTCTTTTGCTGGAACAACTTTTCCACCATATACTTCTCCAATCGCCTGATGTCCTAAACAGATCCCTAAGATTGGGATATCTTTTCCAAATGTTTTGATCACATCTTTTGAAATTCCAGCACTATCTGGATATCCAGGTCCTGGGGAGATAACAAGTGCTTCTAGGTTTTGTAAGTTTTTGATCTCTTCAATTGTGATCTCATCATTTCGTACCACCTGAATCTGTGGATACAAAGATCCGATATACTGATATACGTTATAAGTAAATGAATCATAATTATCTATCATTAAAATCATAACTTTGCTGCCTCCTTCACTGCATTTACAACAGCTAATGCTTTATTCTTTGTCTCCATAAATTCTTTTTCTGGAACGGAGTCGTTGACGATTCCAGCTCCTGCCTGTACATATCCTTTTCCATCTTTAAATACAACTGTTCGGATTGCGATACAAGTATCAATATTTCCATCAAATCCAAGATATCCGACGGTTCCACCGTAAACACCTCGTTTTTTGTTTTCCAGCTCATCGATGATCTCCATCGCTCTTACCTTTGGCGCTCCAGATAAGGTTCCTGCTGGTAGAACGCTCATCAATGCATTGATTTGATTTTCGTCATCTCTTAATTCTCCCTGTACATCACTGACTAGATGAGTGACTTTGGAATATTTCTCAACTGTCATAAAGTTTTTGACTTCTACTGTTCCGAACTTGCTGACTTTTCCAACATCATTTCTTCCAAGATCGACTAGCATTGTGTGTTCTGCTCGTTCCTTTGGATCATTGACTAACTGTCTAACCAACATATCGTCTTCTTCTTTTGTCTTTCCTCTTGGAACCGTTCCTGCGATCGGCTTGGTTGCTACGATTCCATTTAAGACACTGACTAGCTTCTCTGGAGAAGCTCCGACGACCTGATAGTCGATGAAATCGAAGAAATAAAGGTATGGAGATGGGTTTGATGTTCTTAAGCATCGGTAAACATCAAATGGATCAACGTCTGTATCTATCTCAAATCTCTGGGATAATACGACCTGGAAAATGTCTCCGTTTTTAATATATTCTTTGGCTTTCTTTACATTTGCTTCGTATTGTTCTTTTGTAAGATTTGATACCACTTTGGCTTTTGCTGGTGTGAATCTGTCTTTGGAAAGTGATACCGGGCGTTCCATCTTGTGAAGGATCAATTCTGCTTTGTCTTCTAATTCTTCGTATTTCTGTTTTATATTATCTCCTTTATGAATGTTCTGAATGATCACGGCTTTGTTTGCTAAATGATCGAATGCAATGATCTCATCGTACATGCATAAGTGGCACTCTGGCATATTCAAGTCATCTTCTGGAACATTTGTTAATTTCTTTTCCACTTGACGGATCATGTCATATCCAAAATACCCGATCAGTCCACCTGTTAACTTTGGATAATCTTCCATCACTGGAGATTTGTATTTCTCGATCAGATCACTTAGGTACCTCATCTGGAATTCTTCTTTCTGTTTCACTCCATTGACTTCTAATTCTTTTCCAGAAATTTTAATCTCTGATCTTGGATTGATCCCGATGAAAGAATATCTTCCCCACTGGTCTTTATTTTCCACACTCTCAAGCATGAAACATGGGGTTCCTTGTTTTCTTAATGCCTGGAACATACGGATCGGTGTCATATAATCTGCCAGTACTTCGTAAAATACAGGTACAATCTGATATTCTTTTAATAGTTCTTCAACTTTGTTTAATGTCGGATATAACATATCTGCCTCCTGATCAAAATTTATCGCCGTGGTTTTATTTTTCATAGTTTGTATATCTGTATACTATGATTTATAGATAGGGCCGTTTTGCATAAGCAGTACATTTTCTTTTATTTATGAAATAAAAAAGGCCCATCGTTCCTACTACTAGGGACGATAGACCGTGGTGCCACCCATATTCAAGAAATATCTTCTGATCTTCTCTTCTTGCTAAAATATCTTAGAAAATATCTCTCCTCACTTAAGATACTCCGCTTTGTTCGATAATAAAAAGCTTTTATATCTCGTTCCCGTAACGTGGGATAACGGCGACAGTTACTAAGTTTCATAAACAGTTCTCTGTGCTCCTCACAAATCCATTCGCTTATCACATATCTATGACCTTCCAGCAATCGGTCACTCTCTGTAAGACTGTTTGATGAGCTACTTACTTTTGTTCATTGGATTTATCACTTTAACTTGTTAAATACTTGTTTATATTATATGAGTCGATTTTTTATTTGTCAAGAATTTTCTGATTATATTTTTTAATTCATTAAAATTTCACAAATCTCCTCTCTGCTTTTCTCTGGATTAAAAAAGACAGGAGCCCACGAAACTCCTGTCCTAAATACTCATTCATTATAGCGTAAGTAACCAAATCTCACTGTTATATTTCTATTCCTACAATCCTGATAATGTTCTCATAACAAGATCTACATCTTTATTCTCTAACTCCTGTATGATATGTAAATATGTCTTCTGCGTTGTCGTCATGCTTGCATGTCCTAATCTTCTTGCCACACTTGCAATGGATACTCCTGCGAATAACAACAAAGAGGCGTGAGTATGACGAAGTCCATGAATAGATATTTCGGAGATTCCACATTCTTTACAATGTCTTGAAAGTATATTATTTACTGTTGAATTGTATATCTTTGATTCTCCTACAAAAATTGGCTGGTCTTGTGGTAAATTCTTGATCAATTCTGAGAACTTTACCACAATCTGCCAATCTATTTGTATCTTCCTTACAGATGATTTATTTTTTGTTGGAAGAAATCCGCCTGCTCCTTTGTAGTCCCATGTTTTGCTGATGGATAGTGTCTGTCTTGAAAAATCAAAATCTTCTGGTGTGATCGCAAGTGCTTCTGAAAAACGCATCCCTGTTTTCGCTACCAGTAATAAAAACCAATCCCAATCTGGTGTCTCTTTTAGTTCTAAATCTGCTAACAATGTATGTAATTCAAATTGATTCAGATATTTAATCTTCTTTGCTCTTGGTGTCTTGCCCTTGATGATCGCTTTTCTTGTTGGATCTCTTTTGATCATTCCTTCATCCAATGCATCAAGGATCGCTCCTTTCAGCTGATGATGAAAGTCAAGAGTTGTCTGGCGTTCATGTTCTTTGGCGTAATCGTTTAGTAATTGCTGGTATGCCGTTCTTGTTAATTCTTCTACTTTTAATTCTGGAATCAATTTTTCAAGCCATTTCTGTGTCATCAGATATTTTGCCATGGTTGCTTCTCTGATCGCACCTCTTTTATAGATTTCAATCCATTGTTTGTAGTATTCACAAAAAAACTGTGTTTTATCCATATCATTTTGCATAAGCTACCTCCATTTTTATTACTTACGCTGATAATGATCTGGATTTTTAAATAAAATGCTAGCTTATCATAAATGGCTCTATCTCTTCATCCAATGTCTTTCTCAATTCCTCAAATAATTTTGCATAGTATTTAAATTTTGGAATCGCCTTTTCCTGCGCTTTCTTATAACTTGCATAATCTACAGTTGTTCTGATCGCACTTTCATTTGGAATTTCTCCATTTCTGTAATGTGTTGCTGCATACATGATATCTTCTTTGGATGCAAACCAACGGTAACAGAAATCTGTGATGACCTGATCAATACAGTCTTGTTTTGTGTCTTCGACAATATGTAAAATGGATTGTCCCTTATATTTTTCTTCATCTTTCTCAATTTCTGTGATCAAATCTGACATAATCTGTGCAATCTTTGGATTTTCTTTATTTAATTCTTCTACATACTGTTTTACTTCATCAATCTTTTTCTGTCGTTCTTCTGGCGTAATTTCTTCCGCTTCATCATCTGGTGTAACAATATTCTGGATCAAATGAATGATGTATTCATAGTCAATCTTCGTGTTACTGTATGCCATCAATTCATAGTCTTCATCAATAACTGTATCTTCTTCCTGTCCTTTTGGATCCCGATCTGCTTTTTCTGCTTTAATTTCTTCTATCACATTGAAATAATGGCCTGCATAATCATCATATTCTTCTGGTGTGATGTTATATGTTTCCATCATGCTGTCATCATATCTTGTAAATGATTTCAACTGAGCAAATAAACGGTCAAACTCCTGAAATGCTTTAGCAAATATCTCTTTTTCTTTTAATGACATTGTTGGAATCTCTTTCGGTGTCTCTGCTACAACTCTCAGTGCAGATAATGATTTACGGAATGCCGGTTCGATTTCATCCCATTCCGCTAATAATGCGTCTTTCGTTCCTCCAGCAGAATACAGTTTTACTGCATGATCCACTCTCTCTTTAAATAGTTTTGGAGCTTGGAATGTTACAATCTGCCCATATGTCTTGTTTTTATCATAAATACGATTTGTCCTTGAAAATGCCTGAATTAGGTCATGTGGTCCCATTGGCTGTCGGTCAATAAACATCGTTGACATACATGGTGCATCAAATCCCGTTAACAGACGGTCTACTACAATGACTAAATCTAACTGTTCTTTTCTGCTTTGATATTTTGAATCTTTTCTTGCAAGTCTTTTATTTAGATTCGCATTATATCCCTGAATCTGTGCCAGATCATATTTTGTTCCAAACATCTCATTATAATCATCCAGAGAACCCTGCATCTTTTGTTGATTTACATGAGAACCTTCTTCATTTTCTGTTACTGAATATGTAATCGCAAACTTTGGAAAATCTGGAAGTATCTGTTTCATTTTTTCGTCAATCTGAAGTGATGTTTTTCCTTTTTTCACACGATTTAATAAGTCATAATATCGCTGTGCCATTTGAATAGAACTGGTTGTCAAAAGTGCCTCATAGGTCTGCCCTCTTCCATTTTGGAATCCTAATTTGTAGTAACATTTATTCAAAATATGATCCAATACTTTTAGCATATGTGTTTCATTTTCATATGCACTGACATCTGTTTCATCCGTCATCTGTTTAGGACCATTATGTTCTACCTGAAATCCTAAAACTGCACCATCATGAATTGCATTTTGAATCGTATATTTATGCAGACGTTCTCCATATAACTCTTCTGTTGTACGTGGTAAATCTCCTTTTTGTGGATATGGATTTTCTGCAAATCTTGGTGTTCCTGTAAATCCATACCATAGTGATCTTCCAAAAAATCTTTCAATTGTTCTTTTCGTTCCTGGAGTCACTGCTCTATGACATTCATCCACTACAAATGCAATTCTCAGATTTTTCATCTTTGTGTATTCCGGAGTTCCTTCTTTTAATCGTTTTGTGATCAGAATCTGTAATTTCTGAATCGTTGTAACAATCACCTGTCGGTCTGCAGATTTCAGTTTCTTCTTTAGATCATTTACATTGTCTGTTTCATCTACATCAATCAGATCATTGTTTGCATAAGCCTGAAATGCCATTGTTGTCTGTGTATCGAGATCTTTTCGGTCGATCAGGAAGATTGCTTTATCAATCGATGGAATATCCATCAGTAGATTTCTTGTTGTTTTATAAGATGTCAATGTTTTTCCTGAACCTGTCGTATGCCAGATAAACCCTGATTTCCCATTCTTAGAGGCTTCTCTGACTGCTTCAATCGCATGAATCTGATATGGACGTAGTAAGATCAAACGTTTTGCATCTTTATCTAATACTGTGTATCTTGCGATCATTTCATGGGCTTGTGGAATACTTAATACACTTTTTGCAAAATCTATGTAGTCCGATACTGGATTATTTTCTTGATCTAACCATCCACTGACAAATTTCTCATTTAATTCCGTATCACTTGCTGCAGAAAAATATTTTGTATTCACTCCATTACTAATAACAAACATTTGAACTGCGGAGAAAATCCCTGTAAATTTACCTTCTCCAATGTATTTTTTAATCTGTCGAAAACCATCCATATAGGAATGTTGTTTGTTTTTTAATTCGATATGGATCATTGGAAGACCATTAATCAAAAGTGTAACATCAAATCTTCTGTCCCTTGCTGGCATGTTGCTGTTTTCGTCTGTGTTTAATGCACTATACTGGTTAATTATTTCATAGACACTGCTGCCACCTGCTATATGTTCGTGATTCATAACAACGAGATGTAAACGTTTAGTATCTCTCTGAACATGGACTTGCACTTTTCCATTTTCTCCTACTAACCATTCTCCTGCTTTATAAAAGGAGGAAAACTGTAATTGATTCTTTACCTGTTCAAATTCCTGATCTGATAGAGGTTCTCCATCAAGGCGATCTTTATTGTTTTGCTCTAAAATATATCTAAAGTTTTCCCATAGGTCTGCTTCTGTTTTCAGATCTTTACGATACGTCCACTGTGAATCACCGTAAACTAACTGTTCGATGAGTTTTTGCTCTATCATTGATTCTAATTCCGGCATGGTGTCCTCCTTTTTTGTATCTTGATTGTCGAATTTTTGTTTATTTGAAAATGTTTTTAATATTTATTTATATATTTTTATTATGAATTGATTGTGTTTTCTGTTTGTATGTTCAAATTTTATTATTTTTTGAATGTTTTTACTTGCACTGGTGAAGAGTGATTAATGAATCTAGTTGCATTAAATACAATCCTATTTTTTCT